>Ga0116223_10000029_pt1 | contig 188259 bp, 163 predicted proteins | sample Sb_taG_3_FD_90092 | JGI IMG/M metagenome (GOLD analysis project Ga0116223, IMG submission 90092) | Peat soil microbial communities from Weissenstadt, Germany - Sb_50d_a_PC metaG | ecosystem: Environmental > Terrestrial > Soil > Wetlands > Peat | place: Germany: Weissenstadt | collected... | reverse complement strand
CCGATGCGCCGGAGGAATGGAATCGATGGTGATGGTAGCGGGCGAGGGACTTGAACCCCCATGACCTTGCGGTCGGACGATTTTGAGCCGTCTGCGTCTGCCAGTTCCGCCAGCCCGCCACAGTGCAGTTCTACGCTCCTCCACTTTAGCATTACGAAGCTCAGGGCGTCATCGCTCACGCATTGATGTAAAGCTTCCAGCCTTTGTTGCGCCGGGAGCGCGCGCGCCGCGCTTTCGGCAAAAGCGCGGTCGATTGCTTCGCGTGTTCGCGCACGTACTCCTTGAGTGCCGGAGTTTTTGCGGCGGAACCAAGATGCTCCAGCAGGTATCCGAGCCGTTGCGCCCAGGCGACGGGTGCTGTCCGGGCAGCGGCGGCGAGTTTCTCTGGATCGATCCTCTCGGCGAGTTCAGGCAGGACCGTCGCCACCTGACTCAGTCCGCCCGCGTGATGCGCGTAACCGACGAGATCAAGCGCCGTTGCCTCGGGCGACGACACGAGGAGCGTGCCCCGCGGCGTATTGAAGCTCTGAACCGGCACCTCTGCGAGGCGCTTCCGCGCCAGAAAGGCAACGCGCACCGCCCCGCACTGGATCGGCCGGCGGTTCTTTGCAAGGAAGACCTGGAATTCCTGTGGCCGCTGACGCGCGGCGCCGTGAAGCTGTGCGGCGGAGAGTAGGCCCGCGTAGTAGCGGAGATCGAGGCGCTTCATCAGCGCCGGGATAAACTGGTCGGCGGGAAGACAGCCGAGCGAACGGTATTCCGGCGGCACGATGACGTAAAAACCACGCGCCGGAGAAGCGATCACATTTTTCTGTGCGAGCCGGTTCAGGGCGAGCTTGGCAGCAGCGGCGGAAACACCCAGCGCCGATTGCATCTCTCGGGAGGTAAAGTGATAGCGCCCGCTTGCCGCAAGATCGCCGACGTATTCCCTGGCGCGTGGATGGCTAGATTCTGATCTCACAGCCGTAAAGTATCAGTTTTCGATACTTTACGCGTGTGATTTGTGGATTTGTACCGGTTGTCGGGCTGAGCGTCCTCGAAACCCCTTGACCCTGCGAGGGTAGCCCAAAACTTGCACAGTTACTTACACAGTCGCACATTTATAAAAATTAAGTGCCATTATAACAGTTAGATACAAGCATAGTCGTAGGACTCAAAATCCCGCGCCCTTCACTGGGCATGTGGGTTCGACCCCCACCTCCAGCACCACAATTTCCATTTTAAAATCAGTGACTTGCGAGCAGGGCCGCCGGCCTGTGCGTGGTTTTGGACCTTGAAGGGCTGCAAGAACGCCGACGAGCCTAAAATGTCGAAAATTTAAGCATCCAGGAATCCGACAATTTCTCAAAGTCCCAAGATTTTGGCAGTGCCTTCCGGGCGCGAATGTACGCATGTGCTTGAAAACAAACGTCGATTGACGGAACAGCGGATTGGCCGCTGATGTGCTGAGTTTTCCCCTAGCCAATAGACTCCGACGAGGAGGAACGGATGAAGTTTACACTCAGGGTCGCGATGCTGCTGTCGATGGGGTGGTTTTTCCTGGCGACTGCACCCTTGGCCAAAGCCGATCTGGAAATGATGGTTGGCTCAACGACGGTGCTTGGGAGCGGCGGTATGGTCACTTTTGCGGGCCCTTCCGGAGTTTTCTTCGTGAGCGCTGTCGGTACGAGCAAGCCGATAACCCTTGGCAGTACCTTGAACTTGATGCAGTTTGACGTCAGTACCGCCACGGGAGGCACCTTAACCTTCGAGCTGACCGATACAGATTTCACCGGCGCTATTGGCAGTATCGGCACGATGGCCACATCGGGGTTTTTTGTGACTGGCAGTGGAACGATCACCTATAACGGGTATATTGGCAACGATAACCTCGTTTTCAGCGAGAATTCGCCCGTAGGAACGATCACGAGCCTCAACGGAAGCGTCTCGGGCGGAAGTATCACAAGTAATCCTTTTTCGCTTACGGAAGTCGTGACGGTTAATATGGCCGCCGGCTCAGAGTTAAATCTGGCGACCTCGCTTACCGACCCACCTACGGTATCGACGTCCGAGGCGGACAGCAGTGTCATCCTTGGCTTCTGCATATCTTCCTTGTTAGGTGGCTTTTGGGTTCGGAAAAGGATTAGCGTGGCGCGCACCTGACCCGCAAGGCGCCTTAATTAATTCTTCGCCTTGCCGGCCGGCGTTTCCTGTGCACGCATGATCTCCGCGTGGATCGCCGCGCGATCCGGCATTCCGCTCTCGCGGTAGGCTCGAATCAACAGATAATGGATCGCCGCGTCCGTCACAACTCCCTCCGACAGGGCGAGCGCGGTCTCACCTTCGGCGGCGGCTTCGGCCGCATCGCCTTTCTTCATCAGGAGCCGTGCGAATTCGAAGCGCACGTCGCGCGAATCCGGCGATAGCTTGAGGGCTTGCCGGATCCAGCGCTCGCATTCCTCCAGGCGGCCCAGGAGAAGAAGGAGCCTTGCGCCAGGCAACAACGCTTCCGCATGCAGCTCGCCCGCGGAACGGTCCAGGCGGACAGCCTCTTCGTAGAGAGACAACGCCTCGCGCGTCTGGCCGAGGCTCTCGAGGGTGAGGCCGAGATACAAGGCCGCGCGCGGATCGGTGGGATTCAGTTGACGGGCCTTGCGAAAGCGCGGCAAGGCCTCTTTCGCGTCGTTGCCCAGATACGCCTCGAGCCCATAAAGGAATTGGGCATACGGCGCCCGGGGGTCAAGCGCCAGCGCCTGCTCCAGGCATTGCCGCGCCACGTCGAGGCGGAGGGCGGCCATGGCCAGTTTGGCTTTCAACGTCAGCGCGGGGACCAGTTTCGGATCCAGGCGCAGAGCTTCCTCGGTGGCCGCGAGGGCTTCGGGAAACTTCTTCGCCACGAAGAGCGCGTTGGCTCGTTCGTAAGCGGCATAGCCCGGAGAGGGAGCCGTGGCGCCACCGAGGACGAGCGCGAACAGCAGAATGGCAATCGCGCATTTCCATGAGGTCACGGCTTGACCTCTTCGACGACATCGACGATGCGGCCGGCTGCGACGTTGGCGATCCGTTGGACGCCTCCGCCAGGCCAGCGGATCTCAATGCTCTCGGCCACTCGATTGGCGCCCAGTCCGAACCGGACCAGGGGTTCGCTCGAACATGCGTACCCGACCGTGGTGGTGGCCTGGTTGTACAGGTCGCGGCCATCCGGCAGATGCACGTGCACCACGGCGCCGAGCCCCTGGCGATTGGAGCGCCGGCCGCGCAGGCGGATCGCCAGCCAATGCGCATCGCCGCCGGTGACGTTGCGGAACAGTTTCGCGGGACCGTTCACCACGGAGACGACGGCGTCGACGCGGCCGTCATTGTCAAAATCGGCGAACGCCACGCCGCGATGCATGGCGGCCTGCTGAAAGCCGGGCCCGGCCGCGGCCGAGACGTCTTCAAACCGGCGGCCCTCGATATTGCGAAAGACGCGGTTGGGCAGCGCCGAATCGCGCCCCATGTAGCGATCCAACTGCGCCAGATGGGAAAGGGCGAAGAACAGGTCTTTCCATCCGTCGTTGTCGAAGTCGTACATGCCGAGGCTCCAGCCGGTGAGCATGCGCGTGCCCATCAGCAGGCCGGTGCGCTGCCCATAGTCTTCAAAGCCCCGGGCGCCGCCGAGATTGTGGAACAGAAGGAACGAGTCATTGAGGATACCGGACACCACCAGGTCCGGCTTTCCATCGTTATCGAAATCCCGAAAGTCGCCGCCCATCCCGGCGATGGCGAAGCCGTCGTCGCGAAGCGCCACGCCGGCTTCGAGCCCGATCTCCTGGAAGGTTCCGTCGCCCCGATTGCGAAACAGAAAATTGCGAACCGAATCGTTGGCCACAAAGATGTCGGTGAGCCCATCGCCGTCGAAATCGGCGAAGGCTACTCCCATGCCCTTGCCGATATGGCGTCCGATTCCGGATGCCAGGGAGACATCGGTAAAGGTGCCGTCGCGGTTGTTGTGGAAGAGCTGGCCGGGCAGGCCCTGATAAGCCTTTGGATGACAGTAGAACTGCCTTTCGGGCGTGCCGCAGCGAGGCTCCGTGGCGGCGTCCCAGACGACGTAATTGGAGACGAACAGGTCCAGCCAGCCATCGTTGTCGTAATCCAGCCAGCCGGCCGAAACGGCCCACATGCTCCCAAACCTCGAATCCGTTCCGGCGACGCCGGCCTGGGCGGTGACGTCGGCGAAGCGGCCGTTTCCGAGGTTGCGGTAGAGGATGTTGCGCTTCACGCCGGCGACGAAGATGTCGGGGTAGCCGTCGTTGTCGAAGTCGCCGATGGCGACCGCCGTCGAATAGCCCTCTCCGGCGAGGCCGGCCTCGGCGGTGACGTCGGTAAACGTCATGTCGCAGTTGTTACGAAACAGGCGGTTGTAGAATTCGGGGCCGGTCTTGCGGAGGCTGGGAATGGCGGCGCCATTGGTGAAGAAGATGTCGGTGCAGCCGTCGTTGTTGTAGTCGAGAACGGCGACGCCGCCGCCCGTCAGTTCGATCTGGTGGAACTGGCCCGAAGCGCCGTTGCGCAGCTCGAATCGCAAGCCGGACCTGGCGGCGACTTCGGTGAAGCGAATGGGCGGCGGCGATGCGGCTCTCTCCGCAACGCCGCCGCACAACAAGACAATCGCGATGAGGCGTGGCTTCAAGTGCCCAACATACGCCAAGCCACGCCTCCCCGCAAGGTTTAGAAATCGACCCGCGCCACGATCTGACCGGTGCGGGGCGTAGGCACAGAAGAACTCACGCTATTGGCCGAGATCCCCGAATAGTTGAGGTATCCGAAGCCGCCGGTCAGCAATCCCTGATTCGAGCGCGTCACGGGGTTCTGCGGGCTCCCGGTGCTGGGATTCGCCAACGACTCTTCCATGTTGAGTATATTGAAGAACTCCGCCCGGACGCTGAAGGACAGCTTTTCGTGAATCCGGAAAGCCTTGCCGATACCGCCGGACATGACCGGCCGGCGCTGTCCGCGGAAGTCGTTGTAGTAGACGACATTGCTGCCCGGAACGCCCGCCGCCTGGTTCTGCCAGGCCGCGGGATTCAGAACGGTCTGCTGGGTGGGATCGATGCAGCCGCAGTTGATGTTCATCAGGTACAGCGGCACGCCGGGAACCCGGACCATCCTGGTGTAGCCCGTAGACACATAACTGCCGATGGAGTTGCTGGATGTCGGCGTTCCCAGCAAATCGCCGCTCTGGATCGTATCGAGAGTGGTAATTCTCCAGTCGGCGAGAATGGCCTTGGCAATACGGCTCCGCTTGACGGGGCCGATAGCCGGTACGGTGTAATCCACGCTAATACTGAAAAGGTTGGGATAGTCGTACGCCGACAGACCCTTGAAGGTGCTTCGGTTGTAGATGCTGCCCGCCTGAGTGGTGGCGTCGAGAGCCTTGGCGAACGTGTAAGTCGCGCTCGCCGTGAGGCCGTGCGAAAAGCGCTTGACCACCTTGGTCTGCAAAGCGTCATACCAGGAATCGCCCAGCGGCGCCTGGTATTGACCGATGCCGCTGTATTGCGGAAATGGCCGCAGGGCTTGGAGCACCGAAGCCGTAGAGGGGAAATTCGCATACGGCGCTTTGAACCCCGCGGCAACCGCGGCGGCGGAGCCGATGGTGGAGCTGAGCAGCGAACGGGTGTTCGCATTGGTGAGATCGCCGAGCCCGTACTGGGCGAGGGTCGCCGGGCTGACCGCTTCGTAGTTGACCAGGTTGCCGACGCTCGCGTTGTAGAAGCCTTGGGAGCTGCCGTTGGCTTCCCAGGCCCCATAGTTGCCAATGTAAGCGGCTTCGACGACCACGTCCTTGAGGACTTCGCGCTGCAGCGAGATGTTCCATTGATTCACCCGGGCAGGCCGTCCGCTGTTTCGATCCACCATAGCGGGAGCGCCCTGGATGCCGCCGCCGGGAACCACGTTCAAACCGGGATCGTAGGCCGCGCCCCAAAGAGCGGTCTGGTTGAAGACCAGCGGCTGGGAAAGAAAACCGGCGCCCACGCCGTTTCCAGGCGACGGAATCGTGACCGAGTTAAAGCCCATGCTGGAAGAGGAAGGATCGGTCAACAAGGGGACCAGGGGGCCGTAGCTGAGACCCCACCCGCCGCGGATTACCGTTTTGGCATTGAGTTGGTAGGCGGCGCCAAACCGCGGAGCAATGGCGTAGGGGTAGTAGGGCGCGAATTGGCAGTTGCAGCGCCCCGTACCCGATCCTTCATACATCACGCCCCCGAGCAGCCCGTTGGCGTTCGGATTGGGAGTCGTCGGACTGAAGCTGGCGATGCGGTCGTGCAGCTCCTGGATGGGCTGCTGAAGGTCCCAGCGCAAGCCGTAATCCAAGGTGAGCTTCCGGGTCAGCTTCCAGCTATCCTGGAGAAACAGGGACCACGAAGTCCGGCGGTAAAACAGCGCCTGCCCGTTGCCGGCGGTAACGCTGTCGTAATCGCCGAGGAGAAAGCTGGCCCATGTGGAGCCGATACCTGTTCCCGTGGGAAGCACCTGCCCATACAGCGGCTGAGAGGTCTCGGAGCCGCTGAAACCATACGAGGGCGACATATTGGTTTTCGATGAGTAGTTGGTCGTGTCGTATTTGTACTCAACACCGAACTTGTATGTATGGTTCTCGTGCACCCAGCTCAGGGTGGGAAGTCCCGACAGCCTCCTGCCGATGAAAAGGTTGCGGCTGCCCGGTCCAAAGCCGGGGCTCATGCCGCCATAGACGTTGTCGCCGATGCCGCTGATGCGGGGGAATCCGGTACCGGGAGAGCCGACAATTCCGAGTTGGGTATTGTCATAATTGGCGCTCACCGGCGGGACGGTATCGGGATTCCTGTGTTGCTGGTAGCCTGCGCCAAAATGGAGAAGCAGCGTAGGCGAGATGGTGTAGTCGGCATTCAAGCGAAGGATCTGGCTGCGGATATACTGGATCCGAACCCCTGACAGGATTTGGGGCAGACCGTCAACGCCGTTCGACTTAGTGGTGCTCTGGGCTTCCAGAAAAGCGGACACTTTGAATTTGCTGCCGAAGTTCTGATCGACCTTGAGGGAGGGAAGCTGCTGGAGCTTATAGAAATCTCCCGTCTCGGCGAAGTTATTGACGAACAGGTCGTTGCCGATATTCGGCTTGGGGAACGTGGCCATGATCTTGACCGCCACGGGATCGAAACGGGCCTGCGGAATGACGTTGTTCGGAAACACGTTGAGCACGCGCCGGCCGCTGGAATCGATGGTCGCCGTCGAAGGATCGTAGACGGCGTTCTGGATGATCGGCCGGCCCGCGAAGTCGGTCCCCAGATTCCGGTTACTGGTCACTAAGAGGTTGTTGCTCAGGTTGCCCGACAGGTATTCGGCGTTGGGCACCGTGAAGATGCCGTTATACAGCGCCTCGCGGTCGCGATATCTCTCCAGGTTGAAGAAGAAGAAGGTCTTGTTCTTTCCGTTATAGAGGTGCGGGAGGTACACCGGTCCGCCGACTGTAAACCCGTAGTCGGCCAGGTGCTTTACCACCTTCTGATGGTGCCCGGTGCCGTCGTTGGTGAACGGAATGCCGGCGTTGAGAGCCGTGTTCTCGAGGTAACTGTAGACGCTGCCGTGAATCTGGTTGGTGCCACTCTTCGAGGTAAAGTTGTAGATGCCGCCGTTGCCCACGCCGCCGAACTCGGCCGTCAGGTTCGAGGTTTGAAGGGTGAACTGTTCCACGGCTTCCACCGACGGTTGGATCTCGTCGGAAACCTGGGTCGAATACGGGTCGTCGGACTGCTGGCCTTCGAACACAATCTTGAAGTTAATCGTCGCGCCATTGATGGAAATGTTGTTCCATCCATTGAAATAGGCGCCGGGTGTCATTTGGATGAAGGAAAGAGGATTCCGGATGGCGCCGGCGCCGATGCCGAAGTTGATGGGCAACTCGGCGATCTGGTTGCCTGCGATGGTCATGGACTGCTCGGCGTTCTCGGTTTTCAGCAGGGTCGATTCCGCGGTCACCGTCACCTCTTCCGTGGCCGCGCCAACCGACAGCACCACGTCAACACGGGTGGTGACGGCGACCTGCACCTGAATGTTAGTCCGTTCGTATTTGCTGAAGCCCGCCTGTTCGACGGCGAGCGCGTAGGTGCCTACCGGCAATTCCAACAGCGTGTAGTTGCCGGTTCCAGTAGTGACGGTGTCGGATTTGGCCCCCGTGTCCGCATTGGTGAGGACCACCTTGACGCCGGGGATCAGCGCGCCAGTGGAATCTCCGACCGTTCCCGTAATGGCGCCGCGGTTGCTTTGGGCAAACAGCGACCATGACAAGAGGAAAAGGAATACGACTAGTTGAAGGTGAGCCTTCATGAGTTTCTCCCTAAACTGAGAATGACCTGGACCGTGCGGGCCGAACTTCGCCCTTGAAGATTCTGATCTCCCGCGATTATAACTCAAAGCGCGCCAAGTAGAGCCATTTATCTGATTTTTCGATCCGGGCGACTCCGGCTTCCCGGACCGGGCCGACGAGTCCGCAAGGGCTGGAAGTGCCTCATTTCAAATGCTTCTTCACCGCGCGGCCGATCGGCCCGAGACCGGCAGGGCCTCAATTCGCCTCCAAAAATCGGCAATATCAGGCGATCCATGCGGGCTCGATTGCGGATAGACTGTTTCGAGAGGTATTTCATGCGTAGACTTTTCATCGTTGCCATGATCGTAGGGGGCGCCGCCGCTGCCGGGCAGACGGAGAAACCGGGCGTCGAGCGATGGCCGATCAAGACCAGCGTGCCCGATGCAGCTACCACGGCAAAGACTGCCGCGCTCGCCGATCTGCTCGCCCTGAAGGATGTGGCCGGGGTGACGAAGGATGACTCCCGCTACCAGTCCGCGCGCCTTCCGGCACAGCCGGGCGCCACGTTCAACGAGGGCGACCTGATCACCACCACCGGATACCTGCACCTGGTGGCGCTCGAAACCGACGGGGACTATCACATTCAGATCAGCGACTCGGCGGACTCGGGCGATAACTGCCTGATCGTGGAAGTGCCCAATCCCGATCCGGCATACGTGAAGACCGCCAGCCTGTTTCCGGAGTTCGAGGCGGTGAGGACGTTCATCAAGACCAAGATGCTGGCAGGGCAGGATCCGTCCTCGTTGGGGTCCGTAATGCAGCACCCGGTTTTTGTTACGGTCACCGGCGTTCTGTTCTACGACGACTCGCACGTGGGGGATCCGCCGCGCGGGAAGAGGGGCATGAAGGCCGCGACGCTGTGGGAGCTACACCCGGTCACCGCCCTGGTGTTCGCGCCCGCGGCGAAATAGCCATGGAAGAAGACGCCCGCAAGCGGGCGTTGGCAAGCTGAAGCATGCCCCACCAAGGCGACAGTGCTATGAAGTAGATATGGACATCAATCGTTTCACCGAGAAACTTCAGGAGGCGATCAGGTCCGCGCAGGGCAAAGCGGTACGCTACGGGCACCAGCAGATCGACGTCGAGCACTTGCTGTCGGTACTGCTGGAACAGGAGGGCGGGCTCGCATCTTCCGTCCTGGCCAAAGCCGGAATCCAGGTAGAGCAACTGGCGCGGCGTCTCGAAGCCGAGCTGGACCGCATGCCCAAAGTCTCCGGACCAACGGGCGCGCCCGATCAGGTGTATGTCACCGCGCGCTTGAACCGCCTCCTCGCCGGCGCCGAAGACGAAGCGCGCAAGCTCAAGGACGAGTACATTTCGGTGGAGCACGTCCTGCTCGCGTCCATCGACGACGGCGCGGCCGCCGGCCGGCTGCTCAAGGAGGTCGGCCTGACGCGCGAACGGCTCATGCAGGCGCTGCGCGAGGTGCGCGGCAGCCAGCGCGTGACGTCGCAGAACCCCGAGGCCACCTACGAGGCCCTGGAGCGCTACGGGCGCGACCTCACCAAGCTGGCTTCGCAGGGCAAGCTCGATCCGGTGATCGGCCGCGACGAGGAGATCCGCCGGGTCATCCAGGTGCTCTCACGCCGCACCAAGAACAACCCGGTGCTCATCGGCGAGCCGGGCGTCGGCAAGACGGCCATCGTCGAGGGGCTGGCGCTGCGCATCATCCGCGGCGACGTTCCCGAGGGGCTCAAGAACAAGCGCATCGTGTCGCTCGACATGGGGGCGCTGGTCGCCGGGGCGAAATACCGCGGCGAATTCGAGGAGCGCCTCAAGGCCGTCCTGAAAGAGGTTCAGGACTCGGCCGGCGAAATCGTCCTGTTCATCGACGAGCTGCACACCGTGGTCGGCGCGGGCAAGGCCGAGGGCTCCATGGACGCCGGCAACCTGCTCAAGCCGATGCTGGCGCGCGGCGAGCTGCACTGCATCGGCGCCACCACGCTGGACGAGTATCACAAGCACATCGAGAAGGACGCGGCCCTGGAGCGCCGTTTCCAGCCGGTGCGCGTGGAGCAGCCTTCGGTGGAAGACACCATCTCCATCCTGCGCGGCCTCAAGGAGCGGTACGAAGTGCACCACGGCGTGCGTATCAAGGATGCCGCGCTGGTGGCCGCCGCGGTCTTCTCCAACCGATACATCACCGACCGCTTCCTTCCGGACAAGGCCATCGACCTGGTGGACGAGTCGGCCGCCCGCCTGCGTACCGAGATCGATTCGATGCCCGCCGAGCTGGACGAGACGCGGCGGCGCATCATGCAGCTCGAAATCGAGCGCGAGGCCCTGCGCAAGGAAAAAGACGCGGCCTCCCGGGAGCGGCTGGCGCGCCTCGAAAAGGAGCTGGCCGACCTCAAGGCCGAATTCGACGCGCTGAGCGCCCGCTGGCAGGCGGAAAAGGACGCGGTCGAGCGGCTGCGCCAGATTCGCGAAAAGGTGGAGCAGACCAAGGTCGAAATCGAACGGGCGGAGCGCCAGTACGACCTCAACCGCGCGGCCGAGCTGAAGTACGGCACGCTGGCGGCGCTGGAGCGGCAATTGCAGCAGATGTCCGAGCAGTTCGCCAAACAGCAGGCGCACTCGCGGCTCATCAAGGAGGAGGTGGACGAAGAAGACATCGCGGAAGTGGTCAGCCGCTGGACCGGCGTTCCCGTCACCAAGCTGCTGGAAGGCGAGATGCAAAAGCTGCTGAACCTGGAGGGCGAGCTGCACAAGCGCGTCGTGGGCCAGGACGAAGCCGTCACGGCGGTGGCGGAGGCGGTGATCCGCGCGCGGTCGGGATTGAAGGACCCCAACCGGCCGGTCGGCAGCTTCATCTTCCTGGGGCCCACGGGCGTCGGCAAAACCGAGCTGGCCAGGGCGCTCGCCGAGTTTCTGTTCGACGACGAGCGCGCCATGATCCGCATCGACATGTCGGAGTACCAGGAGAAGCACACGGTGGCCAGGCTGCTCGGCGCGCCGCCGGGATACGTGGGCTACGAAGAGGGCGGGCAGTTGACCGAAGCGGTGCGGCGCCGTCCCTATTCGGTGGTGCTCTTCGACGAGATCGAAAAGGCGCACCACGACGTGTTCAACGTGATGCTCCAGATTCTGGACGACGGGCGGCTCACCGACGGCCAGGGGCGCACGGTGGATTTCAAAAACACCATCGTCATCATGACCTCCAACGTCGGGAGCCAGCGGATTCTGGATTACAGGCCCTCCGCGCGCGGCGGCTTCGAGGGCGAGCCATACGAACACATGAAGGACGCGGTGCTGGAGGAGATGCGCCACCACTTCCGGCCGGAGTTTCTCAATCGCGTGGACGAGATCATCGTCTTTCACGCGCTTTCCGAAGAGCACCTCGAGCAGATCGTGGAGATCCAGCTCGGCAGGCTGCGCGCGCGCCTGGAGGACCGGCACATCGGGCTGCAGCTCACCGGCGCGGCTCGCGCCAACCTGGTGCGTACGGGCTACGACCCGCACTACGGGGCGCGTCCGCTGAAGCGGGCCATTCAGAAGAAGATCGAGACGCCGCTGGGGCGGCTGCTGCTGAAGGGCACGGTGCGCGACGGCCAGACCGTGGTGGTGGATGCGGAGCGCGAGACGGGCGATCTGAGCTTTAAGCCGGAGGCGGCCGCCGGCTCTACCGCAGCCTCTCCTTGAACTCGCCTGTGGAAGCGTCCACGTAGACCGAAAAATTGGAGGTTCCCACCGACTCGCCCCACACCACGCGCCAGACGGGGTCGGGATACTTGGGGACTTTCTCCAGCAGCAGCAGGATCGGCTTGCCGGGACTTTTCTTCTCGTATTCGGTGGCCTGCTTGAGCGCCGTCTCGTAGGCGGCGACGGTATCCACTTTCACCGCCGCCATCAGAAAGGGTGTCTGGGCGCCGGCGGGGCCCGACCAGCCCTCTTCCAGACCAGCGAAGACGCTCTTGTGCAGGTTGGGAAGGGAATCGATGATCGAGTAAGTGTAGGACCGCAACTTGCTCTTCTCGGCCGTTACGAAGGTGGCCTCCCAGGCAGCGGCTTTGCCGCGCGGAACGTCAGGCACCTCGTTGAGGAGCATGCTGTTCATCTTCAGGATCTGCACATCGGGCGACCAGGAGCGGGCCACCTGGTACATTTTGAACAACGCGCTCTGGCCGCCCACCGGCTCGGGCGGTTTTTCGACCTCCTTCTTGACCGCCGTTTGAGGCGTTTCGGAGCAGCCGGCCAGCAGCAGGAGAGCGGCACACGTCAGGAAGAACAGCTTTCTCATACGCACCCTCGCCATTCTATCAAGAGAACGGGCTGCGGTACGAAGTTAACAGACAAGGGGCGATTCCGTGTGCCATAATGAGGCAGCAATGGAGGGCGGTATGACTCCGCGGACGATCGCACGGGTATTGGCATTCGTAACGGCGGCCTGTGTTTTCCAGCCGGCAGGCTTCGGCCAGGCCAGGGGCGGAGTAGCCGGGACCCCCTCCACCGGCGGCACCACGTCACCCACCACCACGGGACCGGGTTCCATGACCACCACGACTCCCAACATGACGACGACCCCGTCCAATCCAAACCAAACCACCACCCCGCAACCACAGGTGCCGCAGCCGATTTTCATCAGCGGCCGGGTGATGATGGAGGATGGCACGGCGCCTTCCGAATCGGTCATCATCGAGCGCGTTTGCGGCGGCTCGCCGCATGCCGAAGGATACACCGACAGCAAAGGCTATTTCGCACTCGAGCTGGGCAAGCCGAACGATGGCGTGATTCAGGATGCCAGCGAGGAAAACTCGCGCCGCTTCGGCGGTTACCCCGGCGGCGCCTCGGGCAGCGGCATGTCCGCATCCGGCAGCGGATCGGGCACCGGCCGCATGAATAACGGGCCCGGTTCCGAGCTGCGGTTGGCCAATTGCGAACTGCGCGCGCGGCTGGGCGGCTATCGTTCGCAGGCGGTCAGCCTGGCGGGCCGCCGTGCGATGGATAACCCGGATATCGGATTGATTCTGTTGCACCGCCTGGGGCCGAACGAAGGCTCCATGGTCAGCACCAACTCGCTTTCGGCGCCGAAGGACGCCAAGAAGGCCTTCGACAAGGGGGAGGAGTCGCTCAAGAAGAAGAAGATCGACGACGCCGCGAAGAGCTTCCAGAAGGCCGTGGACCTTTATCCGGAGTATGCCGCCGCGTGGCAGGAGTTGGGAAGGCTGCAAATGGCGAACGGCGATGCCTTGGGCGCGCGCGGAGCCTTCGAAAACGCCGCCAGGGCCGATTCGAAATTCGCAGCGCCCCTGGTGGATCTGGCGGTTCTCGACATGGAGGCGCAGAAGTGGCGCGACGTGGTGGTGGTGACCGACAGGGCGGCGATAATCGATGCGTTCGACTACCCGCAGATATTTCTCTTCAACGCGGTGGCCAATTACAATCTCCACAACTTTGATGCGGCGGAGAAGAGCGCCCGTCAGGCCCAGAAGCTGGACACGCGGCATGAGTTGCCAAAAGCCTCGCACCTGTTGGGGCTGATTCTGGCCATGCACAAGGACTACCCGGCCGCCGCCGAGCAGTTGCGGGAATATCTGAAGTTCGCGCCCAACGCTACGGACGCCGCGGCGGTGCGCTCGCAGTTGGATCAGATCGAGAAGCTCGGCGCGCCCAGCGCGTCGATCCCCCAGCAGGACCAATGAGTGCGATCATCATCTTTTTCTGCGCGGGCCTTTTGGTTTATTGGCTCTCGCGGATGATGATGCTCTTGTACGGCTCCCCGGGGCAGACCAACGAAATCCTCGATTGCGACCTATGGTGGGGCCGCAGATTTCTGATGGCGCTTCGCGCAATGTTCGTGCCGCCGGCGCTGCTGGCCGGATAAAACGAGAGCGCCGGTCCGTGTCATCTAAGCCCGCCCGCTCCGAGCCATCCCCGGGTGGCGAAATCGCTGAGGGTCAGCACGATCAGGATCGCGAGCCACAGCAGGCCGCCGGTCACCACCAGCTTGGTCAGCCTGGTGCTGTGGCGGACGTGCATGAAGAACAGCGCCACCAGCAGCATCTTCGAGACCGCGATCACCAGCGCCACTACCACGCTGAAGGGACCCAGGTCCACAAACGCCACCCTGGTGGTCACCAGGGTCAGGACGATCAGGGCGGCGAAAACCAGGGCGTAAGTCTTGACGCTATCGATGTGTTCGGGCATAAGCTATTTCAGGTGGCGGTCAATCAAATACAACAACGGGAACAGGAAAATCCAGATGATGTCCACAAAGTGCCAGTAGAGCCCGGCGACGTCCACCGGAGTCATGTACTCCGCCGAGTATCTTCCCTTTTTCGCGAAGTAGAGCAGCGTTCCGAGAATGCCCGCGCCGATCACCATGTGGAGCGCGTGGAGCCCGGTCATCGCAAAGTACAGCGAGAAGAATAACTGCGCATGGCCCTGCGCTTCGGGCGGAAGCTCCTCGAAGTGGAATGACGCCCCGGGGACGTGGTGCTCCTCGAACTTCACGTTCCACTCGTAGGCTTTCACGCCGAGGAAAACCAGGCCCAGCAGAAGCGTCAGGATCAGAAAGAGGATGATGCCGTTGCGCCGGCCGAGCTGCGCGGCGCGGACCGCCAGCACCATGGTGAAACTGCTGCACAGCAACACCACCGTGTTGGCGGCGCCGATATAGACATTCAGGCTGGAGCTGGCCACGGCGAAGATGTGGGGATACGCCGAGCGGTACACCGTGTAGGCCAGAAACATGCCGCCGAAGAACATGATTTCGGTGATGAGGAAGATCCACATCCCCAGCGTCGACGCATCCTTCTGCTGGCCGGCGGTGTCGAATTGCTCGCGCAGGGCGAGGGTTTCGGCGTGAGCTTCGCTAGCCAACTTCGACCTCCCCCATCACGGCGCTGAAATCGTAAGCCTCGCGGGTCACCAGGGGAGTCTCGTCGAAATTGTGGGCCGGCGGCGGAGACGAAGTCTTCCACTCCAGCCCCGTGGCTCCCCAGGGATTCGCGCTTGCTACCTTTCCGTAGCGCAGCGACCAGATGAAATAGACCATGGGGATCACGTAGCCGACCGCCAGCACGGACGCGCCCGCGGTGGAGAGCACGTGCAGCACCTGAAACTCCTCGGGATAAACGTGGTAGCGGCGCGGCATTCCGAGATAGCCCAGAATGAACTGCGGGAAGAAGGTCAGATTGAAGCCCAGAAAAATCACCAGCGCGGAGAGCTTGGCCCAGCCTTCGGGATACATCCGGCCGGTCATCTTGGGCCACCAGTAGTGCAGTCCGCCCAGGTAGGCCATGATGGTCCCGCCCACCATGATGTAGTGGAAATGCGCCACCACGAAATAAGTGTCGGTGACGTGCACGTCGATGCCCAGCGACGCCACGAAGAGCCCCGTCAGGCCGCCGATGGTGAACAGGCCGATGAAGCCGAAGGCGTAGAGCATGGGTGTGGCATACGAGATGGAGCCCTTGTACAGCGTCGCCGTCCAGTTAAATACCTTGATGGCCGAAGGGATCGCCACGAAGTAGCTCAGGAACGAAAACACCATGCCCGCATAGATCGATTGCCCGGCGACGAACAGGTGATGGCCCCACACCAGGAAGCCCAGGACCGCGATCGCCACGCTGGAAAAGGCCACGAAACCGTACCCGAACACGGGCTTGCGCGAAAATGTCGCGACCAGCTCGCTGATCACACCCATGGCCGGCAGAACCATGATGTAGACCGCGGGGTGCGAATAGAACCAGAACATGTGCTGGAAGAGGACCGGGTCGCCGCCGAGGGCGGGATCGAAAATGCCGATGTGGAACACGCGCTCCGAGAACAACAGCACGATGGTGACGGCAATCACCGGCGTGCCCAGCACCTGGATGAGGCTGGTGGCGTAGGTAGACCACACGAACAGCGGCATACGGAACCACGTGAGGCCCGGCGCGCGCATCCGGTGCACCGTCACGATGAAATTCAGGCCCGTCAGGATCGAAGAGAAGCCGGAGATGAAGATGCCCAGCGCGGTGGCGATCACCCACGTGTTCGAGTAAGTCGTGCTGTAGGGCGTGTAGAAGGTCCAGCCCGTGTCCACGCCGCCGGCCAGCATGGCGAACAGGGCGAAGAGCCCGCCCACCACCAGCAGGTACCAGCTCAGCAGGTTGATCTTGGGGAAGGCCAGGTCGCGCGCCCCGATCATCATGGGCAGAAAGAAATTGCCCAGCGTGGCGGGGATCGATGGAATCATGAAGAAGAAGATCATCGCCACGCCGTGCATGGTGAACAGCTTGTTGTAGGTCTCCGACGAGACCAGGTCGCCTTGCGGGGTCAGCAGCTCGATGCGGATCAGGGTGGCGAAGGCCCCGCCCAGGAAGAAGAACAGCGTGATGGTGGCGAGGTAGAGCAGGGCGATTCGCTTGTGGTCCTTGGTGAGAAGCCACGATTTGATGCCATAGCTCGCGTTCAGGTAATGCTCTCGTTCTGGTACGGCCGTGGTGATCATATGGCTATCGTTTTCCCGGTGCGGCGCCGGCGCCGGCTTCGCCCGCCGCGGGCTTCTGCGCCAGCGATTTCACGTACTCCACCAACTGCGAGACTCCCTCCTCGGTCACCAGCCCCTGAAAGGTCGGCATGATGGGCTGGTAGCCGGCAACCACCTTGGCCGCCGGCTGCAGAATGGATTCGCGGATATAGGCCTCGTCCGCCTTCACGGTTTCGCCTCCCACAAGCTGCACGGTCTTGCCGAACAGCCCCACCAGCGAGGGGCAGCGGCCGGTGCCATCGGCCTTGTGGCAGTTGGTGCAAGCCAGGTCCTGGAACAACTTCTGTCCGCCCTCGGCCATGGAGCCCGGAGGCGCGCCGCCGCTCAGCCAGTCCTGGTAGGCCTGCGGCTCCATGACATAAACCCAGCCGATCATTCCGGAGTGCCTGGTTCCGCAATACTCCGCGCAGAACAGGTGATACTTTCCGGGCTTGGTGGGCTTGAACCAGGTGGTGGAGTAGCGTCCCGGAAGGACATCCTCCTTGGTGCGGAAAGCCGGCACGAAGAAGCTGTGGATCACGTCTTCGGAGGTCATGATGAGCTTGACCGGGCGGCCCAGCGGGATGTGCAGCTCGTTGATCTCGCGCTGCCCTTCCATATGCTGCAGCTTCCACATCCACTGCTTGGCCACCACGTAGACCGGCATGGCGTCGTCGGGCGGGCGGCCCTCGCGGAAGAAGATGCTGGCGCCCCAGGTGAACATCACCATGGTGAGGCCGAAAGGAATCACCGACCACGCAATTTCGAGCGACAGGACGCCGTGCACCGGGTTGGGCAGCTCGCGCTCGGAGCGCCGCCGGTAGCGAACGGCGAAGTAGAAGATCGCGCCGAAAATCAGCAGCGTGAAAAAGGTCGCGACGATCAGGAGATAGTACAGGAGATGGTCCACTTCCGCTGCGAAGCTGGACGCCTGTTCCGGAAATAAATGGATTTCACCCATTGCGTTTGAATGCCTTGATATCGCGGCGCAGGACGATCAACAGAAATCCGCCGCCGATGAGAACGAAGGCGGCGGCGGTGGCCCGCAGGATGTTGATGACGATGGCGCCGTACTTGCCCGTGGCGGGATCGTAGTGGTAACAGAACAGCAGGATCTGGTCCACCGGGCTGCCGATCTTGTTTTGCGACGCTTCCACCAGCCCCAGGCGGACATCGCGCGGCGCGTATTCCACGCCGTAGAAGTACCGCGACAGGTGGCCCTCGGGCGTCAGGATCATGATGCCGCTGGCGTGCGCGAACTGGTCGGTTTTGGGGTCGTACTTGTAGTGGAAGCCCGCCGCGCCGGTGAGTGCCTGGATGCTGGCTTCGCCGCCCGTGAGGAAATGCCAGCCGTTGGCGCTGTTCGGCCGGCCGTAGCGCCGCAGGTACATCTGCTTCTTGGAAGCGGCCAGCTCGGGCGTGTCCTTCGGATCGAAGCTGACGCTGACCACCTCGAAATCCTGCCCGGGGTTGAAGGAGACCGCCTTGAGGCTGCTTTCCAGGCCGGTCAGGATCTGGGTGCAGAGCATGGGGCAACGGTAGTAGACCAGCGCCAGGATCACCGGTTTTTTGGGCTGGAAAAACGTGGAGAGCGGAACGTCGCGGCCGGCTTCGTCGCGGAACACCAGGTTCAGAGGGATCTGCTCGTCCAGCTTCTGGTCGATGCCGACGCCTTCCAGCGCGCCCGGCAGCGCCGGCTTGAGATTCGAATCCTGCAAGCTCAAAGAGGGCTGTGCCGGAGCCGGTTGGCCCGGCTGGGCGGCCAGCAACTGGCACAGCACCGCGAACATCACGAGTCCTACGAATGGCCTGCTCATTTCACGTCTCCCGCCAGCGGCCCGCCGGGCGGCTGCATCTTCGCTCCCAGGCCGCTCTCCGTCGGCACGCTGGCTTCACTGGCCGTGGCGGCTTGCTGCTGCGCGCGCGCCGGCAAACCGCGCTGGGCCAGCAGGTCGATCGCGCGATCGATGGGGATCCGCACCACGCTGGCCTTCTGGTCCACCCAGCCGTAACTGCTCAGGGCCAGGTCCTCGGCGGCACGCATGGCCTCGAGATCCTGGATCGGCGTCGTTTCCAGGCGCGGCTCGGGCGGCAGGCGGCTCGTATCGATGCTGATTTCCGAGGGCGGCGGCTGATTGGCTGCCTCCTGCCCCTTGAAATACTTGAACAGGCCCGCCAGCAGGAGCAGCGTGAGGCCGCACAGGACCACCAGCCCGATCGCGAACTTGCCGATGGCCCACGCGTTGACATCGCGCTCTTCGTGCCCCACCTCCGGCGGCGGCGCGCCGTGGCCGTGGCGTTCGTGCTCATTCCCGGCCATGATGCAAAGCCTCCTCCAGTTGCGGATCGTTCAGCGGCATCAGCGGGCGCTTTTCCAACTGCTTCAGGAAGTACCACAGCCAGATACCCAACAGACCCATGGGCGCGGCGAAATCCATCCAGCTAACCCCCAACGCGCCCTTCAGGTAATCCGGCGCCACCACCCAGTAAAGATCCACCAACCGCATGAACAAAATGAAGACCGCGATGCCCGCCAGCAGCTTGAAATTGCGCTTCAAGTCGCGCGACAGCAGCAGCGCGAACGGCAGGGCGAAATGTCCCAGCACCACCGCCATCCCCACATATTGCCAGCCCCCGCTCATCCGCCTCAGATACCACGGAATCTCTTCGGGCAGGTTGCCCGCCCAGATGATCAGGAACTGCGAGAACGAAAAGTAGGCCCACACCATCACCAGGGCCAGCATCAGCTTGCCGAGATCGTGCAGGTGACGCGGGGTGAGGATTTCCGACATGGGCCGCCGGTAGGAAAGCAGCACCAGCACGGTGATCAGGAAGGCCATCGAGGTCAGCCCCTGGCCCGCGATGAGCAGCAGGCCGAAGATGGTGGAGAACCAGTCGGGATCGAGCGAGAGCACCCAATCGATCGACATGAACGTGACGCTGGCGCCCCAGAACAGAATTCCCGGCCCGGCCAGCGTGGCCATCCTGCGGTGCGCCTTTGGCGAGCCGTCGCGATCTTCCGCCGCCGACCAACGGTTGAAGTACCATCCCAGAAAATTCCAGCCCGCGAAATAGATGGCCGAGCGAATCAGGAAGAACGGCACGTTGAGGTACGGGTGCTTGTGCAACAGGTTGGGATCCGCCGCGACGTTGGCGGCGTGCGACCAGCCGTACAGGTTCGGTATGCCGATGACGATGGGGAGGAACATCAGGGCCACCAGCGGCAGGGTGCGCGCAGCGGCCTCCGAGGGGCGGCGGATGACCACGCCCCACGCGCCGCCGGTGAGGTATTGCAGCATCAGCCAGGCGAGCGAGCCGAGGCTCAGCCCCACCACCATGAGGTACGGCCACAAGTACGAGCGGTAAAACTGAAACGGCGAGACGAAAAAGCCGATGGCGCAAAGGACCGCACCCGCGATTCCCACCGCGCCCGAGCGCGTGCGCCACTGGCGGATCTCGCCCGCCAGGCCCGCGGGGATGCTGAAGTCGAGCGCCTGGGCCGTCATTGGCCGCCTCCCCGCGCAAGCCCGGCGCGCGCCGCGGCGGGCACGTCGTTGAGCGACGCGTTCTGGCTCAATTGCAGCGCCCGCACATAGGCCACGATGGCCCAGCGATCGGCGGGCGCGATCTGTGCGGCGTAGTCGGGCATGGCGCCGAACCCGCTGCTGATGACGTCGTAGATATATCCGTTGGGAACCTGGCGCAAGCGGTCGATGTGATACGAGGGCGGCTTGCGGAAGCCGCGGCGCACGATCATGCCGTCGCCGTTGCCCAGCCGGCCGTGGCACGGCGAGCAATATACGTTGAAGCGCCCCTGGCCGCGCTCGATGACTTCCCTGGTGACCGGGAACGGAAAGGCGTCCAGCGGCTTTCCGTCGGGCCCCTTGCCGGTGTAGAGAGCGGCGTCGTCGTTCAGATGGCCGCGCGCCACGGTCCCCTCGATTTGCGGCCGTTCCGACCGGCCGTCGGCAAAGAATTCGCTCGGGCGCAAGGGGATATACTTGGGCTGGTCCTGCATGTCCTGGCGGCAGCCCACGCCCGCGGCGGCCATCGCGATGACGAGCAACGCATCAGTGCGCAACTTCCGACACCTCCCGGGGCTCCAGAGTCTCCAGAAAACTGATGGTCCGGTCGCGGTCGAACAGGGGGTCCCTGGATTCGATGCACAAGAAGAACCGGTTGCGCGAGGCCAGCGCGAAGCGCGGCACGTTGAACGTGGGGTGGTACGGCATCGGCAGGCCGCACAATGCCAGCAGGCCCAGCACCGCGGAGATGGACGCAAACAGGATCGTCATTTCGAACGTGATGATGATGTAGGCCGGCCAGCTATGCAACGGCCGCCCCGCGACATTGATCGGGAAATACACCACGGTGACGTAATACTGCAGCAGGTAACCCGTCAGCCCGCCCACAATGCCGCCCAGCAGGACGATCAGCGACAGCCGGTTCTTGTGCAGGTGCAGCGCGTCGTTCAGTTCCTCGATGGGGAACGGCGAATAGGCATCCAGCCGGCGATACCCCTTTTCGCGGGCCGCGCGCGCCGCATTCACCAGCGCCGTGGGGCTGTCGAACTCGGCCATCAGGCCATAAATCCCCTTGGTCAACCCTGCACCTCCTCTTCGACTTTGGCCTGCGGCAGAAGCGCGCGGACTTCGAAAATCGAAATCATGGGCAGCAGCCGGATGAACACGAAGAACAGGAAAAGGAACAGACCGATGGTGCCGACATAGGTGGCCCAATCCCAGCGCGTGGCCCGGAACACCGACCACGAGGAGGGCAGGAAGTCTTGCGCCAGACTGCTGACGATGATCACGTAGCGCTCCAGCCACATGCCGATCAGCACCACGATCGACGAGAGGAACAGGAGCGCCGGATTGCTCCGGACGCGCCGCAGCCACAGGAACTGCGGGGCCACGATGTTGCACGTGACCAGCGACCAGTAGGCGACGGCGTACGGTCCGGTCATGCGGTGCTGGAAGGCCGCCTGCTCGTACACGTTGCCGGTGTACCAGGCGGTGAACATCTCCAGCATGTAGGCGTAGGCCACGATGAGGCCCGTGGCCAGCATCACCTTGGCGGCGTTGTCCAGGTGCTTGTCGGTGATCAGCCCCTGCAAGCCGTAGGCCGCGCGCAGCGGGATGGCCAGCGCCAGCACCATGGCGAAACCCGAGTAGATGGCGCCGGCGACGAAGTAGGGCGGGAAGAAGGTGCTGTGCCAGCCGGGAACTATGGCGATGGTGAAGTCGAAGCTCACCACCGTGTGCACCGAAAGCACCAGCGGCGTGGCCAGGCCCGCCAGCAGCAGCGACGCCGTTTCGTAAATGCTCCAGTGACGCGCCGAGCCCCGCCAGCCCATGGCCAGAATGCCGTAGGCGAATCGCGCGAAGGGGCTGTGCGTGCGGTCGCGCAACGTGGCCAGGTCGGGCATCAGCCCCACGTACCAGAACAGGAGGGAAACCGTGGCGTACGTCGACACGGCGAAAACGTCCCACACCAGCGGGCTGCGGAAGTTCGGCTGCACCCCCATGGTGTTGGGATACGGAAACAGCCAGTAGAACAGCCACGGCCGCCCCAGGTGCAGCAGCGGGAACATTCCCGCGCAAGCCACGGCGAACAGCGTCATGGCCTCGGCGAAGCGGTTGATGGAGTTGCGCCAGCGCTGGTTCAGCAGCAAAAGAATGGCCGAGATCAACGTTCCCGCGTGGCCGATCCCGATCCACCACACGAAGTTCGTAATGGCGAACCCCCACATCACCGGCGTGCGGATGCCCCAGATTCCCACTCCTTTGGCAAACAGCAGCGCCACCGCCCACAGGAACAGCAGCAGTAGGGAGAACCCGGCCGCGAAGCCCGCGAACCAGAAGAGCGGCGTCTTCTTGGTCAGCACCACGGTGGCGATCTGGTCGGTTACCGACCCGAAGGTGTACCCCGGCGCGATGATCTCCCGCGGCGCTGGTTGGTCGACTACCTGTTGTTCGTCCGCCATAGCGTCGTCAGCCTTCCACCTCCGGGTTGGGATTGCGCAGAGTGGCCAGGTAGGTCGTGCGCGGCCGTGTGTTCAGTTCCTGCAGCAGGCCGTAATTCCGCTGCCCCGCCTTCATCTTCGAGACGCGGCTCGCCGGATCGTTGATATCGCCGAATATGATCGCCTCGGTGGGACACGAGGCCTGGCACGCGGTCTGGATTTCGCCGTCAACCACCTTGCGGTCCTGCTTTTCCGCCTCGATTTTCGCGGCGTTGATGCGCTGCACGCAGTACGTGCATTTCTCCATGACTCCCCGGCTGCGCACCGTCACGTCGGGGTTGTGCAGCAGCTTCAGGCTCGGCGTCTCGTAATCCGAGAACAGGTAAAAATTGAATCGCCGCACCTTGTACGGGCAGTTGTTGGCACAGTATCGCGTGCCCACGCAGCGGTTGTAGACCATGTCGTTCAGGCCTTCGGCGCTATGCGTAGTGGCCTGCACCGGGCAGACCAGCTCGCACGGCGCGTCCTCGCAGTGCATGCACGGCACCGGCTGGTTGTAGATGTCGGGCGTGTTCACGTCGCCGTTGTAGTAGGTGTCCACGCGGAGCCAGTGCATGGCGCGGCTGCGCCGCACCTGGTCCTTGCCGACCACCGCGATGTTGTTCTCCGCCTGGCACGCCAGCACGCACGCGCCGCATCCCGTGCAGGCGTTGAGGTCGATGGCCATGCCCCAGGCGTAGCCCGGGTACTTCCATTCGGGATAGATGGTCAGCCCGCGCGGAGGATTTTCCGCGCCCTCGTGCACCGATTCCGGCTCCTTCTTGTAATCCTCCAGCAAGCCCTTGTGGATGATGTGGCGCCGCGTGTCCAGCGCGTGTTCGTTCTGCGTTGTGGCGAACAGGTACGAGCCCGAGGTCTTTTGCGCCTCGAGCCCGATGTCATGCCACAACCCCTTGGAGGTGCGCAGGCCGTAGGGGTTGAAGCCGTGGCCGGTTCCGGCGCGCCCCGCCCGCGTGCGCCCGTAGCCCAGATGCAGGGTGACGGCTCCGTTGATGTGGCCGGGCTGGAGGAACGCCGGCGCGCGCAAGGTGCGGCCCTGGTAAGTCAACTGCAGCATGTCGCCCGTCTCGACGTTCAGGCGGTGCGCGGTCGCGGGGCTGAGGATCGCCGCATTGTCCCAGGTGAGCTTGGTGACGGGCTTGGGCAGTTCCTGGAGCCAGCCGTTGTTGGCGAAGCGGCCGTCGTAGATAGACGGGTCGGGCCGGAAGATCACCTCCAGCTTGCCGCCCAGGCGCCGCGGTTCGGCGTGCTCCGTAATGGCCGCGCCCTGTATCGTGGGCGTCCTGTTTGGGAGAGCCGTCCCGGCGATCACGCCGTCGTGCACCGCGCGCCGCCACCACGCTTCGAAATCCGAGCCCTTGTGCTCGGCCGCCCAGTACCCCTTGACGATTTCGTAGCCGCTCGAATCCGGCGTCCCGGTCAGCATCTGCAGGATCTGATAAGCCGAGCGGCCGTTGTAGAGCGGCTCGATGAGCGGCTGCTGGATCGTGACCGTGCCGTCGAACGCGCGCGCGTCGCCCCAGCTTTCGAGGTAATGCGCTTCCGGCAGGCGCCACTGGCAGACCACGGAAGTTTCGTCGTCGTACAGGCTCAGGTGCACCCGCATCGCCGCTTTCTGGATGCGGTCGCGCATGCCCAGCTCCACCGGCGCGTTGAACACCGGGTTGCCGCCCAGGATCAGCAGCAGGTCCACCGCGCCCGCGTCGAGATCCTTCACCAGGTCCTGGAGCGACGCGAGTTGGTCGACCGGATTCAGCTCCACCGGGTCGGTATAGAAGACCGTCTTGCCGGTGTTGCCCAGCGAGGCATTCATCACGTGAGCCAGCGCGTGAACTATGGGCGGCTGGTATTCGCCGGGAATCACCAGGCAGGCGCCCTTGTGGCTCTGAAGGTCGCGCGCAATCCCTCCGACCCATTTGTAGATGTCGCCGTTCTCGCCTTTCGTCGGACCCTTGGCCACACCCAGCGAGGTGGCCAGCGCCCAGGCGAACTCTTCGATATCGCCCGCGCGCAGGGGAAGCCGGTGATCCGCTTTGGCCCCGGTGGGCGTGGGCATCGGCTCCACCACGTACAGGCGGTTCATTTCGCCGCCGCTATCCGCCATGCGCCGGCCCGCCGCGAATTGCCGCGCGTACCGCAGGCTCCCCGGTCCCGATGCCAGGAAATCGGAATCGATCGACACCACCACTTTGGCGTTGGCCAGGCTGTACCAGGTGTTGAGCGGCTGGCCGAAGGCCTGCATGGCCGCGGCGCGCGCGCTGTGGGCCCCGGTCGGCTCCCACTGATGCCACTTGGCCGCGGGGAAGATCTTCTGGACGGCGCCAAGTTGTGCGCCCATCGAAGGCGAAGTCAGCGTTTCGGTCAGGATGCGGATGCCCGCGCCGTTCGTGGCTTTCTGCGCGGCCAGCACTCCCCGCAGCGCGCTCACGAAACTGCCCCACGCGCGGATCTCGCCCTCGAACGTAAGGGCCTGCGAGCGATCCGGATCGTAGAGTCCGAGCACCGATGCCTGCGAGAAGATGTCGCAGGCGCCCAGCGTGGCGGGGTGCTCCGGGTTGCCCTCGATCTTGGTGGGGCGCCCTTCGTGGCTTTCCGCCAGCACGCCGCTCGAGATCCCGCCGAGCGTCATGGCCGTGGCGTAAAACAGCGGCTTGCCCGGTATCAGCTCTTCCGGCTGCCGGATGTACGGCACGATGTGCTCGGTCGGCTGCCGCGTGCACGCGCTCAAGCCGGCCAGGGCCAGCGATGCGCCCATGAGCTTCAGGAAATTGCGCCGCCCTTCGACGCGGTCCTCGTCCTCGCTCCAGCCCACCGCCTGCCGCGGAAATTCGCGCTCCAGCAGATCTTGAAATTCGGGCGTCGACGCCAGGTCGTCCAGGCTGCGCCAATACTCGTGGCCGCGCGCCCCATCGAGCCGCGCCCGCACTGCGGCCAGTTCCAGTTTCTTTCTCGGTTCGCTCATCGGTGACAGGTGGAACAACTGGTCAGCGCCCGCGCGTCCTGAATCTTGTACTCCACCACCAGCTTTCGGCCGATCTCCTCCTGGTCGCCCGCAGGCTGATATCCCATGGTGGTCACAAATTCACGCGGCCTGACGTGCTTCTCCGGATGCCGGTGGCAATCCAGGCACCACGACATTTCGAGCGAGTTCTCCTGCCAGGTGAGCGGCATCCGGTCCACTCTTCCGTGACAGCTCTCGCAGCCGACTCCCTTGTTGATATGAATGCTGTGATTGAAGTAGACGAAATCCGGCAGGTCGTTGACCCGCGTCCAGCGGATGGATTCCCCACTGCGAAAACTGGACCGCACCGGTTCCAGCGCGGGGCTCGTGTTCCAGATCTGCGAGTGGCAATTCATGCAGGTCTTGGTGGGCGGCATGTTGGCGAAGTTCGAGGTCTCCACCGTGGTGTGGCAGTAGCGGCAGTCCAGCCCCAGCGCGCCCACGTGGTGCGCGTGGCTGAACGGCACGGGTTGCTCGCGCGGCGAAGTGGCGCGCGTGGTGTAAGCAGACCGGTCCAGCTCGGCGAAGGCCCACGTGACAAATGCCAGAATGAAGACCGCGCCGTAGATCGTGATCCGCGCGAACGTGTTCGTGCTTCGATGAAAAATCTGGGACATGGCCTACCGGCGTCCCAACTCAAACGTCAGAATTTTTTCGTATCCCATCCGCGGAAAAGCACAACAGCCGCTACAACCCTCAAAACCCAGAATTTATCGGATGCGGCATCCGAAACTTCGCTTCATTTATGTGTATGTGGCACGGGCATTTCCGCCCGTATCGCCGGTTCTTAGGGTGAACCCCCGGCTCACTTCCGTTCCAAAAGATACACGCAGTTCTCCAGGTGGCTCTCCGCTCCATCCTGGCAAACCGAAAACGTCGCGCCCCGCTGCGCGTTTGCCGTACGCTTGTTCCACAGCGATCCGCCGGCGTACTCCCCGTCCTTGCGCAGCGCATAAAAGTTCAAATCGATCGGCCCCAGCCGCTGCTGGTCGTTATCGAAATTCCGCGCCACGCGCTTGAGGGCGTCCAGCACGGCATCTTTGGGCGGCATCCCGTGGCGCATGTTTTCGACGATGGTGTGCGCCCCGCAGACTCTGAGGTTCTCTTCGCCGCGCCCCGTCGAACCCGCCCCGCCCACGTCCTGATCCAGCCACAACCCGCCCCCGATGATCGGGGAATCTCCCAACCGGCCGGCGATCTTCCACGCGAGGCCGCTGGTGGTCGTGACCGCCGACATTTCTCCTTTTTCGTTCAGTGCCATGCAATTGATGGTGCCGTGCGGCGGGTTCACCGCCACCTCGTACGCCCAGGCAATCGTCTCGTCGTCGAACTGCGGAAACAGCTTCTTCAATTCGCCGATCTTCTTCGCCTTGGGTGGGCCATCCGTATCCGACTCCCAGTTGCTGTGGCCGGTCCGGTCGCGCATTTCCCTTTTCCACGCGAGCCAGGCCATGCGCGAGCGGTCCGTCAGCAGATCCTCTTCCGGAAACCCGTAAGCCTTGGCAAATTTGAGCGCGCCATCGCCCACCAGCATCATGTGGTCGGTCTCTTCCAACACCAGTTTCGCCACCTTGGACGGCGTCTTGATGTTGCGGATCGCTCCCACCGCGCCGCCCCGGCGCGTGGGCCCATGGATGCAACTGGCGTCCAGCTCCACCACGCCGTCCTCGTTCGGCAGGCCGCCATACCCGACGCTGGTGTCGTTGGGATCCAGTTCCTGGATGTTCACGCCGGCAACGACGGCATCCAGAGTGTCGCCGCCGGACTTGATGACTTCCATCGCCCTGGCGCACGCCGGGACGCCGTTGCCGCTCGAAATGGCGATGTTTTTCGGCTTGCCCTGTGCCTTGACGACGCGGATCATCGGGAACGCCGCCGCGCCCAGAAGTGCGGCGCGCCGGCTGAACGTCCCACCTTTCATGATTGTTTCTCCTTTCGCCATCGGCAACTCGACGGCCGCCCGCAAGCCTCCGAAGGCCTGCGGAGGCGGAACGAACTGGAAGATTTCACATTATGTCACAGCCCGAGCGGGAGTGTGCACTCCGGTTTTTTCCCAGCTCTTCCGAGCCGCGACCGTCAGGGAGCGGTCTTTACTCCACCGTCACCCAATACGGCACGATCCGCAGGAACCCGCCTTTCATCCAGGCGTGGTAGGGCATGCGCCCGAAGACGTGCGAGAGCGCGGACTCCAGCATGTCCTCGTCCGAGCGTTTCATGAGCACGTCGAAGAGGCTCCGCCGCGGCGGGTACATCACCAGGCTGACCTGTTCGGCGGCGGGGATGTTGGCTTTTTTCTTGACCAGGTCCACGGCGCTTTCGAGGCCCCCGAGCTCGTCCACCAGCCCGCGGGCTTTGGCCTGCGACCCCAGCCACACCCGGCCCTGCGCCACGGTTTCGATTTCGGCGGCCGAACGATGCCGGGCGGCCGCCACCTTGCCCACGAAGTCGCGGTACGCTTCGTCGATCCCCTCCCGCAGCCGGTCGCGCTCGTCGGGAGCGAGCGCCGTGTAGTCGGAGTCGATGTCCGCGTGCTTGCCGCGCTCCACCGCGCCCTTGGTGATGCCCAGCTTGTCGTATAAGCCGTGCAGGTTGGGCTTGCCGAATACCACCCCGATCGAGCCGGTCAGCGTCCACGGCGAGGCCACTATGGGGTCGCCGGTCATGGCCATGTAGTAGCCGCCGGAAGCCGCCAGGTCGGACATCGAGATGACCACCGGCTTCTTCTTGCTCAGCAGGTTCATTTGACGCCAGATGTCGTCCGAGGCCATCACCTCTCCGCCCGGAGAGTCGATCCGCACCACCACGCCCTTGATCGTCGAGTCGCTGGCCACCTGGTTCAGCAGCTTGTCGAAACCGTACGAGGTAATACTGGACTCGTCCGCGCCGTTGTCCTCCGGGTCGCCGCGCACGATGTCCCCCTGGCCCACCACCAACGCCACGCGGCTCTTGCCCTCGAGCCCCACCGTGTCCAGCGGCACCTTCATGTACTTCTCGATTGGCACCTTCACGGGGTCCCTGGCGTGCAGCGCATCCCTCAACTCGCCCCACATCTCATCTTCGAATCGCAGCTCATCCACCAGCCCGGCCTTGAGCGCCTGGGTCGCCGTGAACGGGCCTTGATCCACGATGGCCTGGACCTCGGAGGGCGTCTTCTTGCGCGCCGCCGCAATCCGCCCCACGAGGTTGCCGTAGAGTTCGTCGATCACGCTCGAGAGAACCTCGCGCGTCTCCGGACTCATGTCGCTGCGGGTAAACATGTCGCCGAAGTCCTTGTACTTGCCGGCGTGCTCCACCTCCACGCTGACCCCCAGCTTGTCGAGGGTCTTCCTGAAGTACATCACCTCGGCGCGGAGGCCCTTGAGCATGAGCGGCTCCGCGGGCCCCATCGAGATGCGGTCCGCCGCCAGCGCGACGTAATACTCGCGAGTGCCGGGCGTGCGCAGGTAGGCGTAGACGGGCTTGCCGGACTTGCGGAACTGTTCCACGTCCGCGCGCAATTCCTCCAGCTTGGCCCAGCCCACCGAAAGCCCTTCCGGCTCCAGCACCACGGCCTTGATATGGCTGTCGGCGGCGGCCTTTCGCAGGTTGGTCCAGACGCCGGTGACGGTCACGCCGGTGCGTTCGCTTGCCAGGAACGCGGGCAGCTCGAAGGGCGGACGTTCGGGAATCTCGCCCTCCAGCCGCAGCACCAGCACGGAATTGTCCACCATCTGCGGAGGCTTCTCGCGGAACCGGAGGGCCGCGAAGATCACCAGGACGATCGACAGGAACACCAGCAGAAGTCCGGTGGCGAAGCCGGCCAGAAATTTCAACATGACTACCCCGAAAATAGCACAGAGGGCCCGCCGTCCTGCCGGTTCAGAACAGCAGCGGCGCCAACTCCGCCAGGTTCCGCCGCCACAGCGGCCACACGTGCGCGTAGCCCGGGATCTCCAGGTCCGTGAACTGGACGTCCTTCGATTTCAGCCACGTTTTGAACTGCCGGTTGACCCCGTTCAGCCCATCGTCGGCACCGCAGGCGATCCACACCAGGCGAAGCTGTGCGTTGCTCTTGGCCGTGAGGTTGGGGAAGTTCTTGGCGAAATCGGCGTCCTCCATGCGCTGCGGCCCGCGTCCGCCCCTGGCCCGTCCGCCCTCGGCCCGCCCGCCTTCAGCCCGTCCGCCCTCCTGCGGCGGCGCGGGGTTGGCTCGCGGCCACATGACAAACGCCCCGCTGAACGACCCGATATACGCGAACCGGTCCATGTAGTTGAGGCCGGTGTAAAGCGACTCGGCCCCGCCCATCGAGAGACCGGCGATGGCGCGGTGATTGCGGTCCTTGGCGGCGTGATAGTTCTTCTCCACCTGCGGCAGCACCTCTTCCACCAGCGCCTTGGCGAACGTCGCGATCATCGCCGCCCCCATCGCGCCGCGCGTCCCGTCGGGTGTCCCGTATCCCAGCGTGTTGACCATGATCATCGGCTTGGCCTTGCCCTGGTTGATGAGATTGTCCAGGATGACGTTGGCCGCTCCGACGTTCAGCCATGCGGAGGAATCGTCGCCCAATCCGTGGAGCAGAAACAGAACCGGGTACGGCTCTTTGCGGCGGCTGTCGTAGTTCGGCGGCGTGTACACGAAGTAATCGCGATCGTCGCCGATCAGCGCCGAGTGATAGAAATGATGCGTCACGGCGCCGCGCGGACCATCGCCCGGATTCCACACGGCGGGGCCCGGCACGCGCACCATGCTCTGGCCGGCGCTGCCCCAGGCGCTCTTGAACAGCGGGTTGCCGGGATCGTTGACGGTCGCGCCATCCACCGACAACGCGTACGTGTAAAGATCCGGCTGGAGCGCCTCGGTGGTCACGGACCAGACGCCCTGCTCGTCTTTCTGCATCGCGAGGCGCTGGCCGATGCCGGTGACCGCGACCTCCTTGGCGTCGGGCGCCCGCAGGCGGATGGTGACTTTGCCGTCCGGAGAGACCTCCGGCGAGCGCACGGCAGGCCCGCGCCCGGGTTGCGCCCACAGGCTGGCTCCGGCGAGCGCCAACGACAGGATCGTAGTTCGAAAAATCATCTGGCGGTTACCCTCCTCATCATGTACCACATTTCGTTTTCCCCACGCGCCCGGCGAGCGGTCGCTTTCTTCCGCGTGCGCACCAGCCCCGCTCGCAACCGCTTGGGATGATATTCTAGTGGCCAGTCCTCACCGCCAACGCGGCGTGTGCGGAAGGGAGGGTCTGGATGAAATCAGCATTCGTGTTTCCGATGGTGGTTTGGGCTTCGATAGCGGCCGCGGCTGACGTTCCGTCCGCGCAGGTCCAGATTGCGGGCGCCGTTTTGGCGGCGCCGATGGAATTGCGGGACGGCGCGGCCGTGCTCGGATACGACGCGCACGGCGGGCGGGTGTGGGTTCGGCAAGGCACGAACGAGCTGATCTGTCTGGCCACGGACCCCACCAAGACTGCTTTCAACGTCGCCTGCTACCACAAGGATCTGGAGCCATTCATGGCGCGCGGCCGCGAGCTGCTGGCGCAAAACGTGACGGGGGCCAAGCGCAACGAGATCCGCTTCAAGGAAGTGGAAGACGGGAAGCTCCCTATGCCGAGGGAGCCGCGAACGCTTTACGTGCTGACGGGCGCGAGCTTCGATAGCGCAACCGGAAAGGTGCAGGACCCATACCTGCGCTGGGTGATTTACCTGCCCTTCGCCACGCCCGAATCCACCGGGCTGTCCACCAAGGCGAGCGATAGCGCGCCGTGGCTGATGTCCCCTGGGACGGCGGGCGCCCACATCATGATCAATCCTCCGAGGAAGTAGCGCGCGGGCGGCGCGGAGGCACCCTGTCCCGGCGCGCCTCGCAGGCTGTTAGAATCCAATTCACCATAGTTGGAGGATCGATGAGAAACATTTTGTTAGCGCTGTTGGTTTCGGTTTGTGCGCGGCCGCTGCTCGCCCAGGGCGCCCCGCCACAGTCGGCGGCTGACCAGCCCTACTCGATGGAGTATTACTACAAGGTGCAGTGGGGACATCAGCAGGAATTCCTGGACCTGTTCCTGAAAAACCACTACCCGTTGCTCCAGAAGAACATCCAGAGCGGCCGCATGCTTTCGGTGAAAATCGAGCAGCCCGCCAACCACACCACCGAGGATGGACGCTGGGACTACCGCGTTACGATCCGTTTCAAGAACTCGACCATGGCGACCACCGCCAATCCCGACGAAGAGCGCTTCATCAAGCAGCTCTGGCCCGACCAGGTGAAGTATAAACGCGAGGAGCAGCGGCGGTTCGAGATCCTGCTGGCTCACTGGGATCTTCCGGTGACCGATATCACACCCTCGAAAAAGTAGTCCTGCCTTTCGGATTGCCCGGCTCGGGCACTTGCCGTAAGTGCCCGTGCCGATGGCAAGAGTGGGGGCCCGCTAGTGCCCGCCCGCGCCCGCCTGTGCCATAAACGCCATCATGCGCTCGTGCAATTGCTCCGGCGACAGGCGTTCTTTCATCATCGACAGCGCCCAGATGTGACCCCACGGATCGGTCACCCAACTGTAGCGGTCGCCGAAGAACATGTCGGTGGGCGGCAGCGCGCTGGCCGCCCCCGCATCGATAGCGCGCTGGTACGACGCGTCGACGTCGTCCACGTACATCTCCAGCACCACGCCGGTCCCGCCCAGGTGCTGCGGCGAGCGGAATTTGGATCCCGGTTGGGCGGAGCTGTCTTCCCCAAGCTGGATGTACGATTCTCCGATTTTGAGCTGCGCGAATATGCCTTTCCCGCCCGGCATGGTGTCGCTGTACACCAGCCTGGCGCCGAACGCGCGCTCGTAAAACGCTACCGCCGCCACTGAATCGCCCACCATCAGGTACGGCACGATCTGCCGGTTGTCCGGCCTTCCCCCTTGAATTGCCATCTCAAGCTCCTCTCTTTCGGTCTGGTTTTCCGTCTGTCAGCCGCCACACGTGGCCGAACGGGTCGCTGATCTCCACGAAACGCGCCACCCACTGGTACACCTCTTCGAGCGGTTTCGTCTCCACCCGGTACAGGCTGGTCCGGCCCGCCCGCCTCGCTCGCACCAGCCCCGCGCGGCGCAGCACGCCGAGGTGTTGCGAGATCGCGGGCTGCGTCATGCGGAACGGCCGCCGGAGATCGCCCACGCTGCGCTCCCGCTCGATCAGCAGGTCGAGAATCGCGCGCCGCGTCGGATCGGAGATTGCCCGGAATACTTTCGAAGCAGCGGGAGTGCTGGCCGCCACAGAAGAATTCTAATAAGCAATTGCTTATATGTCAAGACGAATTTTGCCGCGTGGCCGGCGCGGTACGATTCTCCTTTGCGCCTCTTCTACTGCGACCACCACGCCTTCCCGCTGCCGCCCGGACATAAGTTTCCGGCGCGCAAGTACGGATTGCTGCGCGCGCTGCTGGCCTCCGATGGCAGGTTCGACCTCCAGGCCGCTCCCTTCGCCGATGCCGGCGCCATCGAGTTGGCCCATGACGCCGGCTACGTGCGGCGGTTCTTGAATGGCACCCTCGATCCGCGCTTGATGCGGCGTATCGGGTTTCCGTGGTCCGAAGAGCTGGTGCGGCGCACGCTGGCCTCCGCCGGCGGCACCCTGGCCGCGGCAGGCGATGCGCTGGCGACCGGGTTCGGCGGCAACCTCGCGGGCGGAACCCACCATGCGTTCCACCACGAGGGCTCGGGCTTCTGCGTCTTCAACGACCTCGCCATCGCGATCCTGGCCTTGCGCGGGCGCCGGGGCGTCCGCCGCGCCGCGGTAATCGACCTGGATGTTCACCAGGGCGATGGGACCGCCGCCATTTTTGAGGGCGATCCCGCCGTGCTCACCCTCTCCATCCACGGCGAGAACAACTTTCCGTTCCGCAAGCAGCAGAGCCGGATCGATCTCGCTCTGCCCGATGGAACTGGTGACGAACAGTACATCGCGCACTTGCAGGTGGTGCTGCCGCGGGTACGGTTGTTCCGGCCGGACGTCGTCCTTTATCAGGCGGGAGTTGACGGTTTGGCGGGAGATCGCTTGGGCCGGCTCGCATTGACACATGACGGTTTGCTCGCCCGCGACCTCATGGTATTCGAATTTACACACGCGTTGGGTGTACCGGTAGTGACTACTCTGGGCGGAGGTTATGGCGATCCGATCGAGCGCACCGTGGAAGCGCACGCAAACACATTTCGCTCTGCCGCCGCGGTATTCACCTGACTGAAACTATGGCCGATTTCTGGACGTCTTTAGGTATGTAAAGGCTTCTGACGAGTGGTTCCGTGAGAGAGAATTCCTCGCGGACCAGCCGGCGGGTGTAATCCTCCGAGCACCCGCCGGTCCTTTACTGCCCGCCTCATCCGGACGCACCGGATTCTCCTACTGAAAATAAAGAACGTCCGGCCTGATGTGGCCGTCGTGGGTTTCGAGGCACGGGCCGCATGTCGTGGTGTACCCCGTCCAGGCCGCCTTCACGGCTTCGGGTATCTTCACGGCGTCGTCGGGACTGTGCTCCGTGGCGATGGAAAGCCGCGGGTGAAATTTTTCGATTGTTTCGCGGGCCCCAGCGATTGCGCGGGTCTCGGCGCCTTCGATGTCCATCTTGATGTAATCCACGCGCGGCAATTTCAGTTCCGCGACCACGCGGTCGATGGTGGTCAGCGGCGCCCGCACGGTATCGGCGGCGCCTTCGAGCATGACGAAGCTGTCGGCCGCGCTGTTGGTGGGGTCGCGCCGCAGCACCAGCACGTCCTCCTTGTCCCACACGCCTTTCGGAACCAACACCACCCGGCCCGCCGCGATCTGCTCCTGGAAGTTGCGGCGGTACGATTCGATGTTCTCCGGCGCGGGCTCGAAGGCCACCACTAACCCGGCCCCGCGATCCAGCGCAACGCGGGTCCAGACTCCCACGTTGGCGCCGCAATCCAGCACCACGTCACCGGGCCTGACGGCGTAGCCGCCCGTGCCGTAGACCTCGCGCTGCTGCTCGGCCAGGTTGAAGGGGAGAACGAAGTCGTTGCCCGCGGGGATCCACCAGCGGCCGCGCGGTGTTTCCACCAGGTGGTAGCCGGCCGGGTCCTTCTCCACCACCCGGCTCGCGCGGAGGATATCGTCTTTGTACCGAATCTGAAGTTGCAGGTTGCGGTCGGCCGCGAGCGCGTTCTGCATGGGGCAACTCGGGCCGCGGCCTACGGCTTTCAGGGCGAACAGGCGAGCCGGCGGATAGTATCGGCCCGCGACGGCCGCCGCCGCTGCCACAACCAGAATCGCCGCCACGGTGGACCGGCCGCTCATCTTCACGCCCTGCGCAGCACCAGCGCCGAGTTCTTGCTGCCGAACGCGATGCAATTGGCCACGGCGTGCTCGATGGCCAGCCGGCGCCCCGGACAGGGCACGTAGTCCAGGTCGCATTCCGGGTCCGGCTCTTCCACGTTGATGGTCGGGTGCACCACTCCGTCGCGCATGGCCAGCAGCGTGGCGGCCACTCCCGCGGCTCCGCAGGCCCCCTGTGGATGGCCGATCAGGCTCTTCAGCGACGAGCCGGCGAGCCGGTAGGCGTGCCCGTCGAAAGCCAGCTTCACGGCCCGGGTCTCGATGCGGTCGTTCAGCTCGGTCGAAGTGCCGTGGTAGCTGATGTACTGCACCTCCGAAGGCGGAATCCCCGCTTCGTCGAGCGCCATCCCGATGGCGCGCGCGGGCTCTTCGCCGCACTCTTCGAGCCGCACCCGGTGGTAGGCTTCGCAGGTGGATCCGTAGCCCGCGATTTCGCCGTAAATGTGCGCGCCGCGGGCGCGCGCCTGCTCCCGCTCCTCCACGATGAAGAACCAGGATCCCTCGGCGATGACGAAGCCGTCGCGGTCGCGCGAAAAAGGACGCGATGCGCGCTGCGGCTCGTGGTTCCAGCGCGTGCTCATGATCCTCATGAGCTGGAAGCCGCGCAGGATCAGGGGCGCCAGCGGCGTATCCACTCCGCCCGCCACCACGGTCTTGAGAACTCCGGTCTGAATATTCCGGTAAGCGTAGCCCAGGGCGTCGGTGGAAGAGGTGCAGCCGGTGGACACGATGTGGCTCAGCCCGCGGAATCCGAAGCGCATGGAAACTTCGCTGGCCAGCGTGCCGATGGTGCTGGTGGGAATGGTGTAGACGCTGCACTGCTTCAGTTGGCCGGTGTAGAAGAGGCGGTACTGCTCCTCGGTGAAGTCTCCGCTGCCGCCTCCCGAGCCCACGATCACCCCGATGCCGCGCAGTTCTTCCCGCGACATGGAGGCGGCATCCAGGCCCGCGTCCTCGAGCGCCTCGGCCACGCTGGCCGCGGCCAATGGGACCGATCGCGAAACGTGCGGGCGGTCCTTCACCTGCACGTACTGTTTCGTATCGAACTCGTCCGGTATTTCGCCGGCAACTTGTGCGGCAAAGCCCGTGGGGTCGAAGCGGGTGATTCTTCTCACCCCGCTGACTCCATTTTGCGTGGCTTTCCAGAAGCGCTCCCGCCCGATTCCGTTGGGGCTCACAGCGCCGATTCCCGTAATCACTGCGCGATGCATTCGATTTTGTTTTGCCTAAGGTCCAATCGTCAGTATAGGCTGAATGATATGGTCCCTGCCACGGTGCGGCCGCGCTCGAGTCCGCTCTCGGCCCTGCTGGCGGGTCTCCAGTCGGGCATGTTGGGCGTTTTGGCGATGCTGGCGTGGCTCGGGGTGAGCGCCAAAATGCAGGGGCGGAGCTTCTGGACCGACGCCAACCTGATGGCCAGCACGTTCTACGGCGACAGCGCGATCCACAGCGGTTTCGCATTCCGGACGCTTTCCGGCGTCGCGCTCTACGTGCTGCTGTACAGCTCGCTGGGGGCGTTGTTCGCCCTGGTGGTGGCCGATCGCCAGCCGCGGGTGCGCGTTCTGCTGCTGAGCGTGCTGTTTGCCGTGGGCTGGTACTACGTCTCCTACAACCTGATCTGGAAGAGCCTGGCGCCCCTGATGGTCCTGCTGCATTCCCCGCAGCCGGCTATTTTGGGCCACTTGGTTTATGGCACGCTGATGGGCCAGTATCCGGCGCATATGCCGAAGCCTCCTGCGCCGGCGCCGATGGCCGAAGTGGCGCCGGTGCCCGGCCCCGAACGCTCCGTGGCCGAAACGCAGTCCGAGGCGCCGGAGCCGTAGCGGGTCGCCCGCCACGGTCCATAGGAGTGTCATACAATCCGGACGATCCGCGCGTTGACTTGGCCAGGACCGGAAGCCTAATATGAAAGGCCGATGATCGGCCAGACACTAGGCCATTACCGGATTGAATCGAAGCTCGGCGAGGGCGGTATGGGGATGGTGTATCGCGCCTTCGATACCCACCTCGATCGCCAAGTTGCGATCAAGCTGCTGCGCCCGGAGGCGACCGTGAGCCTCGAGCGCAAGCTCCGCTTCGTACAGGAGGCCAAAGCAGCCTCAGCCCTGAACCACCCCAACATCATCCACGTATACGACATCGACAACAAGGACGGCACGGATTTCATCGCCATGGAGTTCGTGCCCGGCCGGACGCTCGACCAGTGCATCGGCAGAACCGGCCTGACCCTCAGGGACACGCTGAAATACGGCATTCAGATTGCCGACGGGCTGGCCCGGGCCCACGCCGCCGGCATCGTTCACCGCGACCTGAAGCCCGCCAACATCATCGTGGGAGACGACGGCCGCGTGAAGCTGTTGGATTTCGGCCTGGCCAAGCTGACCGAGACCATCGCCGACGACCCCGACCGCGCCACGGCAACCATGACGGCGGCGCTGAAAGAGGACAACTCGCCTCGAACGGAAGAAGGCTCGATCGTCGGCACGCTGGCCTACATGTCGCCCGAGCAGGCCGAGGGCAAGAAGGTGGATGCGCGCTCCGATATCTTCTCCTTCGGCTCGGTGCTTTACGAAATGGTCACCGGGCGCCGCGCATTCCAGGGTGCGACCAAGATCTCGACGCTGTCGGCCATCCTGCGCGAGGAGCCACGGCCCCTGGGTGAGATCGCCCCGAACGTGCCGGCCGAACTGGAAAAGATTATCTCGCGCTGCCTGCGCAAGGATCCCGACCGGCGCACCCGCCACATGGACGATGTCAAACTCGCCATGGAGGACCTCAAGGAAGAATCCGAGTCGGGCAAGCTATCGTCTTCCTCTCGTCCGCTCGCCCCGTCCTCGTCCCGCCGGACTCTACGGTTCGCCGCGATCGCCGCCGTCGCCGCCGTCGCCTTGATAGCCGCGGGCCTTGCCCTCGAGCACTGGAGAAAGCCCTCCGCCCCGGCTCGCTCCGAGTGGGTGCAAATCACCAATCTGCCGGATTCCGTCAGCCAGCCGGCGCTCTCGGCGGACGGTCACATGGTCACTTTCATTCGTGGTCCGAGGACCTTCTATGGGCCCGGGCAGGTCTACGTAAAGATACTGCCCGGTGGCGATCCGGTGCAGCTCACCCATGACGACGCCCAGAAAATGAGTCCGGCCTTTTCTCCGGATGGGTCCCGGATCGCCTATACAACATTTGCCCTTGGAGGCATGGCGTGGGACACGTGGGAAGTGCCGGTTTTGGGGGGAGAGCCTCGCGTGTGGCTGCCGAATGCTTCGGGACTGGTATGGATCGACCGATCGAAGCTGCTGTTTTCCGAGGTCAAGAAGGGCATCCACATGGCCATCGTGACCGCCGAGGAGAGCCGGGCCGGATCCCGGGACCTTTATGTCCCGCCCCACGAGCGCGGCATGGCCCATCGCTCGTATCCCTCACCCGACCGCAAATGGATGCTGGTGGTGGAAATGGATGAACGGGGCGCTTTCGTTCCCTGCCGTTTGGTCCCCATGGACGGCGGTTCTCCGGACCGTCAGGTCGGGCCTCCTGGCGGCGCCTGCACCTTTGCCGCATGGTCGCCTGACGGCCAGTGGGTGTATTTGAGTTCCAATGCCGGCGGCGCCTTCCACACCTGGCGTCAGCGTTTGCCCGACGGCCAGCCGCAGCAGGTCACCTCGGGGCCGACCGAAGAGGAAGGAATCGCCATGTCGCCCGATGGCCGCTCGTTCCTTACGGCCGTCGGGGTGAAGCAAAGCTCCGTGTGGCTGCACGACGGCCGGGGCGAGCGGCAGATCTCTCTGGAAGGCTACGCTTTCTTTCCCAAATTCACTCCCGACGGAAAAAGGCTGTGCTACCTGGTCAAGACCGGCGCTTCGAGCGAGTTGCGGGTGGCAGATGTGGATACTGGACGCAGCGACCCGTTGCTGCCCGGTTTTCCGGCAGTGGGCACGCCCGCCTATGACATTTCTCCGGATGGCCTTCGGGTGGTGGTCGCATCTCCCGGCCAAGGTGGGAAGCCGTGCCTGTGGCTGGCGCCGCTCGACCGTCGCTCGGCGCCGCGGCAAATTCCCGGCGCAGTCGGAGAGCAGCCGTACTTCGGACCGGACGGCGAGGTGTTCTTCCGTAAGGTGGAAGGGACCTCCGGCTTCGTCTACCGCATCCGGGAGGACGGCACCGGGCTGCGCAAGGCCATCGAGGTGCCGGTTGCCGAGCTGCGGGGCATGTCGCCGGACCATCGCTGGCTCACAGTGTATTCGACTCAACTGGAAGGATCCGGCCTCTGGCTGGCTTTCCCGCTCGCCGGAGGGCCGCCGATTCGAGTTCCCGCCTCGCGTCACGAGTGGCCGCGCGACGGGAAGTCCTGGTTCTGGGAACAGATCAATGCGGGAGTGACGCGCGTGATACCGCTGCCGCCGGGCCAGGTGTGGCCCAGGAATCCAGCGGGAGCCGTACCGCTTACCAGCGCGGAGATGGAAAAACTGCCGGGAGTGCGGGTCATTCCTTCGGGCGATGTGGCGCCCGGCCAGACGGCTGATGTGTACGCCTTCTCGCGCCCGACCGTGCAGCGAAACCTGTACCGGGTCCCAGTACCGTAAAGACGAGTATCGCCCCGCCCGAGGCGCCGCTTACGCCGTCACATCCTTGATGTGCGTGGCGATGTACCACGTGTTGCCGAACGAGTCTTTGACGCTCGCGCTTCGATCGCCGTACGACTGGTTGGCGGGTTCGGAAATCGACGTGGCCCCGGCCTGGAGCGAGCGCGCATAGGTTGCATCCACATCCGGGACATACAGGTAGTACATCGCCGGCATGGGCTGGTAGGGGCCGTTAGCCTCGCCCATCTCCAGCGCGGAATCGCCGATGCGGATCTTGGCGTGGTGGATCACGCCGTCCGGCGAGGCATACTTCTCCAGTTCCTTGGCGCCGAAGGCCCGCTCCAGGAAGCGGATCACCGGCTCGGCGCGCCGCGGGTGCAGGTAGGGAGTCACCGTGCCCAGGCCCTCCGGAACGTACCGTGCGCCCTTGTAGGTGGCGATGTACCAGAAGTTGCCGGCGGCATCCTTGACGCCCGCGCCGCGCTCGCCGTACTCGTGGTCCGCCGGTTCACCGATCGACTCCGCGCCGGCTTCGAGCGCGCGCCGGTACACCGCGTCGGTGTCTTCCACGTAGATGTGCAGCGCCGTGGGCATCGCTTCCCGGGAAAAGGAAAGCCCGGGGCCGCCGCCGCCGATCATCAGCATGGAATCGCCCACCAGCATCTCGCAATGGATTCCGCCGGCGGAGCCGACCGTGCGGAACTTCTCCTCGCCGGAGAAGGTCTGCTTGACGAAGTCGATGAGGGCCGCCGCGTCCGCCGCGACCAGGTAGGGCGTGATGGTACGGTAGCCCGCGGGAATCGGAGAGACGCCCGGCGCCTTCTCCCGCTCCTTCTCCATGGCGTCGAAGTGCCGCTGCATCTCCTCGGGCGACATCTCCTTCTTGCGCGTCGCGATGCCCCACAAGTACCCAAAGGGATCTTTGACGCCGCCCGAACGGTCGCCGTAGAATTGATCCCGCACCGGCGACGTCAGGGTGGCCCCGGCGGCGACCGCCTGCGCTACCATCGCGTCGGCATCATCGACGTAAAGATGCATGGCCACCGGGGAACCGCCGAGGGCTTCGGGCCCCGGATAGCCGTACTCCGGCGCCTCCTCTCCCAGCATGATCACCGAGTTGCCGATGGCGATTTCGGCGTGGGCGATTTCGCCGCGGCCCTCGAAGCGGAACAGCTCCCTTGCCCCGAACGCCTTCTTGTAGAATTCGATGGCGGCGGCGGCGTTCTTGATGCGAAGGCGCGGCGCGGCGGTTTGCCGGACGGCCGAAACGGATTGCGCCTGAGTTGCCATAAATGCTCTCCTTTCCAAGTCGGACTTCAAACGTGCTTTGAAACTCTCTCGCGGCAGGCCGCGCAGGTCGCGGGCAATGCCCAGCAGCGGAGCGAGGCCAGGATCGACCGCGGTATCCGGGCGCAGCTCCAGCATGGCCTCGACTGCCAGGTCGAGCCGGCGGCTCAGGGAAGGCTCAGGCATGGGCGCCCTCCATCTGAGACCGCAGTTTTTGCAGGGCCCGGAGCTGGAGCTGCTTCACGGCTCCCTCGCTGCGCCCGAGCAGTTCGGCGATTTCACGAATGCTCCTCTGTTCGACGAAGCGCTCGAAGATGACGCGGCGCTGTTCGCCGGGGAGCCGGTCCACCAGGCGGAACAGGCGGGCCCGGTCTTCGATGGCTTCCAGATCGTGCATCACGCCGGTTTCCGGCGGGTCCTCGGAACTGGAAACCTCGCGAGCGGCCCGCTTCCATTGATCCGTCACGGCATTGGCGGCGATGGTGAACAACCAGGATGCGAACGCACCGCGCGATTCATAGTTCTTCAGGCTGGCGAGAGCCTTGTGGAACACCTCGGAGGTCAAGTCCTCGGCAATGTTCCGATCGCGCACCCGCCGGGCAATAAAAGCATAAACGCGCTCGAAGTGCAGCTCGTAGAGGTCGCCGAATCTGGACGGGTCCCGCTGCGCGGCCTCGACGAGAAGACGCTCCCGGGTGTCCCCCCGCAATGCCTCCGCTGCCGGTCTTCTGACGGCCATTTACCCTTCTGAGAATATAACTGGCGAGGGGGGTGAAAAGTTATGGGGAATTTCAGGCGATGTCCAGCTCGATCCGCTTGGAGGCGGCGTCGAGCTTGACGATGCGGAAGCTGCGGATCTGGCCGGTCCTGGCGGCCTCGCGCTTGGCGCCGGCCTGCCCGCCCTTCCACTTGGCTTCGAGCATGGTGGTCAGCGACGACAGGTTCGCCGAAGGCTCAACCTGCTTCTCCGCGTTTTCGGAAGATTCGCCGCTCAGCTTGCAGGTGGCCTGGATGCCTTCGCCCAGCTCCACCTTGGCCCGGCCGCCGGAGACGTCCGTCATCCGGCCGGTCACCACATCGCCTTCCTTGTGCTCGGCGATATACTCGTCGAGACTGGTGGGCACGAGCTGTTTCATTCCCAGGCGCAGCCGCCGCTTTTCGCTGTCGATTTCGAGCACCTGCGCCTTCACCACCTGGCCCATCTTCAAGACGTCCTGCGGGTGGTTGATGCGCTTCTCGGCGGTGATGTCGCCCACGTGGATCATGCCCTCCACGCCTTCGGCGAGCTGCACGAATGCGCCGAACTTCTGGAGGCTGACCACCGTGCCTTCCGCCACAGACCCGAGCGGAAACTTCTGCTGCACGTCCGCCCAGGGATCGCCCAGCGCCTGCTTGAGGCCGAGCGAAATCCGGCGGTCGGCCTGGTTCACCCCGAGGATCACGACCTCCACCTGGTCGCCGGGCTTCACCACGTCCGAGGGCTTGCGCACCTTCTTGGACCAGGACATCTCGGAGAGGTGAATCAGCCCTTCCACGCCCTTTTCCAGCTCCACAAAGGCGCCGAACTCGGCCGCGCGCGTCACCGTGCCGTGGACCCGGTCGCCGATCTTGTACTTCTCGCCCACCAGCTCCCACGGGTGCGGCTGGAGCTGCTTCAGGCCGAGGGAAATGCGCCGCTTGCCGGGATCGACCTTGAGGACCCGGGCGTCCACCTCCTGCCCGACCGTGAGCACGTCGGAGGGCTTGTTCACGCGGCCCCAGGAAATGTCGGCCACGTGCAGCAGCGCGTCCACACCGCCGATGTCAACGAAAGCGCCGTATTCGGTGAGGCTGCGTACCGTGCCATGCACCGTCTCGCCTTCCTTGACCTCGGAGTAGCGGCGCTCCTTGACAGCGCGCTCGTCCTCTTCCAGGACGGCGCGGCGGTCCACCACCACGTCCTCATCGGCCACGTCGAGCTTGATGATGCGGCAGCGAATCTCCTGGCCGATCAGCTTCTCCATTTCGGCCGCGTCCTTGGCGCCGCTGCGCGATGCCGGCATGAAGGCGCGCACGCCCACGTCCACGCTCACGCCACCCTTCACTACAGCGGTGATCACCCCGGCGATGGGGGTCTTGTCGGCGAAGGCCTTCTCCAGCGCGGACCAGTCCTTGGGCCGTTCGACCTTGATGCGCGAAAGCTCGTAGTAGCCTTCGGGGCCGCGGCCTTTGATGGAAACGTGAAGCTTGTCTCCGGGCTTCACGGTCTCACCGGCGTTCTGGAACTCGACCAGCGGAATGATGCCTTCGATCTTGAACCCGATATCCACGAACACCGATTCGCCGGACACCGCGATCACGCTGCCTTCCCGGCTCCCTCCGCCTTCCTCGCCCTTGTGGGAATGAGACTGTTCGTACTGCGACAGGATATCGCCGAAGGATTCGCCGGGTTCGCTGTTGGCTTGGGATTCCGGATCGGTAGCTCGGTCCCGGTCCACCATACTAGGGTTGGGCATGGAACTTAATATCTTAACTTATTGTGGCATAATCCCGACTGGGATATCACGCGTGCCCGCTACCGTGCTGAAGCGATGGATCCGGCTGGTCCGGCAACAGGATTTGGTCTGGCTCGTCCTGTTCGCCGCGCTCATCTACACCACGGAGCATCGCGACATCTACGACATCGGACCGCTGGTGGCGCTCTGCGTGCTGCAAATCCTGGAATCCAAGATTCCGGCCCTGGCGGCCCGGCGCGGGCTGATCTTCTGGATCGTTCTGAAGCTGCTGTTCGGCTACGTTCTGATCGGATACACGAGAGGGATCTTCAGCCCGTACTGGCCGCTGCTCCTGTTGCCGGTGGTCTCGGCGGCGACCACGCTGGGCGTCCTGGGATGGTGGATCTTCGCGGTGCTGGCGTCGGGCGCCTATCTCTCGTTTCTGGTGTTCGTGCCGTTCGTCGAGTGGCCGGACCTGACGGAACTGGCGCTGCGCGCGGTCTTCCTCGCCATGGCGGGCAACCTGGCGAATACGCTGGCCGAGGACCTGCGGATCCAGTCCGAAAAACATCGCCGCACGGCGGAGCAGCTTGCCGAAGCCAACGTGCACATACAGCAGGCGGAGGAAGCCGTGCGCCGTTCCGACCGGCTGGCGGCGCTGGGGCAGCTATCGGCCGGGCTGGCGCACGAGCTGCGCAATCCGCTGGGGACCATCAAAGCGTCCTCGGAAATGCTGGGCCGGAGCGTCGCGGCGGAAAACGAAGTGGCGCGCGAGATGGCCGGTTTCATCAGCTCGGAGGTGGACCGCGTCAACTCGTTGGTGACACGGTTCCTGCACTTCGCGCGGCCCCTGCAGTTGCGGCTGGAACAGGCCGACCTGGCGCACATGCTGGATCGCGCCATCGCGATGGTGGAACGCGAGGCTCTCGGGATTTCGATCTACAAGAACTATGCGCCGGAGATACCGCCGTTTGCCTTCGACGCCGAGCTGATGGAGCGGGTCTTCTACAACCTGGTGCTCAACGCCGCACAGGCCACCGCGCCCGGAGGGGCGGTGACCGTCAAAACCAGGGCCGCGGAGGGGACCGCGGAGATCGCGGTGATCGATCGCGGCGTGGGAATCGAGGCGCGGAATCTCAACTCGATCTTCAATCCGTTCTTCACCACCAAGAAGGAAGGCGTGGGCCTCGGGCTGGCCATCGTGTCCAAGATCGTGGATGAACACAGCGGTAAGATAACAGTGGAAAGCGAGCCGGGAAAGGGCAGCGTGTTTCGTGTGCTGCTGCCGATCGCGCGCGCTCCCCAACCCTCCGCATGAAAAAGCGCATCCTGGTAGTCGAAGACGAAGAGAAGCTCCGGCGCGTGATCGAGCTGCAACTGGTGTCCGCCGGTTTCGAGGTGGATAAAGCCGCCAGCGCGGAAGAGGGGCTCAAAATTGTCGACCGCGCGGACCTGGTGCTCACCGACCTGAAGCTGCCGCAGATGGACGGATTGCAGCTGCTGGCGTTGATCCGGCGGCAGAACGCGCTGGTGCCGGTGGTGGTGATGACGGCCTACGGCAGCATCGAAACCGCGGTGGATTCGATGAAGGCGGGGGCCACCGACTTCCTGCTGAAGCCGTTTTCCCTCGATCACCTGATGCAGGTGGTCAACAAGGCACTGGAAGTGCGGGCCCTGCGCGACGAGAACCGCCAGCTCAAGGAGGAGCTGGGAAGGCGCTACGAGTTCGACAACATCATCGGCCGCAGCGAGGCCATGCAGGAGATTTTCGCCACCATCGAGCGCGTCGGCCCCACGCGGGCGACGGTGCTGCTGGCGGGAGAAAGCGGGGTGGGCAAGGACCTGATCGCGCGCGCCATCCATTTTCACTCGCCGCGACGGGACCGGCCGCTGGTGAAGATCAACTGCACCGCGATTCCGGAAAACCTGATGGAGAGCGAGCTTTTCGGCTACGAGAAGGGCGCGTTCACGGGCGCGCAGACGAGCAAGCCGGGGAAGTTCGAGCAGGCCGATACGGGCACCGTGTTCCTGGATGAAATCGGAGACGTGCCGGCGAACATCCAGGTGAAGCTGCTGCGCATCCTGCAGGAGCGCGAATTCGAGCGGCTGGGCAGCAACGTGACGCGGCACATCGACGTGCGGGTGATCGCCGCCACCAATTCGGATCTGCGCGCCGCCCTGGAACAGGGGACCTTCCGCGAGGACCTGTACTACCGGCTGAACGTGGTGCCGCTGAACATCCCGCCGTTGCGCGAGCGCAAGCAGGACATTCCGTTTCTGGCCAACCACTTCGTGCGGAAGCTGGCGCCCGATACCGGCTGCCGCGTGGAATCCATCACGGACGCCGCCATGGACAAGCTGGTGAGCTATCATTGGCCGGGCAACGTGCGGGAACTGGAAAACGTGATCGAGCGCAGCCTGGTGATGTGCACCGGCACGGAGCTGGATGCGCGGGATATCAAGATGGAGAGCGCGCCGGGGCCAAGCGCGCAGCGGGCGCAGAGCGATGCCAATTTCCTGCCGGAGGGCCTGACGCTGGACCAGTACGAGCAGGAGATCATCCGGGAAGCGCTGCGCCGCGCCGACGGCAACAAGAGCCAGGCGGCGCGCCTGCTGGGACTCACCCGCAATGCGCTCCGGTACCGGCTGACGCAGATGGGGCTGGAGGCATAGAAAGGCGGAACATGGCCGGCCCGATGAACGCGGATGAACGCGGATTGAAAAAAAGCCCTACCCGCAGAGGCAGACGCGTTCGGCAGTCATGGGCAGCGTGCCGGCGAGGTAGTGCTTGAGTGCATCGTCTATGCTCATCGGGCCGGTAACCACCAGCGGCTCGATGCCGTGCGCCGTCAGGGAGTCGACGGCCCCTTGCCCGATGCCGCCGCATACCACGGCCTGGCAGCCGTCCAGGAGGTCTACGAACGTTTTGTGATGGCCGCACTGGCCGGTGGAGCGGGTGCGCACGGTGCCCGAGGCGACACGGCCGTCCTCGAGTTCCAGGATCAGAAACGATGTGCTGCGCGCCAAATGGTCGCAGACGGACAGGCCGTCCGCCGTCGCTATGCCAAGCCGGATGGAATTCATCTTCACTGCCAGGGTAACTCATGGCGCGCCGCCCGGGGTTTCGGGCTCTAGCGCAACACGGAGAAGATAGCGCGAGCGCCCAGATAGCTCCATTCGTTCATCCACTGGCCGATCTGGGTGGCGGACATCGCGACTATCAGCAGCATGAAGCCAAACCGCGAAAGCTCCATGTAGACCACCATGGGGATCCGCGCGACCAGCAGCAGCTTGGAGCCGTCGAGGGGCGGCACGGGCAGCAGGTTGAAGATCGCCAGGTAAAGGCTGAGCAGCACACCGCGCTCGGCAAAATGCGACAGCGCGGGAGCCGGGCGCAAGGCGGCCACGGCCAGGGCTCCGAGGATGACCGCCATGATCACGTTGCTGGCCGGGCCGGCCATCGACACCAGGGCCAGACCGTTCAGCCCGCCCCTCAGTTTGGATGGATCGGTGCGCACCGGCCGGCCCCAGCCCAGGAATCCGGCGCCCAGCAGCGAGGTGAAGAACGGAAGAATCGCGGTGCCCAGCCAGTCCACGTGAGCCATCGGATTCAGGGTCACGCGCCCGTCGCGCGCCGGGGTGTCGTCGCCGAGGCGGGTGGCCACCCAGGCGTGGGCGAATTCGTGGGGCGCGGTGAGGATCCAGAGCAGGAGCACGTTGAGCAGCGCGGTTTGAAAGTCGAGATGCATGGTCAGGCCCGCCGGTTGATTGCCGCCCACAGGCCCAGCAGTGCGATTAACGCTGCGAACGTAACGATCACGATCATGCCGATAGAGATATTGTAGGGCGGATGACGGGGTGACAGGGAGTTTTCGGGGTGTGAGCGCAGTTTTACCCGCGTTTGGGGGGAGGCAGGGCCTGACCGGCCCCGGGGGCGCGTCCGGGGAGCGATGAGGTTTGCCCCGCAGACGCGCCACACCCGTTTGAAAGAGACGCATTCGGTTTTCAAGGAGCGCGGGCGACAGAGCCTCTCGCGAGGATGCCCCCAAACGACCATTGTAGGAGACGGGGTGGCTGCGGACGGCTGGCGGAGGGCGGCGCCTCTGCAGTTAAGTTTCTATTTATCAATCGGCTGCGGTTTATTTTGAAGTGCTGTGACTAAAAAAGGCGGCGAGAGCATATTCCAAGACCGTTCGGTGTATACTGTCTGGAATCTGGGGGAGGGCATTGTGAAACCATTCTCGATTGCTGTTTGTCTATTCACGGCACTGGCTGTCTGCAGCAGGGCTCAAATTGCAACCACAACCTCGCTGGTGGGTACGGTAACCGACGCCAGCGGGAAGACCGTACCGGCCGCTAAAGTGACGGCCGTCAACGCGAACACGCACAACACCTATTCGGCGCTCACTTCGGAGCAGGGATATTACAACATTGAATTCGTCGCGGTGGGCGACTACGACCTGACCGTGGAGCTGCCGGGATTCGAGGTAACCCGGATCACCGGCATCCATGTGGATATCAACCAGGTGGTGCGGAACGACGTCACCCTGAAGATAGGCAACGTGGTGGAATCGGTCACGGTGCAGGCCACGGCCGCCGCGATCAAAACCGACGACGCCAGCGTTTCGGAGATCATCTCCACGCGCGCCGTGGCGGAGGCGCCGTTGAACCTGCGCGACCCCATGGCGCTGGCGACCACCGTGCCGGGCGTGCTGCCAGGACCGAAAACCTCGTTGACGGGCGTACCTCCGGGCGAGGATTTCATCGGCGCCGGGACTCGCGAGATCCAGAACAGCATGTCGCTGGACGGCATCAGCATCATGAACAACCTGATCACCACGACGCCGACACGACCGATGGTGGAATCGGTGCAGGAGGTGGAGGTCCAGACCGGGACTTATTCGGCGCAGTACGGGGCGTACATGGGAGTACACATCAACATGATCACCAAGAGCGGCACGAACCAGCTTCATGGCGCCCTGGTGGAATTCCTGCGGAACCAGGTGCTGGACGCGCGCTCGTTCTTCACGCTGCCGACGCCTGCGAATCCCACGGCGGCCAAGCCGCCGCTGCGCCAAAACCAGTTCGGGTATGAGCTGGATGGACCGGTATGGATTCCGAAGATCTACAACGGCAAGAACAAGACGTTTTTCATGACCTCATACGAGGGATACCGGCTGGTCCAGTCCACAACGTCGCTGTCGACCTCCATGCCGGCGGTATTTTTCACGGGTGATTTCTCCGGGGTGCCGGCTTCCGCGATCCAGGGCGGCGCGCTCAAGGACCCGCTGAACGGAAATGCTCCGTTCCCCGGCAATATCATTCCCGCCGCGCGAATCTCGCCGGTGGTGACCAAGCTGCAGCAGTACTATCCCGGGACCAACCTGGCGGGCCTGGCCAGCAACTACTCGGTGCCGGTTCCGACGACGATCTCGACCAACCAGACCGTGGACCGGATTGACCAGAATATCGGGGACAAGATCCGGATCTATGCGCGAGCCGACTATCAGAACCAGCCGGTGTTCGGCGGGGCGGCGATACCGATCAACGCCAGCACGACTCCGGTGACCACCACGAATTACACGGTGGGTTACACCCACACGCTGACGCCGAACCTGGTAAACGATTTGCGCGCAGGCCGGTATTTCTTCAACTCGGCCACCGTCAATCCCTTCTCCACCACCAATCAGACCAGCGCGGGCGCAAGCCTGGGGATTCCGAACTTCACTGCGGACACGGTGTACAAGAACCCTGGCATTCCGGACTTCACCATCAACGGCTTCAACGGCTTCAACAACAGCGGGACCAACTGGTATCAAAACGACAGCACCAATCAGATTTCCGAACAGATCAGTTGGAATCACGGCCCGCACAACGTCATGGCCGGCTTCGAACTCAGCAGACTGGCTACCGGGCGCGCGGCGGTGAACAGCGCGCGCGGCTCATTCACGTTCAACGGCATCCAGACCGGGTACGCGCCGTCGGATTTCATTTTGGGAACGCCATCGTCATTTACGACGCCGGGGCCGGAGGTCCGTGGACGTGTAGCGGAATGGCGCGACGGCTTCTTCGTGCAGGACAAGTGGCAGATTTCCCGAAAGCTGACCCTGAGCTATGGAATCCGCTACGAGCTGCCGACCGTGCCGTACACGATCAACGGTGTCGCCACCGAGCTGAATCCCAACCAGACGGCGCTGGTCGGAGGCACTCCCGGTTTCCGGTTCATCGCTCCCAACCACAATGACTGGGCGCCGCGCGTGGGATTCGCGTACCGGTTCACGGAGAAGACCGTGTTCCGAGGCGGAGGCGGCATCTATTACAACCCGAACCAGACCAACAGCTACACTTTTCTGAACACCAATCCCCCGTACACCACGATTTTGACTTGCACGTACACGGTGGGACAGACAGTTCCCACTTTGACGAACCCGATCGTGCCGGGGGTCTGCCCATCGGCAGCGACGGCGGGCACCACGGTGACCGATCCGTGGCACCAGCCGACGCCGCGCATGAACCAGTGGAGCGCAGGATTGGAACGGCAGTTGTGGAACGGCGGCGGCCTGGAGGTGCAATACCTGGGGTCGCACTCCTACCACCTGGACCGCAGCTTTTACAACAACACGCCGCTGTTGCCAGGACCGGGATCGGTGAACAGCCGGCGTCCGAATCCGCTTTTCGGCGTGATTCGCACCATCAACATGGACGAGATCGCCAATTACGAAAGCATGAGCCTGATTTTCCGCCAGCGCCTCTCGCGCGGGCTGACGATGATGGCGAACTACACGTGGTCGCATACGCTGGATGTCAGCACCGACTCCAACGGCGGTGGAACGCCGATGAATCCGTATTGGTGGAAGGCGGATTACGGCAACTCCAACTGGGACATCCGCCACCGCTTTGTGGCCACGTTCGTGTACGACATTCCGTTCTTCCGGGTGTCCAATCCGGTGGCGAAGGGCATGTTCACCCACTGGCAGGGCAACGGCATCGTGACGCTGCAAACCGGGATCCCGTTCAACGTCTCGACCGCCACCGACACCGCGAACACGGGTTCCAGCGGCACCTACCGGCCGGACCTGGTGCACGCGCCAAGCGACGACTGCGGGCGCGGCCACCTGGTGGGATGCATCGATGCCAGCGACTTCACCGTGCAGGATCTATATCCCGTGACGCCGGCGAATTTCGCCTATGGGAATGAGGGCCGCAACCTGTTGCACGGTCCGGGCGCGGAGACGGTGAATTTCTCCCTGTTCAAGAACTTTCCGATCAAGGAACGGCTGAGGTTCCAATTCCGATTCGAGACGTTCGCGCTGTTCAATCACACGAATTTCGGCAATCCGTCGGCAACCTTGGGGACGTCATCGTTTGGCAACATTACGAGCGCAACCGGGAACAGGAACATTCAGTTCGGAGCGAAACTGCTGTTCTAATATGGAGCGACCTTGTCAAGCGCTGTTTTAACCGTTGTCGACTCCTTCCGAGGATTTGAGTCACCGATGTAGCCGCAGCGCAGGTGACGGAACGAGAGGCAATTTGCGACGGTTGATCAATCTAATATCCGCTCGTAGAGTGCCGCGCCCATCAGCGCCACCACGGCCGCTATTCCAGCGGTGGCGAAAGCTACGTGCCTGGTCCAACGAGGTTCCCCCGCGACTGGCCGCCCACGACGAGGCGTACACGCACCGCCCATCGTGTCCGATAATGGACGTAGATTTCATTATGGAGAGCGAATGGCCGAGCTTGTCACAATACCGATTTCCATTTTCGAGTTCACGGTTGACTACGAGCGTCCGGAGTTTAAGCCTTGGATGGATCGGGCCTCAGTCGTTCAGGGCATCTTCGACTCCCTGAAACCATGGGAACCCCGTATAGACGATGTGGACGTTATCACCGCCGGAAAGGCCTCCGAGCAAGGTTTCACGATCAAACTTCCGCTCAAGCGCGTTTCATTCTTCTTTGGACCGGCTTCATGCAAATTTACGCGGGAGAATGTTGACTGGCAATTGGTCGATGAAACCATCGCCATCTTCGATGCCGCCGTTTCAGCGCTCATTCGGTCCAGCGGTGTCGCAATGGGACCGAAAAGCACCGCGGTTTCTATGCACCTTCAGCCGAAATCGCTTCCTTTCGTGGCTCTTCTTGCACCCTTCATCACGCCCCAACTCGCGGCACTGGATTCGGAACCTGTGATCACCATGGCAACGGTCGCTAAATGGGCACATCGCAAAGTGACTATCGACGGCTCAGGGGTGCTCGCAAACGCTATTTTCCTTCGCTTTGAGAGGGGCTTTCCAACCGCCACCACCTATGACGAGATAGCCGGGCACATCAGAAAAGACGAGGAAGATTTGTTTAAAATCTTGGGAGTGGAAGAGGACCGAGGATGAACGCATATAAGGAACCTCAAAGCTCGGGCATTTATTGGCCAGACCGCCAGCCCGCCTCGCTTTACCAACCTCAGGCAGTACCGCGATGGCCCGAGCCCCGACAGCGTGTTGCGATCTTTGAGGGGCTTGAGAAGCAGATGGCTGAATTTGACGCCCAGCATCAAGCTGTCCTGAACGACGTACGTAAGCTTTACGTGCTTCCGGCCGATGAATCGGTGCGGAACTTTCTGACCGAACACCGGGCAATTCCCAATATCCTCTTGGAAGCTGCGCCACAGTTAAAGGCATGCTTCGGTGGCAATGCGGTTTTCAATCTGCGGGCCCCCATTGATGAGGCGGGTTCGCGGACGCTCTATGCCGTTGCCATGTGGCCGGGCAAATTGCGGGATGTCAGGGACGCTTTGGCAAGATTTGATAATGACTGGTGGATGGTACGAGCCGGGCAGACCGCAGGTTATCTCACCTTCACCTACGAGCTGGTGTGATGGCACGCCAGCCTTTTGACTGGTCAGAATATCTGAAACTGGCGCAGGAGCTTGCCGCGCGTAGTGAAGAGGCATGTCTTCGCAGCTCTCTCAGCAGGGCGTATTACTACGTCTACAATCTTGCCTTGACCAGAGCAGAGCGAAACGGTTTCGTCTCGGTTCAGGGCGAATCGACCCACGGCCAGTTGTGGCGACTCTTCAGCCAAAGCCCCGAACCGGAATGTATCTACCTGGGGCAAATCGCGCTCCGGCTTAAGGAAAAGAGGGAGAAGGCGGACTACCGGCCGGTTTATCACCGCATCGAAGAAGAGGTGCCGCAGGTTTTATCGGAGGCCCAGGACTTCGCCACCCGTCTCGGAAGGCTTGCGCCGCGTCATCCCAATCCGGTAACCGTACGCCGGTAGGGCGTGCTCCATCTGTGCTCCGTTAGCGTTTTGTACGAAGAACGGAGCGGTGCCGGGGCGACGGTGTTGCCCACCCGCCCGAACCCTGCAATCAACATGGTCGAATAGCCGGCAAGGCGGAATGTGCGCGTCGGATCAAGATTTCGGCTCCGGTCCCACGGACGGCCACATCTCTCTGACGTTGAAGAAGTCTCGGGAATCCTGTGGCCAAATCCCTGTCCCGGCACAAAACGCCCAGCATCTTGGCGGCCAGCAATTAGGGCGATCAGGCCCGTGACGTCATTGCCCTAGCTACACCCACTCGTTCCTCCGCAGTTTCCGCACTTGTAGCAGCTTCCGTTGCGGGTCATGATGGAGCCGCACTCGGCGCACAAGGGGGCGTCGGAGGTGAAGGGCGTGAAGGGCAACTCCTGCTGCGGATCGGTTTCGGTGGGGCGGAGCGTTGTGGTCTCGCCCGCTTCGGAAACGGCGTATTCCGCGCTGAGGAACTTGGCGCCCAGCCAGCGGAAGATGTAATCCATGATGGATTTCGCGTAGGGGATCTGCTGGTTGCCAGTCCAGCCGCTGGGCTCGAAACGCACGTGGGCGAATTTGTCCACCAGGAATTTCAGCGGCACGCCGTATTGCAGGTTGAAACTCACCGCGGTGGCGAAAGCGTCCATCAGGCCCGAGATGGTGGAACCTTCCTTGGCCATGGTGATGAAGATTTCGCCCGGCGCGCCTTCGTCGTACATGCCCACCGTGATGTAGCCCTCGTGGCCGCCGATGGAGAACTTGTGGGTGATGGAACGGCGCTCGTCGGGAAGCTTGCGGCGGACGGGACGGTAGACCACCTTCTCGACCGGCGGCGCGGCGGCGGCGGTAGCGGCTACGGCGGCCGTTTTCTTCTCGCTCTTGCTGCCCGAGCCGGAACTGAGCGGCTGCACCTTCTTGGAATTGTCGCGGTAGATGGCCACGGCCTTCAGCCCCAGCTTCCAGCTTTCGGTGTAGGCATTCAGGATGTCCTCCACCGTGGACTCTTCGGGCATGTTGATGGTTTTCGAAATGGCGCCCGAGATGAACGGCTGCACGGCCGCCATCATGCGCACGTGGCCCATGTAGTGAATCGACCGGGAGCCGTTCTGCGGCCGGAAGCTGCAATCGAAGACGGCCAGGTGCTCGGGCTTCAGGTGGGGCGCGCCTTCGATGGTGCCGGTGGCGTCGATATGGGAGACGATCTTCTCCACCTGCTCGGGGGAATATCCGAGCTTGATGAGCGCGGCGGGCACGGTGTTGTTGACGATCTTGATCACGCCGCCGCCCACCAGTTTCTTGTACTTGACCAGCGCGAGATCGGGCTCGATGCCGGTGGTGTCGCAATCCATCATGAAGCCGATGGTTCCGGTGGGCGCGATCACGGTGACCTGAGCGTTGCGGTATCCGTGGCGGCGGCCCGATTCGTAGGCGTCGTCCCAGCACTCGTGCGCGCCGGCCATCAGAGCCGAAGGAACGTGGTGGCGATCGACGCGGCTCACCGCGTCGCGGTGCATGCGGATGACTTCCAGGAACGGCTGCTCGTTCACGGCGTAACCGGGGAACGGGCCCACGGCTTCGGCGACGCGCGAGCTGGTGAGATAGGCCTGGCCGCACATGACGGCGGTGATGGCGCCGGCGAAATCGCGGCCCTGGTCGCTGTCGTAGGGAATCCCCATGGACATCAGCAGGGCGCCCAGGTTGGCAAACCCGAGGCCCAGCGGGCGGAAGGCGTGCGAGTTTTCGCCGATCTTCTGGGTGGGGTAGCTGGCGTTATCGACGATGATCTCCTGCGCCAGGATCATGGTATCAACCGCGTGGCGGAAGGCTTCGGCGTCGAACTGGCCGTCCGGGCCCACGAACTTCATGAGGTTGAGGGAGGAAAGGTTGCAGGCCGAATCGTCGAGGAACATGTACTCGGAGCAGGGATTGGAGGCGTTGATGCGGGCGGTGTTCTTGCAGGGGTGCCAGCGGTTGACCGTGGTGTCGAACTGCATGCCGGGGTCGCCGCACTGGTGCGTGGCTTCGGAGATCTGGCGCAGAAGATCGCGGGCCTTGGAGCGATTCACCGGCTGGCCGGTGGCGACGGACCTGGTCCACCAGTCGCCATCCTGCAGCGCGGCCTGCATGAAGTCGTCGGTGGCGCGCACGGAGTTGTTGGCATTCTGGAAGAAGATGGAGCCGTAGGCTTCGCCGTCGAGCGACGAATCGTAGCCGGCTTCGACCAGGGTGTAGGCCTTCTTCTCTTCCTTGGCCTTGCACCAGATGAACTTTTCGACATCGGGGTGGTCCGCATTGAGGATCACCATTTTGGCCGCGCGCCGCGTCTTGCCGCCCGATTTGATGACGCCGGCGAAGGCGTCGAAGCCCTTCATGAAGGAGAGCGGACCGGAGGCGCGCCCGCCGCCCGAGAGGACCGCGTCCTCTTCCCGAAGCGTGGAGAGATTGGTGCCCGTGCCGGAGCCCCACTTGAAGAGCATGCCCTCGGTCTTGGCGAGATCGAGAATGGACTCCAAAGAGTCCTTCACCGAGACGATGAAACAGGCGGAGCATTGCGGCCGCAGCACGCCGGACTCGAGCTTGGTGACGCGGTCGGACTTGTCGTCGTAGATCCAGCCGTAGCCGCGGGTCTCTTTGACGCCCACGTTGAACCAGACGGGCGAGTTGAAGCAGGCCTTCTGGGTGAGCATGAGGTGGGCCAGGTCGAAGCGGAAGTTTTCGCCGTCGGCGTCGGTTTTGAAGTAGCCGTCCTTTTGGCCCCACGCGGCGATGGTGTCGACCACGCGCTGCACGAGCTGCGCCACGCTGGTTTCGCGCTCGGGCGATCCCATCTTGCCGTAGAAGTACTTGCTGGCGACGATATTGGTGGCGGTCTGCGACCAATCGACGGGCACCTCGACATCGCGCTGCTCGAAGATGACGGAGCCCTTGTCGTTGCCGATCGAGGCGGTGCGGGTCTCCCACTGCAGGTCATCGTAAGGGGTTTTGCCCGCTTCGAGCCTGGCGGTGAAGTAACGGGGGAACGAGACCCCCGCTCGGAGGTTTGGGGTGATTTTAGTTTCCAATACCTTTATTTTCGCACTCAAATCGACCGACAACTGTCCCATGTGAAGCTCCTTTCAGGGGGCATACCGGAGAGATACCTCCGTAATAATGCCCCAACATATAGTGTGTCGTCAAGGATTATTTCTATATGAAGTATGTTGAGGTTACAAACGGTGTGTAAACGGGAACACACCACACCTGGCCGGTGGGGGGCGGCCGGGGGGGGCGGGGCTGGCGAAAGGGGGCGGCGGTGGCGTCCGGTTGTGGCAGGTGGGGACGGCGGTGTAGCGGCGGTTTCAGGCCGAGCTGGCGGCGGAAAGCGACACCCGGCCGGCTCGTTCGGGCTGGAAATTGAAATGGCGGCGCGCGGAGGCGACGACGCGTTCCAATTCATCCCGAGCCAGAGGCTGCGGGAGGACGTCGTAGGCTCCGACGTTGAGCGCCTCCGCCCACAGGTGGTCGTCGGCGTGGAGGGAGGTGACGATCAACTGCGGCGGCGGCGCCAGGAGGCGGAGATCCTGGAGAATCGCCTTCCAGCTCCACTGCCGCACGTCAGCCTCCGCGATGACCACGTGGACCGGCTTGCTCTCCAGGCACGCCAGGGCACGCCGCCGGTTGCGGGCCTCGAACAGGCGCCAGTCGAGTTTGCGGAAGATCTCGCGCACCAGCAGCCGGTCCTTTTCGAAGACCCCTACCAGCAATGCGCACACGGAATGCTCGCGCGGACTACGTTCCATGGACACACCTCAATTTCGTTGCGCGAAAAGAGGCCGGCCGCGTCGCGGCGCCGATCACGGGCCAGGGGCGTGCGAAACGTGATGAGGCCCTGCGGCCGAAAGCCGAGCCGCTCCTGGTGCATGCGGTAGAGGCTCTGGATCAGCAATCCCGCCGAAATCAGCAGAGGCACCGACAGCGCGATTTCGCCGACGACCAGGCAGGCGCGCGTGCGCTGGCGAACCGAGCCGGCTGCTTCGCTCCGGCCCGCGGCTTTCAACGTGGCGTGGAGATCGAGCCGCGCGGAGCTGAGAAACGGCGCGAGGGTGAACACCAGGCCGGTCGCCGCGGTGACCGCCAGGGTGAACAGCAGCACGCGCGCATCGAGGTGGATGGGCGCCGAGGCCGGGAGGTGGAACGGAACCACGCCGAGCAATCCGGCGAGAAGCCAGTAGGCGACGAACAGACCGGCGAGACACCCGGCGAGGCGCGCCAGCAGCAGGCTGGCGAGGTTGGAGCAGGCGATCAGCAACAGCAGGCCGACCGCGCCGAACAACAGCAGGATGGTCAACCGCACGTCGCCCACCATGTAGTCCTGGAAGGGCACGGCGGCGAGACCGCGATACTCGCGCGATACCTTGCCGGGGTACTCGCGGCGAAAGCTTTCGGTGACCGCGCCCATGGAGGCTTGCGCCTGGCGCAGGCTGACATCCGGTTTCAGCCGCGCGATCATCTCGGTGTTGGTGCCGGTATCGTTGAGACCGCCGGTAACGCGCAGGGGCAGGAAAGCGTCGGCGTCCTGGGGGAACCAGAATCCGCCCGGCAGGACGCCGACCACGGTGTAGCCGGTGGTATCGAGTTCGACGGAGCGGCCCAGGACCTGAGGGTCGGCGCCGAAAGTCCGCCGCCCGTGCGGAAGAAATCCGACGTGACGGTCATGGCGCGAATCCACTCGCGGCCGGTCCCGGCGAGGAGGCTGCGCTCTCCGCCGCCGCGATATCCGGCAGCGGAGGCAAAAGCGGCGCCGTGCTCTTTCCAGAAGTCGTATTCGGGAATACTGACGGAGTCCAGGCTGACCTGCTGGCCGACGCGCACCAGGCGGTCCGGCTCGGCATAGGGCAGCGGGCGGAGCAATACGGAGTTCACGACGCTGAAGACGGCCGTGTTGGCGCCGATCCCCAGGGCCAGCGACAGCACGGCAACCAGAGTGAACGCGGGGCTACTTCGAGAGCATCCGGATGGCGTGGCGGAAATCCATGACCTCAGGATAGACGGGCGGGCAGGCGAAAAGGGAGCGCCTAGCGGAATTCCACCGAGCGGGCGAAGCGGACGGCGGGATGCTCGCGCAGTTGCGCCAGCACGGCATCGGGCACCAGTTCGTCGATGGAGACCAGCGCCACGGCTTCCCGCGGCTCGCCGGGCGCGGACGGGGCGTCGCGCCGGCCGAGTGAAAAATTCGCGATGTTGATGCGGTTCCGGCCCAGCACCGTTCCCACGTGGCCGATCACGCCCGGCACGTCCTGGTTCTTCATGAAAATCAGGAAGCCGGTCAGCGGCGTTTCGCAGTAGATGCCGTCCACCTGCGTGAGCCGCGGCGTCTCCTGGAAGACCGCGCCTTCCACGGTGGTCACGGCGTGGTCGGTCACCAGCTCCAGGCGGATCGAATCGGTGTGGACTGAACGCGGCTCGCGGCCCTCCACCACGGTCCATCCCCGCTGCTCGGCCACCTGCATGGCGTTCACCAGGTTCACCCGAATCGAAGAGGAGCGCGCCAGCACGCCGGCGACTCCCGCGTTGCGCAGCAGATTGGTGTTGCCGTCGGCGATCCTGCCGAAATACACCAGCCGCACGCTGCGCGGATTTCCCTTGGCGATATGCGCGGCGAAATTTCCCAGGCGCTCCGCCAGGTCGGCGTAGGGGCCCAGAACGCGGTACTGTTCCGGCGAAAGCGACGGCATGTTGACCGCGTTGATCGCCACGCCGTGCTTCAGGTACTCCACCACCTGCTCGGCGATGCGCACGCCGACGATCTCCTGCGCCTCTTCGGTGGCCCCGCCGATGTGCGGCGTGGCCAGCACGGCTTCGGAGCCGAACAGGGCAACGCCCGGCGGCACCGGCTCGGCCGCGAACACGTCCAGCGCCGCGCCCGCCACTTTGCCCGATTCCACCGCTTCCCGGAGCGCCGCCTCGTCCACCAGCTCGCCCCGCGCGCAGTTGACGATGCGCACGCCGTCCTTCATCTGCGCGAATGCGGCGCGCGAGAGCATGCCCTGCGTCTCGGGTGTGGCGGCCACGTGCAGCGTGATATAGTCGCTCGATCTATACAGCTCCGCCAGGCTCACCAGCTCCACGCCCAGATCCTGCGCGATCTTCGAGGTCACGTACGGATCGTGCGCCACGATGCGCATCTCGAAGGAGCGCGCGCGCTTCACCACTTCGCGCCCGATGCTGCCGAGGCCGACAATTCCCAGCGTCTTGCCGCGCAGCTCGCTGCCCATGAATTTCTTCTTTTCCCACTTGCCGGCGCGCGTGGATGCGTTGGCCTGCGGGATGCGCCGCGCCATCGCCAACATGAGCGCCAGCGTGTGCTCGGCCACCGAGACGGAATTGCCGCCGGGGGTATTCATCACCAGCACGCCGGCCTCGGTGGCGGCGTCGAGATCGACGTTGTCCACGCCCACCCCTGCCCTCCCGATCACCCGCAGCCTGGGCGCGCCCGCCAGCACCGCGCGGGTCACCTGCACGGCGCTGCGCACCAGCAGCGCATCGGCTTCCGCGAGATGCTGCAGATATTCCTTGGGATTGGAAACGATCGTGTTCCACCCGGCCTCGGACCGGAACAGCTCGATCCCCGCCGGCGCGAGAGGCTCGGCTATCAGGACGTTCATATGGCAGCCGGGACCTTGATCGCCGCGCGCTCGTAAACTTCCTGCACGGCGGCCACGCCGGAGCCCAGTTGCACGGGGTGGCCGTTGGCGTTGAGGATGATCTCCAGGCCCGCGATCACCGCGAAGAGATCGGCGAAATCGAAGTAGCCCAGGTGCGCGATGCGGAAGATCTGCCCCTTCATCGAGCCCTGCCCGTTGGCGATGATCGCTCCGAAGTGGTTGCGGAACTCCTTCACGATCACCCCGGAATCCAGGCCCACCGGCGCTTTCACGGCGGTCACCGAGGAACCCGGCGAGCCCGGCGCGAACAGCTCGAGCCCCAGCCTTTGGACGGCGGCCCGCGTCGCCGTGGCCAGCATCTGCGCGTTTTCGATGAGGTGCCCCATCCCGATCTGCTTCACGTAGCGCAGCGCTTCGGCCAGCGCGAGAATCAGCGCCGTGGAAGGAGTCCAGCTCGATTCGCCGGCGTCGCCGCTCTTCTTCTCCTTCTTGAAGTTGAAGTAGTAATGCGGCAGCGTGGCCGTCCCGGTGAACTTCCACGCCTTGGGGCTGATCGACAGGAAGGCCAGCCCCGGCGGGATCATGAAGGCTTTCTGCGAGCCGCCGATCACCACGTCGAGCCCCCAGCCGTCGATGTCCAGCGGCATGGTGCCCAACCCCGTGATGGCGTCCACCACCAGGATGGCGTCGGTCTTGCCGACCGCCGCGGCCATCGAGCGCACATCGTGGGCCGCGCCCGTCGAGGTCTCCGACGCCTGCACGAACACGCCTTTAGCATCGGGGTGCCGGGCGAGCGCCGCTTCGACCTGCTCGGGCCGCACCACGTCGCCGTAGGGCATCGTGAGGACGTCGGCCTCCAGCCCGTAGGCCTTGGCGATTTCGGCCCAGCGCTCGCCGAACTTGCCCGCCGAGCAGACCACGACGCGGTCGCCTTTGGAAAACAGGTTCGAGACCGATGCGTCCATAGCGCCCGTGCCGGATGCGGCAAACATCAGCACGTCGTGCGCGGTGCCCATCACTTCCTTCAGGTCGGCAAGGCATGAGCGGTACGCTTTACGGAAATCTTCCGTGCGGTGGTGGATGTCCGACGCCATCATCGCGTGCAGGGCAGGCGGATAAAGAGGCGTCGGGCCAGGAGTGAGTAGTCGTTGCTTTCGGATGTACATCGTGAAGGTAGTCCTTTAGAATAGCAGACATCATGCCACTGATCGATCGCATCCAGCAGGACATGGTTGCCGCCATGAAGGGCCGCGAGGAGGCCCGGTTGAGCGCCCTCCGCATGATCAAGGCCGCGCTCATGAAGTTGAAGGTGGATTCCCCCAAGCCGCTCGACGAAGCGGCCGAGATGCAGGTACTCAAGTCGCTGATCAAGCAGCGCACCGACGCCGCCGACATGTTCCGCAAGGGAGGCCGGCCGGAGCAGGCGGAGAAAGAAGAGGCGGAGCGCGCGCTGATCGAAAGCTACCTGCCGGCGGGGGCCAGCGACCAGGAGATCGAGGCCGCTATTGCCGAGGCCCTTGCCGAAACGGGCATCACGTCGCTCAATCAGATGGGCGTGGTGATGAAGGCCGCGCAGGCGAAGCTGAAAGGCAAGACCGTGGACGGCAAGCAACTGAGTGATAGAGTGAGGACGAAACTGCAATGACGCCTCCCGATACCCAAAAGAAGTTTCAATCCTACGTGCCGGAAACGACCTCCATGCGGGAGTTCACCTTCAGGGCGGTGCTGATCGGCCTAGTCATGACCGGAGTCCTGGGGGCTGCCAACGCTTACCTGGGGTTGAAGGCCGGCATGACGATTGCCGCGACCTATCCCGCCGCGGTCATCGGCATGGCCCTGCTGCGGCTGATGGGCGGCTCGATTCTGGAAGAGAACATCGCGCGAACCGTCGGATCCATCGGCGAATCGGTTGCGGCGGGAGCCATCTTCACCATTCCGGCATTCGTGCTGTCCGGCGCCTGGAAGTCGTTCGACTTCGGCGAGGCCTATTGGAAGTCTACCGCGCTGATGATGGTGGGCGGCATCCTGGGCATCCTGTTCGTCACCCTGTTGCGCCGCGTGATGGTGGAGGATCCGGACCTGCCTTTCCCCGAATCGGTGGCGGCATCGGAGATCCACAAGGCGGGCCAGCGCGGCGGCAAGGCCGCCATATTGTTGTTTCAAGCCATGGGGTTCGGCGCCGCTCTCTATTTTCTGGGCGCGCTCAAACTCTACGACCAGAGCCGCGACTTCATGGTCAAGGTCGGCACGATGGGAGTGACCCGCGTGCGGCTCGGCATCGGCGCCAACCCCATTTCCGTGGGCGCCGGCGGAATCACCACCGTCTCGGCGCCCGCGGTGAGCCCCGCCTTTCTCGGGGTGGGATACATCATCGGCCCCACGCTCGCGTCGCTGAACTTTGCGGGCGGCCTGGTGGCCTGGGGCCTCATGGTGCCGCTGCTGATTTACTTCCTCGGACCGCAGCTTCAGGCCATCCTCCCGCCCGGCGCCGGCGACGATGCCTGGGGCGGGATGAACACCCAGGTCTGGAAGTTCATCGTGCGGCCCATCGCGGTGGGCGGCATGCTGGTGGGCGCGGCCAACACGCTCTTCCGCATGCGCAAGAGCCTGGCCATCGGTATGAAGCGGGCCGTCTCCGACCTAAAGAAATCGGGGGGCCAGATCGAATCCACCCTGCGCACCCAGCGCGACCTCAGCTCCAAAGTCGTGTTCGCCGGATTGGGCGCCACATTCCTGTGCATGATCGCCCTGTATTTCTACTTCGCCCAGATCCTCTCGGGCGCCATCGTGGCGGCGGTGGTCATGATCATCCTCGGGTTTTTCTTCGCCGCGGTGTCGGGGAACCTGGTGGGCATGATCGGCTCGTCGAACAACCCGGTATCGGGCCTGACCCTGTCCACCCTGATCGTTGCCGCGCTGCTCATGGTTTCCATCGGCGTGTCGGGCACCGCCGGTGTGGCCGCGGTATTGGGTGTGGCGGCGGTGGTGTGCGTCTCTTCGGCGGTGGCCGGCGAAATGCTCCAGGACCTGAAAGTGGGGCACATTCTCGGCGGCACGCCGAAGTACATGCAGATAGGCGACCTGCTGGGCATCCTGGTGGCCAGCGCGGTGCTCTACTTCCCGCTGTTCATCCTGCACGCCGGCAATATCAAGGCAGGCGGTTCCGGTTTCGGCGACGCCAAGTTGCCCGCGCCGCAGGCCGGCCTGATGGCCATGCTGTCGCAAGGCATCGTGGGCCACAACATGCCCTGGCCGCTCGTGGTAGTGGGCATCTTCATGGGTTTCGCCCTGATCCTGCTGCAAGTGCGCAGCCCCATGCTCTTCGCCGTCGGCATGTATATCAACCTCGAGACCACCTTCGCGATTTTCCTGGGTGGCGTGATCCGCTGGCTAACCGACACCATGCGCGACCGGCGCGGCTTGAACGACGCACAGAAGGCGCGCGTGGAAAACGCGGGAGTGCTGACCGCCTCGGGCCTGATCGCCGGTGAAGCGCTCACCGGCCTCTTGCTCGCGGCCTGCCAGTTCTGGGAGCTGAAGCTGCCGAAGATCTTTGCCCAGCCGCCGGTGCTGCTGGGCTTCGGCGTGCTGGTTCTGCTGGGCTACTACATGGTCCAGATTCCGCTGCGCAACGCCGGCCATCCCGACGAGCCCGCGCCGCCCACGGCTATCATGTAGGTATGCGCCCCCGAGACACATCGCCCGAGGCCTGGGCGGTATTCATCGACCTCCACCGGAAGATGCCGGTCTCGCAGAAGTTGCGGCAGACTTTCGAGTACTCTGCATTGCTCCGCGCGTTCGCGAGAGCCGGCATGCGGGAACGCTACCCCAATGCGGACGAGCGCGAACTGTTTCTGAGAACGGCGCGGCAGAACCTTGGCCCCGAACTGTTCCGCAAAGTCTACGGCGACGTACTTCCAGATGACACCAGACCCGCTCGCGACCGTTGTTAGGCTCGTATCCGGCGCGTTCGAGCGCCTGGGAATAGCGTATCTGATCGGTGGTTCCGTTGCGTCCTCGGCCCGCGGCATAGTGCGCGCCACGGTGGACATCGATATCGTTGCGCGGGTGCTGCCGCAACAGGCGCAGGCGCTTGCTGCCGCACTCGGTCCGGACTGGTATGTCGAGCCAACCCAAATCCGCGACGCGATCCTGGCCGGCCGTTCCTTCAACGTGATCCATATGCTTACCGCCCAGAAGGTCGATATCTTTCCCGCAAACGACGACTTCCACCTGACTCAACTGGCGCGGGCTACAAAGGGCAGCCTGGAGTTTCTAGGTGAGACGGCCGAATACCCGATCGCAACGGCCGAGGACATCCTGCTGGCAAAACTGAAATGGTATCGCGACGGCGGCGAGATCTCGGACCGGCAGTGGTACGACATCGCCGGGATCGTGGCCACAAACCCCGGGCTGGATATAGAGTACCTGGAAAGGTGGGCAGTACGATTGGGAGTGGCGCCCCTTTTGGCGCGCGCGCTGTCGGAGCGCTAACATACGTCAGCGATAACCGGCGGCCTGTAACTCGAAGAGCTGCGCGTAGCGGCCTCCGGCCCGAAGCAATTCCTCGTGGGTACCCAATTCCGTAACCCGCCCGCCGGCGATCACGGCGATGCGATCGGCAATCCGGACCGTCGAGAACCGGTGCGAGATCACGATGCCGATACGGCCTTCGAGATTCTCCTTCAGTTCGGCGAAGATTCCCGCCTCGGCCTCGGGGTCCAGCGAGGATGTCGGCTCGTCCAGAATCCAGATGTCGGCGTCGCGGTACATGATCCGGGCCAGCGCGAGGCGCTGCCACTCGCCGCCCGACAGGTCGTGACCGCCTTCGAAGAGCCTGCCCACTTTGGAATCGAGACCGTTGGGCAACTTCTTCAACAGCCACTCGCTGCGAGAGTCCCGCAGAGCCTCCAACACCCGCCCGTCGTCGACCTTGCCGTCCGGCCGGCCCATCACGACGTTTTCACGGACGGACAGCTCGTAGCTCGCGTAGTCCTGAAACAGCACACCGATCCGGCTGCGCAGCGTCTGAGGATCCAGATTCCTGACATCGACGCCGCCCACGCGCACCGAGCCTTGATCGGCATCGTAAAAGCGGAGCAGCAACTTGACCAGCGTGCTCTTCCCAGCCCCGTTCTCGCCAACCAGGGCGATCAGCTCGCCCCTGCGGATGTGCAAGTTCAACCCCGTAACGGCCGGCTCCGTTCCACCGGGATACGAGAACGTGACATTGTCGAACTCGATGGCATCGATATGCCGCTCCGGCACGGAATGAGGCTGGGCGGGCACAGGCACCAGCGGCTCGATGGCCAGGAACGAAAAGTAGTCGTCGAGGAAAGTGGTGTGCTGGTCGACCGCCACAAACGTGCTCGAAATCTGTCCCAGGGTCCCGGCGACCGACGTGAAGGCGCCGATCACCAGCACCACGCCGCCGGGGTCGATCGTGCCGGCCACTCCCCGGAAGGCCACGAACACGTAAGCGAGCGCGAGGGCCGTCCCGGTCACGAAGCCGGTCAGCATCGAGATGCGAGTGGCCGACCGGTACATGCGCTCCCTTTGTTGGAAAAGATCCTCGGTGAGCTTGCCGTGCCTTCCGAGCAGGTAGTCGGCCAGAACGTAGGCCCGGATTTCCTTGGTGGAGCGGGGCTGGACCAGCAGGTCGCCCAGATACTCGCGTTCCCGCTCTTCGGGCGTCTCTTTGTAGAAGAACTCGTAGAGACGCGACGTCACGCGGCGCTCCAGAGCGAGCGAAGCCCCTGCCGCCGCCAGCGCCAGAAAGACCAGCAGCCAGTGGAGGCTGGCCAGGAGCGACGCCATCAGCACGATGGTCACGATGTTGCCCGACAGTCCCAGGACCGACCACGTGAGGTCGCCCGGCCGCCAGGAGACGTCGCGCTTGGCGCGCGCCAGGCGATCGTGCCAGTCGGAGTTATCGAAGTGACCGATGTCGACCTTGGAGCCCTGCGCAAGCAAACGGCGCTCCGCCTCCAACTGCACGCGGCGGACGAACAGATTCCTACCGTAGCCCATATACGCGCCGATGGCCCGCTGCACCGCGGCGGCGAGCCACAAGCCGATCACGATGGGGAGCAGGTCCTTGAAATGAAGCGAGTGCAAACGGGCTTCGGCGATGCGGTTGACCAGACGCGCTCCCAAATAAACAGCGATGGGCGGCATCACCGAGCTGACCATCCCTAGCAACGAAAAGCGAATCAGCGAGCGCGGCGAGGCCGCCCAGGCAAGCGCCATGCCTTGCCTCAGGTTCTTCCTCACCCTTTGGGCGCGGCCTTTCGTAGTGACAGGGCTGGCTTGCATATTTTTACGATGAATTACCGGCCTGCGCCGGGCGTGCGCCTTCCCCTCGGAGGATTAGACTGCCGGCGCGGCGCGGAAGTTCCCGGGGCTGACCTCACGGTATCGGGTTCGACAATCGCCGGGCGCCAGGGCGACCGATTCGGGAGTGAAGAGGAGGCGCGGATGCGGCGGCAGGGAATCCGCCGATGCGCGGCACGCGGGAATCAGGGCAAGGAGGATGCCCGGAAGCGTGTGGTGGCTCATCGCGGTGTGTCCTTCTGGAATGTAGCAGACGGCTGGGGGAAGAGCGCTGGCCTGCGGGCAGGTTGCGACTAAGCTAAAATGAGAGTGTTTAGGCGGATATACTTGTATCGATTCGTGTATGCAGGCCTTCTGGCGGTCGTCTTCCTGCTCCGGGCAAACGGCCAGGACACGGGCCAACTCGACGCCAGCCCCACCCTGTTCACCGTGATGGCGGCCATCAATGCCGCCGGTTACGACGCGGATCTGGATTCGCCGAACGGCCATCCCCTGCGCAAGGCCATCCGCGCGGAAATCGCCAAGCGCGATATCCCGTCGCTTCCCGCGCTCGAGGAGTTTTTCCAGAAACACCGCAGACGCACGGACACGGCGGAGCTGAGCCAGTACATCTCCTTCGGCCTGACGGCGGGCGGGCCTCCGGGCTTCGCCATCACCAGGCGCGGGGCGGAGATTCCGCCGGATGTGGGCGCCCTGAACGGACTGTCTCCGCTGCTGGCGGCGTTCTACAAAGAGGCCGGCCTGGAGGATCTTTGGAAGCGCTCGCAGAGGGCCATCGACCAGTACATCGCACACTACCACGGGCCGGTCATCGACGCCGTGATGCAGGTGAACACCTACTTGCGGCAGCAGACATCGGGCTTGACGGGACGGCGCTTCCAGATCTTCATCGAATTGCAGGCAGCGCCCAACCAGGTGCAGAGACGCAGCTACGGATTCGAAGATTTCATGGTCATAACGCCGTCGCCCGAGCCGCGGATTTTCGACGTGCGGCACGGCTATCTGCACTACCTGCTCGATCCCCTGGCGATCCGCCACCAGGAGATCCTGGACCGCAAGAAGGGCCTCGCGGACCACGCGCAGCGCGCCCAGGCGCTGGACGATTCGTTCAAGAACGACTTCGTGCAACTCGCCACGGAATCGCTGATCAAGGCGGTGGAAGCCAGGCTGGATCACCGGCCCGGCGATGTGCAACAGGCCCTTTTGCAGGGCTTCATTCTGACGCCGTTCTTCTCCGAGCGGCTGCCGGTATACGAGAAGCAGGAAGCGTCGATGCAGGTGTACTACCCGGACCTGGCCGGCGCCATCGACCTGATGAAGGAAGAAAGGCGGCTGGCAGGAGTGGAATTCGCCAGGGAGGCGGCTCCGGCGCACGTGGTGAGGAGCGCGCAACCGGCGGCGCCACCACCGCCCCCGCTCACCGGCGCGGCCAAGACCCTGAACGACGCCGACAATCTTTACGCCGCGCGGGAACTGGAAAAGGCGAAGAAGCTGTATCTGGACGCGTTGCAGCAGACGGATCAGGAGCCCGTGCACGCGGCGGTTTACTACGGGCTGGCGCGGATCGCGACCCTGGAGAAAGATCCGGAGACGGCGGAGCGGCTTTTCCAGAAGGTCTTGGAATTGCAACCGGAGGCGCCGGTGCACGCCTGGGCGCTGGTGTATTTGGGCAAACTGGCCCTGGCCGCGGGCGAACGCGAACCGGCGGCGAAGTATTTTCAGGATGCTCTGAAGGTCGAGGGCGCGTCGGAGAAGGCGCGCCAGGAGGCCCAGCAAGGCATTCAGCAAAGTTCGAGACAGTAGGGATAATCGAAGGAGTTTTTTGGCAATGAAACGAATGATACTCACCGGCCTCCTGGTATCGGCGACCGGTCTTTGGGGCCTGCTGGCACAGCAGGGACAGCAAGCCAAGGGCGGCCAGCAAATGGTGCCGAACGCGAAGTCGGCGGGCGAATCGGCGGCGGTGATAGCGCTCTTCCAGGCGCAGCAGGCGAACAACATGGACGGAGTCATCAAAGGCGCGGAAGACCTGCTGACGAAATACACCGACACGTTCTACAAAGAAGCGGCTCTGACCATGGAGGGCATGGCCTACCAACAGAAGGGCGACTCGGTCAACGCCCAGATCCAATTCGAAAGGCTTCTGGAGTTCAACCCCAAGAGCATGCAGGGGATGTTGTCGCTGGGCGGAATTCTGGCAACCAAAACCCGCGAAAACGATCTCGACCGGGAAGAGAAGTTCACCAAGGCGACCAAGTACCTCAACGACGCCATCGATATGCTGAAGACCGCACCGAAGCCCAATCCGCAGATCACCGACGCGCAGTGGGAGGAAGGCAAGAAGGCGTACACCGCCGAAGCCCACAACGATCTGGGCCTGATGGCCCTGACACGCAAGAAGTACGACGTGGCCATCACCGAGTTCAAGACCGCGGCGGATGCAGATCCGCAACCGGCGTACCAGGTGCGGCTGGCTTCGGCCTATCAGAACGCGGGCAAGAACGACGAAGCCATCGCCATCTGCGACAAACTGCTGGCCGATCCGCAGCTTCACCCGACCATCAAGCAGGTGGCCCAGGCGGTGAAGGCCGCCGCTTCCCAAGGGAAGAAGTAAAGCTTCCCGATGCGCGTGGACCAGGCAGCGCTGGAGCACAGGATCGATTACCATTTCGCGAATCCTGAGCTGTTGCAGCGGGCGCTGACGCACAGCTCGCTGGCCAACGAATTGCGCAACGGCGCGGGTACTCCGTTGAGCGACAACGAGCAGCTCGAATTCCTGGGCGACTCGGTGCTCGGGTTCCTGATTGCCGAGGCGCTGGTTCGCCGCAATCCCGAATATCGCGAAGGCGAACTGTCGCGCCAGAAGGCGCACCTGGTTAGCGCCGCGCACCTGCACGGGGTGGCGCGGCGGCTGGACCTGGGCAGCTTCCTGGAACTGGGACGCAGCGAGGAAATGAGCGGGGGGCGGGCGAAGAAGACCCTGCTGGTGGATGGCCTGGAAGCGGTGATCGCGGCCATTTTCCTGGACGGCGGACTGGACGCGGCGCGCTGCTTCGTGTCGGCGAACATCCTGGACGCGCCGATCGCGAGCGATGAAGACGCGGGCACGGATATCCAGCCGGCCATCGCGAATTTCAAGAGCGCGCTGCAGGAGCTGGCGCAGGCCCGCAAGCTGCCGCAGCCGCGCTACACTATCGTGCGCGAGCGCGGTCCGGAACACGCGAAGATGTTTACGGTGGAGGTTAAGGTGGGCAAGGACTGGTACGGCCAGGCGGAGGGCCGAACCAAGAAGATCGCGGCGCAGCGGGCGGCGCGCGGCGTCTACGAACGCCTGTTGCAGGCGCCGGACGGGGATCCGGCCGCGGCGGGGTAGCGTGCGGATTCTGGTGGTGGAAGACCAGGTTCGGGTGGCCGGCTTTATCGCCAAGGGGCTGCGCGAGAAGGCCTACGCCGTCGACGTCGCGCGCGATGGCGAGCAGGCGCTGTACCAGGCTTCGGTGAACGAGTACGACCTGGTGATCCTCGACGTCATGCTTCCGGTGCGCGACGGCCACTCGGTCTGCCGGGAACTGCGTGCGGCTGGATTCCGGGCGCCGATCCTGATGCTGACGGCGCGCGATTCGGTGGACGACCGGGTGGCGGGCCTGGACTCGGGAGCCGACGATTACCTGACGAAACCCTTCGACTTCAAGGAACTGCTGGCCCGGCTGCGCGCCCTGCTGCGCCGCTCCACCACGCTGCGCCCGCCGGTGGCGCGCGTCGCCGATCTGACGTTGGACACGGGGAGCCACGCGGTCACGCGCGCGGGGAAGACGGTGGGGCTGACGGCCAAGGAATACGCCCTGCTGGAATTCCTGGTGTTGAACGAGGGGCGGGTGGTGGGCCGGGAGCGGATCGCGCAACACGTCTGGGACGAGAGCTTCGATCCGTTTTCGAATATCATCGATGTCTACGTGAAGCGCCTGCGCAACAAGCTGGATACGGGCTACGGGCAGCGCCTGATTCACACGCGCCGGGGCGAGGGCTACATCCTGACAGTCCAACCGGGAGCCGGAGATGATTAGGCACGTGGTGACGGCGTCATGATCCACAGTTTCCGGTTTCGCATCACGGCCTGGTACGTGGCGTTTTTTTCGCTGCTGTTCGTGCTGTTCGGCGTGTTTCTGTACGGGGTCCTGGCGGGTGCGCTGGAGGCGCGGCTGGACGAGCGCCTCTCGGAGGAAGCCAGCACCGCGGCCAACCTGTTTCTGGACGAGATCGATGAATTGAAGGGGGACATTCCAAAAGCCGCGGCGGAAGCGGTTTCCGAAATGCGGCTCAGGGGCAGCACCGTCGCCGTGTTCGCAGGCAGTCGCATGCTGGCCGCCAGCTCTCCCGGGGCGCAATCCGAGCTGGAATCGGTGGCGGCGGGCAGCTGGCGGGAAACGGACGCGGTGGTGCCGATGCCGCACTTCGGAAAATCCGGCGGGCGCGCCGCGGCACACCGGTTGACGGCGGGCGGCGTCTCCTACCTGGTCCTGGCGGCGGAGCCTCTGGACTCGATCCAGGCCAGCCTCCAGGTGGTCCGGCGCGTGCTGTTTTTCGGCCTGCCGTTTTTGCTGGGCATCGCGGGGGTAGGCGGATACCTGCTGACCACGCGGAGCCTCGCTCCGTTGGGCTGGATGGCGGAGCAGTCGCGCCGGATCACCGGCAGCAACCTGGAGACGCGCCTGGACATCGGCAATGCCGCCGAGGAGCTGAAAGTGCTGACGGCTTCCTTCAACGAGCTGCTGGCGCGCCTGGACCAGTCCTTCGAGGGCATGCGGCGTTTCGTGGCGGACGCTTCGCACGAGTTGCGGACGCCGGTTTCGGTGATCCGCGGCGAGGCCGAAGTAGCGCTTTTCCGCGACCGCGGACCCGCCGAATACCGGGAGTCCCTGGCGATCATCCTGGACGAATCGCGGCGTCTTTCGCGCCTGGTGGACGATCTGCTCAACCTGGCGCGCGCCGACGCGGGGCACTTCCGCCTGCAGGTTGCGGAGTTCTATTTCAACGACCTGATGGCCGATTGCTGCCGCTCGGTGCAGACGCTGGCGGCCTCGCGCAACATCCAGGTGGAATGCCGCGGCGGCGGCGACGTGCCGTTCCGCGGCGACGAGGAACTGCTGCGCCGGCTGGTGATGAATCTGCTCGACAATGCGATTCGCTACACGCCGTCCGGCGGCCGGGTGACGGCCAGCCTGGAGGCCGAGGGCCCGGATGTGCGGATCCGGGTTTCGGACACCGGTCCGGGCATCGCGCCGGAAGCCGCGGCGCACGTCTTCGAGCGCTTCTATCGCGCCGATAAAGCCCGTTCGCGCGAAGAAGGGGGCTTCGGCCTGGGCCTTTCCATCGTGAAATGGATCGCCGAGTCGCACAACGGCGCCGTAGAACTGGCCAGCCGGCCCGACGAGGGAAGCGTGTTCACGGTGACGCTGCCGCGGTAAGAGCAGTGCTCGAAAGCTGCGCAAACGGCTGGGACGCGGCCCCGATAACCCGCCGATGCGCATAGCCGCGCCGATCAGAATTGAGCGGCGGCGCCGGGAAGTGGAGGACTCTGCGCGTTCCCCGGCACGACGATCACTATACCGCAGGAGAAGAGGGACGGCGCCGTATACGTGTACTGCTGCGGCGGCCGGGTGTAATCGGCAGCGCCGTTGAACATCGTATACAGCGAGGCGTACAGCGTCCGGCCGTCGCAAGGCAGCCCGCTGACCGTCTTGGAGGTGGCGGTGAGCGCTCCGGTGGTGTATTCCCCCGTGAGCGGAGCGTTGCCCACGTCCAGCCAATACCTGGCCGCATTCGTCCCGGGATTCCAGAAGAACGTCACGGTGATGCCGGGAAGTAGTGTACCCGGCGTCGGAGAACTCATCGTCGCCACTATCGAGCCACTGCTGCACGCCGTATAGGTGTACTGCTGCGGCGGCCTGGTGTAATCGAACGCGCCGTTGAACATTGAATACAGCGAGACATACAGCTTCCGGCCATCGCAAGGCAGCCCGCTGACGGTTTTGAAGGTCGTAGTGACCACTCCGGTGGCGTAGTCGCCCATGAGTGGTCCGTTGCCCACGTCCAGCCAATACCTGGCCGCATTCGGCGGAGAGGTCCAGGAGAACGTGACGCTCGTGCTGGTCAACGTGGTATTCGGGGTGGGAGAAGTCATCGTAGCCACTATGGGGCCACTGCTGCACGCCGCATAGGTGTACTGCTGCGGCGGCCGGGTGTAATCGGCAGCGCCATTGAACATCGTGTACAGCGAGACATACAGCGTCCGGCCGTCGCAAGGCAGCCCGCTAACGGTCTTAGAGGTCGCGGTGAGCGCTCCGGTGGCGTACTCCCCGGTGGACGGTCCGTTGCCCACGTTCAGCCAATACTGGGCCGCGTTCGTCGCGGCGTTCCAGGAAAAGGTCACGCTCGTGCCGGGGAGTGTCGTGCCCGGCGCCGGGGAAAAAATCGTAGCCGGTGGCGGGCCACTGCTGCACGCCGCATACGTGTACTGCTGCGGCGGCCGGGTGTAGTCAGCAGCGCCGTTGAACATCGTAAACAGCGAGGCGTACAGCGTCCGGCCGTCGCAAGGCAGCCCGCTAACCGTTTTAGACGTGGCGGTGAGCGCTCCGGTGGTGTACTCCCCCGTGCCCGGTGCGTTGCCCACGTTCAGCCAATACTGGGCCGCATTCGTCGCAGCGTTCCAGGAGAAGGTCACGCTCGTGCCGGGGAGTGTCGTGCCCGGCGCCGGGGAAAAAATCGTAGCCGGTGGCGGGCCACTGCTGCACGCCGTATACGTGTACGGCTGGGGCGGCCTGACGTAGTCGGCAGCGCCGTTGAACATCGTAAACAGCGAGGCGTACAGCGTCCGGCCGTCGCAAGGCAGTCCGCTAACCGTTTTAGACGTGGCGGTGAGCGCTCCGGTGGTGTACTCCCCCGTGCCCGGTGCGTTGCCCACGTTCAGCCAATACTGGGCCGCGTTCGTCGCGGCGTTCCAGGAAAAGGTCACGCTGGTGCTGGGGAGGGTCGTGCCCGGCGTCGGGGAAATCATCGTCGCCACTGGCAGGCTCGGCACGAAAACCGCTGTAACCGTCTTAGGCGAATTCATCGAGAAGGTCAGAGTAGTAGCAGTGCCCAGCGTATTGCCGCTTCCGTGAAGGTCGTCTGTCCACTTGGAAAAATTGTTGCCAAGGCTAGGTATCGCGGTAAGCGTTACGGATGTCCCGGCATTAACGTAAGTGCCCGCCTGCGCCCCCGTGACCGTTCCTCCTCCTATCGTGACATATTGCAGCAGGTATTGGGATACCTTGTAAGTCGCCGTATAGGTCGTGGGCATTGAAGGAGCCGACGGGATGGTCCGGCTCGGCGATGTAGTGTTATCTTCCCAGTTAAGAAAGGCATATGTTGTTCCATTATTGGCAGCGGGGATCGCTTGCTGAGGGACCGACAGCGTGTGTGGGGTACCGGGCGCCCAAGTGTACGCCGTCGGAGACGGACTCCCGCCGTCCTGATCTTGGGTGACCGTTATCCCCAAGTCCTGACTGCTTCCCGAAAGCACGGTATCGACCGTGATTGCAGTTCCGGGGTTGAGCGGGGCGGTGGTGGTCCCCCCATCGTCCCCACCAGGGTTGTTCGTCTCAGATCCCCCGCTACCATTCGCGTTACAATTGTTTCCGCTGGTGGCGGTTGCTGGAATGTCGATTTGGGTCGAAGCATTGGCATTCAAATCCGGCAATTGCGCTTTAATCCCGCTTTGGCCGTCGCCACTGCAAGTCGCGGGCAGGCCGGAATTTGACGATGAGCAGGTCGGCGGGATATTCGCACAAGGAGGCGGATCAGGTTTCACATCAAGAAAATACTTGTCGGCCGTATCGGGTCCCAGGTTCTTTATTACTGCGTGAATAATTCGGGAACCCGGGGTCGAACCGGCGCTCGTGCTCATGGTGATAGTTACGTTCGCCCCGGACAGTTTGGCAACGAACGCGTCGGAAGAGCCACCGCCATACTGGAAGGGTGTTGCTTGAGCCGGCGGAAGATTACCGGGGCTGGTTGTGCCACAAAAATAGATCCCGCCGACCGCATCCAGCACGATATCGGAAGCAAAATCATCGCCGGTCCCCCCGAAATAGGTTGCGAAGAGGAGTTTCGTTCCATCCCCTTTCAACTTGACCACAAAGCCATCCCACCCCCCACCGTATTGTTGGGTGGCGTTTACGCTTGGAAAATCGCTGGAATGTGTCGATCCCGTGATGTAAGCATTCCCGAACACATCGATCGCCACGCCCGAAGCCATATCGGCCACACTGCCTCCAACAAATGTCGAGAAAACGACGCCAGTGGCGGCCGGATTCAGCTTGCTGACAAAGAAGTTGCCCCCCTGCAATCCTTTATTGGTTGGTTGGAATACGCTTGCCGTAACGCCGGGGAAGTCCGGTGACTGAGTGTTTCCGGCGACGAATACATTGCCTTGGCTGTCCACTCCCAGCCCGAGATCCTGGTTATACCCGGGCACACTCTTGATTTGGGCCATCCCCTCGTCGCCGCTCCCGCCAAGATACGTTGAGTACACGAGCCCGGTGCCTGTGCTATTTAGTTTCGTAACGACCGCATCTGAATTCCCATTAAGGCTGCCCTGAACTACTCCGGCTGTGGTCGGATAGTGTTTCGAAGCCGTATAACCGGCAATGTACGCGTTCCCGCCTGTATCGACTCGAAGTTTCGGCGAGTATTCCGTGCCCTCTCCGCCCAAATAGGTCGAGTACGCAATTCCGGCCCCGGACGGATTCAGTTTAGTAACAAAGAAATCCGGTTGCCCGTTGCCTCCAAAGGTTCGTTGAAAAGCCCCCGGGGTCGTGGGAAAATCCGATGATGCCGTAAGCCCGGCGATATAAATGCCGTTATTGGGATCCAGGGCGACCCCCCGGCCGGAATCGGATGTAGAACCGCCGAGATACGTTGAAAAAATCAGTGCTGAACCTTGGCTGTTCAATTCGGTTACGTACGCGGTATTGGTGGTCGTCACGGTGGTCAGGTTGGGCAGCGGATTCCACAGTGGAAACTTCTGCGAAGCAGCCCCGACTGATTCAGTTTCGCCCGTAATGTAAGCATTGCCCGCAGTATCGACCGCAATTCCGTGGGCCAAATCGAGTTCGCTGCCACCGATGTACGTGGAATAAAGGAGTCTGGTGCCCGTGCTGTCGATCTTTGTAATAAAGACATCAACATCAAGAAACCCCAGGCTGCTTGACGGGTACGAGGTGGGCAACGTGGGAAAATCCGCTGATGCGGTATCGCCGTGAACATACACATTCCCGCCGCTGTCGACTGCCAGCGCTAACGCAGTGTCCAGGTCACTCCCGCCCAGATACGTCGCGTATACGAGGACCGGATCGACGACAAGAGCGCGCGTACGATCGTATTGCGGCACTACAATTCCGGCCTCCCGGTTCTCCGCGAAGATCTTGTAGTTACCGGCGACTTTGTACCTCTTCCCGCCCATTTCCTGGTAAAACACGGGCTTCCGCTGCCTTACTTGTCTCTCCCCAATCTGAAGCACCAGGTCGCCGTTCGAGGCTACGTACATCCGGTCCACTCCCTCAAAACCCAGCCGGATCGCGCTCGGGTCCGCGCCCGGCGCCACCACGAAGTCGTATTCCAGGTTGCGCCCGTCTCCGTAGTACACCATGTCGATACCGTCATAGACATCGTGGTAGCGGACCTTGCCAAATTGTGGGATGTTCGTGTGCCATTTGGCCGGATCGGAACCGATGAAGTAGTTGCTGATTCCAGGCAGGCGCTCGACCCCTTCCGCACGCGCGAACGGATTGGAGTGCAGAGTTTGGATCCGGATTACGGACTGCTCCCCGAATCCGCTCGAGCGCCGCCCCTTCGAAGAGAGCCGGCCCTTCGATGCGACGGCATCAGATGATGGATGCGGCCCGTTCTTGCGAAGCGCCATCACCGCCTCAGTGCCGGTCAGAAAGACCGTAGCCCCGCCGGTGCGGGCCACGAATTGAACCCGCGGATCGGTCTGCCCCTCGTTCTTTTCAAAAATGAGGGGCATCTGCCCGTAGGACCGCAAGACTTCCGGGGATGATGCCATACGATCCGGCTGCGGCCTGAAATTTGGGGATGGGAGCCGGACAGTGGAATGGTCCCTGTGACTATTAACTGAAGTGTACCGCGATGCCAGCGCGGTCCCCGCAGCCGCAGCCAGGCAACCGAATACCACGCACGTAATGAGAGACCGCCGTCTGAAGCTGTGTTTCGGCATGAGGTTCCCCTTGATCAAGTACGTTCACTGCACTGCAACCGTAACTGGAGGACTACTGAGTGTCGAGACGTCCGTGGAGACGTTTGTCGGGATCATGGATGAGACGATCACCGGAATTTGATCGCCGAGCGGTGCGTCCTGCGGCACTTGCACGTTGACCTGGTACAGGTCGGCCGTACCCGGAGACAGCCCGGCGAATTTGACGTCCGCCGGAACGCCTCCGATCGTCACCGAGACAGTATACCTGGCAACCGATACCGGCCCGGCCAAGGGCGAGGCTGTCCCGGGCTGCACTGGCGGATCGACCGGTCCGAGGCCGTTACAGTAAATGATTACGATTTCACCTCTATGCGCAGGTGACGACGGAGTCACTGTGGAGGAGTCCCCAGCGTGCGCAATCGCGCCGGCGCCAGTGCCGCTCAGGTCTTGCGTGTACACCGCGGGCTGGGCGGGCGCCACAACGATGTCCTCCGGCAGCGACTGTGTCGTCCCCCTTTGCACCTTGAGCTGCTGAGTAGCATTCACAGGCAAATCGAAGGGAAGTTGAGCGTTGATCTGCCCATCTCCAACATAGTGCAGCGGGAGAGGCTGGCCTGCAAGCAACACCTTTGTGCCATTCAATTCGGGCGGGAACGGAGGACCGTCAAGGCCTCCGGTTGAATCGGCAAGCTGTTGCCCATAGATGGACACGACGCCGCCGGGAGCAACATAAGTGGACTGGCCGCTGGCGGCGTTTTTCACGCCGGTAAACAGCGGTGTTGGTGTTATCGGGCCTAAGGTACAGGTCAGGACCGCGCCGCCTTGCCCAACGTCAGTGAGAAAGAGGATCGTGATGGTAATGGGCGACTGTGTGGCGGTCTTGGGTTGCCACGTGGCGCCAAAGGTGCCGCTAGTCCCATTGCCGGTATATGTGAAAGTGATCGGTTGATCGTATGGAGTGCGGCCAGAGTTAATACTAAACGCCGCCGTGAACGTGCTGGCGGGATCCGGCACCACTGGATGCCCGCACTTATCAAGCGCCGTAGCTTCAATGTCGACGGAATCCAGTAGAGCGGCCGTAAACGTGGATTGTGGCTTGGCGACCTGAATGGTCAAAGGATCCGTGAAGGAGGGCGTGCAGGTACCTCTCGGTTGCAAGCCCTGGTTCGCGGTCCGCGCGTAAGGGGCCAGACCTCCCGCGGCCGATGCGGCTGTCATCGAACCGGCAACCTGCGGAATCGCGAGGGTTCCGCTGCCTCCGTCTTCAAGCAGGTCACGCCCCGGCAAGGAAGCCGGCTTGTCCGATCCAACGCGCGGCCGGCCCGCTCTTCCGGGTTGGGCCGCCGTGAGCGCGGGCGCGGCTGGAGCACCCTCTCCCCGCGCGACGAGCGATTGTGCCGGGGGAGTCACGAAATCCAACGCTGCCGTGGCTACGGGGTTCATCCTATCCGCGGATAGGGAGGACGAGGTTCCCGATGCCCCGGAGACTATTGCGAGGACGTCCACGGAATGGCTGGATTTGTCGTTGAACACGAACGTGATGGTTCCGTGATAAATGCCCGCGGCGAGAGTCGTGAAATCGGGATAGACAACCACGGTAACGGGCTGGCCTGGGAGCAATATGGAGGTGGTAGGCGCGTTTTTCAGCCACCCTGATCCGTCATCCGTAACCACCGACGTCTGGTAGTTATCGGCATGGGCCAAATAAACAACCTCGATATTCTGGGAACTCGGGTTCGAGCCGGAAACGCCGGTAAAAATCAAGCCGGAGGGCTGTATATCCGGTCCGGGATCGACGTTCGCCGGCACGATGTGAGCGATCACCGTAACCGACTGCGGCGAATTCCCCGCCGTCGATGAGGTCACCAGGACTTCTCCATAGTAATCGTTCGGGTCGAGGTTGGATGGGTCGATTGAAACGTCGAGCAGTGGAGGGTTGGCATCGCCCGCGACTGAAACCCCGCTCAACGGCGGATTGGAACTCCCGGCCGTAAACGTTCCCGTTCCCGAGCCGATGGTAAGCCATCCTCCTCCCGATAGGGTGGAGGCAGTCGCGGTCCAGTTAAGAGTCCCCTGACCCGTGTTCAAAAGGCCGAAGTTCTGGTGCAGGGGCGCAGGGCCATGCGATACCGCCGTGAACTTCAATCCTCTCTGTGAAAGCAGAATCTTCTGAGTGAGCGCATTGATCGTCATCGATACGGGAATGGTGGCGGTACCAGCGTCACTGCCGATCACGACAGTGCCCGTGTAAGTGCCCTGGCCGCGGGGAAGGCCCGGGTCGGTTGGATCGGCTTGCACGGTTACCGATCCGGGCTGCGATGGCGCAACGCCGCCGGTCGATGACGAAACGGTGAGCCAATTCCCAACCGGAGTGGAGGCGGAGGCCGAAAAAGAAAAAGATCCTCCGCCGGTATTGGTCACCGCCAGGTTCTGTATCGAAGCGGAGGCACCCTGGACAAAGGCGAACGCCAGAGCGTTCGCTCCCACGCTAAGTTGCGGGGGATCGTTCTGCGCGATCACAAAGCTGACCGATACAGTCTTGCTCACGCCCGTGCTGGCGGAGGTGATCGTTATCGTGCCCTGATACGGATTGGGGCTGGCGCTGAGACCCGAAGGATCCGCGGACACCTTGATGGTGCCGGGCGTCGAGCCTTCCACCGCACTTAGTTTCAGCCACGCACTACCGGTCGTGGCGGTTACCTTGTAAGCCAGGCCCGCGTAAGCCTGACCCGCAAGCAAACTGGAGACGTTGACCAGTTGAGGATCCGTAAGGCCGCCACCACTCTGTGCCGAGAAGGACAGACTTGTCTGATCGACCTGGAGCGACGGCGGAAGCGCAAGGACTTCGCGAATACGATTATTAAGTCCATCCCCGATATATAGATTCCCCGCCGAATCGACTGTCAGGCCATACGGGTAGTCCAGCGATGCCTGGGTGGACGGACCGCCATCGCCCGTAAAACCAGCCGTCCCATTCCCGGCAACGGTCGAGATGATACCGGAGGTCGAGACCTTGCGAACGCGATTAGACCCTGCGTCGGAGAGGTACACATTTCCCAGCGCATCCACCGTCACTCCGACGGGAGTTCCCAGGACGGCCTGAGTGGCCGGAAAGGAATCGGCTGAAACGCCTGTTCGCGTCCCGCCGCCGGCAAAGGTGGTGATGTTACCGCCATCGGGCGTGATCACGCGAATCCGGCGATTTTGCGAATCGGCGACATAGAGATTGTCGGTGCTGTCGAATGCCAGGCCGGCCGGGCCATACAGGCTGGCCTTCGCCGCCGGACCATTGTCTCCCGCGTAACCCGCGCGGCCGTCGCCGGCGAAGGTGGTGATAATGCCGTTCACCACTCTTCGGACCTTGTTGTTGTTGTAGTCCGCTATGTACAGATTGCCCGAGTTATCGACGGCGACTCCCTGTGGAAAACTGAGCAACGCCTGAGTGGCCGGGCCGGTATCGCCTGCGTATCCGCCGGCTAGCAGAGCGCAGTTGCCGGCCGCGGTAGTGATGATTCCAGCCGTCACCTTTCGGATGCAATTGTTATATGTGTCCGAAATATAGGTGTTGCCCGACCGGTCGGTTACAACAGAAGTGGGATGAAAGAGGCCGGCGGCGGTTGCCAGACCACTGTCCCCGCTGTATTCCTTTCCGCCGTTCCCGGCGAAAAGGGATATATTCAGGTTCGGGGCAATGGTTCGAACCCTGTTGTTGGTTTGGTCGGCAACCAGGAGATTGCCCGCAACGCCTGGATTAATCCCAACAGGTTGAGACAGGAAGGCGTTCCGTGCTGGCGTTCCGTCGGAGAAAAATCGGAATGCTCCGTTGCCGGCAAGGGTAGTAACAGCCCCCGAAGCATCGATTCTGCGAACGCGGAAGTTGTCACGGTCCGCAACGTAGAGATTACCGGACGAATCCACGGCCAGCCCGAAGATCGCGCGGAAACTGGCGTTCAGCGCGGGTCCATTGTCGCCGGAAAAGCCCTGTTCCGCGTTCCCTGCGATAGTGGTGATAATGCCGTTTGAGTTGACCTTCCGGATCACGTAGTTATTCGTGTCCGAAATGTAGATGTTATTTGCCGAATCCACGGCTACGCCACCGGGGCTGTCGAGGGAAGCACTCGTCGCCGGGCCGTTATCTCCGGTATACGCTTCCTTCCCATTCCCAGCCACCGTGGTGATAATGCCATTGGAGTTGACCTTGCGGATGCGTTGGCTTGCAAACTCGGCAAGATACAGGTTACCGACGCCATCTACCGCTATCCCTTCCACGTCGTTCAAGGAAGCCGTGGCGGCTGGAATGCCGTCGACGGACGACCCTACCAGCCCGTTTCCGGCGAACGTCGTAATGTTCCCGTCCTTCGTGATCTGGCGAATTACATTGTTGCCGAAGTCGTTTATGTAAAGGATGCCGGACGAGTCGATCACGATCCTGTTCGGATAGCTCAGAGAGGCGGTCGATGCCGGTCCATTGTCGCCGCGATACCCGGCCGTTCCGTTGCCGGCAAACGTTGTTATAGTTCCGCCCGGGGTCACCATCCGGATTCGGTTGTTACCCGAATCGGCGATGTACAAATTGCCGCTGGCATCCACTGCAACACCCTTAGGCGTGTTCAAGGAGGCATGGATCGCCGGGCCGTTGTCGCCGGAGAATCCCATGATGCCGTTGCCGGCAAGCACGGAGATTTGGCCATTGGCGTTCACTCGGACGACCACTTCATTGTCGGGGTCGGCGATGATCGGATTTCCGCTGCGATCCAGTACTACGGTCTCGATATAACCCAACGGCGCAGCCGACGCAGCCTTGCCATCGCCGGCGAAGACCCATTCCGTACCGGCAGCAGTTTGGATAATACCTTGGGCAAGAAGGCAAGGAGCGAAGAGGAAAACGAGAGCCGTAGGGAGAAACCGATGGCGCATTCGTAATTGTTATACGCCAAAGTACATTACTCTGCAAGCCTGAAACTCGATCCTGTTTTCATGCGGTACTGTTGCAAAACTGGTCACACGGCTCTGACGCGGTCCTGATGTGCCAGGCGCGGCCGCCACGGTTATTTCGCCGGCGCCGCCTCGACTTTGGGCGGAGTTACCGGAGGCAGCGCCTCGCTTGCCGCAGCCATCAGGTTCGCCAGCATCCTGCCGTGGGGACCTCCCGGAAGCAGCGAGAGCCTCGCTTTTCCGGCGACGATCCGCTGCGTCTCCAGGACGTCGAACAGCGCTTCGGCGACCGCCGGCTCGGAAGCGATCTGCTGGAACGCCAATCCCAGCGTGGCGGGACGGATGGCCGCGGCCTTGGCGAACTCCACCGCGGCTTCCCTTTCGGCGGAGCTGGTGATCACGCTCACCTGGTTGGCGCCGGCCTGTTTGATGGCGGACGTCACCTGCCGCAGCCGGTTCACTACCTTTTCCTCGATCTGCCTGATCATCCCGGCGTCGCGGAAGTGGACCTTGCGGATATAGACCGACCCGAGCTGATAGCCCCATTCCTGCGATTTGCTGGTCACCTCGGTCCGCACCGTCTGGCTCATGTTGTGGCGCGTCTGCAGCATCTCCGCCAGGGGCATGTTGCTCAGGCAACGGACCGTGGCGTTGCTGACGTTGGCGCGCAGGGACCCGCGCGGGTCGGTGTTCTTGAACAGGAAGGCCACCGGGTCGTCGACCCACATCTCGTACCAGATGCCGATGCCCATGGGCGCCCCTTCCTCGGAATTGACCGGCTGGCTGCGCAGGTATTCCTGGTCGAGCCGCAGGTCCAGCACGTAGCAGTTTCCCAACAGGTTGACCGCGAACGCCCTGGGGCCGAGTTTGCCCGGCAGGAAGTGCAGGCCCGGCTCGTCGAGCACCCCGAGGACCTTGCCAAAGAGCATGTAGACGCGGCAGGTTCGCTCCTCGACGACGGCATAAAGCCCGAAGAGGCGGGCCAGGCCGCGGAGCACGGGTTCGGCCAGGAAAGCTCCTACAAAGGCGGCCAGCGCCGTTACGAGCACCGTCACCCATGGCTCGCTCATTTGGATGCCTCCAGGAAAATCTGCGGGGCCTTGTCATACAGCGCGAGCCTGACGTTTCTCAAGTACGCGCCCAGGACATGCGGGCCGGCGTGGTGGAGTTGGGCCAACTCCGCCGCGAGGGATTTGATGGGCTCCACTTCGGCCTGCGCGCGGAGGGTTTCGATTTCCACCGCGCGCCGCGACTGCACCACGCGCTGGTCGGCGGCGGCCTGCGCCAGGCTGATGTCGCTCGACACCTGGTTGTGGGCGGTATTGATGGCGGCCAGCGCGGACTCCACCTCGTCGGGGGGATCGATTCCGGTAATCAGCGAGGCGTCGAAGATCACGCCGTAGCGCGCGGGGGTGGCGCGGCACTCGTGGTCCATGTACTCGTTGAGGTCGCGCAGATTCTTGCGGAGGTCGTTGATGGAGACGCCGGTCATCTCGGCTCCGGGCATGGGCGCCGGGTTTTGTGCCGAGGCGGCTTCCGGCGTGGGGCCCGATGCGGCTGCCGCGGCCAGCGCGACGGGCTTCGCCTCGAAGTTCGCAATGCGCTGGCGCAACACCGAGACGAAATAGGCCATGACGTGAACGAAGGGCTTCTTGATGCCGAACAGGAACGCGTACAAGTTGGTTTCGCTCACCCGGTAGCGGATCTGGCCGGTCAGCCCGGTATTGAGTTGATCCTTGGTGACCGCTTCGAGGCGCGTGCCATTGTCGTTGGCCGAGTGGTCTTCGAGGTCGAGCGCCATGTTGACGGTCATAGTCGCGATGGAGACTTTGTGAATCCGCTCCCAGGGCATTTTGAAATACGGTCCGCCGGGCTGGATCACGCGAACCTGGGGATAGCTGTAGCGCGGCTTCTCTTCGGGACGCAGGAACTCCGCGATGGGATCGTCCAGCGTGGTCTTGCCTCCCAGCACGCGCACCGCCCGGCCGAAGCGCGTTTTGACCGCGCGCTCGTTCTGGTCTACCGTGTACACCCCCATCAGCACAAAACGCAGAAGAAACCAAACCACGAGTCCGATGGAGGCGCCTATCAGAATCTGCATAAACACCTCAGGCGTAGTATAACGAGTCTCAGGAGGCGGAAGTCCGATTCGGGAAGCGGCTGCGGGCTGCCCGCAAACCGGCCATAAGCCGGGTTGGCGGTGTGTATATGTCAGATATATACTGAAGTAGTGGCGGAACGTAAAGGCCCGCTTGACGTGGGCGAGTTTTCCGCATCCTCGGGAGCCACGGCTTCGGCGCGAAAGGCTTTAGCCAGGCCGAAGCCCAGGAGCTTCACGACGCCCTCCCGCGTGACCTTCAGGTTGGCGGGCTTGAGATCGCGATGGATGACGCCCTTCTCATGAGCGTATTCCAGCGCGCCGGCGATCTGCGAGGCGATCCTCCAGGCTTCCTCGAAGGGCATCGGCCCCTTTGGCGATTCGCCCCTCGACCAGCTCCATCACCAGGGCGCGATCTTCGACGCCGTAAATCTGCGCGATGTTGGGGTGATTGAGCGAGGCCAGCACCTCGGCCTCGCGCTGGAAGCGGGCCATGCGCTCGGGGTCGCCGGCGAACGCGCTGGGCAGGATCTTCAGCGCCACGTCCCTCTTGAGCCTGGTGTCGCGAGCGCGATACACTTCGCCCATGCCGCCCGCGCCGATGGGCGCGAGGATTTCACAGGAGCCGAGTTTCGAGCCGGCGGCCAAAGACATGCGGTCTGGTCGATTTTACTCCAAACGCGGGCTCGAGCCGCGGCCGGTTTCTGCCGAGTCTGCTAAACCTCCGTCCATGAACTGCCGATAAGAACAATGTGGGTGCCACATTGTCTCGATCGGTCGGGCTGTTTGTTGCCGCCTGCACGGTCTGCTCGGGACACGGCGGAAACCTGCGACGCTCGCCGGTCTTCCGGCTGCTCCTTATCATGACCGCCTTGGCTTCGATCCTGGCCGCGCAAGACGTCGGCGAATACGAGGTAAAAGCGGCTTTTCTCTACAAGTTCGCCAGCTTTGTCGAGTGGCCGTCACCAGCCGACACCGCGCCGCCGTGCATTGGCGTTCTGGGGGAAGACCCCTTCGGCGCGATTCTCGACCGCGTAGTCCAAGGCAAATTCGTCAATGGCCGGCCACTCCGGATCCGGCGTTTCCGGTCGGGCCAGAACATAGCCGAATGCCGGGTCCTCTTCATCAGCTCGTCGGAAAAATCGAGGTTCCGTTCCGTTTTGGAGAGTCTGCGGCTGCCCATCCTGACGGTGGGAGACACGCCGGGTTTTTGCCAGAGCGGGGGCATCATCACCATGGAGGTACAGAACGATCGCGTTCATCTTCTGATCAATCCCGAAGCGGCCGGGAAGGCAAAGCTCCGGCTCAGTTCCAAGCTCCTGAGCGTCGCGACCATCGTGTACGGGGGCGGTCGATGAGGGGGGCACGATGCGGCTGCTGAACAGGCTCTCTTTGGCCAAAAAGCTCCAGGGCATCATCATGCTCACCGTGGCCCTGGCCCTCGTGCTGTACTGCGGTGCTCTTCTGATCTACGGATTCGTGGGTGTCCGCGACGCGATGCGAAGCCAGGTGGAGGTTTTGGCCGAAATGATCGGGGAAAACAGCGGCGCGGCGCTCGCCTTTGAGGACCCGAAAGCCGCGCAGGAGTTGCTGCAGAGCCTGAATGCCCAGCGGACCATCCGGTCGGCGGTCCTGTACACTTCCGATGGCAGGGTATTCGCCACCTATGTCCGGGCCGATCAGCAGGAGCCCCCGGCGCCGCCAGGCCCCAACAAGGCACGAAGCGCGTTTGAAGACGGCCGCCTGATTGTGGTTCGTCCCGTGGAAATCGAAGGCCAGGCCATTGGCTGGATCTACCTGGAATCCGATCTGCGGGACCTGTATGAGCGGGTCCGGAGCTTGGTTTACATCAGCTTCGGAGTGCTGTTCCTGTCCGGCGTCGTTGCGTATTTGCTGGCCGCTCGCCTCCAGCGTTTCTTCTCCGGCCCGGTGATTCACCTGGCACAGACTGCGAAAGCAGTGACCGTGCTGAAAAACTATGGGATCCGCGCCCGCAAGCACAGCGATGACGAGCTCGGGCTGCTGATCGATGGCTTCAACGAGATGCTGTCGGAGATCCAGCAGCGCGACCACCAACTGCAACTCCAGCGGGACAACCTGGAAGAGGAAGTGGCGGAACGCACTTCCGAACTCCGCAAAGTGAACCGGCAGCTCACCGAAGCCAAGGACACGGCCGAAGAGGGGAGCCGCGCCAAAAGCGAGTTTCTGGCCAACATGAGCCACGAGATCCGCACCCCCATGAACGGAATTCTCGGGATGTCGGAGCTGGCCCTCGATACCGATCTGACTCCCGAACAGCGCGAGTACCTGCTGGGCGTGAAAAGCTCGACCGATTCGCTGCTCACCATCATCAACGACATCCTCGACTTCTCCAAGATCGAGGCGGGCAAGCTGGATCTCGACCCGGTGGCATTCGGCTTGCACGAGTGCGTCGAGAATACCATCAAGCTGTTCGCATTGAAGGCGCGCCAGAAAGGGCTGGACCTCCGCTGTCAGATCGCGCCGGATGCGCCTCGAAGTGTGGTCGGCGATCCTGTCCGGCTGCGGCAGGTCCTCCTGAATCTGATCGCCAACGCCGTCAAGTTCACCGAAGAAGGATCGGTCGCGGTCGAGGTTGTCGCTCTGGAGGCCGTGGCCCGCACCGGGGATGCCGCCGTGCTGGAGTTTTCCGTCCACGACACCGGAATCGGGATTCCGCTGGAGAAACAGCGCACCATTTTCGAGGCGTTCTCGCAGGCCGACGGCTCCATGACCCGCCGATTCGGCGGAACGGGTCTCGGTCTGACCATCTCCTCCCGATTGGTGGCGCTGATGGGCGGATCGATCTGGGTGGAAAGCACGCCCGGAGAAGGCAGTTGTTTCCGGTTCACCATCCGTGCCGGCAAGCCGGCCGCGGAGGCGCCCCCGCAAGAGGCCGCCGCGCCAGTTGCGGACCCGCCCCGGGCGCGGCGCTGTGACGCCGGGCTGCATGTCCTGCTGGCGGAGGACAATCCGGTCAATCAGCGGCTCGCCGGCAGGATCCTGGAAAAGCAGGGCCATCGGGTGACGCTCGCGGGGAACGGCCGGGAAGCCGTTGCCGTCCTGGCCAAAACGGACTTCGACATAATCCTGATGGACGTGCAGATGCCGGAAATGACCGGGTTCGAGGCCACCGAAGCCATCCGGCGATGGGAGCGGGTCACCGGCCGCCATGTTCCCATCGTGGCCATGACCGCGCACGCCATGAAGGGGGATCGCGAACGCTGCCTGGATTGCGGAATGGATGGATATCTCGCGAAACCGGTCCGCGCCGCCGACATCCTGAAGGCTTTGGAAGAGTTTGTCCCCGCGGCGCCCGCCGCTTGATACCGCTGCCTGTGCCACCATAGTAGTTTCTATGCAATTTCAGGAAGTGGTGGAAGCCGAAGGCCACCTGATCGACTCCCATGTGATGGAGGATATCTTCGACAAGGTCGTGGAGTACAACGGCCGCTTCGAAGTTGAGAAGTTCCGCATCGGCCGCACCAACAGCGAGCCCTCCTATCTCCGCCTGAAGGTGGAAACGCCCGATGGCGATTCCCTGCGGCGGCTGCTCACCGCCCTGCTGGAGCTCGGCTGCGCGGCCGTCGAGCCCGGCGATGCCACGCTGCGCGCGGTGGAGCGCGACCGCTGCGCCCCCGAGGATTTCTACTCCACCACCAACCACCGCACCTCCGTGCGCGTCGGCCGGAAGTGGATCGAGGTGGAGAACCAGCGCATGGACGCCCTGATCGTGGTCCGCGACGGCCGCGCCGCCTGCTGCCGGCTTCGCGATCTCCGGCAGGGCGACGAAATCGTGGTGGGGATGCGCGGAATTCGCGTAATCCCCGAAGCCAAGGAGCGCGACCGCCTGGCGTTCGCCTTCATGTCCAACGGCATTTCCTCGGAGCGCCAGGTGGAGACCGCCGTGCGCCAGACCGCCGCGCTGGTCCGCCAGGCGCTCGAGCAGGGGCGCAAAGTCGTTGTGGTGGCCGGGCCCGTGGTAGTCCACACCGGAGGCGTTGCCGGCCTCTCGGCGCTGATCCGCCGCGGCTCGGTGCAGGCCGTGCTCAGCGGCAACGCGCTGGGCGTCCACGACGTGGAGGCGGCGCTGTTCGGTACGTCCCTCGGCGTGCGGATGTCGGATGGCCGGCAGGAAGAGCACGGCCATCGCAACCACATGCGCGCCATCAATGCCATCTACCAGGCCGGATCGGTCGCCGCGGCGGTGGAGTCGGGCGTCCTGCGGTCCGGCATTCTCTACGAGTGCGTGAAGGCCGGCGTGCCCTTCGTGCTGGCGGGCAGCCTTCGCGACGATGGCCCTCTGCCCGATGCCATCACCGACATGAACGCCGCGCAGGACGCCTATGCCGAACAGCTCAAGGGCGCGGGCCTGGTGATTTGTCTCGGCTCGATGCTCCACTCCATTGCCACCGGCAACATGCTGCCGAGCTGGGTCAAAATTGTCTGCGTCGATATCAACCCGGCGGTCGCCACCAAGGTCAGCGACCGCGGCACCGGCCAGGCCGTCGGGGTGGTGGCGGATGTCGGCCTGTTCCTGGACCTGCTCTCGAAGGCCCTCGCATGAAACGCGCCTTCACCGATGAACACGCGCGGGCCGGGGTGCGTGCCGCGCTGCCCGAGATCGAAACCTGGCCCAACCAGTACCCGGATTACGAAATCGAAATCGTCACCGGGGAGTTCACGTCCGTGTGCCCGAAGACCGGTCTGCCGGATTCCGGCAAGCTCGTGCTGCGCTACGTTCCGGACAAGCGCTGCATCGAGCTGAAATCCTACAAGATGTACTTGATGGCCTATCGCAATCTCGGCATCTTTCAGGAAAACGTCGTGAACCGCGTGTTGCGGGACGTGGTGCAGGCCGCTAATCCCAAATCCGCCGCCGTCACCGGCGACTTTGCGCCGCGCGGCGGCCTGGGCACCATCGTAACCGCCGCCTGGATCCGGCCCGGGAGGACACGTGGAAAGCGCTGAGCTGATCGCCATCCTGCGGGAGGTTCGCGACCGCGTGCGCGCTCGCAATCCGCAGACTGCCGCCGGGGCCTCCGAAATTCCACTGCCCGATCTCCTGCCCCTGGTCCACGCGCGCGACTCCGCCATGGGCAAAGTTGCCGCCATCGGAACCGTGAATCCGCGTCCGGGCGGGCCGGTCAACTCGGTGGTCCAGGCGTGGAAGCGGTTCGTGGCCCGCACCCTGGACTGGCACGTGCGGGAGCAGGTGGAGTTCAACCGGAAAATGTTGGCGTGCGTGGATGCGGCCATCGAGGCCCTCAACGACGCCAACCGCGCCTTCTCCGAGGTGGGGAACCAGCTCGCCGCCCGGCTCGCCGCCCAGGCGAAGCTCGGCCAGGAGTTCGAGGAACTCAAGGACATCCGCAACCATTGGGCCGACTGGCGTTTCGAATGGGAGCACAAGCTGCAGCAGAATGAGATCCAGTTTCTGCGCGCCGTGGCGGATCTCCAGGGGGCCTTTCAGCACCGCGCCACCCTGATGGATGCCAACTACCGCGACAGCTTGCACGCGCAGCACACCGAATTCACCGCCGCGCTGGAGGGGAATGCGCTGGAGATCCAAAAGCGCATGTGGGCGGAACTGGAGCGCGTGCGGGTGGAGTATGAGCGGCTCATTCATTCGGAGCTGCGCATCATCCGGCAGCGCGCGGCGACGTCGGTTGCGGCGCCGCCGCTCTCTCGCGAGGCGGGCGCGGGAGCCGCGCCGCCACCAAGCGCCGCGTCCCCGTTCGACTACGGCCGGTTCGCCGAGCGATTCCGCGGCTCCGAAGAGTACGTCAAAGCCGGCCAGCAAATCTACCTGCCCTATTTCGCCGGTTGCCGGAGTGTGCTGGACATAGGCTGCGGCCGCGGCGAGTTCCTGGAGCTGATGCGCGGCGCTTCGGTCCCCGCGCGCGGCATCGACCTGTCGGAGGAGTCCGTGGCCCTCTGCCGCCACAAGGGCCTCGAAGCCGAAACCGCCGACCTCTTCCAGTACCTCGCCGATCAGCCCGAGGGCGCGTTCGACGGCATCTTCTGCGCGCAGGTGGTGGAGCACCTGCCGCCCGAGCGCTTGCCCGAGATGATCAAGCTGTGCGCCGGCCGCCTCTCTCGCCACGGCGTGATTGCCATCGAAACGCCCGATCCCGAGTGCTTGGCCATCTTCGCCACGCACTTCTACCTGGATCCGACTCACAGCCGCCCGGTTCCGCATTCCCTGCTGGTTTTCTACCTGGAAGAGTTTGGTATCGGCACTATCGAAGTGAAGAAACTATCGCCCGCCGGGCAATCCATGCCGTCGCTGGCCCTGCTGCCCGAGGGTTTTCGCGATGCCTTCTTCGGCGCCCTAGATTACGCCGCGCTTGGTCGAAAGCTCTAGCCGGAAAGCCGGAGTCACCAGCAGGCGGAGCAATCCCGGCCGGACCACGAGCCTGGCCCGTACCGCGCCCGCGCCGCTCGCGGTCTCGATCGTGACGGTGAGCGGCATTTCGTGCTTGTTCCGCACCACGGTCACGGTGATGGTCTTCTTCGATCGCGCCGCGCGCAACGCGGCGGTGATCTCGCGCGTGGTCGACACCGTGGAATCGTCCACCTTGGTGATCACGTCGCCCGCCTTGATGCCGGCCTTCTCCGCGGCCGAGTTCTTGTTCACCGCCTTCACCAGCACGCCATCCTTCACGCCGAGGAATTCGGCGAATTGCGACTCCTGGCCCAGCGCCTCGCCTTCGATCCCCAGCATCGGATTCTGGTACATCATATTCAACCTGGGCATCTCCATCTGGGGGAAGGCCGGGATCGTGATCTCCGGCACTCTCACCTCCGGCATGGGCACCACCCACGAGCCGCCGCCCATAGCGATGCCCTTGCGCGCTTCGATCGTAGGCGTGAGGGTCTGCATGGAGCCGCTCCGCCAGACGCCGACCTTGGGTTGCCGGCCGATGGGCGTCTCGCGGACCAGCCGGGTCAACTGCTCGCCGCCTTCCACCGCCTGGCCGTTGTACTCCAATACCACGTCTCCTTCTTTAAAACCGGCCTTGGCCGCGGGGCTGTCGTCGGTCACGCTGGTGACCTCCACTCCGCGGACCTCTTTCAGGTTGAGGGCCTTGGCGCGATCGGCGTCTATGTCCTGTACGCCGATGCCCAGATACGCGGAATTGCTCGAAACCGTGGCCATGGTCCGGGCGCGCGGCGCCGCAGCCGGCGGTGGTGGCGGTGCGGGAGGCGCCGGCTGCGCCCACACGGCGGGCGATAGCAGGCTCGCACCTGCCAGAATTGCCATGCATAAATTCGTTCTCATGGAATTACCTCTACCTTTTACTTTTGACGCTTGATGAAAATCGTTCCACCCATACCCACAATCTGCACCAGCGGTCCCCCGCCATTCACCGACCCCTGCGCGATCACCTGCGTGCCCTCGCGCCGTACCGGGATTTCACTGAACTCGGAAATGATGCGCCGCAGCGTATCCGCCATGTTGTTCTGGGCCTGAATGGTCACCCCCACGTTAGACGGGATCCAAACCGTGATGTCACCATTGCCCGTCGCCAGGTACGATTCCGATATTCTGCCGCTCAACAAAGTCGCCAGGATGCTGCCCATGGACGTGGATACCCGCATGGGCCCCGAGATGTTGCTTACGCGAATGCCTCCGCTGCCAGATTCGCAGCGCACGCCGGCGGCGGAGCCCACCTGAACCGGTCCGGCCATGTTGTGAACCGTGACGGTGCCCCCGGCGCTGTCCACCACGATCTTGCCGCCGCCGCTGGTGGCGTTGACGGTCCCGCCTGACGTGCCCACGTGGATGTCGCCCCCGCCTGTTTCGGCGCGGACCGACCCGCCTACCTGCCCGGCGGCGATATCGCCGCCATTCGTGCCGATTGCCGCGTCGCTGCGAACCGCTTTCACGGTGACGGCCCCGGCCCTCGTCGTGCAGTGCAGCGAGCCCCCGATTTCGCCGACCTTGATCTCGCCTCCGCCGGTGGACAGCGTGCAATTGCCCCCCACGCGGCCAATGGTCAGCTCGCCGGCACGGGAATTCACTTCGAGAGTGCCTTCGATCGCTCCGGCTTCCACCGCGCCTTCGGACGTTGCGATGACCGCCGCGCTCAGCCGCGGCGCTTTCAGCGCCATCGTCGCCAGGTCGGCGCCCCCGGGAGCGTTCAGCACCGTCCAGCGGCCCTGCGGCTCCACCTGCACCGCGTATTGACTGAGCCTGCGGAGCGCTTCGGCTTCGGTCCGCGCATACACGCTGATCTTGATGACGTACGAGAGATTCTGCGAAACGCCGCCTTCGAGCGTAACCGGGCCGTGCGCATTCACCCGCAACTGCGCGGTCGCCGGAGCGCTGCCGGTAATGGTCCGAACCCATCGGCCGTTCTCGCGCGTCACCCCCCGCTGGGCCATGGCCAGCGGGACCAGCGCGAGCGCGGCCAATACACGCGGGAATGCCGGCGCCACCTTAGAATGTCCCGATCGAAGCATTCATTTCCTTCAGTGCTTTTTCCAGCTTCAGGCGGATGCTGTTGTCGTCTTCCTTCTGCACCACGTCCTGAAACACCCCCACCGTCGCTCCGTCGCGGTGCGCCACCAGCAGGTCCACCACCTGCATTCTCACCGCGGGGTTGTCGTCCGAGAGCAGAACCTGCGCCAGCGTTTTGCGAACTCCGGGATCGGTCGCCAGCGGCTTCAAGCCATCCAGCGCCCGCAGGCGCACGCCCGCATTCGAATCGTGCACCACCCGGTCCAACAGAATGTCCCGCACCTCGCTCGAGGCCCCCTCGTTCTTCAGAAGCCCCACCGATTCCACCCGCACCGCCGGATTCTCTTCGTGCGCCGCCGCACGCAGCAGCCGTTGAATATTGGGATTGTCCAGCGCTCCCGAAAGCGTGCGCCGGTGCGTTTCGTCAAAAGCGATCTGCACATGTCCCCCGGCGTCCGGCTGCACGGAGCGCACCGTGGAGTAGACCTCGTCGGAAGGCGATGGCGTGACGGAGACCGCGCCCGGCGTGGTGAGGGAAAACCGCGCGGCGAAGAAACCGATCGCCACCAGCGCCAGGGCGCCCACTGGCTGGCGCAGCCTGCCCAGTCCGCCGAAGCTCGCGCCCATGGCTTCCAGGAAAAGGGTCCACGGGCCTTTGGCCAGCCGGTCGGAGCGCGGCGCGCCGCCCTGGACCGCCGCCATCAGATCCGAACGGCATTCCTCCAGCAGCATCGGCGGGACCTGCGCTTTCCGCCCGTCCAGCGCCGCCCCCAGCTTCCGCTGCTGTTCCATCAGGCGCGCGCATTCCGCACAGGAGTGCAGGTGCTGCTCTACCCGCTCTTCCTCGTCGGGGGGTAACTCGCCGTAAAAATAAAGCGGTATCAGCCCTGAAACCGAATCGCAAGTCATGCAAAATCTCCCAACACGGAACGCATTTTTTGTGTGGCCCGGAAGAGGCAGTTCTTCGCCGCCTCTTCGGTGGTCCCCAGCATTTCGCCTATATTCCGCAAGCGCAATCCCTGGTAGTGCCGCAGCTCGAAAACCATGCGCTCCCTGGGCGTGAGGCCCATGAGCGCGTCTTCGATCTTGTCCTTTAACTGGCGGTTCCACATGGCCCGCTCCGGATCCGCCACCGCGGCCTCTTCCTCGAAGGTTTCCATCCGGTCGATGGGTCCGTCCGTCGTTTCCACCACCGGGGATTCCTCCTTCCGGACCTTCCGCTTGCGCAGTTGATCCAGGCAGATATTGGTGACAATCCGGTAAAGCCAGGTATGAAAGCTGCAATCGAACCGGAAGGCGTGGAGGTTGCGATACACCCTGAGAAACGCTTCCTGATATACGTCCCGCGCATCTTCCGGCGAGCGCAGCAGGTTCATCGCAAGGCGCAGCACACTCTGGTCGTAAGCGCGCACCAGTTGCTCGAAGGCGTCCTGGTCGCCACGCTGGGCAGCCCGAATTAGCGAATCGACCTGTGGATTCAATCGGGCGCCTACCGCTCCGGCTGATCCCTGCGTATAACTCACGTTACCCTAGCGCCTTACCGGCTCCCAATATTCTACCTGTGAATTTGGACGCACTTGTGGTCAAAACGTAACGCGGATAAGCCTGAATGTCCGGTCTTGCGTGGGTCCTGGCAGTCCTACACCCACCACGCCGCGGCGGGTTGCTGCCGCATCACGATGCCGTTCAGGAACGAGGCCGCACGGGTGAGTCCCTCTTCGGGCGACAGCAGGCTGTCCTCGTGCTCGATCGACAGCACGTAATCGTACCCGAACATGCGGAGCGTGGAAGCGAACTCCCGCCACCACTCCTCGCCGTGCCCGTAACCGCAGGTGCGGAAGATCCAGGCGCGGTTCCGCTCATCCGTGTAACTCTTGGTGTCGAGTACGCCGGTGAGCGGCAGGTTGCGCTCGTAGATCTGGGTATCCTTGGCGTGGACGTGGAAAATGGAGTCGCCCAGCACGCGGATGGCGGCTATGGGGTCGATCGCCTGCCAGAACATGTGGCTGGGATCGTAGTTGCACCCGATGGTTGGGCCGGCTATGGAGCGGAGCTTCAACATGGTTTCCGGACTATACACCACAAATCCGGGGTGCATCTCAATCGCGATCTTCACGCCGTGCTCCGCCGCGAACTTCGCGTGCCGGATCCAGTAGGGCGCGACGACCTCGTCCCACTGCCACTTGAGGATCTCCAGGTAGTCCGGCGGCCAGGGACAGGTCACCCAGTTGGGCCACTTGGAAGCGGGCGAATCGCCCGGACAGCCGCTGAAATCGATCACTACCGGCACGCCCAGCTTTTCCGCCAGCAGAATGGTCTTGCGGCTGACTGCCCGATCGCGTTTCGCGCGGCTCTGAACCGGATGCAGCGGGTTGCCGTGGCAGCTCAACGCGCTGATGCTGAAGCCGTGATCGGCCAGTTTTTTCTTGAACTCTTTCAGCTCATGGTCGTTGTCGAGCATCGAGAGCTTGCAGTGCGCGTCTCCGGGATAGTTCCCGGTTCCCAGTTCCACAGTCTCGATGCCGTTGCTCTTGAGCTTCTTCAGGACATCTTCCAATGGCAGTTGCGACAACAGGGGGGTGAATACGCCGACTCTCACGCCGTTTTCTCCTTGAGTTGGATCAGGTGCCATGAACAGAATATCACGTAGCGCCGCCATCGCCGCCGTGTTCCCCCCGATTTGGATTACCCTATTGACCATGAAACGGCTTCTGATCCTCGCCGCCCTGTTCGCCTCGCTGGCCCTTGCGGCGGAAGACTGGGGACCCGCCGGGTTTCTCGTCGGCCAATGGACCGGAGAAGGCAGCGGCCAGCCCGGCCAGGGCTCCGGCGATTTCTCCTTCACGCCCGACCTGCAGGGCACGGTCCTAATCCGCAAGAGCTTCGCCGAATACCCGCCGGCCAATGGCAAACCCGGGTTCCGGCATGACGACCTGATGGTGGTGTATCGCGAGGAGACATCCAAACAGCTCCGGGCGATCTACTTCGACAATGAAGGCCACGTCATTCAATATGCTGTCCAGCCGGCGGATGGCGGCGTCGTGTTCGTCACCGATGGCCCACGCTCCGGCGCCCGTTATCGCCTTATCTACACCGCCGTGGAACCCGGCCGTCTGAAGTTGAAATTCGAAATCGCACCGCCGGGCAAGGATTTCAGCACCTACATCGAGGCCTCCGCGCGCCGCGCCCGGTAACGTCACCACACGCGGCAGGCGTTCGTGACCACCATCTTCTGCCCCGCCTTACAGGAAAACGCCTTCTGGAACTCCGGCATGTTTTCCACCACGCCGGTCACCCGGAACCGCGCCGGCGAATGCTCGTTGGTCTGAACCTGCAGGCGCAGCGACTCTTCGCGCTCGTTCTCGCACCACACCTGGCCGAACGAAAGAAACAGGCGCTGCTCCGGCGTGAAGCCGTCGATCTTGGGCTGGCTGGCGCCGATGGTGTTCAGCAGAGCCATCAAGGCCACCCGCACGCCCCCGTTGTCCGCCGTGTTTTCGCCCAGCGTCAGCTTGCCGTTGATGTACACCCCGGGCAACACGGCAAAACTCGAATACTCGTCGGCCACACAGGCGGCGCGCTGCTGGAATTCCTTGGCGTCTTCCGCCGTCCACCAGTCTTTGAGATTGCCCTCGGCATCGAACTGGCGGCCCTGATCGTCGAACCCGTGGGTCAGCTCGTGGCCGATCACCATGCCGATCCCACCGAAGTTCACGGCGTCATCCATGGCGTTGTCGTAGAACGGCGGCTGGAGAATCCCGGCGGGGAAGTTGATGTTGTTCATCTGCGCATCGTAGTAGGCATTGACCGTCGGCGGCGTCATCTCCCACTCGGCTTTGTCAACCGGCTTGCCGATCTTGTCGAGTTCGCGCTGAAACTCGAAAGCGTTGGCGCGGTAGTCGTTGCCCAGGGCGTCGTCGCGCCGGATGGCCACGCTCGAATAGTCGCGCCACTTGTCCGGGTAGCCGATCTTGTTGGCGATCGCCTTCAGCTTCACCAGGGCCGCCTGCTTGGTGGCCGGGCTCATCCACGGCAGAGTCTGTATGTCCTGCCCGAGCGCCTTCTCCAGCGCATCCACCATCTTCAGCGTGCGCTCCTTGCCTTGCGCGCCGAAGGTCCGCTCCACGAACTTCCGTCCCAGCGCTTCGCCCAGCTCGGCGTCCGTGAAATCCACGCACCGCTTCCAGCGCGGCCGCATTTCGCCGGCGCCGGTCAGCGTCCTGCCGTAGAAATCGAAGTTCTCTTTCGCGAAGGCCGTGGGCAGAATCCGCGCCCGGGAGTGGATCGCGTACCACGTGAGATAGGTCTTCCAATCCGCCAGGCTCGCGCTCGCAATCTCCGCGTCGACCGCTTTGAAAAAGTCCGGCCACGCGACATTGAGGCTCTGGAACTCCGGCGAGCCGCTGCCGGTGAAGTACCGGCTCCAGCGGAATCCCGGGCTCAGCGCCTCCAGCTCCCGCTTGCTCATTTTGTGGTACACCTTCTCGGGATCGCGCCGCGAGACGTTGTCGAGCGAGCCCTTGGCCAGCGCCGTTTCGATGCGCATCACCACCGCGGCGTCCGCCTTCGCGCGGTCCGGCTTCTCGCCCGCCAGCTCGAACATGCGCTGGACGTGCGTCACATATTTCTGCCGCAGCTCCACGGATTTCGCATCGTCTTTGAGATAGTAGTCGCGGTCGGGCAGTCCGATGCCGCCCTGATCGGCCTGCGCGATCACCGCCGTCGAGTCCTTGGCGTCCTGGCCGGAGGAAAATTCAAACAGCGCCGCAATGCCGGAACGGTGCAGGCGCGCAATCTCATCGGCCAGTTGCGGCTTGTCCTTCAAGTCCCGGATGCGGGTCAGTTCCGGTTCCAGTGGCGAGAGGCCCTTGGCGTCGATCGCCTTCTCGTCCATGCACGCCGCGTAGTAGTCGCCGATCTTCTGGGCGACCGCGTCCCGCGCGGGGTCCGGCTTGGCCGCCTCTTCGAGGATCTGGCGCAGGATCTCGCGGTTGCGCTCTTCGAGCTCGGTGAAGCGCCCCCAGCTCGACTGGTCCGCGGGGATGGGGTTGTTCTTGAGCCAGTTTCCGCAAGCGTACTGGTAGAAGTCCTGGCACGGGTCGGCCGAGCGATCCAGGTTGTTGACGCTGAATTGAATGCTGGCTTGCTTTGGCGGCGCCTGGGCCGCAAGCGAAAGAACGCAAAGCGCCGAAAGAAGAATGGTCTTGAGCAAAGCGGACTCCTCCCTTTTCAATTTTACGCGTGGATTCGAGATTAGTGAGCCCGGCCGCCCTTGGGAGGCGTGAGCGTTGCCGTCAGTGGCGAAAGCGTCGGTGTATCCAGCTCGAATCCCTCCCACCGCGCCACTACCGCGCTGGCCAGGCAGTTGCCCACCACGTTGATCGACGTGCGCGCCATGTCCAGCAGCGCATCCACCCCCAGCAGCACCGCCACTCCTTCCATCGGCAGATGGAAGGTCGCCAGCGTTCCCGCCAGGATCACCAGCGCCGAGCGCGGCACCCCGGCGACGCCTTTGCTCGTGATCATCAGCGTCAGCATCCAGACCAACTGCTCGCCGAACGACGGATGCATCCCGGCGGCCTGCGCCACGAAGACCGACGCCAGCGAGAGGTACAGCGTCGTGCCCACAAGGTTGAAGCTGTAACCGGTCGGAATGACGAAGCCCACGATGTGCTTGGGCACCCCGAAAGCTTCCATGTTCTCGAGCGCCAGGGGCAGCGCCGCCTCGCTCGATGCGGTCGAGAAGGCGATCAGGAACGGCTCGCGCACCGCGCGGTAGAAGCTCGCCAGCGGAATGCCGAACAGGAACAAGCCCGGACCCAGCACAAACACGATGCACAGCACCGACGATACGTACATGGTCCCGATCAGCTTGCTCAAGCCGAACAGCACCCCCACGCCCTTGCTCCCCACCGTGACCGCGATCGCCGCGCCCACCCCGATGGGCGCCAGGTACATGACGTACCGCGTGTAGCGGAACATCACCTCGGCCAGCGAGCCGCAAAATTTCACCACCGGCTCGGCCTTGGCTCCGATGGCCGCGCAAGCGGCGCCGAAAAGGAACGCGAAGACCACCACCTGCAAGGCGTCGTTGCGCGCCATGGCGTCGATGATGCTGGCCGGGAAGATGTGCTCCAGCACGCTGCTCAGCGTGGCCGGCGCCTGCGGGAGCGCGGCGTCCGCCGCGGTGCGCTGGATGGGCACTCCGTCGCCCGGACGCACCAGGTTCACCGCGCCCAGTCCCAGGAACAACGCGATGGTCGTGACGATTTCGAAGTACACGATGGCCTTCAATCCGATGCGGCCCATGTGCTTCAGTTCGCCGCCGCTCCCGATCCCGTAGACCAGCGTGGCGAACAGCAGCGGCGCGATGATCGAGCGGATCAGCCGCAGGAAGACGTTGCTCACGGGCGCCAGTTCCTTCGCGAATCCCGGCGCGGCAACCCCCGCCGCGACGCCCGCGGCCATCCCGATGAAGATCCAGCCGGTGAGCGAAATCCGCTTCATCGTTCTCCCCATTTCAGTTTCTGGCGCAGCACGTCGAAGAACATCATGCGGGGGGGACGCACCAGCAGCAGCGAGTAGCGCGAGCTGCGGCACACGATCGTGTCGTTCTCCCGGATCGGCATGCCCACCTGGCCGTCGATCGTCAGGTAGACGCTTTCGCCCGGAGCGTGCGACAGCACCCGGATCACGCTGGTTTCCGGCACCAGGACCGGGCGGTTGGTGAGCATGTGCGGGCAGATCGGCGTGATGCAGATCGCCGGAACCGAAGGAAAGATGATCGGCCCGCCGGCTGAAAGCGAGTACGCCGTGGAGCCGGTGGGCGTCGAGATGATGAGGCCGTCGGCCTTGTAGGCGCACACGAACTGATCGTCGACGTGCGTGTCGAGGTCGACCATGCGGGCGATGGCCGCCTTCGCCAGCACCGCGTCGTTCAATGCGTCCCAGGAGGCCACCACGTCGCCGTCGCGCACCACCTCGGTGTGCAGCAGCTTCCGCTTGGCGATGCGGTGCTCGCCCCGGAAGGCGCGCTCGAGTTCGGAGAACAATTCGTCGGTGGTGATGGCGGTCAGAAATCCGAGCCCCCCGAGATTCACCGGGAAAAGCGGAATCTCGCGGCGTCCGATGGCGCGCGCGGCGGAGAGCAGCGTGCCGTCGCCGCCCAGCACGATAATCAGGTCGCAGCCTTCGGGGACGTCCTCGCGCGCAATGCCCGGCGCGTTGGCATAGATGCCGCTGGTTTCATCCAGCCGCATGCCGATGCCGCGGTTCTCCAGCCACTCCATCAGCTTGGGCAGGATCGCGTGGGCGGCGTCCGAGTTCGGCTTCGAGACGATGCCGACAGTCTTAATGACGGGCATAAAGCAGGAACTCCTTGTTCCCTTCGGCGCCCAGGATGGGGCTTTCCATGATGCCGGTTTCGAATCCGGAATCTCGCACCGCGCGTGTTACTTTCTCGCAAGCGGCGCGGTGCAGTTCCGGCTCGCGAACGATGCCTCCCTTGCCCACCTGCCCCTTGCCCACTTCAAACTGCGGTTTGATCAGTATAACCATTTGCCCCTCCGCGTGGAGCAGCGGCACCGCCGCGGGCAGGATCAGGGTGACGGAAATAAAGCTGACGTCGCACGCGATGAAGTCCGCCTGCTCGCCGATCTGCTCGAACTTCAATTCGCGCGCGTTGACGCCCTCGTGCAGCCGCACCCGCGGATCGGTGCGCAGCGCCCACGCCAGTTGGCCGGCGCCGACATCCACCGCGTGCACGCGCGCCGCTCCCCCCTGCAGCAGGACGTCGGTGAACCCGCCGGTGGAGGCGCCGATATCCAGGCACACCTTTCCCGCGACGTCGATGCCGAAGTGCCGCAGCGCGCCCGCCAGCTTGAGGCCTCCGCGGCTCACGTAAGGCGGACGCGCCAGGACTTCGATCACGCAGTCCGCCGCGACGGGCTGGCCCGGCTTGCCCGCCTTCTGGCCGTTGAGCAGCACCTCGCCCGCCATCACCAGCGCCTGCGCCTTCTCGCGCGATTCGGCGAGACCGCGCTCCACGATCAACCGGTCCAGCCGGGTCCTCATGATTTGCGGTGGACGATCAGGTCGGCCAGCTCGTGCAACCGCGCGGCGCGGCTCCCGAACCGTTCCAGCACCTGGTGGGCGCGCGCGCATTCCTCCTCGGCCATGCGGCGCGAGGTTTCCAGGCCGTAGACCGCGGGGAACGTGATCTTGCCCTGTTGCGCGTCCTTGCCGGCGGTCTTGCCGAGCGCCTCGGAAGACTCTTCTACGTCCAGAATGTCGTCCACGATCTGGAACGCCAGCCCCACGTGCTCCCCGTAACAGGAGAGCGCGGCGTAATCCTCCGCGCCCGCGCCCGCGTAAATCGCTCCCAGACGCAAGCTGGCGCGCAGCAGGGCGCCGGTCTTGGCGCGGTGGATGGATTCGAGCAGCTCGGCTGTGGGTGTCTTGCCCTCGCCTTCGAGATCGGCCACCTGCCCGCCGATCATGCCGCCGGCCGTGCCCGACGCGGTGGCGAGTTCCTCCATCAGCCGCGCCTTGCGGTCCGCGGTGGTATCCAGTTGCGCCAGCACCTGGAACGCCAGCGTGAGCAGCGCGTCACCGGCCAGGATCGCCATGGCCTCGCCGAACACCTTGTGGTTGGTGAGCTTGCCGCGGCGGTAATCGTCGTTGTCCAGGGCCGGCAGGTCGTCGTGTATCAGCGAGTAGGTGTGGATCAGCTCGAGCGCGCAGGCGGCGGCCACCACACCCTTGGCCGCATCGGAAACCGTGCGCGCGGCTTCCACGCACAGAATCGGGCGAATGCGTTTGCCGCCGGCGAAAAGGCTATACCGCATGGCGCGGTGGATGGTCTCCGGGGGCGTCGCCTCCGGCGGCACCAGGCGGTCGAGTTCCGCATCCACCAGCCGTTGTTGCTGGGCAAGATAGTCGCGCAGGTTCATGCGGTTCCGGATTTTTCGGGGCGGAAGGCCTCGGCGGTGAGCTTGCCCTCTTTGCGAATCAGCACTTCGACGCGGGTCTCCGCCTCTTCGAGTTGCTTCCGGCAGGCATCGCTCAAGTTCATGCCGCGCTCGAACAGCTCCAGCGATCGCTCCAGCGGGAGGTCGCCGCCTTCCAGTTCCTTGACCACTTTTTCGAGTTCGTCGAGCGAGGCCTCGAAGGAGACGACAGGCTTGGCCTCGGGTTCGTTCTCCGCCATCGCCTCATTCTAACAGGGCTGGCGGCGGCTAAGCCCCCGTCATGTAAGGACCTCGGATGCCTGCCCGCCTGTCCCGCCGCGGGTATAATGCCCTCAGTGCGCACCATCATCGAGCCGTTCCGCATCAAGAGCGTGGAGCCGCTGCGCCACACCACGCCGGAAGAGCGCGAAGGCTTCCTCGCGCAGGCCGGCTATAACCTCTTCCTCATCGCGGCGCGCAATATCCTGATCGACCTGCTCACCGACTCCGGCACCAGCGCCATGTCCACCGAACAGTGGGCCGCCGTGATGCGCGGCGACGAGTCGTACGCCGGCAGCGAGAGCTTCTTCCGCCTGAAGCGCGTGGCCGACGACCTCACCGGCTTTCGCCACATGGTGCCCACCCACCAGGGCCGCGCCGCCGAGCGCATCCTCTTCACCGTCATGTGCAAGCCCGGCCACGTGGTCCCCTCCAATACGCACTTCGATACCACCCGCGCCAACATCGAATTCACCGGCGCCCGCGCCGTCGATCTGCCGGTTCCCGAAGCCCGCGACACCCAGGCCCGCCTGGATTTCAAAGGCAACATGGATGTCGCCGCGCTCGAGTCGCTCATCGCTTCCGAAGGCGCCCGACACATCCCGCTCGTCATGCTGACCGTCACCAACAATTCCGGGGGCGGCCAGCCCGTCTCCATGGCCAATATCGAGGCCGTCAAACGCGTCTGCGCGCGCCACGCGATCCCGCTCTATCTGGATGCCTGCCGTTTCGCCGAGAACGCCTGGTTCATCCGCCTGCGCGAGCCCGGCTACGCCGATTGGACGCCCAAGCAAATCGCCCAGAAAATGTTTTCCCTCGCCGACGGCTGCACCTTCTCGGCCAAGAAGGACGCCTTCGCCAACATCGGCGGCTTCCTGTCGAGCAACGACGACCGGATCGCCCAGCAGGAGACCAACCTGCTGATCCTCACCGAGGGCTTCCCCACGTACGGAGGCCTTGCGGGCCGCGACCTCGAAGCCATCTCCGTGGGGCTCGAGGAGATCCTGGAGCCCGACTACCTGCGCTACCGCATCGTCTCCACCGGCTATCTCGGCCGCCACATTGCCGACCACGGCGTGCCCATCGTCGAGCCGCCGGGCGGCCATGCGATCTACATCGATGCGGCCCGGATGCTGCCGCACATTCCGCCGCGCCAGTTCCCGGGACAGGCGCTGGCCGTGGAACTCTACCGCCACGCCGGCATCCGATCCGTGGAAATCGGCTCGGTGATGTTCGGCGATGCCGCGCGCCACGAACTTTTGCGCCTGGCCATCCCGCGCCGCGTTTATACCCAAAGCCACATCGATTACGTGGTGGAAGCTATCCTGGAAGTGAACCAGCGCAAGGAGTGCATCCGCGGCCTGGAGATTGTCGAAGAGCCCCCGTTCCTGCGCCATTTCAGCGCTCGTTTCCGCCCCATCGAACCATGCCCCTGAAGAGCCTTGCCGAATACGAACGCCTCGCCGAACAGGCCCACGGGCATCTCTGCGCCGGCCAGGTTCTGGGCCTGCGGATGGCGCTCCATGGAGTTCGGCTGCTCGGCCTGGAAGATCCCGCCGGCGCCGACCGCAAGCGCCTGGTGACCTTCATCGAGATCGACCGCTGCGCCACCGATGCCATCCCCATCGTCACCGGCTGCCGCCTGGGCAAGCGCGCCCTCAAGTTCCGCGATTTCGGCAAGGTCGCGGCCACCTTCTGCGATTTGCGGGAGAACCGCGCGGTTCGCCTGGTGGCGCGCGAAACGGCCAAACAGCGCGCCCGCGAAATGTACCCCGAGATCGCCGGCCAGAACCAGCAGCAGATGCGCGCCTATCGCGAGATGGCCGACGGCGAGCTTTTCGATGTGCAATGGGTGCGCGTCCATGTGCCTCCCGAGGATCTTCCGGGCTACAAGGCGCCGCGCGCCGTCTGCGCGCAGTGCGGCGAGGGCGTCAATTTCAGGCGCGAGGTGGTCGTGGACGGCGTGACGCTCTGCCGCGCCTGCGCCGGCGAGCGTTATTACGAGCCGCTCTGATGCTGCGCTATTACATCACCGACCGGCACGCCGCCGGGGGAACCGAAGCCCTGCTCGCATTCATCGGGCGCGCTCTTTCCGGCGGCGTCGAGCGCATCCAGATTCGCGAGAAGGACCTGGGCGCGCGCGAACTGTGCCACCTGGTGCGCCGCGCCCTGTCGCTCGACAATCCGCACGGCGCCCGCATCCTGGTGAATGGCCGCGCCGATGTGGCGTTGGCATCGGGCGCCCACGGCGTGCACCTTCCCGCGGATTCCGTGGCGCCGGAGACCCTGCGCGCCCTCGCGCCGCCCGGCTTCCTGATCGGTGTGTCCACGCACTCGATCGAAGAGTTGCGCGCCGCCGAACGGGAAGGCGCCGACTTCGCGGTGTTCGGCCCGGTCTTCTCCACCCCCTCCAAAACCGCGTACGGCGCTCCCCAGGGCCTCGACCGCCTGCGCGAAGCCGTGCGTTCCGTGGCCATGCCGGTCATTGCCCTGGGCGGCATCACACCGGCGACCGCGCCCGCATGCCTGGAGGCGGGCGCCGCCGGTATCGCCGGCATCTCCATGTTTCAGTCCTGACACTTTCAGCCTCCGTTTTTTCACCCGCCTGTAACCCCATTTTGCTATCCTTTTGAGTCAAGGGGTAAAAGAGGTGAATCTATGAAAAAAGTCGGGGGATTATTCGTACTGACACTGGTTCTTTCCGCAGGGGCGTTTGCCCAGGCGGTGGCTGGACTCGGCGCCATCTCCGGCACCGTGCGCGATGCGTCGGGCGCCGTGGTTCCGGATTCGACCGTGGTCGTCTCCAACGAATCCAAAGGCATTCGCCGCACCATGCAGACCACCGATGCCGGCGTGTTCTCGGCGCCTGCCCTGGCGCCCGCAACCGGTTACACCCTCACCGTCACCAAGCAAGGTTTCGCCAGATGGGAAGTCAAGGATTTCCAGGTCCAGGTCGGCGCGACGCAGGACTTCAGGGTCGTTTTGGAAGTGGCCACCGGCACCACCCAGGTGGAAGTGACCGCGGAAGCGTCCCTGGTGGAAGACACCAAATCCGGCGTGGAGCAGGTGGTTTCGCAGCAGCAGATCGACGACCTCCCCATCAATGGCCGCCGCGCCGACACCTTCGTGCTGCTCACGCCCGCCGTCAGCACTGACGGCACGTTTGGCCTGGTGGCCTTCCGCGGCGTCGTGGCGGGCAATTCGTTCCTCACCGACGGCAACGACACCACCAACAGCTTCTACGCCGAGAACGCCGGGCGCACCCGCATCTCGACGCAAATCTCGGCCGACGCCGTGCAGGAGTTCCAGGTGCTTTCCGACGGCTTCTCGGCCGAATTCGGCCGCGCCATCGGCGGCGTCATCAACACCGTGACGCGCAGTGGCACCAACGATTTCCATGGCACCGGCTACTGGTTCTTCCGCAACCGGACCCTCAATGCCCCGGACCGCTACGCCGCGGGCTACAACGCCCCCGAATGGCGCCACCAGGCCGGCGGAACTTTGGGCGGCCCCATCCGCAAGGACAAGCTGTTCTTCTTTTCCAACTTCGAGCTGGTGAAGCGGAATTTCCCCGGACTCAACCGCATCATCAACACCGCCCTCACCGATACCAGCGGAAACATCAACCCCGCGCTGTGCACCGCCACGGCCGCGCAGTGCACCGCGGCGATTGCGTTTATCCAAAACCAGATGAACGTGCTGGTCCCCAGGACGGTCTCTTCCTACATGGGGTTCGGCAAGCTCGACTGGCGCCCCAGCGAACGAAACTCCATCACCGCCGATCTGAACGTCATGCACTGGCGGTCTCCCCACGGCATCCAGACCCAGGGCGTGCTCACCAACGGCAACATGATCGGCAACAACGGGAATTCGACGGTCGAAACGCGCTACGGAAAGGCGTCCTGGACCTTCGTTCCCACCGCCACCGCGGTCAACGAACTGCGCTTTGGCTGGTTCAAGGACCGGCTTTCCGATCCGGGCGCATCCGACCTGTGGCCTTCCACCGGAGGCCTCTACATTGCAGTCGGCGGCGCCACCGTCGGAGCCGCGACCTCGTATCCGCGCACCTTCCCCAGCGAGCAGCGGTTCCAGATCGTGGAGAACTACAGTTGGACGCACGGCGCCCATTCGGCCAAATTCGGCGTGGACTATTCGACCACCGAGGATTGGATCAACCAGTTGGCCAACCAGTTCGGATCTTTCACCTACTCCAACCTCACGAACTTCGCCAAGGATTTCAGCGGCAATACCACCGGGGCGAAGAACTACTCTACTTTCAGCCAGGCATTCGGCAACGCCATCCAGGACATGCGCACCAGCGATATCCACTTTTATGGGCAGGATACCTGGAAAATGAGCAAGAGGTTCACCCTCAATCTCGGCCTGCGGTACGAGAAGAGCTTCCTGCCGCAGCCGCCCCTGGTGGATCCCAATTACCCTCTGACGGGGCACATCCCCTCCACCAACAAAGACTTTTCCCCGCGTGCCAGCCTGTCGTACGCCCTCGACGACCGCACCGTGGTGCGCGCCGGATTCGGTATGTACTATGCCCGGTTCCTGGGCGACGGCATGCAGGAGCTGGCGATCATTGGCAACGGCAAGTACCAGACCACGATTTCCGTGAACCCCAATCAGAACGGCGCCCCGGTATTCCCCAATATCGTTCCCAACGTGAACGCCGTTCCGGCCGGAACCGCCCAGGTGGTCTTCGCCTCGCCGGATTTCCGCAACCCTTATACCGAGCAGGGCACCCTGGCGATCGAGCACCAGTTCAGCCACGACGTCTCCATGACGGCCAGCTACATCTGGAGCCACGGCGTCCAGATCTGGACCAACCGGGACCTCAACATCGGGCCTCCGGGACCGGTGGAGACGTACACCATCGACGATGCCGGCGGCAACCCGGTAGGCAGCTATGCGATGCCCATCTACGTCACGGGCAACAAGGTCGATTCGCGATACGGCCGGGTTTTCGAAGTCGATAACGGCGGCCAATCCTGGTACGACGGCCTGGCGCTCCAGTTGCGCAAGCGCATGACCCACGGGCTGAGCGCCCAGTTTTCGTATACCTGGTCGCACGCCATCGACGACGCCAACAATGCGGGCGCCGGCTCGAGCGGCGTGCTTTATTACCAGCAGACCAGCACCGCTTACGGCAACTGGGGATTGGACAAGGGCAGCTCCGGAACCGACCAGCGGCACCGGGCCGTAATCAACTTCCTCTGGCAGCCGACGTTCACCACGAACCGGTCCAAGACCACCCGTTTCCTGGTGAACGGCTGGGAGCTTTCCACCATCACCACCCTGGCCTCGGCGCAGCCGACCGCGGCTACCGTCAGCGTCAGCGGGCAGCAGTTCCCGGGCATCACCATGGCATACACCGGAAGCATGAACGGCACCGGCAGTTGGAGCCGCGTGCCGTTCTGGCCGGTCAACAACCTGGATATCGACCGCGTTTACCGCGTGGACGCCCGCCTGGTGCGCACTCTTCCCTTCTCCGACCGCGTTAAGGGCAGCCTGATGTTCGAGGCGTTCAACGCGTTCAACACGCAGTACAACACGGGCGTGCAAACGCAGGCCTACACCGCCACGAACGGGGTGCTGAAGCCCACCGCCGGCCTGGGTGTGGGCAACGCCTCGCAAGCCTTCCCCGACGGCACCAACGCGCGCCGCTGCCAGGTCGGCCTGCGCATCGTGTTCTGATTTCGGGAACCGGGACGGGGAACCGCTTGCTGAGGGTCGTGGGTCTAATGAAGCCGATGTCGCCGGCCTTGGGGTTGACGCCTTGCAGAGGGTGGTTAACAGACTACTGAGCGTCGAAGCGAGGATCCATAGCGTCTCTGTAGCGGCCCTTCAACTCACACTGAAGGAGTATGACGCGAAGATGGAACGGGATCTGGCCGTCATAAGGCAGTGGGAGAGAGATCCCGATCCGGCAATTCGATCTCAGGTTAGAAGATACATCGATGGTATGGAGAGAAACCTCAAAGACCAAAAACTCAGTGAGGAGGAAGGCTACATGTGATGGACGCCGGTATGGCGGCCCTCGTTGCCCTCCCCGGGAGGCGGCTTCCCAGAGGACCTCGCCGAAAGCCACATGAGCGAGAAGTCGCTTCGCCGATGTGCTGCGGCTCGAAACGCCCCCCAAACGTTCGAGGAAGTTGGTCGGATTCGGGTAGTGCGTCAGTTTGAACGAACCTCAAGGCTTACGAAACTCCGGGATTGGCAGCGTCCACGCTGATTTCCCGTCTGGCAAGGTTGCCTTGACCTGTGTCGCGCCAGTAGTTGTGTCGATACGGTATACCTGAGATCCTTCACCCCCACCAGGAGCGACCGTCACAATTTGGAATCTTCCGATTTGCGTCTCCGAATGCGATCCCGGTTGGGCATGCAATGCCAGAATCATCACAGCGAGTAAGGCTATCAAGCACCACGTGAGTTTTTCGCGCATGGTCTCATCATACTTCGACCATCGGACTAAATAGATTGCTGTCCGGCTTCGGTGAGGCAGTAGTGGGAGTCGCCGTCGCGTTGCATTAGCCCATCGTCAACGAGCCTGTGAATTTGCGCCTGATTATCTTGGGTCACGCGAATACGACCCAACTGGGCAGTTACTTCTAGTAGCGCCTTGTCTTCTGGCTTCAGCACGCCACAATCGTATCATGCTGTTGTGGCGTGAGGCTGTGGCGTGGCTGGGCTGAACGGCCAAGCATGATACGATTATGACACAATGTCCGACGACGCTCGCCTGAAAGAAGCGGCCCGCAGAATACTTGGCGGAAAATGCGCCAATCCCGACTGCAGATGGGTTAACGACGATGGCACGCTTGGCTGCAAGGATGGACGCATGCTCATGTTTCATCACATTGAAGGCGGCGGTAGTGAGAATCGTCGGGAAGGTGGAGATTCGACCCGCTCGAACTGCTATGAAATCAAGAGGTATCACGCTCGCGGTTGGCCCCAGCGGTTTCAACTGTTGTGCGCGAATTGTCATGAGATGATAACCAAGCCGCAGAAGCTGGGAGCGCGCCTACACAAGCAACCTGCGCGCGTGCGGCGCTCTCTCCAGATAAGCGGCCAGGAGCCACGCCGGGTCAGTATTTCAAACTGACCCACTACCCGGATTCGGAACGGGAAGTCAGCATCACGCCGCGTCTCGGGGCTCGTCCTGGCGGCGCATGGCAGAACGTATCAAGCCGCTTCCAGATCAACGCGCACGCGGCAACCAAGCGCCGTCGCAATGTTGACCAACGCATCGAGCGAGAATCGCGAGACCCGTCCACGAAGCAGATCGTTGATCCGTGGCTGGGTCACGCCGCAGCGGCTTGCCGCTTCCGCCTGTGTCCACGCGTTTTGTTTCAGGCGAGCTGCGATTTTCTGCATCAGTTCGGCCCGTGCCCGCAAATTCGCGGCCTGTGCGGGCGTGTCCGCGATGGCGTCCCAAACGCTCGCGTAGCTCTCTGGTTTGCTCATGTCCTGCCTCCCAACAGTTGCCCAAATCGTTTCCTCGCGATTTGAATATCATTCCTGGGCGTCGCCTGCGTCTTCTTCTGGAATGCGTGGAGAATGTAAACGGCTTCCGCACGCCTGGCCACGTATATCACGCGGCAGGCGCCGGTCGAGTCCGAAATGCAAATCTCCTCCACACCCTTGCCGATGGCGGGCATCGGCTTGAAATCGTCGGCTTCGCAGAAGCTCGACCGTGAGGGACAAGAGCCCGCGACCGCCCTACCCACCGATCGAGTACATGGGCCGGGGCGGCGCCACGAACTTCGTGGAGTTGATCTCGTGCCCCTCCCACTTCCCGGAAACGTTGCGGCGGACCAGTTGCGCGATCTCCTGGTCCGAAGCGCCCGAGCGCATCAGGCCCTTCACATCGTCTTCTTCGATGGCGAAGAGGCAATACCGCAGCTTGCCATCGGCCGTCAGGCGGATCCGGTTGCAGTTCAGGCAGAAGGGGCGGCTCACCGAGGCGATGAAGCCCACCCGCGAGCCGTCGGGGAACTCGTACTCCGAGGCCGGCGCGCGCGGGTCCGGATCCGGTACCGGAACCAGCGGACCGATTTCCCGCGAGAGGGTCGCGATGATCTCGTCCGCCAGCAGCACCTTGCCGCGGTCCCAGAGGTTCTGCGCGTCGAGCGGCATGAATTCGATGTAGCGCACTTCGAAATCGTTCTCCCGCGCGTAGCGGGCCAGCGGCACGATGTCCGGCTCGACCAGGTTCTTCACCGCCACCGCGTTGAGCTTGATCTTCGAGAAACCCGCCCGCCTGGCGGCGGCCAGGCCATCCAGCACCTTGCCCAGGTCGTCGCGGCGCGTAATTTCGAGGAACCGCGCGCGGTCCAGCGTGTCGATGTGGACGTTCAGGCGCCGCAAGCCCGCTTCGTACAGCGGTTCCGCCATTTCCTTCAGCAGAACGCCATTGGTGGTGAGGGCCAGATCGCGAATCCCCGGGATGGCGGCCAGTGCGCGGATCAGCACCGGCAGATCGCGCCGCACCAGCGGCTCGCCTCCGGTGACCCGCAGCTTGTTGATGCCCAGCGTGACGGCGATCCGCACGAACCGCTCGATCTCTTCGAAATCCAGAATCTCGCTGCGCTTGACGAACTTCACGTCCGTCTCGGGCATGCAGTAGAAGCACCGGATGTTGCAGCGGTCGGTGACGCTGACCCGCAGGTTGTCGTGAACCCGGCCGAAAGAATCGACGAGCGGCGCGGCGTTCATCTATTTCACGGCGAGCATGCGCTCCAGCGGCGCGAGCGCCCGGCGCATCAGCTCGTCCGGCAGTTCCACCCGCGGCTCCAGGTCCGTCAGGCAGTCCCGCAGCTTCTCCAGCGTGTTCAGCTTCATGTACGGGCACTCGCTGCAGTTGCAGTTCTCGTTGGCCACGAAGTAGAAGCGCTTGCCCGGCGCCACCCGCGCGAGCGAGTACTTCACGCCGCTTTCCGTCATCACGATGAACTCCGCCGCATCGCTCGTCGCGCACCACTCGATGATCGCCGAGGTCGATCCGACGAAATCCGCCATGGCCAGTACCGGCGGAGGGCACTCCGGATGCGCCACGACTTTGGCGTCAGGATGCTCCACCTTCGCCTCGGCCACCCGCCGCGCTGGAAACGTGGCATGCACGATGCACGTTCCCTGCCAGATCTTCATGTTCGCGCGGCCCGTCTCCTTGCTCACGTAATTCCCCAGGTTCTGATCGGGCAGGAACAGCACCGGCCGTTCGCGCGGAATGGAGTTCACCACTTTCACCGCGTTGCGCGAGGTGCAGAGGATGTCGCTTTCGGCTTTGACCTCGATGGACGTGTTGATGTAGCTCACCACCACGTACTCCGGATGCCTGCGCCGGAATTCCCGGACCGGTCCCACCGGACAGCTTTCCACCAGGCTGCAACTGGCCTCGCGGTCCGGCACCACGACGATGCGGTTGGGGTTCAGCACCTTGGCCGTCTCCGCCATGAACCAGACGCCGCAAAACGCGATCACGTCGCCCGAGAACTCGCGTGCTTTGCGCGCCAGTTCCAGGCTGTCGCCCACTACATCGGCCAGCTCCTGAATTTCGGGTTCCTGGTAGTGGTGGGCCAGCAGAATAGCTTTCCGCTGCGCTTTCAAATCCAGGATCTCTTCGGCTAGACTGGTCGCGGCAAACATGGGGGAGGTTCGTAGGACAGGCTTCCCGGCCTATCCGCCATGTGTCTAGTTTACCAGAGCCTCGGGGCTGAAAACCCGGACCGGCGATAATGGTCCTATGCGGGTGCTGCTGGTCTCCACCTACGAGCTGGGCAGGCAGCCATTCGGGCTGGCGTCGCCGGCCGCGTGGCTGCGGGCCGAGGGGCACGAAGTGACGCTTGCCGACCTCTCCCGCGGCCCCATGCCGTGGGCCGCTGTGGAGCAGGCCGAGCTCATCGCGTTCTTCCTGCCCATGCACACCGCGACACGCCTCTTCCTGCGGGTTGTGGACCGCGTGCGCGCCGCCAATCCGCGCGCTCACCTCTGTGGTTACGGCCTCTACGCGCCGTTGAACGCGGACCTGCTGCACCGTGCGGGCGTCCGCACGGTGATCGGCGGCGAATTCGAGCAGCCGCTGTCAGACCTCGCCCGGCGCGCCGCCGTGCCCGCCGATTCCACCTCGCTGGCCCGCCAGCAGTTCCTCGTGCCCGACCGCTCCGGCCTTCCGCCCCTGAGCTCCTACGCGCAACTGGTCGTGAACGGCTCCACGCGCCCCACCGGTTACACGGAAGCTTCGCGCGGCTGCAAACATCTGTGCCGTCACTGCCCCGTGGTTCCGGTCTACCGCGGCGCCTTCCGCGTCGTGCAGCCGGACGTCGTGCTGGAGGACATCCGCCGGCAGGTGGCGGCGGGCGCCGGACACATCACCTTCGGCGATCCCGATTTCTTCAATGGCCCCGCCCACGCCCTCCGCATCGTCGAAGCCCTGCACGGCGAATGGCCGGATCTCACCTACGATGCGACCATCAAGGTCGAGCACCTGTTGCGGCATCGGGATCTGCTGCCGATGCTGAAGGAGACCGGCTGCCTGTTCGTCACCAGCGCGGTGGAGTCGCTCGACGATGCCGTGCTCGAGAAGTTGGCCAAGGGCCACACCCGAGCGCAGTTCATCGAAGCGTTGTCGCTGATGCGCGCGTCCGGCCTTCCGCTATCGGCCACCTTCATCCCGTTCACGCCGTGGACCACGCGCGAAAGCTATCGCGAATTCCTGCGCGCCCTGGTTGACCTGGACCTGGCCGGTGAAGTCGCGCCCATCCAACTCGCCATCCGCCTCCTGATTCCCGAGGGCTCGCTATTGCTGGACCTGCCCGAAGTCCGGCGAATCATCCAACCCTTCGACCCGCAGGGACTGTGTTACCCGTGGCGCAATCCCGACCCCTGGCTGGACTCGCTCTGTGCCAGGATTCAGGAGACCATCAAGCGCGAGGAACAGCGCCGTACGGGCCGCGTCGAAATATTCCGGAGGATCTGGGACCTGGCGCAATCCGGCCCGTTTCCCGATGCACCCAGGCCTTCCCGCGCCACCATCCCCTACCTCACGGAGCCCTGGTACTGTTGAGCGGAGCCAACCGAAGAGCAGTTGGCTCTTGTCTAAAACTAACAAGTCCAATATGCTATTGTTCGGGTGATGGCGACCATACAAGAAGCCACTGCGAACGCGATGGCTTTTGCGCAGACATCTCTCGGGCCCGAGCGTACACAGGGCCTGCGGCTTGAAGAGATCGAATCGGATGTGGTCGGCGGAATCAACGTGTGGCGCATCACGTTGAGCATGGCATACGCAGACGACGTACCTTTCTTGAACGCGTTCAGCAACCGGCGCGAGTACAAGACGTTTACCGTGCGGAAGGATACCGGCGAGGTCACGTCTATGAAGATTCGTGAAATGTCAAAAGTCTAGATGTTGGATGCGGAAGCACTGATCGAAAAGCATCGAGCAAAGGGTGTCCTCGTTGATACGAACCTGCTGGTTCTATTCCTGGTCGGCACGGTCAATAGACAACGGATTCTGAACTTCAAACGCACGGGCGATTTCACCATCGCAGATTACGATCTACTAGTACGCCTCATTAGGTGGTTCGGAAAACTGATCTCGACGCCGCATGTGCTCGGTCAGGTGAGCGATCTCACGGACCTATCCGGCAACGAGCTAACCGAGATCCGCGAGTTGTTCAAAGTGCTGGTTGAGAACATCGAAGAATCCTACGACACGAGCCGACTGCTTGTTGGCGATCCTGCATTCAAGCGATTGGGGTTGACCGATGCCGCTATTGCGACGGTCTGTTCCCGAGGGATTCTCGTGCTCACGGCTGATCTTCAGCTACATGTCGCCTTGCAGGAGCGCGACATCGATGCACTGAATTTCAATCACATTCGACCGCTCGTCTGGTGAACGCCGAGAGCCTCGACTTGCGAACCCGCGGCTTGCCCGCGCAAACCTCACTCGCTCCCCTTCTTCGGCGCCGCGCTCTTCTTGGCCGTACTCTGCCTGCCGCCCGCGCTCAGCATGCTCTCGATCTGTTTGCGCAGATTCTGCTCCTGCTGTTCGCCGAAGAACACCTCGTCGTTGCCCTCGTGCTGGTCGCGGATCATCCCCTGCCGGTCCACGAACGCCAGCATCGGCATCATCGGCGTCAGCATCTGCGGATGCTGCATGAACTCCACCGCCACCGACCCGTCGTTGTACCCCACCGGGAACGGCGGCTTGAAGGTCTGAAGGAAGCGCGGCACGGCGAACGCCGACCCCTGCTCGATGGCCGAGGCCAGCACCTGGAACCCGCGCGGCCCGTACTCGTTCTGCATCTGGCTCAGGTAGCCGATGGTCTTCTGGCAATGCGGGCAGGTGGTCAGGATGAAACACATCGCCACCACCTTCCCCCGATACTGGCTGAGCCGCACCGGGTTGCCGGCGATCATGTTGATCAGCACTTCGGGCGCCTGCCGCGGCAGGTCGGCTGCCCTCGCCGCCGCGAAAATCAAGGGAAGCGCGGCCACGGCCGCTAGAATCGGCCTCGATGTCACCATAGCTCCTCAAGTTTACCGCACACCTCCGCCCTGGCCGCTCATCCCAGCTTCAGCAGCAGTTCCTGGAATCGCGGGTGCTGCCTCACGGCGTCGAGATTGCTGTCGTGTTCGTACCAGCCCTTCTGGGTGAAACCCATGGCGGCTTTTTCGAGGCAATCGAGCGCCTCCTCCACGCGCCCCAGCATCGAGAAGATGCAGCCGATGTTGTAGAGCAGCACGGGATCGTCCGGCCTGGCGGCGCGCGCGCGCTCGGCCCAGTGCTGGCCGCGGCTCCGGTCGCCCAGGGCCACCAGTCCGTTCGCCGCGAGGTAGAGAGCGCGGGCGTCGTCGGGGTTCAGCCGCAGGTGCCGCTCCGCGATTTCGATCCCGCGGCGCCGCGCGGCGGTGGCGTCCGCGGGCCTGCCCAGGTCGCTGTAGATCTGCGCCGCCAGCAGCGGCGCCTGGTAGTCGTCGGGCCGCGCGTCCATGGCGGCCTCATAGCAGCGCGCCGCTTCCTCGAGCCGGCCCAAAGCGAAATTGTGGCGCGCCCGAAAATAGTGCGCCTCGAACAGCCTGGGGTCCAATCGCGTCGCCGCGTCAAACGCCTCTTCGGCCTCCGGGCTGCCGTTCAGCGAAAGCGACAGCCCGCGCGAAGCCTGCGCCTGTGCCGATTGCGGATCCATCTCCACCGCCTTCTGGCTCGCCCAATCGGCCTGCTCCCGCACCGCCTCGTTCCGCGTGGAATGAAGGTAGACATACGACCAGCAGTCCGCCAGTCCCGCGTAGGCCTGCGCATAGTTCGGATCGGCTTCGATCGCCCGCAAGAACATCTGCAGGGCAAACTCCATGGCCCGCGGGCTGTATTGGTAATAATACTGGCGCCCGCGCAGGTAACACTCGAAGGCGCGCATGTCCGCCGCGGCCGCCTTCTCGTTGCCCGTCAGGGTCGCTTCCAGCGCGCGCGCCACATTCTCCGCGATTTCATCCTGGATGGAGAAGATGTCGCTGAAGTCGCGGTCGTACTGTCCGCTCCACAGGTGGAAGCCGCTCTCCGCATCGGTGAGCTGAACCGCGATCCGCACCCGGCCGGCGGCCTTTCGCACGCTGCCCTCCAGCAGCGATCGCACGCGCAGTTGCCGGCCGATCTCCCGGATGTCCCCCTTGGGCTTGCGGAACGAAAACGCCCGCGACGCTACCTTCAGGCCCCGCACCTTGCCGAGCGCGCCGATAATCTCCTCCGCCAGGCCATCGCATAAGTACGCCTGGTCCTGCTCCTGGCTCAGGTCGGCAAACGGAAGCACGGCCAGCGAGTGCCCGCCTTCCGCCGGCGCAACCGCGCCGTTGTGCAGTTCCGCTCCCCGGCTGGACCACCACGCATCCAATTCCGGTTTGTAAGCGTACACCGAACCGAGCTTGTCGTGGACCAGCCGATGGACCGGCAGCCCTTCCTCGCGTTCCCAACGCTGCACCGTCCGCGCCCCGCGCTTGAGATAGCTCGCGATCTCTTTCCAGGAGTCCAGCCGATCCGTCGAAAGGGCCGGCGCAACTGCTTTCATGGCAGACATATTTCCGGTGTTCCTGAGGGAGCGCCGCTCTGCAAATGTATGACGTTTATCCCGGCTCGATGTTCCGTTCCGTCCTGCGGTTTTTACATTAGCGGCGATTGCCGCCCGAAGGCCGCAAGACGCGATACTCGATCTTTCGCAGGGCCCCCGTAGTCAGGTACGACGCGAAACCGAGCGGCGCCGAAAGCTTGATCTCCCCGTACCGGAGACCGACGGACCGCCCGCCGATCTCCACCTGTACGATCGGCTGCTCGTCTATCCACGCCATGATGCGCGCGCCGGTCACCTGCAGCCGAAGAGCGTACCAATGGCCCTTTTCGAAGTTGAAGTAGGACCTGGTTTCATTGTCGGACGCGTCCCATCCGTCCAGGCTGGAAAGCCCCACGATGTCCCCGCCCCAGCCGCCCATGACCCAGGTGCAAAACGAATCCTGAACCGGAAACGTCAGGCTCGCAAAGAAATCGCCCCCGTCCAGCCGCGCCGCCTCCAGCCGCACCTCGTAGTCGGACCGCGGAAATTCGCTGGTCCACGTGACGCCGGTCAGCGGCGATCCCGCGCCGAGGACTATGGTTCCGTTTTCGACGCGCACCTGGCCGCGCTTGGTGAACGGCGTTTCGCGCCATCCCTGCAATGACTTGCCGTCGAAAAGCGGTTGCCATTCCCCGATCCTGGGCTGCGCTCCGGCGTTGATGCCCAGAAAGACAATTCCTACCAAAAGCGGACGTAAAGGCGTGCGTGACATGCCGTATGGACTATATCACTTCAGCAGGTTGCGATTGAGATCCACGTGTGGCCTCTGAATTGCCAATTGTGGAACCCGTCATCAGTTTTCAAGAACTTGGAAGGGAGCCTTGTGGCTTTTCACCCCAAAATGGGGCATATGACGCGGGAAATCAACCAAGCACTCTGCGGTCACGCCTTTCTCCGTGGCCTGGAGAAGGCTCAGATTGCCAGCCTGTCGGCGCTGGCCAGCGAAGTCACATTCGAGGAGAACGAAGTGGTCCTCGAAGCCGGGCAGCGCTCCTCTTTTTTCTACCTTTTGGTCTCCGGCAGCGTCGCGGTGGAATTGCGCACCCCGCGCTACGTGGTGTGCGTGGAGGCGGTCCTGCCAGGCCAGGCCTTCGGGTGGTCGGCCCTTCTGGATCACCAGGACACCGTCTTCCAGGTGCGCGCCCGCGAGCGCACCGTTGCGTTCCAGTTGGACGGCCCGGCACTCCAATCCAAGTTCCGCAAAGAACCCGAGTTGGGCGCCGAGATCCTGCAACGCACCCTCCTGTTGGTGGCGGGTCGTGTCAAGGCCACCGAGATCCGTTTCGCCGAGATGTGCGGCATCCGCGTTTGAGCCGGCCGGTGGAACAATCCGCCCCCCACCGGCGTATGTGATCTCTGTAAGGAGATTCCATGCTCGCCCGATCCGCTTTTCTGCTTGGCTCGACGCTGTTCCTCTCCGGCTGCATCGTCGAAACGGCGGGTCCCACCCAGCACGATTTCCGGTCGATTGAATTGGACTCGTCCGAGTCGCTCCGGGTGAATTGTAAAATGGGGGCCGGGCACCTGAGGGTCGCGAGCGGTACCGAGAAACTGGCGCGCGCCGATTTCACCTATAACGTGCCCTCGTGGAAGCCCTACGTCCGCTACCACAGTACTGCGGGACACGGCGACCTGAACATCGAGCAGCCCGAAACCGGCCACTCCCACATGGGCCACACGCGCTACGATTGGGACCTCCGCTTAACCCGCGACATCCCCGTGGACCTCCGCGTGAACTTCGGCGCGGGCGAGGCCGTGCTCGACGTGGGCGACCTTTCCTTGAAGAGCGTGGAAGTGGAGATGGGCGTGGGAAAGCTCAGCCTCGACCTCCGGGGAAAGCCGCGTCAGAGCTACGACGTCCGCATCCGCGGCGGCGTGGGTGAGGCGACCGTCCGCCTGCCGCGGGATGTCGGCATCTCCGCCGAAGCCGAGGGCGGGATCGGCGAGATCAGCGCTTCCGGCCTGCGACGCGAAGGGCATCGCTACTTCAACGACGCGTTCGATCGCGCCAAGGTGAAGGTGCATTTGGACGTTCGCGGCGGAGTGGGCGCGATTCGCCTGATTTCAGACTGACGTCTCCAACCCATTGTGGGGCAGCCATTCTTGGCTGCGGACCCGCTTTCCTGCGGGTCCAGCCGGCTGAAAGGCCGGCTGCTGGCAGGATTGCCCGCCCCACATCTCTGCCTTGGTGGGGCATGCTTCAGCTTGCCAACGCCCGCTTGCGGGCGTTTTCTTTCGCGGCTCTTGAGGGAACGGTCCGCTGCCCTCTACTCCTTTTTCCCCCGCCACAGAAAAAACAGAGTGCCCAGAAGCGCGGCCGCGCCCACCGCGGCCAGCAGTTTTTCCGGCGGATTGAAGTAGATGAAGCGCGTGCCCTCGGGACTGATTTCGACCGCCCCGCAGGGCGACGCCCAGACCTTCCCGCCTCCCCCGCCGCCGCCTCCCTTCGGGTGATCGCCTTGGCGGCCGGAACCGCCGCCCGCTCCGAAAGCCAGCCTGACCTTGGCTACTGGGATAACGGTGCGCTCGCCCGACGTGACGGGTTCGCCGAAAACGCTTCTCGCGGTGGCGGTGGCGCCGATGCTATCGGCGACTGTGTGTAGAAGTTCTGCGATATCCATGAATCCATTTACTCACGACGGCGCCCGCCGTGCCGGAGTGATTCGCTCATAATCTTACTGGAGTCTTACCGATGGCAACCACCCGGCTTTCCACCAAGGGCCAAATCGTCCTGCCGAAGAACCTGCGTGCTTCCCGCGCGTGGGGGCCGGGCACCGAGTTCACCGTCGAAGAGACCTCCGATGGAGTTCTGCTGCGTCCCGCCGGCTGTCTCCTGGAAGTCGGTCTCGAGTCCTCAGCGTTGAGGTCGGCATGGCTTTCCGGGTCCCAGGTCGTACGTCGGCTCGCTGCGACTCGGCCCATGACGTCGCCCAGCCGGCTTGCGGCGAGTAATGCACTATGCTCAAGTACTCCTGCCGTATCATGGAGGCATGGCAGAACTGGTCTTCGAGGTCGTCCAAGAAGCCGATGGCGGCTATTGTGCGGAGTGCCTTACCGAAAACATCTTCACTGAAGGGGATAGCTGGGAGCAGTTGCGTGAGAATGTACTCGAAGCGACTACAGCGTTCTTTTTCGACGGGCCTCGGCCGGAGCGGATTCGCCTCCACCTTGTCCGCGACGAGATCTTGTCCGTCGCATGAAGATTCGTCGCGAGACGTCTCGGGCACACACCTCGCCGATGTCCTGTGACGAAGATGGCGATACTTGAAGGTGCATCAGGTTGGAAGCCACATCATACTTGAGACCTCAGAACCGACTCACCAGCGTCTGGCCATTCCGGACCACCACTCCATCCGGCTGGGAACGTTCACTTCAATCCTTCGCACTGTCACCCAGCACAAGGGTGTGACGCGCGACGCGATCATCGCGACTTTGTAGGGCTTCGGAGATCAAGAGCCGACTTATGGGGAGTAATGCGGCCAGACGTCCTCGGACGGCGTTTCGGACCGGTCGAGGTCGCCCGAAACTGCGCGGACAGGTGACGTGTTGCTCATTTGGTCTCTCGCCGGTTGCCGTTTGGAGAGCGGTTACGCTGCAATCGAAGCAGTTCCTTTGCGCGCGCGACGTTGGCATCATCCCGGGCAATCTTGCCGTACGTACTGCGGTCGAGATGAACGAGGAGCTTCTTCGAATAGAGCAACCCGAGGGAGACATCCCTGTGCGACGGCGTATCACCAACTCGCAGGCGTTCGTGGAGATCCGCGAGATGAGCGTACCCCAGTGCACGCACCTGGTCTGCGAGTTCAGGACGCGAGAGGGGGAACGTACCCGCCCTAAGAAGGAGAGCGCGCGCGATGTGTCCAAGCGCGAAGACCAGCTCTTCGTTAGCTGCGAGCAAGTCACCGCCTTCTGAAAGCTGCGAGGCTAAGAATAAACGCCGGATGCCATGAACCACCTTCCATTCCCAGCGCGGCCAGACCTCACCTGAAGCCGCTTTTACTCTAGCCCACACGCCGCGATCAACAAGCGTCACGCCGAGCCTGACGCACCACGCTTCAAAATCTTCTCCAGCCTCTAAGCGGCGCATGAAATCCGCCTCTGTCCCGAATTTGATGTGATATCCGGGAATTACCGGGAGAGGCGCGATCTTATGGGTGCAGATCAGAAGGATGTCGATGTCGCTGTATTCTGTGCGGCACCCACGGGCGGCTGAGCCGATTAGAACGGCCGCGCAGTCAGACACCGTCAGTTGCACAAGGTCTGTTGCAACATTCGACATGTCATCACGCATCTTCGGCTTCTTCCTCGTCAGCCTCCTCCTCTACCGCTTCCACAATCCCCTCGACCTCCTCAATGAAGGTTTCGAGATCGCTGACAATGCTCTCTAGATCGGCACCTGCAAGCTCGTCGCCAGGCTCGCCGTAGGAAACGTCCTTCCGTAGATTGTTCAACCGCAGGATTGTGTTGCCAACGTCGATGCTCAAAATCTTGTCGTTGAAGAGCGCCGTGGCTAGTCCCGCTTTCTTGAAGTGATTCTTCTCCCATTCGAGCCCGCGAGCTTCGGCCACTGCCACAATCAGGTTTTCATAAGCATAGAAGGCATTGCTGACACATGTTGCAGGATCGGCCGGTGTCCACCAAGCCACGGACGCCTTGTCCCATTGCTCTTTTGCGAGTTCCAGGTGCCCGCGGGCCTCTTTGACATCCATGATCACTACAATCGTAAGCCATTTATATCGTCGATGTCCCATCGTACCGGGTTCAAGTTGACGGGCAATACCATTACGCCGCCGACACGCTGTCAGCCGACGCCCGCCTGAAGCCGGTTCTGGGAAGCGTCCTCCGGAAACGCCTGGACGCGGCGCCGGTCCGAACTCCTGCCAAGCTGGCGACATGCCTAAGAACAAACGCAAGCACGCTCCCAAGACAGTTCTGCGGCTGCCCGACCTCGAGCAGTCCAAGTCGGCGGTACTTAATAGCCTGGCATCACAGTGTTCACAACGATCGTATGACCACGCCATCCGGGAGTTCATCGAGTGGTACTGTTCCGAGCCTCGGCTGGCATTCAACAAGACAGTGGTTACCCGGTACCGGATCTTCCTCGAGCAGGCCCGATACGCGTCCTCGACCATCAACCTTCGTCTCGCTGCCGTTCGCCGCCTCGCGTATGAAGCTGCGGACGCCGGGTTACTCAGCCCGGACCTGGCGGCCGAAATCCGTCGCGTGAAGGGCGCCAAGAGACTTGGGGTTCGGATCGGGAACTGGCTGACGGCCGAACAGGGAAGGCGTTTACTTGAGGTCTTTGATCGTCATACCCTGCGCGGCGTCAGGGATTACGCGATGGTCGCCGTTCTCTTGGGGTGCGGGTTGCGCCGTGCAGAACTGGCAGCGCTCACCGTTCAGGACCTCCAACGACGCGAAGAGCACTGGGTTTTTGCTGATCTCATTGGCAAAGCTGGTCGCATCAGGACCGTGCCTGTTCCGTTCTGGATCGAAACAGGCTTGCGCGCCTGGATCTCGGAGGCGAAGATCACGGCCGGTCCAATCTTTCGCGCAATCAACAAGGCAGGACGGATCGCGCCAAGGCTTCAGTCCGAAGGTGATCTGGGGAGTCGTGAAGGCAACGTGCACGAAATGCGGATTGGCCAGTGTCGCCCCACACGATCTCCGCCGAACTGCGCCCGGCTGTGTCACGATGCTGGAGGAGAACTGGAGGAGATCCAGTTCTTGCTCGGGCACCTGAGTGTGCAAACCACATAGCGCTACATCGGCTGCAAGCAGCGACTCCGGAACGCTGTCAACGACTGCATTGGACTTGAGTCGGGACAGCTTTCGCAACCGTGACGCAGGATTTTCCGGGGAGTAATCCGCATCTCGCGGTGCGACCCTTCAATTCCACCAAGCAGATCCTAATCTTCCAGCGCCATCGGCGACCGCGTGCCCATTAGGGGGCTTCGGGGGTACTGCGTCTCTGCCAAACGGGCTGCCTCCCGATCAACTCGTCGTCGCCGTATTGTCGTGCGTGTGGTTGAATTTGACTGGCCGGCATAAGGCGGCCACTTTTCCCCGCTAATCGGTGGGTGCCGGTCGATGAGGGGAGTTCAAATTCACGGCGGTGTGAGAAAACCCGGAAAACTTGCTGGTGCTATATGATCCTGCTGTGGCCGCAACAGTTCGGGCACCAACTGGAGGGCGGCATTAAGACCTTCACATCGGAACGGACTAAGCCGTTGGCTTCTTCTCACCAGACGGAAGCATTTGGCCTTGGAACGATGTCGCGATCTCCTGGGTCGGCTCCGATTCCAGTTGCTCAATAATTAGTTGGCAAATTGGCGTTTGGTTCGGCACCATTTTGAGATAGAAAGGGCCGAAATTGATCATTTCCAATGTAATCTTGCCGTTGAATCCTGAGTGTATTGTCGGCGCGGTCAGATGAACAATTAGGCCAAGTCGCGCAAGCGAGCTACGACCTTCGACTCTAGCAGCGAGTTTGAAGTTGCGGTTGAGATAGACCCGCTCACGGGTGATCGCGAGCATATGCCATGGGTGTTCACGAAACGGCGGAAAGATAACCGAGCCGTCATCCTGCCGTTTTAAAGGAATCAGAAAAGCCCTAGCCGTCTTGGCGAATTGCTGCTGAGACAAGTCGAGTTCGGGTTTGAAGCCAGCAAACTTGAGCTTGTCGGCATCCCAAACATGAAACTCTTCACCCAAGAAAAGGTCTACTGCAGATGTGGTGTACTGAGTCTCTGACGGCGCTGGAGAGATCTCAAGGGCGCCTTTCTCAAGCGCCCTCTTGATACCGTCGTTGCTGAGAATCATTGTGATCTAGGCGAAAGCCAGATCGGCTTTTGGCACCCACGCTCGGAGGCTTCCTACAACCGGTTCGCCGGGCAGCTCGATTAAGGCGTGATCGCTTTTCTCCTCGACAAGATAGGCTATTACTTGCCCTTCAACTTCATCTCCGTTCTGTGGAGATTGATGGACCTTGACGTTCACGCGGTCGACGTAAACGGATGAGCCTTTGACGGTGATGTAAAACTCACTGTCAAAAAGGCCCTGAGAAACGGTGCAGGTAACGTATAGGGTCTTAGACATTCCGGGTTTCTCCCATTTTCCGGGATCTTCACGGATTTGGTCTGTTGTATCCGTGCAGCGGTGAGGGGGGCGTTGCCCCTGTGCATGCTATATGCCGCACATTTATACCACACATGCACAGGGGCAACGCCCCCCCCTCACCGCTGCACGGAGGCAGACGAAAGCTTACCCCTCGCTTTCGTCAGTTGTTGAAAAAACTGGGCATCTTCGATCTTCGGTATGATGCCAACCTGCACGGATTGTGCTGAACCTGGATGAGCGGCATTCTTTGCCAGCCGCCGGGCCTAAGGAACTTCAGCAACCCTCAATGCGAGTAGTTTCCGGGTATTCCTTTCGAATCGCGTTCTTCCGAGCGCTATCGTCCTCTCGCATCCCGTTTCCAACGTGCCGGGTCTTTACGTCCCGCCTTCCGTTTCCGATAGGCTAGAACTAGGATAGTACAATTTGTAGTGTAATTTCAATGGGCAGCCACTATAAACTGGGGCACGGTAGTCGAATGGGGGCAACCGTTCTGGAATGATGCGTCAGGGCCAAAAGCGGGCGCATCCGTTGACGGTGTGAAATCTCGCAAGACCGCCCTTGGCTGCGTGCCCCGTCGCAACTCGTTTGGAGGTCTGGCTGCGTTTGTTGAAGCCCGGCAGCATTACTCCCCATAAACGCCCTTGCTTCTGCAAGACCTGGATCCCACTTGGCCGCGTCGCCTCCATGTCGGAAGCTAACCCGAGATTATGAGTATTGAGCCGAGGCCATTCTTGCTGTGCCAGTCGATTGTTCCCGCCCGGTCGCTCCGCAACGGTCAGGCAGCAGCTTGAAAAAGAAGAAGATCCGCTGCCTCCGGTCGCCACCCGAACTTTGGCCAATTCCCAGTCACGCCAACTCCAACTTTCTTTTCCCCCTGTCCTCAATCACTTGCCGATTCCTATTTCGGAGTCCAGCCCCCTATGCCCCTACCGTGGAGCTATGGCAAGTCAAGCACAAATCGATGCCAGCCGCGCCAACGCGCTCCTGTCCACCGGGCCTCGCTCCGTCGAGGGTAAGGCCGCCAGCAGCCAAAACGCCTTGAAATTTGGCATCCATGCCCAGTCTCTGATCATTCCCGGCGAAGACCCCGAAGAGTTCGCCGCCCTCGCCGGTCAATACCAGCAGCAGTTCCGCCCCATCGGACCCATCGAGACGGCGCTCGTCGAAACCATCGTCCGCTCCCAGTGGATGATGTCCCGCTACGCCCGCATCGAAGCCCAGGCCATCTCCACTCAGGTGGCCGCGCTCGAGCCGGAAACCGGCTACCCCCTCGGCGCGGTCTTCTCCCAGGACGCCGCCGGCCCCAATGTCCTGCAGAAGATCTTCCGGCGCCAGCAGGCCGTCCAGCGCGATTGGTACCGCGCCATCGCCGAACTCCGCGCGCTCCAGGAGCGGCGATGCTTTCATGAGGTGGATGACGAGCCCCAGCCTGTGGCCATGCCGCCCGAGTTGCCCGCCGCGCCCCCGGCTCAGGTTCGTTTTGACAAACCAGCTCCCGTGCCCGTTGCCCCGCCTCCTGCCGCGGCGCCCCTGGCAGGCAATCGCCCTCCGGTTCCTTTCGACAACCCCGCATGGAGGCTCTGACCAATCCCGCGGTTGCCTTCCCGGGTACAAGAGATTAACATCTTGGTATCTTTCCCTGGAGGTTAATCGATGTTGCGCAAGGCTCTCTTTGCCGCTGTCGCTTTGCTGCTGCCGGCTTGCATCGAGGCGCAGGTCAAACTGCTTCGTCACCCGACCTATTCCAAAGGCAAGGTCGCGTTCAGCTACCTGGGCGACATCTGGATCGCCAATGAGAATGGCGCCGACGTTCAACGGCTCACCGACAACCTGGCGCGCGACCAGTTCCCGCGCTTTTCACCCGACGGCCAGTGGATCGCGTTCTCCTCGAATCGCGACGGCAACTACGACGTCTACGTGATCTCCGCGACCGGCGGCAAGCCGCGCCAGCTCACCTTCCACAGCGCCGACGACAACGTGGTGGGGTGGACGCCCGACGGCAAGAACGTCATCTTCTCCTCCACTCGCGGCAATGGCGCGTTCCCCACCGTAGCCACGCTATGGGAGGTGTCCGCCGAGGGCGGCATCGAGAAGGCTCTCGACACCGACTGGGGCGCCTCGGCCAGTTTCTCGCCGGACGGCGCCAGGTTGGCCTTCACGCGCCATCCCGCCGTCTGGTCGCGCAAGCACTATCGCGGCAGCTATGCCGCGGACCTGTGGATCGAGGACCTCGCTTCCAAGAAATTCACCAAACTGGGCGACGACGATTACAAGGGCAATCGGCTCTGGCCCATGTACGGGCACTCGGGCGAAATCTACTTCGTCTCCAACGAGCTGCCAAACGAGAAGAACATCCGCTTCGGCGGGCCCGAAGTCATGAAGAGCGTGAACAACATCTGGAAGATCTCCGATAAGGGCGGCAAGGCCACCCAGTTGACCCGTCACGCCGATGGCAACCTCTTCTTCCCCACCATCTCGGCCGACGGCAAAGTGATCGTCTACGAAGACAACTTCGGCATCTGGAAGCTCGACACCGCCACCGGCCGGAGCACCGAGATCCGCGTCGACGTAAAGTCCGATGTGAAGGAGAACGACACCGAGCTGATCACCATCACCAACGAGGCCGAGGGCTTCCACATTTCGCCGTCCAACCGGCGCGCGGCCATCGTGGCGCACGGCGAGATCTTCACCATCGCCACCGATCGCGGCGAGCCGCAGCGCGTGACCGAGACGGCGTGGCGGGAACAGGATCCGCGCTGGTCGCCCAACGGCAAGTGGATCGCCTTCGTCAGCGACCGCACCGGACGCCAGGAAGTGTGGATTTCCGATGAGCTGGGCAAGAATCCTGAGAAGCTCAGCGACGTGGATTGCGACAAGTCCTCGCTGGTCTGGTCGCAGGACTCCAAGGTGCTGCTGTGGGCGGGCTCGGACCACAAGCTGCGCCGCGTGGAGATCGATACGGGGAAAACCGATGTGCTGGTCTCGAGCGACGCCGGCCAGATCGGCACGCCGCAATTCTCGCCCGACGGCAAGTGGCTCTCCTACTCCAAGGAGGACAAGCTACTCCGTTCCCACGTGTACCTCATGGAGCTGGCGACCCGCCAGGAGCACATGATCAGCTCCGACGAGTTCCTCATCGCCCGCGGCGCTAAGTGGACGCCCGACGGTAAGAAGCTGCTGCTCCTCGGCGGCATCGGCGTCGCGACCATCGCATCCACCGGCGGACGGGGCAGCTCCCAGCTCTTCAGCGTGGCGCTGACCCACATCGAGAAGGATCCCAACGATCGCGACGTCGACACCGAAGAGCAGGCGGAGGCCGCGGCGGCACAGGAGGCGGCCGCAGGTCGCGGCGGGCGCGGGGCCGGCGCTGCCGCGCAGGCCAACGTGCAGGTGAAAATCGAATGGGACGGCCTGGACCGGCGCATCACCCAGCTCACCCGTATGCCGGGCGCGGTTTCGCTCGTGGTGCCGTCGCCGGATTCGCGGACCTACCTGTTGATGGCCTCTGGCGCCGGCGCGGAAGAAGGCGCGGCGGCGGGAGCCGGCGCCGGACCTGGCATGTATACCATCGCCGAGGACGGCACACGGCTCACGCGGCTCAACACCACGACCACCGACGCGGCGGCCGGCGGGCGCGGGCGCGGCGGGCGTGGCGGCGGCGGATTCGGCGGAGGCTCGGAACCCCAATGGGCGCGCGACGGCCGGAGCATCTATTTCCTGCAAGGGGGCGGCATCTACAACCTCGCCATCAACGCGTCGTCCGGCGATACCGGCGGCGCACCGGCGGCGGGCGCCACCGGCGGGCGTGGTGGACGCGGCGGGCGCGGCATGACCGGCGCGGCCGCGGCGGCAGCCGACACCACCGCATCGGCGGGTGCCGGGCCGCGGCGCATCCCCTTCACCGTGCGCATGGAAATCGATGTGGCGGCCGAGCGCAAACAGGTGTTCGAAGAGGCCTGGCGCGTCATGAAGAACCGCTTCTACGATCCCAAAATGCACGGCGCCAACTGGGCTGCCGCCAAAGACACCTACGAGCCGCTCCTGCCCCACATCGCCGATACCGAGGAACTCCACAACGTCATCATGGAGATGATCGGCGACATGAATGCCTCCCACACCGGTATTTCGGGAGGCGCCAGGATACCCGGACAAGCGCCCGAGGAGCGCATCCAGACGCGCTATCCGGGCTTCGAGATGGAGCCCGATCCTTCGGGCTATTACAAGGTCTCCTACATTTACAGGAAAGGGCCGGCCGATCACGAGTACGTCAAGCTGGCGCCCGGCAACTTCATCCTGGCCGTGAACGACAAGCCGCTGAAGACTGGCGACAATTACTGGAAGCTCTTCAACATTCTGCCCGGCCGCAAGTTCGAGTTCCTGGTGAACTCCAAGCCCTCCGCCGATGGCGCGTGGACCATCAGCCTCGAGCCGCTGGCCGCCACGGCATTCGGCAACCTCCAGTACGACCGCTGGGTGGAGGACCGCAAGCGCATGGTGGAGAAGCTCACCGCGGGCGAGATCGGCTACCTTCACATCCGCGCCATGGACGCGCCCTCGCTGGCCAAGTTCGAGAACGATCTGGTGGAGAACAAGGACAAGAAGGCGCTGATCATCGACCAGCGTTTCAACGGCGGCGGCGGCATCGACCAGGAGCTGCTCCAGATCCTGAACCAGCGCAAGGCCTACCAGACCACGCGCGGCCGCGATTCCCTCGAGGTGCAGCGTCCGGCGCGCGCCTTCTTCGGGCCGATGGTGGTGCTCCAGAACGAGCGCTCCGCCAGCGACGCCGAGATGTTCCCCGACGGCTTCCGCGCCCTCGGCCTCGGCAAGCTGGTTGGCGTGCCCACTTCCGGCCAGGTGATCGGCACCGGCTCGTTCACCCTGCTGGACGGCTCGGCGCTGCGCACTCCCGGCACCGCCGTCTCCACGGCGAAGGGTGAGAACATGGAGAACTACGGCGTCACGCCCGACGTCTACGTGGACAACACGCCCGCCGATTTCCTGGCCGGCCACGACCGCCAGGTAGAGAAGGCCATCGAGGTGCTGAGGTCGGAGATGAAGTAGCCCCGCCGCGCGCCAGCGCGGCCCTCCTTCTGACTCCTGACTTCGGTCTCCTTCTTCAGGTATCATTAACTGTAATGCCCCAGCGGGACTCTATGATCGCCCCGCCAGCCGGATTCTCGCCGCAACTTCTCGCTAGTCTAGCCGGGTTGGAGGCAGCTCTGGGTGCCGTGATCCGCGGCAAATCCGACGTGGTCCGCCATTCCCTGGTGTGCCTGCTGGCCCGCGGGCACCTGCTCATCGAAGATGTGCCGGGTGTCGGGAAGACCACCTTGGCGCAGGCGCTCGCCCGCTCCGTGTCGTGCCGCTTTCACCGCTTGCAGTTCACCAGCGACATGCTCCCCAGCGACGTCCTGGGCGTCACCATCTACAACGCCCACTCCGAGGCCTTCGAGTTCAAACCGGGACCCATCTTCACCAACTTCCTGCTGGCCGACGAGATCAACCGCACCACGCCCAAGACCCAGTCGGCGCTGCTCGAAGCCATGAACGAAAGCCAGGTCACCATCGATGGCCGGTGCCATTCGCTGCCCCGGCCCTTCATGGTGATCGCCACCCAGAACCCCGTCGAGCACCACGGCACCTATCCCCTCCCCGAGTCGCAGCTCGATCGCTTCCTGATGCGCCTGCGCATCGGCTACCCGGACGCCGCCAGCGAGAGGCTCATCGTGCGCAACAGCGAGCGCGCCCTGCCCGAGGCGGTCTCGTCCGGCCTCACCGCGGAAGATGTCCTGCAGCTCCAGGCGGCCGTGCATCGCGTCACCGTCGAAGACGCCCTGGTGGATTACATGCTCGCCATCGTGGAGAAGACCCGCAATCACGACTCGCTCACGCTCGGCGTCAGCCCGCGCGGCTCCCAGGCCCTGTACCGCGCCGTGCAGGCGCTGGCCTTGCTCGAAGGGCGCGACTACGCCACCCCGGACGATATCAAGCGCCTCGCCGTGCCGCTGTTCGCCCACCGCGTGGTCATCAACACTCGCACCACCCTGGTGCAGCGCCGCGCCGACGTGGGCGAGCGCATCATCGAAGAGATTCTCAGCCAGGTGGAAGTGCCCCTGTGAAGACAGCCATCATCGGCCTGCCCATGACGGGCAAGACCTCTCTGTTCACCATCCTCACCGGCGTTCACCAGGAGACCCGCATCGGCTCCACCGCGGCGCGCACCGGCGTGGCCAAAGTGCCCGATCCGCGCCTCGACGAACTAGCCCGGCTGTTCGACCCGAAGAAGGTCACGCACGCCACCGTCGAGTACGTGGACATGCCGTCCATCTCCAAGGAGAGCCTGCGCGACCCTTCCTATGTCGCCAGCCTGCGCGTGGTCGACGCTTTTGCCCACGTGCTGCGGCTCTTCGCCGACGATTCCATCCCGCACGAGAAAGGTTCTTTGGACCCGGTCCGCGATCTGGAAGACGTCGAGACCGAGCTGATCCTCAGCGACCTCGTGGTGGTGGAAAAGCGCCTCGAGCGCCTGGACAAAGATCGCAAGAAGATCAAGAACCCCGAGCTCGACCGCGAGTTCGAGCTGCTCGAGAAGTGCAAGGCTACGCTCGACGACACGCGCCCGCTGCGGCAGTTGGAAATCGACGCCGAAGGCGAGAAGCGCCTCCGCGGTTTCCAGTTCCTCTCGCAGAAACCCGTGCTCTACGTGCTGAACCTCGGCGAAGACGATGCGGGCAAGCTGCACCAGCGCGAGCAGGAGTACGCCGCCGGGCCGCTCGCCGGGCGGAAGCACACGGCGGTGACGGCGGTCTGCGGCAAGATCGAGGCGGAGCTGGCGGAGTTGCCGCGCGAGGAACAGCGCGATTACCTGGCCAGCTACGGCCTGGCGGAGTCGGGGCTGGAGCGCTTGATATCGGCCACCTACGCGCTGCTCGGCTTGATGAGTTTCCTCACCGCCGGGGAGGACGAAGTGCGCGCCTGGACCGTCCCGGTGAACAGCCCGGCGGTCAAGGCCGCGGGCGCCATTCACTCCGACTTCGAAAAGAAATTCATCCGCGCCGAGGTGGCCAACTGGAAAGCGCTGGTCGATCTGGAGGGCTACGCCGGCTTGCGCGAGAAGGGTCTGCTGCGCCTGGAGGGCAAGGAGTACCTCGTTAAGGACGGCGACGTCCTGGTCATTCGCCACAGCTGAGAGTGTGGTAGTCTCTTTCTAATCATGCGGGGATTATCATTCGTAGCGGGGATCGCCCTGCTGACCTTCTGCCCGCCAGCGCACGCCCAGTCGGCCGACGCCGCAACGCAGGAGTTGATTCAGAAGCTGCTGGCGCGGATCGACAGCCTGGAGAAGCGCGTCTCCGAACTGGAGCAGGAGAAGGGCGCGCATGCGGCGGTTGCGGCGCCGGCGGCGAGGCCGGCCACCGCCGACATCCATGCCACGCACGACCAGGCGCCCGTACCCGAAGCGGCGCAGCCCACCTATCCCTCGCTGAAGATCGCCGGGTTCGGCGACTTCGACTTCGCGGCCAACAGTCTGCACGCCGCCGCGCCGGGTTTCGGCGCCCAGACCCTTCTCGGCGCCCATAGCGGCTTTCAGGACGGGCAGTTCGTGCTGCATATGAGTTCCGCCCTGTCTCAAAAGGTTTCGGTATTCAGCGAGGTCAGCCTCACGGCCCGGTCGGATGCCGGCACCGGAACGCCGCCGGCCCCTGGGTTCAATGCCGAGGTGGAGCGGATGGTCGTGCGCTACGATCTGGACGACTATTTCAAGATTTCGTTCGGGCGGTATCACACTCCCATCAACTACTGGAACACGGCTTTCCATCACGGGCAGTGGCTCCAGACCACCATCAGCCGGCCGGAGATGACCCAGTTCGGAGGCAGCTTCATCCCCGTGCACTTCATCGGCTCGTTGGTGGAGGGCGCGGTGCCCGCCGGCGGATTGAACCTCAATTACGACCTCGGCCTGGGCAACGGCCGCGGGGCCGTCATCAGCCGCGGCGGCGACCTGGGCGACATCAACAACAACCGCGCCTGGCTGGCGAATGTCTTCGTGAAGCCCGACTCCCTCTACGGCCTGCAAGTCGGCGGCTCGGTCTACCACGACAAGCTGAACCCGCTCACGGCGCCGGCGGCCTACGAATGGATCGAATCCGCGCATGTCGTCTGGCACAAGGAGACGCCCGAGCTGATCGCCGAGTTTGCCAACGTCCGCCACGAACCGGTGAACGCGGCAGGGGCCGTGACGTCCAACAGCCAGGCATTCTACATCCAGACGGCGTACCGCCTTCCGTCGTATGCCAGGCTGTGGAAGCCGTACTACCGGTTTGAGTACATCCATGTTCCCCGATCGGACGCGGTCTTCCGCGCGGTGCCCAGCTTCTCGGCTTCCACTATGGGGGTGCGATACGACATCACCAGCTTCGCGGCTTTCAAGGCGGAGTATCGGCACTACACGGTCCGCGCCCTGCCGGCCTTCAACGGCACGTTCCTGCAAACCAGCTTCACATTCTGACAGCCATGCCGAACTCCCTGATCACAACCTCGATCCTGCTGGCCGCGATGTGGCTGAACGGAGCCGGCATACCGCCGCCGCCGGTGCCGGACGAAGGCGACATCGCCATTGTGGTGCGCCCGGACGTCCCGGTCGACAACCTCTCTTTCGCCGATTTGCGGAGGCTGATGCTGGGCGACCGCCAGTACTGGTCCTCGAACCTGCGCGTGACGCTGCTGGTCCGCGCCCCGGGCGCCCGCGAGCGGGAAGTTGTCCTCAAGGTCATCTACCAGATGTCCGAGGCGCAGTTCCAGCAGTATTGGATCGCCAAGGTCTTCCGCGAGGAGGCGGCCGCCGGCCCGAGAATCGTTTACTCCAACGAGATGGCGTCGGAGCTCGCCGTGTCCATTCCGGGCGCGGTGGCATTTGTGGAAGCGACGAAGGTGCCGAAGGGGCTCAAGGTGCTCCGGATTAACGGGCACCTTCCTGGAGAGAAAAGCTATCCTTTGCGATAATTGAAGCTGCGCCGTCCATGGAAGGTCAAACCATATCCCACTACCGGATTCTCGCCAGGATCGGGCGTGGGGGCATGGGTGTGGTGTATCGCGCCGAAGACACGCGGCTGGGCCGGACGGTCGCGGTGAAGTTCGTTCCCGACGAATACGTGAGCGATCAAACGGCCAAGGACCGTTTCCTGCGGGAGGCCCGCACCGTCTCGGCGCTGAACCATCCCAACGTCTGCATCCTGCACGACATTGGCGAGGATGGCGGGCGCCCGTTCCTGGTGATGGAATACCTGGAAGGACGGACCCTGGCGGACCGGATCGCGGTGGGGATACTCGGCCTGGATGAATTGCTCCGCCTCGCCATTCAGGCCGCGGAAGGGATGGAAGCAGCCCATTCCAGGGGCGTCGTTCATCGGGATATCAAGCCGGCGAATATCTTCGTCACCGGCCGCGACCAGGTCAAGATCATGGATTTCGGCCTGGCGAAAGTCAGTTCCGGATCGGGGAGGCACAACGCCGGCCTCTATGATTCCCAGATAGCCACTGCCAATCTGAGCGACTTGATCACCACTCCCGGGCAGACCATGGGAACGGTCGCGTACATGTCGCCCGAACAGGCGCGCGGCGAAGAACTGGACACCCGCACCGACCTGTTCTCGTTCGGCGTGGTGCTGTACGAGATGGCTACCGGCGCTTCGCCTTTTCGAGGAACCACGACGGCGCTGACTTTTGTCAGCATCCTTCAGGACGCGCCCATACCGCCCTCGCGGGTGAGGCCGGATCTGCCTGCCGAGTTCGACCGGATTGTCCTGAAGGCGCTCGAGAAGGACCGCCGGCTGCGGTATCAGACCGCCTCCGACCTGTGGGCCGATTTGAGCCGCTTGCGGCGCGATTCGGGCTCCGCCGATGCAGCCGTCACCCGGCCCCAGTCGGCTGTCATGCCCGCCGCGAAGCCGCCATCCGGAACCAGGGCCACAGCCTCGCACCCCGCGGCCGCTCCTTCGAGCGCCGAGTTCGTGGCCCAGGCGATTCAGCGCAACAAACGCGGCATCGCCCTCACCACCCTGGCGGCGCTGGTGATCCTGATTGCGGCGATCCTCTATACCAGCCGTACCGACAAGCCGCTGGAGTCTCTGGCGGTGATGCCCTTCGTCAATGTGGGGGGCGATCCCGCCACCGAATACCTGAGCGACGGAATCGCCGAGAGCATCATCAACAACCTGTCGCAGTTGCCCCAACTCTCGGTGCGGTCTTTCAGCTCCGTGGTGAACTACAAGAAGAGGGATGTCAGCCCGGAGGAGGCCGGGCGCGAGCTGAAGGTGCGCGCCGTGCTCACCGGCAGGCTGGTGCATCACGGCGACGAATTCTCGATCAACACCGAGCTGATCGACGTCGGCGGCAACCGGCAGGTGTGGGGCAGCCAGTACACGCGCAAGCTCGCCGACATTCTGGCGATCCAGGAACAGATCTCCCACGACATTTCCGACAACCTGAGGATCCAGCTCAGCGTAGCCCAGAAGCAGCGCATGGCGCGGCACACCACCACCGACAGTGAAGCTTATCAGCTCTACCTGCAGGGCCGCTATCAGTGGAACAAGAGGACGCTCGAAGGCGTGCAGCAGAGCATCGCCGATTTCCAGCAAGCCATCCAGAAGGACCGCGATTATGCCTTGGCCTACGCCGGGCAGGCGGACGCATACGCCCTGCTGACCGAGCTGAACGTTCTCCCCGCCAGGACGGTGATGCCCAAACTGAAGAGCGCGGCCGCTAAGGCGCTCCAACTGGACGATGGCGTCGCCGAAGCGCACACCTCCCTGGCCTGGGCGCGGTTCCACGATTGGGACTGGGCCGGCGCGGAGCAGGAATTCAAGCGGGCCATCGCCCTGAACGATAGTTATCCGACGGCCCACCTCTGGTATGGCGATTACCTGATTGCCCTGGGCCGATTCGACGAGGCTCAGGCGGAAATCAACCGCGCGCACGAGCTAAACCCGCTGTCGCCCATCGTCAACCTGGCAGCCGGCTACCGCCTGTATTATGCCCGCCAATACCCGCAGGCCACCGAGCAGTTCGAAAAGACCCTGGCGATGGATTCCACTTTCGTGCCCGCCCACGTGTTCCTGGGCCGCGCCTACCTGGAAAGCGCGATGAATGCCCAGGCCATCGCGGAGTTCCGCCAGGCGCTGGAGCTTTCCGGCGGAGACAGCACCGACCTGGCTGCCGAGGGCTACGCCTACGCGGTGTCGCACCAGGAAGGCGAGGCGCGCAAGGTTCTCGACCAGTTGAAAGAGCGGTCCCAGCAGACCTACGTGCAGCCCATGTGGCTGGCGGCCATCCACGCCGCGCTGGGCGAGAAAGACCAGGCTTTCGACTGGCTCCAGAAAGCCTACGAAGACCGCTCGGACGGGCTGGTCTATCTGAAAGTGGACCCGTTCTTCGACCGGCTGCGTTCGGACCCGCGGTTCGGCGACCTGGCGCGGCGCATCGGCCTCGCGCGGTAGGGGCTGCAAATCGGCCAGTTGATGGTGTAAAATCAACCATCAGGTGGTTGAATTTCATCCATGACACGGCGATTTTTAAGCCAGCCCTTGCTGGCAGCACTCCAGGACACGCCCGTCGTCCTGCTCCATGGCGCCCGGCAGACCGGCAAGAGCACGCTGGTGCGGAATGTCGCGGAGACCGATCATCCGAGCCGTTACCTGACGCTGGATGACGCCGTCCTGCTGGCCGCGGCCCAGGGGGATCCCGCGGGGTTCCTGGGCGGCATCGAAGGCCCCGTGGTCATCGACGAGGTGCAGCGGGCGCCCGAGCTTTTCGTTGCGATCAAGGCCGAGGTGGACCGCAATCGGCAGCCCGGCCGCTTCCTGCTCACTGGCTCCGCCAATGTCCTGCTGATTCCGCGCCTGGCGGAATCGTTGGCCGGCCGTATGGAGATCCTGACGCTGGCGCCATTCTCGCAAGGCGAGCTCGCTGGGGCCCCGGAAGCCTTCATCGATGCGGTCTTCTCCAAGCGCCTGCCCGATCTGCCCGCCGCCCCGATGGACTCGGCCGGGTTGTCCTCCATGCTCCTGGCCGGCGGGTATCCGCCAGCCGTGGAGCGCGCCAACATCGGGCGCCGCCACGCCTGGTTCGGCTCCTACGTCACGACGGTTCTGGAACGGGATGTTCGCGACATGGCCAACATCGAAGCGCTGCGCACGCTGCCGCGTCTCCTGGCGCTGGTGGCCGCCCGCTCCGCCTCGCTGCTGAACTTCGCGGAATTGTCCCGTTCGGCGGGGATTCCGCAAAGCACGCTGAAGCGTTACTTTGCGCTGTTCGAGATTACGTTTCTGGCGCAGTTGATCCCGCCGTGGTCCACCAACCTGGGAAAGCGCCTGGTCAAGACTCCCAAGGTGTATCTCCTCGATTCGGGCCTCACGGCGTATCTGATGGGGCTGGACACGGAGCGCCTGGCTGCCGAACCGAACCTCCGCGGCCCCCTGCTGGAGACCTTTGTGGCGGCGGAACTGGGGAAACAGGCGAGCTGGTCGCGCCGGCATCCGCGCCTCTATCACTTCCGCCAATCGACCGGCGCGGAGGTGGACTTTGTCCTGGAGGAGCCCTCCGGGCAGTTGGTGGGCGTCGAGGTGAAGGCCCGCGCGACCGTGTCCGGATCGGACTTCAACGGGTTGCGCGCGCTGGCCGAGATCGCCGGGCCGCGATTTCAGCGGGGCATCATTCTGTATACGGGATCGGCCGCCGCGGCGTTCGGGTCCAACCTGCACGCGCTGCCGCTCGCGGCGCTGTGGGCCGCCAGCCCGCAGAAGAAGCGGCACTGAAGCGAGGCTCAGTCCGCTCCGGTGGCGGCGTCCCGATAGATCTCGAGAACCTGGCGCGCGGTGTGCTCCCAACTGAAACGGGCGGCCTGCTCGCGGCCGCGGCGGATCATCGTGGCGCGCAGCGGGTCGTCCAGCAGCACCTCGTGAATGCCGCGGGCGATGTCGAAGACGTTCTCCGGATTGATCAGGATCGCGGCGTCCCCCACCACCTCGGGCAGCGAGCTGACGCTCGAGGCCACCACCGGCGTCCCGCACGCCATGGCTTCGAGCGGCGGCAATCCGAAGCCCTCGTAGCGCGAGGGAAACACGAAGGCCGCGGCGGACTGGTAGAAGCAGCGAAGCGTTTCGAAGGGCACAAAGCCGAGGAAGCGCACCACGTGTTCCACGCGGCTCTTGATCACGGCCTGCCGCACGGCGGGGAATTGCGAAATCGTGTCGCCGATGATCACCAGCCGGAGGTCCTTGTAAACCGGGTGCGCGGATAGCCGATCGCGCACCACCGCAAAAGCCTCCACCAGGCGCGGAACGTTCTTGTGGCGGCGGATGTTGCCTGCGTAGAGCAGGAACGGATAGTGGATCTGGTAGCGCTCCATGATGCGAAGCTGCTCTTCGGAGCCCGCGGAGCCAGGCTCCAGGAAGCCCGGGTCGGGGGCGTTGTAGACCCGGCGGATGCGGTCCGGCGGCACACCCATCAGGCGTTCGACATCGCGCTTGGTGGCTTCCGAAACGGCGATCACGCGGTTGGCGCGCTTCAGGCCGCGGCGAAAACGGTAGCGGCGCATCTGCATGCGGAAGCTGGAACGCTCCTCCTCGTAGAGCAGATTGGCCATGTCGTGAATGGTCACCACGTACGGGCGGATCATGAGCAGCGGCACGCTGTTGAGCGGAATGTGGACCAGGTCCGGGGAGAGCCCGCTCAGGAAGAAGGGGAACGCGAGGTTGTCCAGGTAGTCGGCATCGTTGCGCGTGTAGATCGCGGTGTTGAAATTCTCGGGAAGCCCGGCCAGCGTCTTCACATCGCCGGGTCCGCTGATCAGGGTGTAATGATTCTCCTGGTCGATGGCGCTCAGCGCATTCAGCAGGCTTCGGATGTAGGTGCCGATGCCGAAGTCCCGGATGCGCCGGGCGTCCATGACGATGTGGAGACGCATTGCTACGCTCGAACGGAATCGAGCTTCCAGCGGTACAGCGGGAAACGCGCGGTGAGCGCGCCCACCTTCTGGCGGACCGCGGCGGCCACGCTGTCGTCGGTGAGGTGATGCAGCACCTCGGCGATGAGGCTGCCCACTTCGCGCATCTCCGGCTCGCCGAATCCGCGAGTGGTCACGGCCGGCGAACCCAGCCGGATGCCGCTGGGATTGAGCGGAGGATTGGTGTCGAACGGGATGGCGTTCTTGTTAACCGTGATGCGCGCGCGGTCGAGCGCCTGCTCAGCCTCCTTGCCGCGCACCCCTTTGGAAAACACATCGAGCAGCATCAGGTGGGTGTCGGTGCCGCCGGAAACCACGCGGAAGCCCGCATCCACGAGGCTCGCGGCCAAAGCCTGCGCGTTGGCCACCACGCGCTTCTGATAGTCCACGAACTCGGGCCGCATGGCTTCGAGGAAGCACACCGCCTTGGCCGCCACGACGTGGACCAGCGGTCCGCCCTGCACACCGGGGAAGACCGTCTTATCGATATCCTTGGCGTATTTTTCCCGGGAAAGGATGAGGCCGGCGCGCGGTCCCCGCAGCGTCTTGTGAGTGGTGGAGGTGACGATGTCCGCGTACTGGCACGGGTTCGGGTGCACTCCCGCGGCCACCAGCCCGGAGAAATGCGCCATGTCGACCAGGAAGACGGCGCCCACGGCATCGGCGATCGCGCGGAAGCGCGGGAAGTCTAAAATGCGCGGGTAAGCGCTGCCGCCGGCGATGATCATCCGGGGGTGATGCTCGTGGGCCAGGCGCTCCACCTCGTCGTAGTCGATGCGCTCGTCGTCCTTGCGGACGCCGTAGGGGATGACCTTGTAGGTCTTGCCCGAGAAGTTCAGCGGGTGGCCGTGGGTCAGGTGGCCGCCGTGCGCCAGGTTCAACCCCATGATGGTGTCGCCGGGAGACAGAACGGCGGCGTAGGCGGCCTGGTTGGCCTGCGAGCCGGAGTGCGGCTGCACGTTGACATGCTCGGCGCCGAACAGTTTCTTGGCCCGATCGCGCGCCAGGTTCTCCACGACATCGGTGAATTCGCACCCGCCGTAGTAGCGCCTGCCGGGATAGCCTTCGGCGTACTTGTTGGTGAACACGCTGGCGGTGGCTTCGAACACCGCTTCGGAAGTGAAGTTCTCGCTGGCGATCAGCTCGAGCTGCGAGTGCTGGCGCTCCACTTCGTGCTGGATCGCTTCGTAAATCTGGGGATCGACTTCGGCCAGTGGCTGCGCCATTCGATCTGATGCCGTCATGATGCGGACTCCTTCAAATGTTCCAACCAGGCGATCTTCGCCACGCGGCGGGCGTGGCGCCCGCCGGCAAATTCCGTTTCGAGAAAGATGTGAACGAGGCCGGCGGCGCGGTCCTCGTCGAGGTATCTCGCGCCCAGGGTCAACACGTTGGCGTCGTTGTGCTCGCGCGTGAGCCGCACCTCGTCGTCGGATTGGGCCGGCGCGGCCCGAATTCCGTCGACCTTGTTTGCCGCCATCGCCATGCCGATCCCCGTGGCACACACGAGAATGCCGCGGTCGGTGCGGCCCTGGGCCACCGCGCGCGCCACCGGCTGCGCGAAATCGGGGTAGTCGCATGACTCGGCCGAGGCCGGGCCGAAATCGACCACTTCGTGCCCTTCCACCGCAAGCCGCTGCCGCAGTTTCTCTTTGAGGGCAAATCCGGCGTGGTCCGCGGCGATGGCGATTCTCATAAATGGGGAGAAGCTCGATTTTAGCATGTTAGAATCAGGGTTTCCCTCTTTCCAAACCTATATGCTCTGGAGTAAGTTGTTCATCCCGACGTTACGTGAGACTCCCGCGGAGGCCGAGGTGGCCAGTCACCAGTTGCTGCTGCGCGCCGGATACATCCGCCAGCTTTCCGCCGGAATCTACAGCTACCTGTTTCTGGCGCAGCGCTCGCTGCTCAAGATCACGCGGATCGTGCGCGAGGAGATGGACGGCATCGGCGCGCAGGAGATGCTGCTGCCGGCGCTGAACCCGGCCGAGATCTGGCGGGAATCGGGCCGTTGGGACATCATGGGCGACAACATGTTCCGGCTCAAGGACCGCTTCGGCCGCGACCTCTGCCTGGGCATGACGCACGAAGAGAACATGACGGCCATCGCGCGCGGAGAGCTGCGCAGCTACAAGCAGCTACCCCAGATCTGGTACCAGATTCAGACCAAGTTTCGCGACGAGCCGCGCCCCAAGTCGGGCCTGCTGCGCGTGCGCCAGTTCATCATGAAGGACTCCTACACGTTCGACATGGACCAGGCGGGCCTCGACGCGGCGTACCAAAAACACTACGAAGCCTACTGCCGCATTTTCGACCGTTCCGGCCTGGAGTACATGGTGGTGGAGGCGCACTCGGGCGCCATGGGCGGCAGCCAGTCGCACGAGTTCATGGTGGCGTCGGATGCGGGCGAGGATCTCGTCGCGGTGTGCCGGGGCTGCGGCTATTCGGCGAACCTGGAGAAGGCCGTGGCCGAGCCTTCGAAACCGCCGGCTGCGGATCCGGAGGGCGACCTGTCGCCGGAGGAGTTCCACACGCCGGGCCGCAAGACGATCGCCGAGGTCGCGGAGTTCACCAGGCTCCCCGAGGCTTCGCAGATGAAGAGCCTGGTGCTGGTGGCGGACGGAAAGCCGGTGCTGGTGATGCTGCGCGGCGATCACCAGTTGAACGAAGCGAAATTCGGCGCGGTTTCGAGCGATCCCGAATTCCGTCCCGCGCGCCCCGATGAGATTCGCGAGTGGTTCGGCGCGGAGGCCGGCTCGCTCGGTCCCGTGGGTGTGACCAACATGCCGATCCTGGCGGACCAGGCGCTGGTGGGCCGGCGCAACATGATCGCGGGCGCCAACAAGGACGATCACCACCTGCGCAACGTGACCCTGGGCGAAGATTTCGAGGCCGAAATCCGCGACCTGCGCCAGGTGGCGGCGGGCGATTTCTGCGCGAAGTGCGGCGGTGTCCTGGAACTGCGGAAGACGGTCGAGATCGGCCACATTTTCAAGCTGGGCTACAAGTACTCGGAGTCGATGGGGCTGCGGGTGTTGAGCGCCGACGGCAAGGAGATCACGCCGATCATGGGATCCTACGGGATCGGGATCGAGCGGATTCTCTCGGCGGCGATCGAGCTGTATCACGACAAAGACGGCATGATCCTGCCGGCTTCGATCGCGCCGTTTCAGGTGGTGGTGACTCCGGCCAATAACGCCGACGCGGCGCAGATGCAAGCGGCCCACGGCATTTACCGAAGCTGCCTGGCGCTGGGACTGGACACGCTGCTCGACGACCGCGACGAGCGCCCCGGCGTGAAGTTCAAGGACGCCGACCTGATCGGTGTGCCGTTCCGCATCACCGTGGGCAAGAAGCTGGGGGGCGGCATGGTGGAACTGGTGGTACGGAAGACCAGGCAGGTTACGGACGTGCCGGTCGCGGACGCGGCGGCGGCAGTGGCGGCGAGGCTGAAGTAGCGGTCAGCTCGAGTGGTCGTGGATGATCTTCCATCCGGCGCGCGTCCGGCGCAAGATCAGGGTGAACCGGCCGGAAGCGTCGCCTCCGCCGGCGGCCGTCCGCTTTAACTGGTATCGGCCGCAGGCCAGCGCGACGCCGCGGGCGAGGGGGCGCACTTCGATCTCCGAGAAGGTGAGAGCGCCCATCGCTTCCCGAGTGGGGTACGCCCGGCTATAACGATCCAGGATGGCCTTGGTGCCGCCGCGGGTGACCTCGCGGCCGATGAAGGTGGTATCGGCGGAATCCTCGTAGTAGGACGTGAACTTGACGAGATCGCCGCGGTTCCACGCGGCTTCCGAGTCTTTGAGAATGGCCCGGATTTCCGCGTCCTGGGCAAAGAGGAGAGGGGTACAAAGGAGAAGAAGAAGGCAGGGCGCCATGGCGCCGATTATAGTGCAGACGGCGGCTCAATGCCCGGGGGTCTGGCTCTTGATCGTCTCGATGTTCTTCTTCGCGAACTTCGCTTCCGCGAGATCGGGATCGATTGCCAGCACCTGCTCGAAATGCCTGAGCGCCGGCTCCAGCCCGGCGACACTGCCCGCATTGATGGCCTCGTTCATGTAGGCGCGGCCCAGGTCGTAATGGGCGTAGGCATCGCGCGGACTATAGGCCAGCGCCTTCTGGCAGTAGCCGATGGCCGATTCGAACTGCTTGAGCTGGTAGTCGCAATCGCACATGCCGAAGTAAGCGAGGCTGCGTAGATCCTTCCAGATGTCGTGCTGGCTGGCCCGCTTCCTCTTGCCGAAGCCGATGAGAAATCCGAGGCCATAGTAATTCAGCTTGCCGGCAAGGTGGCTGTCGAAGTCGCTGAGCTCGAGATATTCGACGTATTCCGATTTGGCGTCGGCGTACTTGTCACTCAGCCGGAGGCTGTCGCCCAGCCAGAGATGAGGCTCGGCGTTGCCCGGCGCCAGTTGGATAGCCTGGCGGGCGGCGTCGATGGACCGGGGATAGAGAGCCTTCAGATTGTAGGACCGGGCGCGCATGGTCAGCGCCAGGGCGTGCTGCGGCTGGCGCACTAAGACGGCGTCGATCTGGCGATTGGCTTCGTCGATGTCGCCTATGTCGAAAAGCATGCCCGCATAACTTACCCGGGCTTCCAGGTAATCGGGGTCGATGGCAATTGCCCGCTTGAAATAACTCTGGGCCTTCTCCTCATCGAACAGCGCATTGTAAGTGTTGCCGAGAAAGAAGGCGGCCTGGCTGTATGTGGAGTCGGTCTTCAGGGCGTTCTCGAATAAGCCGGCGGCTTTCCGGTAGTTGTCCTGGTCTCCCTTCTGATAATATTCCATGCCCTTGTCGAACTGATCGACTACGGCCTTGTCGCGCCGCCGGGCAATCAGGATTTTGATGCTGACCGTGGAGCGCTGCCCGGGATAGACCATCTCCGGCCGCGGCCCGTCGGGCACGTACCCCATGTGGACGCCCTGGATGGTGTGCTCGCCGGTTTGAAGTCCGGGCAGCTCGAATTGCCTGTCTTTGTACAGAATCCCTTTCGAGACACCATCCACGAATAGCTCCACGTCATCCATGTTGGTGGTGAATACCAGTGTGCCGGTGGTGGGAGGCGGGGGCGCGGCCGGATTGACGTTCGCCAGCGACAGCGCCAGGAACATCTGAGGATCCCAACTGCCGCGGTCGGACGTTGGTGTCTGCTTGCCTTCGGTGGCCTTGCGTACTTCGGTGCGCACGTACTCGGCAAGCTCGTCGGCAGTCACGACACCGTCGTGGTTGGCATCGGCCGCCCCGCGGAGCCCCTGATCGACGTAATACGTGAAGAGGCCGTGGCCGCCACCTAACTCCGGCGACTCGAACGATTGCTCGCGCTCCCGGCTGGCGGTGAGCGAAAAGATCGACTGGTCCAGGCTCCGCAGCCCCAGCTCGTCGGGAGTTATGGCCCCGCTGTGGCAGGCGTCGGTGAAGAGGATCTTATATCTCGCGCGGATCTTGCCGCCGATCACCGAGCCCAGCTCATCCATGGAATAAGCCGTGTGGGCGACGTCGCCGGGAGTCACATCGGAGGGAATCAGATAGCCTTTGCCCTTATCGAGGAGGCCGTGACCCGCGAAGTAAACGAGGACCCGGTCGTCCGCCTTCGCCACTGAAGGCAGCCAGTTATCGATCTCTCGCCGCATGGCGGCCAGGGTGGCCTGATTGTCCAGCAGGATATGAACGTTCTCGGCTTTGAAGTTACCGCCTTCCGGGCTGCTGAGACCGGCCGCGATGGTCTGCGCGTCGCGGACGGAGAAGTGGAGCTGCTGCGAAGCGGTGAGAGTGGGATACCGGGAGATACCGATCACCACCGCGTAACTGAGCGGGACGGTAGGTTTCTTGGGCGGGGCGGCTTCGCTTTCAATTTTCTCGATGGTGAGATCGCGCTGTTGCGCGGGCGGCCGGGATTGCGCCGCAGCCTGCACGGCACACGCGAAGGCGAGAGCGAATCGTTTCATAAGATCACCTGTGCGCGAGGCGGAACTCGTAGATCACCGGGCCGGTAAGTGGTTCCGGGGAGGATATCACCGACTTATCCTCCTGGCGCATGAAGAGAAGGTCGCGGCGGCTCTTGTCAGCCGCTTCGGCCAGCCCTTGCGGGAGTTCGGCGCCACGCGGCACCAGTTTGGGCCCCGCGGTATTGTCGATGCAATCGCCGCGCGCCCGCAGGATGGAATCGTCGCAGCGCGGAATGAGTTGGAGCGGCGAAGGCGATTTGTAATTCGGGGGCACGGGCGGGGCGCCCTCCGCGCCGCGCGGCGGCACTTCGTTGATGCGCTCGGGAGTGACCAGCCAATATACGGTCTCGTAACCCGCGGGGCCGGCCACGCGGAACACGGTGGACGTCGCGGGGACCTGGTACTCCTGGTTACCGGAAATGTAGTTGGTCCGGCCGGTCCGCTCGCTGGGGAATAACTGCTGGTAGCTACCCGAGCTATTCAGGTTCGTAACGTATAGATACCCGTCGAAATTGGTGCGGAAGCGGAAGCGCACGCGGTCGCCTTCGGCCAGCACCAGGCCGGGATCGATGGTGTGCCAGGTCTCGCCGTCGAGCCGCTCCAGCATGATCTCCATGCGGTGGCGGCCCTGAGTCATGGTGTGACTCTGCGGCCAGGCGAGCGTCGCCGCCAGCGGCACGATGAGCAGGCATGGGCGCATTATCGATGCTCCAGGTGGAGATCGGCGACCACCCGGACGTCGGAGCCGCTGGCCGCGCTCGCCACGTAAACCGCGGTCTCTTTCTTCTCGCCCGGCTTGGCGGCGGGAGTCTTGGCATTGACCTCTTCGATGATCAGGTCGCGCGCCCAGGCCGATCGCAGGCGGCCAACCCTGGCGTCGTCGATGTTCGCCTGGGCGACGATCTGCTTCTCAGTGTCCTTGTCGGCCGCAGGCCTGGGCTTGTTCTGGAGAGAGTAGATCAACTCCTCGAGATCGGCCACCGGCTCGCGGGAAAACACGATCATGACGTTTTCTTTTCCGGTGTGCTGATCGAAGCCGAACGCGCGGTCGCGGCTCGGCAGAAGGTATTCGTGCCCTCTCTCCACGCGGTTGTCGCCGTTGGCCACCTCGGCGGTCGGGAACATCACCTTCCAGGTGCCGCTCGAACCCTGGTTGACCACATACAAATAGCCCGGGCCGCTGGTTTCGACCTTCAGCCAGATATGATCGCCGGCGTGGAAGATGGTATCGGCGGGGATTCCCTCGCCGCTATTGACGTCCGCAAGGACAGTGTACTTCAGCACCAGCGGCGGTTTGGCGGGATCGGTGACAGTGATCAGTTTCGAGCCACCCGGCAAGTTGACTTCCGGCGCCGGGTTATGCACGCCAGGCGCTATGTGGGTTGGCGCGCTTTTTGTCTTGGGCGGCGCCTTGGGGCTGGCCTTCTGAGGTGCCGCTTTGACGTCCCAATAGAACAACTCCCGCGGGGTTAGTTGCAATTGGGGCTCGCTTTTAGGACCCTGCGCGGCGATTGTGGAGACTATGGCGCCGGCCGCGATCAGTGGAACCAAGACACTCGAAGTGTGCGACATATCATGCCCGGCCTCCCTTGGACCGGTCCCCTTGGCTATTACAATACCACCGGGGCTGCCGCATGATGAGGTTACGGGGAAAATGGGTACTATGTTGCTTGGCCCTGACCTAGGATGGTACTACGGAGGGAATAAGTCTGGGCCGCGGAAAAACGGCGGCCCAATTCTTCTGTTAATCAGCCACACTCAGCGCGACGAGTCGATGGTCGCGACTTCGGCGGGCGAGTACAGTCTTGCCAAATCGCGCTCGGTCTTCGACTGGGCGAAGAAGTGGCCTTCGGTTTGTCCGGGCCGCCACACCGCGTGGAGAACGTATTCGTCGCCGTACTTCTGGAATTGGAGCGTTCCCAACTCCGCGTTTGCGGGCTTTCTGCTCACAGACTTCAGCGACAGGCGAAACGCGAGGATACGGGTTTCAGCCGCGGGAAGGATCACGACCCGGCAGGTGGATTCTTCGACTCGGACCTGGTAGGCGCCCGCCGGCAGCGTTTGGTCGCCGGCCACAAACGAGAACGGAATTTCCATCCGCATAGAGGTGGTCTGCGCGCTGGCGGAGGTCACCAGTGCAAACGCGGCCGCGGTGGCGGCAATCAGCAATGCTTGCTTCGGAAGGCTCGGTAGGAGGTTCATGACAGCTTTTCAACCCTTTCTGGCGTTTCACCGCCTACTGTCATGACGGAGATCCCGCGTCGCCGACAGCAGCAAATCGTCGCCGGAGGCGGTCTGGCGAGCTTTGGCGCACTTTGGCGCGCGCCCCGGTCCGGCCGGAATCACCGCGAGCGCGGCGCCGCCACCATTTATAATCGAAGGGAAGGCCCATTCCCGTGAAAAAGCGGTTGTTTCTCATTTTCGGCGCGGTGGTGCTGGCCGTCTCGGTGCTGCTGGTGGTGTGGCAGGGCTCCTTCAACCTGGGACGGTTCGGTCCTGCCAATCCCTACCAGACTTTCATTTTCTGGGCCATCTCGAGCCTCATCTTCGTGCTGATGGTGACGCTCGGGTTCATCCTGTTCCGCGAGATGGTCAAGCTTTACATCGCGCGGCAAAGCAACCAGGTGGGCTCGCGCATCCGCACCAAGCTGGTGCTGGGAGCGCTGGCGCTGAGCTGCGTGCCGGTCGTCTGCCTGGTGCTCTTCAGCTTCGAGGTGCTGGGCCACAGCCAGCAACGATGGTTCACCAACCCGGTGGACCAGCAGGTGGACCGGTTCGTGGATTTGGCCAAGCTGCTGGATCGCGAGATGCAGGACGAGGTGAACGCGCAGGCCGCCCTGCTGGCCGCGCAGCCGGAAACCAGGCAACTCCTCAACGCCGGGATTCGCACGCCGGGGTTCCTGGAGGGCTTCGCCAAGGCCGAGGACGCCGGGTCGGCGGCCATTTTCCCCGCCACCGGCAGCCAGCCCGTGGAGTCGTGGACCGGCCCGACAGGCGCCGGCAGCCGCGCCGTTCACGCGCGCAGCCCGGTGATGGACGGCGGCAAGTGCATCGGCTACGTCGAGCTGGATTCGCCCATTCCGCTGGACGTGGCGGGGCAGGTCAGCGCCATCAATTCCTACAACACCGAGTGGATCCAGCTTCGCGATTGGGCGCGGTACTTCAAGCTGTTCTACACCATGCTGATGATCCTGATCACCCTGTTCGTGCTGTTCGTGGCCACCTGGATCGCGTTCTTCCTGGCCAAGCAGATCAGCGTTCCCATCGCGGCGCTGCTGGATGCGGCGAGCGAAGTGCGCAAGGGGAATTTCAAGCGCGTGGAGGTGCGTGCGGTCGACGAGCTGGCGTTGCTGGTGCGCGGCTTCAACGAAATGACCGAAGAGCTGGACTCCAGGGGCCGCGAACTGGACCGCCGGCGGCGGTTCACCGAGGCCATCCTCGAGAGCATCCGGATCGGCGTGATCTCGATCGGCGCCGACGGCTCCATCAAGCGCGTGAACCGGGCGCTCGGGAGAATCTTTCCGCCCGACATGGTGGCGAAGGCCACGCGCCTGGAGGACCTTTTCTCGCGCGAGGACACGGCCGAAATCAAGTACCTCATGAAGCGCGCACGGCGCACCGGTACGGCCTCGCGTGAGATCGAGCTGAGCACGGCCAGCCGTAAGCTGCAGATCGCGGTGACGGTTTCGGCGCTCGAAGAAAAGCTCACCTCGGGATTCGTGGTGGTGCTGGAAGACACCAGCGAGCTGCTGCGCGCGCAGAAGGCCGCGGCGTGGCACGAGGTGGCGCGGCGCATCGCGCACGAAATCAAAAATCCGCTGACGCCCATCGCCCTTTCGGCCGAGCGCATCGGGCGGCAGCTCGACCGGCTGGAGCTTCCGCCGGCATCTGACCGCATCTTGCACGCATGCGCGGCCACCATTTCGAAATCGGTGGAATCGGTGAAAACGCTGGTGGACGAATTCTCGCAGTTCGCGCGATTCCCCGCGGCCCAGCCGGTGCGCTGCGATCTGAACGAAGTGGTGAGCGAGGCGCTGGCGGTCTTCACCGGACGGCTGGACGGCATCTCGATGGAGACCAGCTTCGCGCAGGGCTTGCCGCCGGTGAACCTGGATCGCGAGCAGTTCCAGCGGGTGGTGGTCAACCTGGTGGACAACGCCGCCGAAGCCATGCAGGAATCGCTGGTGAAGAAGCTGTACATCGCGACCCAGCCGGGGGCGGCGGAGACTGTGGAGCTGGTGGTGGCCGATTCGGGATCGGGCGTCAGCCCCGACGAAAAAGAAAAGCTCTTCCTTCCGTACTTCTCGACCAAGAACCGGGGCACGGGCCTGGGCCTGGCGATCGTGAGCCACATCGTCGCCGAACACAACGCGCAGATCCGCGTGGAGGATAACCGGCCGGTGGGCGCGCGCTTCACCGTGGAGATCCCGGCGCTGGTGGATGCGGAGGGCGCGGAGATCGTGGCGCGAACGGCCGCGGCCAAGGTATGAGGCACCGGCGAATCCTGGTGGTGGACGACGAGCCGGGCATCCGCCAGTCCTTGTGCGGCGTTCTCGAGGACGAGGGATACGTAGCGGAAGCGGTGGAGAGCGGCGAGGCCTGCCTGGCGGCGCTGCCGGGGGCCGAGTTCGAGCTGGTGCTCCTGGATATCTGGCTGCCGGGGGCGGACGGCATGGAGGTGCTGGCGCGCATCCAGGAGATACCGTTCGCCGAGCGGCCGGTGGTGGTGATGATCTCGGGCCACGGCAGCATCGAGGCCGCGGTGAAAGCCACCAAGCTGGGGGCGTTCGATTTTCTCGAAAAGCCCCTGTCCATCGAGAAGGTCTCGGTGGTGGCCAAGAATGCCCTGGCGCACCGCAGCCTGTCCATCGAGAACAGCCGGCTGAAGGCGGACAGCGGATCGCGCTACCGCATCATCGGCGAGAGCGTGCCGATGAAGGCGCTGCGCCAGCAGATGACCTTGATGGCCGGGACCAACGGGCGCGTCCTGATCTACGGCGAAAGCGGTACCGGCAAGGAGCTGGTGGCGCACGCCCTCCACGCCATGAGCCTGCGGGCGGAGCAGCCGTTCGTGGAGGTGAACTGCGCGGCCATACCCGAAGAGCTGATCGAAAGCGAGCTGTTCGGCCACATCCAGGGCAGCTTCGCCAGCGCGCGCGAGAACAAGACCGGCAAGTTTCAGAAGGCCGACGGCGGCACGCTGTTCCTGGACGAAGTGGGCGACATGAGCCTGCGCACGCAGTCCAAGGTGCTGCGCGCGCTGGAGGAGCAGCGCTTCGAGCCAGTGGGCGCGGCGGGCGCGGTGGAAGTGGACGTGCGCGTGGTCGCGGCCACCAACAAGAACCTGGAAGAGGAGATCGAGCACGGCAATTTCCGCGAGGACCTCTTTTACCGGCTGAACGTGATCCCGTTCGCCGTGCCGCCGCTGCGGGACCGCCGCGAGGACATCCCGCTGCTGGCCGAACATTTCCTGCGCGAATTCACCACGGCGTACGGCCGCAAGCCCAAGGAACTGACGCCCGAAGCCTACAAGGTCCTGGAGGAATACCACTGGCCGGGCAACGTGCGGGAGCTGAAGAACCTGATCGAGCGCATCGTCATCCTGAACCCGCAGGTCCGGGTGGACGCGCGGCACATCCCGCTCACGGCGCGCCGCCAGCAGGACCGGCCGCTCGACCGCTTCGGCAGCCTGCAGGAAGTGCGCGAGGCGGCCGAGCGCGAGTACATCCTCAAGAAGCTGGAAGAGACCAACGGCAACGTCACGCGCACGGCGGAGCTGCTGGGCCTGGAGCGCAGCAACCTCTACCGCAAGATGAAGACGCTGGGGATCGGGCCCAAGGAATAGGGCATCCCGGGAAGGGCCGTCCACCTGTTAGAATTCTCGTCACAAAGTCATTTTGGATACCGTTATTAGAATTGTGCAGCCCGCGGAGGAATTCGCTCTGGAGCCGGCCGGCGCCGGCACGGCCCGGTTCGAAGGAGTATTCCGCGAGCACTATCCGCGCATCGTGGGGCTGCTGGCGCGATTGACGGGAGATCGCGGACAGGCGGAGGAGATCGCGGCGGATGTGTTCTCGAAACTCTCGCGGCAGCGTTCGCTGGGCGCGTACGAGGACGTCACGCCCTGGATCTACCGCGTGGCGACCAATGCGGGGCTGGACGCTTTGCGCTCCAACTCGCGGCGGCGGCGCCGGGAAGAGGCCGCGGGCGTGGAGCAGTTGCGCACCGGCGCCCGCGACAGCGCGCTGGACGGCATGTTGCGCGAGGAGCGGCGGTCCCGCGTGCAGTCCGTGCTCGCCGCGTTGAAGCCCAGGGATGCGCAGCTCTTGCTGCTGCGGGCGGACGGGCTGGCATATCGCGAGCTGGCGGAGACGTTGGGAATCCAGCCGGGCTCGGTGGGCACGCTTTTGGCGCGGGCCGAAGCCGAGTTCGAGCGGAGATTCCGCGCGCGTTACGGAGAAGAAGTATGACGGAGTGCTGGTCCGAAGGGGAACTGCGGGCGTATCTCGACGGCGAGCTGCCGCCCGAGGAACTCGAACGCGCCGCGGCTCACCTGGAAGAGTGCGCGGAGTGCGCCCGAATCTCGGCGGAGCTTTCCGGGCGGGCGAAACTGGTTGCGGAGTGGATGGACGCGCTGGCGGTGGCCGGTCCGGCGCCGCGGCGCGCGACGGCGAGACGGCGCTGGGTGGTGGCGGCGGCTGCCGCTCTTGCGGCGGGCCTGGCGATCGGCGCGCTGGTCACTCACAAGCGTGTCGAACCGCGGGCAGCGGTTGCCCTGCCGCCGGTGGCCACCTCGCCAACCGTGGCCGCTCCGCAGCCGGAACGGGCGGCGCCCGTCGCGGCCGCACGGGCCACACCGGTCAGGAGATCCGTGCCGCGGAGGGCCACGCGGCCCGTCGCCGTGGATGACCGATTCCTGGCTTTGGACGACGAGCCGTTCGACACGGGCGTCGTGTGGCGGGTGGCGCTGGGACCCGCGCAAGTCCCCGCGGACGTGATCTTGGGGCCGGACGGGCGGGCACGCGCCGTCCGGCTGGTGAATTACAAAGAACGATGAGGAGGACAGTCCGATGAAGAGATTCTGCACTTTTTTGACGATGGTTCCGATGCTGGTTGTGGCGGCGTCAGCGCAGTCTCAAGACGATGCCACCAAGGTGAAGATCAAGGTGGAGGTGGAGAAGGCGCTGGCCGAAGCGAAGGCGCAAATCGATGGGAAATTCACGGCCCTCGGCGGGGCGATGGGCCAGACCGTGAAAGGCGCCCCCTATTCGGCCGTGGAAGTGACGGAATCCACCCAGGTGCTTGCCGATGGGACTCGCATCCACAACGAGAGCCAGGTCTCCGTGTATCGCGACAGCGAAGGGCGCATGCGGCGCGAGACGCCGGACGGGGTCACCATATGGGACCCCGTGACTAATGCCAGCTACTTCCTGAATCCCAAGGACCAGTCGGTGCGCAAGTTGAGGATGTTGATGTACAACACCTTCGACAAAAGCGTTGCCAACGACAACGTGCGGTACGAAGTGCGGAGCACGAACGGCGGCGTGACTTCCGTGATGGTCAACGGGCAGCCGGTGGATCCTTCCACGCTTAAAGGCTTGCCGCTGCCGCCCCCGCCGGACGCCAGAGTGGGCACCTTCGAGGGCCAGGTTTTCCTGACCGGCGAGGCCGTGGCCAACAAGATGGCCCGCACGAAGAAAACCCCCGGTAACACCGAATCGCTCGGCAAGCAGACGGTCGCGGGCTTGCCCAGCGACGGCACCCGGACCACTACCACGCTGGAAGCCGGCGCTATCGGCAACGACCGGCCCATCCAGATCGTGGCCGAGAGCTGGTACTCACCCGAGCTGCAAACGGTCGTGATGTCGAAGCACAACGACCCGCGGACGGGCGAGGAGGCCTTCCACCTGGTGAACGTGAGCCGGACCGAGCCGCCGGCTTACCTGTTCCAGGTGCCGGCGGGCTACCAGTCCTCCGAGCACAACAAGTAGTAGGACTTACATCTTCCGCGTTGCGCGGTGCGGGGCGGCGGACTTGTTGCCCGATTTCAAGATCTGCTCGAACTGATCTTCCGGAATGCTCAAGCTCACGTTGACGTTGCTGCCCTGTGCGCCGATCTGCACGGCTTGGGCCAGCGACGCGATCGCCGGGTCCTTGGCGGCCTGCAACTGGGCCAGGCTTGCCAGAAGCGTCAAGGTATCGGCCACGGTTTTCGCATCCGGGGCGTTATCGGCCACCGCCTGGGCCGTCACCACCACCGAGTTGCCGAACTTCACTCCGCCCGCGGCCGACTGGATGCTCTGGAAAGGCCCCTGCCCGCTGAGCCCGGGAACGTTCGGCGCCGTTTGCGGCGGCTGAAGCGAGCTGAGCGGCACGTTCGAGATGCTCCAGGCATCCGACGTGGTGCTCCAGTGGTTGATCTGAACGGCGAGGGTGGACGGTATCGAGGCCGCGGATCCCTGTTGGTCGATGGCGGCCTTGACGCTGGCCAGGTCGCCCGCAATCACCAGCGTCGAACCCAGGAACGCGACGCCGTGGGTCTGCTTCGCGTCTTCGATAATGGTCACTTTATTGTACGTTTCGGTGGTTCCGCCTCCGTTGGTGGCCGCGGCGGTGATCTTGGCGGTGTCGAAGGTCCCAGTTCCCAGGCACAAGCCGCCCGGGCTGCCCTTTCCCACGGAGTTGGAGGCGACCAGCAATTCGCTCACGTCCTTCGTGGGATCGAACCCGGCTAGCGTCATGAGTTCCTGGAGCTTCTGGTCTTGGGTAGATTGGATCTGGTTGAGCACGTACTGGCCGAACGGCGTGGCCTTGGCTTGATCCACATTGACGCCCGCCACCACCACGGCATCGGGCATTACCAGGGCAACCAACTTGGGATCGGCGGCTCGGGCGGGAAGCACGCCCGTAAAAGCAACCGCGAGCGTAGCGGCAGTCAGGATTCTTGCGTTCATAACATTCAGGACGATAGGCCTGCTCAGATATTAGCGCGTTTGGGGCAGACTCGGCGGGGCTGCCTGGCCGTTGGCGCCACCGGAGCTTTCCCCGAGAGCTTGCGCGGTTAAATATACGGGAACAAAGCAGATCGCGCCGGTCTCTAACCACCACGGAGCCCTGAAATGCTGGAAGCGCGGTCCCTCACCAAGTACTACAATCACACGCCTGCCGTCCGCCAGGTCAGTTTTTCGATCAAGCCGGGTGAAATTCTCGGATACCTGGGGCCGAATGGAGCCGGGAAGAGCACTACGGTCAAGATGCTGGTGGGCCTGATCGAGCCGTCCGAGGGTCAGATCTTCTATCAGGGCCGAAGTGTGTACGGCGATTTCGCCGCTTTTCAGCGGCGCATCGGCTACGTGCCGGAGGAGCCGCACCTCTACCCGCACCTCTCCGGCCGCGAGTTTCTGCAACTGGTCGGGCGGTTACGGGGGATGCCCCGCCGGGTGCTTGAACCCAAAATGGACGAATTTCTGAGCATTTTCGGGCTTTCGAGCGACAGCCACACACCCGTTTCCTTGTATTCCAAGGGCATGCGCCAGAAAATTCTCCTGTCGGCGGCTTTGCTCCACGATCCGGACATCCTCATTCTGGACGAGCCGTTCTCGGGCCTGGATGTCACCTCCGCTCTGATGTTGCGAAGTCTTCTGCGCGCCCTGGCCGCCCGGGGAAAGATGATTCTGTACAGTTCCCACGTTCTTGAAGTGGTCGAGAAGATCTGTTCCACTGTCGTGATTCTGCGGAAAGGAGAGGTGGTGGCGTATGACTCGATCGAGCGGCTTCGCGAACTGATGCGCCAACCCTCCCTGGAAGGTGTGTTCGCTCACCTGGCTGACGTGGACGACGGCGAGCAGGTGGCCAACCGGGTCGTGAAGGCGATGAATTACGGGGGACCAGCGGTATCCCCGGGGCCGGCGGAATCGGCCGCCGCCGAAGCCGGGACCCTGGCCCCTGAACCGGTTGCAGACGAACCGCCGGGGACGGCGGGGAGGGCGCGCCCGCTGATGCGCGCCGCCATCCGGGCGCCGTTCGAGTACTTGGCCGAGCTCGGCCAGAATGTGCGTTATGCGCTGCGGACGCTCCGCGGCTCGCCGGGGTTCACGCTCGTTGCCCTGCTCTCGCTCACGCTGGGCATTTGTGTCGCGACCTGTGCCTACAGCGAGATGAACGGGTTGCTGCGCGACCTGCCCGGCGCGCGCCATCCGGACGAGCTGGTTGCGCTGCACTCGCCCGTGTCCTACCCCACTTACAGGCAATATAGCGAGTTGCACGATGTGTTCTCCGGCGCGTTCGCCTACGTGGCGCCGGTCCCGTTCGGCCTCTCGCTCGGTGGACGCACGGAGCGGACTTGGGGACATCTGGTCACATCTTCCTACTTCTCCACGCTAGGTGTGCGCCCGCTGTTGGGACGCTTCTTCGAGGAGGCCGACGAGCAACCTGGCCGGGCGCCCACCGTGGTCGTCAGCCATAGGATGTGGGAAGACCGGCTGGGCTCCGACCCATCCATCGTCGGAAAGACACTCCACATAAATGGAAATCCCGCTACTGTGATCGGGGTCGGCCCGAAGGAGTTTCGAGGGGCATCGCCCGCGATATTTCCAGCGGACCTGTGGCTGCCCGTCTCGGTGGATGGACGTATGGCGCCGGAGCTGGCGGACAATGCCCTGGAGCGGCGCGACCTGACCATGTTTCAAGTGACCGGCCGCCTGCGGCCGGGCATCACCGAGGACCGGGCGAAGCTGGAATTGAATGCCGCCTCCGAGAGACTGGCGGAGTCGTACGGCGAGCTGGACCGAAATCAAAAAGCCAGCCGCGTGGAATTGCTGCAAGGCGGCAAGATCATTCCGGTGCAAAAGCGGGATCTCCCGTTTTTCCGGGATTTCTTCATGATTCTGGGCAGCCTGGTGCTGCTGATCGCATGCGCCAACGTGGCCAACATGATGTTGTCGCGCGCGGCGAGCCGCCGCAAGGAAATCGCCGTGCGGTTGGCGTTGGGAGCCAGCCGCGGCCGCCTGATCCGGCAATTGCTGACCGAGAGCATGCTGATAGCGGCGGGTGCGGCACTGCCGGCTTTTCTGCTTTCGTGTTGGCTGATGCGCCTGGCTTCGAGCATGAAGATGCCGCTCCCTATTCCCATGACGCTCGATCTTGCCCCCGACTGGCGGGCCCTGGTGTTCACGTTTGTCCTGACCGGTTTGACCGGGCTGGCGTTCGGGCTTGCGCCGGCCTTGCAGGCAACCCGCACCGACCTGGTCTCCGCGTTCAAAGAAGGCGGCGAGGTCCACTTACGCAAATACCGTGCGCTGAGCTTGCGCAACGTTCTGGTGCTCGGCCAGATGGCCGCGTCGCTCACGCTCCTGCTGTTGACCGGATACCTGGGGCTGGGGATCCAGAGCACGGTGGGCGTTCAGGAAGGCTTCAATCCGAGAAATCTCTATCTGATCTCCCTGGACCCGGTGCGCGACGGCTACTCCGGCGCCCGCGCGGCGGCATTCTTCGATAAGCTGCTGGAGCGGGTGAAGACTCTGCCGGGCGTGACCTCCGCGTGCCTGACGGATACCGTGCCGGTGGCCACCGACGGCAACCCCGGCGTGCGCTTCTCCAGTGCCGGCCCCAGAGCCAAGGGCGAGCCCGAGCGCTATTGGGCCCGCAAACATATGGTGGGCCGCGATTACTTCGAGACGGCAGGCATCGCGATTCTCGCCGGACGCGGTTTTGAGAGCCAGGATCAGAAAACCGGCAGGGCGGTGGTGATCGTCACCCGCCAGGCGGTCCGCGAGTTTTGGAAGGGTGAAGATCCGGTGGGGCGAAGCATCGAGATCGCCAACGAGACTGCGTCGGGCGGCATGGCATTGTGGCCCGGGACTATCGATTACCGATCCCATATGCCGGCGGCGGAAAACCGTATTTTCGAAGTGATCGGCGTAGCCGGGGATGTATCGGAAGATCTGGTGGCGAGCAAGAAGCACCCGGCCGTCTACTTCCCGCTTCGGGCGGCGGACTATGCCCAGCCTTCGTTGCGCGGGATGACCCTCATGCTGCGGGCGGCTCCCGGCGTGGATGCCATCGGCCTCGTCCGGCGCGAGGTCTCGGCCATCGATCCGGGCATTACGCCGTACAACGCGCGCAGCATGGTCGAACACATCAGCCAATACATGTCCACTCTGAAGGGGGCCTCCTGGACGTACGGACTGATCGGCGTCTTCGGCCTCATCCTGGCGGCGGTGGGAGTGGCCGGCGTGACGGCGTATTCGGTGGCGAAGCGCGCTCACGAAATCGGCATCCGCATGGCCTTGGGCGCCCAGCGGAGCAACGTGCTGCTGCTGGTGATGAAAGAAGGCGCGGTGCTGGTGATCGCCGGAACCATAGGCGGGCTGGCGCTGGCCTGGGCCGGAATGCGCGCCCTCTCCGGCATGTTTTTCAGCGTAGCCAGCGTGCAAAGGTCCGACCCGGTTCTGCTGGTGGGCGCTCCTGTGCTGCTCGCCGGTCTGGCATTGCTCGCCTGCTATCTGCCGGCGCGCCGGTCCATGCGGATCGATCCCGTGGTGGCGTTGCGTCAGGAGTGAAGGGGCGAATCATGAGACGATGGCTTCGCGAGACGCACGGGACGCTGTTCGAACTCTATCGCCACTTCCTGCTGGGTTTCTTCGACAGCGATCTGATCACGGCCACGGGGCAAACCACCACCGCCCTGATCGGCGCGATCTCTCTTCTCCTGCCGTGCACCGTGATGGTCGAGCAGCCGCTGAAGTTCAAGTACGACCATTTTTCGAGCCTCCCGGTTCCGGGGCCGTATCGCGAAGTCTTTCGGGCCGACGAACTCTGGATGATCACTCTGCTGATGTCCGTCATCGGGGCGCTGACTGCCATCAAGTGGCAGTCCCTGTTTCCGGGACTGCGGGATTATCGCGCCCTGGCATCGCTGCCGCTTCGCCCCGGGCAGGTTTTCCTGTCGAAATGGATGGCTCTGTTTTCCGTGGCCACGATGGCGCTGGCGGCGCTGATTGCGGCGCCGGGTCTCGTGCTTACCATGGTTTCCACCAGCCCCTGGGCCATGAATCCGTCGATGGGGACCAGAATCGCCGCGCACGCCGCCGCATGCGCCGCCGGCAGCTATTTCTTTTTCTTCGGACTGATCGCGCTCCAGGGGGTGCTCCTCAATCTGCTGCGGCCGCGCGTGTTCACCAGGGTGACCGCCTATCTGCAAGGTTTTCTGCTTGCCGTGATGCTGGTTCTGGTAGTCTTGAGCTTCTCCATTCAGCCGCAAATCGCGAATGCGGCCCTCCGGCCGGAGTGGTCGCGCTGGCTCCCGCCGGTGTGGTTTCTGGGGCTGCACCAGGCGATCCTGGGCGATCCCGATCCCGCCATGCAGGCGCTCGCGCACACGGCCCGCGCGGCGCTCGAAATCGCCACTGCGCTGGCATTATCCCTCTACCTGATCAGCTATCGCCGGCATCGTGCCCTGCTGGTGGAGGGAGCGGGGCTGAAGGTCCACAGCCGGCGTTGGCCGGCGGCCCTGCTGGAATGGCTGGTTCCGGATCCGCGCCAGCAGGCGGTCCTCGTCTTCATCACGAAAACGCTGGTGGGCAGCAGCCAGCATCGCATGATCCTGATGGGTTATGGCGGTTTCGGCCTGGCGATCCTGTTGAGCGGAATGCTGGGCATGCGGGAATTTGTGGAGCCCGCCAGGGTGGTCCCGGCCTGTTTCGTGTACGCCCACGTCATCCTTTTGATTTTTCTGCTCATCGGCGTGCGCCACTTGTTTGCCATGCCGACGGAACTCGGGGCCAACTGGACGTTCCGCATCACGGAACTCGACGGGCGCCGCCAATGGATGCGGGCGGTGGACCGCCTGGTGCTCGTTTCGGGCGCCGTGGTGATGCTGGCGATCCCGTTTCCGGTCGAGTTCCAATTGCTCGGCTGGCGCGCGGTGGCGGAGTCGCTTCTGTTTGTGTTGTTCGGACTGCTCTGTTACGAATGGGCATTCTCTTCGTGGGAGAAGCTCCCGTTCACCTGCTCGTACCTCCCCGGAAAAACGCCGGGGTGGAAGCTGGCAGCGGAATTTCTGGGACTCCTCACACTGCTGCCCGTCGTGAGCACCATCATGCTCGCCTGTTTGTACAATCGCGCGGGCTTCCTGGTGGTTCTGGCCGTGCTGCTCGCCGCCTGGGTCCGCTTCCGCGCCTTGCGGCGGGAAACGTGGGGAAGGGTGAGTCTGAAGTACGAAGACTTACCCGATCCCGCGATTCACGGGCTGGACCTGCTCAAGTGAGCCTGGCAAGCATCGCAGAGGGCTCCCCCGTTCAATGCCGTGCGCCATCGCGATCGGCTTCACATCGACTCGGCAATTCAACAACCCGGTCGTCGCTGGCAACCTGATTGCGAATCGCCGTTGGCGGCTAGCTTAGCCAGCACATCTGAGTTCGCCAAAAATGGTTGTTGGCGATGAGGTCTCGGCAGTACCTTCTCCCGCGGCCAGCGACGAGAGCGCGAACGGTCTGCAATGCACCGTTGACCAGCCTGCCTGAGCCAGCTACCGCATGCAAGTCCGTTCGTTCACACCCGCCTCAATGCCTCAATGCTCAATGGCTGGTGTGTGGAGAGATCCCTACCGGTACGTTCTGCCGGAGCGCATCAGGATGCGGAGGACGAGCACAACTTCCTTTTCGTGGTCGGCCGTGAAGAGGATCCGGTAATCGCCGATGCGGCGCCGGTACACGCCCTTCCACGTTTCGCCCTGGAGGGCTTTCACGTCGCCTTGGAAGGGATCGCCCGCCATCTGGCCGAGCACGCGCGCAACGCGGTTCTGAATGGCCTTGGGAAGGTTGCGGATGTCCTTTGTGGCGTCCGGGGCAAATTCACAGGCCCAACTCATGCTTGACCTGGGACCACGGTATTGTTTTCCCCTCTCGGACCTGTTTGAGGGCGTGGCGCACTTTTCTTGCTTCCGCGGGCGTCAGGGTGTCGTCGGGGTCGTGGGTCGCGGGTGGCTTTGGATGAATCGTCACCACACCGCGAGAAACCCTGAACTCCACCTGATCCCCGCTCTTAAAGCCGGCTTCGCGACGGACCCGGTTCGGAACTACGAGGGGGGTCTTGTTTTTGACGGTGACGGTCATTGGCAGGCAGTACGTTTGATTTCTTTGCTCTCAGTTTACGGGGCCCAGGGGTGCGTCGTCAATCGACGGCCACGCCCCCTTTCCCCGTTCAGTGCCCGAGCGGGATCTGGTCTACGATTTCGATGCCGAAGCCTTCCAGGGCAACGATTTTGCGGGGGTGATTGGTCAGCAGGCGAACGGTGTGCAGGCCCAGGTCGGACAGGATCTGGGCGCCGATGCCGTGCTCGTGCTGCAACTGCCGCTGGCCGGCTTCGCCTTTGTAGTGCATGAATTCGCGGCCGTGCGACGCCATCCGCGCGGCGCCATGGGCATTCGGCTCGATCTGAAACCCCGGACCCGTTTCGTGCAGGTATACCAGCACGCCCAGACCCTCCTCCGCGATCGCGCGCAGCGAGTTGCGCACCAGGGCCGCGCAATCGCAGGCCGTGGAACCGAACACGTCGCCGTACAGGCACCGCGAATGCATCCGGACCAGCACCCGCTCGTGGTTCGCCACCTCGCCGCGGACCATCGCCAGGTGGTACTCGGGATTGAGGTCGCTGGCATACGCGATGGTGCGGAATTCGCCGAACTCGGTCTCGATGCAGCCTTCGGCCACGCGCCGGACGAACTTTTCGTGCTTCATGCGGTAGCGGATCAGGTCCGCCACCGAGATCATCTTCAGGCCGTGCCGCAGGCAGAATTCGCGAAGCTGCGGCACCCGGGCCATGGTGCCGTCCTCGTTCATGATTTCGCAGATCACCCCGGCCGGCGGCAGGCCCGCCATCCGCGCCAGGTCCACCGAGGCCTCGGTCTGCCCGGCGCGCACCAGCACGCCGCCGTCCCGCGCCCGCAGCGGAAAGACGTGGCCTGGCCGCGCCAGGTCCGAGGGCCGGCACTCCGGATCGATGGCCTGCAGGATGGTGCGCGTGCGGTCGGCGGCCGAAATACCCGTAGTGACACCTTCGAGCGCATCGATGCTTTCGCAGAAGGCCGTCCCGAAATTCGAGGTGTTGTAGGGGCTCATCTGCGGCAGCCGGAGGTAGTCGCAGCGCTCCGCGGTCAGGGTCAAGCAGACCAGCCCGCGGCCGTGGGTGGCCATGAAATTGATGACCTCGGGGGTCACCTTCCGGGCGGCGATGGTGAGGTCGCCTTCGTTCTCCCGGTCTTCATCGTCCACCACCACGAGCATTCGGCCGGCGCGAATCTCCCCGATGGCATCGTCTACCGGCACAAAAGGCATAATCCATTGTATCTGTAAGAAATCCGCGCCCTACGCTAAGATGGTACGTGTAAGATCTGTCTCCCGGCCGTCCCGCCAGGAGGCCTCTACTTCAACATGGTTACGAGACGCAGATGTCGCTACGGATCTTACCATCGCTGCCCAACCTGACGCCGGCCGGGATCATCGACATCCTGGTGGTGGCGTTCCTGGTGTACCAGGCGCTGATGGTGGTGCGGGGAACGCGCGCGGGCCACATCCTGATCGGCATCCTCATCATGGTGTCGCTCTATGCCGTGGCGCTGTGGACGGGCCTGGAAGCGCTGCGATCGGTCCTTTCGTTTATCGTTCCGTACCTCGGGTTAGCGGTGATCGTGCTGTTCCAGTCGGAGATCCGGCGCACCCTGGCGCGCCTCGGACGCAAGCGCTGGCTGGGCGGCTGGACCGGCTTCGGCGCGCCCGGCACCAGCATCGAGATCCTGCTGGCGGTGGAGCATCTCGCCCAGCAAAAAGTCGGTGCGCTGATCGTTCTGGAGCGCGATATCGGGCTGCGCACGTTCATCGAAAGCGGAGTGCGGCTGGAGGCCGTCATCTCGCGCGATCTGCTGCTGACCATTTTTCATCCCGGGCTTCCCCTGCACGACGGCGCGGTGATCGTGCAGAAGGACCGCCTGGCCGCGGCTGCCTGTTTTCTTCCGCTGACCACCAACCCGGCGGTTTCCGGCAAGTTGGGCACCCGCCATCGGGCGGCGATCGGAATCACCGAAGAGACCGATTGCCTTTCCATCGTGGTCTCCGAAGAGACCGGCCGCGTTTCCGTGGCTTCTTTCGGCGAGTTGGCGGCCATCCCGTCGATGCGCGACCTGGAGGAAAGCATCAATCGGCATTTCGGGGTCGAGCCGCCAACCGGTCCGCCCATCGACGATTCTGCCGCGGATATTCCCTTGTCGCCCGGCGCCATGGCGCCGGGTGAAGCGCCGTCCAGCGAACGGGTGAAGCAGTCATGAAGTGGGTCGGGATCGTCTTCCATAATTTCTGGTGGAAAGTTCTGGCCCTGGGGATTGCCGTGGTCTTGTGGGCGGTGGTGGCAAACGAGCCGGAACTGTCGACCTTCATGACCGTCCGGCTGGCCTACAAGAACCTGCCGGACGACCTGGAGATCAGCGAGATCAGCAACGAATCGGTGGGGACCATCTTGCTGGAGCTGCGCGGGCCCTCCGGCCAGTTGCGGGGGCTCGGCGACAGCGCCGTCCATCCGGCGGTGACCCTGGATATGTCCGGCGTGCAGCCCGGGCAGCGCACGTTTCCGATCGGCGACGGCAATGTGAATCTTTCGCGCGGCTTGCGGCTGGTGCGCGCGATCCCGTCCGAGGTGCGGTTCCGGTTCGAAAGGCGCCTGGAGCGGGACGTTCCCGTGCAGGTGCGCTTCGCGGGCGAGGGAACGCACGGATACGTGGTTGCGCGCCATCAGGTGGAGCCGGACAAATTGAGGATCGCCGGGCCGGCCAGCCGCGTGGCCCGCGTGACCGCGGTGGTTACCGATCCGGTGGATGTGTCGGGCGCGGTGGGCTCGTCCGCGTACCAGGTGAACGCGTACGTAGACGATCCGTTCGTGCGCCTCCAATCCTCCCCGCTGGTGAGGGTCGCGGTGACCATGATGAAGAAGTGAGCATCCGGCGGTGTTGCCGCGGAGGACCCCCGGGCCCGGATGGTCCCGAATGCTCGTAAGGAGAATCAGTGGGTAAAGAACTTTTCGGAACGGACGGCATCCGCGGCGTCGCGGGCGAATACCCGCTCGATCCCGCGACCGTCTACGCTTTCGGCGTTGCTTTGGGCAACGATGCCACCAGGCGCCACGCCGGCCCCGAGATTCTGATCGGCGCCGATACGCGCGAATCCGGCCGGTGGATCGCGGAACTGGTGGCCGGCGGCCTGGCCAGCCGCGGAGCGCGCGTGCGCTATGCGGGCGTGATTACGACCCCCGGCGTGGCCTACCTCACCCGTACGGAACATTTCGTCGCCGGGGTGATGATCTCGGCCTCGCACAACCCGTATCGCGACAACGGCCTTAAGGTGTTCGGCGCCTCCGGTTTCAAACTGCCGGATGCGGAGGAGCACGACGTCGAGCAGGAGATCTTCGCGCTCCGCGAGAAGGGCGGAGCGCTCGCGTCGCCGCCCCTGCCATCCAGTCTGGATGTGGACGACAGCCTCGACCGGAAGTACCTGGAGTATCTGGTTTCGACGGTGCGGGTTCGCTTCGATGGCATCAAGCTGGCCGTGGATTGCGGCAACGGCGCTTCGTACCGCCTGGCGCCCGAGCTGTTCCAGCGTCTGGGCGCCGAGGTCGTGGCGATCGGCGCGGAGCCTGACGGGCGCAATATCAACCTGAACTGCGGCGCGCTCCACCTGGGAGCGGTGCGCGAAGCGGTGCTCGCCAACAGCGCCGATTTCGGCGTGGCGTTCGACGGCGATGCCGACCGTGCCATGTTCGTCTCCAGAAGCGGCAAGATCGTCGATGGCGACGGCGTCCTGCTCACCGCGGCGCGCGCGCTGAAAGCGGCCGGGCGGTTGGCGGGCGACACGGTGGTGGGGACCGTGATGGCCAATCTCGGTCTCGAAAAGGCGCTGGAGCGCGAAGGCATTCGCATGGTGCGCACGCCGGTCGGCGACAAGTACGTGCTCGAAGAGATGGTCCGGCTGGGCGCGCCGTTGGGCGGCGAGCAGTCGGGCCACGTCATTTTCCGCGAATACGCCACCACGGGTGACGGCTTGCTGACGGCCCTGCGCGTTCTGGAAATCGCCCGCCACGCCGGAGCCGGGCTCGACGAGTTGACCGCGGATTTGCACGTCTACCCGCAGAAGCTGGTCAACGTCCGCGTGCGGGAGAAGAAGGGACTTACGGAGGTGCCCGCGGTAGCGCGCGAGATCCGCCGCGTGGAGGAGACCTTCGCGGGCGCCGGCCGCGTGCTGGTGCGCTTCTCCGGCACCGAGCCGCTGGCCCGCGTAATGGTGGAAGGCCCCGATCTCGAGCAGGTGGAAAGCTTCAGCGCCAGCATCGCCGAGGTGATCCGCCGCGAGATGGGGGAGTAGCGTTTACGGCGGGCCGACGGATGCCCTTCAAGAACTCACAACCGAATCCGGGAGTCTGAAGGTCACTTCGATCTCCGTCTGTACCTCGACGGCGATTCCGTTGACCGTGGTAGGACGATAGCGCCAGTGCCGGACGGTTTCGAGAGCGGATTCGGCGAGCCACGGGTGACCTGTCCGGACGGACAAATCCATGATCACGCCGTCACGGCCAATAACCGCATCCAGGACAACTGCACCCTCGAGCCCGTGCGTCTTCGCGGCCGGCGGATACGCTGGTTCCGCGAACGCTATCAAATGCGCGGCTCTGTGCGCCTGTGGTGTGAATGCGGAGCCTGGTGGACATCGGATTCTGGAAAACCGCAGTTTCCTCTCTTCCATGCCTTACAGAATACTGCGAATGCGCGCCAAGCTTTACACCGGATAATCTGCAAGGCGACTTCTCAGGGCTTACTCCACTTCCACCAGCTTGATTTTCTCCGCCCGCGCCAGGTTGACCACCGTTTCTTTGCCGTCGACGGTCACGCGGTGCTTGCCGTAGAAGGCGCGAACCACCACCTGGCCGTCGCGGCCGGCCTCTCCGCTCCATCGGGTCCACCACTGCTTCAGCACCAGGTCCTCGTAAGCTGCCGCCGCCGGCGTGGGCGTCCAGTCCCGCTTGTACAGCGACGATTGCGGAATCCAGTTGGCGCCTTCCCAGAATCCCCACATCATGATTCCGGTCACCGCCGGGTGGGCGAAACAGATGCGGTAATACTGCCGCAGCGCCTCCGCCTTGGCCTTCTCCTCTTCGGGAGTCATCTTCGCCGTGCGGTCCCCCGTGTAGAATTTCGAGCGCTGTCCGGGGAAGTTGTACTCCGTGATCCGGATCGGCAGGTTGAACTTCGCCAGCTCGTCCAGGGCTTTCTGCAACGCCGCCGGGTCGAAGCTGTCGCCGTGCAGATGGCCTTGCACGCCGATCCCCGAGATGGGCACGCCCATGTCCAGCAACCCGCGGATGTGCTTCACGTAGTCGTCCAGCCGGTTGCCGGTCGTGATGTCGTAATCGTTGACGAACAGTTTCGCGTTGGGGTCGCCGTCCTTCACCCAGGACGCCATCTGCAGGGTGATCTGGGGGCCCAGGCGCTGCGCGTAATAGTTGGCGTGCATCATCTCGTTGTTGAGGTCGTACTCCGCGAAACGGTCGCGGTAGCGCGCGCCGATGGATCTTCCCCGCTGCTGGAGAGCCATGCGCAGCTCGTCGTCGCTCAGTCCCTTGACCCAGTCCTGCACGCGGTTGGGAACTCCCCAGAAAATGCAGTGGCCTCGCAATGGGATGCCTTCCTGGTCCGCCCACGCCAGAATGTTGTCCACCAGCGAGTAGTTCACCTTGCCCCGCTCCGCTTCCATTTCGTGCCATTTGAAGGACGCCTCGATTACGCCCGCATTGAAATGGCTGGTGAAGATTTCTTTCCACTTGCGGATGTCTTCCGGCGCCGCCCGTCCTGAAAAGACGCCCGTCGCCACGGTGGCGCCGAACCAGAACTCGTGGCGGATCTGCTCGACCGTAATCTTGGCGCCGGGCCTGGTCCTGATCACCAGAGTGCCTATTCTGTTCTTGGCGATCGACGAATCCAGATCGCTTTCCGACGCGAGCATGGCGGCCGCGCCAAAAAGGATGAAAACGAGAGCCGTTCTTCCGGAATGCATGGCCGGTATCAATCTATCACGCGGCGCCTGGCTCGAGGAGGGGCATGACGGCCGGACTCCCGGATTTTCTTGGCACGTTCCGGCCGCGGTTTGCGCCTTCTTCAGTAAAGAAGCAAAGAAGACTAGCGTCAGTCGCCCCCCTGGACGGAGGCAGGGGGGCATCAGGCCGGTGACCGGGAGTCCTTTTCCGAGCCGCGCCCGTAAGCAAGCGGTGCCCGGGACGGCACGCTAGCCCGCGTACGCCCCTACCACGATGATCCCGATCGAGAGGTCGCCGACTTTCACCGCCAGCACCCAATCGCTGTCACCCTCTTTGGCTACCGAGGGCGTCGCGCCGCTGGGTGCTTCGAGCGAGAGCACGGCGGCGTGAGCGGTTCCCGAAGTCTTGCTCTGCGCCACCAGTTTGTCGAAGTCGGGAGTGGCGTTGGGGTCGGCATCGTTGCCCACCGGGGTCAGCAGCCCGAAATCGCGTTGCGGTGCCACCCCCTGGTGGGCGCCGTCCACGGGGTAGTTGCTGTACCGCAGGGTGTAGAGACCGGGTTTGATGCTTTGGCCCCTGCGATCGGAGCCGGCGGCGGGGAAGCGAACCACGCCCAGCAGCGTGCCTTGCGCGATGGGCAGAACGGCATCCTGGGCCTTGGCGCCCGCCGGAATCGACTTCCGAAACCAGATCTCGCACCAGGGTCCGGACGGACCGGTAACACGATACCCTTTCGAATCGATGGCCGAGGCGTAGGCGGCGGGCAGTCCGGGCGCGGGCGTGGAGATCGCTTCGAGCTTGTATTGCTGGGCGAATGCTAATGCCGAGCAGGAAAGGAAAAGCAGGGTCTTCATCATGGCAGTCCGGCAGGCAAAAAATATGGAGCGGGAGACGGGATTCGAACCCGCGACATCGACCTTGGCAAGGTCGCACTCTACCAACTGAGTTACTCCCGCCCGTTGGAAAACTCCATTTTCCTTCACAAACATTACCGGTGTCAAACGTTATGGATAAATTATTGATTCCCCGGTATTTATAAAGTTGTGGCTTTTGTGTTTCGGTGTGCTAGACTACACTTCGGTCTTTGCGGTACAGGCTGCCACCCAGGACGTAACGGAGGCCTCGCAGGCAAGACTCGGAAGCGTGCACTGACCGATCCCACGCCGTTGTGGAAATTGCTGTGGAAAGGTTGTGCCAGTAGTGTGTAAAAGCGATGAATCATTGGGATCAAATCCGGAATTATCTGCAACATAGGGTGAGTCAGGAGAACTACGACAACTGGCTGAAGAATACCGCTTTCGCAGGCCTCGATGGGGATACCCTCTACGTGTCCGTGCCGGACCGGGAGACGCGGCAGCTTCTGGAGACCGACTACTCGAACATGGTTCGGAATGCAATCCGCGAACTAGGCCTGCCGGTGCGCAGCGTGAACTACGAAGCGCAGCCGGCGCGTGGCGTGGTGAACCAGGCCGCTGCCGCCGTCGAGCCGTACGAACCGGAGTCAAACGCTTCCACGTTGAATCCGAAGTTTACCTTCGAGACTTTTGTCGTGGGCGCGTGCAATCAGTTCGCGCATGCCGCCGCGCGGTCGGTCGCGACCAACCCCGCGCGGGCGTACAATCCGCTCTTTATTTATGGCGGCGTGGGGATGGGAAAAACTCACCTGATGCATGCCATCGGACGCGAGTTGATGGACAGCTTCGGCGCCATGCGCGTGATCTACACTTCCAGCGAGCGTTTCATGAACGAGATGATCGCCTGCATCCGGACGGACCGCATGCCGCAGTTCCACCAAAGGTACCGCGCGGCCGATGTCCTGCTGATCGACGACATCCAGATCCTGGGTAATAAGGAGCGGACGCAGGAAGAGTTCTTCCACACTTTCAACGAGTTGCACGACCATCAGAAGCAGATCGTGATCTCCAGCGACTCCTCGCCGAAAGAAATTCCGGGCCTGGTGGAGCGCCTCCGGTCGCGGTTCGAATGGGGCCTGCTGGCCGATTTGCAGCCCCCTGACCTGGAAACCAAGATGGCCATCCTGGACAAAAAGGCCGATGCCGACGGAGTGAAACTGCCCGACGATGTCCGGTCGTTCATGGCCTCGAAGACCAAATCCAACGTGCGGGAACTCGAAGGAGCGCTCGTCAAGTTGATCGCCTACTCCTCGCTCACCGGTGTGCCGATTCACCTGCAGATGGCCCAGCAGGTTTTAAAGCACCTGGTCCACGTGCAGGACCGGAAGGTCACCATCGACTCGATTCAAAAAGCGGTTGCCGAACGGTTCCAGATCAAACAATCGGTGTTAAAGGAGAAGAGCAACACCTATAAGGTGGTTTACCCCCGGCAGGTCGCCATGTACCTGGTAAAGGAGCTGACCAATGCGTCCTTGCCGGAGATCGGACGGGCGTTTGGAGGCAAGCACCACACCACCGTGATTCACTCCGTAAACAAAATCGAGCAGGCGCGTACTGTTGATCCGGAATTGAACAGGCTCCTCCACAGTCTAATGGATTCATTACAAGGAGGTTAGCAAGTTATTCACAATGGGCTTCAAACAAGCTTTAGGGAAAATGTGCAAAAACGGTAACACTAACCTCTTTTTACAGAATCCTTGCCACCGGTTTCCTCAACTTCGTGTAGCGAAAAGTGGCTGAATTTAGTATAATTTAGGTAGCTTTCAACAGTTTGCACAGGCCCGATGAATACGGTTCTTATAGTACACATCTTTATAACCCAAAAGAGATAGGAGCTGTGGCCATGGAATTCACCGTCAGCAAAGGCGATTTGGTAAGGGAGCTGAGCTTGTCGCAGGGTGTGGTTGAAAAGAAGACCACCATTCCGATCTTGTCGAATGTGCTCCTGGAGGCCTCAGGCGATCGGGTGACGCTCACGGCTACAGACCTGGAGTTGGGGATTCGCTGCTCTTGCCCGGCTACCGTAAAGAAAGAGGGTTCCGGCACCGTGCCGGCCCGAAAACTGCTGGATTTCGTGCGGTTGCTGCCGGAAGGCGATCTTGCCATGAAGTTTCTGGAGAATCATTGGGCGACGATCACCAGCGGACGTTCCAAAACGCGCATTGCCGGCATGTCGCGGGAGAGCTTTCCGGAACTGCCGCAGATGCCCGAGCCGATCGCCGAGATTCCGATAAAAACGCTGGCTTCGATGATCGCGCGGACCTCGTTTGCGATTTCCATGGAGGAATCGCGGTTCACGCTGAATGGCGCGCTTTTGGTGATCCGGCCGGAAGGTCTCACCATGGTGGCAACCGACGGTCACAGGCTGGCTTTCGTGCAGTCGCCGGCTTCCGACAGCGGGCAGGTGCATCAGCCGTTTCGGGCCCTGGTGCCAAAGAAGGCGATGGCCGAATTGACCAAGCTGGCGGACGATGCCGGAGAGAATGGTAAGGTCCTGCTGGCCGCCGACGACAATCACTTGTTCTTTCAGGTAGGCCATCGGCTGTTGCAGACGCGCAAGCTTACCGGTAACTTCCCCGACTATGACCGCGTCTTGCCGAAGGATCATAACTTGATCGTCAAGCTGCCGAAGGATGAGATTCGAGCGGCTATCGAGCGCGTGGCGCAGTTTGCCGACGAGCGCTCTCGCGCCATTCGCGTGAAATTCGTGGGCGGCGAGGTGCAAATATTCTCTTCATCGGTGGAGATGGGAGAGAGCGAAGAAAGCGTCGTCAGCGAGTATCAGGGACCGGATCTGGAGATTGGATTCAACGCGCAGTACCTGCTCGATTTTCTGCGTGTCATCCCGCAGGATCATGTTGCCTTCGAGCTGAAGGATCAGAAAAGCGCGGGTGAATTGCGGCCGGATGGCGAGAACATAACGGACCAATACCGCTATGTCGTGATGCCGATGAGAATTTGAGTTGTTAGTGCGGGCGATGCCGCCTGCGCGATCGAATAAGCACGGACTAACCATGGGAAATGATGTAAATGCAGCCAGCGTCTATGACGCTACCAGTATTAAGGTACTCGAGGGATTGGAGGCGGTGCGCCTGCGGCCGGCGATGTACATCGGTTCGACCGGTGAAATGGGACTGCACCACCTGGTGTATGAAGTCGTCGATAACTCCGTGGACGAAGCTCTGGCGGGCTATGCCACCGAAGTCAGCGCCACGATTCACGACGACAATTCCGTTACCGTCATCGATAACGGCCGCGGAATACCGGTGGACCTGCATGAAGAGGAGGGCGTATCGGCGGCGCAGGTAGTGATGACCAAGCTGCACGCCGGCGGCAAGTTCGACTCCAAGAGCTACAAGGTATCGGGTGGCCTCCACGGCGTCGGCGTGAGCTGCGTCAATGCGCTGTCGGAGCGGCTGGAGCTGGAGATCTGGCGCGACGGGTACACCTGGCAACAGGAATATGCCATGGGGATTCCCAAGGCGCCTCTGGCCAAGGCCGGTAAGGCGGGCCGCAAAACCGGCACGCGCGTGACGTTCAAGCCGGATCCCTCCATCATGGAAATGACCGTGTTCAACTACGACACCCTGGCGCAGCGCCTGCGCGAGATGGCGTTCTTGAACAAGGGTCTCAAAATCACCCTCACCGACGAACGCGTCGATCCGGAAAAGCGCACGGAGTTCCTCTACAGCGGCGGAATCGCCGAGTTCATCCGCCACCTCAATCGCGGCAAGCAGGTGTTGCACGATAAGCCGATCTATTTCGAGGCGGATCGCCCGCTGCCCAACGGCGGCACCCTCAGCATGGAAGTGGCGCTGCAATATAACGACGGGTACTCGGAAAACGTCTTCAGCTTCGCCAACAACATCAACACCGTGGATGGCGGCACGCATCTGACCGGGTTCAAGACCGCGCTCACCCGCACCATCAATGCGTTCGGCCAGCGCGAGGGCTTGTTCAAGGACGTCAAGGAGAACCTGACCGGCGACGACGTGCGCGAAGGATTGACCGCCGTGGTCAGCGTCAAGGTGCCGCAGCCGCAGTTTGAAGGTCAGACCAAGGGCAAGCTGAACAGCGATATCGCCGGCTACATGACGCAGTTCGTCAACGACAAGCTGATGGAGTACTTCGACAAGAACTCCACCATCGGCCGGCGGATCGTGGGCAAGGCGATCGAGGCGTCGCGGGCCCGCGAGGCGGCGCGAAAAGCGCGCGACCTCACCCGGCGCAAAGGCGCGCTCGAATCCGGCGGCATGCCGCACAAGCTGGCCGACTGCCAGGAGCGCGACCCCGAGCGTTGCGAGTTGTTCCTCGTCGAGGGCGAATCGGCCGGCGGCACCGCCAAACAGGGCCGCGACCGGCGGTTCCAGGCGATTCTTCCGCTCAAGGGCAAGATCCTCAACGTGGAAAAGGCGCGTTACGACAAGATGCTCGGCCACGAGGAAATCCGCGCCATGATCACGGCGCTGGGCACGGGCATCGGCAAAGACGATTTCGACGCCACCAAGCTGCGCTACGGCAAGATCATCATCATGACCGATGCCGACGTGGACGGCTCGCACATCCGCACGCTCCTGCTGACTTTCTTCTTCCGCCACATGCACGAGTTGATCCTGCGGGAGCGCGTCTTCATCGCGCAGCCGCCGCTCTACCGAATCAAGAAGGGCAGGAGCGAGAAGTACATCAAGGACGAAAAGGAATTCACCAAGGAGATCATGCGCCGCGCCACCGAGAATCTGCGGCTCGAGACGCAGGGGGCCGCCAACGGCGCGGAATCGAAGACGGTGCTCGAAGGCGGCGAACTGCGCGCGTTTCTGCTCAACCTGGACGAATACGAGCAGATGTTCCACAAGGTCGGGCGCCGGCTGCGCGACCCGCGCGTGGTAGAAGTGCTGGCCAATGTCGAGCTGCGGGTGGACACCAAGGCGGACTTCCAGGAGGAGGCCAACCTGAAACCGGTGTTCGCGTCGCTGAACAAGCTGGGGCTCAACCCCGAGCTGCGGCGCGACGAGGAACACTCCTCGTACGCCGTGGTCTTCCACGATTCGACCAACGCCGAGCGCGCCATCGGCGTGGGCCTGCAGGCGCAGCCCGAGTACCGCCGCTTCCGCGCGCTGGCCCGCTCCATCGCCAGGTTTAACACCCCGCCTTTCCTGGTGGTGAAGAACGAGCGCCGCGAGTCGCTGGCGAACTGGAGCGACTTGCTCGAATACGTCAAGGCGGAAGGCAAGAAAGACGCATCCGTGCAGCGCTACAAGGGGCTGGGCGAAATGAACGCCGAGCAGTTGGCCGAAACCACCATGAACCCGGAGAAACGCACGCTGCTCTCCGTGCGCCAGGAGGACGCCGTCGAGTGCGAGGAGATCTTCTCCACCCTCATGGGCGAGGACGTGGAGAGCCGCCGCAAGTTCATCGAAGAGAACGCGCTCGACGTGAAGAATCTGGACGTGTAGTCATGGCCGCCGGGACGCTGATTTCGGTTGAGGAATACCTGAAGACGTCATACGACCCTGACGTGGAATACGTGGACGGCGTACTGTTGGAGCGCAATGTGGGTGACTGGTTGCACTGTTTGATCCAGCGGAATATTATTCTCGCCTTGAGTCGCAGATACCCGGATATTTTCGCGGTTCCGGAATTGAGATCGCAGACCCGGACCACGCGCTACCGTCTCCCTGACGTCTCCGTGCTGCTCGCCGCGCCCCAAACGAAGTACTTGCTGGAAGCGGCCTTTTTGGCGATCGAGATCCTGTCCGAAGACGACAGCATGAGCCGCATGATCGAAAAACTCAAAGAGTACGCCGCCACTGGCGTACCGAACATCTGGGTGATCGATCCGCGGCTCAGGCAAGTTTTCACCTTTCAAGGGAACACCCTTCAGGAAGTCCCTGGCGACGTCATCGCCACCGGCGACCCGCGCCTTGAACTCACCCGCGAGGAAGTGTTTCAGCACTGCTGACTACCGCCCGCGCGGCCCTGCGCACGTCTTCCAGCAGTATCTCCATATCCCGCGGCGTAGTCCGGTAATTCAGGACACAGCCGCGCAAGGCGAATTTTCCGCGGATCTTCGCGTTCGAAAGATAACTGCCGCCGGCGCGCTGCAACTCCACCAGGATGCGCTCGTTCAAAGCGTTGAGGTCGCCGGTGAAGCCGCGCGGGGCACAGCGGAAACAGAAGATCGAAAGGCCCGCCGGTGCGAGCATCTCGAAATCGTCCGCGGCGGCCACCAGGCTTTCGAAGTATCGCGCGCAGGCGATGTTTCCCTCGACGGCCTCGCCCAGGCGTTGCGCCCCGGCGTACTTGAACAACAGCCACAGGTCCAGAGCCCGGAAGGGGCGCGACAACTCGGGCCCGTAGTCCCAAAACGCAAAGGCTTCGTCGCGTTCCAGCCCGATGCGGCGGATGTAGTCGGCGTCGTGGCCGAAGGCCGCGCGCGCCCACTCCGCATCCTTGTATAGCACCGAGCCGGACCCCATCGGCAGATACAGCCATTTGTGCGGATCGAGCGCGATGGAGTCGGCCTCGGCGATTCGCGCAAACAACGGGCGGGCGGAAGGCGCCAAAGCGGCGAAGCCCCCGTACGCCGCGTCCACGTGGAGCCAGAGGTCGTAGCGCCGCGCGAGAGCCCCCAGCGCGCCGATGGGATCGAAGGCGCCCGTGGCCGTGGTGCCGGCGTTGGCCACCACGCAGAACGGAAGGTGGCCCGCTGCGAGGTCCTGTCGGACGGCCTGTTCGAGCGCGGCCAGGTCGATCTCGAGGCGCTCGTTGGTCGCGACTTCGCGCACGTTCGCCTCGCCGATGCCCAGCATCCCGGCGGCCTTGCGGACCGAGAAGTGGCCCTCTTCGGAGACGTACAGGCACATGCGCCTGCCCGTCGCCGCCAGGCCGTCGCGCACCACGTTGCCCGGCGCCTTGGCGCTGCGCGCGGCCGCGAGCCCGGCAAAATTCGCCATGGAGCCGCCGCTGGTGAGCACGCCCACTGCCTCCGCCGGGTACCCCAGCATTTCTTTGAGCCAGTTGATGGTGACGTGCTCCATCTCGGTGGCCGATGGGGCCGAGCGCCAGCACGTCACGTTGATGTTCCACGCCGCCTGGAGCATCGCTGCCACGGCGTTGACCGGCGTTCCGGGCGAACAGAGATAGCCGAACAGGCGCGGATGGGCGCTCTGCCGGTTGTAGCGGACGACGACGTTTTCCAGCGTGTCGAGAAGCGCGCTGAAATCGGAGCCGGATTGCGGAAGCCGCTCGTCGAGCTGTTCCCGAAGCGCGGCCGAAGTCGTGGGCACGAACACCGGCCGGCCGGGCAGGGATTCGTAAAATGCGGCGAGCCGCTCCAGGGCGGCGCGGCCCAGCGCGAGGATCTCGTCGGTCGGAAGGGCGAGCCGGTCGGTCATCGGAAAAGCTCAGGGTAGCACCGCCGGCGCCGTGTAGACACCGAATCCCCAAATTCCCATACACGTTTTCCCGCCCCCCGCAGTTGTATTTAATGAAAGGATGAGAACCCTGGCGTTCCTGGCGATGGCGGGTGCGATCAACGGGCAGGACGGCCGGGTGGGTGTAATCGAAGCCGCCAAAGCGGGCGACCTGGCGGCCTTCGAACAGCTCATCCGGCAGTACGAGCGCATGGTGCTGGTCACCGCCCTCCGGTTGCTCGGAAGGCTGGAGGATGCCCAGGATGTTTCGCAGGAGGTCTTCCTCAAGCTGTACCGGAACCTGGGCAAGGTCGAGGCGTCCGGCAGTCTCTCGGGTTGGCTCTACCGGGTCACCGTAAACGTCTGTCACGACCTCAGGCGCCGGCGCCCGGACACGGTCGCGGTGGAGGATGCCGGCGAGCTGGCCTCCCCCGATGCCGATCCGCAGCAGAGGACCGCGGCCGCCGAACGTCGGCGGGCGCTCGAGTTGAGCCTCCGCCTGCTGTCGGAAAAAGAAAGGGCGGCCTTGGTATTGCGCGATTTGGAGGGTCTCTCCACCGAAGAGGTGGCCCGTGTGCTGGGGTCGAGCGAGGCCACCGTGCGGTCCCAGATCTCCAAAGCGCGGGTGAAAGTCAAAGGGTTCGTAGAGCGCTACTTCCGGAGGCGCGTATGAATTGCAGGGATTGGGAAGAGCGGCTGGCCTTGTATGCCGGAGACGACCTCGCGCCCGCGGAACGGGCGGCGGTGGAGCGCCACCTCGGTGAGTGTGCCGGTTGCCAGGTTTTCTTGAGCGGGCTGAAAGCGGGAATCGACACGCTGCGGGAGGCTCACGAGGATGGGCCTTCGGAGGCGCATCTTGCGGCGGTGCGCGCGCGTGTGCTGGCGGATTTGCGGCATCGGCGGCGGTCGCGTGCCTGGGCGTGGGCTGTGGCCACGGTGGCGGCAGTGCTGCTGCTGTTGGTGGCGGTGCGGCCGGGCCGAAAGGAGGCCCCTCCTGTGCCGGTCGTGGCGGTCAGCCGGCCGCCGGCGCCGGTCGAGATCGAAAGACCGCGCCCCCGGCAGCCTGTCCGGCGCGTGCGGCATGTCGTCGCCCGCAATCGAGTCCGCACCCCGCTTTTGGCCAGCCCGCCCCCTAACGAGCCGGCCGAGCCGCTGGTAGTAAAGTTGATCACCGACGACCCCGACGTGGTGATCTATTTGATTTCAGGTGGAAAAGGAGAACCGAAATGAAACGGCTGTTGTTTGCAGTGATGTTGTTGGCCGCCCCCGCGGTGGCGCAGCAGGCGTCCACGCCCGCGCCGGAGCCCCGCGTTCAGAAGCTGTTCATCTTGAAATATGCGAATCCCCAGACGGTCCGAAACCTGCTCGTGACCTTCGGGGCAACAGCGGAAACCAACCAGGAGATGCGCGCCCTGGCAGTCTCGGCCACCGCCAACCAGATGCCCGCCATCGAAGATGCCATCGCGCGGCTGGACGTGCCCTCCGCGGCGCCCAAGAATATCGACCTTACCTGTTACATGGTCATCGGCGGCGAGAGTGACGCGGGATTGGGCGGCCCCATGCCGAAGGAGCTCGACAGCGTCGTCACGCAGTTGAAGTCCGCCTTCGCTTTCAAAAATTATCGCCTGATGGACGTGCTGATACTCCGCGCCAGGACGGGCCAGACCGCGCAAACGACCAGCTCCGGCGGCACGGTGGCTTCTGGTTCTGGTGGTTCCCCACTTGTACAGAGCGGCAACCTACAGGTCGTCACGACGTTCCAGATCAAGTCCGCGAGCATTGGGACCGATGGCACTACGATTCGAATCGACGGCATGAGGGCTAGCAGCCGTGTACCGTTGGCATCGGGAAACGGGCAGTTCAATTACACCAACCTGGGACTGGATTCCGACGTGGACATCAAGGAGGGCCAGAAGGTGGTAGTCGGCCGCGTCGGCGTCACCAACGATCAGGCGCTCTTTCTGGTCCTGTTGGCCAAAGTGTTGAACTGAGCCGCGGTCTACCCCGTCTTGCTCTTCCGCGCCCGCTTCTTGGGCTCCGCCTCGAGCGCAACTTCTTCCTGCTCCGCGGAAGCCGCCGCCGTGGCCACCATGGCCGGCTTCCGCTTCTCCGCCAGGCTCCGCTTCAGCGCTTCCATGATGTCGATCACCGGCGCCACGTGTTCCACCGGCGCCTCCACCACCTTCTTGCCTTCGATCTTGTCCTCGATCATCTTTTGCAGGTTCTGGCGGTACTCGTCGTGATATTTCTGCGGCTCGAATTCGGCCTCCAGCGATGAGATCAGCATCTTGGCCATGGCGAGTTCCTTCTCTTTCACCAAGCTCGTATCGGTGCGGAACTCCTCCACCTGCCGGATCTCGTCCTGGAAATACATGGTGTGCGAGAGGATCCCCTTCGACCCCGGCCGCAGCACGATGATGTGCTCGCGGTTGTGCATCGCCACCTTGGCCAGCGCGTAGTATTGCGATTCCCGCAGCGCCTGGAACAGCAGCGCGTAGGGCTTCTCGCCGCCTTCGTCCGGCGCCACATAGTAGGAGCTTTCCAGGTAGATGGGGTCCACCTGGTCCCCCTTGACGAATTCCAGAATCTCCATCACCTTGGCGGTCTTGGGCGCGACCTTCCTGATGTCCTCGTCCTCGATCACCACGTAGCGGTCCTTCTCGTACTCGTAGCCTTTCACGAGTTCGCTGCGCTGCACCGGTTTGTCCTCGGCCTGGCAATACGTGACTTGCCGTATGCGCGAGTGGTCGTCTTTGTGCAGCAGGTTAAAGCTGATGGTCTCGCCGCGCGCGGCGCTGAATAGCCGGATGGGGAAGGAAACCAGGCCAAATGTCAAGTGGCCTTTCCAAACGCTTGATGCCATATATTCATCCTCAACGGTCAGGTTTTCAAGATACTACAAAGCCCATTAAGATGTAAATGTTAGGATGTAAAGGGACTTATGCCTCTCGAAGAGTATGCCGCCAAGCGCAAGTTCCAAAACACGCCCGAGCCTCCTCCCGGGGAACAGAGCACGGCGGATGCCAACTATTTCTGCGTGCAGCGCCACGATGCCACGCGCCTGCATTATGATTTCCGCCTGGAGATAGACGGCGTCCTCAAAAGCTGGGCCGTGCCCAAGGGCCCCACGCTCGATCCCGGGCTGAAACATTTTGCGGCGCACGTGGAAGATCATCCCGTCGAGTACGGCTCGTTCGAAGGCACCATCCCCAAGGGCAACTACGGCGCCGGAAGCGTGATGCTGTGGGACCGCGGCGCCTTCGAGCTGCTGGGCGGCGTCTCCGGGAAGGAGCAACTGGCGCGCGGCGACGTGAAGTTCCGACTGCATGGCGAAAAGCTGAAGGGCGAGTTCGCCATCGTCCACATGAAGGGCCGCGGCAAGGGCAACGAGTGGCTGCTCATCAAGAAGCGCGACCAGTTCGCCGTGCCGGGTTGGGACGTCGAAGCCCACGCCTATAGCGTGCTCTCCGGCCGCACCCAGGAAGAAATCGCCCAGAACCTGCCGGCGCGCGAGACCAAGCGCGAGACGGCGGGCAAATCCGATCGCGTCTGGGAGAGCCGGCCGGCCGGCCGTGCCGTGCGCGCGGCGCCCGTGAAGACCGTGGCCGCGCCGGCAAAAAAAAAACTGAAGTTGACCTCGCCGGCCTGAAAGGCGCGCGCCCCGCCGCCATGCCGGCGTCGTTGGAGCCCATGCTGGCGACCCTGGCGGATCGCCCGCCGCGCGGCAACGACTGGCTCTTCGAAGTGAAGTGGGACGGCATCCGCGCCATCGCCTTCGTGGAGCGCGAAGAGGTGCGGCTCCAATCCCGCAACGGGCTGCGCTGCGAGCGCCAGTATCCCGAACTGGCGGTGATCCACCATCAGATCGCCGCCGAGAGCGCCATCCTGGACGGCGAAATCGCGGTGCTCGACGAAAAAGGCGTGGCGCGCTTTCACCTGATCCAGCCGCGCATCGCCAACTCCGATCCCAACGCCGTGGCCCACATGGTGCGGTCCACTCCGGTGGTCTATTTCGCCTTCGACCTGCTGTACCTGGATGGCTACGACCTGCGCGGCGTTGGTCTCGCCCGGCGCAGGGAGCTTCTGGAAGCCGTGGTGGCGCCCGGCGGCGCGCTGCGCATCTCCGAGGCCTTTCCCGGCGCCGGGCAGGAACTGCTGGAGGCGGCGCGCGAGACCGGCCTCGAAGGCATCGTCGCCAAGCACGCCGCCAGCACCTACGAATCGAAGCGCAGCCGCGAGTGGCTTAAGATCAAGATCGTGGGCGAGCAGGAGTTCGTCATCGGCGGGTTCACCGAGCCGCAGGGCGACCGCAGTCACTTTGGCGCGCTCGTGCTGGGCGTGTTCGACGATGGCAAACTCCGCTGGGTGGGCAACGTGGGCACCGGCTTCGACCAAAAACTGCTGGCGTCCCTGCACGCGCGCCTCGAGCCGCTGATCACAAGCGACTGCCCGTTCGCCGTGCGCCCCAAGCCCGATCGCGGCATCACCTGGGTGCGCCCCGAGCTGGTCTGCCAGGTGAAGTACGCCAATTGGACGCAGGACAACCGCCTCCGCGCGCCCGTGTTCCTGGGCCTGCGGAACGATGTCCAGCCGCGAGCCGTGGGGCGCGAAACGCCCGATCGCGAGGCGCCCGAGCGCGGCGAACTGCTCGACGGCCGGGCCAAGGAAGCCACCGTCGAGATCGATGGCCGCAAACTGAAGTTCACCAACCTGCCCAAGGTCTTCTATCCCGACGAAGGCTACACCAAGCGCGACGTGCTCAACTATTACGACTCCATCGCGGAGCTGATTCTGCCCCACCTCGAGGACCGCCCGCTCTCGCTCAAGCGTTACCCTAACGGCATCAAGGAGCAGTTCTTTTTCCAGAAGGACGCTCCCGAGACGTTCGCCGACTGGCTGCGGACCGAGGCCATCGATTCGGATCACTCCGGAAAGCAGATCCGCTACGTTTTCGCCGAGGATCGGGCCAGCCTGCTGTACCTGGTGAACCTGGGCTGCATCGACCACAACCCCTGGATGAGCCGCTCGGCCACTCTGGACCACCCCGATTTCGTCCTGATCGATCTGGACCCGCAGGAGTGCCCCTTCGACCTGATCGTGGACGCGGCCCACCTGGTGAAGCGCGTGCTCGACAAGATCGGCCTGGCGGGCTACCCCAAAACCACCGGCGGCGATGGCCTGCACATTTACGTCCCGCTCGAGCCCGTCTATTCATACGAGGAAGCGCGCACGTTCGCCGAGCTGATCGCGCGTCTGGTGATTCACGAAAAGCCCGAGATGTTCACCACGCCGCGATCGGTATCCAAACGCCAGCGGAACCGCGTGTATTTCGACTACCTGCAGATTGCGAAATCCAAGACCATCTCCGCCCCGTACGTGCTACGGGCCTACCCCGGCGCGCCCGTGGCCACGCCGCTCGAATGGGCCGAAGTAAAGCGCGGCCTGCATCCTGGCCAGTTCAACATCACCAACGCGCGCGATCGTTTCCGTGCGAAAGGCGACCTGTTCGCCGGAGTGCTGGACCAGCCGCAGAAGCTGGAGGACGCTCTGGGGAAGTTGGAGGGGTTGTTCCGAGGGTAGGCACTCCTTGTCAGCCGGCTGGTTTTCTGTCTATGATTCAGTGGAAGCAAAGTGAAGCAAAGAGAAGACGTTTTCACCGAAGTCGGCGTTTAGGCGTAGCGACAGCTACCATCCAGGCCGAGGCTGGCCGGCGTTTCGCAAAACGCTGGGCGCGCCCTCGCCAGCCGAGATCGGATCGGAATCTGAATGAGACCGAAAGTGTACCTGGAAACATCCTTTGTGAGCTATCTCGCAGGACGTCTTAGCCAAGACTTGACTACCCTCCAGCGCCAGTTGAGCAGTCAGCGATGGTGGGAACGGAAGAGGGCGGAGTTCGAACTGGTCGCATCGGAAACTGTTTACGAGGAATGCCGGCAAGGCGATCGGCAGGCGGTCGAGAACCGCGCAGCGATTCTGGATCAGACAACCCTTCTGCCGCTGACGGGCGAGATACTGGACATAGCGAGGCGATTAATCGATCCCGGTCCGTACCCGAAAAGGGCGGCGGCTGACGCCATCCACATCGCGGCGGCCACCGCTTACGGATGCGACTATCTGCTGACCTGGAACTTTAAGCACATCAACAACGCGCAGATCAAGAGGGAAGCAACGAGGATCATTGAAGAGTATGGCTACCGACCGACAACCATCTGCACTCCCGAAGAGCTCATGGGATCTGACGACCAAACCTAAGGATGACATCGTGGAGGAGATTCATGCCTGGCGGGAATCCTACGCCGCCCAGTTCGGTTACGATCTCGATCGGATCTTCGAGGACCTGAAGGCGAAGGAAGCGAGGAACCCGGCCCCGCGCGCAAATCTGAAGCCCCTGAAGCCGAAAGCCCCTGGGTGAACGGCTGCAAGAGCCTCTGCATACAAGCTCCTACGCCGGCTTGACGGCACGGGTTCCGAAAGTGTGTACCGCGGCCTGAATTGATTTCTTCCGCCGCCAGATCCTTGTATCCTCTTAGTTACCGTGGTGACCTTGCGCCGGCTCCTGGTGATCCCTCTCCTAGCGGCGATCTTCGCCTTCTACGCTGTCACGATTCGCGACGGCCACGTCTGGGATGACGACGCCGCCATGTATATCCTGCATGCGCGCAACATCGCCGAGGGCCGGCCTTACAGCGACACGGGTTACATCTTCAACCCGGAATACGCGGCCCTCGGGCCGGTGGCCTACCCCCCGGGCTTGCCCCTGCTGCTCGCCCCGGTTTGGGCCGCGAGCGGTCTGAACCTGTACGCCATGAAACTGCTGGAGGTTGGCCTGTTCGTCGCCAGCCTTGCATTTCTGTACGCTCTGTTCCGCAAGCACCTCGGGGAGCCGGAGTGCCTGGTCCTGGTCTCCATCACCGGGCTCTGCCCCATGCTCTGGGACCAGAAAGAGTTCATCGGCAGCGATCTCGCATTCCTCCCGTTCCTGTTTCTGGCGCTACTCGCCATGGAACGCGCCTATGCGCGGGCCAGTCCGCCCCGGTTAGGGGAAGCCGCTCCGATCGGTCTCCTCATCTGGGCGGCATACGCCATCCGCATCATTGGCATGGCGCTTCTGCCCACCTTGATCGCCTGCGACTGGTTGCGCACCCGGAGGATCTCGCGCTTTGCGGTGGTCACCACCTTGGTTGCGGTTGCGCTCTGTGTCACCCAAAGCCGGTTCGCCCACTCCGAGGGCGCTTTGCTGTCGCTGGTTCGATTTGATCCCCAGACCGCAATCCACAACGCGTGGATGTACGGGAAAGAGCTTCGTTGGTTCTGGCTGTCGGGAAAGTTGGCGATCGTCTCGTGGATTCTCTATGGCGCTACGCTCGTCGCCGCCGCGTGGGGACTCCTCGAGAGGCTGCGCCGCCCGGCGGGCCTTCGGATCGCCGAGTTGTTCCTGGTGTTCTACGCCGGTTTTCTGCTGTTCTACCAGCCCAACGAGCCGCGCTTTCTTCTCCCCGTGTTCCCCATCTACGTGGCCCTCGCCGTCGAGGTTGCCGGCCGCCTGATTCGCCGGCTGCGGTCCCCTGCCCGTGTCGCCGTGGCCGCCGCGCTCCTGGCGGCGCTAGGCATCGGCTACTCGGCGCAATACGCCGCGCTCGACTGGGGGCCGATTCGAGAGAGCTTCCTGGACGACGATTTCCTTCAGGTGGCGGATTTTGTTCGAAGCCACACCAGTGAGTCCGACGTGTTTCTCTTCCGCAAGCCCCGTGTACTGCCGTTGCTGACCGGCCGCCGCGCCGCGACCTACGCCATGCAGCCTGGCCTGGGAGAATTTGTCCGCGGTCTCCACCCCGATTACCTCGTTGCCGTGAACGCTCCAGCAGGCATTTTCGCGTCCGACGCGGACTACCTCTGGCCCTTCATCAAGGCCCATGCGCAAAGCCTCCAGCTGGCCTATCGGAATTCCACATACAGTATCTATCGGGTGCTGGCGCCATGAGCATTAGGGCTTCTCACCGCTCCGGCTTCTGCTCCGTCCGCGTATCCCCGCGCTTGATCTGCGCCCGCCGGCGCCCTTGCTCCAGGTTGCCGGCGGCCTTCTGCTTGGCGGCATCGCTGATCTGAACGCGATTGTTCACCGCCACCGAGCCGGCCGTTTTCGCCATCCTGGTCGCCGTGCCTTTGTGCTGGATCACGTCCGTCCGCCCCTCGATGGTCGCCACGCCGCCCTGCACGTGCACCTGTAAATTGTCGGCGCCGATCTTGGACTTGGCGAACTTCGCGCGAATGGCCGCCTCCAGCTTTGCATCCGACGAGGCAGGCTGGGCCGCCGCGTTGGACGGCGCCGCCTTCGCCGCGGGTTTCGGCGCCGTCCTCGCGGGGGTGGTCTGCGCCGTACGCTGCTCGCTCGCCCCAACCGCCGCCATCGCCGGCAGCAGCAACAACACCGTTATCCATCTTGCGCTGGTCATAACAGATACGGTCTCCCCACTCCCCCGTTGTTCTCAGGAATCTGTGTTAAAGTTGGGATTCTCAAGGCTTTCTTCTTCGATGCCCGAACAGATCCTGCTGCAAGGCAAAATCCTGGGCACAGAAGAGTTCCTATTGGCCAGTTCCGCCGAAGGACGGTCCGGGCGTTCGGCCGGTGAGGATTTGCTCGCTGGACGCTCGCAGTGGATCACTCTGCTGTGCGAAGTGCTGCCCCGAGCCCTCCTCGCGGAACTCGGTCTGGCCCGCATTTTGCTCGGCTCCTCCGGCGGCGGCCAGTTCCTGCTCGTGCTTCCCGGCGAGGCCCGCGACGCCGCCGAAACCTTCCTGACGGCCGCGGCGCGCCAGGTCGCCGACCTCAGCTCCGGGTACGCCCGGCTGATCTGGGGAGTCACCGACAACCTCGACGATTGGGCGGTCATTCGCCGGCGCATCAACGACGAGCTTCAGGGCAAGCGCAACGCCCCGCTTGCGGAGCCGGGCGGAACCTCCGCCTTCCAGCCCTTCTCCCGTACCAATCACTCCGACGCCGACGCGTATTTTGCCAAGGAGTTGGGTGCCAAGGTGCGCGAAGCTTCGCGCATCGCCTGGTCGCCCGAGAATCCCGCCAGAGTCACGCCGGGCGAAGGCAAGCACTCCTGGTCCTTGAGCTCCAACCTCTCGCCCGACGGCATCATGCTGGCGCGCCACGCCGCGCCCTCCGACGACGGCAAGACCTCGGCGCCCGTCCAGACGCTCGCCCGCCGTTCCCAGGGCCGCTCCATCTGGGGCGTCCTGCGCGGCGACGTGGACAACTTCGGCCTGCGCCTGCGCCGCGTCCACAGCATCGAAGAGCACGTCCCCCTCTCCGTCCTGTTCAAGCAGTTCTTTGCCGGCGAGATGGAAGTGCTCTGCTCCATGCCCGAGTTCTGGCGCAAGGTCAGCATCATTTATTCCGGCGGCGACGATTTCGCGGTCTACGGCTCCTGGGACGCCCTCATCGCCCTGGCGCGAGAGGTGCAGCGCCTGTTCCACCGCTTTACGGAAGAGAATCTGAAGGAGTACCCCGGCGCCGAGGGCAAGACCATTTCCATGGCCATCGCGCTCGCCCCCGAGACCTACTACCCGCTGGCGGCGGTCTACGAGGAGGCCGGCCGCAACCTGGACCTGGCCAAGTCCGCCGACAAGGACTGCATCTACCTGCTGGGCCGCATTCTCGAATGGCGCCACCTGTCCGACGCCGCGGAGCTCAAGGACACCGTGACGCGCCTGATCCACGATTTCCGGATGTCGCGGCAGTTCCTGTACCAGTTGCGGAGCTTTTACCGGCAGGAGGCGTACGCCGGCCCGGCCATCCAGACGCAGCGCACCTGGCGTTTCCAGCGGCGCTTCAACCGGATCCTCAGCGGCACGCGCGACCGCGAATTTCAGAAACTGCGCACACACCTGATCAGCGAGCTGGTCGGGCGTAAATCGGCCGAAGTGAAGCTGCGGCCCGCGGGCCTGGTGGCCCTCGAGTGGGCCAGATTGGTGACAGAGGTTTAGCACATGGCACAAGAGCAGGAACAACGGAAGGAAGCCCGTCCCAACCGCGAAGGCCGCGGAGGTCCGCCCTCCGGACCCGGGCCTCGTGGCGACCGCCCGGGCGGCGATCGTCCCCCCGATCGCGGCGACCGCGGTGACCGCGGGGATCGCGGCGGCGACCGTCGCGGCTACGACCGCGGCCGTCCCGAAGGCCCCCCCGAGATCGAGTTGGATAAGCTGATCGGCGACAGCCTCTACCTGGACAACCAGGCCCACTCCATCGTCAGCCGCATGCGCGATATGGATTCGGGCACCAAGAGCCAGTTGCGGCGCCTCTACAGCGCCGTGCGCCGGGCCGTCCGCGCGCCCGAAAGCGACCGCCAGCACGAGTTCGTCATGCTGCGCGCCCGCCTGGCCTACACCATCGCCCGCCACGGACTGCGCAGCCTCGACCAGCTCGAAAAGCTGCTCCTCCAGGTCACGCGCAAGAACGACATCCGCGGCTACGAACGATTCAAGGACCTATTCGAGGCCATCGTGGCCTACAACGAGTAAAGCATGAGCGCACACACCTCCCAAACCGAGTTGAAACTGATCGGAAAGCTGATCCTCGAAGGCGAAATGCACTGCGAAACCGGCCTGCACGTCGGCGCGGGCAAAGGTTCGCTGGAGATCGGCGGCTCCGATAATCCCGTGGTGAAGGACGCGTTCGGCCGGCCCTACGTGCCGGGAAGCTCGCTGCGCGGCAAGATCCGCTCGCTGCTCGAGCAGTCCTCCGGTTTCGCCGTGCCCGCCGAGCTGGTGTACCTCTCACGCCGCAAGGGGCAGGAAGTCCGCATCCACCAGAGCGACCGCCCCGATGACGACATCTGCATCCTCTTCGGCCGCAATCCCGGCCGCATGGAGCGCGTGCAGGGCGAGACGCTCGACACCACCCAGGCCACCCCCGCCAGGCTTGCCGTGTTCGACGCGCCGCTCGACCCCGAGAGCATCACTCCCCAGATGCGCGAGAACCTCGACGACGAGCTTACCGAAGTCAAGAGCGAAAACGCCATCGACCGCATCACCTCGCAGGCCAATCCGCGCACCCTGGAGCGCGTGCCCGCCGGCGCCCGCTTCCGTACGCGCTTCGTCATGGACGTGTTGTGCGAAGAGGATGCGCCCCTGGTTCTGCGCCTGATTGAAGGCCTCCGCCTGCTCGAAGACGACTCCCTCGGCGGCGGCGGCTCGCGCGGCAGCGGACGCGTCAGCTTCGCCAACCTCAAGCTGGTGTGGCGCGGCCGCAACTACTACGCCTCCGGCGCCGCCCAAAAAGAGATCGGCGCGGGCCCCACTCTGGCGGCCATTCAGACCGCCGTGACCGGCTCCGGCTTTGCCTTCCTGCGCGAGGAGTAATGAATCCGGGACTGGTGGTCAAACTCCGTCCCGCCGGCCCCTGGCGCATCGGGCCGGATTCGGGCGCGCGCAACCGCACCGACGTCATTTATCACAGTGACTCGCTCTACTCCGCGGTCACGTCCGCCATGTTGCGTCTGGGCTCGCTCGAAGAGTGGCTGGATGCCACCGCGCGGAACGCCGCGCCGGCCGTCTGTTTCAGCTCCTGCTTCCCGTTTCAGGACGAGATCGGTTTTGTGATTCCCCCGCGCACCCTCTGGCCGCCCTCCTCGCCCGCGCTGCTCTCCGCGCGCGTCCGCTGGAAGAGCGCCCGCTTTGTGCCGCTCGCCGTGGTGCAGTCCATCGCCCACGGGCAGCCGCCCGATGAGAACGACTGGAGCATCGACGGCCCCAGCGAATGTCTCGTGCCCGCCGGCAGCCACGGCCCCTTCCTCGCCGGTGTTCGCTGGAGCGCCGCGGTGGACCGTCTCACCGGATCGTCCGAACGCCACTCCACGGCCTGTATCGAGTTTCAACCCGGCGCCGGCCTGTGGACCATCGTTTCATTTGCCGATGAAGCCGCGCGCGCGCGATGGATCGAACCGGTCAAAGCCGCATTCCGTCTCCTGGCCGACAGCGGTTTCGGCGGCGAACGCTCGCGCGGCTGGGGCCGCTCCGATGCGCCGGAGTTCGTCGAAGGAACTCTGCCCGACATGATTCTGGGCGCCAAACCGGCGGCTCCGGCGCCGCCGCCAACCCCGGAAGCGGAAGCCCCCGCTGCGCCCGCCGCGGAACCTCTTGCCGCGGCCGCGCCCGACGAGCCGATTCTCTCGCCCGTGGCAGTGCCCGAAACGCCGCCCGCGGAATCCGAACCGGTGGCGCCCTTGGAGCCCGCCCCCGAAGCCGAATCTCCGGCCCCCGAGCCCGTTCCCGTGTCCCCGGAGCCGCCCCCCGCAAGCCCTCGCCCGGCCTCCGTCTACTGGCTCCTCTCCCTCTTCACCCCGGGCGCGGCCGACACCGTCGACTGGCGCCGCGGCAACTACGCCCTCATGGCCCGCGGCGGCCGCGTCGAGAGTCCCGCCGGCTCCGGCGAAATCAAGAAACAGATGCAGATGGTGGCCGAAGGCTCCGTGCTCCACGCCGCTTCCGAGCCGCGCGGCTCCGCCTCCGACGTGGCTCCCGACGGCTTTGCCCATCCCGTCTTTCGCGCAGGGTTCGCCGTCTCCATCCCCCTGCCCGAGGTGAGTTGATGCGCTATCGCCTCACGTGCCTCACTCCATTGCTGGTTGGCGACGGCCGCAAGCTGTCCCCCATCGATTACATGGTCTGGAAGGACCACGTCAATGTGCTCGACCAGTGGCGCATCTTCCGGCTTCTGGCCAAAGGGCCGCGTCTGGAAGGCTACCTGTCGCAGCTCAAGAAGGCCGACAAGCTCGATTTCGCCTCCTGGGGCGGCTTCGCCCAGAACTTCGCCGGCCGCCGCATTCCCTTTGAAAACGCCGCCTATTCGGCCTACTGGAATCGCGCCATGGGCGACAGCCTGCACATCCCCACTTTCGCCTCCGGCGCCTCTGGACCGTATCTCCCCGGCGCCGCCATCAAAGGCGCACTGCGCACGGGCATGGTTTTCGCCAACTGGCGCGACGGTATGTTGCAGGACGTGCTGGCCCGCGTCACGGGTGACCGTCCGCCCCGCCGTCCCGCTGCAACCGTGGAAGATCAGGCGCTCGGCCCCGCCGGTTCCGACCGCATGCGGTTCCTGGGCGCGGGCGATTCCGCCCCCGTTGCCGCATCGGTGTTCAAGATCTACCTGCTCCGCACCTCCACGTTGCAGCCGCGCGGCGCCGGCTTCACGCTCGGCTGGAAGCAGAGCCCGCGCGGCGCCGTCGATGGCGCGCGCCCCGAGGAAAGCACCCCCACGTTCGCCGAAATGGCCGTTCCCGGCTCCACTTTCGAAGGCGTTTGGGACGAGAAAAACTTCTTCCTCCAGCCCGAAGTCCGCCGCGCGCTGCGCTGGCCCGAAGGGGCCGGACGCGCCCAGATCTTCGAGGCGGTAAACGTGTACGCCGCCGGCCTGCTGACGCTGCAACGCCAGTACGCCTCCTGGGCCGGCATGGGCCTGCTGGACAAAAGTCTCGAAGAGCTCGAGCAGCGCCTCGACGCCGCCCGCCAGAAAGGCGCGTGCCTGATCTCGATGGGTTGGGGCGGTGGCCTGACCGCCAAGAGCGCATGGCTGGATACGACCAATCCGGACTATCGCAAGATCCTCCAGCAATTCGCGCTCTACAACCGCGCGCTCTCCACCAGCCTGCCGTTCCCCAAGACGCGCCGCATCGTGTTCTTGAACAACCGCCCCGCGACCTTGCCCGGATGGGCCGAGCTCACCGTCGAGTGAGCCTCGCCTCCGCGCGCGTAAGCCAGCGGCCGTCGAGACCCTCGCGGTCGCCCCACATCCATTTGCCCTACAATGAAGGGAGACTGATATGACGAAGACTGTCTATGTATTACCGTCCGATCAGGGTTGGACCGTCAAAAAAGAAGGAAAGCCTGGCAGGCTCTTCACCACCAAGAAGGATGCGGTATCCGCGGCTCGTAAAGCCGTCAGGGCCGCTGCATCCGGCCAGTACGTCGTTTTTGACAAGGATGGTCGAATCACTTCTCGTGTTGCCGTCGGGTTGCCCAAAATCCTGCCTCCTTACCGAAAGAGCAGCTTGGGAACCAAGAGAATTGAGGAAGTCGTATCGAAGGTCATCTTCGCTCGCCTGATCTCCGAGTCATGATTCGTGACAACCCGCCTGTGCAGCACTCATGTCTTTATCAACTGCCCGTTTGATTCCGCGTACAAGCCTCTCTTCAACGCCATCGTGTTTGCCATCGACAACCTTGAATTCGTCGCCCGCTGCGCGCTGGAACTGGATGACGCCGGCGAGGTGCGCCTCGCCAAGATCGAGCGCCTCATCGAGGAGTGCAAGTTCGGGATTCATGACATCTCGAGCGTGGCGCTCGACACCAACACCGGACTGCCCCGCTTCAACATGCCGCTGGAATTGGGGCTTTTTCTGGGCTGTAAGCGGTTCGGCGGTGGCGGCCAACGCGGGAAAGCATGCCTGATCCTCGATACCGAACCCTACCGGTACCGGGCGTTCATGTCCGACATCTCTGGCCAGGACGTTCATGCGCACGGTGGAGACCCGAGCCGGGCCATTGTTGAAGTTCGCAATTGGCTGACAGCGGTTTCCGGCCGCAAAGAGATGCCCGGCGGAGAGGAGATTGCGCGCCGCTACACCCGCTTTCTGGCGGGCCTGCCCGGCATCTGCGCCGGCTTGCGGCGCGAGCCGCAAGCGCTCACGTTCGCTGATCTGTCGGAGATCATCGGGATGTGGCTCAAGGCGGGCCTCTGAATCGTCAGTCCGCCGAAGTACCGCTTCTCCACTATCTGGCCTTTTGCGCGCCCCCAGCCCTTCCCCGCCTCCTAGCCGCGCCCCGCCGGAACCCTCGCCGCCACCGGCGATTTCTGTTGTCTCGGATCCCGCTCCTGGGATAAGATCTAAAATTGCTGCAACTGGAGAGGAAAATCGATGGCCTCAAAACCACCCGTATCCGGCGCATTTAATCAAGGGCTCGTTCCCACAATCGCCTGCTTCAACCAGGCGACCGTACCGCTCGGAGTGGACCTGGACGCTCTGATCGCAGCCATGCAGCAGTACGTCACCTCATCCGTGGCGCCAGTGTGGGGAACACCCGCGACGTTGGTCAAGACCACGGGCTTTCAGGCCGGCGCTTGGGCCATGGTCTTCCTGGACAACGCCGACCAGCCCGGTGCGCTGGCCTACCATGACCTGACTCCGGATGGCTTGCCCATCGCCAAAGTTTTCGTGAAGACAACCTTGGACGACAACCAACTGGTGAGCGTGTCCGCGTCCCACGAATTGGTGGAGATGCTGGTCGACCCGGCCATCAACATGATGACCACGGGCCCGGACTCCCAAACGATGTACGCCTACGAGAGCGCGGATCCGGTTGAGGAATCGGATTTTCCGGTGAATGAAATTGCCATGAGCGATTTCGTGTACCCCGTTTTTTTTGAGACGTTTCGCGCAGCCGGCTCGGTGCAGTTCGACTACATGAACCAGGTCACCAAGCCGTTCCAGATTCTCAAGGGCGGCTACCAGATCGTCTTCAAAGACGGCCAGTTCAGTCAGGTGTACGGCTCCAAGGCCAAGGAAAAGCGTTTCGCCAAGGAAGACCGCCGTGGCCACCGCAGCGAGACGCGCAAGTCGGGAACAATGGTGAAGGCCAACAAGAAAGAGCTTGCGCGGTACTTTTAGAGCCGCCGGCGCGCGTGTTGATCCATCGGGCGGGAGCGTAATATGCTAACGGGTGCATGAAGGTCGCCCTGCTGTTCAACGGGAAGCCCGCGTCGCTGGAGGCCGGCCTTCCCGACGATACCTTCGAGGAGTATGACGACCCCGCGACCGTCTGTCACATCGCCGCCGCTCTCCGCTGTCTGGGCGTGACGGTCGAGCCCGTGCCCGCCGACCGGCGCCTGCCGTGGCGGCTCGAAGAGGACCGCTTCGATTTCGCTTTCAATATCGCCGAAGGCCCCGTGACGCTGGCCGGCCGCGCGCGCCGCTGCCGCGAGGCCATTCCCGCTGCCGTCTGCGAATTGCTGGGCGTGCCCTTCACCGGCTCCGACGCGCTCACGCTCGGCCTCACGCTGGACAAGGCCCTGGCGCGCCGCGTCGTCTCGCCCGAAGTGCCCGTCGCGCCCGGCGCGCTGCTCGAAGATGAGCCCTGGGACGGCCTTCTTTCCGGCCTCCGCTTTCCGGTGATCGTCAAGCCTGACGACGAGGGCTCGAGCAAGGGGATACACGCCGACAGCCTGGCCACCCATCCCGGCGCCGCGGTCGCGGTGGCCCGCCGGCTGCGCGAAGCTTACCAATGCCCGCTGCTGGTGGAGGAGTTCCTCCCCGGCGCCGAGGTGACCGTCGCGCTGGCCGGCAACCCGCCCGATGTGCGCCTCCTCGGCATGATGGAGATCGCCCCCGCGTGTGACGGCGCCCCCTTCGTGTATTCCTTGGAAGTGAAGCGCGACTTTCGCCGCCGCGTCGTCTACCACGTGCCGCCGCGCCTCGATCCGGCGGTCGCGTCGGCCATCGAGCGCTACGCCCGCGCGGCCTACGGTCTGCTTGGCTGCCGCGATATCGCCCGCATGGACTTCCGCCTGGATCGTTCGGGCCGGCCCTGCTTCCTGGAGTGCAATCCGCTGCCGGGCCTGAATCCCGAAACTGGCGACATCGTCATCCTCACCGCGGGAGCCATCCCCTACGACCAACTGGTGCAGGGCATCCTGCTCGACGCCATCGGCCGTACCGGTGTGGGCGTCTCGTGAAAGTCCTGGTCCTGCACTCGCTCCCGCCGGATACCGCCGGCCCCGGCCGCACCGTGGATGAGTTCGCGCTCGATGCCGCCGCCGCCAATGTCGCCAGTGTCCTGCCGGACGCCGTGGTTGCCGGAGTGCGCGGCGAAGTGCGCGAGGTCGTGGCGCTGCTCGATCTCCATCGGCCCGACGTG
>Ga0116223_10000028_pt1 | contig 195192 bp, 165 predicted proteins | sample Sb_taG_3_FD_90092 | JGI IMG/M metagenome (GOLD analysis project Ga0116223, IMG submission 90092) | Peat soil microbial communities from Weissenstadt, Germany - Sb_50d_a_PC metaG | ecosystem: Environmental > Terrestrial > Soil > Wetlands > Peat | place: Germany: Weissenstadt | collected... | reverse complement strand
TCTGAAGATGACGGACAGACGAGTGGGCCTCATTCTGAATTTCAATGTGGCCGCGCTGACACGAGGCGGAATTGTCAGAAAAGTTCTTTAACTCCGTGTCTCTGTGCCTCCGTGGTGAGAACGATTTTAGATTTTAAAGAGCCGTGAACCACAGAGCCGTGAACTGATGGATATAGGTCTGAAGATGACGGACAGACGAGTGGGCCTCATTCTGAATTTCAATGTGGCCGCGCTGACACGAGGCGGAATTGTCAGAAAGGTTCTTTAACTCCGTGTCTCCGTGCCTCCGTGGTGAGAACGATTTTAGATTTTACGGAGCGGTGAACTGATGAATACAGACTCCCCCGATTCCAACATAGCTTCCGCACCGTTAGGCTCGAACCCACAGCTGCGCTTCGGAAAAATTGAGGAATTGGCCAGCCGCGTCGGCGCGGCCATTGCGGCTGCGCGCAAATATCTCTTCTCCCAACAGCATGAGGAAGGGTATTGGTGCGGGGAACTCGAAGCCGACACGACGCTCGAGTCCGATTACATCCTGCTACACACGCTGCTCGGTACCGGGAACCAGGAGCGGTTCCAAAAGGCGGCGAACTGGATTCTGCGGCATCAGAATGAAGACGGCGGGTGGAGCATTTACGCGGCCGGGCCATCGAACATCAGCGCGTCGGTGAAGGCTTACTTCGGGCTGAAGCTGGCGGGGTACAAGGCCGATCATCCCGCGTTGCAGCGCGCCCGCAACAAGATTCTGGAAATGGGCGGCGTCACGGAAGTCAATACATTTACCAAGATCTATCTTTGTTTCTTCGGGCAGTACGACTACGACGCGGTCCCGGCGATTCCGCCGGAGATCGTCCTTTTCCCCAACTGGTTCTGGTTCAACATCTACGAGATTTCTTCATGGTCGCGGGCCATCCTCGTGCCGCTGTCGATCTGCTACGCCAAGAAGCCGTTCAAGAAAATTCCGCGCGAAATGGGCGTCGAGGAGTTGTTTGTCGGCGGGATGCAGAAATCGCGGATGCATCTGCACTGGGCGAAGAAGCTGGTTTCGTGGCGTAACTTCTTCCTGGTGATGGATCGCACGATTCACTGGTTCGAGCGGATACATGTGCGTCCGCTGCGTTCGATTGCTCTGAAGAGCGCGGAAAAGTGGATGCTGGAGCGCTTCGAGATGAGCGACGGCCTGGGTGCAATCTATCCGTCGATGATGAATGCCATTATCGCGCTGCGCTGCCTGGGGTATTCGCTCGATGATCCGCAGGTGATTCGAGCGCTGGACGAGTTTGAAAAGTTGGGGATCGAGGAAGAAGACACGTTCCGCATGCAGCCCTGCATGTCTCCAGTGTGGGATACGGCCTACGCATTGTTCGCTCTGGGCGAAGCGGGAGTGCCAGCGAACGATCCGCGCATGGTGAAGTGCGCCGACTGGATCCTGCAAAAGCAGGTGCGCAACGTGGGCGACTGGAAAGTCAAAAACAAAAAGGGACAGCCGGGCGGCTGGTACTTCGAGTTCAACAACGAATGGTACCCGGACGTCGATGATAGTGCGATGGTTTGCCTGGCGCTGAGCCGGGTGGAGCATCCGAACGGGCGCTACCAGCGCGAGTCGGTGCAGCGGGCGATTGACTGGATCTTTTCGATGCAGTGCAAGAACGGCGGCTGGGCTTCGTTCGACAAAGACAACGACCGCATGGTGTTCCAGTACATCCCGTTCGCCGATCACAACGCGATGCTGGATCCGCCCACGGTTGACATCACGGGCCGCATCCTCGAGATGCTTGCCACTTACGGCTACGACAAGAACCATCCTGCGGTGCAGCGGGCGATTGAATTCGTCCGCAAGGAGCAGGAGCCCGATGGCAGCTGGTTTGGCCGCTGGGGCGTGAATTACATCTACGGCACAGCGCTAGTGTTGCGTGGGCTGGAAGCGATCGGAATGGACAACCACGAGCCCTGCATTCAGCAGGCTGCGGAGTGGCTGCGTATGGTGCAGAACCCCGACGGCGGGTGGGGCGAGAGCGTGGGCTCGTACGACGATCCGGCTCTGCGCGGCGTGGGGCCGAGCACTCCGTCACAGACTGCATGGGCGATCCTGGGCCTGCTGGCGGTGGGCGATACGCGGAGCGACTCCGTCGCGCGCGGCGTTGCCTACCTGCTGCGCGCGCAGAAGAACGATGGGTCGTGGGATGAGCCGTTCTTCACCGGCACGGGATTTCCGCGCGTGTTCTATCTGATGTATCACCTCTACCGCGATTATTTCCCGCTGCTCGCGCTGACGACGTACGCGAAAATCATGGAGAAGCAGGGCTAGTTGCCAGTACCCAGTTGCCAGTTATCGCCCTCGGCATACTCGATTTCTATGGCTAAGGAGATTGTGCTGATAGCGGGTCTTCCGGGCTGCGGTAAGACAACCCGGCTCTGCCAGATGTGTCGAGACGGCTGGCTGGTATTCGACGATTTCAAGAGCGATGCCTTCCAAGGCGACACGGCTTTTCGGAAGTCTCGAAAGTTCCGGACACTGGTGAGCGCGCTCCAAGATGATCTCAGATGCGTCGTTGCGGACATCGATTTTTGCGATCCGGGTTCTCGATCTGAGGCGAGCAACGTCTTGTGTGGGGAAATTCCGGGGTTGAAGCCAAGGTGGGAGTTCTTTGCCAACGACCCTGTTTCCTGCGAGGCCAATATACGAACCCGAAACCGTTCGTGTCTTCAGGACGACTTGGATTGTCTTGCAAGGTACTCCAGCTCGTACCATATTCCCGACGGTTCGCTCGTCCTCCCTGTTTGGCAGAAATTATGAGAACTGGCAACTGGCAACTGGCAACTGGGTACTGCCGTTGAAAGCCTTCGTCACTGGCGCCACCGGATTTCTAGGTTCCCATGTCGCGCGCGTGCTTGCCGACCAAGGTGCGGAGCTGCGGCTGCTGGTGCGTCCTACAAGCAATCTGCGCAATCTGGAAGGACTCAAGGCTGAGACCGCGACCGGCGATCTGCGCGACGCCTCCTCCCTCGAAAAAGCCATCGCAGGATGCGAAACAGTCTTTCACGTCGCGGCTGACTACCGGCTCTGGGTGCGCGATCCTAACGAGATGTATCGCTCGAACGTCGACGGCACGCGGGCGATTCTGGAAGCTGCGCGGAACAACGGCGTACGGCGCGTCGTGTACACGTCGAGCGTCGCGACCATGGGGTTTACCAGGAAGGGATATCCGGCCGACGAGGATTCTCCTGTTTCGCTTGCCGACATGATCGGTCACTACAAGCGGTCGAAGTTCATGGCCGAGCAGATCGCGCTTGAGGCTGGCCGCAGCGGGATGCATGTGGTGACGGTGAATCCAACGACGCCGATCGGCGAGCAGGATGTGAAGCCGACTCCTACTGGGCGCATCGTTGTAGATTTTCTCAAGCGCAAATTTCCCGCTTACGTAGAGACCGGATTGAATCTGGTGGACGTGAGGGAATGCGCACGCGGGCATGTCGCGGCTCTGGAAAAAGGGAAATCGGGCGAGCGGTATATTCTGGGTGGAGAGAATCTGACGCTGAAGCAAATTCTCGACAGGCTAGGCAGAATCACGGGCCTGCCCTCACCCAAGGTGAAGTTGCCCTACGTGTTCGCCTTCGCGGCGGGAGTTGTTGACGAGGCGATTACGGGGCGCATGCTGCACCGTGAGCCGCGCGCCACAGTCGACACTGTACGCATGGGCAAGAAGAAAATGTTTGCCAGTTCCGACAAGGCCGAGCGTGAACTGGGTTGGAAGATCGTCCCGGTCGAAGGGGCATTGCGACGGGCAGTGGAGTGGTTCCAGGCCAACGGATATGTCTAGAGTCGCCATCGTGGCCGCGCTGGAGCGCGAGGTGCGGCCTCTCGTGAAACACTGGCGCGTCAGTGAGAAGGAACGCGCGGGCCGGGGCTTTCGTTTCTTCGAGAAGGACGATGTGGTGTTGGTTTGCGGAGGGATGGGAGCGGAGGCGGCACGGCGGGCTGCGGATGCGGTGATCGCGATTTATGCGCCAACGGTGGTTTATTCCGCGGGCTTTGCCGGCGCTCTCGATCCCGTGCTTAAGGTCGCGTCGGTTGTGCAGCCGCGGCGGGTGGTGAATGCGGGCGATGGCAGTTGTGTCACCCTGGACCGCGGGGAAGGCGTACTGGTCAGTTTTGGGTCGGTAGCGAGTCCGGCTCAGAAGGCAAAGTTGCGGGACTCTTTTTCGGCGCAGGCGGTCGACATGGAAGCGGCGGCGGTGGCGCGCGCCGCCGAACTGAGAAGAGTAGGATTCGGAGTGGTGAAAGTAATCTCGGACGAATTCGATTTCACGTTTCCGTCGATCGAGAGATTTGTGGATTCCGAGGGACGGTTTCTAGAAGCGCGGTTTGCGCTATTCGCCGCTCTTCGACCGTGGCTCTGGCCAAGTCTGGTACGGCTGGCACGCAACAGCAAGAGCGCTTCTGTCGCATTGTGCGACTGGCTGCGGGAAATGAGTACGAAACCGATTTCGGGTCTTGCGGACGTCCATGGCTTAGAGGCGGTTGACCGACGATGAAGCGGCTTGCCCTTCCAGTTTTCGGGTTGCTCCTGCTCGTGCCTCCGTTGCGGGCCCAGAGTGTTTCGCCCACAATTTACGCGGAGAGCTTCCGCAAAGGCGCAACACAGATCACGGAGGACAGCTTTGAGGCGAAGCTAAGCCCGGAGAACGCGACGTACCGCGAACGTGTCAAGGATTCCCGCGGCAATGACCGCTACGAGCTGATGATCACTCCGCAGGGACCGGAGGGCGACAAACAAATTACGTCTTGGCGCGTGAAGCTCAGGGACCTGCATCACAACATCTACAACAACATACTACTGGAGGACCAGGAGCCTTCGCAGGACCCGAAGAATAACTTGTGGTGGCTGAACCCGAACCCTCTAGGCCCGGTGCCGATCCGCGCCAGGCGAATCATAAAAATCGATGGATTTTATGTTGCGTTTCAAGTGAAGGATCTGCACTTCACGCCGCTGGACTCGCCGTACCTGGATTCGCTGGCTGTGGAGTTTGCATTTACTAACAGCGATCCAAGGGCAAGCCGGTAAATTTCAGGGACGCACAAAAGCCCCACACTTCTCCGCCCAGGGTAGATCTTCTCGCAAAGTACGCGAGAGACGGGCACCCGACATGGGGCACGAAAATATTTCGTTGCCGGATCGGATACGTGCGGAAAAGTGGGCGCCCTGGTTCATCTATAATCGGAACAGGTGTTTTCCTAAAACAGATGCAATTTCTCCCCTTGCTGGCAGTGTTCGTCGGCGGCGAAATCGTCGACATGATCTCCAACACTGGCGCGGTCGCCAAGCTAATTTTGCTCGCCCTGCTGATGTTCAGCCTGATTTCCTGGTCCATTATCCTGACCAAATGGAGTTTGCTGCGGCGCGCGCGCGCGCAGAGCGGGCGCTTCGTGCGCGCGTTTCGCAAGGCGCAGCGGCTGCAAGATATTGCCGCGGTGGCGGAGCAATTTAAGCCGAGTCCGTTGGTCGGCGTGTTCGAAGGCGGCTACGAGGAATACAAGCGGCAGGCTGCGACCTCGGGGATGCTGCGGAATCTGACGGCAATCCAGCGCGGGATGCAGATTGGAGCCTCGGAAGAGGTGACGCGGCTGGAGCGGAACGTACCGTGGCTCGCGATCACGGCCGCAGTTACGCCGTTTGTAGGGCTGTTCGGCACGGTATGGGGCATCATTGACGCGTTCCACGGATTGGGGACAGCTGGAGCGGCAACGTTGCGCGCAGTGGCTCCGGGTATTTCGGAGGCACTCATCACAACCGCGGCCGGACTGGCGGCCGCGATCCCTGCCGTAATTGCTTACAACTTGATTGGAGCGTCGATCCGCGAATTTGCGGCGCGCAGCGATGACTTTGCCCTGGAAGTACTCAACGCGGTGGAACACAGCCAAGCGCAGGCTCCAGCCCAAGTTACGGCGGACGTGAGGCGCTGATGGCATTCACCACGTCAAACGGGCGAACACAGACGGCCCTCGCCGATATCAACATCACTCCGCTGGTCGATGTGGTGCTGGTGCTGCTCATCATTTTCATGGTGACGGCGCCGGTGTTGCAGTCGGGAATCGACGTCAGCGTGCCGAAGACGCGCACGGTGAAACAGATCACGGAGGAGCGGTTGGTGATCACGATCAACAAAGATCAGCGCGTCTTTCTGGGGAATGACGCCATCAATATCAACGAGATGGGGAGCAAGCTGCGGCAGAAGATTCGCGATCCGCGCAACCAGTTCATTTTTGTGCGGGCGGATGAGAACGTTCCTTTCGGCGCCTTCGCGACCGTGATGGATGCGGTGAAGCAAGCCGGGATTACCAATGTCAGCATTGTGACCCAACCTCTCGACCAAAATGGCAGCAAACGCTGAGATCTACTTCGAGCATGACGGCTGGGGACGCGCGCTGGCGTGGTCCGCGGGGCTGCATGTTGGGATCACGGCGTTGCTGTTGGTGTACTCCGCCGTGTTCTACGGGACGAGCGGGCAAACGTGGGGTGCTGGCGGTGGCGGCGAGGCGATCGGAGCGACGTTGGTGAGCACGGTTCCGATCGCGGCGAATCCCGCGCAAACGCAGAACGTGCTGGCGAATGAATCGAAGGGGCTGACCAAATCGCAACCCAAGATCGAAGAGAAAGAACCGGATGCGATCGAGATTCAAGGCAAGAACGCCAAGATAAAACCGAAGAGGCAGGAAACAACGTCGAAGGACAAACCCAAGCCCGAACCGGAAGAAGAGACGAACCAGGTTGCGTTTGGAGAAGGTGGGCCGGTCAGCGGGCCGTACGGCACGTTCAGCGCGGCGGGCGCGAAGGGCGGCTTTGGCTTTACCGGGGGCGGGGGAGACTTCGGGACACGTTTTGCGTGGTACGTGCAGGGTGTGCAGCGAGTGGTCTCGCAGAACTGGCTGAAGTATGAAATCGACCCGCGCATTACGAGTGCGGAGCGCGTCTACATCACTTTTGACATTGTGCGCGACGGTCATCCGGCGAATGTGCAGGTGGAACAGTCGAGCGGGGTGCCGTCGCTGGATATTTCGGCGGTGCGCGCGATTCAACGGATCGACACTTTCGGCACCTTGCCCCCCGAGTATTCCGGGAGCAAGGTGTCGGTGGAGTTCTGGTTCGACTACAAGAGATGAGAGCGGTAACCAGGGTGCTGGTGACCGGTGGGATCGGTAATCAACGGGGTTCGGGAGCGAGATTCCGCCGGTGGAAAAGAGCACAATAAGACTTTTGGACCCGTAAGGGAAAGCGGCCAAGTGAGGGACAAGACCTTGCCAAGCAATAAATATCGGATTACGATATTGTCGTATGGCGTACGTTTCTCCGGAAAGCGGATGGACCAACGCGTAAGACCCACACCCCGGCTCAACCTGCACAGCCTGGTGCCCGTCCTTGTGCTGGTGTTTCTTTGCGGTCTCGCCGTCCCTGCTCTTTCGCAGGACTGGGTCAAGACGGGGACAAGCCTTGGGGTGGAGAAAGTCCGCCTAGCGGTTCCCGATTTCAAGCCTTCCACGAACGATCCGCAAAACGCTGGCCTGCTGAAAACCTTCAATGACACGCTCTGGAACGATCTTGATGTCTCCGGCGTGGTGGAACTGGTTTCGAAAAGCTTTTATCCGTTGCAAGTGCCGAGCCAGCCTCCGGAGGTGAACTTTCTAGCGTGGAATGCGCCGCCTCCGAACGCTGCCATGCTGGCTTTCGGAAGCCTGGGAGTGGCTGGGGGAAAGCTCACCGTACAAGGCTGGCTGTATGACGTGAAGAACATCCAGTCGCCGCAGATCCTGGGGAAGCAATATGGCGACACGCCGAGCGACGCCGCGGCTCGCCTGATGGCGCACAAGTTCGCCGACGAAATCATCTTCCGGCTGGGTGGTGGCATCGCGGGCATAGCCGAGAGCCTGATTTATTTTGTCAGCGACCGGAGCGGGCACAAGGAAATCTGGGCGATGGACTATGACGGATCGAACCAACATCAGATTACCCGGTTGGGGTCGATTTCGCTGTCGCCGCGCATTTCTCCCGACGGATCGCGCATCGCGTTCAGTTCGATGACCAAGTCCGGCTGGGAGATCATGATGTATTCGCTCGATCTGAACCGGGCGGTGAATTTCCCCCATCTTGGAGGAACCAACCTGTCGCCAGCGTGGTCCGGAGACGGTACGAAGATAGCGTTTTCAGCCTCGCGCATGGGTGCACCGGAAATTTGTGTGACGGATGCCTCCGGCGGGAATCTACATTGTGTCACGACGGCGAAGGGGCCCGACGTCTCTCCAGTGTGGAACCGGAAAACGAATTCGCAAATTGCCTTCGTCAGCGGGCGCACCGGTCTGCCGCAGATTTACACCATGGAAGCGGATGGCACCAACCTGCAGCGAATGACCGACCAGGGATACGCGGTCTCGCCGAACTGGGCGCCGAATGGGCAGTTCTTAACCTTCGCCTGGGTGAGGAAGTACGGGCCCGGAGAACCCGGTGCGTCGGACCTGTACCTGATGGACATTGCCAGCAAGCAGTGGGTACAGTTAACCCACGATGGTGGGCGCAACGATTTTCCTTCCTGGTCTCCGGATGGGCGGCATATCGTGTTTCAATCCAGCCGTTCAGGCAAGGAAGAAATCTGGTCGATGCTGGCCGACGGAAGCAAGCTGCAACAGTTGACTTTTGCAGGACGCAATACGCAACCAAACTGGAGTTGGAAATAAACGCACTTCGTCTGGCCTCGAAGGCACTCATAGAGGTCCGCAAGGAGGAACAAAGTGAAGCAACAAAGTATGAAGTGGTTCTTGCTGGTAGTCGCACTCGGGGCGCTTATGATGTTGGGCGCTTGCGCAAAGAAGGTGGCTCCGACGCCGCCGCCACCCCCGCCGCCACCACCTGCGGCTCCGACCGCTTCGATTTCCGTCAGTCCGAACAGCATTCAGACTGGACAGTCGGCCTCGTTGACCTGGCAGACGACTAATGCTACCGATGTTTCCATTGACGGCCTCGGGGCTGTCCAGGCAAATGGGTCGCAGTCGGTGTCTCCCACGGATTCCACTACGTATCACCTGACGGCGAAAGGCGCGGGAGGAACGCAAGAGGCCAGCGCACGAATCACCGTGACCCAGCCTCCACCTCCGCCGCCCCCGCCGCCGACCGTTACGGATCAGGAATTGTTCAGCCAGAACGTAAAGGATGTCTATTTCGACTATGACAAGTCGGACGTCCGCGCCGACCAGCAGGGTTCGGTGCAGGCGGATGTGCAGTTCCTGAGCCAGCATCCAAATGTGAACTTCACGATTGAAGGGCACTGCGACGAACGCGGATCGACAGAGTACAACATCGCTCTGGGCGATAAGCGCGCCACTGCCGTCAAGAGTGCGCTGGTCGGGGCCGGCATCAACGCCAGCCGCATCAAGACGATCAGCTACGGCAAGGAAAAACCCTTCTGCATGGAAAGCAACGAAGCTTGCTGGCAGCAGAACCGACGCGGCCATTTCGTCTATCAGCCGTGACGATTATGGGGATGCGGGCTCGGCCCGCGTCCCCTCTGTATTCCTACCTGGGCGGACGCATTTGTGTGTACAGTCCGGCGCTCCAGCCACGGCCGTGAGAACTGACCGGTGCGCCGGTTGCAGCTTGCGGTTCCCCATGATCCTTCGAGCTGCCGAATCGTCCCAACCTATGGGATACTCAAGGCATCGAAACAACCTGTCTTCAGGGAATCTATTATGAAACTACATCGTATTTCTGCGTATTCCGCGTTACTGTCGATGCTCTGGCTGGGAGCGGTTCCTGCCTGGGGCGTGAGCAAAGAGATGGTGCAGTTGCAGACACAGGTGCAGCAACTGCAAGAGCAGATGACGGCCATGCAGCGCGGTTTTGACGAGCGCATGGGAGTCATGAAGAACCTGGTTGAGCAGGACACGGACGCGGTGAACAAAGTGGCCGCCGCGCTCACTGCTCTGCAGACCACATTGGCGAAGCAGCAGACCGACGCGGGCACGAAGACAGACCAGATTTCAGGGCAGATTCAGGCGTTGAACGACACCATGGACGAGCTCAAGGTGCGCCTGGCCAAAGTCACTAAGCAGCTCGAAGACATGCAGGCGGCACAGCAGAGTCTGGCCGCGCAGCAGGCTACCCAACAGGCGCAGCAACAGGCCCAGGCGCAGGCGCCGCCGCCGGATGTGCTGTATAACAACGCTTTGCGGGATTACAACGGCAACAAGAATGACCTTGCGCTGCAGGAATTCTCGGACTACATCAAGTTCTATCCCAATACCGATCTGGCGGGAAACAGTTACTTCTACCTCGGCGAGCTTCAGTTCCGCGCGGGGAACTACCAGCCGGCAGCGCAAAGCTACGATCAGGTCTTGCAGAATTTTCCTAGCGGAAACAAGGCGGCGTCGGCGCAGTTGAAGAAGGGATTCGCGCTGATCGAACTGGGGAAGCAGGATGACGGGGTGAGCGAGTTGCGGCACTTGATTCAACGTTATCCGCACTCGCCGGAGGCGCTGCAGGCGCGGGATCGGCTGCGTAAGCTGGGAGTTCCTGCCGCCGGAAGATGATTGCGCTGTCGCGAACTAATGTTCGGTGAGTCTTGGATTACGAGTTGGCTAAACTGTCCGGTGGGGCCGCTTGGGACGCTGATGCCTGCCAGCTTTGTGGGCGTGGTGCCGGTGGACGCGCTGATGTGTTCTCTTCACGGACGTGAGCGAAGCTGGCGGCGGGGCTGCCCAGGCGACTGCGCTCGATAATAGGCACATCGACAATACCAACATCATCAGTACAGAAAGAAACCGCTGCATATACCCTCGTAGAACGAACTTCTGCTACTTTATAACTGTTTTCTTCGGAAAGCTCCAGGGGTAAACTGATCTCGCAGGGGTGGCTCTTAGTTCGTCATCCACAGTTTCCCGCCCCTTCATGTACGAGGTGGAATCATGCCATACAGACTCGATCAGGATACCGCGAAGGGTGCCACAGAATCTGAAGATCACAAGGTGCCAGGGAATATCGGCCTGCAGGAACAACTCGGGCATCGCGATCAGGATCCCATGCTGAAGGATGCAGATTCCGATTTTCCTGAACCCGGCCAGAATCCCGAGCATAGCGGAGAACCGCAGCTCAAGACCGCGTAAGACGATCGCTAGAACGATCCTAGGAATGGCGGTTCTCTTGGCACCGGAGATTGCCGATTGCCTTTAGCCCATGTTCCCCAACCACGCGGAGCAGAGTGAATGAGAGTTCTCGACCTTGGTTGCGGCGAGGGTTTATCGCCTCAGAAACTCGGGCTTCCTTCTAGTTGGCAGATTGTTGGTGTCGACGTTAAGTTCGCTGGCGTATCCAAAGCACATGTCAATTTTCCCCATAAGGCCTACGTCTGTTCGGCGGCGGAGAACCTGCCGTTTCCGGAGTCTGTCTTTGATCGCGCGATCTCGAATGTCGCATTGCCATATATGGACATCCCCAAGGCGCTGGCCGAGACCTACCGTGTGTTGGCCCCTGGCGGGAAACTGCTCGCCAGCTTGCATAGCTTGAGCTTTACACTCGAGGAACTCCGTGGAGTTCTGCTCAAACCCGTGGCCGCGCTCTACCGAGCGTCTGTTATTGTCAACGGCATCGCGTTCCACATGTCTGGCCGCACCTTTGGAGAGTCTTTTCAGACGGAGAGGGGCATCAGAATTGCCCTTCGGCGCGCCAACTTTGCCGACGTTTCGTTCCGGCATGATTCGAAACGATGGTTCGTAGAGGCAACCAAGCCCCTAGAGGCTCGACCCGCGAGGAGAGTGGATTCTCGAGTGGCCTAGATTGTCGCAATGCGCCTGGCAGAACTGAGGGCCGAGCCTCGACGGACGTTCTCACTCAGATCTGTAGCGCTACCGCAACTCCTCCATCACTGCATCGAGCACTTCCTTGCCGGGACGAGTCATGGAATCCGGCAGCGTGGCCAAGGGCTGGTCCACCACGTTCAGCATGTCGATGAAGCTTGGGGCCTTGGGATTGACGTAGAACACGCCAGTCAGCACTTCGCCCTTGTCGTGCGCTTCAGTGAGGCGTGTGATGGCGCGAATCTTGTCGGTGGGATCGTAGTCCTCTTCCAGCTTCCGCAGGTGCAAGCGGGAGCCGTCGTGCATGGTGACTTCGACGGTTGTACCGGGATCGTACTCGACGTCGATCTCTTCGAAGTGGGGAACAAAGCTCACATCCTGCAAAGTTTCTTCGTGCTCTTTCACGTACTTGTAAGACTTGGTCGAGCCCTCGTGATCGTTGAAGGTCACGCAGGGAGAAACCACGTCGAGCATGACTGTGCCTTTGTGCGCGATCGCTGCCTTCAGCATGGCGCTGAGCTGGCGCTTGTCTCCAGAAAATGAGCGGCCGACCAAAGTTGCGCCGAGTTGAATGGCGAGGGCGCAAGTATCGATGGGCGGGAGGTCGTTGACTACGCCCGACTTCAGTTTTGAGCCCAGGTCGGCGGTGGCCGAGAACTGGCCCTTGGTGAGGCCGTAGACGCCGTTGTCTTCGATGATGTAAATGATCGGCAGATTGCGGCGCATGAGGTGGATGAACTGTCCGATCCCGATGGAGGCAGTATCGCCGTCCCCGCTGACGCCAATGCAGATCAGGCGGTGGTTCGCGAGCAGGGCTCCGGTGGCGATCGAAGGCATGCGGCCGTGCACGGCGTTGAAGCTGTGCGAGCGGCTCATGAAGTAGGCGGGCGTCTTCGAGGAGCAGCCAATGCCGCTGGGCTTGATCAGCAGTTCCGGCTGCACGCCCATCTCGTACATGGACTCGATGATGCGCTCGGAGATCGCGTTGTGGCCGCAACCGGCGCACAGCGTGGTCTTTCCGCCTTTGTAATCCATGACGGTGAGGCCGATGCGGTTGGTCTTCGGTGCGGGTGCGGCAGCGCCGGGCTCAACGGTGGTGGTGCCCATTTAGTTTGTTCTCCCTCAGCGGCTAAAGCCGCGCCTAACTTGCTGCTACTGCGGTGCGGCTTGAAGCCGCACCCTTTCAAAACAACTCGGCCCCCTCGAACTTCTGAGGCCAGGCCTCAGTTGCCCTCCATGCTGGTCAGTTCGTCGGTGATGGACCGCGCATCGAGCGGCAGTCCCGTGATATGGGCGATGCTGCGCAGGCGTCCGATCAACTCGGGCTTGAGATCGAGTTTGAGGAGGCTGAGCATTTGCGCGTCGCGGTTCTGCTCGACGACGTAGATGCGCTCGTGCTGTTCGATGAACTCGTGCACTTCGCGAGTGAAGGGATAGGCCTTGAGTCGCAGGTAGTCAGTCTCGATTTTATATTCGTCGCGCAATTGATCGCGGCTTTCGGTGATGCCCCAGTGCGAAGTGCCGTAGCCGATGATGCCGATTTTCGCGTTGTTGCCTTTTGTAATCTCAGGGCGCGGAACGAAGGAGCGCGCGGTTTCGAACTTGCGGTTCAGCCGCTCCATGTTGTTTTCGAAGTCGTCGGCGCGCTCGCTGTACTGCGCTCGCTCGTTGTGACCGCTGCCGCGGGCGAAGTAAGCGGCCGCAGGATGGATGGTTCCGGGCAGCGTGCGGTAGCCGATGCCGTCTCCGTCCACGTCTTTGTAACGCGCGAATCCGCCGAGGCGGTCGAGATCTTCTTTGCTGAGCACCTTGCCGCGATTGATGGGTGTGGTGGGATACTTGAAGGGATCGGACATCCAGTTGTTCATGCCGAGGTCGAGATCGGACATGACGAACACCAGCGTCTGGAACTTCTCCGCCAGGTTGAAAGCATCTGTGGCCATGCTGAAGCACTCTTCCACGGAGCAGGGAATCAGCATGATGTGCTTGGTGTCTCCGTGAGAGAGAACCGCAGTGGAGAGAATGTCGCCTTGGGAGGTGCGCGTTGGCAGGCCAGTCGAAGGGCCTACGCGCTGAATGTCCCAGATGACGCCGGGGACTTCCACGTAATACGCGAGACCGGCGAACTCCGACATCAGCGAGATGCCCGGGCCAGCGGTCGCGGTCATGCTGCGCGCGCCCGCCCACCCTGCGCCGATGACCATGCCGATGGCGGCCAGTTCATCTTCGGCCTGCACGATGGCGAAAGTCGCCTTGCCGTCAGGACCGATGCGGTATTCCTTCATGTATTCGATCATGGTCTCAACCAGCGACGACGAGGGCGTGATCGGATACCAGGTGACGACGGTGCATCCGGCGAACATGCAACCGAGAGCGGCGGCGGAATTGCCGTCGATGATGATCTTGCCCGCGGTCTCGTTCATGCGCTCGATGTAGAAAGCGCCGAGCTTCTTCAAGCTCGATTTGGCGTAATCGAATCCGGCCTGCGCCGCGGCCAGGTTCAAATTGGCCGCTTTCACTTTCTTCGCGAACTGTTTGCGGATCGCGATTTCGACTTCGCCCATTTCAATTTCGAGCAGTTGGGCGACGACGCCGACGTACACCATGTTCTTTACGAGCTTGCGGAGCTTGGCTTCGGGGCAGACGGCGGCTACCAACTTGTCGTAGGGAACGGCGTAGAAGAGCAGATCGTTGCGAAGCTTGTGCAGGGCGAGTGGCTCGTCGTACAGCACAGAGGCGCCCGGCGCGAGCGACATGGTGTCTTCGACTGCCGTCTCCGGATTCATGGCCACGAGGAAATCAATTTCCTTCTTGCGGCCGATGTAGCCATGCTTGTTGGCGCGGATCGTGTACCAAGTCGGCAGGCCAGCGATGTTCGAGGGGAACATATTCTTGCCGGAGACCGGTACGCCCATCTGAAAAATGCTGCGCAGCAGAACCGTGTTCGAACTCTGCGAGCCGGAACCATTGACCGTCGCGACCTGAATGCTCATGTCGTTGACGATGCGCTTGTGTCCCACGCCGCCGGTGGATTCCCGGGGCGTGACATCCGTGGTGGCCATCCCAATACCTTCCTTCAGTTGACGGGCGGAACCCAGTCGCCCATGATTTGTGAATTACGGAGGAGAAAACATTTCATTATACGGCGGCAGCGCCGCTCCGTCGCGGCAAATCGCCCGCCCCTAGCCCTGGAGGAACCTGTTTTGGAACCTGTTTTGGAACCTGGGAAGAAGTTCACAAGCTCACGATTCTGTCTTGTAGAACTGGGCGATGTTGCGGAACTTATTATATCGTGACACGAGTAATTCCGCCGTGGGGGTCTTCTTCAGCTCTGCGTAGTGTTTTTGCAGACTGGCGTCGAGCAAATTCGCAGCCGCTTCGTGGTCGCGGTGCGCTCCGCCTTCGGGCTCGGGAACGATGTCGTCGATACAGCCGAGTTCGCTCAGGTCGGTAGCGGTGATGCGCATAGCCTCGGCGGCGAGTTCCTTCTTGGCGGCATCGCGCCACATGATGGCAGCGCAGCCCTCGGGTGAAATCACCGAATAGATCGAGTTCTCCATCATCAGCACGCGGTCGGCTACAGCAATGGCCAGAGCGCCGCCGCTGCCGCCGACACCAATCACAGTCGCGATGATGGGCACTTCCAGACGCGCCATCTCGCGGAGATTGTAGGCAATGGCCTCCGCCTGTCCGCGCTCTTCGGCATGAATACCCGGATAGGCGCCGTCAGTGTCGACAAGAGTGAAGATCGGGCGGCGGAACTTCTCGGCGAGTTGCATGATGCGGATCGCCTTGCGATATCCCTCGGGATGCGGCGTTCCGAAGTTCCGGTGAACGCGCTGCTTCATGTCGCGGCCCTTCTGGGTAGCGACAATCAGTACTTCGTCGCCATGGAATCGGGCCATGCCGCAGATAATGGCAGCGTCGTCGCCGAAGCCGCGGTCGCCGTGAATCTCGCTGAAATCGGTGAACACACGCTCGATGTAGTCGAGGGACTGCGGACGCTGCGGATGACGCGCCAACTCGGTCTTCTGCCAGGCGGTAGGGGGCGCGTTCATCTCTCGTCTCAGGGTCTCGATACGGTCCTGCAGGGTTGCGATCTGACGACGGGTGGCGTCGTCTGTGCCGGCGGATTCCATTTCCGCCACTTGCCGTTCGATCTGTTCGAGTTCCAGCTGCGCTTTTTCGGTTGCGGCCATTGGTGTGAAATCAGCTAATGACGCGGACGCTGCCGCGCCCGCACAATTGCTCGACTCGCGCGATGAAATTCCGGTCCGGAAGCACATTATAACCTTCCGCTTCCATCACAACCATGAAATCACCCTGCCGTTCCACGTCGAACAATACCTTGGCTTCGCCTTTGCGCTCCAGAAACAGTGTGTGCAGATCGTCGACCATAGTTTCTCCGGCGGCCTCGAGCGGTACGCGGATGCGGATGGCGCGCGGCAACGGCACTTTGGCTTCTTCGAGCGGCATGATTTCGGCGGCGGTGATCTTCGGATTCGTGCCCTCCTCGATGCGCACGCCAGCCTTCACCAGCACGGGAACTTCGAGTTTCACCTTATCGCCGATGCGCTTGTAGGCCTCGGGGAAGACAATCATATCGAGCGAACCGGCCATGTCTTCGAGTGTGGCCTGAGCATAGAAATCGCCGCGCTTCGACTTAAGCACGCGCACGTTGCTGATGATGCCGGCGGTCACGATGGTTTCGTCCTTGCCGGTTGAGTTCTTCATGGCCGCGATTTCGTCGGTGCGCAGGGCCTGCAAGTCTGCGAGTTTATCTTTGTATTTTTCCAGCGGATGGCCGGTGATGAAGAAGCCGAGGATTTCTTTTTCGGCGGAAAGCCGCGTGTGCTCGTCCCAGTCGGGAATATTGGGCAATTTGTCGTTGTTGGACGCGGTCTCTTCCTGCTGAAACACGCCAAACAGGCCGTGCTGGCCGGATTCCGCATCGCGCTGCGCCTTCTGTGCCTGCTCCATTGCCTTGTCGAGAACTGCTATCAATTGGGCGCGGCGGCCAAGCGAATCCATGGCGCCGCTCTTGATTAGCGATTCCAGCACACGCTTGTTGAGCAGGCGAAGATCGACGTTCTCGCAAAATTCGAAGATGGATTTGAAGTGGCCGAGCTTCTTACGCGCAGCCACGATGGATTCGATGGCGTTGCCGCCTACGTTCTTGACGGCGGCTAGGCCGAAGCGGATCGATTCGCCGTGCGGAGTGAAATTCGCATCAGAGACGTTGATGTCGGGGGCTTCGACGGCGATGCCCATCTCGCGGCATTCGTTGATGTACTTGACGACGTCGTCGGTCGATCCCGTGACTGAGGTCAGCAGCGCCGCCATGAACTCGACGGGATAGTGGGTCTTCAGATAGGCCGTGTGATAGGCCAGCAGCGCGTAAGCGGCGGAGTGGGACTTGTTGAAGCCGTAACCGGCAAACTGCGCCATCAGGTCGAAAATCTTCTCGATCTTCTTCGGAGGATATTTCCGCTGCGCGGCGCCCTCGACAAAGCGCTCACGCTGCTGCGCCATCTCTTCCGCTTTCTTCTTACCCATGGCGCGACGGAGCAGGTCGGCCTCACCGAGAGAGTAGCCGGCGAGGCGGTTCGCGATCTGCATGACTTGTTCCTGATACACGATCACGCCGAGGGTCTCTTGCAGAATCTCCTGCAACTCCGGCAGTTCGTATTCCACTTTCTTGCGGCCGTGCTTGCGGTCGACGAAATCGTCGATCATTCCGCCCTGAATCGGACCGGGCCGATAGAGCGCGTTCAGGGCCGTGAGGTCCTCGATGGAATTCGGCTGGTATTTCCGCAGCACGTCGCGCATGCCATGCGATTCAAACTGGAAGACGCCGGAAGTCAGTCCTTTGTGGAAGACCTTTACATAGGTTTCATTGTCTTCGAGCGGAATCTGTTCCAGGGTCAGCGGCGTGCCGCGGGTTTGCAAAATCAACTTCAGCGCGTCAGTGAGAATGGTGAGCGTGGTGAGTCCGAGGAAATCCATCTTCAACAGGCCCATCTTTTCGATAGCGACCATGTCGAAGGCGGTGACAATTTCGTCGTTCTTGGTGCGGTGTAGCGGGACGAGGTCGGTGAGAGGGCGCGGCGAGATCACCACGCCAGCGGCGTGCACTCCGGAATTGCGCACCAGGCCTTCCAGCTTCTTCGCGGTTTCGAACAGCTCACGAATCTGCCCGTCTTTCTCGATCGCTTCCCTCAGCTGAGGAGAATCTTCGATGGCCTGCTCCAACGTGATGTTGAGCTGGGTGGGGACCATCTTGGCGATGCGATCAACGTCGGCGTAAGGAATCTCCATGGCGCGGCCAACGTCTTTGATCGCGGCTTTCGCGGCCATGGTACCGAAGGTGATGATCTGGGCCACGTTGTCGCGACCGTATTTCTGCGTGACGTAGTTGATGACCTCGCCGCGACGGTTCATGCAGAAATCGATGTCGATATCGGGCATGGACACGCGTTCGGGATTCAGAAAGCGCTCGAACAACAGTTCATGCTGCAGAGGGTCGATGTCGGTGATACGCAGCGCGTAGGAGACGAGGGATCCCGCGGCCGATCCACGGCCCGGGCCTACGGGGATGTCGTGCTCCCGGGCGTAGCGGATGAAGTCCCAGACAATGAGGAAGTAACCCGGGAACTTCATCTGCTGAATGATGCCGAGTTCGCGTTCCAGGCGTTGCTCGTAGTCGGCAATCGAGTGCTTCAGTTTTCCGCTCTCGTGCAGCGGGCGGAGAGTCTCCATGCGCCGGGCGAATCCTTCTCGCGTCACGTGGACGAAGTAGCTGTCGATGGTGTAACTGGGTGGAACCTCGAACTGGGGAAACGGGGAGGCTACCTTTTCAATGCGAAGGCTGCAACGCTCGGCGATGTCGAGCGTGCGTGAGAGTACATCGGGAGAGTCCTTGAACACGCGCTGCATTTCGTCGTGGTTCTTGACGAAGAACTGCGTGCCTTCGAACTTCATGCGGGCCGTATCGCGGATCGACTTGCCGGTCTGGATGCACAGCATGACGTCCTGGGAGTGGGCGTCATCTTCGCAGAGGTAGTGACTGTCGTTGGTGGCGACGAGCGGCAGGCCGAGATCTTTTTCAAGCTGGAAGAGACCGGGATGGATGCGGTGTTCCATCTCCAGGCCCTGATCCTGAATCTCGAGATAGAAGTTTTCTTTGCCAAAAATATCTGAGAACGTGGACGCAGCGGCGCGCGCGGCGTCGTAGTTGTTCTCCATCAGCCGCTCGGCGACTTCGCCCTTGAGGCATCCGGAGAGGCCGATCAGACCGCTGGAATGCTCTGCCAAAAACTTCTTGCTGACCCGCGGCTTGTAGTAGAAGCCGTGCAGCGAGGCCTCGGACGTGATCTTGACTAGATTGCGGTAGCCCTCTTCGTTTTGGGCCAGCACCAGCAGGTGGTTGTAAGTGTCGCCTTCGGGAGGCGTGCGCTCGATGTTGTGATCGTCCTTCTTGCAGACGTAGAGTTCGCAGCCGACGATGGGCTTGACACCGTGCTTGTGCGCGGCGTTGACGAAGTGCACCGCGCCGAAGATATTGCCGTGGTCGGTCATGGCCACGGCCGGCATGCCTAGTTCGCTTACACGCTGGCAGAGTTTGTCGACATCGCAGGCGCCATCGAGCAGAGAGTAGTCCGTGTGCAGGTGCAGGTGGACGAATTGGGACATGGGGTTCGGTAGCGCTAGTCTACCGCAACCGGGCCAGAGGAAAAGTGGGCAAATTAACGGTTAGGCCGGTTCAGAGTCAGTCGGCACCGGCTCCAGCGGCCTGCACTTTCTGCAACAGGCGCCGAGTCTGGGTGATGAGCTCCGCGACTTCAAATGGTTTTACAAGGTAGGGAACCGTGTTTTCCTGTAGGAAGGTGCGTGCGTCGCTCGGCTCTACTCCGCTCGCGAAGGTGAACAGAACGTGACCTTCCATTCCCGGGCAGTTTGCTTTCAGCCAAGTGTAGGATTCTTTGGCGTTCCATTCCCCCGGCATTTTGCCGTTCATGATCACGGCATCGAACGGTTCGGAGAGCAGGCGAGTCTTGACGTCTTGGCTGGTCTGGGCGGTGACGACTGCTGCGCCGGCCCCAGCAAGCACATCACGCTCAAATTCGAGAACCGATTCTTCCTCTTCCACCAGTAAGATGCGACCGCTCACGGCGCCTTCGTGCGGGCGGGTCGGTACTTTTGGTGTTTCGGGTTCAACGACGGCTGATGCCGCCGAAGGCAGCCGCACCTCGATCACGGCGCCGCCTTCCGCAGCATTGTTGGCCGTGATGTCGCCGCCATGCTCTTTCACGATTCCGTAGCAGATGCTCAACCCTAGGCCGGTGCCTTTGCCCACGCTCTTGGTCGTGTAGAAAGGATCGAAAATGCGCTTGGGATCTTTGAGGCCGGGGCCGTCGTCGGAGAACTGCGTGCAGACGTGTCCATTCTGCAAGTAGACCCGGATCTTCACCTTACCCGTACGGCCAGTCTCGAGAATCGCGTCGACCGCGTTGTTGATGATGTTCAGGAACACCTGCTCAATCTGGTGAGGATCGGCGACTACCAGTGCAGGGTCGGTGGGAGCCTCGCGCTCGACGCGAATGTTGTTGGTCTTGAGGTCGTAGTCGCGCAGTGCCAGAGTCTCGTCGAGCACCTTGCGGATGTCCACTTCTTCGCGTTGCGGCTTGCGTTGCCGGGCGAAGGACAACAGGTTCTGCACTACGCGGTGTGTGCGCTGTGCCTGCTTGAACAGTTTGCTGACGTAGTCTTGTGCGCGCTCGTTCAGGCCTTCACTTTCCAGAAGCTCGGCATAGCCCAGGATCGCGGTGAGCGGGTTGTTGAGTTCATGGGCCACGCCGGCAATCAACTGTCCGACGGCCGACATTTTTTCGCTTTGCAACAGTTGCTCCTGCGTTTTGCGCAGGTCTTCGTAGGCGCGGCAAGTCTCTTCGTACAGGCGGACTTTTTCGATGGTAGTGGCCAGTTGCCGGCTGATGGCGACCATCAGATTTTCGTCGTTGCTGGAGTACTCGTATCCGAGATCGCTGCACAGGCCCATGATGCCGACCGGAGCGTCCTTGCCCCAGAACAGCACCCAGATCCAGGAGCGGTCCGCATCCGACCGCAGGAACTCGGCTACTTTGGGTGGCAAGTGCGGAAGATATTCCGCCGTGACTACTTCAGTGCGGGAGCGCATTACCAGATCGCCGAAGCCCTCGGGTAAAGAGATTTCCGCCGCCCGCATCTGGTCGCGGCTGCGCGGGCCCCAGGCCGCACGCCGCCGGTAGGTAGCGTTATCGGAATCGGACAGGTAGACCGTACCGCTCTCGCCGCTGAACAGGGTGACGACTTGGCGGAGCGTGAGGTTCAGAATCTCGTCCAGGTCGAAAGACTGCGCCGCCACCACGGCCATGGCATTGAGCGCGTTTAGCTCGCGATTGCGGCGCCGCATCTCGTCTTCGGCGCGGCGCTTCTCTGTCATGTCGAGCACGAAGCCCTGGTACCGCTCGATGTTGCCAGTGCCATCGCGCTTGGCAAAACTACTTTCAACCGCGAGCAGAAGAGTGCCGTCTTTGCGGCGCAGGGTGACTTCGAAATTGCGCACGTAGTTGTGGGCTTCGATCTCTTGCCGGAAACTTTCCCGCTGTCGCGAGTCGACGCAGATTTCCGAATCCAGATTCAGGACCAGAAGTTCTTCCCGCGTGGTGTAGCCGAGCATGTGCACGAATGCATCGTTGCAATCGATGAGCTGGCCGGCCGGTGTGGCGACGTAGACACCTTCCTGCACCTGCTCAAAGAGCAGGCGATATCGTTCCTCCGCCGAGCGGCGGTCAGTGATGTCGCGGACGACGTGGATGATGCCTTGTTGCGGGCTGCCTTGCTCAGCGTAGGAAGAAGTCGAAACCACCGAAAAACCGCCAAAGCAGGGGTCCGCGCCTTCGGTAAATTCTTCGTCGGCGCCCATCGCACAGTAGGGGCATCCGGTCCACTCGCCATGCTTGTGGGGCAGAGCGGTCTCGCAAGTACTGCCGATCACATCGGCGGGCGCTTGACCTAGATGTTCGAGCAGAACCTGATTGGCTTTGACGATACGGAAATCGGCGTCGTGCGCCAGAATGATGTCGTGGATGGAGTCGAACGTATTCATCCACTGGCGCTGCGAGCGCAGCACCTGCTCCAGCAGCCGGAAGTTCTCGACCGCAATGGCCAACTGCAGGGCGCAGGTTTGCAGGAAGTCCAATTCTTCGGATGTCCAGCGCCGGCTGCCGGAAATCCCCAGAAGCAGCAACCCGATGGGCGATTTCTTGCCCACCACGGGAAGCATGACGACCTGACGAATCTTCTCTTGTTCAAGACACTCGACGGTTTCAGGGCCAGCCGCATCACGCTTGGTGACGCGCGGCTCCGGTTTCTCCAGTAGCTTCGAAAGATCCTCGGTAACCTCGGCGAATCCCGCATCGCGCAGGAAGTCGGGCGAGACTCCTACCGCGTGGGTCGCAACCAGATGACCGCCTTCGAGAAGACGGAACCAGGACGCTCGCACTTTAGTCAGCCGCTGCAATTCCTCTACGGCCGACTGGACCATATTGCCGTATTGCTGTGCACTTACTATGTTGCCGGTCAGCACCTGCACAACGGCGAGCCTTCTCGCGCGCGTCCGCGCTTCGCCAAATGCGATCAGCAGCATAGACAGGCCGAGAGCGATTTCAGCCGCAACAAACGCCGCTGCTGGCACCCGGTCGGTGAAAGGCGACCAGGCAAGGTGCAGCGCGGGCAGGCAGAGGGCGAGTAACCAGGCCGAGGGCTCCCATCGTCCGCGCCGGGCCCGCAGCAGCGCGACCGCAGCCGTCAACAGGATGATCCGGAAGCCGACTTCCACGGCTACTCGCAAGGGCAGGGAATCAGGCCACAACAGGACTCGGGCCCCGGCAAAGCCCACGAGGACGGGCGTGATCACCGTCAAGGGAACGATAAGATCCCGGGTGCGGGTGTACAGCAGAACAGATCCAGCGAGCAATCCCACGGCGAGCACGAACGACGCTTGCACCGCGACCAGATCGAAAGGCGCGGGTATCTTGGTTGCGAATGAGTGCTCGGCCAGGCGCGAGGCCACGAAGACGGCCCAGCCCACGACCCAGACTTTGAGATAGCTCTCGCGGAATGCGCGCAGCGCGAGCAGAGAGGCGCCTAACAGAATCAGCAGGGCTAATTCCGGCACCGTGGGCTTGGCGATTCCAAGCTTTACCAGCGAATTCCAGATCGACCAGAGGGAAGCGTTCATCGCGTTGCGGACGTACGTGTTCCTCACTTGTGAATATCACGGGCCGGGGTTTTCTCGATGGAGATTCAGGACCTCAGTGATTACTTTCGGAATCTCGCGGCTGGGTTACAATCGCCGATAGACTTTCGTGTATTCGCATGCCAGATCGTATTCTCGTAGTTGACGACGAAGAGCCGATTCGGGAAATCATCGACTCGATGCTCAGCGCTGCCGGATATGCCTGTAAACAAGCGGGTTCCGGCATGGAAGCCCTGGCTGTGCTCACCTCCGGGGAAGAGTTCGAGTTGATGCTCTCGGACCTGATGATGGCGGACCTCGACGGCATCGGGCTGTTGGAGCGCACGAAAGAGAAGTATCCCGACATGCCGGTCGTGATGGTTACCGCCGTGCATGATATCTCGGTGGCGCTCGCGGCCATTCGCAATGGGGCGTACGACTACCTTTTGAAGCCGTTTGAGCGCGAGCAGCTGCTCAACACCGTGAGCCGCGCTTTGGAGAACCGGCGCCTTAAAGTGGAGAACCGGACGTACCAGACGAATCTGGAATCTTTGGTCAAGGCGCGCACGGATCAACTGCAGGCCGCTAATCGAGAGTTGATCGGTTCCTATGACATCACGCTGCAAGCGCTGGGCGACGCGCTGGATCTTAAAGATCGCGAGACTGAGGGCCACTCCAGACGCGTAACCGCTTTCACCATGGCGATTGCTCGTGCTATGGGATTGCCCGCCGAACAAGTGGCTACCATCGCCCGCGGAGCGTTCCTGCACGACATCGGCAAGATGGCCATCCCCGACAAGATTCTGAACAAGCCGGGAAAACTCGATGCCGATGAAACTGCCATCATGCGCGAGCACTGCTTCAAGGGCTATCAGATCGTCAAGAAGATTCCTTTTCTGAAAGAGGCCTGTGACATCGTCTATTCCCATCAGGAGCGCTACGATGGGACGGGCTATCCCCGGAACCTGAAAGGCCACGAGATTCCGCTGGGGGCGCGCATCTTTTCCGTCGCCGACACTCTCGACGCCATCATCTCCGACCGTCCTTATCGCGCGGCTCGAACGTTCGCCGAGGCCCGCAAGGAAATCCAGGAGTGGTCGGGCCGCCAGTTTGATCCGGAAGTCGTCGAAGTTTTTCAGCAGATGCCGGACGAAATCTTTAACGAACTGCGGCGCGCCATCAGCGCCCAGACCGATCCCCTCGCCTATACCGCAGGCGCCAGAGAGTAGCCTGCCCGAGCGGGTTTGGTAACGAAGAAGCGGGCCCTTGTAGTTCCAGCGCCACCGAAAGCAAAGATTTGAACCCGTTGAATCATCCGAAACTGTGGGTTGGCGCCGCGCTGTTTTTCACGGCGCTGCTGGCGGTGGCTTCTGCGCTGCTTCCCCGGGGCCTGGCACTGGCGGCGGCGAGCGACCTTGTTAGCGGCGTCCTCATGTTGTCTGCGCTCTTCGCCTTTGCCGCGAACGGACTTGCCAGCAAAGGCCGCACCCGCTGGTTCTGGATCCTGCAGGCCGCTGGATGGGCTTTATGGTTTGGCGATCAGGTCGTTTGGATCACTTTCGATCTGGTCTTGCAGCGAAAAGTGCCCGCCATGTATCCCGCAGACGCTCTGCTGTTTCTGGCGGGAGCGCCCATGTTTGCCGGCCTGCTGCTGCGGCCGCACCGGCAACCTTCCGAGCGCACTGCTCGCATGGGTGTGCTTGACTTTCTCCTTTTGCTGTTCTGGTGGCTCTACCTCTACGTGTCGTTCGTCGTGTGCTGGCAGTACGTGTCGCCGAACGAGGGCGCGTACAACCGGAATTTCGATTTGTTGTCTGGAGCCGACTCCATCCTTCTCGCCGGCGTAATCGCGGTCTTTTGGCGGGAAAGCTCGGGGCGATGGAAAACGTTCTACGCGTGTCTCTGCGGGGCGGTGGTGTTCAATGGCATCACGTTCTACGTTCTCAATCGTGCCATCGAGAAAGAGGTCTATTTCACCGGCAGTTGGTATGACATTCCGTACTCCCTGTCTTTCGCCCTGTTCACCGCCGTCGCCCTGCGGGGACAGAGGCTGTCGCCGACGCCTGAGACGGCTGCCGACGGATCGTACAATTCCTGGATGGCGAACCTCGCCATGATTGCCGTGCTTTCGCTACCCATCATTGCGTTGTACGCGCTGCTCGATCCGCGCTTGCCGCGGCGGGTGGCGGATTTCCGGGTGTTCGTGACCCTGGCCACCATGTTTATGATGGCGTTTCTGTTGTTCATTCAGCATCACCGTTTGAACCAGGAGTTGCGACGCACCAATGTAGTGCTCGAAGAGGCTTCGCTCACCGACCCCTTGACTGGACTGCGCAACCGCCGGTATTTCTCGGCGACGATCGAATCTGATGTCAGCCAGGCGCTGCGCTCCCACGCCGACAGTCACGACCCGCACACCCGCGACCTGGTCTTCTATTTGATCGACGCCGACAATTTCAAGGAAGTCAACGACCGCTACGGACACGACGTGGGCGACAAGGTATTGGTGGAGATGGCCCGCCGTCTCGCCTCTTCCATTCGTCACTCCGATGTGCTGGTGCGTTGGGGCGGAGAAGAATTTCTTATCGTGTCGCGCTACACCGATCGCAGCGAGGCCGAATTGCTGGCCCACCGTGTTCTCTCGGCAGTCGCAGACACGCCGTTTGTTCTGGGTGGATCGGGAGAAACGATCTACCGAACTTGTTCCATGGGATGGGCCACGTTTCCGTGGTTTCAGCACGATCCCCGGGCCGTGAGCTATGAGGAAGTTCTCACGCTGGCCGATCGCGGCCTCAATCAGGCCAAACAACTGGGCAAGAATCGGGCAGTCGGCATGCTGCCAGCCACCGGAAAACGTCCGGCCGCCACGATGGAGGGACTGCACTCTGCCGGCCTTCAGGTCGATGTGCTGGCCGTAGCTGGGCCGCGCGTCGAGGCATAAGAGATGTCGGCCTCAGGCCGGCGACGCGGTCTCTGGATCGTTGTTTTCTATTCCGGCGCGTGCAGGCAGCAGTTTCTGGATTCCTGCCATCTTATCCCTAGAGAATTCCACTTACAGGGAGATTCCTATGGCTATCCGCATCCTCCGCTCACGTGTTGGACTCGTCCCGTTGATCGCGCTGTTCTCCGTGTTTGCGGTTGCGCAAGACTCATCTCCTGCGCCCGCCAACGCTGTTCCGCAGGGCACTGTCTTTCTGATTCAGCTTACGGATCGGCTGGATACGCGCGGCGTGAAGGCCGGTGATCACTTTCATGCGCGGTTGGCCGAACCGCTTGTCGCAGCCAACGGGCTGACGATCAAAGCGGGAAAGAAGATCAAGGGGCACGTCAGCGCGGTCGAACCCGGACTCAGCACTCGTCTCCTCCTGAGCTTCGACGAAATTGAAACGCAGCGGGGATGGGTGCCGCTGATCGCGACTGTCGCCGGAGTTCCCGGCGAGCACGGCCTGAAGCAAATTGGTGAGGAAGGGGAAATCGGCCGCAAGGGGATGAGTAAAGAACAGATTGCTGAAGCCGTGGTTGTGGGAGCCGGTGAGGGTGCTGCGGAAGGAGCGCGCTCTGGCGGAAAGCGTGGAGCGGCTGCCGGCGCAGGTTCCGGTGCGGCGAATAGTGTTTTCTCTGCGCTTGAGTCTGGGCACGACCTCGTGCTCGACAAAGGGACGGCTCTGGAAATCCGGCTGGACCGCAACCTGGCAGTGCCGTCGCGATGATTGCGGATTTTTCGCCCACGGAAAAGGGAAACCAGAAGCGCACACTTCGACTCTGCTCAGGGTGGGCTAAGGCGCATGAAGAAAAGGAAGGTCCACCCGGCCTCTTCTATTGTTGAGCCTGCGTCCGTGGGATAATCCTGCAGAGGCCTGCCATGAAATCCGCACGCATTTTCTCGCTGTTGCTTCCTCTCCTTCTCGCCGCAAGCGGAGCTTTTTCCCAGGAGCACCCTACGGTTACAGCGCAGGCGAACACCGTCTACGTCGGTGCCGACGGGAAGTTCGAGGCTGCCCCGGATACGGCACAGATTCAATTCAACGTTTCGGTGCAGGACGACACGTCGCAGGCCGCCTTCCAGCGGGCCTCGAAAAACGTAGAACAGGTGCGCCAGGTCCTTCGCGCGAATGGGATTGATCCCAAGTCCGCGACGGTGGGATTCCTTTCCGTTCAACCGATGCTGGACTGGAACAATCCGAAGCAGAAAGTCATCGGATACCGTGTCGCAACGGACGTCACGCTGAAGTTAAAGGATTTCTCCAAGGTCGGAACCATTACCCAGCAGCTTGCCGAGGCCAATGTGAGCGAAACCCAGACGCTCAGTTATACGCTCGAGAACATCGACGACGCCAAGAACAGAGCCGTGGAAGATGCCTACCGGCGCGCGCACAACTCCGCGGACACCCTTGCCCGCGCGAGCGGCCGGATGTTGGGAGATCTTTCCTATGCCTCGGTTGATACCTTCGAGGACCCGCGGTTGGTCGCGCCTCGGATGGCCCGCCCCATGGCCGCCATGGCGAAAGCGGCGCCTCCGGCTCCGACGGAAGAATTCACTGCGCAGACGGTGACCGTTACCGCGCATGTGAATGCGCTCTTCAACCTGAAGTAAAGGCCCTTGCGGAGCCAGTCTGGCCGTCCAGAGTCGGGTTGGGTTCCGCGGGGCTGCGCCCACGCGGGACAGCCGAGGCGGCTGTCTCCACATCGGTTGTGTATGCCCCCGTGCTTATCGCACTGCGGTTACAGAATCGCCGGGGCTGGGGTGCCTGGGGGCGGAGTCGCTGCGAGCGGGTCGACTTGGACGGTGAGGCCATCCACTTTGCGCACTACCACCAACTGACCTACCGGGAGTGGCGAGGAAGCGACGGCGTCCCAGAGCTCGCCGTGGACGAAGACCTTGCCTTGCGGAGAGAGTGCGGTTTGCGCCACTCCGGTTTCGCCGACCAAGCCCTGCGCTCCAGTGACGATCTTGTTGCGTCGCGCCCTTAGTGCGATGGTCATCAGGAAGGCGGTGATCAGGCCGAGAGGGATGCTGACCGCCAGTGCGGTCACCAGGTGGACGCGCATTTCCGGGATGGGCGAATCGACCAGCAGCAGGCCTCCCAGAGTGAGGAGTGCGATTCCACCGATGGTGAGAACACCGTGGGTCGCGAACTTGGCTTCGGCGGCGAAAAGAGCAAAGGCCCCAAGGATCAGTCCCAGTGCGGCGAAGCGCGTGGGGAGAAAATTGAGAGCGAAGGCGGCGAGCAGGATAAAGACCACGCCCACGGTGCCAGGGATCACTGCGCCCGGATGGTTGAACTCGATGTAGAGCGCGAGCGCTCCGATGGCAAGGAGCAGAAATGCGATGTTGGGATCCATCAGCGTGTCGAGGATGTGTTCCTTGAGGGTCATCTCAAAGGCAACGACCGGCTGACCCGTGAGGTTCAGTGAAGCGGATTCTCCGTTGAAGCGCTTGAAGATCTTTCCTTGCATCTGGCGGAAGAGATCCTCGGGGCTGGAGGCAACGTAGTCGATCAGATGTTGGGCCAGCGCTTCCTGCTCGGTAAAAGATTTCGATTCGCGGACGGCGCTTTCGGCAGCTTCGATGTTGCGTCCGCGCTTGGACGTGACCGAGCGCATGAGCGCAGCGGTGTCATTCTCGATCTTCCGATTCATCTCGTCATCCGGCTTAACCTGAACTGGCCCAATGAGCGTGACCGGATGAGCGGCACCAGCGGCCGTTCCCGGGGCCATGGCAGCGATGTCGGCGGATTCGAGGATGAATATTCCAGCGGAACCGGCGTGACCGCCCGTGGGCGTGACGTAGACGATGACTGGCACGGACGAGGCTGAAATCTTCTCGATGATTTCCCGCGTAGAACTGACCAGGCCGCCGGGTGTATTGATCTCGATCAATACGGCTTGGTCGTTGCGACGGCGGGCTTCGTCGATGGCGCGCGAGATGTACTCCGCGCTGATGGGCTGAATGGTGTCGTTGACGACGACCTTCAGAATCTCGGCTGAGGCGGGGAAGCAGCAGGCGATGATGACCGCAATGCTGACAATAAGACGCAACTTCGTGTAACGCTTTATGGCCAGGGACGAGGAGTGCATAGGTCCTTCGCTTCGCTCAGGATGACAAGGCTGCAGGGCTCATAACCATTGTCCCTCTATTTCAGCAAGCCGGTATGAATTTCTTGTGGCGCAGGTTCCGCGGATGCAACTGGAGCGGCGGGAGCACGGGGCGTCCATCCGGGTAAGTAGGTGCTTCCTGTGATCAAGCGAGCGCCACGTTCGTAGGTGACGTAGGACCACGCCCACTGAATGAATACGAGAAGTCGGTTGCGAAACCCGATGAGGAAGAGGATGTGGACGAAGAGCCAGGCTAGCCACGCGACAAAGCCGGAGACGTGGATCTTGCCGAAATCGGCGACCGCCGCGGCGCGGCCTATGGTGGCTAGACTGCCTTTGTTCCAGTAGTGGAAGGCGGGACGGGAGTCAACACCCCCGCCCTCTCGCGAGGAACGCGAGAAGGATGGGGCACCCACTGCGTTGTGAGAATTGATTTCTTGGCGAATCAGTTTTGCGACGAAGCGGCCTTGCTGGATTGCCACAGGCGCAACGCCGGGTAGCATTTTGCCGTGCTCGTCCTTCACGGCGGCGAGATCGCCGATGACGAATACTTCCGGATGACCCGGGATGCTGAGGTCGGGCTGGGCCAGTGTGCGCCCGGCGCGATCGATGGGGACGCCCAACTTCTTGCCGAGCGGAGAGGCAGCTACTCCTGCCGCCCATAAAACCACCGCCGCGGCGACGCGCGTGTCGCCGAAATGGACGGCCCCCGGTTCAATCTGCGTCACAGTCGTTGAGGTGCGGACCTCTACTCCGAGGCGATGAAGTTGTTCCTGCGCGCTGCGGGAAAGATCGTCAGGATAGGAGGGAAGAACTCGCGGGCCCCCTTCGATCAGCAGGATGTGCGCGCGTGCCGGATCGATGGAGCGGAATTCGTGCGCGAGAGCGTGTCGGCAAATTTCGGCCAGCGTTCCGGCCAGTTCGACTCCGGTAGGCCCGGCCCCGACAACAGCGAAGTTGAGGGGCGCTTTCGATTCTCCGGCGGCGGCCTGGCGCTCAGCTAGTTCGAAAGCGAGAAGCACCCGTCGGCGAATTTCGAGCGCGTCTTCAATGGTCTTGAGGCCGGGAGCGAAGGGCTCCCAATCATCGTGTCCGAAATACGCGTGGCTCGCACCCGCGGCCACGATGAGGTAGTCGTAGGGAACTTCGAGTTCAGGTGTTTCGACGGTGCGGCGGTCGAGGTTGAATCCGGTGACTTCGGCCATAAGGACTTCAACATTCTTGTAGGCCCGAAGGATGGAGCGAATGGGAGCGGCGATCTCTCCCGGAGAGAGTCCGGCGGTCGCCACCTGGTAGAGAAGCGGCTGGAACGTGTGGTGATTCTTGCGGTCGATGATGGTGATTTGGAGCGAGGCTTTGGCCAGCGCGCGAGCGGCGTTGAGGCCGCCGAAACCGGCGCCGACGATCACGACCCGAGGTATCTTCTGGCTGTTCATCTTGCTGTTACATGCCTCACCTCTATAAGATTCAGCGCGATGGCAGACGGTTCCAGAAGTTCTCCGGCAAAACGAATGACTCCGGCGTGGGTTCGCGTGGCCATGCCTTCAGCTGCGGACTTGATTTTTGTCGCGCTGCTGAGCCTGCTGGTGTTCACGCCGCTGTCGGTGCGCTTGCTTGGGGATGCGGGAATTGGCTGGCACATCCGGACGGGGCAGCAGATTCTGGCGACGCACGCGATTCCGCGCGTGGATTCGTTCTCCTCGTCGATGGGTGGCAAGCCGTGGTTTGCCTGGGAGTGGCTGTATGACGTGGTTGTGGGTCAGTTGGAAGCCACGCTGGGACTGAATGGGGTGGTGTGGTTTACCGCGGTAGTAATTGCAGCGGTCTTCGCGTGGATGTTCAGGCTGTTGATCCGGCGCGGGACGAATGTGCTGGTTGCGATAGCGCTGGTGCTGTTGGCTGTGTCGGCGTCGACGATTCACTTTTTGGCGCGGCCCCACGTGATGAGCTGGTTATTTACGCTGGCGTGGTTTTGGATCCTCGACTCTGCGGAGCGGGAGGGGCATGATGGGCGAGGCCAGGGGGCCGTGCGGTTGTGGGTTCTACCGCTGCTGATGATGCTGTGGGTTAATGTGCACGGCGGGTTTCTGGTGGGGTTCGTGCTGCTGGGAATGTTCTGGCTGGGAGCGGTGTGGAACTGGCTCAGGGCTAAGGAAGACCGAATCGAAGATCTGCTTTCCAGGATTTCCGCAGGAAAGCGGGCCTGGAATCTGCTCTGGGTGGGACTGCTTTCGGCTGTGGCGAGTCTGGTGAATCCCTATGGATGGAAGCTGCATGCACACGTTTACTCCTATCTTTCGAACCGCTTCCTGATGGATCACATCGACGAATTTCAGTCCCCGAATTTTCATGGAGTGGCACAGAGGTGCTTTCTGGCGCTACTGCTGATTGCAGTGGCCGTTCTGGCGGCTCGCGGGCGTGAGTTGCGGATGAGCCACGCGTTGACTGTGCTGTTTGCAATGTATGCGGGGCTGTATGCATCGCGAAACATTCCAGTCGCTTCGGTGCTGCTGGTGATGGTAGTCGGGCCGCTCTTATCGGCGTTGGGAAACTCCCGAGGCTTCTTCCAGAGAATGGCGTCGGTCGAGTCGAGCCTGAAGGGCCACGTATGGCCGATTCTGGCGATTGCCGTCACATTTTGGATCGCTGCGAATGACGGCCGAGTCGGGCCCAATCTCTTGATGGATGCACACTTCGGTGCAAAGCGTATGCCAGTAGAGGCCGTGAATTACCTGGAGAAGAATGAAGTGAAGGGGCCGGTGCTGAGTCCGGACTACTGGGGCGGGTACTTGATCTATCGGCTCTTTCCCAAAGAGAGAGTCGTCGTAGATGATCGCCACGATTTGTACGGCGAAGAATTCTTCAAGTCTTACTTGAAGATGGTGCACGTGGAGCCGGGGTGGCAGGATTTCGTACGAGAGCATCGGAGTCCATGCGTGCTGCTGCCGAGAGAATCGGCGCTGGCTAACGCTATGGTGGAAAACGGCGGGTGGAAGACGATCTACGCGGACGATGTCGCGATTGCTTTTGTGCCCAATGAGCGGAATCGGTAAGACTCTGATTCTCGCGGTACGATGAAAAGCTGAGGTTTGCGCTGGAGAACCATCGCCGAGTGCAGAACTATGCACATTGACAGTGTTGGAGATGGCGGGATATGTTCAGCGATGCTTTGGCAACTACGTAGTGTAGTTGTGCAAGGTATTTGCCGACGAGTGCGCTGTTATCGCCGGCGTGAATGCGATCACCAAATCTCTCTGCTTGTTTGAGGAAGACTCCGAATGAATCCCTGGTTCTCTGGTTTCGTTAATAGAAGGATGATTTCTGCCTTCGCAGCGCTGGCGCTCCTGGCGCCGGCAACTTTCATTTCTGCACAGACTCCCGCGGTCAGTCTGACCCGGATCAGTCTCGATCCTTTCGCAGTCGGCCCTGGGCAGCACGCGACCGAGGTCGAGCCGCATGTGCTGGCTTTCGGTTCCACTCTTGTGGCGGCGTTTCAGGTTGGCCGCATCGCCCCCGGAGGTGCAACGGACATTGGGTGGGCGACATCGACGAACAGCGGCTTGAACTGGAGCCAGGGGTTTCTGCCGGGGCTGACGAAAGGGGAAGGGACGGGTCCGTATGACGCGGCTAGCGATCCGGCGGTGGCGTACGACGCGAAGCATGGCGTGTGGATGATCGCCTCGCTGCCGATTTCGAATACCTCACAAACGCCGGCAGTGGTGGTAAGCCGGTCGACCGACGGCGGATTCACGTGGGAGAAGCCCGTCAGCGTTGACCCGACCGCTTCGAGTTCCGACAAGAATTGGATCGCGTGCGACAGCTGGGCCGGCAGCCCGTACTACGGCAATTGCTACATGGAGTGGGACGATCCGAATACAGGTGGAATTCTGATGAGTACGTCGACCGACGGCGGGCAGACGTGGTCGTTGGCGATCGGGACCGTGAACCATGCCGGTGGCATTGGGGGACAACCGCTGGTGCAACCCAGCGGTACGGTAGTAGTGCCGATTGAATCCAACTTCATGTCGGCCTTTACGTCTACCAATGGCGGCGCGAGCTGGTCGGGGCTGCGGGCCATAGGCGTCATTCAAAGCCATACGGATGCGGGGGGGATTCGCAGCGGGCCACTGCCCTCAGCGGCGGTGGATGGGGCGGGAACAGTCTGGGTGGTGTGGGAGGATTGCCGCTTCCGCGCGCAGTGCGCAACCAACGATCTCGTGTACAGCACTTCCATCGACGGCGTGCGCTGGAGTACAGTGCGCCGCATTCCCATTGATCCTGTCAACAGCTTGGTCGATCATTTCATTCCGGGCATTGGGATTGATCCGGCGACGTCGGGCGCCAGCGCGCACGTCGCGGTTCACTATTACTACTACCCGCGGAGTAACTGCAGCTCGAGCTGCCAGCTGTACGTGGGTTACATTTCCTCGCCCAATGGAGGCTCTACCTGGACGGCTCCTGTGAAGCTGGCAGGGCCGATGAACCTGCGTTGGCTGCCGAATTCGCAGAACGGGTTGATGGTTGGGGACTACATCGCGACCACGTTTAGCAACGGCGTGCCGCACGGGGTGTTTGCGGTGGCGGGGGCGAAGTCGGGCACGACCTTCAATGAGGCGATGTTTACGGCGCAGGGATTAACCGTGCCGGCGGTGGGAGCCGTGTTGAGCTCGGCGGGTGACAAACCACTGCACAAGCTCTCGGACAAGATCGAGAAGGAGCGTCCGGAGAAGGGCGTGATTCCGCCGTCGCGGCGTGCAGCCCGGCAGAGTGCTAAGTAATTCAATTGAAATTTGGACAGAAGCCGCCGATGATGACAGTCGGCGGTTTTTGATTTCAGGTCGCTTTCTGCTCGGGGGTCGTGCCCGGACAAATCTGCATGACAAAGAAAAAGAAAATGACTGGTGCTTTCTGCGGACGGGCGTTGCCTGCCTCCTTGCTGGCGCTGCTGATCCTGGCCCTTGCGGGGTGTTCGGGGTCCTCTTCTTCTTCCGTGACCCAGACGCCGCCGGAGAATCCGATCGGGGCGAATCTGACCCAGGTTAGCGCCGATCCGTATTCTGTGGCTCCGGGGCAGCATGCGACCGAGGTTGAACCGCATGCGCTGGCGAATGGGTCGACGCTGGTAGCGGCGTTTCAGACCGGGCGCATTGCTCCCGGAGGCGCCACCGATATTGGATGGGCGACCTCCACCGATGGCGGCACGACCTGGAGCCACGGATTTCTGCCGGGGCTGACGACGGGTGAGGGAACAGGTCCCTACGACGCGGTCAGCGATCCCGCGGTAGCGTATGACGCGAAGCATGCAGTGTGGATGATCGCGTCGCTACCGATTTCGAATACGTCGCAAACTCCAGCGGTAGCGGTGAGCCGCTCGACCGACGGAGGGCTCACTTGGCAAAACCCAGTCGGCGTGGACACGGCTTCGCTCAGTTCCGACAAGAACTGGATCGTGTGCGACAGTTGGCCGGCGAGCCCGCACTACGGAAATTGCTATGTGGAATGGGATGAACCGACTAATACCGGTACCAATCTGGACGAAATCCTCATGAGCACCTCCACCGACGGAGGACTGACTTGGGGCGCGGCGCTGCCCACCGCGGACTTGGCGCAAGGAATCGGAGGACAGCCTCTGGTGCAACCGAACGGAACGGTCGTGGTGCCGATCGAAACGGACGTCATGTCGTCATTCAGTTCGAGCGATGGGGGCGTCAGTTGGAGTGCTCCGGTAACCATCGCGAACATACAAGTGCACCTGGACTCGGGAGGAATCCGCAGCGGACCCCTGCCCTCGGCAGCGGTAGACGGCGTGGGAACGGTATGGGTCGTATGGGAAGATTGCCGGTTCCGCGCGAACTGCTCCACCAACGACCTGGTCTACAGCACTTCGACGGATGGCGTGAATTGGAGCGCGGTCACGCGCATTCCGATCGATGACACGACCAGTACGGTGGATCATTTCATTCCGGGGATCGGGATTGATCCGGCCACGTCGGGTGCGACCGCGCACGTTGCGATCCACTACTACTACTATTCACAGAGCGCCTGCACGGGGTCGACCTGCCAGCTGATCGTGGGCTACATCTCGTCGGCGAATGGAGGCACGACCTGGAATTCGCCAGTTACCGTCACGGGGCCAATGCAGCTTAGCTGGCTGCCGCAGTCGCAAAACGGGCTCATGGTCGGAGACTACATTGCGACCGTATTCACCAACGGTGTGCCGCACGGAGTGTTTGCGGTGGCAACGGCGAATTCTGGGACGACTTTCAACGAGGCAATGTACACGGGGCAAGGGCTAACGGTGGCGAAAGCGGGGCGGCAGCTATCGTCGGCGGGAGACAGGCCTTTGCATAAGCTGTCGGACAAGATCGAACATGAGCGTCCAGAGAAAGGCGTGATCCCACCGTCGCTACGCAGGGCTAGGCGGAGCGCGAAGTAGTTTTATAGAATGCGAGAATGAGCCGCCGGTGTGCATCGGCGGCTTTTTCAACTTGCCCCGACCCTACTTGGCGACGCTCTTCTTCATTGCCATGATCGCCAAAACGATGGCGGAGGAGGCCATGGTGAATTCGCTTTGTGAGCCTATGGTGATTCTCTCACCCACCGACTGGCCCGAATTCGCAAGCAGTACGACGTCTGCAGCGGCCCGATGAAACCGAGCATGTTCGCTCCGGAGAACGGAGTATTCGGGTAAGTACGAGTATTTCGCGCCTGGGCCGTAGATCCACTGGCCCAGCGGGCAGCCTTTGTCCAAAGAAACGTCAAGGGGTTCAATGCTGCCATCCGGTTTGCCGAGATACTTCGTAAACTTTCGTTTCCAGGCGGTGTGCGCCGCGACGGCTTGAGCGAATTCCATTTTTTGGCCCCGGCAAAAGTCTCTGGTCTGCTTGGAAGCGAAAGACTTCCAAGAGTTCCTATCGGCGGAGAGAAGAATTGGATTAGCCGGCGAGATGACACACAGGTAACGGCCTGACGGCGGGAACGGCCGGATCACAACAGCAGCTAGAAGCGGTCGTTGGTGTCGATGTTAAATCCGAGGATGGAGGTGACTTCCACTGGCTGGTCGCCGCGCATCGCGGGTTCGAACTTCCAACTGCGGAGGGCTGCGATGACCTTTGCGGTCATGTCGGCTGAGGCGGCTTCGAGCACGTGCACATTCTTCACGTTGCCGGAAGCGTCGAGGGTGCATTTGACCACCATACGGGCGCGAGGCAGACCCTCGGGCAGATCGGCGCGGATACTTACGGGGCTGGTGAGCGTGCCATCGTGAGGACGCCCGCTCGCGGCCTCATCCGCGAATTCCATGACGACCGGGCCAAGAGAAGTATCAACATAGGTGGTGTACTTTTCGCCGCGCAACTGGTTCTTGTAAGGCTCGAAAGCTCCACCTGAGGTTGCTGTCGCAACAATGGTTACTCCGAGCGTTTTCTGTTGCTGCTTGACGGAGGAACGCCCAGGGAGCTTGGGATCGCCAGGGGGATCGTCGCCGAAGCTGCTCAGGTTGACGATGGAACTGCCGCCGTTGACCGAGACTCCGGGCACAAGTGGATTGCCGCTGGGCGCATTTCCGGCACCGCCGGGGCCCGGACTGGGAGAAATCCCGCCGTGAGCGTTGGGATCGGAGCCGTGACCGGAGCCGGTTTTGCCAGCGCCCGGACCTGCTCCATTCATGCCGCTGCCGGGGCTGTCGCCGCGGCCAATGCTGGTGCCTCCACCTGCGCCGCCGAGGCCGGGTTTATTCCCGCCTGAAGGCGACAACGAGAGTGAGCCATTGCCGCCGGTGGTTGGCAGTCCAACTTTGGGGCCGGGCTGGCTTGAGATCACGGCGCCGGCGTTCGTTCCGCTACCGCCAGAGGTAGACGGCGCCAGGGGAGAGCCGACGTCCATAGGCGCTCCCAAGCCGGAGCCTTTGCGACCGAGACCCGAACCGGTTGCGCCGGAGCCTCCGCCAAGAGAAGGTGGCGGCGGGACTACGTTGTTGGCGAGCAGCGTTCCGCGGGGTGTTCCGATTCCGCCAGCAGCATTTCCCGTGCCACCACCTGCGCCGGAGAGCGCTGGAGGCGGCGGAACCACACTAGGCAGGCCGATGACCGGTGCAGTAGACAACGTGCGCGTCCCAGTTCCGCCGGACAACCCAGTTGACGGCGGCGGAGCGATCACGTTGCTGCCGAGCGACGCGCCCAGGCCGCTGCGTCCGCCGCGCGGATTGCCGCCAGCAGAACTCGCGCTCACAGTGGGCGGCGGGGGGACGACATTGGCTGGGAGTGACGTGCCCGTATGGGCGGCTGTGCCCGTTGCATTGACCGTCGGTGGCGGGGGAACGACTTCGGTAGCCCCAAAGATCTTGCCGATCAGGCTGCTCATCAAGGATCCGCTGCTTGATTGCGTTGGAGGAGGAGGCACTACCGTCTTTGACGGATCTGGAATGCTACCGCTGGCGAGGCGGTGCAGATCGCGCGCGACGTCGGTCGAGGGCGGCGGAGCGATCACGGCCTGCGCCGGCAAGGCCAGCATGGGATCGCGCCTGGTTACGCGTTCGGGCGCAGAGACCGGCGGCGGCACCACGGCGACGTTCGTCATCTGCACGGGTGCGCTGGAGATCTCGCGGCTGACCGCTCCGGGTGCCGGAGGAATTACGTTGGCGGCAAGCGCCGGAGTGGATCTCGCGGCATCGCGATTGACGCTCGGAGCAGGCGCCACCAGCGAGGGGCTGAGAGACGGCGCAACCAACGTGTGGTCGCGCGAAACGCTCGGCGCTGGAGGAATGATGGCAGCACCCAGCGCCGGAGCGACAAGAGTGTGATCCCGCGAGAGATTGGGCGCGGGTGGAATCACCGTGGCGCTGAAATTGGGTGCCGTGAGCGGCTGATCGCGCCGGACTGAAGGAGCGGGTGCAATCACTCCCTCAAGCGAGACGCCATTGCGGGTGTAGTCGCGGATTACGTTCGGAGCAGGCGCAACTACGGTCGCGGGAAGATTGGGAACAGTGCGCGTGGAGCGCAATCCCTCGGAAGGTGGAGGACCGGGATTTGGTTTGACGGCCAGCAGGTTCGCCACTGCGTCGCGGGATGAAGGAAGCTTGAGGTTGGGCGCGTCGACGACTCTCGGAACCAGAGAACCGCCGCGAGCGATCCTGATGGTTTGGGTGCGATGGTGGGCCTCTTCTCCTCCTGCCCGGCCAGCGGTTCCGGCTTGCGCTCCACCGAGATCCTCGGTGCGGGGAAGTTCATCGCCCGTGTAGTAGATTACGTCGTGGCTCGACAACTTGGGCAGGGCGTAGGGACGCATTTCCGTAATCTTCACTTGCACCACAATCGCAGCAAAGATTAGGAAGGCCTCTAACAAGTAGGAGGGAACCATGATGCGATAGGGAATGAGCCCGAACGGAGCTTCGCCAGCCAGGCGGGCATCGGAGCGGGCGAGAGCCGGGCGGATCGCCGTGACAAACTCCCGCCAGGGCGAGGACCACTCGACCAGCAGCTTGGGCACTTCATGAAGGTCGACACTCCTGGCTTCCTCGAGTTGGAGCGTTTCACTCACGCGGGCAGTACTCTACCATCCTTTCCAGTCGTTATTTCAATTCTATCGCCCACCTCGGTGCCTGTTTCGGCAGTGGTGCGACACGGTAGTTCCAGTACTGACGTGGCTTGCATCCGCACTGGGGCGAACCGCCAGGGCTGCAAGGCACGCTGGACGTGGATCACGGTCAGTGAGCGGTCAAGGTAAACGACATCGAGGGGAAATCTCATCCCCAGAGTATGAACGCCATGACAGGGGACAATCCAGAGGCCATAGCCGTTACGGAAGTCATCGGGGCCGAGGCCCAGCAGGCCGCGCAGGCGGGTCCAATGCGTGTCCGCCACGGCCAGGGCGTTCGCGAGGCACGTGTGGCGGGTCCGATTGAAGGCTTGCCCCTGCGCGGAAAAAACTGCCATGAATACGAATGCTCCCCAGTGTCCAGTGCTGCTTTACGCTTGCCTTTTATCGGCCGCCCGAAATGGGTCCCAGCTGGCGGATCAGGTCGATTACAGCCGGGCCGATCGTGACAAAAATGATCGAAGGCAGAACGAACACCACGAGGGGGGGGACCATCTTGATGGTGGTCTTGGCAGCCTGTTCTTCGGCGCGTTGCCGGCGTTCCGTGCGGAGGGAGTCGGAATGCACGCGGAGGGCTTGGGCGACGCTGGTGCCGAAGCGGTCTGTCTGTATCAGTGTACCAACAAGAGAGCGGATGTCGTCAACGCCGGTGCGGTCCACCAGGTTGCGAAGGGCCTCGGCGCGGGGTTTGCCGGCGCGCATCTCGAGGTTCACAAGATGGAACTCATCGCTGAGATCGGCGTGGGCGTGGTGCAAGTCCTGGCCTACGCGCATCAGGGCCTGGTCGAGCGCGAGACCGGCCTCAACGCAGATCACGGTGAGGTCGAGGGCATCGGGCAGGCCGAGCCGGATGCGCTGTTGCCGGTCTTTAATCATCCGCTTCAGGATGAAGCGCGGAAGGAAGAAGCCGAGGCCGGGAATGCCAGCGAGAAGGAAAACGTTATCGAAACCAGAAATCAGAGCGACACCGGCGAAGCCGACGGCAGCCAGCAGAAGGCGTGCGCCGAAATAGTAACTGACGTGGCTGGCATCGCGGAATCCGGCTTGAATCAGCCAGGCACGCGTACGGGAAACGTCAGCGGCAGAAAGCGGGATCGCTTTACTGATCGGGTCCATCGCCTGCTCGATGCGTTCGCGGAGGGCCGGCTTGTTCTCCGTTGCTTGTTGCTGTCCGCCAAGGGCCCGCAGACGGGCCCCCAGCACGGAACCGGGGCTCATCGCGGCGGCGCCGAAAGAGAAGACCGCCAGCACAATGGTCACAAACACGATGATGGTCAAGATCAGAGGCAGCATGTCTACACCTGGATCCGAATGATTTTGCGGATCACGAAATATCCAACGGTTTGCAGAGTGATTCCGGCGACGAGCAACGTGTGGCCGATCGGGTCAGCGAAGAGCGGACGCATGAAGCCGGGATTCAATATCAACATCACCGTGACGATGATAGGCGGCATTCCCATCAGCAGGGCCATCGTGAGGCGTCCCTGGGCCGTGTAGACCCGCACTTGGCGCTGGATCTTGAATCGCTCGCGGATCACGTACGACAGGTTGTCGAGAATTTCCGCGAGATTGCCGCCAGTCTCGCGCTGCAACATCACAGCGGTGACGAAAAACTTTACGTCGACCAAGGGCATGCGTTCTGTGAGATTGAGCAGAGCGTCGCGGACAGGCATGCCGAACTTCTGCTCTTCGTAGAGTTGGCGGAACTCGCTGGAGACGGGCTCGGCAACTTCATTCGTAATCATTTCGAGTGCGGTGGTAAAAGCGTGTCCGGCACGAACGGCACGGGCCAGGGTGTCGATGGCTTCAGGGAAGAGTTCCTCGAATTTCTCGAAGCGCTTGTTGCGCCTGAAAGAGACCACTGAGTACGGCAACACGAAACCGATTAACAAAGCCACCCAGGCGATTTCTACCCGTTTGCTTAGAATGTAGAAGACGATGGCCGCGACGATTCCGGCAAGCGCGCACAGTCCCAGGAAATTGCCGGCGCGCATGCTCATGCCAGCCTGGGCGAGCATTTTCTGGATCGCGGAAACACGTTCGGAACGCCGGAGCAGGCTATCGAGTGCGGGAATCTGGCTTAGTTGCTCGTCGCGCAGGAGAGCGAGTTCTTCCTCAGGAGCGCGTTCGGGAGACTTGCGTTCACTGGCCAGACGCTCCTTGAGCAGGCGGGAACGGGCTCTGCGCTGGTCGACAAGCGAACCCAGAGCGAAGGCCGCGAGCGCGACCACAATAAAAACGAGAAAAGCCATCAGAGCTGCGGTCATAGCACTCTCAGACCTCTGTTCTTGACTCAAACAACGCGGGACGCAAACGGGCTCCGCCTGTGGCCAACCGCTCCGCAAACTGCGGGCGGACGCCAGTCGCATGAAATACTCCGCGAACCTTTCCGCTTTCGTCGATGCCGGTGCGGTCAAAACTAAAAATGTCCTGCATGCCGATTGAGTCGTCGACCATGCCGGTGATCTCGGTAATCGTAATGACCTTGCGGGTACCGTCGGCGAGGCGCGCGATCTGAATGACGGCGTGAACCGCGGAAGCGATCTGGTGGCGCACGGCCCGTTCGGGAATGTTGAGGTTCGCCATCGAGACCATGTTTTCGACACGGGCCATGGCATCGCGCGGGGAGTTGGCGTGCACGGTAGTCAGCGAGCCCTCGTGGCCGGTGTTCATGGCCTGCAACATATCGAAGGCTTCCTCGCCACGGACCTCACCCACCACGATGCGGTCGGGACGCATACGCAGGCTGTTGATGACGAGTTGCCGCTGACGCACCGCGCCTTTGCCTTCGATGTTGGGCGGCCGGGTTTCCAGGCGGACAATGTGTTCCTGTTTGAGTTGGAGTTCGGCGGCATCTTCGATGGTGACGATGCGGTCGGAGTTGGGAATGTATCCGGAGAGAACGTTCAGCAGAGTCGTCTTGCCGGCGCCGGTTCCGCCGGACACTATGATGTTGAGGCGCCCTTTGACCATGGCGGAGAGCAACTCAAGCATCGACTCGGTGAGGGTCAGGTTCTCAATCATCTGGCGCGCGGTAACGGGCTCCCGTCCGAAACGGCGGATGGAGAGGCAAGGGCCGTCGATGGCCAGCGGAGGAATGATGGCATTGACGCGCGATCCGTCGGTCAGGCGAGCATCGACCATGGGCGAAGACTCGTCAACGCGGCGTCCGACGCGCGAGACGATACGCTCGATGATCTGCATGAGATGCGTATTGTCCTTGAAGGACAGGCCAGTGAGTTCGAGCTTTCCGCCGCGCTCAATGTAGACGCGATCGAATTTGTTGACCAGGATGTCGGAAACAGTAGGGTCTTTGAGCAGCGGCTCGAGCGGGCCCAAGCCGAAAATCTCGTCGAGGATTTCGCGCGACAGGCGTTCGCGCTCGGCAAAGCTGAGCGGCACGACTTCTGCGTTGACGGCATTGCGAATGACGACGAGCACTTCGTCGCGAGCGGAATCTCCGGAGGTCTTCCCGAGTTTTTCCAGATCGAGGCGGTCGAGAATCTTGCGATGAAGGTCGGCCTTTACCTGCTGGTAATCGGCGCGCTCAAAGGATTGAAGATTTGCCATTGGGTCCTAAGATCGGAGTCCTAAATCTGTGTCCTAAACTGTGCTCTAAATTCCTAAACCGAATTCCTAAACCGACTTGAACAGCGACCACGCCGCGCGTTTGGCTTCCACATCGTTGCGCGTTAATTCCTGCGCCAGTCCCGCAAAACAACGGGCGATCTCGGTGTTGCGCTGTTCCATCAAGGGCGTACCGCGATCGATCGCGCCCGACACGGCGAAATACTGGTTCGGCACCCGCCACAGCAGTTTGGCGCCCACGGCGGCCTCGGCGTCAGACTCGCTGAATCCGGGTACCTTGCGGAAACGATTCAGAACTAGACGGACGCGTTCGCGGCTCCCACTCTCTCCCAGATACTGCTGCACGCGGGCCGCGCTCCAGAGCGAGGCCACGTCGGTGCAAGCAACCAGCAGAACTGTCTCTGAAAGACTTGCAATGAGTCGACTAGCCGCGTCGAAACGCGAGGAGGCATCGACGACCACGTAACGGTAGTGCGTCACCAGCATGTCGAAGAGGCGGACAAATTCCGCGGTGGAGGGATCAACCGCAGCCGGCACATTGGTTCCAGCCAGCAATTGCAGGCCGCCGCTGTGGCGCGTCATGAAGCTTTCCAGCAGGGATGAATCCATGCGGTGAAGATTGCGCGTAGCGTCGGCCACGTTGAAAACCGGCTTGAGATTCATGTGCAGCGCGGCGTGGCCCAATGGTGCTAGGTCAACCAGGGCACTTTGCCCGTGGGCGGCCTGCAGAGCCAGGGCGAGATTGACCGCCACCGTGGTTGCACCGTTTCCCCCCTTGGCGTTAATGACGGAGAAAACCTTGCCGCGAGGACCCTCCTGGCGCACCCGGCGTTGCGCAGTGGTTAGTCGAACGAAAGCTTCGAGCAGATCGGTGGTGGTCGTGGGACGCTCAATAAACTCACGGGCTCCCGCCCGCATGGCGTTGACAATGATCTGAGGCTGGTTGAGATTGCCGATGGCGAAGATCGCGGCTTCGGGCATCTCCTGGTGGAGGAGTTCAATCGCGCGCAGAGCCAGCGGAGGGTTGTCGGCGGGAATGTCCACCAGAGTCACGTCGGGATTGGCCGCGCGCACGCGACGCGTGACTGGGTCGGAGCCGGCCACCGGAAAACTGGCACAGGTATGGACGGTGCGCGCCACACTCGTGCCGTCGACCAGCACCTGCAGCACGGCACGCTGTTCGTTATCGGTGGCGACGATGACGACTGAAAGCTCCGGCATAACTACCCTGCGGTTTCCCCATTCCCTGCGAAATATCGTCCCCGCTCTTGCGCGCGGGTCCGGTTTTACTTCTCCTGCTCGCCGCCTACTTGCTCTTGTCGAACTTGCCCGCGTCTATGAAAGGTTGCGGAGTCTTGGGCGGGGCGGGCGCTTCCGTACTCGGAGAAATGCGCCGCACCGTGCACAAGACCATGAGTTCCGAATTGCTCTTCTGCAGACTCTTGCTCCGGAAAAAATTCCCCAGAACCGGGATGTCGCCAAGCCCGGGAATCTTGCTGTAGATATCGGTTACGCGATTGTCTATCAGACCCGCGATCACAAAACTCTGTCCATCCTGCAATTCAAACTCGGTTTCCGCTTTGCGCGTGCTGAGGGCGGGCACCGTAAATCCGGAGATGGTCAGCGCGTTGGCGAAATCCAGCGTACTGACTTCGGGAGCAACCTTCAGATGAATATTCCCGTTGGGCATAATGACCGGGGTGAACTGCAGGCGCACACCGAATTCTTTGAACGAAATCGTGACGGCTGTGAAGCCGGCGCCAGGCTGCACGATGGGGAAGGGGAATTGGCCTCCGGCAAGAAAGCTGGCCTCTTTGCCGTTGAGGGCGATCAGGTTCGGCTCCGCCAGAATCTGCAGCAGGTTCTTCGACTGGAGCGCCTCGATCACGGCCCCGAAATTAATGTCCGAACGAAAGAGAAAGAGGTTTAGGACATTGTTGATGGTCTCCCCGGCATTACTGGTGACGGTACTGCTCCCAGAAGTTTGTGTGCCCGGGGTCAGGGTCTGAGGACCGAAGCCACCGAACTGGCCGGTGGTGACGGTACCGAGGGTGTTTGCGGCTCCCGTGGAAATGAAGTTGACGCCCATCTGGGTGAGAGCGCTGCGGTCGACTTCCGCGAATTTCACCTGAAGCAGAACTTCCTGAGCGCCGACCGGTCCGAAGGTGAGTACGTTGACCACTTTCGGGGAATACGCGGCGGCGAGTTCTCCGGCGCGTTTGGCGACATCCTCGGTGGTGACGTGTCCGGAGAGCACAATGGCTGCCCGCGAGGGAGTGACCGTGATTTGTTCATCGGGAAAGACTCGATGCTCTTCTTCCGTGCAAGCACTAACGTCGACATCGACGCGCAGGTCGAAGCTGCGCGAGCGCTCCAGTTCATCCCAAATCAAAAGTGAGACTTCCCCCGGAGTCTTGCCGTGAACCAGAATCTGCGTGGGGGTGATGACCTGGGCGAAAGCAATGCCCGGATCGGTCACGGAGATGCGCTTGAGTTGCTCGGTCGTGTTAATGAGCAGTGACTTGCCCACCATCACGCGCAGAGGCGCCGATCCCTGAGACTGCTGCGACTGCGGCGGAAGCGTCGTGGTCCTGGTGCCAGTTGGTGGCGGGCTCTGGGCCTGACCCGCGGCGTCCGCCTGCTGCATGATCTCCGAAAACACGGGCAGGACGAAAACACTCGCAAACAGTAAGGCCCCGAGCAACGACGTGCGAACTTTCATTTTGAGATTCCTCTCCCTGTGAGGAAACCTGCTGGTGCGTGACGATGCAACGCGCAAGATCAGACTTTTCCCGGTCACTTGGCCTCGGAATTCTCGTCTGGGAATTTGACTACATCGGGCTTCTTGTCGCCCTGGTAGATCTCAACGCTCACGCCGGTAGCAGCGGGCGGAAGAGGAGTCACGGTCTTCTTGGCCACTGCAGTGTGATGAGCCACGGGCTGCACGGGCGGGGCCGCGACTCCCTTGTAAAGGCCCCGGGAGTTGGAGGAGGGTACCTCGTCCTGCTTGGTATCGAGCGGATTGCGCAGCGCCAGCTGAATGTGTCCTTCCGAACTGGCGAGGGTCAGCCGCTGGGCGTCGTCGGGTGAAACCAGGAGCGTGATGACAGCCGTATTCTGCGCCTCCCCGGTAGAGGTTCGTTCCAGGGTGTGACCCGACGCCAGTACCGCGACGTTCTGCAGAACGGTTGTGGTCTGCTGTTCCCCACCTGTGCCCGGCGTTCCGGTCAGAAGGACGTCGACGCGAGTCCCAGGAGTTACGAATCCGGCCACGGACACTACTTCATTGACCCGTACCGACACAGCATGCATCCCCGGAGGGATCAGCGAAGGAAGACCGGACCCGGCATTCTCGCCAGCTAGCCGGTTGGGCAGGATAAACTCGCCCCTCGCGATTGGGATGATGACGCCGTGTCCCAACACGTCGGATTTTCTCCTGGGCGCACCCGGCGGGAGATCGTCCTGCGGAATCTTGATGACCTTGATATCGTGCTCTTCCACTCTTGCCCCAACCTGGAGATCGTTCGCCGCGACGATGACCTCGATGTTCGGTTCGGTGCTGGCTCCGCTCTTTGACTGCAAGTTCCTGTAGACATACACGGCCGCGAAGAAGCCAAGCGCGAGGGCCAGTACTCCAATCATCAACAAACGTGTGCGGTTCATGTAGCTCCCTTGGAAACTAAAACGCCCGCCGCCCGCCTAAGAGGCAGCAGTCTTTGTTCGTCGCTCGGGGCTGGTGCTACTGAATAGAACTGGCGACGGAGGAGAACACATTATTAGCATTGGAGCCGATCAACCGGACGGTTCCAACTACAATAACGAGAATCACCGCCAGCATGACTGCATATTCCGCGATGTCCTGTCCTTCCTCGTGGCTCCATAGCTTGCGTACAAGCTCCATAGGCGTCCCTCATTTCTGATTTGTCGAGATCGAGTGAAATGATCTTCCCCGCACGCAAGCTGGGATCTCAGCCTAGGCACGGTGGCGGTTACGGTCAATGTACCGAATCTGTGAAAGATTCTGCCCGCCGAACACGCTAATCATACCCTGCAACATGGGCAAAAGGTCGTAATTTCTTGCATACCTGGGCAAAAAAGGGATTACTCCCTGTTTCAGCCCCGCGAATACGTCATCTGGGGTCTAAGCGGTTGGGCTTGTTGGACTTGGGGGCGAATCAAGGGTGCGGCGGACCGAGGCCCGAAGGGGACTGACCGGATGGTCTCGAGCTAGTAAACACTAGACCACCAAGCGCTAGCAAAACAGCCAGCGGCAACAGCGGACTGGTGTAGAGCGGGGCCTCCCAAAAGCGGAGCAACTTGGCTGCGGGGAACCGGAGGGCGGCCAGCAGCAAGCCGAAGGCAGCGATCCAGGGCCAGGCCAGCAGGATCCAGGCCGCGACGCGAAGACGGCGCGCGAATGGAGTTGAAGCCCGGAGGGACGGCGGACTGGGCAACAGGCACAAGAACCCTGGCAATAACAACAGTTGGGTGTGAGGAGCGAGAGTCGGGATCACGACCACATTCGCAGCCAGCAGCAGGCTGGTGACAAGCTGGAATTCTGCCGAGTCTGCAGATTGGGATCGATGTGGCCAGCTCAGAGCCAGGGTCGCAAGCAGCAGGGCGGCAGCGGCAACATAACCGAAGGTGGAAGTGAACCAGACATCGAGCAGAGAATGGCCAAACGTGTAGTGGCGGTAGGCGCGAACGACATTCAGGAAACTGGGAATCCAGCCGGGCACAAGCCATTCGCTGGCGACTACGAGCAAGCACATCGTAATGACAAAACTCCAGGCCACAAGACGCCGGCGTCGCCAGTCGGCAACGGTCCACAGCGTAAGCCAGGGAACCAATGCGAACGTGAACTGAGGTTTGAAACTGGCAGCGGCGAGGAAGATGCCAGCGAGAATGAGGTGGTTGGCAGAAAGAAGAGACAGGGTGATCGCGATGAGCGCGGCGGCGATCAGACTCAGGTTTTGCAGCTTCAGGGCCTGCAGTGCGGGAAAGCTGCCCAGCACGAAGAGCGCGAGGGTGATCCATTGCAGCGGCGGCGGACGGAGATGTAGGACCCGCAGCCACAGCATGACGCTGAGCAGCGTGACCAGCACAGACATGCAGAAGAATACTCTCTGCGCAACGGGAAACGACAAGTGCACCGTGGGCCAAAGAAGGAGCGCCGCGTACGGCGGATACGCAAATCCACCGCCGATGCCTGAGGGATCGTCCGGCGAAGCGGCCATCGGAGCCCCGTAGATCTCCGTTTGAATTTCGTGTGCGACGGCGGGCGAATAGGGATCGCGGCCGTGGAGCAGGAGTTCATGTGCCGCCCACCAGGGCGCGTAGAGATCGGAGAAATGTGGCGGCTGATTGGCGCTCCAGATCGCGGTGACGTAGTGCGCCATGCTCACGGCCGAAAGAATGCTGAGTAGCAGCCACATCGCAGGCTTGGAGAAGAGCGGCGAGATCCTCATCCCGTAGTCCCCAGGCGTGCGGAGGCGGCTTCAGCGCCTTTGCGGCGAAGAGGGCCGCCTGTGATCATGATCGCGAGCGCGGCTACGACTAGGCCGACCAGGAAGTCGACGACGTAGTGCATTTCGAGCAACAGCACGGCGACGACAAGAACGACATCGTAGGCAGCCAGTGCAATCACCATCCGTTTCCAGCGCCGAAGGAACCAGAGCACAATCATCGGCTGCACGATGTGCATGCAGGGAAATCCGATGAAGTAGTCGGTGGAAATCCGTGAGATCGGCTGATGGTGCCAGAGCGCCAGCGCATGCGGGATCAGTGTTTTCTGGATGTTGTAAGACTGAAGGCTGGCGGGAAAACGGGAGAAATGTCCTGGGCAGAGATAGTACGGACCCTGCGCGGGCCAAATATAGAAGATGCCGAGGGCGAGATAGTAGGACATCAGGATCGTCCCTACGAACTGCAATGCGCGCGTTCGTCCGTCGCAGAGCGCGACGAGGATGATGGTTGTCCCAATCTGGGGAAACATTCCGAAGTAAATGAACTCCAGAGCCCGGAAATAAGACAGCGGAAAGGTTTGGACGGCCCAGTGCGTAAGGTCCCAAACGGCGTGGCCATGCAGAAAAAAGCGATCGATGGCGGCGAGCGCCGGGTCGGTCGCGAAGTTGTACCGAACCGAGACGACGGCGCAGTTGTAGGCGAGGACCATCAGAAATCCGAAGAACAGGTAGGCAGCCGGAGCAAGAACTGCCGACGCGGCGTGGCGTAGTCCTTGTGCTTTCTGGCGGTCGCGTAGTTCGAGCAGCGCGATGGTATCAACGGTCAAGACCAGCGCCTTCACGCCCGTTGTGGCCCAAGCAAGCACGCCGAAGTAGAAAAGTAAGGCGACGATTCGAAGGGGGTTCTTGAGATAGCGCGCGAGGAACGGATCCCACACCTGCTGGCGCGGCAAGCCAATCACGTACAGGAGTACTGCCACGAAGATAGCCTGAGCCGCGAGGAGAAACCAGTAAGCGATGCCGAGTGTAATCCAATCGAACTTGAGCGGGAGATGCTGGCTGCGCAGGACGGGCACCAGGGCGACGCACAATAAGAGGCTGACCCAGTAGTGCCAGTAACGCGGTGTCATCGGGCTCCGGGTTTCGATGTGCACTGGGAAGGCTGGAGTCTAAACAATCCGACGGCGTCAGACAACCGGCGGTGCCTGCGACGGCAGGTTAGGTTGCTTGCGCAGCAGCACCACGACCAGCATCGGCAGATAGAATAGGATCACGGTCCAGCGCCCGACTTCAGTGAAGCTGTGCGGAGTGTAATACCAGCGCCAGATTCCCGCCCCCCAGCTGAAAAAGACGGTCCAGATGATTTCGCGCGGCGACTGGGGAATGAGCCAGAGGATGAAGCTGTCGAAGAACCAGCGTTGCGGCATGATGGCGGACGAAAGCAGAAACAGGGCATCACGATTCCGGTAGCGAAGCAACGCCAGCAGGAGCAATGGGCCGGGAAGAACGAGGAGAGGAAAGAAGTGCTCGTAGTTTCCGGTCTGTCTCCACCAGAGCAGAGGCCATGTAGGCATCACGGCGACGCTCAAAGCTGCTACCGCCGCACACGCCCAGAGGCCGCGATGTGTGATTCTGGTCAGAAAAACAGGCAGTCCGACTTGCGGTTTGGCCATGGTCACGGGCAGGAGCAGCGGAAAAAACGCGCTGGCAGCTATGATCGGAGACCACTGTACGGTCAGAATTCCGGCCCAATACGGATAGGCTAAGAAGATCAGCAGCCGCGTGTAGCCGTGACGGCTCAGACCGAAGGCGAGCAGGGAAGAGCCGATCCCCCAGAAAAGTCCGGCGGCGAGTTCCGGTTGCAGACGGACGAACGGAAGAGCGAACAGCGCCGCGGTGAGCGGATACTGTTCGAGCGGCGTATCGTAAGGATTCTGCCGGGCCAGCAGGCGATGCGCGAGATGCAGGGCCCAGCGGAAATCGGCGGCGTCCTGATGGAAGTGTTTCATCAGGAACCAGCAGAATGCACCGCTGACGAAGCCGATTGCGGCCGAGACTGCGATGCGCCATCGCATGAAATGGATCGTGCCCACACAGTTGTAACATGAAGCGGATTGATCGGGCCGGGATTGACCTGGCGTTGATCTAATTAAGATTGAACACAAACGGCCGAAAGGAAAGCGCTCCAATTTGCTGAAACGTCCGCCATTCGTCGTGGGATTCGCCCTGGCCGTTGTGGCCTCAGCGAGTATGTGGTTCTACGTGAACCGCATTTTGAGGGCGCAACAGATCGCCGATGCAACGATACACAACCGTCCGCGCGGCAATCTGTCTGATCTCTACCCGCGATGGCTTGGCGCGCGCGAACTGCTGCGGCATGGACGCAATCCTTACAGCGCGGAGATCACACGCGAGATTCAGCAGGGATACTACGGCAGGCTGCTCGATCCTGCGCGGCCCGATGATCCGAAGGATCAGCAAGGGTTCGCCTATCCCGCGTATGTCGTGTTTCTGTTGGCGCCAACCATCGGGCTCCCGTTTGATGCAGTGCAAATCGGGTTTCGATGGTTGCTGATCGGGCTGGCGGCGGCGAGCGTTTTGCTTTGGCTTCACGTTCTGCGCTGGAAGGCCGCGTGTAGTACCAAGTTGATCCTTAGCGTGCTGATAGTGGGTTGGCTGCCCATGGTGCAGGGACTCAAGCTGCAACAGCTAAGTTTGCTGGTAGCGGGATTGCTCGCCGGCTGCAGCGCATGTCTGGCGGGCGGCTGGCTCTTCTGCGCAGGCGCACTGTTGGCGCTCGCGACCATCAAGCCGCAACTGGCATGGCCGGTCGTTCTATGGCTGCTGCTGTGGGCCGGCAGCGAGTGGCGCTCGCGGCGGCGTTTCGTGTTTGGGTTTGGGCTGGGCATGCTGCTGCTGCTGGGCGGAGCGGAACTGGTGTTGCCCGGGTGGCTGCGGATGTTTGTCGACGCGATTGGGCAGTATCACCAGTACACGCACAATCAGTCAGTGCTGGTCTGGTTGTTTGGATCGATCATAGGACGACCTCTCGAGGCGGTAAGCATACTTGCCTGCGCCCTCTGCGTCTGGCAAGCTCGCAGAGAACCCGCAACCAGTGCCGCGTTCGGACGAGCGATTGGCCTGGTGTTGGCCTTGACGGTCGTCGTCGTTCCAATGTTCGCGCCCTACAATCAGGTTCTGCTGGTGCCAGCGATTCTGGCGCTCGTGTTCAGCGAGATTTCTGCTGAGCCGATCCTGCCGGCGATTCGACTGGCTCGCGCCGTCGGTGCGGTCCTGTTTGCCTGGCCTTGGATTGCCACTCTAGGGCTGAGTGCGGCGTATGTCTGGCTGACCCCGGAACTGAGACAAAGGGTGTGGCCGATGCCGTTTTATTCCAACTTTGTGCTGCCCGTGTTTGTCTTCGGATTGGCGGTTCTGGATATGTGGATGAATTCCGCACGCAACTTGCGAGACGGCGCACCCGCAGAGTAGTCTGGTGCAGCAAGGCTTGCCGCGCGTGGGACGCGGCTTTTTCAGCGCTGGCAAGAGCGAACGGCGCGGCGATTTACCATCCATGACCCTAAACAGCATCAGTCATCACAGCTCCGGTTCCGGAGTGTTTCCCGCGCTCGTGTTCGTCCAGGGAAGTGAGCAGAAGAACATTGTCCTGAACCGCATACCGTTCAGTGTTGGGCGCAAGGTAGACAAGGATCTGGTGATCGCCGACCCGCGTGTCTCGCGCGACCATGCGGAGATCATGCAGGAGGGGCAGGATTTCGTCCTGGTCGATCTGGGCAGCAAGCACGGCACGTTTGTAAATGGGGAACGTATCCAGCGCCAGAAACTGGAGCGCGGCGACCGACTGGAGTTCGGCGCACGCGACTCCGCGTACATCCTGTTCAATCCGGCGAATAAGACTTCCAACACGGCGCGGGAATTCCTCAGCCAGATCTCCAGCATGCAGATCAAGCCGGAGGCGACCGACCTGGAAAAGCTGAAGCTGTTTCTGGAAGCCGCTCGCAAATTGAATACCGCGGGCGTGCTGGACGAGATTCTGATGACCATGCTCGACGTCACTCTGCAACTGACGCGGGCCGAGCGCGGCTATGTTTTCCTCAAGGACGAGGAAGGAATACTCCGGTTGAGGGCGGGCCGCAACTCCAAAAAAGAGCCGCTGCTCGACGATAAAACGATTTCGCACTCGATCCTGGAAGAATCCATGCGGTCGAATTCCGAATTTCTGTTGACCGACACGAGCCAGTCGCTAGATCTTGCGGGGCGGCAGAGCATCGTGGCCTACGATCTGCGAACCGTGGTCTGCATTCCGCTGCGCAAAATGCAGGTGCAGGCGACTCGCGATGCGCAGACGCCCGCCCCTGGGGCTGCCGCCGCTGAGGCGATGGGAGTCTTATACGTGGACTCGAGATTCGCCTCGCGCGACATTGGCGGCGTGGGCAAAGATATTCTGCACGTGATCGCGACGGAAGCGGCGTCGCTCATCGAAAATGCGCGGCTGGTGCAGGCCGAAGAAGAATCCCGGCGCTACCAGCAGGAACTGAGCATCGCGGCCAGCATCCAGCAGCGCCTGATGCAAGTGAAGATCCCCGAAGTGCCCTTCGCGAAGATGAGGCCAAGGAATCTGCAGTGCAAGGAAATCGGGGGGGACTTCTACGACGCGGTGAACACCAAGGATGGTCTTGCGGTGGTGCTAGCCGATGTCAGCGGCAAGGGAGTTTCGGCCGCACTGATGGCTTCGACTTTGCAGGGGATGATTTATTCGCACCTGACCGCAGGCATGTCCCTGGTGAACGTGGTGACTGCCGTGAACAGGTTCTTCACCGAGAAGATGGGTGGAGAAAAATACGCAACTCTGTTGCTCGTGCGCCTGCGCCGTGACGGCGAGCTGGAATATGTGAATTGCGGCCACGTGCCTCCACTGCTGGTGTGCGGGGGCGAGGTGATGCGTCCTCCGCACGGGAATGTCCCGGTGGGCCTGCTGCCGGATGCTACTTTTGAAAGCGCGAGCTGTCAGATGAAATCCGGCGACCGCTTCATTCTGGTGACCGACGGCGTCACCGAGGCGGAGAACGCCATGGGAGATTTTTTCGAAGATTCGCGCCTGGAAGCGGCCGCGGCCAAGTCCCCCACACTAGAAGGTATTTTTTCAGCCGTGACGGAATTCTGTGCGGGAACGCCACTGAGCGACGATTGCACGGTGGTAGAGCTGTGCTACACCAGCGCTGAAGAGTGATCCCATTCCCTCGCAGCATCGCCCGATCTGACTAGCCGCCCCGCTCACGACACCGTGACGCTATAGTCCGTGCCTTCCCACCGATCCTCCTTGGGCCAGAAAAAAGTAAATACGGCTTGGCCCCCAACCGGCAGTGAGGCGGTGGGCAAGTCGAGCGTGTAGATGCCGAGTCCGGTGTCGCGCGTGTCGGCGTCGTGTGCGGTCTTCCAACCATCGATGCTCCAATGCACGCGGCCGGGCGAGAGCAGTACGATACGCAGGGTCTTGTTGCGTGGGACGGAGCGAGTTTTGTTATTAAACCTCCACCCGAAGACTTGCCGCACATGTTTATCAATCAAATAGCGCTTTACGGTCTGTGGGGGCTGGTCGAAAACCTTGTTGTCGCGAATCGAACGGCGGAGTTTCACGTACTCGGAATGAGCCCAGACGAGCGGACAGGCGGACCCAGTAGGTTTGCCCCGAAATAATTCAAGCGCGGGTATGTCAGCTGCGTCCCAGACTTGCTCGGGAAGCAGGCGGCTCTGCCCCGCCGTTGAATTCTCGATGACGGTGAGCAGAGCCTCAGCCTCGTCGCGATGCCCGGCGGCGAGCGCATAGTGGGCACGTTCACCGGCCAGCAAAGGCCAGGCGCGCCCGATGCCTGTGCCATCGAACGCGGAGCCGTCTTTGTGTTCGCCGTAACCGTCGCCGTTGTAGCGATACCAGCACGGGCCCTGGGGCAGCTCGACGGCGAGCAGGGCATCGATGGCGCGCAGCGTATTCACAATACGCGGATCGTCGGGCGCGCGCAGGCCGAACCGCACTAGCGCCAAAGCGTCTGGGCTGATGATGTGGTAGGCGCGCGCGCCATCCTGACCCGGCGGACGATTCTTGATAGGAACGAAGCCTTGTGTGGGCGACGCGGCGCCGTCGGTGTCAGGCGGTGCGATGCGCACATAATAGCCGTCGATACCGAGTTGCTGCGCGAGATCGCCGCCAGTGGCATAGACCCAGCGCTCGATGTTGTCGTTCCAGGCGTCGGCCGTGTCGCGCATCGCCTGGGCTTGTTCGGCGTGCCCGGTAAGATCGGCAATGTCGGCCGCGGCCAGCAGCGCGGAGATCTCAGCCGCGAGAGTGAACGGCGAGTAGCCTCCATCTTCTTCCCACCGATCCTGCTGAGTGACCGGACCGTTCCGCAAAATGAAACTCACGGCGTTGCGTACCATCGGCCACCAGCGCTCCAGTTTTCCCAGTGAGTCGGGTGCCTCGCGCCTCAGGAGATCGACGAGCAGGATGGGGAAGGCGGTCTCGTCCATCTGAATGCCGCTCCAGTAAGGACGCCCGTCGAGCCAGAGATTCTGCGCCCAGTTTCCCGCGGCCTCCTGCGTGGCTTCGAGGTAGCGCAACACGCGGACGGCGTCAGTGACAGCTCCGGCGGCCAACAGCGCACCGGCCGTTTCGACCAGATCGCGCGGCCAAACAAGATGGTATCCGCCGAGATCTTCGTCGCCCTTGTTAAAGCCCCAGGGAATCGAGAGGCTGGCGATGATGCCGCCGAGAAAATCCTTGGACTCGTGAGTCCGCAGAACGGCGGTAGAGGAACGGTAAAGATCGCACTGGCGCTTCGGTTCGTCGAGGTTGAGCAGCTTGCACTGCCAGCTGCTCCACTGCGAGACATAGTGCTGCCGAATCTCTGTGTAGTCCTCGAACAGGCTTGACCGCGCTTGCTGTCCCGCCTCGGTCCACCTGGAACCGAAGCCGAGTGCTAACAGGAACTCGCCGTTGCAAGCCTCAAGGTCGATCTCACCGGTAAAGGCAATGTTGCCATTTTCGGCGCGGTTGTAGTCCCACTCCATCTGGAAGTGCTCGGAGAGATCCTGCCAGCCATCGGAGGCGCCGACGAACCCGACAGATGTCTTCTTCCACGGTGTGGAGGACGCTAGGCACAAAGCGGAGCCGTCGTGCTTGGCGAAGAACATAGGGAAGCCCTTGTAGTCGCCGATCCAGCCGGTGTTGCCGTATCCGCAATTGGCAAGGTGCGGGGAGAGTAGGGCGTAGAGGTGATAGTCGGAGAGTTGCCCCTGCAGCGGCTCGAAGCGGATCTTCTGCAGTACGACATTTCGGTAGGGATCGGTCAGGATTTCTTTGTGAATGCGATAGCGTCCGCTGTTACAGCTATTGGTCAGCTCAAACGCGGGGATCCCAGGCTCGAACGGACGGTTCTCGAACGTGCAGTGCCGTTTCTCTTCAGAGAAAAAGTCGCTGCCGTTGGTGACGATGAATCCCAGGTCACGCGTACATGCCTGGTCGACACGCGGGAAGTAGACTTCGTTGAGGATGCCGTGACTGAGGGTGAACCAGACTTTGCTGTGCTGGTTGAGTGCAGTGCCAGCGCCAGTTTTGGCGCTCGAGGTCCAACGCGGAGGAATGCCCGGCCAACCCGGGGCATAGCGTACGGGCGAATCACTCATGAAGACTCTGTCCTCGGGCCGAGGATAGACCCCCGGCAGAATTGACAAATGCTTTACACGGCGGGACTCTCGCTTCTGCAGCTGGCGGCATCAGATAGTTAGCAGCTCTAAGAGATGTAAATTGCAACTACGCACAGATCAACGATAATAGACCACACAAGCGGGGCAACATGGTCAAAACATTAGATGCACGGGTGCGGAGCATAGTAGCAGTCCTGTGCGTCTCTTGCGCGGTCTGTCTCATAGTGCGCGCGGAAGACCTTCCGAGAGCGGCGGTAGCCTCTCCGCTCGACCATGGATTTTCGGGACTTTACAATCTCGACTTCACGGGGGCGCAGAGAGATTTTGAAACATGGCAAGCGCAGCATCCCGACGACCCAGTGGGCCCGGTCAGCGAAGCGGCGGGGTTCTTGTTCTCAGAGTTCAACCGATTGGGCGTGCTGGAGGCGCAGTTTTATGAGAACGACGACGCATTCACCGATCGGCCCAAGCTGACGGCTGACCCCGCGCTGCGGGCACGCTTCCAAGCCGCGATCGCGCGGGCGGAGAGCCTGGCGCATGAGCGGCTGGCGAAAGACCCCAAGGATCGCGATGCGCTTTTTGCCCTGACCTTGTCGTCAGGCCTGCAAGCCGATTACGCGGCGCTCATCGAAAAGCGAAACTTGGCGTCTTTGCACTTCACGAAGGAAGCCTCCACCTCGGCACAGCAGTTGCTCGCGGTTTGTCACGATTGCTACGACGCGCTGCTTGCCACGGGGTTCAGCAAGTACATCATTGGAAGCATGGCAGCGCCGGTTCGCTGGATCCTTCGGCTGGGAGGCCTGCCCGCCGACAAACAAGGCGGCATTGCCGACCTGCAAACGACGGCAGAGCATGGACACTACCTCGCGCCCTTTGCGCGAATCTTGCTGGCGATTGCTTACGTCCGGGAGAAAGATAAGCCGAGAGCCTTGCAACTGCTCACCGGGTTGCGCAGCGAATTCCCTGGGAACACTCTGTTCCCGCGTGAGATCGCGCGTTTGGCCGCCCACTAAGCGCAACCCCAACAAAACCGCGCTCTCGAACCATTTTTCCACTGATTCAATCGGGCCTCGCCGCGGTTCATTCATCAGAAATTCACCCGTTTGTAACCCTCCTGTAACACTGCGCCGATAGAACGGGGACATCAACACGAGGAGGAATTATCTAGTCATGCGAAAAATCGTGCTGCTGTTGGTGTGCGCCTTTCTGGCACTGTCGGCAGTCGGGCAGACTACTCTGAACGGAGCCGGCGCAACGTTCCCCTATCCGATCTACTCGAAGTGGTTCAGCGAGTATCACAAGATTCACCCCGAGGTCCAAGTTAACTATCAGTCGATTGGAAGCGGTGGCGGAATCCGTCAGGTCACGGAAGCCACCGTGGACTTTGGCGCCAGTGACATGCCGATGACCGACGAGCAGCTTAAAGAAGCCGAGACAAAGTTGAAGACCAAAGTTTTCAACCTTCCGACGGTCCTGGGCGCCGACGTCCCTGCGTACAACATCCCGGGTGTTACCGGAGAAGTGAAGTTCACTCCCGATGTCCTGGCTGGAATCTTTCTGGGCAGGATCTCGAACTGGAATGACCCGGCCATCGCCAAGGACAATCCGGGTGTGAAGTTCCCCAATCAGGAGATTGTTGTTGTCCATCGTTCCGACGGCAGCGGAACCACGTTCATTTGGACCGACTACCTTTCCAAAGTCAGCCCCGATTGGAAGAGTCAGGTGGGTAGTAACACTTCCGTGAAGTGGCCCAAAGGGCTGGGCTCAAAAGGCAACGAGGGGGTGTCCGGGTCGATTCGGCAACTGCCGGGCTCGATCGGATATGTTGAGCTGATCTATGCCGTGCAAAACAACATCCCGTACGGCAGCGTGAAAAACTCCGCTGGCGTGTTCGTGAAGGCGACGCTGGAAGGCGTATCTGCGGCGGCGGCCTCAGCCCCGAAAATGCCTGCGGACTTCCGCGTTTCCATCACCAATGCTCCCGGGAAGGACTCGTATCCGATTTCCAGTTTCACGTGGCTGCTGGTTCCGGCGCAATCGAAGGACGCAGCGAAGGGCAAGATTCTGGCCGACTTTCTGAACTGGATGGTCACCGACGGCCAGAAGATGACCACTGCGCTGGCTTACGCGTCCCTGCCGGATAACGTGGCAGCGAAAGAGAAAGAAACAATTAAGCAAGTCAAATAGACCCCGCTAGTACAGGGCGTTTTCATTGATCGCAAGACAAAAAGGAGAGGATGATGAAGGCTGCGTGGAAGGTGTGTGCAATTCTATTTCTGGCGACGGCGCTGGTTGGGCAAACCAGCACCGCGACCAAACCTAAGAAGGCTGCGGCTGCGACGCTGACGGCGGCAGACGTGCAGTCGCTGAAGGATGCGATCGCGTCACAGCAGGCTGCCTTGGCGCAGCAGCAGCAACAGATTCAGGAACTGCGCGAGGAACTGCGCCACAAAGATCAGACCGTGCAGCAAGCGCAAACCGCTGCCACCGACGCTGCGAGCAAAGCGGATGCAGCTCAGGCCCAGGCAACGCAGCAGCAGGATACAGTCACCGCGTTGAAGAGCGACGTGACCGACTTGAAGAGCGGGATGGCCAACACCGTCATGACGCTGCAGGAGACGCAGAAAAATATTTCGGATGCTCCGACGGCGATCCACGTGAAGGGAATTACCATCACGCCGGGCGGCTTCCTGGCGGCTGAATTTGTGCGCCGTTCGCGGGCTCTGGCAGCGGATATCAACACGCCTTTCAACAGCGTAACCATGCCCGGCGCCTCGGCCAGCAAGATCTCGGAATTCTTCGGTTCCGGCCGCCAGTCGCGCGTCTCCATGCTGGCTGAGGGACGTCTGAAGAGCGCGAAGGTGTCCGGCTATGTGGAAGGCGACTTTCTCTCGGTCGGTACAACCTCCAACAACAACCAGAGCAACAGCTACACGTTCCGCCAGCGGCAAGCCTGGGGCCAGGCCGCGTTTGACAATGGCTGGACCTTCACTGGCGGGCAGATGTGGAGCCTTGTAACCGAGACTAGGCACGGCGCCGACCCCCGCTCGGAAGCGTTGCCCATGACCATCGATCCACAGTACACCGTCGGCTTCAGTTGGGCGCGGCAGTACGGGGTGCGTCTGTCAAAGAACTTCGGCAACAAGGCTTGGCTGGCTGTGTCGATGGAGAATCCCCAGGCAACGGTCACCACGCACAACAATGGCGCCAATTACCTGATCGGTTCAGCCGGGGCGGGCGGTGGCCTCTATAACGCCGCCATCACCAATTGCACCACGTCCACGGTGAACGGTAATCCCCTGACCACCTGCTCTCTGGCAGCCAGCTACGCCTTTAATCCGTCGCCCGATATTGTCGCGAAACTCGTTCTTGAGCCCGGATTCGGACACTACGAAATCTTTGGAGTGTACAGCCGCTTCCGCGACCGTGTCTTCCCTTGCGGCGAAGCGTCGGCGGCCTCTCCCTGCGGCTCGGGCACTACGCCGAACGTGGCTGGAGCCTACAACAGTTCCAAGAACGGCGGCGGCATTGGCGCCAATGCCCGTTTTTCGTTCGTGAATAAGCACGTCGACTTCGGATTGCACGCTTTCGGAGGTAGTGGTGTGGGCCGATACGGAACAAGTGGTCTTGCCGACGCGTCGGTGCATGCTAACGGAACGCTGGATCTGATTAAGACCTACCAGGGCCTGACCACTCTCGAGTGGCACGGACCGAAAATTGATATTTACCTGAACGCGGGCGCAGAGTACGCCAGCCGCACGGCTGACTTCGATCCGATTACTGGTAAGACCGTTGGCTACGGAGCGCGGAACTTCAACAATGCCGGATGCTACACGGAAACCGTGCCGGGCGCGGGCGGGTTCTTTCCGGGCGGCCTCAGTGGCTGCACCGCCGACACACGCGTGCTGATCGAAGGAACCGCAGGCTTCTGGTTCAAGTTGTACGACGGCTCGAAAGACAAAGTGAACCGGGGTCGCGTGCAGTGGGGTCCGCAGCTCTCGTACGTCGATCGCAACGCATGGTCAGGAGCGGGCGGGGAGCCGCACGGACTGGACAGCATGCTCTTCACCTCGTTCCGTTACTATCTGCCATAGTTCGCGGCCGGAGTCGACAGGCCCCTGCTGGATATGAGCGATGCACACCGGCACTTGGACGAACGCCGTCCAGGTGCCGGTTTTTCATCCTCGCTGCCGCCAAGCTGGTCGCGTTACTGCAGCGGGTAGTTCAGTGCTTTATACTGGGAGCTCCCGATATGCTTCCCCGGAAGGTTCTGACCCTCTTAGTGCTCGCGCTGGTGTTGGCGATCCCGCTGGTTCGCGGGTACGGTGCTGAGCAGCCCTATGCCAAGGCGAAGATCGTCGACCTTCAACAAAAAACCAGAGAGAAAGTCGATATGTACCTGGTCAATACGCCGGTCACGACGGCTGTACCCTATTTCCAGATCTCCGTGGAGCTAGGGGACACCGCCTATCTGGCGGAGTACACCCCGCGTCACGCCGGGGAGGAGTTGCCCGAGGCGTGGAAAGTTGGAGAGACTGTTCCCTGCAGAGTAGAGAAGCATCGCTTATACTTACAGCGCTCCAACGGCACCGAGATGCAGTGGAGCATCACAAAGAAGACCCCGATCGACAAGAGCAAGTCACACGAATGATGCCGTAAGCGTGCGATCGTCATGGCTCGTATTTCGCTGGACAATCCACAGTATTACCTCAATCGCGATACCTCGTGGCTCGCGTTTAACCGGCGTGTGCTCGAAGAAGCTGAGGATGAGGGCAACCCGCTTCTGGAGCGGCTGAAGTTCCTGTCGATCTCGGCGAGCAACCTCGACGAATTCTTCGAAGTACGCGTGGCCGCCATGGTGCAGCAGATCGAAGACGGCTACAACGAAGCCGGTCCCGATGGCGTGACCCTGACCGAGAAGCGCGATCTCCTGAACAAGCTGACGCACGATTTCGTCGACGACCAGTATGACTGCTGGAATGCGCGGCTGCGTCCCTCGCTTTCGGAGAATGGAATTCGTGTGCTGGGCCTGCACGAGTTGGACTCCGACGCGCTGCGATTCGTCGACGAGTACTGCGAAAAGGAACTGGACCCACTTCTGACGCCGGTGACCGTAGACCCCGCCCATCCATTTCCACGCGTGATCAATAAGGCGCTGTGCCTGGGCTTCCTCTTGCGCCGCCGGCGGCGTTCTGCGCTCACCTACACCGGTGTGGTATCGGTCCCGCGAGCTTTGCCTCGCTTGGTCCGGTTGCCTTCGGAGAGCACGGCGGATTTTATCTTCCTTGCGGATCTCGTCGCGCATCACGCTGTCCGTATGTATCACGGCTACGACGTTGTTTCGTCGGCGCCGTTCCGTGTCACGCGCAACAGCAATCTGTATCTCGCCGAGGAAGAAGCGCGCAGCCTGCTGGAGTCGGTCCGCGCGGAATTGCACAACCGACGCAAGGGCGATGCCGTGCGCATGGAGATTGAGGCGGACGCCGATCCTGAAATTATTGACCGCTTACGCACTGTTTTCGAGCTCGATCCGTGGCAGGTGTTTCCGGTCAACGGCCCGGTGAACCTTTCGCGGCTCTTCAACATCTACGAGCAGGTGAAGCGGCCCGACCTCAAGTACCGCACCTTTTCGCCGCGAGAACTGCGCCTGACCTCGAAGTCGAAGGACTTGTTCGAGGAACTGCGCGGGCATGACATCCTGCTGCATCACCCGTACGACTCTTACGACGCGGTGGTCTCGTTTATTGAATCGGCAGCCAAAGATGAGAATGTTCTTTCGATCAAACAGACTCTCTATCGCACCAGCGAACATTCGCTGATAGTGCCTTCTCTCATGGATGCCGCGGCGCGCAAGGAAGTGACGGCCGTCGTCGAACTCAAAGCACGCTTCGATGAGGCGTCGAATATCCGCTGGGCCCGCGATCTGGAAGACGCAGGTGTGCAGGTCTTCCACGGACTCGTGGGACTCAAGACGCACTGCAAGCTGTCGCTGCTGGTGCGTCGCGACCCGGATGGCGTGACCCGCAGTTATGCGCACATCGGCACGGGGAACTACAACGCGACCACGGCTCGCATCTACACCGACCTGAGCCTGTTCACGGCAAATCCGGAGATCACGCGCGCCGCACACGATGTGTTCAGCTTCCTGACCGCGTACGCCGAGAATCCCAGCTACGACCCGCTTCTGGTAGCGCCGCTGGATCTGGCAGAAAAATGTATCGCGCTGATCGATCGCGAAGCCGAGCACGCGCGTCAGGGGAAGGAAGCACACATCATCGCGAAGATGAACGCGCTCCTCGACAAGAACATCGTGCAAGCCCTGTACCGCGCCTCCCAGGCCGGAGTGGAAATCGATCTGATCGTGCGTGGCATTTGTGCGCTACGTGCGGGCGTGCGTGGAGTGAGCGACCACATCCGCGTGCGCAGTATCGTGGGGCGGTTCCTCGAGCATAGCCGCATTTACTATTTCGCGAACGGCGGCGAGGAAGAGATCTACATTGGAAGCGCGGACTGGATGCCGCGCAACCTCTACGAGCGCGTCGAGGTGCTTGTGCCGCTGCGCGACGAAATGCTTCGGCAGCGGGTCCGGCACGAAATTCTCGACGCCTATCTGGCCGACAATCGCAAGGCGCGCGTTCTGCTGCGCGATGCGACGTACATCCGAGCCTGGCAGCCGTTGCATGGCAAGCGGAATCGTAAACCGCCCACGGGAGCCGCAGTTTTCAGCTCACAGGACTTCCTGATCAGCGTGGCGGAAGGAAAGTCGCCCGCCGCGCTGCCCGCGGCAATTCCCGTGCGCAAGCGTCGAGTGGTCATGGGAAAGGAACGATAGGTCTAAATGATTCTCTATTTTCTGCGCCACGCCAGCGCCGGCGAGCATTTTGCCAATCCGAAGAAGGATGAGAAGCGAGCCCTCGACAAGGAGGGCATTGAGCAGTGCGGCTATATCGGGCGCGCGCTGGCCGCGCTGGAGGCTCAGGTGGACGCGATCGTCTCCAGCCCGCTGAAACGGTGCACACAGACTGCCTCGTTGGTTGGCAACGAACTCGGGTACGAGGGGAAACTGCAGATCGATGCCGGGCTGCGTCCGGAGGCGGGACTCGCCGATTTCCGCAAGCTCCTGGAAAAGTACGCCCGCCAGGAAGCGATCATGGTGGTCGGCCACAATCCGAATCTAAGCCAGTTCCTGGGATCGCTCATCAGCGACTCCGGATGCGAGGCGTCATTGGAGCTGAAGAAGGGCGCGGTCGCCAAAGTGGAGATGCGGCGCACTTCAGGCACCCTGCAGTGGTGCCTGACTCCAAAAGTATTGCGGATCCTCTACGATACCGCGGCGGAAAGTTCCCGCCCGAACACTTCGCGGAAGTAATCGTGTTCTTTCTCGATCGCCCAGAGTTCCAGGTCCACTCCCATGCGGCGACGCGGAACCAGCGTCAACTTCACTTCTGCCGAACGCAGTCCGATACGTACTTTTTGCACCGCGCGGCTGCGACCCAGATTCAGCGCACGCGCCAGACGTAGCAACAGAATCGCCTTCTGAACGTTAGGGCGATCGGCCGTATCCACGACTTTCATTGGACCATCCTCCATCGTGGGGCGCGATTTTCCCAGGTAGCGGGCGACGGCCGCGATGATGCGCCGCTGCTGCGGCGTGTAGCCCAAGATCTCAGAGTTCGAAATGATGTAGTGCGTGTGGCGATGGTGGCCGTTGCGATTCACGTAGTCGCCAACTTCGTAGAGCATGCCTGCTGCGGAAAGCCATTCGCGGTATTCGGGAGGCAGCCGGTGCACTGAACGCAGCGCGGAGAAGAGGAACATGGCAGACTCGCGGACATCCAGGGCATGCTTGCGGTCAATGTGGTAATGATCGACGGCCTTCAGAATGGATTCCCATCGCTCCGATTCGATCTGCCTGCCGGAGCGCGTAGTGCGATCATAGTCGGCCGCCATCTGGGACAGAATGCCGTCGCGGAGGCCGAGCGGCGAATAGCGAAAAGCGCTGATGTGAAGGCGGTCCAGCAATTCGTGGTAGACCATGGCGCCGGCTACGATGATCTCTGCGCGCCGCGGCCCAATGCCTTCGATCTTGCGGCGCTCGGCGACCGGCAGGCGGGCCAGGCGTTTCGCGATCCGGGTCATCTCTGCGCGCGACACCACAGGCCGGCGACTCCCGCGGCGCAAGTGGGTGGCTACCGCCGCCAAGGCGGCCGCGGTTCCAGAGGTCGCGATTACGTTCTTCACTCGAGCCGCTGCGATTCGGGCAGCAATGCGCCCGACTTCACGCGCCACAAATCCACGCAGGCGCTTCAGTTCGCCTTTTCGGGAAGGGTCGTGACGAAGAAATTCATCCGTCAGGCGGACGGCCCCGAGGGGGAGGCTCACAGCATCGCGAATATGCCCGCCCTGCGAGACGGTCAGCTCGCAGCTGCCTCCGCCAAGGTCGATCATGAGCGTGGGTGAACTGTCCACACGAGGGCTGGAGACTAGCCCCAGGTGAATCAGCCGCGCCTCTTCCACGCCGGAGATGATCTCGACCCGCCAGCCTGTGGCCGAGCGTACCCATTCGAGGAAGGCCTGCGAATTACGGGCATCGCGCAGGGCACTGGTCGCCACCACACGAACGCTGTCCGTGACCACCTGCTGCGTGGCGCGATGGAAACGGCGCAGCACTTTCACGGTTTCTGCCATCGACTCAGGCGTGAGGAATCCGGAACGAAATACGCCTTCGCCAAGGCGCGTGACTTCGCGGTCTTCGTGAATCGGGCGCAGGCGCCCGGCCTGCAGGCGGGCAATCTTCAGCCGGACAGAGTTCGAACCGATATCGACCGCAGCAAACGTGGGCATGGGGAAGCCTCACAGTTTACATGCAGTCGGGAAGATCGTCACCGGACTTTGGAGAGGATAGTGCCTCGGCTTGCGAGAAATACCGCGTGGGGACAGCCGGCCTCGGTTGTCCGTCGAGCGCAGCTCGACTGTGCGAGTCTGCAAACGAGAAATCCACCTGGAGAGCGGGATTGAGGCTATGCCGCAGAGTCGATCCGCGTGACGAGCACCGGATTCTTCATGTCCAGCTTGTGCGAATGCTCCATTGACGCGACCGGCTTCAGTGAGGTGTGGACCGCACGCGAGGTAGAGAGCGCCGCGACAGCGTGGCGAAACTTGCCTCTGGTCACGTTGTGCAGCGCTGCCACCAGCGACGACTGGTTGACCTCGCCAAGGCGCTTGCCTGCGCTATCAGTCAGAGTGAGCCAGTCATGCCAATTGCCGATGGCATCCTGCAGCCGTTTCAGTTCGGCGATGAATTGCGTGCCTTCGGCCGACTTGGGGGCGAGTTCGGCCGCATAGCGTGCCCGCTTGACCACGGTGCGGAACTGATGCAGCACGTCTTCAGTCAGCTGTTCCGCGGGGTGCTGAACCTGTGCCACGATCTGCTTGGCGATCACCAGGGGATCGCGGCCGGCCTCAGGTCTCGCTTCGTTGGCCGCCCGTTTCAATCGTTTCCGAACATCGTGAATCATGCTCTTGTTCAGCATTTTACAGAGCTTATGCTCATGCTTTGCACGAAGTTCGATCAGATCCTGCGTGAGCTGTGTCTTGCGGCGGGGCTCCTGCGGAATCCTCAGGCTGCGCAAGGCGACCAGCTGCGCATCGAGGTCGCGCACCTTGCCCGCACGTTTGCGAAGCTGGCCCAGGAGTCTCAGAAGTTTCTTCTGGTTGCGGCTGCGCTCGGGGATGAACTCTTCGAGCAGAGTTTGCAGCCGACGGGTTGTGGTGCGGAAGCGGTGAACATCCTCAGGCTGCTGGCTGGACGACAGCTTCAGCAGGGCCTGTTCCGTTCTCTGGAACACCACTTGGCTACGCTCGGACGTGATCGACATAGACGAAAACAAGCAAATCCCGGAGGGACGAGAACGGTTCCGCGTGAACGCGACAGCACGGTGCTGCCGACGACAGCGCTAATCTGAAATTCAGGGTTAACCGGTGGTCCCAGCCGCGGCGGAAAAAGCTTCTTGATTTTAACACCTTTGTAACACGCCTCTGCTAGGGTAGCCACGAATGGCCAACCCGGCATTACCACGGCCTGATATGCCCGGTCCGCAACCCGTTGAAGAGACGAAGGTTACAGCCGTACCGGTGCACCCGGCAGCGCCCCTCGTGCGCGCCTCCGGGGGCGAGGTTCCCGATCGCGTTTTCAAGGCGGCGATGACGGCATGCGGTCTGGCCGTCCTCGCGGTGTTGGTCCTCATCGTTTACGAACTCATATCGGGTTCCAGACTCTCGTGGCACGCATTCGGGTTCAAGTTCTTCGCGGCCAGCGATTGGGATCCGGTCAACGAGCACTTCGGCGCTCTGCCATTCATCTACGGGACGCTCGTTTCTTCCCTGTTGGCGCTGACCATCGCGGTTCCCTTGGCCGTGGGCGTTGCGGTATTCACGACCGAGATGTGCCCCAAAGCGTTGAGAGGCCCGCTCTCGTTTTTCGTGGAGCTTCTGGCCGCTATTCCCAGCGTCATCTACGGGCTGTGGGCCGTCTTCGTGCTGGTGCCGCTTCTGAGCCACTACGTGCAGCCTTTCCTGCAGAGAACCCTGGGCTGGACGACGCTGTTTGACGGGCCTCCTTTCGGCTACTCGATGCTGGCGGCGGGCATCATTCTGGCCATCATGATCATCCCGATCATTTCGTCGATTACCCGGGAAGTGCTCATGGTAGTGCCGCAACACCAGCGGGAGGCTGTACTGGCGTTGGGGGCGACGCGCTGGGAGATGATCCGCATCGGCGTGCTGCGCAATGCGCGCGCCGGAATCTTGGGCGGAATCATCCTCGGGTTGGGGCGCGCGCTGGGCGAGACCATGGCCGTGACCATGGTGATCGGAAACAATCCGCAGATTGCCAAGTCGCTGTTCGCTCCCGGATACAGCATGGCTAGCGTGCTGGCTAACGAGTTCAGCGAGGCCACCGGCGACGTGTACATTTCGGCGTTAATCGAGATTGGTCTAGCTTTGTTCATCGTCACAATCATCGTGAATGCGCTGGCGCAACTGCTGGTGTGGACCGTAACGCGCGGCCAGCCTGCGAGGGGCAATGCCTGAAACCGTCGCGACTGCCGCACTCCACTCGGTGCCGCCCATCAGTTGGAGCCGCCGTGTTACCGATCACGTCATGACCGGCGTGGCCGTACTGACCGTGCTTCTCGTGCTGGCGCCGTTGATTGCCATCTTCGGCTACCTCGTGTACCGCGGGATTGGCTCGATCAACTGGGCGTTTCTAACGCAGATGCCGAAGCCGGTCGGTGAGTCCGGCGGAGGCATGGCGAACGCCATCGTGGGTTCGGCCCTCATTCTCGGCGTCGCCAGCCTGATCGGCGTACCCTTCGGCGTGGGCGCGGGAATTTACCTGGCCGAGTTCGGACGGAACAATCTGGGCAGGGCGATTCGCTTCACCGCTGATGTGCTCAATGGCGTGCCATCGATTGTGATCGGTGTCGCGGCGTATGCCTTGTTGGTTCTTCACAGACACTTCTCAGCGCTTGCAGGCGGCGTAGCCCTGGCGATCATGATGGTTCCGACGATCAGCCGTACTACAGAAGAAATGCTTCTCCTGGTGCCGCAGGCCTTGCGTGAGGCTGCCTATGGACTCGGTGTTCCGCGCTGGCGAACCACGCTCTCCATTACTCTGCGCACGGCGACCTCCGGTGTTATTACCGGAGTCATGCTGGCTTTCGCCCGCGTCGCCGGGGAGACGGCGCCCCTGCTCTTTACGACGTTGGGCAACACATTCTGGAATCTGCACATAGACCAGGCCACGGCAGCGTTGCCCCTGCAGATCTATGTGTACGCGAATTCGCCCTATGATGACTGGCACCGCCAGGCATGGGCGGGAGCGTTCGTGCTGATCGTTCTTATCGTCACCGCAGTTGCAGCCGTACGCTATGCTGTGCGGCGTGGCACTTTCGGAGCGGCATAATTTTATGGGCGTTGGAATCCAGGTCGAGAGCCTGAATGCGTGGTACGGCAAAGGCCAGGCGTTGTACGACATTAATCTGAAGGTGGCCGCGAATCACGCTACGGCGCTGATTGGCCCCTCGGGATGCGGGAAGTCTACGTTTATCCGCTGCCTGAATCGGATGCACGAGACCATCCCGGAAGCGCGGGTGGAAGGCCGGGTCCGCATCGGCGAAATCGATGCCTACAACGGAACCTCGCCGACACAACTGCGCCGCCGCGTGGGCATGGTCTTCCAGAAGGCGAACCCTTTTCCCACCATGTCGATTTATGACAACGTGGCATCAGGATTGAAGCTGAACGGATTCCGCGACCGCCGCAAGCTGGATGAAGTCGTGGAAAAGTCGCTCGAGGCCGCCGCATTGTGGAGCGAAGTCAAGGACCACGCACACAAGAAATCCGGCGCCAGCCTCTCCGGCGGTCAGCAGCAGCGGTTATGCATTGCCCGGGCGTTGGCGGTCGAGCCCGAGGTTCTGCTGATGGACGAGCCCTGCTCGGCACTCGATCCCATCTCGACCGGGAAAATTGAAGAGTTGATCTTCCAGCTCAAAGAGCGGTATACCATCGTAATTGTGACGCACAATATGCAGCAGGCGGCGCGAGTCGCGGAGTTTACCGGCTTTTTCCTGCTGGGCAAATTGATTGAGTTCGACAAGACAGAGAAGATTTTCACCAAGCCGTCGGACAAAAAGACGGAAGACTACATTACGGGAAGATTTGGATAAGGCAGATTTGAATTAAGGAAGGTTCGGATAATGCGTACGCGCTTTCAGCAAGGGCTCGACGATCTTCGGCAGCGGTTGCTTCGCATGGGAGGACTGGCGGAGCAGGCGGTGGACCGCGCCCGCCAGGCCTATGTGGAACGTGACCTCACCCGGTGCCAGATGGTGCTGGAAGGCGAAAGCCTGATCAACACGGCCGAGCGCGAAATTGACGAGGCGGCGTTCGACCTCCTTGCCATGCAACAGCCCATGGCGGTCGACCTGCGATTTATTCTGGCCGTAACCAAGATCAATTCCGATCTCGAACGCGTCGGCGATCAGGCGGTCAACATCGCCGAGCGCGTCATGGACATGGTGGAGCTTCCCGCTGCTGACTTGCCAGTTGATATCGCGCGGATGGGCGCGGCGGTCAGCGCCATGGTGCGCCGGGCGCTGGAATCGTTCATCGAAGGGAAAGTCGAACTGGCGCAGGCCGTGCTCGAAATGGATAGCGTGATCGACCGCATGCGCGACGATGCCTTTATCCAACTGGTCAAGACCATGAACGAGCGGCCTGAAGTTGTAAGGCAGGCTCTGGATGCGCTGCTCGTGGCGCGCAATCTGGAGCGGGTCGCCGACCACGCCACCAACATCGCCGAGGACGTCATCTTCTGGGTTCAAGGCGCCGACGTCCGACACAACGTTCACCCCGAGGAAGCTGAGAGCCAGGAGTCGGAGCGCCCGACCTCCAGAGCGTCGGGGCTGTAGTCTCGGATCTTGGGAAGGCACGGCCTCTGAAGGCTGCAAGATTTTGATTTTGCCTTTGTTTTGAAAGGGCGCGGCTTCAAGCCGCGCCGCCTTGGAGCCTCAAAGAGAAACTGGGCTTTAGCCCCTGAGGGTCGTCGTTGCAGTCGCAATCGACGCGAACGCGACTTAAGAAGAACCTCTCTCGGCGGCTTTGACCATCCACGCTGCATTGAATTACGCTCATCTCCTCTTTCATTTCTGATGCAATCTCCGCGGAGGCACCGTGACTCGTTTCTTGCTTCGTTTCGTGTGCGTTCTGATGCTGGCTGAAGCCACGGTCATTCTTGCGCAGATGTCGTCCGGCGATCGTCCTCCGATCATGCTCCCCACCAGCAAGATGCTGACGGTGCCTTCGCCGGGGCGCATCGGCAGTACGAACAGCTTTCCTGCAACCATGGTCCTAAGCCCAGACGGCCGCTACGCCGCGCTGCCGAACGATGGCTACGGAACGCAAGAGACACTGGCGCACCAGTCGATCTCAGTGCTCGATCTGAAAACGAATCAGATTGTCGAATATCCGGACGCGCGACTGAGCGATGAGTCGCATCAGAGCTACTTCATTGGGCTGGCGTTCAGTTCTGACGGCAAGCATCTCTACGCCTCGGTCGGTTCGCTGACGGATCCGACGGGATCGAAGCCAGGCGACACCGGAAACGGAATTGCGGTCTATGGTTTTGCGGCAGGCAAGGTTACCCCCGAGCTCTTCATTCCCATCGCGCCGCAGCCGCTTGCAACGGGCAAGAAACTCGCGGTTGGATTGAAGTCTCCACCGCACACGGCGATTCCATATCCCGCCGGTCTAGTCGTGATTGCTGACGGAGGCCGGGACAAACTTCTGGTTGCAAACAATCTTTCAGACAACGCAGTCTTGCTCGATCCTGCGTCGGGAAAAGTACTGCAGAGCTTCGACCTCAGCACCAGCGATCTGGTGCCGTCTTCGTTTCCGTACTCGTGCGTGGCCACGCGTGATGGGCGGCGCGCATGGTGCAGTTTGTGGAATGCCTGGCAAGTAGCAGAGCTTGATTTGACCAGCGGCAAGGTTGCACGCTGGATCAAGCTGAGACAAGCTGATGATCCTCTATCGCCGACCTTGCACTCCACCGCAATGCTCCTGAGCCCAAACGAAGAAACACTGTACGTCGCGCTTTCGAACTTTGACCAGGTTGCTGTGCTTGCGACCGCTGACGGGACGATTTCCCGTGTTTTGGAAACAGTCCTGCCACAAAAGTTTTCGGGAGCGTACCCCACTGCTCTGGCGCAGTCCATCGACGGACTGCGACTGTTTGTCGCCGATTCTTCGTTGGATGCGGTCGCGGTGTTCGATTTGTCAAAGAAATCATCTCATCTCGACGAGACGCATCCACAGGCTGTCGGTTTCATCCCCACCGACTGGTACCCCAGCGCACTAGCCGTACACGGCAACGACTTGCTGATCGCGACCGCGAAAGGCGAAGGCACTCGCGCCAACAAAGACATGGGCAAGACCGCCTACGAGACCAAACATCACGATCATCCTTACATTCCCACGCTAATGCGTGGGTCAATCGCCCGCCTCAACATTGCAACGACACTGAGCAGACTGCCTGAGTATACGCAGATCGTTGAACATGACAATCTTCTGCACAACGATCCCGGAACCATCGCCTTCGCCGGCGGCAAGAATCCCATCAAGCACGTGATCTACGTCATCAAAGAAAACCGCACCTTCGACCAGATCCTCGGCGACCTCAAAGTCGGCGACGCTGATCCTTCGCTGAACATGTACGGCTCCGACATCACACCCAATGAGCACAAACTCGCCCTGCAGTTTGGCGTGCTCGACAATTTCTACGACAGCGGGGAAGTCTCCGGCGACGGTCACCTCTGGTCCACTGCCGCGATCACTTCCGACTACAACGAGAAGACGTGGCAAATCGCCTACCGCGGCAAGGAACGCACCTACGATTTCCAGGGTCAGGTGGCGGATGAGTATCCGCTGGAGCACAACCAACCCGACATCGACGATCCCTCCACCGGATTCCTCTGGGACAATCTTGCGCGCAACCATCTCACCTACCGCGACTACGGCGAGTATGTGAACGCAGAATGGTGCAATGAGAAACGCAAGGCAGCGAGCCCGAAGCAGGGAACTCCGTCGGGGCAACAATCCATCTGCCCGCGGACAGAAATGCATCAGGGCGACGCATTGCCCCCGAACATGGGTGATCCGCACGCCGGGCCGAGTCCGTGGCCGTGGGCGGTGCCTCTCTTCAGCGGAGTGAAGCCGACAAAGGCCGTACTGCGCGACCACTTCGATCCGCTCTATCCGGATTTCAACACGGAGTATCCGGACCAACTCCGCGCTGACGAGTTCATGAATGAATTTGGCGCCTTCGTTCGCGCCCGCGAGGCGCACGAGGGGGCAGAGTTCGAGTTGCCGCAGTTCGTGCTTTTATATTTGCCTGACGATCACACAGGGGGCACGCGCCCCAACCTGCCACGTCCGGCGGCCTCCGTCGCAGACAACGATCTGGCCCTCGGGCGCGTCGTCGATGCCGTTTCGCACAGCCCCTATTGGGAGGATACCGCGATCTTCGTCTTGGAGGACGATGCTCAGGATGGTGCCGACCACGTCGACGCACATCGTTCGATCGCCTTTGTCGTGAGCAAGTATTCGCCGGGATCGACGGCGCAGCCTTACGTCGAACACCGTTTCTATACCACGGTAAACATGATTCACACGATGGAGATGCTGCTCGGCCTTCCTCCCATGAACCAAAACGACGCCTACGCGCCGGTGATGGGTCAGCTGTTTTCTGGTGCGGGCAATCAGCCCGCCTACAAAGCGGACTTTCGCAATCTCAAGAATGGATTGATTTACGAGACCAACAAGCGGGAAGCGCCGGGGGCGAAGATCTCGTCAAAGATGGACTTTTCGCGTCCCGATGCCGCCGGCGCAACCCAGTTGAATCGTGTGCTATGGCGCGATCAGATGGGCTCATCGCCGATGCCCGCGCCCAAGCATACAATCTTTCCCGCGGGCGGCGACTAGCGTCTATGAACCCAGTTGAAATCTCCACCGACCAGTTTCGCCGTCTGGCCGAGCGCGTTACCATACTGGTTGCGGAATATCTTCAGAACATCGATACTCAGGTGATCTCTCCCGCAACGGACGGAGCGGAGACACTCCGCCTATTCCGCACCACAATGCCTGAGGAAGGAATGGGTGAGGAGGCGCTTACCGGCCTGCCGGAAGTGATGCGGCTATCTCGCGTGCAGAATGCGCGCTTCTTTGGCTACGTTTTAGGATCGGGCGAACCCGTCGGGGCTGTGGCTGACCTGCTAGCCAGCGTCATCAACCAGAACGTTACCGCGTGGCGCTCCGGACCTGCGGCTGCAATGATCGAGCAGACCGTTGTGGACTGGCTGTCCGAGGCGATCGGCTGCCCTGGGTTTCGCGGTTATCTTACGGGCGGCGGTTCCTCGGCCAACCTGATGGGCCTGACCATGGCTCGCGAGATCAAAGCACCTGCGAACGAAAAGGGAGTGATCCCGGGTGGAGTAATCTACGCCTCCAGCGAGATTCACATGTCGATTCCCAAGAGCGTTGCCCTGCTTGGAATCGGACGGGACAATCTGCGGCTGATTGCGACGGACGCGGCATTCCGCATGATTCCCGAAGAACTCGAAGCCAGCATCCTCAAGGACAAAGCCGCAGGTAGGACGCGTCTTGCCGTCGTGGCTTCGGCCGGAACGGTGAATACCGGCGCGGTCGATCCACTCCGGAAGATGGCAGAGATAGCCCGGCGTCACGGCGCATGGCTCCACGTTGATGGCGCCTATGGGGCGTTGGCCGCGATGACTGATCGGGCTAGGTTCGATGGGCTGGAACTGGCTGACTCGATTTCTCTGGATCCCCACAAGTGGCTGTATCAGCCGTTGGACTGTGGCTGCCTGCTCTATCGCTCGCCCGATGCCGCCCGAATAACCTTTGCGCACAGTGGGGACTACGCTCGCTCGCTCAACGCGGACCCAGTGGAAGGCTTGGTGTTTTTCGAAGAGTCGCTGGAGCTGTCACGCAGATTTCGCGCGCTGAAGCTATGGCTGTCGTTGCGCTATCACGGGTTCGCCGCATTTCGCCAGTCAATCGCGAAAGATATGGCCCAAGCTCGCCGCTTGGCGGACGCGATTCGGCAGGAACCTGCGCTCGAACTGCTGGCGCCGGTAGAACTGAGCGCCGTGTGCTTCCGCCATCTGGGAAAGGATGGGCTGCAACCAGAAGATCTGGACAGCTTCAATCTAGCGCTGCTAAAGCGCGTCGTCGCTCGTGGGAGAGTCTATCTGTCGAATGCCTTGCTGCGGGGCAAGTTCAGTCTCAGAGCTTGCGTCGTCAACCATCGAACGAAAGACTCCGATATAGATAGCGTCATTCCAGAGGTGTTGGCGGCGGCGAGGGAGATCGGCTAGCCCCTCGCCGCAGAGCCGTTCTATTTCAAGTTGACCGATTCCTTCAGCGGCAGATCCTGTGAAGAGCCGCCGGCCAGGAATACATATTCTCCCGGGATCAGCTGCCAGCCGTTTTGCTCAACGTTGAAGATAGAAAGATACTTCGGGTCCACCTCGACGGTCACTTTCTTGCTCTCTCCAGCATTGAGTTTCACCTTGCTCCAGCCGACCAGCCGTTTCGGAGGCTCTGCCGCGGCGGCCGGAAGGGAAGCGTAGACTTCCGCGACTTCCGCACCCGCGCGGTTGCCAGTGTTCGTAACGGTGAAACTCACCTGCGGATTCTTTCCCGGAGTTATTTTGAGGTTTGAGTAGGAATACGTCGTATAGGAAAGGCCGTATCCGAAGGGGAAGAGGACCGGTTTCTTTTCCGCGTCGTACCACTTATAGCCGACTTTCACGCCTTCGTTGTAGGTGACCTGGAACGGCGCCAGCCCGGCGGCAATCTGCTTCCACACCTCGCGCTGCATGTAGTTTGGAATCGACTCGCGTGGAGGCTGCACGACTGTGGGATGTGGCAGGTCGGCTTCGCTCTTGGGGAAGGTAAGAGGCAGCTTCGCGCTGGGGTTTACGTCGCCAAAAATCACATTCGCGACCGCCTCGGCTCCGCGGCTGCCGGCATACCAGGCTTCAAGAACGGCGCCGACCTGATCGACCCATGGCATTGTCACCGGACCGCCGGACTCGATCACTACCACCGTGTGCGGATTCGCTGCAGCAACCTTGGCGATCAGCTCATCCTGGTGCTCGGGAAGAGCTAGACTGTCCAAATCCATCCCCTCGCTCTCCCACTGGTAGGCGAAGATGATGGCCACATCGGCCGCCTTAGCCAGCGCCGCGGCTGCCTCGGGATCCGCACCTGAGTCGAACCGCACGTTCGCCGCCGGAGCCTTGGCTCGAATCGCCTTCAGAGGCGAAGTGGGGAACCAGATCTTCTCCAGCCATCGCGTCTGGCCTTTGCCCGGAGGCATGATCACATTTCCACCGGGAGGATCGACCTGCGCCGAACCTCCGCCAGAAATCATTCCCACATCAGCGTGCGGGCCGATGACGGCGATACCTCGAACTTTCGAAGCATCGAGCGGAAGCTGAGCGTGATCATTCTTCAGAAGGACGGTGCTTTGCTCGGCAATCTTCTGTGCCACCGCGAAGCCGCTCATAACGTCGACCACGCTTTTCTGTGGTGGATCGTCGATCACGCCCGTGGCGAACATCGCCCGCAGAATCCGATGCACATGATCATCCAGTTCGGTCGCCGGAGCTTTGCCCGACTCGACCGCCTTCTTCAAATCGTCCCCATAGAAAACCCAGCCCGGTTCTTCATGATCGAGGCCGGCGGCCGAGGCCTTTTCTGCGCTGTGCGTACCTCCCCAGTCAGAGAGCACGAACCCCTTGAAGTTCCAATCTTTCTTCAAAAGGTCGGTAAGCAGGTACTTGTTTTCACAAGCATAGTCGCCGTTGACGCGGTTGTAGGAGCACATCACTGCCGCCGCATCGGATTCCTGCAGTCCAATTTCAAACGCGAGCAAATCGCTCTCGCGGGCCGCGCGCTGGTCGATGTTCACATTGACAGCGTTGCGGCCGCTCTCCTGATCGTTGAGCGCGTAATGCTTGATGTCGCCAATGACATGCTGCGCCTGCAGCCCCTTCATCACCGATCCCACCATCTTCCCGGCCAGAACGGGATCCTCCCCTAAGTATTCGAATGAGCGGCCGTTGCGCGGCTCGCGCGTCAGGTTGACACCACCACCCAGCGACATGTTGTAGCCCTGGGCGCGCAGCTCGCGGCCGATCAGCGCTCCGTATTCGTAACCCGCGTCCAGATCCCAGCTCGCGGCGCCCGCCACGTCGGCTGGCAGCGCTGTCGAGTAGCGTCCATTCTCACCGCTGCTCCGCACACCATAAGCGGCGTCCGACATCTGGATAGCGGGAATGCCCAGCCGTGGAACGCCGGGTACATATCCCGCACCGCCGTTCGAGTGCACGGCCAGCGGGCTCATCGGACTGAGTCCCACCATGCCTGTCCCGTGCAGCAAGGAGACTTTCTCATCGAGGGTCATCTCCTTGACCACCATCGAAGCGCGCTCGTCGGGCGAGAGGCTCGAATTCATCCAGGGATGAGGCTTACCGCTCGACTGTGCCGACAAAAGGGATAGACCGAGACTCAGAATCAGAACGGCGAGAATGAAAAAACGATGAGTGAAAAACCGATGAGTGAAAAACCGATTTAGTAGGGGGTGTCCTCGCAGGGGCATTATCTTTCCTCGTATGAATCTGGCTGCCAAATCGTTTATGTTACGCTATTTTCCGTAATTGCCGCTGGTTAATTTCGGAGCATCTGGATTCTAACGGGCTGTCCAGCGTTGGCGAACATGAGACAAATATTCCCAGGAAGGTGCTTTCCGAACGCGTCGGGGCATGTGATCGAATAAAAAGCAGGCGCCAAGGTCCAACCGCTTCTTAGAATCTTCTTCAGCACAAATTGTCATCCGGCACGAACGAATTTTGTCGTCCTCAGATTAGAGCGAACTCAGCGATAGAGCGCCGCAGAAATGTCGCGCCAAAACAAACCTCTTAGGCAGCGTCCAACAGCAAGCACCCCGATTCCAATTGTGGTCCGAAACATGCGGATCATTGTTGTGACTGCTTTGGTCCGGGTCAGATTTGAATTCACTAACCAAAAATGGGCGAGAGGAAAACCGATGTCGAAACAGAGGGGATTTTCACTGATTGAGCTGCTGATTGTTGTTGCCATCATCCTGATCATTGCCGCGATCGCCATTCCGAACTTGCTGCGCGCGCGCATGGCGGCAAACGAATCGTCGGCAGTGGCATCCATTCGAACCATCAACACTGGAATGGTGACCTATAACTCCACGTATCCGACGGTCGGATTTGCGGCCACTCTGACGGTTCTCGGTGGAGTCGCTCCGTGCACTCCGAGCTCGACCTCGGCTTGCTTGATCGACAGCGTGCTAGCGGCCGGCACCAAGAGCGGCTACACCTTCGCCGCCGCCGGTGCAGGTGGCCCTCCGGCCGTGAATTACTACGCGACGGCGGCTCCGGTTACGCTAAATCAGACCGGCATCCGCAGTTTCTGTTCGTTCGAGGACGCTGTGGTGCGCGTTGATCCGACGGGAACCGTGGCCGGAAGCGAAGCTGCTTGTCAGGCGCTTCTGCCACTGAACCAATAGCCGGCAAGACCTAACTGTCGGTACCTATGCGCGGACATGGCGAGGAGCAGCGCGCCGGCGTTGTCCTCGCCGTTCTTGCGGTCGTCCTCGGCATCGTCCTCGGCGGCGTCACTTGGCCTCGGTAGCCCGCGGCTTTACACTAGAGCAGTGAAGATTGCCCTCGGACAAATCAATCCCACCGTCGGAGATTTCTCCGGCAACGCCGGTAGGATCATTGATTTTTCCCGGCGCGCCCAGGCCGCCGGTGCCGGCCTGATTCTATTCCCTGAGTTGTCGGTGTGTGGCTATCCGCCGCGCGACTTGGTGGAGCGGCTTTCTTTCGTTGCGCGGAACCGCGAGACCGTCGAGCGCATCGCCTCTGAAACTCGCGGAATCGCCGTGATTTGTGGACTGGTCACGCCCGCCCACTCCGATACGGGCAAGGCGGTCATGAACTCCGCCGCTTTGCTCATGGACGGCAAAGTCGCTTTCGTCCAGTCGAAGATGCTGCTTCCCACCTACGACGTTTTCGACGAGATGCGAAACTTCGCTCCCGCAAATCGTCAGGAACTGTTTTCTTTCTGCGGTAACCGCATGGCGCTCACCATCTGTGAAGATGCGTGGAATGACAAGCGCTTCTGGCGCAAGCAGCTCTACACTGTCGATCCCGTCGAATCCCTTATTCAGGCCGGCGGAAACTTTGTGCTGAATATTTCTGCCTCTCCCTTCTGGATTGGCAAACGCGAACTTCGCCGCGACATGCTGGCCAGCATTGCACGGCAACACAAGGTTCCGGTAGTGCTGGTCAACCAGGTCGGCGGCAACGACAGTCTCGTGTTCGATGGCTCCAGCATTGTGCTCAATCGCGAAGGAGAGGTCATCGCGCAGGGCCGTTCCTTTGAGGAGGACTTGGTTTACTTCGATTCGGCCTCCCTTTCGGGGGAGATGCACGAGCAAGTTGCCGGAGACGAAGCCAGCGTGTACTCCGCATTGGTGCTGGGCACGCGCGACTACATGCACAAGTGCGGATTTCAAAAAGCGATCATCGGCCTGAGCGGCGGCATTGACTCGGCGCTCACCGCGGTCATCGCCGCCGATGCCGTAGGGCCGGAAAACGTCATTGGTGTCGGCATGCCGGGTCCGTATTCGTCGCCGGGTTCCATCAACGACGCCCGCGCCCTCGCGCAGAATCTCGGCATTCGTTTCGAGTTACTTTCCATCAATTCGGCGTACGAAGCCTATCGCCAGACTCTGCAGGCCTTCTTCGCCGCTCAGAAAGAAGACGTGACCGAAGAGAACATCCAGTCGCGGGCACGGGGCACGCTTCTGATGGCGTTGTCGAACAAATTCGGAGCGATTGTCCTCTCCACAGGCAACAAGAGCGAGTTGGGCGTCGGCTACTGTACACTCTACGGCGACATGGTGGGAGGCCTTGCGGTTATCTCTGACCTTCCCAAGACCTTGGTCTATCGCTTGAGCCACTACTTGAATTCGCGCCGCGCTGTCATTCCTCAAGCCACGTTGGAGAAGCCGCCATCAGCCGAGCTGCGCCCCGATCAAAAAGACAGCGACTCGCTGCCACCCTACGAGGTACTCGACGCAGTGCTCGAAGACTACGTTGAAGATTCCCATCCCGCCGACCGCATTGCGGCCGAGCGAGGACTCGAGATTGAAGTCGTGCGGCGCGTTATCCGCATGGTCGATCGCGCCGAGTACAAGCGCCAGCAGGCAGCTCCGGGCCTCAAGATTTCTCCCAAGGCCTTCGGCTACGGACGCCGCTTTCCGATTGCCGCCAAGTGCGAAGCTTGAAGTATCTACTGTGAAGTATCCTTAAGAGTGACGTATCCTGAACGATCATTTCCCAGACAATACCGAGATCCCGAACACGAAAGGCATCTATGCGCAGTTCTACGAATTTGGTCCTCATTCTTCTGCTGGCAGGCTGTCTGGCGGCAGCCCAGACCACAACGACGAAGCCCGCCCCGGCCAAACCCGCGGAGAAGCCTGCAGCGTCTGGGTCCGCGAATCTTCCCTCGGAAGCCACCGTCGACTCTTTTCTGAAGCAGCAATTTGGCTATGAGGCAGACTTGAGTTGGAAAATAGCCAGCATCAAGCCTTCGCCGATCACGGGCCTGGCGGAAGTGACCGTTGTGCTAGCGAACCAGCAGGGCCAACAGCTGACCCGATTCTACGTTGCTCCCGACGGCGAGCACGCCTTGGTCGGTGAAATCATTCCGTTCGGTGCCCACCCGTTTGATCCAGCAAAGGTTCTGCTGGAGAAGGGAATCACCGGCCCTGAGCGCGGTCCCAAGGATGCGCCCGTCACGATCGTAGAATTCGGTGACCTGCAGTGTCCCGCTTGCAAGGCGGCGCAACCCACGATCGAAGCCCTGGTGGCTGCCGAACCCAACGCACGCTTCGTGTTTCAGAATTTTCCTCTTGAAATGCACAACTGGGCGGCGAAGGGTGCGGCTTATGCCGACTGCGTTGGCCGTGCTTCGAGCGACGCGTTCTGGAAATTCATTTCAAAAACCTACGAGACGCAGGCTGATATTACCGCCGCGACCGCCGACGAAAAGCTCACCGCAATTGCCGACGGGGCAGGCCTCAAGGGCGCGGAAATTGCTGCCTGCGCCGCCAAGCCTGAGACCAAGACCCGAGTCGATGCGTCGATCGCGCTGGGCAAGTCTGCGGACGTGACCAGCACGCCCACGCTGTTCATTAACGGACGCAAAATCGGAAACTTCGACGCGCGCCTGTCAGATGTGTACAAAAGCCTGGTTGAGTTCGCGGCGAAGCAAGGGAAGTAGTCGAGCCTGAGCTAGTGCTGAGTCCGATGGCTGAGGTCTGAGGTCCGGCGTCTCTTTCTCTATTTTTCGCTGATCCAAATCTCTGGGGAAGTCCGACTCGTGTTCGCCAGGACGTGCGGGGTGATGACGATCATCAGTTCGTCGGTGTCCGATTCCTTGCTGTTGTTCACCATGGCCTGATTCAAGCCGGGCAAAAACCCAAGCCCAGGAATCCCGCTCATCGAAAGCGTATCGGTCATCGACATTTCACCGGCCACCACCGCGGGTTCGCCATCCTTCAGAGTGATGCTTCCCTTGTACTCCCGGTTCGAGATGACCGGTACGCCGTTGGCGGATTGTCCGGTAAGCGAGCGCACTTGCAATTCGAGTTGCAGGCTGACATCGCCATCGCCGTGGATGGTTGGCTTCGCTTTCAGATTCAACCCCAGATCCTCATAGCTGACGGAAGGGAACGGAGGAACGTACGTCTGGTTTCCCAGTACCTGCGAAATCTGCGGAGAGTTGAAAATCGGCGCGTAGCTGGCATTCAGGATCGGATAGCGTTCTCCCAGATGAAACGTGGAGTCGTTCCCCTGGCTGGCGCGCATAGTCATGTGCTCCAGGCTGCGCGTCCAGGATTCGTTGAGCGACAGAGATGCAGCCAACTGGTCGAGGCTCAGGCCCATGAAGGTGAGGCCGCCTCCGAACGTGGCCAACGGTTGGCTGAAGATAGAATTCTGCTGGCCCCCAAGTTGGGCCAGAAGACCGGAAAGTGCCGAGCCGCCTGCCTGGTTAATGCCGCCTGAGGAAATCAGTTGGTTGATCAGGTCCTGGATGTTCTGACCACCCAGCCCCGCGAGCGCAGCGGCTGGAATGTTGAACATGTTGAAGGTGTTGGGAACGTGTACTCCTATGTTGCGCGTGAGCTGGTGGTTGATCTGGAACACGCGGACATCGAGCATGACCTGCGGCCGATCGTTGCTGAACTGCGCCAGCAGTTTGGCGCAGGCCTCGAGGATGGGCGCGGGTGCGCGCACCTCTACCGTGCCCGCGGTCTGTCCCGAACTGAGAAAGCGCAGATCAAACATCGTGCGCAGCATGGTGCCAAATTCGGTCGCTTCCTGTGGTGAGGAATGCGCCGGCAGTACAAATGTCCGCAGCGACATCCGGTCGAACTGCTTGTGGTTCTCCGGATTGTCGGCGGCGATCAGAAGCTGGCGCGCATCGAGGGCCGACCACATGGTCTTGCTAACCTGGCACGCCAGCTTCACGGCCGTGAAAAAGTCTACGTCGTCGACGTTGAAACGCACCTGCCGGTTCTGCACCGAGTCGTCAAATTGCGCCTTAACTCCGTAGGCCGTAGCCAGCTCGCTGAAAAGTCCGCGAACCTCCCCGCTGAAATGGAACGTTGCCCGGTCGCTCTTGGGCTCAAGGTGGATTTCGCCCGCCTCTGCCAGCCGTACGGGTAGGGCCATGGTCACGTCTGGAACCGATTCTCGGCTGGCTTCTTCGAGGCGCTCACGGGCGAACTGGTTTTCCGGATCGAGATTGAGCGCGGCGCGAAATTCCCCCGCAGCCAGGCTACGCGAATCTTCCAACAAGAGGATGTTCCCGCGTTCCACGTGGTTGAACACGAGCTGTGCCTTTACCAGTTCGCGGGCAGTCAGAAACTGCGGATTCTGCGGCACCAACCGCGCCGCTTCATCGAACTGAACAAACGCCTCCTCTGTGCGTTTGTGTTCCTGGAGCTTCAAGCCGCGGGCGAAGGCGTTGCGCGCCTCTTTGTTCTCTTTCTTCGAAATGATGCAGTTGACGCCACCCGGAATTCCGTTGCCGCAAGAGATTTGCGGAGCGGAGGCGGGGTCGTCGCCCCTAGCGAACGCGGGTAGGGCCAGCATGGCCGTCAAAAATACCACCGCGAAGATGAACGCCGTCCGCCGCATTGGTTTGATTTTAACGCGCTTTCTTGAAGTTCGGGTCACGCCGATGGACCTCGTACCTCCGGTCTCAATCGACCCGAAGAAGAGGAGCGCGCCTTCCCTAGAACGAGAGATTACCCCAGACTTGCATGTTATCGACAATCGCAGAGACGTAGCTTGCTACGTCTTGCCTGTGCGGGTGGAAAGACGTTCCAGCACGGCTCTACGACAGCATCAGGCGTTCGATCTGGCGGGCCTTGCCGGTCTTCTCGTCGCAGTCGATGACCACCGCGCACAGCCGTACGTCGCCCGTGGCAGGCTCAAACCGTACCGGCATGCCATTCAGGAACTTGCCCATGACCAGTTCCTTCTTCACGCCGATTACACCGTCATAAGGCCCGCTCATCCCCACATCAGTGATGTAGGCCGTACCATTGGGCAGGACGCGCTCGTCTGCCGTCGGCACGTGCGTGTGCGTGCCAACCACCGCGGTGACGCGGCCGTCAAGGTACCATCCCAGCGAAATTTTCTCCGACGTCGCTTCGGCATGGATATCCACGAGAATTACTTTGGCCTCAACCTTCTTTAGAAGCTGATCAGCTGTTCGGAACGGATCGTCGTTCGAAGCCATGAACACGCGCCCCTGCAGGTTGATGACGGCATAGGGAACTTTGCTCTTCGAACCCTGATACAGGCCCAATCCCGGCATGTCCGCCGGATAGTTCGCAGGACGCAGCACGCGCCGGGCAGGCCCGTGGCCGTTGCCCTCGACCATCTGGAAGTAGTCGACGATCTCACGCTTGTCCCAAACGTGGTTGCCGGTCGTGATTACGTCGATGTTGAGTTCGAAAAGTTCTTCTGCCAGGGCAGGGGTGATGCCGAACCCGGCCGCCGCGTTCTCACCATTGGCGATGATCAGATCGATGGCGTGATCGCGCACAATCCCTGGCAGTCGATCTTTAACGATCGTTCGTCCCGGCCGCCCAAAAATGTCGCCAATGAAGAGAATTCGCATGTCGGAGAGTCAAAAGTTGATGGTAACACGCGCGCCGCGACGCTCTTCGCGAGCCGCGCATTGCTTTCTGGATTGGAGTTGAGGATCAGCGCGGCAGTTTCGGCAGGTCCGTGCGCGCAAGTACCGAGCCCCAGGCATCGAGTACGTAGACATCGGTCCACGTTGCGCCCTGGTTCTGCCGGACGGAAGGATCCGCGAGGCTGAAAGTGATCGTGGTTCGGGGTGAGGTACATCCGGTCAGCTGGCGAACCTCGTACTCACGCCCCAGATCATCCGATTGCGGAAGCTGCTCCATGCGCCCAATCTTTCCACTCGTTCGGCTGGCGTGCAGCACGACCTCAACCGCGCCAGCCAGATTCTGGCAGCGCATGGGAATCCGGATTTCCCATTCTCTCGAACTGTTCTTCTTGACCGTAGGTTCTTCCGCAAACACGACGACCGGCGGATTTCCGCCCGGCGACGCATACCACTCGGGCCAACGACGGTCGAATTCAATGCTTGCCAAGACGTAAGTGCGGCTCAGTTCGTGGTCGCGTTCTTCCCAGCAAGGATGCATGGCGTAAAGCGATGCGCTGTTTGTGCCGATGCCTCGGGCGTGCAGCAAGTGGTGCAGGGCGGGAACGAAGTCGGGATGATAACCGGCGCGCGCCATCAGCATCAGGCCTTCGCGGTCGGCCTCTAGTTCCATCTGGCGGCAAAAGCGGCCCATATCCGCAGAAGCTTTCTCAGACGCCGACCATGAGGCCGAAGGCAGACTGGGATCGCCCAGCACAATGGGGCCGCTACCGCCACCGTTCTCAAGATTCTTCTGGTACAAATAGCGCCGCGCCCAGTCGCGCCGCACGACGTGAGCGATCTCGTGCGACAGAATCGCCGCCCACAGTCCAGTGCTCGGCCCGGCCAGCTGTGCCAGCCCGCTCTCGACATAGAGCGTTCCATCCGGGGACGAGAAGGCATTGAGCTGATCGTTCTCAACGATCCGCAACTGCCATGCGAACTTGACGCCGGATGGAGCGTGAACCTGCGCTACCAGTCTCTCGAATACCAGCCGAGCAGTGGCGTAACGTCCCGAAGCAGGATTGCTCTGCGCCATCAGTTGGGGCTGCAGACGAGCCGCGGCTTTCACGTCGAGGTCGAAGTTTTCTGGGACTTCTGAAGTGGTCAGATCCTGTTGGGCAATTGCGGGAGCGCCGCACAATAGTGAACCGAACACTAATAAGAGGAAGGTGCGCGCCAACAACGTACGGGGCTCAACTCTCACGGGTACCTCACCGGAGATTACTTCTAACTGCATTATGCTCCGTCTTCGACACGGCGCGTGAAAAAAACGTGACGACACCGAAGCGGAAGTAACACTCCTGAGTCGGGAGTCGAGCGAACATCAGTCCCGGGCGGAAAGCTGGTTGAGGCACGGTCCTCAGTCGGAAGATCGCTCGGCGATTCGCTTGACCTCTCGCAGCATCGCCTTCCGCATCAGGCCAGAAAAGGGTCCGACTAGCAGCCAGTAGAATCGAAACTTCGCAGTCGCGGCTCGCCCGAACGTCTGCACTCGCGTTTCTGTGCTGAGCAGCGTGTCGTCGTTCGCCGGAGCAAGGGAAAAATTCCAGACGGCCTTGGCATAGCCATCGCGATGAAAGGTCCAGAACTCCTCTGGAGTAAGGCTGGGAACGATTCCCCCGTCCGGCCTCCAGAAACGGCCGGCAATCCCTAACAAAACCTCCTGCTCTGGAACCGTCGCCAGCATGAGAAAGGAACCAAACTGATGTTTTCCTTTTAGCGGGATCGCAGCTGTGGCCTGTTCATGGTTCAAGCGATAGCCTCGGAGTCGCATCAAACCCCGAACGATCGGTAGATTCGAAAACCTCGCCTCGGCCAGAGCAGAGTATGTCCGCCCCACAGAAGCGCGCACCAGAAGCGAATACCGGGCGCTCACTTGGTACTCAGGCAGCCATTCGTCGATCCTGAATTCGTTCACGGCGCCAGTTCCGCGGTGCGCAGGAAATCGTAATTTCCTGCGGGATTCAGCTTTAAATTGCGCACTCTGCGCGTGTGTACCAACACGTTGTCGAGGTACCAGAGGTTAATGGAAGGCACTTCGTCAGCCAAGATGCGCTGCACCTCGGCATACAAGGGCTTCCGTATCTTGGGATCGATTTCGCGCCGCGCTCGGTCGATCAGCGCGTCCACCCTTGGATTCGAGTAATACCCGCGGTTCGCCCCGTTGGGCGGGAATTTCGCTGAGTCAAACGCATACTCAAAAATGTCTGGATCTTCGTTTCCTCCAATCCACCTTAGACCGTACATCTGAAACGCCCCGTGCGTCACATCCGAAAAAAATGTCGCGAACTCGAAACTTCGAATGTCGAGCACGATCCCAACCGCACGCAGTTGCTGCTGCATCACTGCGACCATCAGACGCGTGTTTTCGTCCGTGGAAGTCTTCATCGCGATGTGGAAGCGCACGCCGTTCACCGCCGGATATCCCGCAGCATCGAGCAATTGATTCGATTTGTCGGGATCGTGATCGTAAGGAGGCACGTCGCCGTTGTACGCCCAACTCTGCGTCGGAAGGACGCTGCGCGCCGGTTGGGCTTCCCCGCGCCACAGATACTCGATCATCGGCCGCCGGTCAAGAGCGTAGGCGATGGCCTGCCGTACGCGCACGTCTTTTAGGATCGGATCTCGAACGTTGAATCCCAAATACGCGAGTCGTGTCCCGCCCGATCGCTCGACGGCAAGTACGGGCTCGCGCGCCAACGTGAGCACGGTATCGGGTGTCAGCGAATTGATAGCAATGTCGCCGCTCCCTTTGCGCAACTCCAGGGCTTGCGTCGTGGCGTCGGGCACCACGGCAAAACGCACGCGGGCCAGTTTCGCCTTCTCTCCCCAGTAAGCGTCGTTGCGTTCGATGACCACCTCACGATCGGTCTCGGCGCTGACAAAGTTGAACGGCCCGGAACCTATCGGATGACGCGTCATCTCGTCGCCGCTACCAAAGGGGACAATTCCCATCGCGCCGTCCGACACATTCCATAACAATGTCGCGTCTTGCTCCTTCATGTGAAAGACCACTGTGAAATCATCAGGCGCATCGATATGGTCAACGAAGCGGTAAACCGCCGCCTTGGTACTGCGAATCTTGCCCTGCAGCAGCGAATCAAACGTCCACTTCACATCGCGCGAAGTCAGCGGGCGACCGTCGTGAAACTTTACGCCCCGGTGAAGATGAAAAATGTACGTGACCGGATCAGGAATCTCCCAGCGCTCGGCCAGTCCCGGAACCACATTCAAGTCGTCCCCACGCGACAGCAGATCGTCAAATATCAAGTTATCAATGCGTTCCGATTGCGCATCAATCCCGACACGAGGATCAAGGTTCGTCGGGCTCGACTCGATAACCATGACCAGCGTTTTGGGATCAGGCTTAGCAGAGCAGGAGAGCAAAAGGAGAATTGCAACAACACACCAGGAGAGGAGAAAACTTCTCGCGACAAGTCGTCGGATCTCAGACCTCGGACCTCGGCGGCCTAAGTCTGAGGTCTGAGGTCTGACGTCCGAGGTCCAGTACTTACGCATACGAAATCTTTCCCAACACTACCGCCCGTTTCGCGCCCGTGGCTGACAGCACATTCGACGGCCGCCGGTTCCACGTCTCGTATGCAAGTACGGCGAAAGCCACCGCTTCTTTGGCCTCCGAAGGCAGACCGAACTCGTCTGAGAACCGCAAGTGGACTCCAAGTGGCGCGAGACATTCAGCTAGCTTGCAAACCAGCGTGGCATTCCTACTGCCACCTCCGGAGAGAATCATTTCGCGAAAAGAGTTTTTGCTCCCCGGTCCCATCCTCGGTATCACGAAACGTCGCACAGCGTCTGCGATGGAGCCCGCCGTCAGGGCGGTCGCGGTGGCGACAACGTCTTGCTTACGTGCGCCTCCGCAGTCGCTCAGAAACGCGCGAACGAATTCCCGACCGAATTCCTCGCGCCCCGCGGTCTTTGGAGGCTTTGCCAGGAAGAACTTGCGCCGCAGCATCTGCGCAACAACGGACTCGAGAACCGCTCCTGAAGCGGCAATCTTCCCATCGCGATCGAACGGTTTGCCAAACAGCAACTCCATGACGGCGTCGATCACCATATTGCCCGGCCCGGTGTCGAACGCAACCAGGCCGCTCGCGAGGACGCCAGCGGGAATCGCAGTGAGATTCGCAATCCCTCCAATGTTCTGCACAATGCGCCCGATTTTCGGGTCGCGAAAGAGCAAGTAGTCGAGATAGGGCACCAACGGCGCTCCCTTGCCACCCGCTGCCATATCCGCCGGACGAAAATCCGACACGATGGGCACGCCCACTCGCGCTGCAATGACAGCGGCCTCTCCCGTCTGCCAGGTCGCGGCTACCTTTCGTCCCAGAAATGCCTGTGCTTGTCCCTGGTGATACAGCGTCTGCCCGTGGCACCCGACCAGTTCAAGCTTCACCCGAAATCTCCGCTGAGCCGCGAGCACCGCTTCGGCATACAGCTCGCCCAAAAGAAAGTTGAGCCGCGCGAGATCGGCGACGCTGGCCCGAGTTGCATTCATAGCAGATAGCACAGCAGCCCGAACGTTCGCGGGATACGGATACTCGGCGTGCCCTAGCAGTTCGATCGTGTGGCGCGGGCACTCATGCCCGCGACTGCCGGTAGCTGTAACAGATTTACGGTGTAAGTCTGAATCCTGAGCTGAGCCGATCCGCACCAGCGCCACGTTAATTCCGTCAGCGGACGTCCCACTCATCACTCCGGCCACGATCATTCCATTTTTGCTCATGCGCGCGACCGTCACTTCTCCGCCTCACTCAAAGCCTCCAGCCGCACCTGTTCCCCAAACTCCCACAGCCGGCGAGTCAAGCTCTCGACCCTTGCAGCAGACGGAGCTCGTGTATCGCGGATGCGCCGCTCTGCCTGCAGCGTCCTTCCCCACTTCCTCTTAAACGCTTGCACGCGCCGTGCCGCTTCAGCAATGCGCCGCGCAAATTGTTTGTCGCGCTCGGCAGTTCTGGCCAGTTCTTCGTACGCCTGCGTGATGTAGTCCTCGCGATGGCAGATCAGGCAAAGATCCCCGCCCGCGCAAATAAACTCCACCGCCGCCTGTTCCACCGGCGCCGCTGACAGCACTCCGCCCATCTCCAGATCATCAGACACGATCAGATTTCGGAAACCAATACGCTTCCGCAGAATGTCGGTGATCCAGATCTTCGAAAGCGAAGCGGGAGTCTGATCGTGGGTGACCGCCGGATAAGCTGCGTGAGAGATCATCACAAACGGCAACTCTCGCCGCAGCGTCCGGTAGGGAATCAGATCCTCGGCCCACAGTCGCTTCAGTGGCTTCTCGATCATCGGCAACTCATGATGGCTATCGAGCTTGCCCTCGCCGAGTCCCGGAAAGTGCTTCCCGCATCCCAACACCTTAGCGGCCCGCAGTCCAGCCAGAAACTCACGCGCATATGTGACCGTTTCCCGTGGGCTCGCCGACACCGCGCGCGACCTCAGCACTTTCCGCGACGCCTCAAACCCGAGATCGAGCACCGGCGCGAAGTCGACATTGAATCCAAGAGCACGGCAGTTCTCGCCAATGATTTGACCGTGCTTGCGAAAGAGCTTGCGGTCACCGGAGGCGAATACATCCTCAGCCGAAGGTGCGGGCCCGAGCGCATCGCGAAAGCGGTCGACACTTCCACCCTCGAGATCAACACAAGTGAATAGAGGCATGGTGACGCACTTCTGACATTCGCGCAGTAGTCGCCATGTCTGCTCCGCACTTTTGATGTTTCGCGCGAACAGGATCACGCCCGCCGGCTGGAGCCGCGTGAGCAGGGAAGCGAGTCGTGGCGTCATCTCCACGCCATCGAAACCGACGATCAAAAGCTGTCCTGGCCCTTGCGACAGATGTTCCTCCGTCTCCGCTGTGTCCTCTGTGGTTAGATTTCTTTTTTCAGTTCAGCCAGCAAGTTGAGCGCTTCCAGCGGCGTAAGCCGGTTCAAATCCACTTCCCGCAATTTGTCCAGGACTGGTTGCGACAGCGGAGTAAAAATCGTCAACTGTGTCGGCGGAGGATTCGCCCCCGGCGACAGATGTGCCGTCGCCTGCGCCTCCGCGAACTCGTGCTCAGCTAGCACCTCACGCGCTCGGACGACGACTTCATTCGGCAACCCAGCCAGCTTCGCAACTTCGATACCGTAGCTCCGGTCCGCCGCTCCGGGCTCGACCTTTCGTAGGAAAACAATTCCGCCGCCAGTCTCTTTCACCGATACGTGATAATTCTTCACTCCCGAAAGCTGCTCAGCCAGTTCGGTCAGTTCGAAGTAGTGCGTGGCGAACAGAGTTTTGGCCCGCACCCGCGCGTGCAGGTACTCGACTGCGGCCCACGCAATCGCCAGCCCGTCATAGGTGGACGTGCCACGCCCAACTTCATCGAGCAGGATCAAAGACCCCGCCGTCGCCGTGTGCAGGATCGCCGCCGTCTCCGTCATCTCCACCATGAAAGTCGAGCGCCCGCGCGCCAGATTGTCGCTTGCACCAATGCGCGTGAACACGCGGTCGACCACACTCAGCCGCGCCGACCGCGCCGGCACAAACGATCCCATCTGAGCCAGAATCACGATCAGCGCCGTCTGCCGCAGATAAGTCGATTTTCCACCCATGTTCGGCCCGGTCAGCAGCAAGATGTTGTGCGTGTTGCCGTTCAGATAAAGATCGTTAGGCACGAAGCGTTCGCTGCCTCCGGCCATCTCCTGCTGCTCGATCACCGGATGTCGGCCTTCAATGATTTCCAGTTCGCTGCCCTCTGCCGACGCGGTAAAAGCCGGACGGCAATAATTCCGCAGCGCAGCGATGTGTGCTAGCGACGCCAACACGTCGACTTCCGCTAGCGCGAGCGCGGTCTGCCGGATCCGCTTCGCCTCGGCCGCAATCGCTGTACGCAGTTGGGTGAACAGTCGCCGCTCGATCTCGACAATCTTTTCCTGCGCGTCGAGAATCTTCGCTTCGTACCCCTTCAACTCCGGAGTGGTGAAGCGCTCCGCCCCGACCAGCGTCTGTTTCCTTTCGTAGTCCTGCGGCACCAGGTGCAGGTTCGGCTTCGACACCTCAATGTAGTAGCCAAAGATGGAATTGAATTTCACCTTCAACGAGGAAATGCCAGTGCGCCCGCGTTCCCGCTGCTCGATCTGCGCCAGCACCTGCTTGCTGTTGCGCGAAAGCTCGCGCAGTTCGTCGAGGTCGCGATCTACGCCAGCCGCAATCACGCCACCGTCGGCAAAACTCAGCGGTGGCTCTGGCATGATCGTCTTCTCGATGTGCTCACGCAAGTCCACTAGTTCATCGAGCGAGGTGTGCAGAATTGTCAGGCGCTCCGCCGCCAGTCGTCCCAACGCGGCCTTGATCGCCGGAGTCTTCCCGAGCGACGCGGCCAGCGCCAGCACGTCGCGCGGATTCGCCGTCTCCAGTGTGACTCGGCTCAGCAGCCTCTCCAGATCGAGCACTCCATCCAGCGCCCTCCGCAATTCTTCGCGCGCAACCGTCCCCCTTACGCCGGCTTCCACCGCGTCCAGCCGGGCATTGATCTCGTTCAAGTCGAGCAACGGCCGCAGCAGCCAAGCCCGCAGCAACCGCTTGCCCATGGGCGTAACCGCGGAGTCGATCGACCGAAATAAGGTGATGCCCACATCCGTGCCCGCAAACAGCGGTTCGATCAACTCCAAATTCCGCACCGTAACCGCGTCCAGTACCAGACAGTTCTGGCGCTCATACCAGCCGATGCGGTCCACGTGATCGAGCGACCCGCGCTGCGTGGATCGAACGTAATACAGAATCGCTCCCGCCGCGGATGCGGCCGCCGTGCGTCCCGCCAGACCGAATCCTTCCAATGACAGAACGCCGAAATGGTTTTCGAGCAGCGGAATCGCATGATCCGGCGCGAATATCCAGTCATCGAGCGGAGTCTCCGTGCAACTCGCGCCAGCCTGCCGAGGAGATGAACCCAGAGAAGAATGATGCGGGGACAGTCGCCCCCGGCTGCCTGCCCTGAGCGAAGCCGAAGGGTCCTGCCGACCCAAGCTCGGCTGCTCTCTCTCAGGAGCCGAGGTCGTTCCCCGCTCAAACAACGGCGCCGCCGACCCATACAGCAACTCCTTCGGCCGCAGCTGCTCTAACTCTTCCTGCACCCTCCGCAGCGCGCCTTCCCTCGAAAATTCCGTAGCGCGAAACTCGCCGGTTGACAAATCCAGTGCCGCGAATCCCACGCGATCTCCTGCCTGCGCCAGGGCCGCCAGAAAGTTATTCTCATCCGATCCCAGCGACGAGTCCGCCGCAGTCCCAGGCGTCACCACGCGGGTCACTTCCCGCCGGACCAATTTCTTCGCCAGCCGCGGATCCTCCATCTGCTCGCAGATGGCCACCTTGAATCCCTTGCGAATCAATTTCCCGATGTACCCCTCGGCGGCGTGATAAGGCACTCCGCACATGGGAATGGCGATTCCTTTTTCCTTGTTGCGAGAGGTCAGCGTGATCTGCAGCTCTTTCGACGCCACCACTGCGTCATCGAAGAAGAGCTCATAGAAGTCGCCCAGACGGAAGAATAAGAGCGCAGTGGGATGATCTTTCTTGACGGCGGCATACTGCCGCATCAGCGGAGTGGACGGCTCGGTCATCTGGGCGGGCTTCGGCGGATTATAACAAAGCAAGCCGCTCGCCTCCTGCGGCATTTCGCATCGCTTGGCGCAAAACTACGGTAAGAAATCGCAGTTGACGCCGACTCTCTTCCGGTGTTCTTCTTTCCTGTGGAACTACGCAAAGATCCCATCACACGTTCGTGGGTCATCACCGGGGATGATCCTGCCGAAGCCGCACCTCGCCCCCAGTCGGCCTGCCGTTTCTGCGCTGATTCAGCTACGCCAGCGCACGTAGTCGCGACATCGCCCAATACACCTGGAGTTCCATGGTCCGCGCGCTCCGTGGTCCATCCCACGCCGCTCTACCGTATCGAAGGCGAGCCCGGCCGCCGCGGCGATGGCATTTATGACTGTATGCACTCCGTAGGAGCGCATGAAGTGCTGGTGGAAAACCCGCGCCACGACCGGCATCTGTGGAACGCAGGTGACGATGAGATCGCGCACTTTCTCCGCTTGGCCGCCGAACGTATCCTCGACCTCAAGCGCGATCCGCGGATCAAGTACGTCAGCCTGTTTAAGGATTACGGCAAGAACGCCGGGCAAGAATTCGGCCATCCCACCTCGCAGATTACCGCGACCATGTTCGTTCCCCGGCGCGTGCTCTACGAGTTGCGCGCCGGCCGTGAGTATTTCGTTAGCAAGGAACGCTGCGTCTTCTGCGACATCATCCAGCAGGAGGAGCGGCAGGCCCAGCGTGTCATCGAGGTTCGGGGCGACTATCTTGCGCTCGGTCCTTACGCTCCTCGGGTCCCGTACGAAACCTGGATCATGCCGCGCAATCACGACGCTTCGTTCGAGCGGACTGGATTGAACAAGCCGGGACTGCGCGTGAACCTGGCGGCCCTTCTGCGCCGCACGTTGCAGAGGGTGCGCTCCGTAACTGAGGACTTCCACCTCGTGCTCCACACTTCGCCCAGCAGCCTGCATCCCTCGAAAAACCTCGGCTACTGGAAGACGATCGACGATGACTACCATTGGCACATCGAGATTCTCCCCGTCATCAGTTCGAAGGCGCGGTCCTACACCTTCAAAGAGGTGTACTATTCGCCGGTAAGTTCCGAGACAGCCGTGAAGCAACTACGAGAAGCGAAGATCGATGGCTGAAATCGGATCGGAATAAGTTGAAATGACTATGTGGGGACAGCCGCCCTCGGTTGTCCGCCGGGCGCAGCCCGGCAATCCTGGCGGGGCAGGAATCTATGTCTGCTAGAGTTACCGGCCTCATCCCGATGGCGCACGTCGCCGACGTGCAGCGTGCCGTCGACTTCTACAAACTGCTCGGGATGGAAGTCCGCGGCAGCCTGCGGGCTCCCTCGGGCTAACTACGATGGGTTCACGTCGCCTGCCATCACGCCGAATTGATGGACGTGCGTCTGAGCCGGTCATCGCCAGCCAGCAGGCCGTTCTGTTCTATCTGTACTCGCCCGACCTGATTGCATTGCGCGAACAGTTGCTGGCTAGCGATGTGAAAGTCTCACCGATCACCTATACCGAATACATGCCCAAGGGTGAAATTCGCGTCGAAGATCCGGACGCTTACGTCCTCCTGATCGGCCAGGCGGGCTAAAAGGCGTCTCTTTCGACTGCGCTGGGTCGCCTCTCCAGGCTGACGGCAGTCGCATGACGATTCGAAGCGTTCCAGGCTCGATTCCTGAGCGACAATTCATCCGCTGCAACCTGAAACGCTCCCCGATCTCGCCGCACTATACAGATGTAGGGTGGCCACTTCCAGACGCCGCCAAGCGGACAGCCGAGGCACCAGGACGGCCCGCAGCAGGAGAGCTTTATGGCCGCATCACTTGCTCCGCCAATGGGCCTCGCGCCTTCAGCTTCTGAGCAAATGGCCGGCGTCGCGAGCGCGCTCGACTGGAGGACCGCCTATCCGCCCGAGGCGTGGCGGCGAATCCGGTGGGAAGGAATTTACCTCGGTTGTGTGCTGTCGTTTGCAGTGGTTGTGACGACGATCCTGTTGCGCATGGACCTCTCGAAACACGAAGTAGCCCAACGCTTTCTTTGCTGTGCCCTGGGAGGGATTGCCGGCAGCTGGATCTATGCCATGAAATGGTATGTCCGCGCCATCACCAATCACATTTGGCGCCACGACCTCGTCGTCTGGCGGGTAACCTCGCCTTTCATGGGCATATTTCTGTCGGTCTCGGCCTATGCCGTGGTCCAAGCCGGCCTTCTTGGAATAACCTTTGAAGCCAATTCCGGCACCGATCCCAGGCTTTACGCCTACGCGGTCGGCTTCCTTGTCGGAATGTGTTCCGATGTGGTGATGGGAAAGCTTACCGAAGTTGCCGAAACTGTCTTCGGCAAGACCACATCCCGCCACCTCCAGAAGCACTAACTGGTCGCACAAAAGAATCGGAGGCGCAGAAAGCGCTTCGAGTCAAGGCAGGGAGTCCTCCAGTTTCGAGCGTCCTCTCCGGGAAGCGGCAGCCCCTCGGTACCTTCCCACCGCACACAGCCTACGACTGCAAAGTAGTGCACATCTCCTGTGGATAACTAACAAAATAAACTTGACTCCCTCGTTGTCATCCATCGCAAACCGCGCTAGTATGGCCGCCATTCGCTGATTCAACCCTGATGTTACCGGGCTTCGATGCCCGTAAACAGATCGGCGAGCCGCCGTTCCACCGGCAACCACTGGGGATCACGGTTGCCACTTCCAACAGCAGTCAACTCGGCTTGAGTGGAGGATCGCTCCCAGGTGGTTTTGATTCTTCCACCGAGCTTTCTATTTGTTCCCAGGAGGAAGCAATGGATTCGAAGAACGAGCGTCTGTACTCGGCAGCCAGTCTCCGCCACCCGCGGATGATCTGGCTGAGTGTCGTTATTGTTGCATTCGTCGCATGCGCGGCCTTGCCTGCACTTGCGGCCAGTGGACAGTACGTCTCCCACAACACACCCAACTACGTAAAGACCGCCAAGAACCTTGGAACTGAAAATCCGTCAAAAGCCATCGAGATCAGTGTGTGGTTGAATCCCCACAACGCCGCCCAGATGGACGAACTAGCGCGGCAACTCTATGACCCCACGTCGCCCAATTATCGTCATTTCTTGACCCATTCGCAGTTCGCTGCGCGCTTTGCACCCACTGCCGCAGAAGCGAAGACGGTCGGCGATTACCTGGAAGAGCACAACCTGCACGTCGTGAGATTCGGGCCCAGCAATTTCTTCGTGAGAGCCAAGGGCACGGTGGGCGACGTGGAGTCGGCGTTCCACGTCGTGTTGAACAACTACCAGGTTCGGGGCAAAGTCATTCGCTCCAACGACCGCGATCCCTACGTCGAAGGAGCTGCCGCACCCCTGGTACGGTCGATTTCCGGACTGGACACGGGCAAGTATGAGCATCCCATGATGGCCAAACCGGTGTTGCCGAATCAGAAGCCCGGCGCGGCACTCGGCCTGAAGGCGGCAAGCGCCCTCACGCCTGATGATTTCTTTTCCAACAACTGCTTTAACGGCACCGAGACGGACGTCTTTTCCAACGGCAACAACGGTTCGTTCCCGATCGGCACTTACAAGGGCAATCACCTGAACCTGCAGAGCCTGACCAGCGCGGGTTGCGGCTACACTCCGCCCATGATCCAGACTGCCTACAATCTTACCGGCTTGTACGCCGAGGGATTCGACGGCACCGGCCAGACCATCGGCATCATCGACTGGTGCGGTTCGCTGACCATCCAGAACGACGCCAATGCGTTCTCGGCCCAGTTCGGATTGCCGGCGCTGACCTCGTCGAACTTCGCCATCACCTATATCCCAACGGCCAGCACCTGCCAGGCCGCTGACCAGGTCGAGATCAACATCGACGTCGAGTGGGCGCATGCCGTTGCTCCCGGCGCCAATATCAATCTCATCGTTCCGCCTTCGGCCAGCTTCCTCGACGTGGACGAGGCCGAGTTAACGGCAGTGAATTATGGGCTCGCGAACGTAATTTCGGGCAGCTACGGCTCCCCCGAGTCGTTTACCCCGACGAGCATCCTCCAGACCGAGAACATGATTTCCGAGATCGCTGCCATCTCGGGAATCTCCACGAACTTCTCCTCGGGCGACAGTGGCGACTTCACCTTCGATGGCATTCCAGCCACCGTCAGTGCTCCCGCGGACTCTCCCTGGGCTACGGCCGTGGGCGGCGTAACAGTAGCATTGAATTCCGACAACTCGATCGCGTGGCAGTCCGGATGGGGAAATAATGAAGTCCTGCTGGCAGAAACTGGGACCGTCTTCGATCCACCGCTGGCCTTTGGCTTCATCGGTGGTTCCGGCGGAGGCCCCAGCAACTGCGCCACCGTCGACTCCAACTTCAACTGTCTCGCCGGCTTCCCCAAGCCGTCGTACCAGAAGAAACTGCCCGGAAAGTACCGTCAGGTTCCGGACATCGCATGGGTGGCGGATCCGTTTACTGGAGTAGCAATCGCAATCACTGTGCCTGGGTCGGTTCCTTCGCTGGTTTGGCAGGTATGGGGCGGAACCAGCGTGGCCGCGCCCATGTTCTCCGGACTGTGGGCCATTGCTAACCAGGAGGCGGGCGCTCCTTTGGGCCAGGCAGCTCCTTACCTCTATTCGCTACCTGCGGGAGCGGTCACCGATATCGTTCCCTTTAGCGGAGGAAAGAACAACGTAACCGCGTCGATTCAAGAGTCCGCCACGGTCACAAACAAGTACACCTCGAGCCAGGTATTGGGCGGCATGGCGCCGGCGAAGTTCGCCAGCGCACTGTGGGACTATCCCTCCCTGCAGGACACCGCTCTCGTCATCTCGTTCGGGACCGACTGCTCGGGCGAACCACCAGCCGCATTCTTCGGCACGCTCTGCACCGATCCCACTAGCCTGAAAACGAAAGTGGGTTGGGACAACGTCACCGGCGTAGGAGCCCCGAACGCGAAAGCGTTTGCCGATTCCTTCGCCCCGGCGCCCGTAAAGAAATAACTGGCGCCCCAATCACAATGCCTCCGCTCCCCGTTGGCAGCGGAGGCATTTTTGTCTCGTCAATAAACCAATGAGACTAGCCATCTGACCGATCGCTTTGCGAAAGGTTCAGGGGCCGCGGAAGAACTCGACATCGAGCCCTACAGCGTGCGCGAGAACCAAACTTCTGCTTCAGCGGCGGGTACGAAACTCCCAAAACATAGCCGCGGAACGGCGGTAGAATGCAGCCCTACGGCGCAGGCTGTGGGTGGCAAATGGAAAATGAGCAAGCCCCGAAGGGGCGGAAGAAATCTACGACATAGACTCCGGGAGAACAAGTCTCAGGAGAGGACTCTGTCCGTGCCGACCTTCGCGAGATAGGTTCCTAGCGCGGTCGAGCGTCCGTTCGGCCGAAGCCACACTCGACCTCATCTATGGCAGTTGTTAATCACGTCCGCCGCAATCGTCTGCGCCCCGTCTTGCACATCGGGAATCGAGTGAGGAGCATCCGCCACGCACGCGTACGTCGTTTGCTGCGCGATCCGTGACTGGTAGTTCAGTCCCTGGCGAATCGCAGAAGAGGTATCCAAGCCGCCGAAGAGGAAATGGATCTTCGTACTTGGATAACTCAGGACCGCATCCGGCGAAGTCACCGATTCGTCCAGAAAGAGCTGCTGATCCTGCGTGCTGTGGGTCTGTAAGGCGGTAGAGCACCACGGCCCCGGATATGCCGGATCGACATAGTCGATCGCGTTCGTCATCCCCACTCCCATTCTGACGTTGGCTCCCGAACAGTATTCGATCGCGGGCGCCACGTTGTCGATGCAGGCATAGTCCACACGACTGAAGGGCGGGCCACTAGTAATTTCGGCGGACGTCAAATAGTTTCCCAGGCCGTAGTGGGCGAGCCCCTCGCCGATGATCTCTCCACCGGCGGAGTTGCCCGTGGCGCACAGGGGAGCGCCGCCGGCCTGGTTGTTATAGATCCACTGAACAACCGTCGCATAGCGGCAGCTTGCCGCTCGAACTCCCTTGCCCCCAGCGTCGTGCTGCCAGCCCGGGCCGGTTGAGAACGGTTCCCCGAAGGTCAATTCCACGGCGGTGTACTTGGCGTTGACCACGCTCCGCACAGCCGAAGAGCCATATTTATAGGCCTCGTAGAGAGCGTTGACGTCGCCGCCGCTGGTGAAGATGACTGTGCCAAGTGAACGGCGCGAGGGCGCGATGATTTTTACGTAAGCGGTGTAATCCGGGATCGCCGGGCAACTAATATCAAGAGCGTAGCAAGCCGACGCTCTCAGACCGGTTGCCGGACAGCTCACTGGCGAGGCTTTGATGGTGCCCAGCGGATCTTGCGCAGCCGCGAACGAACCCAGGAGTAAGAAAAACGCCAGCGCTGTCAATTTCATGTTCTGCTTTCCTCATGCACAAAGTTTGCTTCGCTGGCCATTTCCTGCGGCAGCGAAGTTCGCAGCAGACGAGTGTGCAGGCTTGCCCGGGGGGTCTCACGGAGAGAGTGCCGGCTGCACTGGAGGCTCCAAACCATCCAGCAAGTGGGCACAAACAGCGGGGCATCCACCTTTGCCTCACATCTTAGCATGGTTCCGCGGAGGTGAATTGGCCCGAAAGTGCACGCCAGCGTGCCATTCCGACCGACGGCAAAAGTGAAAGAACTTGCATTCGCCCTACCGCGCCGCAGCTCCACTCGTGCTTGCTGGGGCCACCGGCTGGCGCAGGAATTGCTGTGCCGCTTTCGCTTCGAGGGGCTGGGAGAAGTAATAGCCTTGCCCGAGTTCGCATCCCAACTCGCGCAGGCGCTCGACCTGCCTGGGGGTCTCGATACCTTCCGCAATCACTCGCAGATTCATCTTGTGAGCTAGGGTGATGATCAACTCGACTACACCGGAGGCGGCCCGGTCGCTCTGCATCTCCCTGACCAGTGACCGGTCGATCTTCAGCGCGTCGACAGGGAACTGCCAGAGTCCCCGCAACGAGGCAGATCCGATGCCGAAGTCGTCGAGCACTACGCCAATCCCCATATGCTTGAGATGCGAGAGCACGGTGACTGTGAGTTTAGGATCGGCGGCGGCAACGCTCTCTGTCATTTCCAGTTGCAGCCGGGCGGGGTCAACGCCAGTTTCCCGCAGTGCCTCCTGAATGTCGCTCGCCAACCGTGCATCGGCAAACTGTCGCGCCGAGACGTTCACCGTGATGTTTACGGGCTGCTCGGAGACGTTGTTTACCTCCCACTCCCGCAATTGCCGGCAGGCCTGAAGCATCAGCCAGTGCCCAATGGAGACGAGGATGCCAGTGTCCTCTGCCGCCTCGATGAACCGGTAAGGAGAAATCAGTCCTTGCGTGGGATGTTCCCAACGCAACAGCGCCTCAAAACTGACAACGCGCCGGGTGTCGAGCTGCACGACCGGGTGATAACGAACTCGAAACTGGCGCCCGGCGAGCGCCGCCCGCAAGTCCGCTTCGAGCCGCAGCCGGCCGACGGCGCGAGTGTGCATGGCTTCATCGAAAACTTCGCAGCGCGATCCGCCCAACGCCTTGGCGCGGCGCATGGCCACATCGGCATCCTTCAACACGTCCTCGGGCCGCTCGTGCGCCGGCGCACTCACGGCGATGCCAACGCTCATTGAGGCTCGCACTTCCCGCGAGTCCACGGAGAAGGGCTCTGCCACTGCCTCCTGTATCCTCCTCGCCACTCGCATGGCATCGCTGGGATCGCTGACGGAGTCGAGCAAGATCGCGAATTCGTCTCCGCCGAGCCTCGACAACAGGACCGACGACGAACCTGTGCTGTCACCGCGGGCGATGGTGTCGTCTTGTCGCAAGCAGCTCCCGATTCGGCGGGCGATTTCCTGCAGCACGTGATCGCCCGCAGCTGTGCCCATGGTTTCATTGAAGACCTTGAAGTGATCCAGGTTTGCGAGCAGCAGAGCATACTGGTTCGCGGCGTCGCGCCGTGTCCGCACAAACGCGTGCTGCAGCCGGTCAAGGACCAAGCGCCGGTTGGGCAAGCCAGTCAGGGGATCGTGAAATAAATTGTGCTCGAGCTGCTTCTCCGCCCGCTTACGCTCAGTGATGTCGCGATTCACGATGACCAGCTTCGCGACTTCGCCTTGCGCGTTGCGGATCGTGTTGGCTAACGACTCGAGTACGCGCCAGCTGCCGTCTTTGTGCTTGATCCGGTACTCCAGCCGTTTTCCGACGCCGGTCTCGCGCGCTTCTCTCGCGGCCTCGAGAACCTGGAAGCGATCGTCGGGATGGATTTGCTCGAATGCGGAAGTCTCGCCCAGTTCCGCTGCGGAATAGCCCAGGATTCTCTTGTATGCCGGACTGTTGTACAGCCGCCGTCCCTTCACGTCGACCAAAGCAATCATGTCGGCAGCATTTTCGGTGACGATCTGGAACAGTTCTTCGTTCTTCCTGGACTCGCGCGCAATCTGGTAAATCCGGAATTGCTGGTACAGAACCAGCACAACCAGCGCGCCAAGCGGAATCCAGAACCATTGCAGCAGCATGCAGAGTTCTCCTGAGGGATATATCGGCTGCATGCTGCAGGAGATTGAACGGAAAACACTGGGCTGAAACCTGCCCAAACTAAGCCGCCGCGGAGCTGTGGAAATCACCGCCGAAAAAAGTCTGACAGCGGCCTAAGACGCCACTCGTGAAGCGGGTCCGTTTTGGGAATTCAAGACCACTAGAGGGTATACCCCCCTCCCCTCTCTTCTCTGAGAGGCTTGACTGGCGCGGCATTCGCAAAAATGGTCTACAAGATCTTGAGCCCCAAGGCTCAAAGGTCAAAATCTTGAGTGCAAAGGACTTAGGCTCTCCTGTGCGGCTACTGCTTACACCGCCTCCGCCTTGACCACGATCTGCTTCTTGCATTTGTGGGTCAAGGTTGGATGTCACAGGAGCCTTGAGGAAAACACCACGCCGGATTCTTGTTGGCGTTTTTCCAGCGGGATCATTCTTCAAGGCGTCGTGACAGCGGGCGGCGACGAAAGACGCGGCAATGAGAGGCGTTCTGGCGGGCACGGCATTTTAGAGGTGATACCAATCAATGAATTCAGGCTTGGCGGCACGCGACGCGACAAGAGGCGAGTCCGCGTTCCATAATGTCCCCATGTCTCCGAATCCGCCCGTTCGCCGACTGAAGACCTACACTGGAGCGCAAGGATACGTCTACCAATACTACTTCGTCGGCAAACGTCCGGCGCTGGAGGATGACTCCGAGGCTCCCGGCACGGAATTCGTCTTCGACGTTACTTCGGACCGCAAGCTGACCTATGCTGTGAGCGTGTTTCTGCCCGAGGGCCCACGGGCTGCGTGGGGGCAGACGCATGGACGTCCGTTGAATGACGCCGAGCAATACGCCGCGGTCAAGCTGCGTCTCTTTCGCGCGTTTGATGAACTGGAAGATGTGAAGACCCACGGACGGCGCCTGACCATCGATACAGGTTTGCTTGAGGAAGCGCTGACGAGCCTGGGCGTGGAATAGGTGGCTCCGGATCACGCTTGCTGTGGCCACTGCGATCTGTCATCCCGAGCAAAGCGAGGGACCTAGGTTCTTGCATGCGCGACCAGTGCCGCACGCGCGGGCAAACACCGAGATTCCTCGCTTTTGCTCGGGATGAAAGGGCATATGCACGGGAAGACACAGCCTTTACGATCTACGCTATTGCGCAGGTTTTAGTCGACGTCTGCACTTCCCGCGCCACCCGTCCGCATTGCTAACTCCGATGGACCGAGGATATAAATGCAGACGGAGTTCTCAACGTGAAAAGACTCAAACATGCATTCATGACCTCGGTCCTAGTCGCCCTTAACTTGTGCACAAGCGCGATGTTCTCGCAGACCTCACGCTGGCCTGAGCAGAAGGCGAACGACTGGTACGCGCAACAGCCCTGGCTGGTCGGCAGCAACTACATCCCGAAATCTGCGATCAATGAATTGGAGATGTGGCAGGAGGCCACGTTCGATCCCGCTCAGATCGACAAGGAACTCGGCTGGGCGGAAAGCATGGGCATGAACACGATGCGTGTGTTTCTCCACGATCTGTTATGGCAGCAGGACGCGGCGGGTTTTCGCAAACGCATCGACCAGTTCCTGACTATTGCGGCGCGGCATCATATCCGCCCGCTGTTCGTGCTTTTCGATTCCTGCTGGGACCCGTTGCCGCAACTGGGCGCGCAGCATCCTCCGATTCCGGGGGTACACAACTCCGGTTGGGTGCAAAGTCCGGGCGCGAAGGCGCTGGCTGATCCGGCTCAGTATCCGCGGCTGAAAGAGTACGTGCAGGGAGTGGTGGGCGCGTTCGCGAAAGATGATCGCATCCTCGGCTGGGACATCTGGAACGAGCCTGGATCGGATCAAACCGAGAATTATCCGAAGTCAGAGCTGAAAAACAAAGACAAGATCGCATTGGTCGCGGCGCTGTTGCCGCAGGCGTTCGAGTGGGCGCGAGAAGTGAATCCCACTCAGCCACTTACCAGTGGAGTCTATGAAGTCGATACCTCCGCCGATGAAAACGCTCTCGAAGAGATCGAACGGATTCAGGTGCGCGAGTCCGACATCATCACGTTTCACAATTACAGTTGGCCCGAGGACTTCAAGACAGAAATCGCGTGGGTGAGAAGGTTCCATCGCCCCGTGATCTGCACTGAATACATGGCACGACCGGCGGGCAGCACGTTCGACACGATTCTGCCGATCGCGAAGCAGGAGCGGGTCGGGGCGATCAACTGGGGATTCGTTGCCGGCAAGACGCAAACGTACTATCCATGGGAGTCGTGGCAGCATCCGTATATTCTTAGCCAGCCTCCCGTGTGGTTTCACGAAGTGCTGCATCCCGACGGGACTCCGTACCGGCAGGCGGAAGTGGACCTGATCCGGAAGCTGACGGGCAAATGACCGTCGAGCAAAAACCACAGGGGACACAGAGTACTGAAAGCTTCTGTGCACTCTGTGTCCCCTATGGTTCAGGTTCGTGGCGGTGCTGGGACGATTTACAATCACGGTGCCATGAAAAATCATTCTGTTGTGCTGACCATTGCTCTCTGTTGTCTGACCGCGTGCAGTAAGCCGGCGACTCCCGCAGCGTCGAGCGCTTCGCCTACCGCACCACCGAGGACGCCCGACGTCGTGCAGCAGAAACTGCAGGAATACTCCGGAGCCGGAGCCACCGACTGCGGACGCCTCGACGTCCATGCCACCGCTGACCAGTCCAAGACTGCCAGTGACTGCGCGATGCAAGCGACCCAGAGCAAGAAACCGTTCTACGTGGCCTACGACATGCCAGGCATGGCAGTTGGCGTCGCGGGCAACGCGGAGGGCAAGCTGTTCACCGTGCAGTCGCAAGGGTCTGGACCCGCGCCCGCGTTGACCAGCGGCGCGTGTCCGTCGCAACTGCGGGTCGCCGCCAGCGGACGGATCAGCTGCTTTGCCCCCGGCGACATGGGATCGATGGGCGACAGCCACGCAGGACGTGCCATGCCCGCCGGGATGGTCGACCCACACACTGGAGGCACTGCGAACCCGCACGCCACGGGTGCCACCAAATCGCCAAGCAGCAAGCAGTAGGTGCAGACGACGTCCCCATGCTGATCATCTTTGGCGGACTTCCTGGGGTTGGAAAGACCATGATTGCCAGGGGGTTGGCGCATCAGATCGGTGCCCAGTATTTGCGCATCGACTCAATCGAGCAGGCGTTGCGCGATTCGGGAGCGGTCTTCGGACCTCTCAACGACGCGGGTTATCGCGCGGCCTACGCGGTTGCCGAGGATAACCTGCGCCTCGGCCACACCGTAGTTGCGGACTCCGTCAATCCGCTGTCGGTCACACGCGACGCTTGGGTCGCGGTCGCGAAGAGGGCCAACGTTAGGGCCCTCGAAATCGAAGTAAAGTGCTCCGACTTGAACGCCCATCGACTCCGCGTAGAGAACAGAGCCAGTGACGTCCCAGGATTGCGGCTGCCTACGTGGGAGAAGGTAGTTTCTCGCGAATACGATCCATGGGATCGCGATCACCTCGTGATCGACACCGCCGCGCGCACCGTCGAGCAGTGCGTCAGCATGATTCGGGAAAGGCTGGGAAAGCGATAATCGCGGTCAGCTCGGAATTTCAGCGTCTGTGATTCTAATCACACCCTTAAGTGACCCCCTTTGTTTGCCTTACGCCCGGCCCACATGGACAATAGACCCGGTATGTACTAGAGGATTGAGGCCCGGAACCGCGAGTTGGGGTAAACTCATGGGATTCCGGAACTTATAAGGCCTATGTCTCTGCTCTGGCTCCGTTTCGCGCTGGGTTGCTACTTCGTCAGCCTGATCTACGCCTTCGTTGCGCTCACGCGCACCAGCGATCTGTTCAGCCGCATCGCCCTGCATGCGGCTAGCCTGGGGATGGTTTTCCACTTTGTTTCGCTGGTTGAGCTGTTTCTTTCGGGCCAAGTGGTCTGGGCGTCGGTACACAACGGGGAATCGCTGCTGGCCTTCTTTTCGATGACGTTCTTCATGGTCATCTATGCGATCTATCAAACCACTTCGCCGGGCGTGGTCGTGTTTCCCGTGGTCTTCTTTCTCACTTTTGTTGCGGCCGTGGATCAGCAGCCCGTCCTGCTGACGCAGTTCGTCTCTCACAAAGGATGGCTGGTCGCCCACATCATCCTCATCTTTACCGGATACGCCGCGCTCGTGCTCAGCTTCGGCGCCAGCCTCCTGTATCTTTTGCAGGAGCGCCGCCTGAAGGCCAAGAAAGCCAGCAGCTTGATTTCGTTCCTGCCAGCCCTTGAAGTGATCGATCAGATTGGCTATCGCTCGCTGCTGCTGGGCTTCCCCTTCATGACGCTGGGGCTGCTGACCGGATCGATCGTCGCGGTCACAACTTATGGCCGGGTGGATTTTCTTGATCCTAAGATCTTGTTGTCGGTGCTGATGTGGGCCGTGTACATGGTCATGGTCTTCACCCGCTGGAACTCGGGATGGCGCGGACGCCGCGCCGCCTTCCTCGCCACTTTTGCCTTCGTCGCTGCGCTGGCGGCCTGGGCGGCGAACTACTTCTCCACCATTCACAGGTTTGGCGCCTCATGAGATTCCAGCTCATCGGTGTGAATCACAAGAGCGCACCACTCGAGGTGCGCGAGCGCCTGGCGATCCCTGAGTCGCGCCTGCCCGACACCTGCCGCGATCTGACGGCGTACCCGGGGATCGAAGAAGGTATGGTGATCTCCACCTGCAATCGCGTGGAGATTGTGACCCACACCACCAACGGCTCGGCCGACCTGCGCGGATTCTTGCACGATCACTTTCATTTGACCGCCGACGAGCTGGATGCGCACCTTTACGAGTTTCGCGAGAAGGATGCCGTGCGGCATCTTTTTCGCGTGGCTTCGAGCCTGGATTCGATGGTGGTCGGCGAGGCCCAGATTCTTGGGCAGGTGAAAGAAGCCTACGCCACCGCCCGCGCCGTTGGCGCTGTTCGTGGACAACTCGACCAGCTCTTCAGCCGAGCCTTCGCCGTGGCCAAGCGCGTGCGCAGCGAGACCGCGGTGGGATCTTCGTCGGTTTCGATTGCCTCGGTCGCAGTTGAATTAGCGAAAAAGATTTTCGGTACGCTGCAAGGTAAGAACGTATTCATCGTCGGCGCCGGCAAGATGAGCGAACTCGCGGCCCGTCACTTGATGGCCCACGGCTGCGCGTCGATCTTCGTTGCCAACCGCACCTACGATCGCGCGATTGGACTCGCGCAGAAGTTCAACGGCCAGGCGATCAAGTTCGAGGATCTGTACTCTACCTGCGACCGCGCCGACATCGTCATCACCTCGACCGGCGCGCCCCATGCCATTTTCCGGCGCGAACATGGCGAACAGTTCCTCGCCCGCCGCAAGAATCGTCCGATGTTCTTCATCGACATCGCCGTGCCCCGCGACGTTTCGCCGGACATGGCCAAGCTCGATGGCATCTTCACCTACGACATCGACGACCTGCAGCAGGCCGTGAGCAGCCACGTCGCCGACCGCCGCAAGGAAGCTGAACTCGCCGAGGCCATCATTACCAGCGAAGTCGAGCGCTTCGAGGCGCGCCTGCACACGCTCGACGTCGTGCCGACGATCGTGTCGCTACAGGATCATCTGGAGACGATTCGGCAGGCGGAGATCGACCGCGTGCGCGGCCGCATGGGCCAGTTGACTCCGGAGCAGGAAATCGCAATCGAGGCCCTGACGCGGGGCATCATCAACAAAGTCATGCACACGCCGATCACCACACTGAAGACGGCGGCGAAAGAGTCCGAGGCGACGACGGTGGTCGATGTAGTGCGGCGACTGTTCAACCTGCGGGACAAGGATGCGGCGACGCCCAGTCAGAACAAGAAAGACGAAGTGGGGACGCGGCACTAATGCCTAGGCTCGGAAAGCCGTCTTTCCGGCGAAGCAACACCGCTTAAGTCTGGCGTTTTGGACTAGAACATGGAATTATGAGGGTGTGGGAGGCAGCCATGGCTGTGGCAGAGCAAATCGACTGGTCACAATGCTCTCTGGTAGAGGTGAATCCGAATGTGCAAAGCGGCGCTCCCGTGTTGAGGGGCACCCGGATGCCGGTCAGCGCGATAGTCGATAACTTTGATTTTGGCCTAGGTGTCGCCGAAATCTCTGAACAGTTCGAAATCCCGCCGGATCGTATCCAGGCAATCCTGACCTACGCCAAGAGTCATCGCGTTGCGCATCCTGTTCGATAAGAACGTTCCGGTCGGAGTGCGGCGGTTCCTCGCGCAGCATGAAGTCCGCACCGTAGTCGAAATGAACTTTCCACCCCAACTGGAAAACGGCGAATTATTAAAGGCGGCAGAAGCGGCTGGATTCGACGTACTAGTCACGTCCGATCAGAACATCCGGTATCAACAGAATCTGGCGGACCAAGGACTCGCGCTGGTGGTGCTAGGGTCGAATATCTGGCCGGTCGTCCGCACGCATGCGCCGGCGATCGCCGCTGCCGCTGATAAGGCCACCTCGGGCAGCTATACCTTTATCGAAATGCCGCTTCCGCCAAGGCCTCGAACCCGCTCAATATGAACAGTTCCCCCAACAACGCACTTAAGCTCCACATCGGCTCCCGCGGCTCGCAGCTTGCCCTCTGGCAGGCGAACCACATCTCCGCCCTCCTACGCGCACGCGGCCACGAGGTCGAAATCGAAATCATCCACACCACCGGCGACAAGATCACCGACGTTGCCCTGGCCATGGTCGGCACCAAGGGCATGTTCACCAAGGAGATCGAAGAAGCCCTGGCCGCCGGACGGGTCGATCTCGCCGTGCATTCGCTGAAAGACCTGCCCACCGAGCTTCCACCAGGATTCGAAATCGCCGCCATCACCGAGCGCCAAGACCCGCGCGACGCCTTCTGCTCGCGACACTATTCGAGCTTCCAGGAATTGCCTCAGGGTGCGCGCGTCGGTACTTCCAGCCTGCGCCGTCAGGCGCAACTCAAGGCGGTCCGCCCCGATCTCGATATCCATCCTCTGCGCGGCAACGTCGACACGCGCCTGCGCAAGCTAGAACAAGGCGAATACGCCGCCATCATTCTCGCCTCAGCTGGGTTGAAGCGCCTGGGCAAGACGGAGTTGATCAAGCAGATCATCCCCGCCGAAATCATGTGCCCCGCCGCAGGCCAGGGAGCGCTCGGCATTGAGATTCGCGAAGGCGACTCCGCCACGCGCCATCATCTCGAATTTCTGAACGACCCCGCCGCCCGCGCCGCCACCACGTGCGAACGAGCGCTGCTCAATAGCCTCGGCGGAGGCTGCCAGGTGCCCATCGGCGCGTTTGCGGAAATGCGCAACGGCAGACTGCACTTGGAATCGATCGTCGCCGATCCCGACGGCTCGAAGCTCCTGCGTGATTCTCGCGACGGAGACGATCCTGAAAAGCTCGGCAACGATGCCGGCGCCGCGCTGCTCGCCCGCGGTGGCGACGCTATTCTCGAAGCGGTGTACGGGCGCGGGCTTGCGGTTCCGCCACGGCCGTGATCGCACCGGCAGCTCCAAAGGCGTGAACCACAAGGACACGAAGGTTCACGAAGGCCATGAGCCGCAACGTTCTTCTCCAACTCCTGGGCGGCACTAAGAGCCCGGCGCATCTCCGTCGCTGGATCAACCTCTGGCCGCCGTTTCTGGGCGCAGGCATTCGCATCACGCGCATCGCGCCCGACGTAAAGGCTGTCGATGTCGAGATGAAGCTGCGCTGGTGGAATGCCAACTACGTCGGCACCCACTTCGGTGGATCGCTCTTTGCCATGACCGACGCTTTCTATATGCTCATGCTGATGGCAAACCTGGGCCGCGACTACATCGTGTGGGACAAAGCGGCGAGCATCCGTTACAAGAAGCCGGGGAAGGGCACCGTGCGCGCCGAATTTCGCCTGACCGATGCCCAACTCGACGACATTCGTGAGAAGCTAAAAGCGCTCCCGAAATACGAGCCCGTTTTTTCCGTGGAAGTGAAAGATCAGCAGGGAACTGTGATTGCCGAGGTGGAGAAAGTGCTCCACGTGCGCAGGAAGGACCCAGCAGCGACGAGTCAGTCTCGAAACAGCTAATATCGAACGAGCTGCTTCGCATCAGCCGCAAGCGGCCAAAGAATGCAGCCCACGGCGAAAGCCGGGGGGAAACGCGCCGCCGATCTTGGACCAAGCCCCGAAGGGGCGGAAGAGAATGACTTGTACATCCCCGAACATTTCCGCGTGCGCGACCATGCCGACGCCATCACGTTCATGCGCACGAATTCGTTCGCCATTCTCGTATCAGCCACTACCGATGGACCCTTTGCCACACACGCGCCACTCGTGGTGAGCGAATCGGGAGAGCACGTCCTCATTCGCGGCCACGTGGCCAAGGCGAATCCGCACTGGCGTCACCTGGAACGGCAACCGCACTGCCTGGCCATCTTTCACGGACCGCACGCCTACATCTCACCCGCAAACTACGCAACCCGCGAAGTCGTTCCCACGTGGAACTATGGCGCAGTGCACGTCTATGGCAACGCGCGCGTCTTTTCCGCCCCTGAGGAATTGCTGGGCGTGCTCCACGAACTCATTCCCTCGTTTGAGCCCGCTTATGCCGAGCAATGGGCCAGCCTCAGCGCGGCCTACCGCGAGCGCATGCTCAGCCACATCGTCGGGTTCGAGATTGCGGTCACGAAGATCGAAGCCAAATTCAAACTGAGTCAAAACCGCACGAAAGAAGAACAGTCAAACATCATCGCCTCGTTGGGCGGCTCCGAAGATACGACGGTTTCGGGTGTGGCGCGCCTGATGCTCGAACAGGGGCTAGGCGTGAAGAAGGAGCGCGAGTGAGCCGGTGTGGGGCGGTCACTCCATTCCTCGGGTGCACGGAAGGCTCTGCCCGCCAAATCTACCCATGAGCAAGAAGGTCCAATCATCGACGAACCAACCACTGAGTGGAGTCCGCGTACTCGTCGGCCGCGCGCGCCACCAGGCCGGAGTACTTTCGGGCGAGCTCCGACAATTGGGCGCGACTGTGCTGGAGATTCCGTTTATCGAGATCCGCAAGCCCCGATCATTCAAGCCCCTGGATGCGGCGCTTCAGAATCGGAGCGACTACGACTGGCTCATTCTGACCAGCGTCAACGGCGTCGAAGCTCTGTGGGAGCGGATGGCCAAGCTGCATCTCGCGAAAGCTACTCTCAAGCACCTGCGAGTGGCCGCCATCGGTCCGGCGACGAAGAAGGCAATCGAGCAGGGTGGCCTCAAAGTTGACGTTGTGCCCAAGGAATATGTGGCCGAGTCCGTTGTGCGCAGCCTACGCAGCCGCATAAAAGGGAAGCGGGTGTTGCTGGTGCGCGCCAAAGTGGCTCGGGACGTGATCCCGCGCGAACTACGCAAAGCCGGCGCACACGTCGACGTTGTCGAAGCCTACGAGACCGTGGTCCCACAGTCTTCGCGCACTCGTTTGCGGGCAGCGCTCAACAATCCTCTGCGTCGGCCGCACATCGTCACCTTCACCAGTTCTTCGACGGTGCGAAATTTTGTGGCGCTGCTGGGAACCAGTAGGAGCAATCCCGGCGCGCGGTCTTCCGAGCGACATTATGCGCGCCACGCAAGTCTCGACGGAATTCGCTTTGCTTCCATTGGGCCTGTAACTTCCTCCACGCTGCGCGCGCTCAGTCTGAAGGTGGATATCGAAGCGAAAGAGTTCACAATTCCAGGATTGGTCCGGGCCATCGTGGCAGCCACCTCGGAACAGTCGGAAAGTCGATCCACGCCGCGCAATTCTCTCCACCAATATTCCAGGTGAGTTGCAAGATCTTGCAACTGCAAGAATACATAGTGCCGATTTCTCTAATTTGGCTTGACTCCATTTGCAGGCATAGTAGACTTCCGGTGCTTTGCCCCCAGGGGGGAATCCGCTATGACGAAGAGGGAGTTCAGTATGAGGAATCGATTCGAAGTTTGCGCTAAGTTCGGAATTGCTTGTACAACAATCAGCTTGCTGTTGCTCTATACGTCCGCGGCCCAGGAAGCATCACCGCTCACCCTGCGCGCCAGTGACGGTCATGGAATCCATATTTATCCGACAGTGAACCTGGCTCCTGCACTCCCCCCCGACGCGGGTCCACTGCTCTACAACGGCGGTCCGGTTATGCAGGCGTCGGTTACAACCTACGCCATCTTCTGGGTTCCGGCAAAGCTGCAGAACGGCGGCGCTACCACCATGACGGCGCATTACCAGAGCGTGCAGAGCAGTATGCTCAAAGATTACGCAGGACACGGAATTGACAACAACAACACTCAGTACTATCAGACAACCGCCACGGGGGCGAAGCAGTACATCCAGAACAAAGGCGGCCTCGGCAGCACTTATGTGGATACAACTCCCTATCCTGCCTCGGGTTGCTCGGACTCAGCTACACCCGGCAACTGCATTACAGATGCTCAGTTAACGACAGAACTTCAGAACGTAATGGCCCTGAAAGGCTGGACCGGCGGGCTTAACAAGATGTTCCTGGTCTTCACTTCGAGCGGGGAAGGCTCCTGCTTCGATTCGAGCAGTTCTTCGTGCTCGTACGTACAGTTCTGTGCTTACCATAGCTATATCTCGGCCAGCACTCCCATCGTTTATTCCAACGAGCCCTTCGGCAATACCAGTGTTTGCCAGGTGAGCGGCACTCCTTCGCCGAACAGTGACCCGCAGGCGGATGCTGCCTCTACCGCGGCCAGCCATGAACTGACCGAGGCGACTACCGATCCGGAACTGGACGCGTGGTTCACGGCCCTGGGAAATGAGATTGGTGATCTCTGCGCCTACAACTACGGCACCAACACCTGGGACTCGGCGAAGGCCAATCAGATGTGGAATGGCCACTTCTACGAACTGCAAACGGAGTTCTCGAACCACCATCCGGGCTGCGTTCAAGTCGGACCCTAATCAGCAAGAACGCACCAAATGCTTTGATGGCGGCCGGAGTAGCGGCCGCCATTTCTTGTTTTGCGAGGATGTTCTTAACCGGCAATTGAAAGCAGAAGGAATATCGAAGCGAACTCTACTCCGTCACGGTGCAACTGCAGTCCGCAGGAACGACGTGCGCCAGCAGGAAGTCAGCGACGCGCTTGTAGGCGTCGATCTGGTTTTCGACGCGCGCGAAGCCGTGGCCTTCGTTGTCGTAGATCTTGTAGTCGACGGTGCCGCCGCGTTTCTTGATGGCGTCGACCACTTGCTGCGTTTCTGATTTCGGACAGCGCGGGTCGTGGCCCCCGGCCAGCAGCAGCAGAGGAGCCTTGATCTGGTCAATGTAGTTGATGGGCGAGCGTTCTTCATACAGAGCCTTGTTCTTGACCGGATCGCCCATCGTCGCCAGATCCGACTGCTGCAGCACCGGGTCTTCGTTTTCGATTTCGGTGAACCAGTTCACGAAGGGGACGATAGGCACGCCTGCGGCCCAGACCTCTGGAGCCTTGGTCACGGCCATCATGCTGAGATATCCGCCATAGCTTCCGCCCATGACTGCGATCTTCTTCGAATCCAGATGGCCGGTTTGCTTGATCCAGTCGACTCCTGCGAGTACGTCCTGCAAATCGCCGCCGCCCATGTCGAACAGGTTCGCCTGTTGGAACTCTTTGCCGTAGCCCGTCGAGCCGCGATAGTTGGGCGCGAGCACCATGTATCCCTGATTCACCGCGTACTGCACGAAGCGGTTGAACGAATTCATGCTCTGCGCGGTCGGCCCGCCGTGGATGTAGACGATGGCCGCGTTCTGCCCGTTCCGCGCCATATTGAAGGGCACATAGAGAAACGCGGAGATGGTCCACTTCCCGTCGCGGCTGGGATAGTGCACGAGATATGGCTCGACCATGTCTTCGGAACGGACTCCTGCGACGAGCGAGTGCGTGATCTGGTGCGATTTGCCGGTGGCCAGGTGATAGACCCAGAGATCGCCCGGCGCCGTCGGACCGTTGTGGTAGTAGAGCAGGCGCGAGCCGTCTTTAGTGAAGGCAGAATGACCGCCAGCCGGCTCGTTCACGCCCTTGGGGATGGGAAGGGTTGTGCTTTTTTCGGTCGCCAGGTCGTACATGTAGATGTCTTCGTTGCCGTCAACGTTGGCGCTGAACGTGATGTGCTTGCCGTCGGGCGAGAATTCGTGGCCGCGGATTTCCCACTTGGCGTGCGTGAGCCACTTGATCGTCCCCGGGCGCAGATTCGGAATTCCCTCATGCGTATGTTTGTTGAGGGGGCCTTCCCAGTTCTCACCTGTTACTCCCCGCAGGGACAGAAGCCTGAAGTTCAGAAGGCCTACGTTGTCATAACCATTCGCGGCATTGGAAGTGATCAGTACCTTCCCTTCGACTCCACTGCCGTCGAGATGGATGTCATTGGCGTTGTAGAGTTGTTCACCCTGGTGCGGCGTCAACAGCGAGCTTCTACTCGTTGCCACTTCGGCGATGAAGATGTTCGAGTCCATGCCCTTCGCTTGTTCTTGTGTATAGACGATGTAGTTGCCATCTTTCGACCAGATGGGATTCGAGTTGCGCTTGTCCTGGGGCGTCCCCGTGGTGAGATGCTTCACCTTACGCATTACCATGTCATAGATGTCGATCTCGTAAGCGGCGGAGGTCTTCGGTTTCACTTCATACGCCAAATAGCGCCCGTCCGGCGACCACGTCGGATTGAGTTCCGCGATCTCGCGCGTCTGCGTGAGGTTCACAACTTTGCCGGTTTTCGGGGAGACTAGAAAAATGTCCCACTGCTCGTCGCCATCGTAGTCGGACTGGTAGGCGATCCACTTGCCGTCGGGCGACCATGCAGGCGAGGTTTGGCGCTGGTCGCTGACCGTGAGCTGCACGGGCCAGCCGCCATCCGCAGGAACGACCCACAGATTGTTGCGCCCGCTCATGTTCGAGATGAACGCGATGCTCTTGCCATCTGGCGACCACGTAGGACGCCCTATCTGGCGCGTCATGTAGAGCTTCTCGATGGTCAGGCTGCGTGGCTCGACCTGCGCATTGGGCTTGGACGAAATCTTCTTCGGGTCCGTAACTGCCTGCGGTGCAGGCAGGGACTGGGCAGCGATTTCAGCGACAACAGTGCTCATAACTACGACGATAGCAAAGTGGATGAAAGTGCGCATGGTGTTCCTATTTCAGCAGCCTGAATATGTGGCCCGCGTTGTGGCGATCACCTTGTTACGCTTTCGCGTTCTTGTGCATCTCCACTGTGCTCCAGGTCTTGTCCCCGGCGTGGCACACGTTCTCCAGCGGGCAATCGGCGCACTTTGGCTTGCGGGCGATGCAGAGACTGCGTCCGTGCCAGATGATCTGGTGCGAGAACAGAATCCACCGGTCGCGTGGGATGACACGCATCAGGTCTTGCTCGATCTTCTGCGGGTCGTCCTCCTTCGTCAGTTCCAGCCGACGCGAAATGCGGTGAACGTGGGTGTCTACGACTACGCCTACAGCTTTCTTGAACCATGATCCCAGCACGACGTTGGCGGTCTTGCGGGCGACGCCGGGCAGAGTGAGAAGCTTCTCCATGTCGTCCGGAACCTGGCCGCCAAACTCGGCCACGACTCTTTTCGCTGCGCCTACGACGGACTTCGATTTGTTGCGGAAAAATCCGGTGGAGCGAACGTCAGGTTCAAGCTGCTCCGGCGTGAGTGCGGCGAAGGCCTCCACCGTCGGATACTTTCGAAAAAGTTCCGGAGTCACGCGGTTGACGTTCACGTCGGTCGACTGCGCCGAGAGGATCGTAGCGACCAGCAGTTCCCACGCGCTCGAGTGGGTGAGCGCGCAGGTGACTGCCGGATAAAGTTGGTCGAGGCGTCTCAGGATTTCTGTCACGCGTTCAGGGGCGAGGGGATTGTAGCCTTTGACCTTTCCTGCCGCGTCGGGCGCGGGTTTCTTGCGCCCCTTCGGGGCTGGACGGCCGGGGGCGGCCGTCCCTACACGGGCGTCCGCAGATTCCTTTTGGGCAGATTTCGCGGACAGCAGTGTCCGCGCGACACGAACTTTGTCTTGATGTCCGGTTCTTGCAGGTTGGCGAGGGACTACACCACGTGGCATGCGGTCTCCTTGGGCCCAACATCTTAACAGAGCGCGACTTAACCGAGCACGGCTAACAAGAGCACGGCGAATGGCGATGCCGTGACTGTCCCTCGGTAACCTCTCTGACAATTGACGCCTCCGTTGGCCCCCGGTACTCTTGAGACAATCTCGCTGGAGTCAGGAAGAAGACCGTGGCGGTAAATTCCATCCAACTCGGACAAGTGTGGCGCAGCGACGCCGACGGCCAGGATTACCTGGTGACCAAGGTCTACAGCGAAGTCTTTACCCAGTTCGCCATGCTGCGGCCGGCCGGGATCACCGCTCCCGACGCGCCCACCGTGCGGGTGAAAGTCGCGAAGACTCCACAGGGTGCGACCCTCCCCGGCTACGCGTTTACCCAGGAAGGCTCGTTCTAGGGAACCAGTTGCCAGTACCCAGTTGCCAGGTTGTCAGTACAGCCAGTCCCGTAAGAACTTCAAATTTCCGTTACACTGGAAAATGGCCGGCGACACTGTTAGCGGCGCTTCAACGGTTTCACTGGCAACTGGGTACTGGCAACCGGCAACTGCTTCCCAATGACTGAAAAACTCCTCGCAGTGCTATTCGTCTTCATCAGCAAGGTGATCGCCGTGACCGGTTATGCCGGCATCGCTCTTCTCATGGCGATTGAGTCCGCGTGCATTCCGCTGCCTTCCGAACTGATCATGCCTTTTGGTGGATATCTCGCGTTCCAGGGGACATTCAAGCTGGTGTGGCTGGCTACAGCCGGCGCCATCGGATGCAATCTTGGATCGCTGGTCGCTTACGAGATTGGGTTTTACGGCGGCCGTCCGCTGGTGGAGCGCTTTGGCCACTGGATCTTCATGTCACGCCGCGAACTCGACTGGGCGGATCGTTTCTTTGCGCGCTGGGGATACCTGGCGGTCTTCATCGCCCGCCTGCTCCCGGTGATCCGCACCTTCATCGCGTTGCCCGCGGGAATCGCGCGCATGCCCCGCGGCCGTTTTCACATTTACACGTTCCTGGGATCGTGGCCGTGGTGCTTCGGTCTGGCCTGGCTCGGCATGAAGCTGGGCGAGAACTGGCGCGAGTTGGGGAAATACTTCCACAAGTTCGACGCGGTGATTGGGGTGGTGCTGGTAGCCGGAGCCGCGTATTTCATTTGGAGCCACTGGCAGAACAGGCTGAGTTCTCAGCCGTCAGCTGTCGGTCGTCAGTGAGTTCTCCAGCCGAGAGGAGCCTCACCAGTGAACTGGGCGTTACGGCTTCGCCTGGCGCAGGTCGCCTGCATCCTCGCGCTTCTGGAGTGCTACCGGTTGGGGCGCTTGGGGCGGCATGAGTGGCAAGGGACTCTGACCTGGGTACATTGGCTCTTCGTGGTTGGCGCGGTCTGGTCAGGTGTCTTAGGTTTCACGGTTCAGCGGAGGATCGGCGATGGACCTCGGAGACCATCTTCAACATCGACCCCGTTCACTCGCTGGAGGGCAGGGCATATTACACGGCTCTGGACGGCAACCGCGGTGGGCCTTTATGGATTTTGTCTCCGCATGTTCGCCGGTCCGCCATGGCTGGTGAATGTTTTGTTCGGGGGAGGATTGTTGCTACTGGTCGTGTGGACGCCGGGTACGGTTCCCGACCAAGCCGCTGCAAACTGACTCTTTCAGCTCCGCTTGCGGGCGTTCATGCCTTGACTGCGTCGCCGTGCGAGTAGTGCTGGAAAAATCCCCCACGCCGTAGCCCCGTCGAGCGGTGGCACGGGAAGCAGATTGAGAACCGCAACTCCCAAACTGAAGAAACCGAGGATTACAAAGAGCATGTTCAGCGCTTCGAAGCGCGTGTACCCGAACACCGCAACCCACGCGACTAGGGGAGCTGCAACCACGGCCTGAGCTAGCACGCCAGCCCACGCAATTTTGCAGTGGTCGACGCGCGACCAGGTGTTCCAAATCGCGTGATACCAAAGATGGGATAGAGCTCAATCGAGAAGACGGGGCATCCCAGACGCTGAGCTGCGACCAAATGTCCGGTCTCGTGAATGAGCAGGACTCCCCAGTATGCCCCCAGTCCGAGTAGCGTCAGCCCCGGGCGCCTTATCACTCCGGCCAGGATTACCGCAGCTACGAGGAAGACGGTCCAGTGAACATACGTGTCGACCCCGCGGATCCGCCCTATCTTTGTTTTCTTTTCGAACCTGATCGGATTTGCGAATTTGAAAAGCGTGGGCAAGGTCTGCTCTTCCACGGAGAATTTGAGTCGCCATTCTAGCAGCGCGGTCGAGGAACCTCTTCGAAATCCTCCAGCCCTCTCGCCAGTTGCGACCCCACAATCTGCCACTGTTCGCCGCGCTTCATCACGACATCCATATACACGTAACGAACAGGGAAGCGCTTTCCGCCCTGCTCGACCTCATCGTCCTCCGACCCGTGGACGAGCGCCACGTCGTCGCGTAGCGGCCGAATATGCCGTCCGGTCGAGACCATCGACACAAACCGGATCGCGCCGCTCGCGAGTTTGCGGATCAGGTCCACCTTGGTGGAGACGTTGCCTGATTCGTCGTACTGCACGTAATCGTCGGCGTAAATGCGCTGCAGTTCGGCAACATCGGCCGCGATCAGCGCGCGGTCGCCGTCCTTAAAGAGGTTCAGGATTTCCTGTTCATTGTTCAAGTCTTCCAATCTACCGCTACCTCCACGCCTATTGATGCTAACCGTCCCATGGTGTACAAGCAAAAGCACCCACTTCGAGGAGGATCCACGTGATTCCCATACGCCGCATTTTCGCCGCTTTACTCTTCGTCACCATCGCACTACCGATCGCCGCCCACGCCCAGTCCGCTGCGTCAGGGCAGCCCTTCGTCGTGGAGTATTACTACAAAACAAAGTGGGGCCACGCCGACGAATTTCTGAAGCTGTTCAAGAAGAACCACTATCCTCTGCTGAAGAAGGAAGTCGAGATGGGGCGGATGGCGAAGGTCTGGATGGATCAGCCGCGCTATCACACCACCGAAGACGGCCGCTGGGATTTCCGCGTGACCATCGTCTTCAAGAACGCCACGGTCGCCAACGAGCCCTTCGACGAGGCCGCGCTGCAGAAGCAGATGTATCCCGACCAGGATATCTTCCAGCGCGAAGAGCAACGCCGCTTCGAAATCCTCGACGCACACTGGGATTTGCCGGTGAAAACCGTGGACCTGGACGCGAAGTAGAGGCCCAATGCACCGCCGAGATCGCGGAGCCCGCGGAGAAGAGCTTGCGAGATTCGCCACGTTGTAGGGTCGGGCGGCTGAAGGTGCTCTACCGGAACTTATTCGCGCAGTCAGACTCAGAGTTTCTGTTCACCTCGACGTTCTCTGCGCGCTCGGCGGTGAAGAGATCCCCTAGTCGATCTTCAGGAAGTTTGCGACCATCCTCTCGTGCCACTTCCATGGCAGGATGCGCTTCATGGCGAGCTGGATCTTCGCATCACGCCCCACCAGGTAGCGCAGCTTGGGATTGGGATTCTGCGCGACCGCGGCAATCAGCCGCGCCACTTCAATCGGATCGCGTTTGGGGAGCTTCTCAATCGTCGAACGCATGCGCAGGCTGCGCTGAATGTTAGGCGAGGTTTCCTTCGTAGCTTGCTCTCCCATGACCGCGCCACGTGTCCAGATGTCAGTCTGAAAAGCGCCCGGTTCAACCAGAACAACTTTGATGCCGAGCGAGTTTACCTCCATGCGCAGCGATTCGCTCCAGCCCTCCAGCGCATGTTTCGACGCCGAATAGCTGCTGACTGTCACCGACCCATGCAGTCCCGCGATTGACGAGACCTGAATGATGTGTCCGGAACGCTGCCGCCGCATGGTGGGCAGCGCGGCCTTGGTCATGGCGACCGCGCCGAAAAAGTTCGTCTCGAACTGCAGCCGCAGTTCGTCCAGCTTGATGTCTTCCGCAAACCCAGCCACGGCGAATCCCGCATTGTTCACGAGAACGTCCAGCCGTCCGTAGTTGCCGACCACGGTGTCGACGACGCCCTGGATCGTGTCGAACTTCGTGACGTCGAGAGCGCGAATGTCGACTTTGTCCCCAACTTGTGCCGCCGTCACAGCCTGATCAAGGCGGTCGCGACGCCCAAGATCGCGCATGGTGGCCACTACGCGGAATCCCGCCTTGGCCAGCTCGATCGAAGTGAGGAGTCCGAAGCCACTGGAGGCGCCGGTAACTAGAGCGATCTTTTCAGCCATGGGAATGGTGTACCACAACCCCGAAAAAAACCGGGGCCGTGTGCCTCAAATAGTGGGAAAATAAGAGCAGGCAGGCTGCTCCGCTGGCACTCGAAGCATGTGCGAAGGAGGCCTTATGCTCGCGACAAGACATCGTTTGACGCGCAATCCGTATTTTCACTTTCACCCGCTGCATACGCTTTTCTCGCTGGTCGGTACGCTAATCCTCTTCGGATTGCTGGTGTGGTTTCTGGCTGTACCAGCGAAATAGAAGGCTAGCGGAAACAGCCGCGGTGCGTGGCGCCGTTGGGTTGCGCAGCGCTGCGACCAGTGTTCCCGTAGGCAGTGTGCTGTAACCTCAGGACTGCGTTCCTTGAGCTTCTCATGAGGGCCGTCGCCTTCTCACTCCATCCGCAATCGGATGCGCAAACTGCGCAAAGGATGTTAAACGTTGGTAACAATCCCGACGGAATTCCTTTATCGTGGCCATCGAAATTTGGAATTAGACAGAATCCCTACAAAATCGCTAATGTAGGCCCATGGACCCCTTTATATCTGTTGAGGACTCACATGTTGATGTACTCCACGAAATCAGCGTCCGCCTCGGTACAGCAGACGGATTTCACGAAGTTCTGAGCCGCGTTGTCGAATTTGCTTCCGCACTGGTCAAGTGCGATTCCTGCCTGATCTACGTACTCGAAGGCGACGAACTCGTCCTTCGAGCCTCCAAGAACCCGCATCCCGAGGTTGTCGACCGCCTGAAACTCCGCGTCGGGCAAGGCATTACGGGGTGGGTCGCGGAACACCGCGAACCCGTTGCCATTCCCGAGAGCGCCGCGCAGGATCCGCGATTCCAATTCTTCCACGAGTTGCCCGAGGACAGTTACGAGGCGTTTCTCTCCGTGCCTCTAATGTGCCGCGGACGCGTCGTGGGAGTCGTCAACCTGCAGCATCGCCAGCACCACGTTTACCGGCGGCGGGAAATTCGGATGATCTCGACCGTCGGATTTCTCGTAGGCGCCGAGATTGAGCTGGCGCGGCTCGAAGATGCGAACTCCACGCTCGCGGAACAATTGCAGACCAGAAAAATTGTCGAGCGCGCCAAGGGCATTCTGCAGCGCGATCTGGGCTTGAACGAAGAACAGGCCTACCTGGCGCTGCAGCGGCAAAGCCGACAGAAACGCAAACCGATGAAGGAGATTGCTGAAGCGATCGTACTAAGCGACGAAGTTAGAGGGAATTCGCAGGTGCAACCGGCCTAGCGGTTTCTGTCACTGGGTGCGAGTTGGAATCGGGCCAGAAGATCTCGATTTCAAGTTGGCAGCTTTGGGCTCTGACGGCTCCCAGGTATCTCAGAGAGTCTTCAGCATCTTCGGCCAGTCGGATTCAACTACAAAAAGAACCGAGGGCGGATACCGGTTTGGTATTCGCCCTCGGCTTTGTTGGGCAGCGGAGGAACTATTGGGCCGACGCCTGGGCCGTGGTTCCAGCCCGGGCCATCTGTTTCTCCGTGGTTAGCGACGGCACGGCAAAATTCAGCGTTACGCCGAACTCAGGCAGTTGCATGGCGCTGACATAGCTCCCCTCGGGTGTGGTTTGTAGGACAAGCCGACTGAGATCGGAAGGCTTGGACTGGTCCGTGTCGTGCACCATAAACAGGAAACCGGTGCGCGCGCCACTGAGTTTGCTCAGCGTCAGCATTCCGGAAGGGCCTTCGGAGTCAATCGAGAAACGATAGTCTCCGGCGGGGACCAAGGCATTCTGCCAGTGAACGTCATGCGTTAAGGTGAACTTGCCGTATGCCCTCTCCTGCGCGGATGCCAGGCTGGGCGTGAAACTCAGGGCGCTTGCCGCGAGCAGCGCGGCGTAGACGTAGTTGCGAAGCGTTTTCATGGAATCTCCCTTTCTTCGTCTGAAGAGCACACTACCGGCTCGAGGCCGAATGGCATGGGCTCAGATTGTGGTGGAGATCAACGGGGTCAAAAAGAATTGCACGCCGCAGCAGGGCTGGCACGCAAACAGCTGCTTCGCGGGACCGGCTGCTGAGCTGGGTGCGAAGTGAATTCATTGTGCAACAAAACCGGTGCAAGAGTCCAATTCAAAGAATCTATCGGAGTCATTCGCGCGTAGGCGTGACGAAAGTAATGTTTCGCGGGGCTGCTTGCTTACTGTGACGAGCTATTCTCGCGTTTCTCAACGGCATCGTGTCGCTCAGGAAGGGGATTCCAATCCATCGGTTTTGGAGGCCAATACCCATCCTTCATGTGTTCGTCGATGTAGTTGTCGTCCAAAACGGTGCGCACGAAGTGACAAATCAGGAGAACAACGATAGACCCCATGAACGTGAGGATCTGAGTCCACGTACCAAGGGGACAAAATATCGCGACCACGGCCGCAATTCCCGCGATGCCTTTGACGATCGTCACGACTAATCGCGCCATCGGACTCATGACGACGAACTCCACCTTGGGAGAGCTCGTTTGGATCAAGGGAGCTGGCGTTCGAGGCGCCGCTCCGCACGCACGGCAGAAGATCAGGCCATCATCGACGCGTGCTCCGCACTGCGCGCAAAGTCTCCCTATATCGGGCATCTTAGTTCGGATTTCGCTCCGAGTTCCTATGCTACTCCCTGCAAAGGTCGCCGCTCAATGCGCGTGACGTGCCGCTAAACCTGACTTTTCTACGTTTGACTGGGACCGTTTGCTAAAACCCCACCCGCCGTGAGACGATTCTTGGTTCATAGGGTGGCGGTGGCCAGCCACCGCCACCACAAGGAGGCAATCTTGTATCAGAAACGTCCGGGAGTGTTCATGGCCGATTGGTGGGACGCCGACGGCCGCCGCCATCGTAAACAATTCTCAAACGCCGCGTCAGCACGCGAACATGAACACCGTGAGACAGCTCTGGCGCATGCCGAGCGCGCAACCCGTGAGATGAAACTGGCGGCCCGAAGCAGTGGCGGAAAACAGTCTCGCAAGGAGACGAGTAACGGCACCATCGAGCCGGCAAAGGGCAAGCTCGGTGTCATGATCCCCGGCATGGGCGCCGTCGCCACAACCTTCGTCGCTGGCGTGGAGGCGATTCGCAAAGGCCTCGCCAAGCCCATCGGATCCCTCACACAGATGGGCACGATCCGCCTGGGCAAACGCACCGACGGCCGCTCGCCCAAGGTCAAGGAGTTCGTCTCGCTGGCCGGACTCGACGACCTGGTCTTCACTGGGTGGGATATTTTCGAAGACAACATGTACGAAGCTGCCTCCAATGCGGGAGTGCTCGACTACCGCTTGCTCGAGCAGTTGAAGCCATTTCTTTCGTCGGTGAAGCCGCGTGCCGCCGTGTTCGATCACAACTACGTGAAGAAGATCGACGGGCCCAACGTGAAGAAGGGCAAGTCGAAAATGGATCTCGCCGAACAGTTGCGCGACGACATCCGCGACTTCAGGAAGACGAGCGGAGCTAGCCGGCTAATCACCATGTGGTGCGGGTCGACCGAGTCGTACATCGAACCGACGGGTGCGCACCAGTCCGTGAAGTCGTTCGAGAAGGCGCTGCGTGAGAACGACGAAATGATTGCGCCGTCGATGATCTACGCCTATGCGTCTCTGATGGAAGGCGTGCCGTTCGCCAACGGAGCGCCGAACCTCACCGTGGACCTGCCCGTCATGCTGGAGCTGTCGCGCAAGAACGAGGCCCCCATTTGCGGAAAGGACTTCAAGACGGGCCAGACCCTAATGAAGACGGTTCTGGCTCCCGCGTTCAAGGCTCGCTTGCTGGGCCTGAGCGGATGGTATTCGACGAACATCCTGGGCAACCGCGACGGCGAAGTGCTAGACGATCCCGGCTCGTTCAAGACCAAGGAAGAATCCAAGCTCGGAGTGCTGGAACACATTCTGCAGCCCGGACTGTATCCCGAGCTGTATGGCAATATCTTCCACAAAGTCCGCATTAATTATTACCCGCCCCGTGGTGACAATAAGGAGGGCTGGGACAATATCGACATCTTCGGATGGCTCGGCTATCCCATGCAGATCAAAGTCGATTTCTTGTGCCGTGATTCGATTCTCGCGGCGCCGATCGTGCTCGACCTTGTTCTGTTCCTCGATCTCGCTAAGCGCTGTTCCAGTCTGCGCGGGTTGGGAATTCAGGAGTGGTTAAGCTTTTACTTTAAGTCTCCCATGACGGCGCCGGGACTGTATCCAGAGCATGATCTATTCATTCAGTTGATGAAGCTGAAGAACACGCTGCGCCATTTGAAAGGCGAGGAGTTGATCACGCACCTGGGGTTGGAGTACTACGACTGAGCAAGTGCGGGGCGGACACTCTTTTCCGCCGCCTTTGACGTTGATTGCTAACACCAGGAAACGTCCGCAGATGCCTCACCACACCGTCTTAATCAACGGGCTTCTGCGGATGTTCTCGTCGCGCGTAATGAGGGTTAGGCCCTCGGCGCGCGCCGTGCCTCCGATCAGCCGGTCAGCGGGATCGCGTGGATAGTCGTCGGGGAACTGGGCGGCCAGCGCGGCAATCTCGGGAGTGATCGGCCGCACGGCGACTTCCTCCAGCAACAGGCGAACCGATGCCTCCACCGTACCGTAGGCTCGAATTCTCCCCTTCGCGAATAGGGAAGCGAGTTCCCAGACGGTAATCGCAGAAACAGCCACTCCTCCATGGCGTCGTGCCCGACGGATTTCCGACGCCGCTGCGCGCGAGAGTTGTTTGGCATCTTCGACTGCCCACACCAGAGCGTGCGTGTCGAGCAGGATCACCGCGATGACTCCCAGGCCTCCGGAGGTTCCACCGGCGATTCGATATCGCCAACGATCTCAATAACTCCTTTGAGCCTGCCGATGAATTCCGGTTTCGCGTCCTCAGCGGGGACCAGTTTGGCTACAGGTTTGCCCCGCTTTGTAATGAGAACTGGCTCGCGGGTGTTGCGCACGTCCTCCATCAGAGTAAGGCATCGTGCTTTGAATTCTCCCGCTGGAATACTCTTCATGACTATATCTCCATAAACATGGTCATTATAACATGACCATGTTGCAGAATCGCGATTCCCGCCCAGACCCTTGGGCAGTGCCGCCAACAATCCGGGAACCAATGCGACTATACTTCCGTAGTTCATAGCGTCACGACCTCATCCGTCCAGAAAGAGGCTCCGCAATGGCAGCCAGTGTGCGAAAGACCGCCCTTCTCCTACTTTGTCTCGCTTCGTTGTTGACCGTCTGCGCGCTCGCGCAAGACAAGGCCGCCTTAACCGGCAACGTGACGAAGTATCGCAACCCGAATCTGACGGCGGAAGAGCGCGCTGCCGACCTGCTGCCTCGCCTGACACTCGAGGAGAAAGTCGCGCAGATCAGCGGCGGCTTTGAAGCGCATGCCGACGTCCTGGATACCACCGGCACCTACACCACCGAGCAGGCGCGCGCAGTCTTTCAGCGCTGGTGGGACCCGGAGTTACCGTTTCCTCCGAAGAAGGCCGCGATCCTGCGCAACGCGGTGCAGCGCTACTTGCGCGAGAAAACCAAGCTCGGCATTCCCGCGCTCTTCATGGGAGAGGGCCTTCACGGCTTCATGGAATATGGCAGCACCAGCTTCCCACAAGCGCTGGGGCTGGCCAGCACCTGGGACCCCGACCTCGTTCATCAGGTGTTTACCGCCGCCGCGGATGAGGCGGCTTCGGCCGGAGTCAATCAGGTGTTCTCCCCCGTGCTGGACATCGCGCGCGACCCACGCTGGGGCCGCACCGAAGAAACCTACGGAGAAGATCCGTTCCTGGCATCGCGCATGGGCGTCGCGGCGATTACGGGGTTCCAGGGCGACACGTTCAACATCGACCGCCACCATGTGCTGGCGACCGCGAAGCACTTCGCCGTGCACGGCCAGCCTGAAGGTGGCACGAACACGGCCCCCGGAAACTACTCGGAGCGGATCATCCGCGAGAACTTCCTGGTGCCGTTCCAGGCCGCTATTGAGGAGGCCAAAGCCGGTAGCGTCATGGCCTCGTACAACGAAATTGACGGCATCCCGTCGCACATCAATCACTGGTTGCTGGGAAAGGTCTTGCGCGAGGAGTGGGGCTTCCGCGGTTTTGTTACTTCCGACGGCGAAGGCATCCAGATGCTGGTTGGAACCCACCACGTAGCGGCGAACAATGCGGTGGCTGCGCGGCTTGCGCTCGATGCCGGCGTCGATTTCGATCTCTCCGATGGATCGCCGTTCAGGTCGCTGATCGATCAGGTAAAGCAGGGAATCGTTCCTGAACGCGAAGTGGATCAGGCAACGATGCGCATTCTTACCGCCAAGTTCCGCCTGGGACTGTTCGACAATCCCTACGTCGATCCGGACTATGCGGAGAAAATCACCAATAGCCCCGAGCACCGACAACTGGCGCTGAAGGCGGCGCAGAAGGTAGTCGTCCTGCTCAAGAACGAGCCCCTGAAGGACGGAAAGAATCTTCTGCCTCTTGATCTGGCGAAGCTGAAGACGATCGCCGTGATCGGTCCCAACGCCGAGGATGTGCATCTCGGCGGATACAGCCGCGAACCGGCGCATGGCGTCAGCATTCTGCAGGGCATTCGTGATCGCGTCGGCGCAAAGGCGCAGGTTGTGTACGCGGAGGGCTGCAAGCTCACCGACGCCAAACCCGGCTGGAGAGGGTGGTTCAGCGACAACGTTCACCTCATCGATCCCAGCACGCAGGGTGAGAGCATCAAGGCAGCGGTTGCAGCCGCACGCCAAGCCGACGTCGCGATTCTGGTCGTAGGAGAGAACGAGAGCACGAACCGCGAGGCCTGGGCCGAGCAGCATTTGGGGGATCGCGACTCACTCGACCTGCTGGGAGCGCAGAACGATTTGGTGAAGGCCGTGGTCGAGACCGGAACTCCAACGGTCGTGTTCCTCATTAACGGCCGCCCACTGTCGATCAATTACATTGCCGAGCACGTTCCGGCGATTCTCGAGGGTTGGTATCTCGGGCAGGAAGGCGGGACCGCCGCGGCCAACGTCCTGTTTGGCGACGTGAATCCCGGAGGCAAGCTGCCTATTACGTTCCCGCACTCGGTGGGCGACTTGCCGGACTTTTACAATCACAAGCCGTCGGCCAATCGCACCTATGCGTTCAGCACGAGGAAACCGCTGTTTCCTTTTGGCTCTGGCCTGAGTTACACCAGCTTTAAGTTCGACAATCTGAAAGTCGAGCCCGAACAAATCAAAGCGGGCGGCTCTGCGAAGGTCAGCGTCGAGATCACCAACACGGGAACGCGCGAAGGCGACGAAGTTCCGCAACTCTACATTTACCAGAGAATTGCATCGGTCACGCGGCCAGTCCTGCAACTCAAGGCATTCCGGCGCATCACCTTGAAGCCGGGCGAGAAGAAGACGGTCGAGTTCGCGGTTACGCCCGACATGCTGTCCATGCTCAACGTAGATATGCACAAAGTCGTCGAGCCTGGAATCTTCGAATTGATGGTCGGGCCTAGCTCCGATCGAACCGACAAAGTTATGCTCACGGTCACCGGCATCAACGGCGATACAGGATTGCCGCCACTGCCGCCGCCTCCTGCAGGATCAGAGTCAGGAGTGGTCAGTACGTTCGACGATCTCAAGGCTTCCGCTAACTACGGATCGTGGATTGCGATTTCTGATTCGATGCAGGGCGGGAAGTCCTCGAGCTCGATGCAGGCGGTAGAAGGCGGAGCGAACCACTCCAAGGGCGCGCTGCGCGTTTCAGGAGAAGTTATCGCCGGGGGACAAGTGTCCTATGGCGGTGCCGCATTCGGTCCGGGGTCGTCGCCCATGGAGCCGGCGAATCTCTCGAAAAAGAAGACGATCAGTTTTTGGGCCAAAGGAGACGGCAAGAGTTACGTGGTCGCTGTGCTCACCAAGGGCGCGGAAGGCATGCCGCCGACTAAACCCTTCGCAGCTGGGCAGGAATGGAAGCAGTATTCGTTTCCGCTTTCCGATTTCAACACCGACGGCAGCGAGATTACGTCACTGGCGTTCGTGAGCGTGGTGCCCGGCAAGTTCGAGTTCGAAATCGACGAAGTGGAGATTAAGTAGATCGGGTTGCGGCGAAAAGTCAGGCGGTGCGCGCGATTTTCGTCTTCTGGTACTCGTCGAACTTGTCGAGGAATCGATCGATATCGCTTTTCTGCAAGTAGTACGGAGTCGAAAGCCGCAGCTTGTGCGGATCGCCCCCGCGAATGCGGATCTTGTGCGTCTTCCAGAGCCAGTTCTCCAGGTCCATGCGCGGGACCGACGGAACGTTGACCGAGACAATCGCACAGCGCAGGGCCGCGTCCAGAGATGTCCACGACTCGGCGCCACGTTTCTTCATCTCTTCGAGAATGTAATCCGCCAGGTACCGGTGGCGGCGCTCAATGCGCTCCATGCCAATATCGTTGGCTAGCTTGATGGAGGCGCGCAGTCCCCACAACGCCGGCACGTTGGAACTGCCAATGCGCTGAAAGCGCTCCGCGCGAATCTTGGTGTCGTCCCAGCCTTCGGTGGCAATGGTGTTCCACAGGCGATCAATCACTTCGTCGCGCGCATACAGGAAGCCTGAACCTTTGGGTGCCTGCAGCCATTTGTGCGGGCTTGAGGAGTACAGGTCGCAGCCAATGTCGTGAACATTGAGCCGCATCATCCCGGCGACGTGAGCGCCGTCAACAGCGGAGAGAATTCCTTTTGTGCGCGCGAGGGCAGCAAGTTCTTTCGCCGGCAGCACAACGCCCGAGAACGTCGTAATGTGGCTGAAGAAAAGCACGCGCGTACGCGGCGTAATAGCGTCGTTGAAGAGATTGAGCACTTGCGCCGCGTCTTTCACAGGGCGGGGAAGAGTGACCTTCTTCACCACGATGCCGTAACGCTTGGCCTTCAGATCCCACGGATGCTCGCCGCCCGGATGCTCCTGATCGGTCATCAGCACTTCATCGCCAGGCTTCATGTCGATGCCATTGGCGATGTAGCTGTTGGCTTCGGTCGCATTGCGAAGCAGCGCAATCTCGTCGCGATCGCAGCCGACGAAGGCCGCCAGCGGATCGCGGAACTCGTTCCAGGCGGCGTATCCCCAGATCGGATAATCCTCCGGATCCTGCTGATCCATTTTCTCGGTGGTGCTGTAGCCGTCAAAAATAGCGCGCAACACGGGTGCTGGGCTCGATCCCACCGTGCCGTTGTTCAAGTAGATCTCGTCTTCCGGAATGAGGAACTGCTTTCGCATCTCAGCCCAGTAGGCGTCTTCATTCTTGTCGAGCAGCGCAAGGTCAGGGAGTGGCGGAGTCTTTTCGAGTTGCGCGAGCAGACTCCCGCGGAACGCAAGCGACGCGGCAATGCCGCTAGCCGCAGTGGTGAGGAAATGACGGCGGTCGAGCACAGGCACCTCCGGAGAAGGGAAGGCGCTATCGTACGACTGGGCGACTACAGGAGCAAGAGCGCGTCTGAATGTGGGACAGCCGCCGGTTGTCCAGCAAATCCGGGGCGACGGTAAGCTCAGAATGGCCTTACCGTCGCTTCCGCAGATCGTCCGAATCACGGCCCCGAAGTTCCCCCCGAAACCCCAACGGCCGGGCGGCTAAGGACTAACGAACCGCTCTATCTAGTAATGTGAGAAGCGCGGAGGAATTGGCTCATCGCTGTTAAATAAAAGTTCTTCCCGTCTACGCTATGTCGCAATCCGACTACGTAACCGATGCGAGAAAGGCGCGTCCAAGACCGCTCACCTTCTCGTCCAAAACCCGCTCCCAATGCGGGAATCCGGCTTTAAGTCGCCTGTTTTCAGTTTGTTGACTTTGAAAGAGATACCGGATATGCTTCGCCCCCAAAGCGCTTTCTGGGCGCGGCATTGGGCGGAATCTTGCATCGGGAACCATCGAGTCCGGTTACGGAACTATTAGTGCGTTGGCGGGAAGGCGACCGGGAGGCTCTCGAATCTCTCATGCCTCTCGTCTACGACGAGTTGCGCCGTCTCGCGCACCATTATCTGCAACGCGAGCGCAGCGACCATACCCTGCAAAGTACTGCCCTGGTACACGAAGCGTATCTGCGACTGGCCGGGCCCAGTGCGCCGCAGTGGCAGAATCGCGCCCATTTCTTCGGCATCGCCGCTCGGGTAATGCGGCAGATTCTGGTCGAGTACGCCCGCGCTCACAGTGCGGCCAAGCGCGGTGGGGCCAGCGCCTGCAAGGTCACTCTCGACGAGGCGCTTGAAATCCAGCAAAAGACCGACGTTGACGTGATCGCCCTGGATGGAGCCTTGGACCGGCTCAGTGAGATGGACCCCCAGCAGAGCCGAATCGTGGAACTCCGTTTCTTCACTGGGCTCACGATTGAAGACACTTCTGAGGTTATGGGAATCTCGCCCGCCACGGTGAAACGGGACTGGACCTCCGCCCGGGCCTGGCTTCATCGTGAGATTGCCCGGAGCGCACTCTAGTGACCTCGGAACGAGTGACCCCGGAACGCTGGCAGCAGATCCGTGGAGTGTTTGACCAGGCTGCGGCCCTTCCTCTCGGCGAGCGCGCCGCCTACCTCGACAACGTCTGCGCCACCGACTCCGATCTTCGTCACGAAGTGGAATCGCTCCTCCTCTCCGACGATCAGGCAGGCACCCATTTTCTCAATACTCCTGCCATCGACCTCGCCGGACGATCCCAGACCAGTCCCGCTCCAAGCCGCGTCGGACGCCGGATTGGTGCCTATAACATCGTGGAGGAGATCGGCCGCGGGGGTATGGGCGAGGTCTATCGCGCCGGCCGTGCCGACGGCCAGTACGAAAAGGAAGTGGCCATCAAGCTAGTGCGCGGCGGTTATGACACCGCCTCCGTTCTCGAACGCTTTCGTCACGAACGGCAGATTCTGGCCAGCCTCGACCACCCCAACATCGCCCGCCTGCTCGACGGAGGCACCACCGACGAGGGCGTTCCTTATCTCGTGATGGAACTGATTGAAGGCACGCCTATCGACCAATACTGTGACGCGAACAAGCTGAACGTCACCGAACGTCTTCGGCTTTTTGTGCAGGTCTGCTCGGCGGTGCAGTATGCTCACCAACGGCTGGTGATCCATCGCGACATCAAGCCCGGCAATATTCTTGTCACGACGCAAGGCGTCCCGAAGTTGCTCGACTTCGGAATCGCTAAGATTTTGGACCCTGCAGTCAGCTCTGCCACTACCATCGCTGGCCCCATGACTCCCGAATATGCCAGCCCCGAGCAGATTCGTGGAGAGCCTATCACCACCGCGACCGACGTCTATTCCCTCGGCGTGGTCCTGTATCAGTTGCTGACCGGCCGCTCTCCTTATCCGCGGAACACGAACGTCCCCCATGAGTTCGCGCGGGCGATTTGCGAGTTCGAACCGGAACGACCCAGCACGGTCATCCTGAGGCCCGCGTGAGACGAGCCGGTGTGAGACGAGTATGAAATCGGAACTTACCGCCGAGCCTGTGCAAGCCATCCCGCTGACGGGGGAGGCCTTGAGCCGACTGCGAGAAAGTTCCCCCGAGAAATTGCGGCGTCGCCTGAGCGGGGACCTCGACACCATCGTGCTGCGGGCCATGCACAAGGAACCGCAGCGACGCTACGCCTCGGTCGAGCAGTTCGCAGAAGATATCCGCCGCCACCTGGAAGGTCTCCCCGTCACCGCCCGTCGGGATTCGTGGAGCTATCGAGCAGGGAAGTTTGCCATCCGTCACAAGCTCGTGGTCAGTGCCGCCGCACTCGTTCTGCTGGCGGTGCTAGGCGGAGTTGCGGCAACCGTCCGCGAAGCGCGCATCGCGGACGCCAACGAGCGCCGCGCCGAGCAGCGCTTTAACGACGTCCGCAAACTGGCCAACTCCCTGATGTTTGAAATCCACGACGCGATCCGAGACCTTCCCGGTTCAACACCCGCAAGACAGCTGCTCGTCACGCGCGCCCTGGAGTACCTTGACAGCCTCAGCCAGCAGTCCAAGGGCGACGTCTCCCTGCAGAGGGAGCTGGCGGCTGCCTATGAGAGAGTAGGCGATGTCCTGGGATATCCCTACTCCGCAAATCTGGGCGACAAGCCAGGAGCATTGAAAAGCTACCAAAAGGCTCTCGCGATCCGGGAGTCGCTGGCTGCCTCAGGCGCGAATGACATCCAGTTTCAGCGGGATCTGATCGGCACCCACTTCCGCGTGGCCCAGGTGCTCGAATCTAGCGGAAACTTCGCCGAGTCGCTGGCTGCGTTGCACAAGGCGCTGCCGCTCGCGCAGCGTGTCGCTCAGGGTAGCAACGATCCGGTCACGGCGGATACCTTTGCCGGAGACTATTACTTTACTGCCGTCATCCAGGCTGAGACGGGGGATTCTGCCGCCGCCCTCGAGAACTATCAGCGCGCTGCGTCCATCCGGGACGCCGCGCTGCAGGCCAACCCGGGGAATCTCTTCCTGCACACCCATTTGGCCGCGGACTATGGCGGCATTGCGAAGTGCATGGAACTCAACCACGATCTTCTGCGCGCCATACAAATGCAGTCCAAAGCGCTTGTGATTATGGAAGAAGTATCGAAAGCCCACCCGGACAACGCGACGCTCACCGAATTTCTCGGCGAGACCACGAATCGTCTCGCGACTTACCGCAATGAACACGGCGAGGCGGTTGCCGCGCTGGAAGAGTTCCGCCGCGCCCACCAGATCTTCGGGGGTTTACTGAAAGCGGACCCGAAGAATTCGCTGGCCAAGTCGAACTTCGGCTTTAGCGACAACGGAATTGGCCGCAGCCTCGTGGCGTTGGGCAAGCCTGCTGCTGCGGCGAAGGTCTTTCGCGAGTCCATCGCTGATTTCGAAGAGATGTCTCCCCGGACCGCCACCACTCGGTATCCCCGGTCCGGCTTGGCGGACGCTTATTCCGGACTCGGCGAAGTGTATTCGATCCTGGCTGCGGGCAAGGGTGTTTCGTCGAATCAGAAACGCGGGTACTGGGAAGAAGCTCGGTCCTCGTGCCAAAAAAGTCTTGCCCTGTGGAACGACAAGGAGAAGCGCGGAGAATTGGAGAGCGGGGAGCGCGAGGAATCTTCGCGGGTTGTCCAGTGCGTCGTCACAAGTGAGGCGCACCTGGGCAAGCTGAGTTCACGGAAAAACGGTCTGCGCTGAACGTTATCGAGTCCATCTGGGAGTCCTGGCGGGGAAGGCCTATGCCTAAGATTTGAGACCCCGGATAACCCCACGCCGGGTGGCCAGCGTCTAACCGGTAGGGATCGATATCGGGGCTTGGTGTGCACGGACCGGGCGTATAATCAGGTTTAAGGAGTTCCTATGAGATTCAGGTGGCTGGCAATCGCAGCGGCATTGGCGGCGTTCAGCGCGGGGCCCTGGACGTTCGCGCAGGTTTCAGACCAGGACAAGGATCAGCCGAAATCCGGCGACGTGCAGAATGCGCCTAAGCAAGCGCCTGCCGCGTTACCGACGGCCGACGACAGCGACATCAAGCACAACGGCGGCAAGACCGACGTCGACGCCGTGGGCAACCGCAACGTGGGATGCGGACGAGGCGTAGGCAACTGGTACACCGTTGAAGGTCAGGTGGCTCGTGGCCGGGTTTATGCTCAGCAGATCGAAGCGGAGGTCAAACTGGTCAACGACCCCGTGGTCACCGAGTACGTGAACCGCATCGGCCAGAATCTCGTGCGCAACTCTGACGCGCAGGTGCCCTTCACCATCAAGGTCATCGACTCCGACGTGGTCAACGCCATGGCATTGCCGGGCGGATTCTTCTATGTGAATTCCGGCCTGATTCTCGCCGCCGACGAAGAAGCTGAAATGGCCGGCGTGATGGCTCACGAAATCGCCCACGTGGCGGCCTGCCACTACGGACGCGAAATGACGCGTGCCAACCTCCTGCAGATGATGTCGCTCCCGGCCATCTTCATGGGCGGCGCACTCGGCTACGGAATCTACGAGGGCATGGGTCTCGGCATTCCCCTGACCTTCCTGCACTTCTCGCGCGGATTCGAAGCCGAAGCCGACTACCTTGGCGTCGAGTACATGTACCGCGCCGGGTATGATCCATCGGCCTTCGTCTCGTTCTTCGAAAAAATCCAGGCGATGGAGAAGAAGAAACCGGGAACGCTATCGAAAGCATTCGATACGCACCCGCAGACTCCAGACCGAATCGAGAAAACGCAGGACGAAATTCGCAAGATTCTTCCCGCCAAGCAGCAATACGTTGTAACCACCTCGGAATTTGACGAAGTAAAAGCGCGTCTGGCGGCGATTGAAAACAAGCACAAGCTGCTCGACGAGAAAGACTCGAACAAGCCCAGCTTGCGGCGGACTTCGAACACGACCGACAAGTCCGACGACAGCAAGAAAGACGATGACCGTCCGACCCTAAAGCGCCGCGACGATTCGAACTAGTTTGACATGAAGCGATTCGATGTGGAGACAGCCGCCTCGGCTGTCCGGCCCGAGCGAAGCTTGGCCGAACGCCGGCGAATTTCCTCATAAGATTCAACCGGCGGCCGAGACCGCCGGTTTTGTTTGCTCGGAACAAAAGACTGCGTTGGCGGTGTCAATCGCAGTATTATGACCGCGTGCGGTAGTTGCTGAGCGAGCAGTGGAATTATGCGCGGCTTCTCTTTACACACGTTGATTCCCGTCCTGTCCCTATTGTGCATCCCCGCGTTTTCTCAAGGAGGTGCCGTTGTGCGCATAGGGGTGCCCGCGCTGCGCAGCGGAAACAACACGGTGTCGGGGGCCGAGGCTAGGGACCAATTAGTAAAGGACCTGAATCGGCACAAGTCTGACAAAAAGATACGCTTGGCGGTAACGGCAATTCCCTTGGAATCGCCGTGGGGCAGCAAGGCGATGGTCGAGGCGCAGGAGAAGAGCTGTGAGTTCGTCCTTTCCACGCATCTGACGGATTTGCAGGCGTCTTCTGTTCTGACGAACAACGGACTTGCGGGCATGGACTATGTTCCGGTGTACATCGCAGCGGTCGAGTACAGACTAATCCGCGTAGCCGACACAGCCGGTATTGCGATCGGATCGGTGAAGGAGCAGGACCCAGCCTCGCCGGCAGGGGCCGTGCGACAGGCCGTCACACGTGTGGCGCGCCAGGCACTTGCTGACTTGGAGAAGGGCGGCAACGTACCTCATGGTGAAGCTCTCCTACGGGACCGGCAAGCCGAGCAACTGGCTCCCAAACAGATTGAAGTCATGACTTTCGCTCCAGATCCGTGCGCATGGCTGCCGACGAACATCCCCCATGCCGACGCCGTGGCCGGCGTCTGCCAATACGCGATGAGTCTGCCGAACCAGATGCCCAACTTCATTTGCGATCAGGCCGCCTCGCGATACCGCGGCAATAGCACCGTGCCTTTTGACCTCATCACAGCGTCCGTGCGATATGAAGACGGGAATGAATCCTACACCGAAATCAAATTGAACGGCAGGCCCGCGCCGACGGCGATCACTCAATCGCCTGGTCTTTGGTCGACGGGCGAGTTCGGCAGTGATCTCCGTTCGATCTTTGACCCTCGGAATCAGGCGCTGTTCGAGTTCGCTAGGGAAAACAAACTAGGCAATCACGACGTATGGGTCTTCACCTACCGCATCGTGAAGCAGAACGATCCGTTGTGGAGACTGCATGGCGGGGATGAGGTCTCGGCTCCCCCCTACGATGGCGAGTTGTGGGTGGATGAGAAAAGCGGTCAACTGCTTCGCTTCGGGTCGGTTGCCCAGGAGATCCCAGAGACCTTCCCAATGCTGGGAGCACAGCTTCAGGTCGACTATGCCATCGTGGCATTTGCCGACGGCTCGTCGTTCGTATTGCCTGCGGACTTCGCCGTTACGACCACCTATCGAGGCGAAGAGGCGACGCGGAACGTCGTGCAGTTTAGAAACTGCCACAAGTTTAGGGCTAAGACCCGCATGCTGCTCAATGTGCCTTGAGCTGGAGGTCGAGGTCCCGACATCACATGAATCTGTGATTCTAATCACAGATTCAGCTTGAAATCGGAAATAGGCTCGGCTACGTTGGAATTACCACGCAATCTTTGATCGCTCAGGGGGAAATCTTCCCATGCCAGAAAACACGATCACCATCACCGACAATCGCACCAACAAGACCTACACCATCCCCGTCGAGAACGGGACTATCCGGGCAATGGATTTGCGCCAGATCAAAGCCAGCTCAGACGACTTCGGGCTGATGACGTACGACCCGGCGTTCATGAACACGGCGTCGTGCAAGAGCAGCATCACCTACATTGACGGCGACAAGGGAATCCTGCGCTACCGCGGATATCCCATCGAAGTTCTGGCGGAGCGCTGCACGTTCCTCGAAGTCACCTACCTGCTGCTATTCGGCGAACTGCCCACCGAGAAAGAACTCAAGAGTTGGGTGCACGACATCACCCACCACACCATGATGCACGAAACCACGAAGAAGTTCATGGAGGGCTTCCGCTATTCCGCGCACCCCATGGCGATGTTCGTGAGCACAATTGCGGCCTTGTCGAGCGTGTATCCGGACGCCAAGAAGGTCCACGATCCAGCCAACCGGATGCACCAGATCCAGCGCCTCATCGGGAAAGTGCCTTCCATCGCGGCCATGTCGTACCGGCACAACGTGGGGTTCCCATACGTGTATCCGGACAACGATCTGAGCTACACAGAGAATTTCATGAACATGCTGTGGAAGATGGTCGAGCCGAAATACGTCGCCAATCCCGCGATTGCGCGCGCGCTCGACATCCTTTTTATTCTCCACGCCGACCACGAGCAGAACTGCAGCACCAACGCCATGCGCTCAGTGAGCAGCTCGCAGGCCGATCCCTATCTGTCGGTCGCATCGGCCGCTTCGGCCCTGGCCGGGCCTTTGCACGGCGGCGCCAACGAAGAAGTTCTGAAGATGCTGGACGAGATCGGCTCCAAGGACCACGTCCCCGCCTACATCAAGCGGGTTAAGGAAGGGCAGATCAAACTGATGGGCTTCGGCCACCGCATCTACAAGAATTATGATCCGCGGGCGAAGATCATCCGCTGGAGCGCCGAGCAGGTCTTCCAGGTTACCGGACGCAGTCCGAAGCTCGACATTGCGCTGGAGCTTGAGCGCATCGCCTTGGAAGACGACTATTTCGTGAAGCGCAAACTGTATCCCAACGTCGACTTCTATTCTGGCATCATGTACCAGGCGATGGGATTCCGGCCGGAGATGTTTACCGTGCTCTTTGCGATTCCGCGCACGGCGGGATGGCTGGCACAGTGGCAGGAACTGATCACCGATCCCGAGCAGAAAATCGCGCGGCCCCGCCAAGTCTACACCGGGCACGCCGAAAGGGAATTCCTGCCTCTAGACAAGCGAGTTCCGGTGCCGATTCCGGCAGACTATCCGGCACGCTGATACTCTCAGTCGAGCAACTTGGAAGCGAACTGCTCCGGTTGGGGCAGTTCGTTGGGCGACGGGGACTAAACAAGTCGCGTCCTGGTCCTGTCGTGTGTCACCTTCACGGTTTGCTGAAAGAACTCACGATTCTTACCAGGACACCACTCCAGCGGGTGCCGTTAGCGTCGTAGAATCAGCCCCGGCTTCAGCCGCTACGGGAGGCCGTCGCCAAGCAAGTGAGTTTTTCAGCAAACTGTTCAGCGTTCGGGGACCGACTTCTGGCTCAACCTATGCGGCGTGCTTGGCCAGTTCGGCCAAGTGCTCGCGGTGACGCTCAGGCGAAGTGATAACTTTCATCTCCTGCCAGTCATACGGAAACTCCCGGCCGCAGTCCAGACAAGCGACATAGGTTCCCGTCAAAACGGCGGCCTGGGGGCGGCGCGCTGCCCTGCGAACGGTTACCGGAAAGCTGTAGCGGGCGTGCCTGCAGCCAAAAAATGCATCCAACAATTTTGCGATCATGATCCCACCTTCCACAATCGGGCTGGTACCCGAGTCCCTGGGTTTGCGAGTGTGCGCCCCCTCTACGATGCACTGTGTACGCTACCACTCTAATCTTTAGATTCATCGTTTGGTGAAAGGGTTTCGAATTTCCAACGTATAGGGGTTCCCAAAAGGGAACACCGTCCTAAACCCCTTGCCTTAGATATAGTTACGGAAGGAGGAAAAACGTTTCACACGCCATGCGAACCGCGTTTTCTGCTTCTGGTACGGATACTTACGGCGAAACGTGGGTGAACGGGGCCGAAAACTACTCGAGAATTACCTTCTCACCAGCAAAGCCGCGTGACTTCGTCGAATGATGGGGCGCGAAGCGACCTCGAATCGGGCCGCGCCGGCAGCGGCCAGTTCAGCCTCGAATTTTGCGTCCTTCACGTGGCCGCTAGGTTCGGCAAGCAACAGTGTCGCCCCCGGCCTGGAGGCGCGAGCAACTTCGCCGAAGAATCGCGCCGCATCCGGGAATTCGTGCACCATCGCGAAGGCGAGCGTGAAGTCCACCTTGCCAGCCAGATCGTCGAGACCCATCGTGTCAGGCACGCTGACGCGGGCGTCGATCCGATCCAGGACATTTGCCTTGGCAGCCCGGCGTTTCAATCCTTGAATCATCTTAGGCTGTAGATCGACCGCAACAACGCGGCCCGAAGCGCCCACCAGTCGGGCGAGCGGGAGCGTGAAGAAGCCCATCCCCGGGCCCGGTTCGAGCACGGTCATTCCTTCGCGCACAAAAGGCTCGAGTATTTGTAGGGGATCTTGCAGCCAGCGCCGCACAGGGCTGGCCAGGAGGTAACCCATCCACCAGGGACAAATGCGATTCGACATGCAAGTGATAGTAAAGCTCAGGCCGAACCGCAAGCAGTGAGTAGGCTCACACGCTCTGCGGGCCGCGCTTCTTCTGCTGCTGGCATTTCGTCATGATGGCAGAACGGAGGCGGCTGCGGAGGTCTTCGGGCAGTTCGTAGAGTTGCGAGTCGCGGTAAATCTCGATGGTCTTCTTGGTTGTGTCGCAAACCACGTAGCAGTTGTGGCACCAGGAAAGATGGTTTTCCAACTCAACTTTTGTCTTCTCGTCGAGAACGCCGTCCAAATAATTGGTCAGCTCGTGCAAAAATTCAGAGCATTTCACTGGTTGCCATCTCCACTCTCGCGTTTCTGGAAGTACTTTCCTAGCCGTTCGCGCAACTGCAGCCGCGCACGCAGGAGCCGCGACTTCACCGCTGGCACGCTCAACTCCAGCGCCGCTGCGGTCTCTTCGGTCGAAAGTCCTTCCACGTCCCTCAGTACAAACACCGTCCGGAACCCCGGGGGCAGGCCCTGGATCGTCTTACTCAAAATCTCACGCAATTCGGCTTGCGTGTATTGTTGCTCTGGATTCGGGCTCCAATCCGCAATCTCGCGGGGAAGAGAATCATCTTCTGTCTTGATCTCTTCGTCCAGCGATACGGTGCGCTCGGGCTTCCGCCGGCGCAACTTCATCAAGGCTTCGTTGACTGCGATCCGGACCAGCCAGGTATAAAACTTGGACTGCTCCTGAAACTGCGCCAGATTACCGTATGCCTTCAGGAACGCTTCCTGCACCACGTCTTCCGCGTCCTCGCGGTTTTGTGTGATGTGCTGCGCGATCCGGAAAACATTGCGGTCGTAGCGGCGAACCAACTGTTCAAACGCGGAGTCGTCGCCCTGCTTCGCCGCCTGTACCAGCGTCAGCTCTTCGCTAACAGGCCCTGCTAGTTTGTTTTGGATGGCTCCCATTGTCTCGGCGATGCAGTATTTTCTAGCTAATACGACGAACCTTGCGACGAATCTGGCGTGACGGAACTCGCTCGATGAAACCCGTCCGCTACATGTGACGCGATGACGCGGCGCGACGGACCGACCCGTGGCAAATCCGAACTGTTATTCTACTTGGTAACCCGCCTCTTTGCCCAACGGCTTTGACGTATGCGGTGGGGAAAGTTTGCGATAAAGTTCAAAGAGGCTGGGCCAACGCGGATGAACAGGTACTATCGTACCCTGAATGCCGACGCCCAAGTGCCGTATAATCAGCAGTTAGGGTACTCTCGTTTGGGGTGTGCGAGGCAGCGGAAGAAGTGAGCCTTGGGAATGGTTCTCTGAGAATGGCGGAAAGTAAGGAACTCCAGCAAGTCGTCGAGCGTGCAGTGGCGCAGGTTCTTGATCGCCATCTGCCAAAGCTGCAGGCGGAGCTGGTCGCGCGCGTGTTGGCGGAATTGCCCGCGCCGGCCACTGTGCCAGCGGCGGGCCCCGAGAGCGGTGCGGGGAGCCCGAATCAAAGCAATCTCGCGCAGGCAGTCGCCAGCGTTCATGCCGGAACCACGCAGAAAGAAATCCTGCGCGCCTTGCTCGATGCGGGCAGTGCATACGGGGCGCGCGTCGCGCTTTTCGTGATCAAAGCCGGCGCGGCCAACGGATGGCAAGGCCGAGGTTTTGGCGATGCCGATCCCATCAAAGAGTTCTCGCTCGATATGACTCACGGACCTGCTGCTCATGCCTACCAAAACCGCGTGGTCGCCCCCGCCAATATTGCCGAGATGGATCGGCGCTTTGTTGAGCAGTTTGGCGGCCCGGAAAATGAACAGATCCTGGTGCTGCCCCTGGTCCTTAAGGATAAAGTCGCAGCGCTGCTCTATGCCGACGGCGGATCCACTGCCTTGCTGGACGCGCCTTCCCTCGAAGTATTGGTGATGGCCACCAGCGCGTGGCTGGAAGTCACATCGCTGCGCAAGCAGACGCAGAAAGACGGCGGCGACGCGAGCGTTAGCATGCCAGTAGCAAGTTTGGACCGGCCCGTTGCGCCGCCGGTGCAGAGCGTCAGTTCGTTTCCCGATCCTTTCGCCGCACACACTCCGAAACATACCGCTCCAAAAGCTGCACCAGAGCCGGAGCCGGCCGCCGAGGTGGTCGAAGTTTCCACTCATGCGGCAGCGGTCAGTGCAGCCGCATCCGCGCCCGCCGCCGACCCGTTCGCCGGAATGTCTCCGGAGGATGCTGAGACGCACCGCAAGGCCCAGCGTTTCGCGCGTCTGCTGGTGGACGAGATCAAGTTATACAACCAGGCCAAGGTAGCCGAGGGCCGGCGCAACAAGGATCTCTATGATCGTCTGAAAGAGGACATCGAAAAAAGCCGCTCGACGTATTCGAAGCGCTATGGCACGACCGTGGCCGCCAGCGGCGATTATTTTCAAAAGGAAGTTGTGCGCAACCTGGCCGAAGAGGATCTGTCCTTCATGGGTGCGAACTTCCGCAAGTAGCTCATCTGCGAGAATGGGGTTTGTACGAGGACGCGACTGCCCCGGCCGACAGGTTCCGGGACGGCGCGGCTCTCTCAGCCAGCACAGGTTTTAGAGGCCCGCGACTATTTCAGGTCAACGACGGTTTTGGGGAAGGGCATGGCTTAGAGGCTGCGGGAAACTTCCGCTGCCTTGGTTTTGAAAGGGCGCGGCTTCAAGCCGCGCCGTCAAGTGCCTTCAAATCATTCGGGCTTTAGCCCCTGGGGTTTTCCCAGTTTTCGATCTGAACAGGTTCTGCATTCGCGTCTCCGCGCGAAAATATAAGGTGGTTCCATTGGGTCTCAAGTGGTGGTGGGTGCTCGCCCTGGGAGCGCTATTCGCGCTTCTCAGCGGCGCAGGTTCTGCTGCGTCCTTTTTCCCTCAACAACCCTCAACTCTTTCCGCATCCGACACGCAAGACAAGCCAGCGGGGCCGGCCGATAAGCCCGCCGCTCAAGAGAAAGCTGCACCGGGCGAGACTGCTCCCGCCAAGAAGCCTGCTCACAAGTCGCAGCCGAAATCCTCCGCCGCAAGCACCAAGGCAACCGCCGCCAAGAAAGCTCACCCCGCCAGCACGAAGAGGCGGAAGCGTCCCATGTCTCCCCGCGTGCGTCGCATCCGGGAAGCCTTCGTTGCCTCGACCAGTCTGCGCCCGATGGCACAGCAGTTGATTCAGGATCGCTCCCCGGCCGCCTATGCCGGAGTCGAAGCCTACGCGCGGACGCATGCCAAGGAAGACGCGGGAGCTCTCGCCTGGCTAGCAGTCGGATACGCACACATACTCGACCACGACTACGCCAGGGCCGTCGATCCCCTGAACCGCGCCAAGCCCCGCGCAGGTGATCTGGGCGACTACATCGCCTACTACCTGGGAACGTGCTACCTGCAAACCGGACGTCAGGGAGAAGCCCTGGCCACCTTGGCGGATTTCGGCACCGCGCATCCGGATTCATTGCTGGTGCGCGACGCGCACTTGAGCTATGCCGGCGCGCTGCTGACCGAGGGACGAGCGGCGGAAGCCGCCGAACTCCTGGAAAAAGATCGCCTGCCCGCGCGCTCCGACCTAGAATTCACGCTGGGCCGGGCCTACGCCGCTCTGCGCCAGAATGCGAAAGCCGCCGAAGCGCTGGCCAACGTCTACTACAACATGCCGACCGCGCCCGAAGCGGACGGCGCCTATGCGGAGCTGAGAAAGCTTTCGTCCGTCCCTCCGGCGACTTCAGCGCAGCGCAAAACGCGTGCCGAACTGCTGATGAAGGCCCGCCGCTACAACGACGCAGCGGACGAATATCGGGAACTGGTGATCCACCCCGGCCCAGAAGGCCGCCCAGCTGCGGCACTTGCGCTAGCCGACGCGCTGCACCGCGGCGGTCGCAACCGCGAGGCGAAGGCAGAATTGACGACTCTGCCGGGCGCAACCGCCGACCAGAATGCGCAGCGTCTGTACATTCTCGGGGAAGTCGCCTGGGCGTCCGACGAGAATGAAACTTTTTACCGTACGGTGGACGATTTGCGAAAACTTGCGCCCACCAGTCCCTGGTTGGAAGCGGCGTTGCTATCGGTAGCGAATCTACATCTGGTGCACCACGAGTACGACCATGCGCTCGACGCCTTCCGCGAGTTGCAGCAGCGTTTTCCCACCGGATCGCGGGCCTCGTACGCCCACTGGAAAGCGGCGTGGCTCACGCTGCGCCAGGGACGCAACGACGAAGCGAAAAAAGAATTCGAAGAACAGATCGCGCTGTATCCGGGAGCCAACGAGACCTCTGCGGCTCTGTATTGGCGCGCGCGCCTGGCCGAAGAAGACAACCAACCGGGCATGGCCCGCTCCTACTACCAGAAACTGTCAGATCGCTACCGCAATTACTACTATGCCGAACTGGGCCGGCAGCGTCTCCAGGGAATTTCCGCGGCGGCCGATCCTCCGGGGCAGTATCCGCTTCTCGATCACATTCCGCCGCTCGACAATAGCCAGAAAATCGTGCTCTCGGAACCTCCCACCGACGATCTCCACCTGCAGAAGGCCGCACTGCTCGGCAACGGCGGCCTGGTCGATCTTGCCGTCCGCGAACTGCAGGCAGCCGCCACTGCCGACGGCGGAAACTGGGGCCCGGCAGAGACCTCGCAGCTTTACATCGACACCGGACACTATGATCGCGCCATCGAAGTGATGAAGCACTCCGTGCCAAGTTATTTTGCAGTCGAAATTCCAAACCTCCCGCGCCCCTACTGGGAAGCCCTGTTTCCGCGCCCCTACTGGACCGACCTGAAGAAGTTCTCCGTGGCCAACGGCTTGGATCCGTATCTGGTAGCGTCGCTGATCCGCCAAGAATCCGAGTTCAATCCGGCAGCGGTTTCGCGCGCCAACGCAGTAGGGCTGATGCAGTTGCTGCCCAAGACCGGCAAGCTTGTCGCCGGACAGGAAAAGCTGAAGCGCTACAATCCCAGCCAGCTGTACACGCCCACCGTAAACCTGCAACTCGGCACGCGCTATTTCCGCGGCATGGTCGACAAATTCGGCGGCTCGTTCGACTACGCGCTAGCCGCCTACAACGCGGGTTCCGACCGCGTTGAAGAATGGCTCGGGCAAGGGAAGTATCGCGACGAGCCGGAGTTCGTGGAGTCGATCCCCTTCACCGAAACCCGCGAATACGTCCAAGCCATCCTGCGTAACGCCAGCGTCTACAAACAACTCTACGGTGCCCCGTAGAACTTTTGCCCGCCGCAGATTCACTCGAAGTCCATGCAGCCGCGAAGCGGCGACAGAATGCAGCCCACGGCGCAAGCGGTGGAAGGAGGAAGGTTGCGATTTGGGCAAGCCCCGGAGGGGCGAAAGAAGGGGCACACCACGGACTCCGGCGGGATCGCGCAGGTTCTCACGCAACCCTAAACCTGTGGTCCCGTAGGGACCACTGACAATAACCCGCCAGTTCCACTGGCGGGTTAGGGCAGACGTGGAAAGACCCTCGTCCTGTAGGGACGCCTGAAATGAACCAAAGATTCTCCAACGCGGAACAACCCGCGCCACCGTGGAAGAGCGACGCTTTCAGCGCCGCGAAAAGCGAGAAGAAACGATGGGCTTCAGCCCCCGTGGTCGTCTTTCCCGTGGCCAAGGATCCGCAGACCCTTAGATGGCTGGCGCATCATCCGCCGATTTGTGAAACAAAATCTCCAGCACCAGCAACGACGCGCCCACGACAATCGCGCTATCCGCCAGATTAAACACCGGCCACTGATACTGTTTGACGTACACGAGCAGAAAGTCCACCACTCGCCCGCTGGCCACGCGATCCCAAAGATTCCCGACCGCTCCTCCCAGAATCAGCGAGAGCGCGATCCCGGTAATCGTGAGGGGCCGCGCTTGCTTCCAAAGCAGAACCGAAACAATCACCATCGCGACCACCGAGAACCCAATCAGGAGTCCAGTCTTCCAATGCGCCGGAGAGTCGGCGAAAAGGCTGAACGCCGCCCCCGTATTCTCCGTATGCGTGAGTCGAAAAAACCCGGGGATGATCTGGATGTGCTCGTAGAGGGCAATGCGGGAAGCAACCAGGTGCTTGCTCCAGCGGTCAAGCAGGACGACAAGCAATGCGAGAAAAAAATGAACGCTACGTGCGCGATAAGAGGTCATTCAGTGCAATTGTAAAGGTCTTTCTCTGCCTTCCTCGCAAGCCGTTAGAACTCATCGTATCGATGATTTGAATCAGATGATTTGAAAGGGCGCGGCTTGAAGCCGCGCCCTCAGGCCTAAGAAAAACAATATGGGCTTCAGCCCCCGAGGGACAATCAAGCTCCTCCGCCGCCCAATTCCTTCAGCACGGCGCTGCAGCGCTCGCACACCGTCGGATAGTTCTTATCTTCGCCAACGTGCGTGGAATAATTCCAGCACCGGTCGCACTTCGCGCCATCGGCTTTCTTCACCTCGATGTGCACGCCGCCGGTCCCATTGCCCGCCCCCTGCGCAAGCGTGACCGCGGAAACAATGAACAGGTAGCGCAGTTGGTCCCGATGCCTCGCAAGCACGGAATAGGCGGGCTCCGCCGCCGTTATGACCAGTTGTGCCTCCAGGCTCTTCCCGATCTTCTTGCTGTTTCGCTCATCTTCCAGCGCCTTCATCACCTGCTCTCGCACGGCGAGAAGCGTGGTCCAGTCCGCCTGCTGCGGATCCTCCTCCGGGATAGAAGCGCCACCGAGCACGTCGGATGCATCGGGGAACCTCGCCAAATGCACGCTGTCTGGACGATCTGCCGTCTTCGGCAAATGTTGCCAAACCTCCTCACACGTAAAGCTCAGAATCGGCGCCAGCAGACGCGCCATCGCTTCACAGATGCGCCACACCGCCGTCTGCGCCGAGCGCCGTCCCGCAGAAGTCGGCGAGTACGTGTAGAGCCGGTCCTTGATGACGTCAAAATAGAACGCGCTGAGCTCAACCACACAGAAATGGTTCACGCGGTGGTAGATTTTGTGGAAAGCAAACTCGTCATACCACTTGCGCACGTCGCGCGCCAGCGCCCAGGTCTGCCGCAACATGTACTGGTCCAGTGCATCCAGTTCCGCGAATGGCACCACGTTCGTCTGCGGATCAAAATCGTACAAGTTTCCCAACGCATTCTTGAACAGCTTGTTCCGAATCTCCCGGTAGTTCTCGCCCACGCGTTGCATCAGCGCTTCCGACCCCACCACATCTTCCCGGAAGTCCACCGAAGCCACCCACAACCGCACGACTTCTCCGCCGAGCCGTCCAGCAATATCGACCGGGTCCACATCATTCCCGCGCGACTTCGACATCGCCTGACCCTTCTCGTCGAGCGTCCAGCCGGGTGTCACTACGCCCTTATATGGCGGACTAGCATGCGTCCCCATCGCGCAGAGCAGGGAAGACTGAAACCATCCCCGATACTGATCTCCACCCTCAAGGTACAAATCAGACGGCCATGGATAATCCGGTTCGTCATCCACCAGCGCCAGATAACTCGCTCCCGATTCCAGCCACACATCGAAGATGTCCGTTTCCTTCTCGAACTTCGCCCCGCCACAATGCGGGCACTTGGTTCCCTCCGGGAGAATCGTGTCCGACTCCGCCGTGAACCACGCGTCCGCCCCCGACTTCGCAAACAGTTCCACAACCTTCTGATTGACGGCGTGATCGTTCAGCGGCTTGCCGCAAGCCTCGCACAGGAAAACCGCAATGGGCACTCCCCACACCCGCTGCCGCGAAATGCACCAGTCCGGCCGCGTCTGGATCATGTTCGACAGCCGCTCTTCGCCCCACGCCGGATCCCACTTCACTTTCTTGATTTCTTCCAGCGTCCGCGTCCGGAGCGTGTCATTCTTGCCCGCGCCGCCCGGCATGGGTGTTTCCATCGAAATGAACCACTGCTCCGTAGCGCGAAAGATCACCGGATTGTGGCAGCGCCAGCAGTGCGGATACGAGTGCTCCGTCTTCTCCGTATGCAGCAGCGCCCCGCGGCTTCTGACCAAATCAGTGATCGGCTGGTTCGCTTCCCATACGCGCTTTCCCGTATATTCCGGCAGCCCGTTCCGCAGGATGCCCTTTTCGTCGACGTTGCTGGTCGCATCGAGCCCGTACTTCACGCCGGTGATGAAATCCTCCGCTCCATGCGACGGTGCCGTGTGCACCACGCCAGTCCCCGTATCCATCGTGACGTAATCAGCCAGCACTCCAAGCACCTTGCGATCCAGAAACGGATGCTGGAAGTTCAGCCGCTCCAGCTTCCGCCCAGGGAAATGCGCGAGCGCACGCGGGTCGGCGAGACTACACTTCGCCGCCGCGTCAGCCGCCAACTTCGACGCGACGATGTAAACTTCGCCCCCAGACTCCAAAGCCACATACTCTTCATCGGGATGAAACGCCACCGCCATCGACGCCGGCAGCGTCCACGGAGTCGTCGTCCAGATGATGGTCGAAACTTTCTTCCCCGCAAGCGCCGGGTCAATCGCTGCCGGATCGTCCAGCAACCCGTACTTCACCCACACCGTGCTGCTGGTATGGTTCTCATACTCAACTTCCGCCTCAGCCAGCGCCGTCTCGTCATGCATGCACCAGTAAACGGCGCGCAGGCCCTTGTAGACGAACCCATTCTCGTAGAACGAAAAGAACGTCGACAGTACCACCGACTCGTACTGCGGAGTCATCGTGGCATAGGGCCGGTCAAAGCGCCCGAACACACCGATGCGCTTGAACTGATTCCGCTGCAGGTCGAGAAACTTCTGCGCATACTTCCGGCATTCGGCGCGCACGTCGGTGGGCCGCATCTGCAATTTCTTGCCGCCCAGTTCCTTGTCGACTTTGATCTCGATGGGCAGTCCGTGGCAGTCCCACCCCGGCACGTAAGGTGCGTCAAACCCCGCCATAGTCTTGGACTTGACGATGAAGTCCTTTAGGCACTTATTCAGTGCCGTGCCCATGTGAATGGGCCCGCTCGTGTACGGAGGCCCGTCGTGAAGAATGTACCGGGGCGCACCCTTGCGAGCCTCCCGAATACGCTCGTAGATGCCCATCTGCCCCCAGCGCTCCAGCATCTTGGGCTCGTTCTGCGGCAGGTTGGCCTTCATGGGGAAGGCGGTTTTAGGCAGGTTAATGGTCGCTTTCAGTTCGAGCGGCACTCAGTCAAGTCTCCCAAATGATTGAATCTTTTCATTATAGGGAGCGTCGCAGGGATCGTCCACGTCGGCCCCGGAGAACAGGAAGGACATGTCTATCCGACAGTTCTACGGCACACCGAAATGCACTGTCGAAAAGGGTGAACTAGAGTTACAATTTTAGAAAGCAGAGAGTAATCTGACCCGGTCTGTCCGTGGGGGCCGATGGGTACCTCATTTGCAAATCGGGAGGATTTTGAATTCAACCGGATTTTGAAGCAACTGGCAGCCGGTCGCGCTCATCTGTGTAAAGAGACGATTATGCTGAAGTTAGGTTAGGTTCCGGCACCGAGTGGACAGCATTTTTCAGACCTGAAATATGGGATCAGCACCGATCAATCCGAACGCCCGTGGCAACGAACCAGAGCTGCACCTGCTTCTGGCTAAGGACAGCTTTGAAGAGCCCCTCTGGAAGTCCCTGTTCCGCGAACTGGACGACTTTTTCTTTCCCAAGAAGCTCCCGCCGCTGAAGCTGGAATCGAAGCCCGAACCGGTCAAAGACATCTGGGGTTTCTACAACAACAGGAAAAACGGGGCACTGGGTTCGACGGGTGTGCACGTTCTGATCGCCGCGATCATTGTCGCCGGAACTCTGATCGGCCGGCGCGTCGTGGCCGCGACTCCCACACAGAAAGTGACCGTCACTCTGGTCGATCCCGGGGACATCCCGGCCCTGAAGCCTTCCAAGACGCAAGTCGGTGGGGGCGGCGGCGGCGGAGATCGCGACGTATTGCAGGCCAGCAAGGGCAAGCTTCCCAAGTTCTCGATGACTCAGATCACGCCTCCGGTGGTCGTCGTGCGCAATGAGCATCCCAAGTTGGCGGTCGAGCCGACGATCGTAATTCCTCCGCAGGTGCAACTGGCCTCGAATAACATGCCGAACTTGGGCGACCCCATGGCGCACGCGATGCTGCCATCGAACGGCACGGGCTCAGGTGGCGGCATCGGTAGCGGCGAGGGTGGCGGCGTGGGATCGGGCCACGGGCCGGGCTTTGGCCCCGGCGAGGGCGGTGGCACCGGTGGAGGCGTCTTCCACGTCGGTGGCGGAGTCAGTCCGCCGCGGCCCACCTACCAGCCCGAACCAGAATTCTCCGAAGAAGCGCGTAAGGCCAAATACCAGGGTGTTTGCACCCTCGGTCTGATTGTCGGGGTCGATGGCCGCCCTACCAACATCCGCGTCCTGATGAGCCTCGGCATGGGCCTCGACGAAAAAGCTATCGAAGCAGTGAAGAACTGGCGCTTCGAGCCCGGGATGAAAGATGGTCACCCCGTGCGCACCGAGATCGCCGTCGAAGTCGACTTCCATTTGTACTGAGACCCAAGGCCCCTTGCGGTCTCGAACCCCGCTGGTTCCACCTGAGATGGCCGTGCGCGCTCCTACACCGCGTACCCTCTGTACAAGTGCTGTGAGCGGGTGCTCGGGCGCGAACGCGTGCACGTCCGTGGAAGAACGGCGCTTCCAGCGCCGTGCAAGGCGGAGAGTGTCAAAAAGGGCTTCACAGTTTGCTGGAAAACTCGCCTTTGGGTGGCGCAGCGCTTTAAGCGCTGCGATAAAGCGTTCTCTTCTGTGAGGGCTTTAGCCCCCGAGGCGCATGAACTGAGTTCTCAGCAAACTGTTCAGCCCCATGGTCGTTGCTCCTGCCAAGGCGTGTTCCCCGCATGTTCATTCCTTCCGCAGCACTGCAAAGTGCCCCACTTTCCTCACGCGAAATCCCAACCTCTTATAGATCTCTACCGCACGCACATTGTCCTGTCGAACGTGCAGAAACGGCGTTTCTCCACGATCGCGAATGCGCTTCATCCCTTCCGTCATGAGAATTCCGGCGTAGCCCTTGCCCGTGTATTCCGGATGCGTGCAGACCGCGCTGACCTCCGTGTGGCCAGGAACCTTCAGCCGCTCGCCCGACATCGCCACCAGCTTTCCTTCTATGCGAATCCCCAGGTATGTGCCCAGTTCGTGCGTGCGGCTGCCAAACGGCCCAGGCTTCGTGAGAGCAGTGAGTTCAATCATCTCCGGTGAATCCTGCGGCCCAAGGTCTACGATATCCGCACGAACGTCCGGCCCGGCAGGCCGCGCAATGCCATTGTCGGCCACCATCTGCAGCAGGGGCGCACCAACGACGAAACTCCAGCCGGGTCGCGCTGCGTACGGTTCGTCGAGGAACAGTCCAACGGTGCCGCCCGGTCCAACCAGTCCAGCCAAAGACGCGTAGCCCCGCGTGCCATGCTCATAGAATGCGCCCAACGGGCCTACCTCGCGAACAAAGCGTCGCGCCTCGTCGAAGCTCTCCGCAAACTGCGCATCCCGCGTCGTGAGCGCCTGCCAGATAACGTTGTCGAGTGAGTGCATGGTGGCCATCGTTTCCTGATTGGATTGGCAGAACTTCCGCAGGACACACTAAATCCGGCACGATTAGCCGCGCTATCCGAATCTTGCGCGGAAACTGCATCTCCCGTGTGGATTCAGAACTCACGTGGGGACAGCCGTCCTAGCCTGCCCTGAGCGGAGTCGAAGGGCTGCCCGGCCAGAGCGAAGCTCGGCTGAGCCGCGGGTTGGCCGCTTCGGAAAATCTCGAAACCTATTCCTTCAGATCGACGTGCTGCACATCCTCAATCGCATGTCCCAAAAACCGCTCTCCCAGCCGCCGAAATTTCTCCACCGAATCGGTTGCGAAGAACTTCAGCCGCGGAAGCGCCCCACGTTCGTCGGCGTCTGCGGTTTCCGGCACTAACTCCCGCAAGTGGGAAGCAACGGCGCGAGCGGTAGACTCGGCCGAGTCCACAATGCTCACGTGAGCCGGCGCCACGCGATGCAGCAGCGCCTTGAGCAGCGGGTAGTGCGTGCAGCCGAGAACCAGCGTATCGGCATCACTAAACCCGTCAGCGAACCCCTCCGCCAGATAAATGCGCGCAACCTGCTCTGTGACGGAGTGCTCAACCCATCCCTCTTCCACGAGGGGAACCAGCAGAGGACAGGCCTTCTCCCGCGCGCGCAGGCCACGGACTTCCAAAGCTTTGCGGTAGGCGTGACTGCTAACCGTGGCCTCGGTTCCAATCACTACAATCTTCTGATTCTTGGTGGCCGCTGCGGCAGCCTCTGCGCCCGGCTCAATCACTCCCACGACCGGCACATGCGCCGCGCTGGTGATCCGGTCGAGCGCCAGCGCCGTCGCCGTATTGCAAGCGATCACCAGCAGCCGCGCGCCATGGGATTCAAGATAATGCGCCGCTTCGACCGCATACCGAGCCACGGTCTCCACCGACTTCGACCCGTAGGGCAGGCGAGCCGTATCGCCGAAGTAGGCATAATCCGCCCCGGGAATGAGTTCAAGTAAAGCTTTAAGGACGGTTAGCCCGCCAAAGCCAGAGTCAAATACACCTATTGTGGGACGGCGCATGATCTTGATCGATGATAAACGGTGTAACGCTTTGGGGCTGGGTAATCAACGTGGTGCTATGGAGCACCGTGCTCGATGAAGTCCTTCGTGAACCTTAGTGTCCTTTGTGGTTAACGCCTTTGGACAGCCTGCATTGCCGCAGCCCCTACTTCGATGACCGCACCGTTTCCCTTACCGCTGTTCCAGCGAAGCCGCCTATGCCACCGCAGCACGGCCCCGGCGGAATCGGCGCGCCGTGCGGGCACGTTCGCGGATGCCCCAGAAACGTGCAGATCTTATCCGTAGCTTCCGGCGACAGAATGTGCTCGAACTTGCACGCCTGCTGCTCAATTTCCGACTCACTGTCCATCGCCAAGCTGTCCGTGAAAAGCCGCTCCGCCAGCCGGTGCCGCCGGATGATGCTGCCCGCGCGCTCCCGCCCGCGCGGCGTGAGTTCGACAATGAGCGTACCGTCGCCCGAAGACGCAGCCACCGGCTTCAGCGCCTCATGGCACGGATTCACGAACGGCTTGTGATCATGCGGCTGGGCCGGATGCGGCGCCGACACCACCAGCTCCATCTCGATCATCTTTTCAATGGCTAGGCTCACGGGCAGCGCTCCGTGCACTTCCATGCGCTCGACTTCGGCAATCTCTCCATGCTCGGCCAGTACCCACAGCTCTTCGAGGACTTCGTCGAGTTGTTCCTCATCGGCCATCGAGAAAACTTCCTGAGACGCGATCTTGCCATGATGCAACTCAATGCGCCGGTCGGCCAGCCGCGCTACAACGGGGTCGTGTGTGACCATCACGATCGTGCGCCCTTGCTGGTGAAACTCGCGTAGCAGCCGCAGCACGATCTCTTCGTTCAGCGCATCCAGATTTCCGGTAGGCTCGTCCGCCAAAATAATTCGTGGATCATTAATCAGCGCGCGGGCAATGCACACGCGTTGCTGCTCGCCGCCGGAAAGCTGTGAGGGCAGATGATGCGCGCGATCGCCCAAGCCGACGCGCGTGAGCGCCTCGACCGCTTCCTTCTCATCGGTCATGCTGTGAAAGTATTGCGCCAGCATGATGTTCTCCACCGCGGTAAGGAAGGGAATCAAATGGAACTGCTGGAAGATGAATCCAATTTTCTCCGCGCGCACCCGGTTCAAATCTGCGGCAGAGATCCCGGCCACATTCTGCCCATCGAGCCAAATCTCACCCGACGAAGGCCGGTCGAGGCACCCAATCAGATTCACCAGCGTCGATTTCCCCGATCCCGACGGCCCCATGATCGACAACCATTCTCCCTGCGTCACGTGCAGCGAGATGTGGTCAAGCGCGTGAATCGAGCCGTTGTCCTTGCCCGCTCCGTTTCCGTTGCCCGATTCCTTGGCGGGGTAGAGCTTCGTGACATTTTTGATCTGGATCATTTCACTCTCCCCTCAGGATAACCGCCGGTTGCACCCGTCGCAGCAGAGAGATCGGGAGGATCGCCGAGAGCAGCGTCACGACCATGCTACCAGCCAGGACCACGGGCAGAACGCTGAAACGCGGGACCACCGGAGCATGAAAGTTCACGCGTCCGATCCAGGCTGCGATGCCGATTCCAACAAGGAATCCAATGAGAGCGCCAGTCGCACCCAACGCCGCTGCCTCAGCCGCGAAAAACCCGTTGAGCAATCGTCCCGACGCGCCCAGAGCCTTCATGATGGCGAAATCGCGTCGCCGGTCAAACACCCATCCCATCAATGTTGATAGCACGCACAACGCCGCCGTCAGAATGATGAGCGCCGCGGCAGCCAGCAAAGTAGCGCGAGTCTTGCCCAGCACGCGCGCCTCGCCCTCCATGATCTGCCGTACCGGACGAACATCGCCCGCCGGAATCGCCTGCGTCAGTTGGCTCATGATGCCGGCCACTTCTTCGGGTGACCCGCTCGCAGCCACTTCAATCGTCGACGGCTGTAACCCAGTCCACTCCACAAAGTCGACCAGAGAAACATAAATGCGGCTGTCCTCGGCCGCGCCCGTTTGTACTGTGCCCGTCGGGGTCACATGCAGCGTCCGTCCCTGAAAACTGAGATCGAACGCTTGATTCTTCGGCGCCACCGTCGCCAATGCGCGCACGCCAATCAGAGCCGGGTGCCCCACCCTTGTCGCGTCTTGTGCGACAGGGTGGGGATTTTGATTTTCGGAAGGAACCGAACCTCCAGATTGCCTTACGGAGGAGGAAGGACTTTCCGGCCAAGTGCTCACCGACCACCACCGATCCAACTGCCGCACACGCTCAAAGTCCGTGCCCGCCACCACGATCGGTTGTCCGTCTGCAGTCCGCGCCACAACCAACCCAAACGGCGCCGCGATCCCGCGTCCCGCGAGAACGGAATCCACGTGCGCCAGCGCGTCCGAGGGCAGGGAAGCGCCGTCTTTCCCGACCAGAATAATGTTCGCTCCATAGTTGCGAAACTCCCGCCGTAACTTCGCCTGCACGTCGACATAAAGATTGAGCATCGCTGTGGCGACCGCCGCCGCCACCACCATGGCAAACAGCGCGGAGGCGGCGCGCCCGCGCCGCAGGATGGCCGCCCGCACCAGCATGCGCAGGAACATCGAAGTGTGCGGACCATGTGCCCGGCTGGCCGCCAGATCCCGCACAGCATGCGACATCGGCGCGCTCACAGTTCCCCCCGCAACGCGAACACCGGATCCAGTCCAACGGCGCGCCGTATCGCCGCCGCGCTCCCCGCAAACGTCACCATCACCGCAATCGCCAGGATCACCGGCAACAGCACAGGTGGAATCGAAATTTCCGAATTGAAGATCGAGTGCCCAATCTGGTGGGCCAGCCCTGAGCCGACGACGAACCCTGCGAGGCCGCCGATCAGAGCCAGCAGTGTGGCTTCCGCGAAGAAGATCGACGCAACCGCCAACTTTCCCGCGCCCAGAGCCTTCATCAGTCCAACCTCTGCCCGCCGCTCAAAGATCGTGGTGGCCATCGCCGCCGACACAGCCAATGCCGACGCAAAAAGCGCCGCCAGAGTGATCAGGAAAATCAGCCCCTCAATGCGTGTAAGAACAGCCCCCTCATTCTGCGAAACCTGGCGGATCTGCTCCGCGTGCGAGTGCGAAATCACCTCCGTCAACTGCAACGCAATCGCCTGCGGATACGGCGTGCAATACCACCGATCGTAAATTGCCCCCGACAAGCTCTTAGGGTCGCGACGCCCGAACGCATCCTCCGGCTTGGTCAGCGCGCTGACGTAAACGCGCCGCACCGCGCCGGGTTTGCCAAGAATTTCTTGTGCGACCGCGAGAGGAGCCACAACCTGATCGTCTTCCACTCCGCCGGTAGAAAGAATCCCGCTCACCCGCAGCTGTCGGCCTGCGAGCGTGATTTCGTCTCCGGACCTCTCGCCCAACCGTGTAGCCAGCCTCTCGCCCACAAGCACATCCTGCGAATCATCGTCCGGCCATGCCCCGGAGACTCTCCACCACGAATGGGTCGACCGCACGCCCGTCGTGAACTCGTCCGTCCCATAGGAAATCCGCTTCGCAAAATAGGTTCCTAGCAGCGTCGCGTCCTGCCGCGTGCCGCCCTTCTCGATCGCCACGTTAACCGGAAGCATCGGCGCGAAGCCCGTAATATTGTTGTGCCAGAAAATCCCTTTGATCTTGGGCAGATCCTCTTCGCTGAGAAAAGCCCCGTCGGTCGGAGGTTTCAGGTTTACGCCACCAATTTCCACGTCTAGCGAATCTTCCTGAGGAGTTACCACCAGGTTGGCACCGATGGTGCGCAGTTCGCGATTGATCTTGTCCCCAATGTCGGTCGCCACGGCAATCATCGCCGTCGCCACGGTCACGCCCAGCGTGATGGCCGCACCCGCCAGCAACTTGCGCCGCTTCTGGCGTCGGAAGGATTCGTAAACGAGCCGGACGAACATCGCTTACTGTGCCCCGAACATGCGGCTACCCGCCGCAACGTCCGCCTCCTCGATGATGATTGTATCCGCCGTTTGCGTGGCCTTGAGCGGCACCGGATTGCAGCCCCCCGCCGTCCCCACCGACTGCGGATTAATGGGTGCCGCGCAATTCTTGCAGACGACGCCATTGCCGCTCTTGTAGAACCCCACCGACCCGCAAATCTCGCACGCATCGAACACGGTCGCGATCTTCCCATCAGGCTTCTGATAAAGCCAGAAACGAACCGCGGTCCCATTCTCCTGCGCTTGAAAGCGGTGCAGGTCGCCATCCGAGATCTGCGCCAGCGGAATACTCACCCGCCCATTCGTAAACGTCACCTCGGTCGCCGGGGAGAGCGCGCTCACGCCCTTGGTATAGATAAACTCCGCGGTCACCAGCGCGATAAACACAAACGAGAACGTATACACCGAGGCCATCCATAACCGCTCCTTGCGCGCGCTCCACTCCGCCTTTCGGCGCTCGGCAGCCGAAGCCGAGGCGGGCACGGCCTCGCGCCGCTTGGCTTCGAACAGAATCATCAGCGCCGCCAACGCAAAAATCGTTACAAAGAAAAACCAGTCATTGCTGACGATCGGCCCAATGATCGCCATCTCCCGTTTCGACGAAGCAATCACGCCGCTCTCGGAGAGTTCATGCAATCCGGAGATCACCAACTGCGCTGCCACCAAAAACATGATCGCGGTCGTCACCCGGAAAAACTTCTGCAGGTTGATGCGTACGCTGCCCTTAACGAACATCACGCCAAACGCAACCGCCGCCAGCACGCCTAGCAGCGTGCCCAAGAAACTCATCAGTTCGGTGGAGTTCAACGATACGGCGGAGAGAATCAGCACAGTCTCCGCGCCCTCGCGCAGCACCATGAGGAAGATGAACACGAACAGCCCGAACCACGCGTCGTTGCCGGCCAGCAGCCCGACCTTGCCCTCAATGTCCCCCTTCAGTTTGCGCCCCGTCTTCATCATGAAAACAACCATGGTGATGACGAAGAAGGCAGCCACCAGCATGACCCAGCCTTCGAAGACGTCTTCGTTCAAGTGAGTGCGGGAGATGACGACGGCCACGCCAATACTGCCAAGAAACGCTGCGGCCAGCGCCGCATATACGGTCTTGCGCAGTTCCTGCCGTCCGATCTTGGTCAGATAAGCCAGGGTGATGCCGACAATGAGCGCGGCCTCAACCCCTTCGCGGAGCGTAATAATGAAAGCCTGTAGCATCGAATAAGTGCCTTATCCTAAGTAGAAGTGACCTCGTAAAAAGATTTTGGGAAGGGCACGGCTTCGAGCCGCGCCGCTAGCGGCCGCCAAACATGCGGGGTTTACAGTTTGCTGAAAAACGAGATTTTGGGTGGCGCAGCGCTTCAAGCGCTGCGATAAAGCTTTTCTATTCTCTAAGGGCTTTAGCCCCTGAGGCGTTGCATGAACCGAGTTTTTCAGCAAACTGTTTATCCCCTGAGAGAACTCGCCGTAGCCAGCAAACCATTCATGAGAGCGCTTCTGGTGTCTTTTGATTATGAAAATGAATTTCAATTTCAACTTCAAGGATAGTCCCGCCCCGCCAAACCCGTCAATCCGCCACCTCACAATCGCGTGTGATTAGGATCACACTGCGCAATTCGGGTCCTGAACTGCTTCTGGTTGCAGGGGAGGCGTTTGGGCCGCCTGAACGCCCGCAGTTTCTTCCGAGACTTTGCATCTGTTTTGTTTTTAAAGAGCAACTTTGGGCGGCATCCATGCAGTGATGACAGTCACAGTGTGCCGGGACAGTTCTGTCTAAGATCAGTAGGCAGACTGAGTAGTGTGCCGGTGGGAGGCGATGAATGGCGTTTTGTGGTCAAGATCTACCAGACAGGGCAAGCGAGCGGTAGTCGACGACGCATATGCCAAATAAGCTCAGGGCAGGGATTCTCGGGTACGGCCGGATGGGGCGCGAATTCGTCGCCGCGATGCAGGAGAGCGAGCTTTGGGACGTAGCTGCCGTGTACGACATCTGCAGCCAGGCGCGCCGATTGGCCCGCCAGCAAGTGCCGAACGCGGCCATTTATGATGCTCCCGATGCCATCTTTGGCGACACGTCTATCGATGCGGTGGGGTTGTTTACGTTAGCGGATTCGCGGCCGCAGCAAATTCGGCAAGCTCTGGCGAATCACAAACATGTGCTCGCGGAAAAGCCGATCGGCCCCGACGTGCCCACGGAATGGCAGCTGGTACGCGAGATTGAAGCCAGCGACCGTCTAGTAGCGGTCAACCTGTTCAATCGCAATGCCTGGTATCACAAGGATATCCAGCAATTCATCGCAGAGGGCGAGATTGGCGACTTGGCGGTCATCCGGATTTGCCACATGACGCCGGGCCACATGCCGCTGGAAGGGCACGATCCCGAAGGCCCGCCGTTCCACGACTGCGGCATGCACTACGTGGACGTCGCGCGCTGGTACGCAAAAAGCGAATACCAAACCTGGCACGCGCAAGGCATCCGCGCGTGGGGTTACAAAGATCCGTGGTGGGTGCAGGCGCACGGCACGTTCGCCAACGGCGTGGTGTTCGATATTACCCAGGGATTTATCTACGGGCATTTGGCGAAGGAGCAACCTCATAATTGCTATGTAGATGCAATCGGCACGAAGGGCGTCGCGCGCATGCGGCACGATTTTGCGGAAGCGACGGTGGAACTGCATGGTGTCCACAGAACCCTGCGCAAAACGGCGCCATTCAACGATAAGAAACTCGACGTGATGGTCGATGTTTTCGCGCGATCCATACTCGCAGGAAAAAACCTGGGCTTCCCGCAAGCTCGTGACAGCGTGATCGCATCCGAAGTGAGCTGGGCAATGCTGAACGATGCCATCTCGCATGTGCCACCCGTGCGAGGCACGCCAGAGGAAATGCAACAAATCCTGGAGCATCGCCGCGGCCTGGTGAACGGGTTCGGCCTGCCGGTAAGAAAGCGCGAACTGCCAGAGAGCCAGTTGGCGCGCGGCTGAAGCCTCATCCGGCCGCTACGACAAGTTTCGATGGTAGTCGCGGTTGTCGTGGGGATCGCCATTGCGCTCATAACCTCTTCAAGAACGCATTCGCCTCCGCCACGCGTGGAAACAGCTTCTCCTCCGCCTGAAACTCCGCCGAATGCACGCAGCGCCGGCTACCTCGCAGCCGCACCGGATGCTTCAGATGCAGCATCTCGTGATACACGATGTACTCCAGCACATACGCGGGCACGGCCGGATGGTCGAAAACACGGCTGATGATGATCGCGTTGTGCGCCGGATCGTAGTGGCCCAGAATCCGGCGGGTGCGAAGCTGGCTCCAACTCATCCGCGGACGTGCCATCAATCCGTGAAAGAAACGTGTATTCAGTTCCTCGAAGACCGCGTCCAAATCGTAGAAAAAACCGCGCGCCGGACGCAGCCGCTTGCGCCCGCGCATCTGCCGCACCAGATGCGTCTTGCGCACGATCTCGTGGCTAGCGACATATTTGCGATACCGCGCCGCCTGCCCGCGATCAATCGGTTGTCGATACATCTTGGCCAGCAGAATATGCGCAATGGCCCGGAGGACGCTGTCCGGCGCCCCTTCCAACAGATCCGACAGCCGCACCAACAGCCGCCCGTCACGCAGCCGAATCGTATTGTTGACGTTGGCAAAGGTGAAGAATTCGATCTGCAATTCGGGAATGGACGAGGTGGGGCGGAGTTCTCTGTAAGTTTCCAGGAAAATTTCAAGCAGCCCTTCGCGCACAGTGAGCCTAGATTAGCACGAGGCGGGAAGGGACCAGGGTGACCGCCTTCCGCAGAACATCGCGCTGCACAGCGCAGCAATCCTTACACCCCCAACTGACCCTAGTCCCTGACCCCTGACTCCTACTCCGGCTTTCCCCCATTCTTCGCGTTCGAATTTGTATTCAGCTTCTTATGCTTTGCCGCCTCTTCCTGATCGGCCAGGAGTTTCTTATGGTCCTCCGCCGAGGTGTCCACAGTCTCGAGAATGTTGGTCAACACGAACTCGTACGCGCGAAATACCTCAGGGGCCACGTCGGCCGCATCCTTCAGCGCCCGCAGCTTCGCCTGGAACTCGGCATCGGCCTCAATGATGACCTTCAGCGGCTTCCGAATGTCGTCCTTGCGATCGACATAAGTGTCGATGTTGTCGTTCAGTTCGTCATAGAGCAACTGGAAATCGTCGAGCATGTCGTGCGTCTGCCGCGGCCGATCTTTGCTCTTTGGATCGCTCCGCATCTGCTCCAGCTTCACCAGCCGGGCCCGCGCAAATTGGACGTAGAGCGTCAGCCGCTCCCGTGGCTCCCAACTGGCATCGCGAATCTGGTCGATCTCGGATTGCGTCAGGGGATCGCGGTGGCGCTGCGCCCGCGCCAGAGGTGCCGAGATCAAGCATCCCGAAATCAAGCATCCGGAGAGCAGCCACAACCCGGCATCGATACCGGCGCGGAATCTGGAAGCAATCATTTCGCACCTTTCTTGAACATGGCGGCCAGCAGATCGTCCCGCACCCGTTGCAGCCGGTCGATGGCGTCTTGCACCGGCACTTGGTCGTCGTGCGCCAGCGCGTGCATGATTTCCGTGAGCTTGCGAGTCATCACGCGCGTCGCAATCTCGGTCTGCTTCTGATATTTGTGCGATTGAATCGCATAGTCCCGAGCCAGCTCCGAGTAAGCCACCACGTCGGTTAAAGTAACCTGGGCTTTTTCCATGTCGGCGGTCGCGTACAGCTTGTCAGTCTCAGCCAGCTGATGCTCCGCGATTTGAACGCAGAGGTGTGGCCGGTCGCCGATGCTGGTCGAGGACAGCCGTGCCTTCATCGCATCCAGCGCAGGATCCTCGGTCGCCATCGCCATCGCCGTCAGGGCAGCGACAAGCGCGATCACCGAGACGACTGCCGCGAAGCGACGTTTATGAGCCATCCCAATCATGATCCAAACTCCCCGCGAGCTATCTCTTCTTCGGCTCGATGGCAATCAGCCGGTGCTTCGCCTGCCATTCCTGATCAGGATACTTCCCGTTGGCCGCCTTGAGAAAAAGATGATAATTCACGGCTGCCCGCTTGACATCCCTAAGATGGTCATATGCGGAGGCCCGCAGGAAGTACGTTTGGGCATTCTCCGGCAGCAACTTTACGCGGAAATCGAGCGCCTTGAGTGCTAACGGATAATCTTTGTTCTCGCTGGCCGCGAAGGCCAGATTCGCGTAGGCCTCACCGAAATCCGGTTTGAGCTTCACCGCCGCCATGAATTCCTTCTGCGCATCGACGAACTTTTTCTGTTCCAGCAGCGATTTTCCCACGGCATGGTGCAGCTCGGCGTCGTTGGGGCTCGTGACCAGCAGCGTGCGATACGCCGCCTCCGCTTGGTCATACTTCTTCATCGTGGAGTAGAGGTCCGCGAGATCGCGCTGCACCGACGCGTCCGCAGGAGCCAGCTTCGCTCCCGCCTGTAGTTCGGCGATCGCATCGTCGTTCCTGCCCTCCGCAGCTAATACCCGCCCCAACTGAACGTGCGCCGCGACCTGGTCGGGATGCGCCGCCACCACTTTGCGCAAGTATTCCGCCGCCTCGGGCAACCGCCGCCCACGCATATAGATATTCGCCAATCCAGTCAGCGCATCGTCAGACGAGGGATCGAGCGCGAGCGCCTGTTTGTATTCCTGCTCGGCATCCGAATACTTGTCCTGTTTCTCAAGCAGTAGTCCCCCCGCAAGGTGAGGTTCCGGGTCCTTCGGCTGCAAAGCCGACGCCTCCCGATAGGCGGCAATGGCCTCGTCCGGTTTTGTCGGTCCGAGCACATGCGCCAAAGAGATCCAGGCCCGTGATTTCCCTTCAGCAATATGGCTGGTGGGCTTGAGCTGCGTGGCGGCGCGCAGAAACTGTGCGGCATCGGGTTGGCCCGTCTTGGCCAGTTGCAGCCCCAGATTCAGATTCGACTCGAAAACATCCGGCTTGGCCGCCACCGATTTGCGATAGGCAGCGATCGACTCCGACACCTTGCCCAGCCCGTTCTCCACGAAGCCAAGTTCAAACCATGCCACATAGTTTGCAACATCGTTCCCAGCATCACCCGCCAGCACCTTGCGCAGCAGCGGCTCAGCCGCTGCGTAGTCCTGTTTCTGAATGAACTCCTCCGCCCGCGCCAGTTCCGGCGGTGGTGATCCTTCTTCCGGAACCTGCACGTGATGCGCCGCCCTGCGATGCTTCTGACTCGAGGAAGTTCCCGCTTGTGCTTGTGCCTGATCCTCAGCTGGGGTCTGTGAGGATGGCTGCGCAGATGTCTGGGCAGATGACGGAGAAGGCGACTGTGGATTCGTGCACATCGCACCAGCCCGAGCGCCTACGAACCCGGCCCCGAGTGCCAGCAGCAGGACGACCGTGCTACGAGCGACCATTGGAACGCGACTTGCCATTGCCGTTCAGAATACGCGCCAGATACTTTCCCGTGTAAGACCCAGCCAGCTTCGCGATGGCCTCCGGCGGTCCTGCACCCACGATTTTGCCACCGCGACTTCCGCCCTCGGGCCCGAGATCGATCACCCAGTCCGCCGTCTTGATCACCTCAAGATTGTGTTCGATGACGACGATCGATCCCCCTGCCTCAATAAGACGGCGAAAAGCCGCCAGGAGTTTGCTGACGTCGTCAAAATGCAGCCCGGTCGTCGGCTCGTCGAAGATGTAGAGCAACCGCCGCTTGGGACGAACGCCGCTCCCCGGCCCGGATCTCCCCGCCTCTCGCGTGGCTGGTTGCAGGTGGGCCGCCAGCTTCATGCGCTGTGCCTCGCCGCCCGAGAGCGTCGTCGCCGATTGCCCCAGCCGCAAATATCCCAATCCGACCTCCTCCAGCGACCGCAGCTTCTCGGTGATCTTGGGCACCTCGGCAAAGAACTTTAGCGCCTCCTTCAGCGTCAGGTTCAGCACTTCGTGAATGTTCTTTCCGCGGTACCGCACCTCCAGCACGGTCGGCTTGTAGCGCGTCCCTTTGCACTCCTCGCAAATCAGTTCGACGTCGGCCAGAAACTGCATCTCGACCGTGACCGTCCCGTCTCCCTGACAAACCTCGCATCGGCCTCCAGGTATATTGAACGAGAAATGCCCCGCGCTGAACCCTCGTTTCTTCGATTCCGGCAGGGAAGCGAACAGGTCGCGCATCGCATCGAACGCCTTGATGTACGTAACCGGGTTCGACCGCGGAGTGCGCCCAATCGGCGACTGATCCACCAACACAACTTCTTCGATAAACTGATCGCCCTCCAGGCTCTCCCAACTCGCCGCGGGCCCGGACGTCCCATTGCCCGATTGCTGCTTCGCCTGAGCCAAAGCCCGATAGAGCACTTGATGCAGCAGCGTCGATTTCCCCGATCCCGAAACGCCCGTAATCGCCACAATCATGCCCAGCGGAACGCTGATGTCCACGCCCTTGAGATTGTTAGCCCGAACGCCGCGAATCGTGATCTGTTGCGTCCCGGGCTTGCGCCGCGTCGCGGGCGGCTGAATGCGCAAGTCCTCCGAAAGATACCGCCCAGTCAGCGAAACCGGATTATGCAGGATCTCCTCGTAAGTCCCCTCGGCGACAAGTTTGCCGCCATTCTCGCCAGCGCCCGGTCCAAGATCGAGAATCCGATCCGCCGCCCGCATGATGTCGGGATCGTGCTCGACCACCAGAATCGTGTTTCCCAGATTCCGCAGATCGTGAAGGATCTTGATCAGCCGGTGAGTATCGCGCGGGTGCAGTCCAATCGATGGCTCGTCGAGCACATAAAGAGTTCCAACCAGCCGCGACCCCAGCGAAGTGGCCAACTGGATGCGTTGCGCCTCGCCCCCGGAGAGCGTAGAAGACAGCCGGTCGAGCGTCAGATATTCCAGCCCCACGTCATTCAAAAATCGCAGCCGCTCGCGAATCTCCTGCAGAAGTTTGTCCGCAATCTCGGCTTCCTCGGCGCTCAGCTCAACCCTCTCGAAGAATCGCAGAGCCTCTTCCACGGTCAGTGCACAAATCTCGCAGATATTCCGCCCGTTGATCTTGACCTGCCGGGCCTCCAACCGCAGTCGGGTCCCGTTGCAAGCCGAGCACAGCGAATATCCGCGATAGCGGCTGAGAAACACGCGCACGTGCAGCTTGTATTTCTTCCGTTCCAGGTGATTGAAAAACCCACGAACCCCCAGAAACTTTCCCTCGCCATTGAGTACAAGATTTCTCTGCTCGTCCTCGAGATCCACCCACGGCACATCCAGCGGAATCCCCGCCTGCTTCGCGTACCGCTTCAAATCAGTGAACAGCGGACGATACTTCGGCTTGGTCCACGGCTCGATCGCTCCTTCGCCCAGCGTCTTCATCTTGTCCGGGATGACCAAGTCGAGATCGAAATCGATCGTGTTCCCAAATCCCTGGCACCGCGGGCAAGCCCCGTAAGGATTGTTAAAAGAAAAAAGTCTGGGCTCGGGTTCCTCATACCGTAAATCGCATTCCTTGCACTCAAACCGCTGTGCAAACCGCAACGTGGAACGGACGCTCCTGTCCGTCGCCGTCGCGTTTTCGTGGTCTTCCGGAGTCCCGCTCTCTGGAGTCTCGAAGATCACTTCCCCCGATTCCCGATAAGCCGTCTCAATCGCATCGACCACACGCGAGCGAGCCTCAGCCGACACAACGAGCCGATCCACCAGGACAAACACCGGTTCCGCAAAATCAATGTCCAGCAGCGACTCCGGCGTAGAGAATTCGTAAACTTCTCCGCCTTGGTAGAGGCGGTTGAATCCACCCTTACGCAAGTCGAACAGACGTGTTCTCAGTACGTCAGTCAACTGTGCTTTGGGTGCCCCATTTCTCGCGTCCTTTGCGAGAAAGCCTGCCCTGAGCTTGTCGAAGGGTGGGGCTTTTTTCGATTTTGTCGAACGCGAAAGCTTGCTGGCTGCATCCTGAGGAACCGCCCCCGCCCTCTGCAACGGAAAGAACACCTGCAGCCGCGTCTCCGGATCGAGCGCCAGAATCGCATCCGCAACTTCGTCGACAGTATCCTTCTTCACCTCGCACCCGCAGTTCGCGCAATAAGTCCGCCCCACCCGCGCAAACAGCAGCCGCAAATAGTCATAGATCTCCGTAGCCGTGGCCACAGTCGACCGCGGATTCCGCGTTGTATTCTTCTGCCGGATCGCCACCGCCGGTGCAATCCCATCAATCGAGTCCGCGTCCGGCTTCTCAATCCGCTCTAAAAACTGCCGCGCGTAGGCCGACAAAGACTCCACGTACCGTCGCTGCCCCTCGGCATAAATCGTGTCAAACGCCAGCGAAGACTTTCCCGAGCCAGAAACTCCGGTCACCACCGTCAACGAATTGTGTGGGACCTCAAAATCAATGTTCTTGAGGTTATGGACGCGCGCCCCGCGTACAACAATGCTATCCGTGGGCGAAGAGTCAGGCTGCGTAGAGCCAGGGCGCGTAGGGTAAGAAGACATCGGATGAAAGGGCTGCGACAACCCCCGCTCGCCCCGAGCGCAACCGCCCAGAGCCTTCCGCGAAGGCTACCGAATCTTTCTATTATAAAGCAGGAGTGAGACGCACCGAGTTCATCGTAGAGACGTAGCTTGCTAAGTCTCTGCCGGCGCCATTCGAAACGACAAAGATCCGAGATGCCTTCCTCGAAACAAAGAACGAAGCGCGGAGGGTGAAAGGGGAAGCCCTCCGCGCGCGACGGCCGCAGCGCGCATTGCCAGAAGAACCGAACCGCCTACGAGGCCGCCTCGATGTTCTCCACGTGAATCAGGTTCGTGTCCAGATCGAGCTTGCCGGTGACTCTCACCTGCTTGCCTTCGAACTTCTTGGCCTTGTCCTGGTCGTCGAGTTGGTAGCTCACGTTCGCGGCCGTGTCTTTCAGGACGAGTTTGCCCTTCTCCTTCACGATGGTGCCGTTGAAAGGCTTGGCGTCCTGGGTCTGCATCTCGTTTTGCTGTTGGGCAGCGGTCGGCTGCTGGGAGTCGCGCGCTGGCTGTTGGGTGTTGGCTTGCGCGCTAAGAACAGTCACACCTGCCGCAAGAGTCAGCACGGCTGCGGAACGCAGTAGTAGATTCTTCATTACGAACCTCCGAGAGATCGGGTTGGTCTTTCTTGCCCTGGACTCTTGCAAGCCCTGTGCCAATCAAGGTAGGAGTTGTGCTCACTTGCACATACGAGAGAACTCCGGGCTACACAGGGAGCGCACGGGAAAAAGTTACACGCTTAGGCTCAAGAAATTGCCAACCAGAAAAGGTTGCCCGGATCGTAGAGACATAACTTCCGACGTTTATGCCGGCGCCATTCCAGACGATGGCGTGAGAGGAATCGCACGATAACAGGTCAGGTTGAAAGAAGTCGCACGCTTTAGTCGCGGGTCTCGTCATTCTCCCGATCGCGCCGCTTCCCATACCGAATGGCGAAGCCGAATCCGAAAATCATGATGGCGACTGGCGGCGCCAACATAACAAAGATCGCGCGATTGAGCGCGCGCTGACCTTCCTTGGGCGTAGCCTTCGCATTTGCGCGGCACATGGCACAACCCTGGGCCAACGCCGGCGCCGTCCAAAGCGCGACCAGCAACAACAACAAAGCCAGATGAAATTTCGCCCCACGCTTCACGCTACTGCACTCCCAGTTTCAAAATGCGCCCCGCATCGGGAAAGAAGAAGAAATACATGATGATGAAACACGCCGTCACCGAGATCACCAGCACCCAGCGCATCAGCGCCCGCTCAAACTTCAAGTGCATGAAGTATCCGATAATGAGCGCCGACTTGATCACCGACAGAAACAGCAGCACTTCCAGCATGCGCACCGCTTCAAACACCTGCCGGTAGGCGAGCACGACCTCGACTGCGGTCAGAACCAGCAGCGCTCCCCACACCCAGAAATATTGCCCCTTGCTGTCGTCATGCGTTGCGTCGTGCATCTATGATCCCCTGGTAGCGAATTGTCATCCTGAGCGAGACGCTTCTTGTCTCGCGAAGAGCCTGTCCTGAGCCTGCCGAAGGAACCTATGGGAGCCACCGCGCCGCGATGCGTATTTTGCATCGCAATAAGCGCGAGGCGACCCTTCCTTACGAAATTTTGGTCGACATCAAATACACCAGCGGGAAGATGAACATCCACACCAGGTCGACGAAGTGCCAGTACAGACCCGAAACCTCGACATCGTGCGCGTCATAATCTTTTGGTTTAAGGAACAAAATCACTGCCGCAACGATCAGGCCCACTCCGAGCGCATGAATCCCATAGTGAAAAACGTTGTCGGATGGAATCAAGAAATATCCCGCGATCCAAAGCACGCCCAGAACCGGCAGGAACCATTTCCGAAATGCCACCACGCCCAGATAAATCACGCCAATCGTTACGTGCAGCATGTGCATCGCGGTCAGACCGAAGAACGTCGCCGGAAACTGCGGCACAGCCTGGGAGACCGCCGCGAACTCGCCCCCCTGCCCGTGAGGTTTCGGAAACCCCGGCAGCGTCAGTCCTTCGCCAATGAGCTTGCTCCACTCCATCCCGTGCAGCACAATGAACGCCGTCCCGAAAGCCATCGTCGCCAGCAGCCAGTAGCGCGTCCACGCCCTGTCGTGCCGCTGCGACGCAAACACTCCCAGCACCATCGTCAGCGAACTCGACAGGAGGCAAGCCGTCATGATGGTGGCGTTCGTGATGCTGTCCTTGCCAAACGGCGTCGGCCAAGCCTGCATCGAAATGCGGTTGTAGCTGAACGCAAAAAGCAGCGCTCCGAAGGTCAGTGAGTCCGAGGCCAGAAACAGCCACATCCCCACCTTCTTCGAATAAGCCCCAAACAGCGGAGCCTCGTAAGCTCCCGGCAAGCCATGCTGAACGGCATCATGCTGCAGCGTAGCGTCAGCCATTCCTTAATGTCCCCTTTCCACTAACCATTGTCATCCTGAGGCGGGCGCAGTTTGCCCGCCGAAGGACCTGGGCGAGCCGCGCGAAGCGTCGCGTTTTTTGCGACGCAGTAATCGCGCGTCTGGCTCGCTTCCTTAATTCTCTACCGCGCAAACCCCAACAGCGCAAAAATATAAACCCACAGCACCGCCATGAAATGCCAATACCACGCCGTGATGTCGACCACAATCCGCCGCGCCTCCACCGGTTTCTGCAGCAAGGAAGCGCTAGCGGCCCAAATCAACGCAATGATTCCCCCACCAAGGTGAATCGCGTGGGCAATCGTCAGCAAGAACGCAAACGAGCTGCTGGGATTCGTACTCACGTAAAACCCGCGATCGTGCAGTTCTCCCCAGGCCAGCCACTGCCCGGCAAGAAATCCGATCCCGAGCAGCACCGTAATCCCCAGCCACGGAAAAGATTTCTCGTTCCCCAGCGAAACTCCCGGAATCGACTTCAACGGAGCCAGCGCCGCCTGTCGCGCCGCGCTTCGCCGCGCAAATTCCATGGTCAAACTGCTCACCAGCAGCAGCGCCGTATTGATCGCCAGCAGCGCCCACGGCAAATCCGTTTTGCCCCAATCCCGGACGTAGCTGTTGGACGCGCCGTCAAACGTCGGCAGCCCCTGCCGCACGATGTAGGCGCTGGTCAGCGAGATGAACACCATGCAAACGGTGGCAATCCCGCAAATCAGCCCCAACCGCGCCCGCCGCAGCCGCGCCCCATAGTTCGGGACATCCCCTCCGCGGCTCCCGTCGTCTCCGCCGCCCACCGGCGGCGCAGGCGGCTTGTGCCCGCGTCCAATATGATCGATCGGCGTCGTTGGAGTGTAAGTCGCCATAACTACTTAGTTGCGCGAATCCATCAGAGGGTGCCCCATCCTTCTTTCGCGTTCCTTGCGAAAGAGGGTGGGGATTCTCCTCAATGCCCCGTACCCGTCGCCGGATCCGTCTGCATCACATAATCCCTCGCCGCCCCCGGCACCCCATACTCGTACGGCCCATGATTCACCACCGGAGTCACGCCGCCAAAATTGTCGTGCGGTGGCGGAGTCGTCGTCGTCCACTCCAGCGTCGTGCACTCCCAAGGATTGTCGCTGGCCTTCGGCCCCTTGAACATGCTCCAGAACAGGTTGATCACGAAGATGAACTGCGCCGCAATCGTGATGATCGCCGCATATGTCATGAAGGTCTGCAGCGGTAGCAGCTTCTGCTGGTAAGCCACTTCGGTGAACTGCGAGTAACGCCGCGTCTGCCCCGCCATCCCTAGATAGTGCATCGGCATGAAGATGGCGTACGTTCCGGCCAAGGTGATGAAGAAGTGAATCTTGCCCAGAGGCTCATTCATCATCCTCCCGAACATCTTCGGGAACCAGTAATACGTAGCCGCGAAAATGCCGAAGATCGCCGCCACGCCCATGATCAGATGGAAATGCCCCACCACGAAATACGTATCGTGCAACTGAATATCGAGCACCGGCTGCGCCAGAAACGGCCCGCTCAGTCCGCCCGACACAAACAGCGACACGAACCCGATGGCATACAGCATCGGCGTATGAAACCGCAGCCGCCCCTTGTACATCGTCCCCAGCCAGTTAAATGTCTTGATGGCCGACGGCACGCCAATGCACATGGTCAGCAGTGAAAACGCAAACGCCGAATAAGGGCTCATCCCGCTCATGAACATGTGATGACCCCACACCATGAACCCGAAAAAGCCAATCGACAACATGGCGTAAACCATCGCCCGGTAGCCGAAAATCGGCTTGCGCGAAAACGTCGAAAGAATCTGCGACGCCACGCCCATGCCCGGAAGGATCGCGATGTACACCTCAGGATGTCCGAAGAACCAGAACAGATGCTGCCACAGCAGCGGCGACCCGCCCTTGTGGCCCATGACCACTCCGTTCACCACTACCAGCGGCACATAAAAGCTCGTCCCGAGATTGCGATCCATCAACAGTAGAATTCCCGCCGAGAGCAGCACGCCAAACGCCAGCAGCCCCAGAATGGCCGTGATGAACCACGACCACACCGTCAGCGGCATCCGCATCATCGTCATGCCCTTGGCCCGCAGGTCGAGCGTAGTAGTGATGAAGTTCAACGCCCCCATCAGCGACGCCACACAGAAAATCGCAATGCTCGTGATCCAGAGATCGGCGCCCAGCTGCTCACCCGGACCCGTCGACGTCAACGCGCTCAGCGGAGGATACCCAGTCCACCCGTGCAGCGGCGCTCCGCCAGTCACAAAGAACGCCGCCAGGATCACGACGAATCCCACAAACGTCGTCCAGAACGAAAGCATGTTCAGGACAGGAAACGCCATATCCGGCGCGCCGATCTGAATCGGCAGGAAGTAGTTTCCGAACCCACCCTGCGGTGCCGTCGTCAGCACGAAAAACACCATGATGGTGCCGTGCATCGTCAGCAGACTGAGATAAGTCTCCGGCTTGATCTCCCCCACCAGCGGCAGACTATACGCCGGCCAGATCATGTGGATGCGCATCAACAGCGAGAGGAACATCCCCACAAATACCGCGGTAAGCGCCAGGAAGAAATACTGAATGCCGATGACTTTGTGGTCGAGGCTGAAAATGTATTTCCGAATAAAGCCCTGAGGAGCGTGCGAGTGAACCGTTGCAGGGGTCGCCATGTTACTGTTTCTCCGCCTCCCGTGCCGCCAGCCACTTGTCAAAATCTTCCTGGCTGACGACGTGAACCATTCCGTGCATCTTGTAGTGCCCAAGTCCGCAGAGTTCAGCGCAGGCGATCTCATACTCGCCAATCGCCGTTGGCTTGAAGTGCATGTGGATGTTCAGCCCCGGAACCGCGTCCTGCTTGAAGCGCAGCGACGGCACAAAGAAACTGTGAATCACATCCACCGCCCGCAGGCTCAAGTCCACTTCGCGGTTCACCGGCAAATACATCGTTCCCGTCACCACATCGTCCTTCGCTGCCGCGTCAGAAGTGTTAAGCCCAACCGCCGCTTCGCCGCCCGCCGATGGATCCATCAGCTTGACGCTGGTAGCGCCATATTTTCCATCCGGCCCCGGATAGCGGAAGTACCAGGCAAATTGCATCCCCGTAACTTCCACCTGCACCGCGCCCGCCTCGGCGGGTTCAAAGCGCTGGCTCGCCCACACGCTGCTGCCCATCAGATTGAGCCCAATGAATAACACGGCAGTAAGCGCGGTCCAGACAATCTCCAGCGTGGTGTTTCCGTGCGAATACGTAACCGGCGGAGAAGAAGGACTCTCCCGGTATCTCCACACGACGTAGCCCAGCCCCAGCTGCGCCGCCAGGAACACAATCCCCATGATGATGAAGGTGAGAGTGAATTGCCGGTCAATGAACCCCGCGGATGCTGCCGCTCCAACCGGCAGCCACCAGGTCTTGGCAACAAAGAAGTATGTACTGGCCAGTGTGATCAGCCAGATCAAAAGCAGTAACGCGAGGCCCATTCCCCAGCCCTCCTGAACCCTAAGCCTGAACTCTAAGCTCGAACCCCAAGCCTGAACCCTAAGGACGATACGAAAGGATTTCCCCACGGCCGCTGCCGCGTCCCACAACGCAAGCAACAGGTCGGCGGCGATTGTACCACACCCCCGCGCAAAGAATGCAAGGAGTTATTGCGGAAGAATCCTAGGAAGGACGCCGTACCACGTTCATCTCGCGTGCTATGTTTGTTTTTTCAACAAGAGAGTCTCGAAATGAAGATCGTTCTCGCCTCTGAATCCCCGTTTCGTAAGTGCGCCATGGACACGCTCGGCCTTCCCTACGAAACCCGCCCGAGCCGCGAGCAAGGCGTAGAGGTCTAGCGCTCACTTACCAGATTGTCATCCTGCGCGAAGTCAACGCAGTCGAAGGATCCCTACCTGTGCGGGAAGGGCACGGCGGGTGCCCCATTTCTCGCGCGTTCTGTGCGCGAGAAGTGGGGCGTTTGCGATTACGACGGAACCTCCAGACTTCCTTCGTGAACCTTAGGGTCCTTCGTGGTTCTCGGTTTCACCCGCGCCGCTACTGCTCCGACCACTCCGGCACCCGCCCCGGAGTCCAAGGCGCCCCCGCCGCCTCCATATCTTTCTCCAGCTTCGAAAGATCGACCTCGACCAGCGTATGCAGCTTCGCCAACTCCTCCGCAAACTCCGCCGCCGCAATGTTGTACGAATCCACATGCGACTGCGTCGGCTTCGCCAGCGAGAAACGTTCTCCTTCCATCACCGAGTTCACGCGATCGTTGATCGACGAAGCGACCGGCTCGTTCCGCTTCGCTACCTCGACGTCGCCGCGCAAAGCGCGCAGTATTTCGCGATCACGCTGCTCAAGCGAATCCGCCACAGCACCAAGCTGCTTCTCGACCGCCGGAGCCTCCCGCAACGCCTCCTGAATCGCCTTCAGCCGCGACTCAACATCTTCGGAAGTATGCAGCGTCCCCGAGACCGCCCGATACAGCCGTGTCACCTTGCGCAGAAATTCTCCCTGCGCCGCCCGATCCGCCGCACTCATCCCCACCGCTCCCTCGGTCACAACCTTGAACGACTGCGGCCCAGACAGCTCTGTCACGACGCCGCCAGCCTTGGAAAACAACCGCACCGAGTAGCTCCCCGAAAGCACGAGCGGCCCTTGGTCTGCGGCATCGGGAAAGAAATCCTCGCCCTCGTCCGAATGTTTTTTCACTTGCGGCGCCGAATACCGCAAATCCCACGCCGCCCTCTGAAACCCCGCATCCGTGCTCCCCTCCACGCGCCGGATCGCCGCCCCACTCTCGTCATACACCACGAAATAAACTTCCGGCTTCGCCTCCTCCGCCTCAGTCCGCAACTCGTCATTCGACGGATAGGGAAGCGTCTGATTCTTCTTCGCCGCCTCTTTCTCCCTGTCCTGCCGCTCTTCTTTCTTGGTCTTGATCTTTTCCTTTAGATACGCGGTGAACACCGTCCCATACGGCGGATTCTCCGCCGCATAAAACGCATCCCCTTGGAACCCTTTCTTCGGCCCGCCCAGCGGATGCCGCTCCACATACAGCAGCGCATCTTTCGCCGGAAACATCGCTGCACCCTGCTCGGTCGACTCCGCCTTCATCTGCCGCAGCGCAGTAATGTCATCCAGTACATAGAACCCGCGCCCAAACGTGGCGATCACCAGATCGCCCTCGCGCGCCTGAATCACCATGTCGCGCACCGCAATTGTCGGCAGCCCGCCCTTCAACTTGACCCAATGCGCCCCGCCGTCGATCGTAAAGAACGCCCCAAACTCCGTCCCCGCAAACAGCAGATTCGGATTCACCGGATCTTCCACGAACGCCAGCACCGGCCCGCTCTCCGGCAGATCTCCGGCAATCGAAGTCCAAGTCTTTCCCGCGTCGACAGACTTCATCAGATACGGTTTGAAGTCCTCGTTCTTGTGATTCTCAAACGCCGCGTAGACCGTCGCCGCATCGTGAGAGGACGCTGCCAGCCGCGAAACGTAAGTCATCTCCGGCACGCCCGCAAACTTCTCGTACTTCGTCCAACTCGCGCCCCCATCGCCCGTCACCTGAATCAGCCCATCGTCAGTCCCCGCATAAATCAGCCCTTCTTTTTTCGGAGACTCGGCCAGCGCCACGATGTTTCCGTAAAACGAAGTCGACTGATTCTTCGCCACCGCATCCGGACCCCACACCTTTCCCATCACCGGCAGCTTGTTGCGATCAATCTGCCGCGTCAAATCTCCGCTGATGGCCTTCCACGTATCCCCGCGATCGTCGCTGCGAAACAACTTATTGGCCGCAAAATAAAGCCGCGTATGCGAGTGCGGACTCACAATCAGAGGCGAGTCCCAATTCCACCGCAGCGGTGGCTCGCCCTTGCCCTCCAGCGGCTGCAACACGAGTTCTTGTCCCGTCGGCTTGTCATACCGCACCAGCACTCCGTACTGCGACTCCGAATAAACCGTATTCGGATCCACCGGATCCACCTGCGACCGGAATCCATCTCCCCCCGTTGTCACATACCAATCCGAATTCACAATCCCGTTCAGATTGCGCGTCCGCGCCGGCCCGCACCAGGAAAAGTTATCCTGTGTTCCCCCGCACACGTTATAGAAGGGAAGCGCGTTGTCCACCGCCACGTCATAGAACTGCACCGTCGGCAGATTCGCCTTGAACTCCCAAGATTTCGCGTCATCCCAGGTCTCCGCCATCCCGCCGTCGGAACCGAGCAGCCAATGCTTCGTGTCGTCCGGATCGATCCAGAGCGCGTGATTGTCCCCGTGATGATTCACCTCGCTGACCTTGTGCAGCGTCTTTCCGCCATCGAGCGATTCGCGCAACTGAACCGACATCACAAAAATGCGATCCACATTCTTCGGATCAGGCACGACCCGTGCGTAGTACATCGCCCCCTGATCGAATTCATTGCGCTTCTCCCAGGTCGCCCCCTTGTCACTCGACCGAAAAATCCCCCCCTTCCCATCCGCCGCCTCAACAGTCGCGTAAACCACATTCGGATCCGCCGGCGAAACCGCCAGCCCAATCCTCCCCATGTCCACCGACGGCAGCCCCGATTTCAACTTGTTCCAAGTAGCTCCCGCGTCGGTGGATTTATAGATCGCGCTCTCCGGCCCGCCATCAATCAGTGTGAACACATGCCGCCTCCGCTGATACGCCGCCGCATACACAACATCCGGATTCGACGGATCCAGCGCCACATCTACCACGCCCGTGTTCTCGCCGATCGTCAGCACAGCCTTCCAGTTCTTCCCGCCGTCGCTCGACTTGTAGAGCCCGCGATCTCCCCCCGGCCCCCACAGCGGCCCTTCCGCCGCCACATACACAACCTTCGAATCGCGCGGATCGACGACGACCCGCCCAATGTGCTCCGACTTCTTCAGCCCCAGATTCTCCCAGCTCTTCCCGCCGTCGACCGACCGATAAATCCCATCCCCGTACCCCACGCTGCGCTGCGAATTGCTCTCGCCCGACCCTACCCACACCACCGAAGAATCATTCGGATCAAGCGTCACCCACCCAATCGAATACGATCCCTCGCCATCAAACACCGGAGTCCAAGTCGTCCCATCATTCACGGTCTTCCAAACTCCGCCCGAAGCCACGCCCACGTAATACTCGAACTTGTTTCGAGGATTCAACGCAATCGACATCACCCTCCCCGAAGCGACAGCCGGCCCAATCAGCCGAAACTTCAGCCCAGAAAAAGTGTCGGCCGTCATCCCGCCTTTCTTCTCCTCCTTGGGCTCCTCTTTCTTGTCATCCTTCTTGAGATCCTTCTTCTGCTCCTTCTTACCCGCAGCCGTGACGGCCGGCTTCTTGTCAGAGTCGTTATCCTGCGCCTTCTGCGCAGCAGCCGGCATCATGATCGAAAGGGACAACACGAGAACGAAAATGGCGAGTGTTTTCATCGAACGCTCCAATTCAACGGCTTTAAATTTGCTTTGTCATCCTGAGGCGGGCGCCCTTTGCCCGCCGAAGGACCTATGCAACCTTCGTGGATCATCCATGTCGAACTACGGGCGAGAAACCCAAAACCGATATGTAACAGGAATCGGACCACAGAGCAAAGCAGGCCCCTCAGTCTTCCTTCGTGAACCTTCGTGTCATTCGTGGTTTCCGCCTTTGCGCTCTCCCGTCCGCACCCGGGCATCCGCTAGAATCTCCCTCATGCCCCGCAAGATCCACGGCCACGAAACCGCCCAACACAAGCTGCGGAAGAACTACTGCTTCGCCTGCGGCCCAGACAACCCGCAAGGTATGCACCTGAAATTCACCCTCGACGAAGCCCGCCAGACTTTCATTTGCCGCTTCCGCCTCAGCAAGCGCTACACCGGACCGCCCGGCCACTGCCATGGCGGCATCATCGCCACCATCCTCGACGACGCCATGGGTAAGGTCAACAAGCTGCACCACGTGATCGCGCTGACGAAAGAGATGACCGTCGAATACCTCAAGCCCGTCCCCCTGCACCAGCCGCTGCACGTCGAGGGCAGGGAAGTGAGCGTCCACGGCCGCCAACACATCAACGCCGCCGAAATCCTCAACGAAAAAAACGAAGTCCTGGCCCGCAGCAAAGGCATCTTCATCGCCATCGACCCCGAAAAAATGTTCGGCAAATTCGTCGAAAGATAATTAAAGATAATTGAGGAATAGTCGGGGGTGCCCCATCCTTCTTTCGCGTTCTTTGCGAAAGAGGGTAGGGCCTTTGACTTTGTATCCGGTTCCGGAATCGACAGGGATACCGCGAACCCGCAACGCACTGTAAGATAGAAGTAGACCGTCCGCCGCCGCGGACGGCCCATCCTTCGCGCTTGCGAAAAGGTATCCACAAGGTCCCAGACCATGTCCCAGAACAACGGTAGTTCCACCTCCCTCCGCCTCAAGACCGGCCTAGCCGAAATGCTCAAAGGCGGCGTCATCATGGACGTCACCAACGCCGACCAGGCCACCATCGCCGAACAAGCCGGCGCCGTCGCCGTCATGGCCCTCGAGCGCGTGCCCGCGCAAATCCGCGCCGAAGGCGGCGTAGCTCGCATGGCGAGCCCCAAAAAGATTCGCGAGATCATGGCCGCCGTGTCCATCCCGGTCATGGCCAAGTGCCGCATCGGACATTTTGCCGAAGCCCAAATCCTGCAGGAACTCGGCGTCGACTACATCGACGAATCCGAAGTCCTCACTCCCGCCGACGAAGCGCACCACGTCGACAAGCACGCCTTCAAAGTCCCCTTCGTCTGCGGCGCCCGCAATCTCGGAGAAGCCCTGCGCCGCATCGCCGAAGGCGCCTGCATGATCCGCACCAAGGGAGAAGCCGGCACCGGCGACGTAGTCCACGCCGTCAAACACATCCGCCAGATCGTTCAGGAAATGAAAATCCTGACCGTCCTCAGCGAAGAAGAACTCTACGCCAAGGCCAAAGAACACGGCGCCCCCTATGAGTTGGTAAGAATCGTAGCGAAAGCTGGGAAGCTCCCCGTCCCAAATTTCAGCGCCGGAGGCATCGCCACCCCAGCCGACGCCAGCCTGGTGATGCAACTGGGAGCTGAAGCCGTCTTCGTAGGCTCCGGCATCTTCATGAAAGATTCGACGACCTTCGCCGACCCGGTAGAAGCCGAGAAGAGAGCGGGAGCGATCGTGAAAGCCGCTACGCACTACAACGACCCTAAAGTATTACTCGAAGTCAGCGAAGACCTGCAAGGCGCCATGAAAGGACTCGCAGTGGCGGGCCTGGATGAAGCCCACATGCTGCAGACCAGAGGCTGGTGAGGCTTAAGCATGGCGGAAGATGACAAGACGCCGCCAGCCGAGCAAACTTACGTGCTTGTGGCACGCGACTACGCTGACATTGCGCACCTCGATAATCCTAGCGTAATTGAGCGCATTCTCTCGCGTTCCCGAACTGAGAAGGTCGCCTACGTTTCTGCGCTGATTACTTCCGGACTATCGAAATTGGTGCTCTCCGGACCGAAAGTGGCGCTCGCAGCTATGACCACGGAGGCGCTGACAGATTTTGGACAAGAAGTTTCCGAGTGGATCAAGCAGCGCAGGATCCCGGAGGATTTCTCAGGCAGGCCGTCGGGCTATCAAACCTGGGTCGAGCTCCTTCAGGAGATCGACTCCAACCCCGTCGACGCCGAGCGTCTCAGGGCAATGAAGGCAATGTTCCTTGCTGCGAATCGCATCAATGTGACCGATGGCGAAAGCATGGCCGCATACCAGCTCTTCCAGATCGCAAAGAGGCTGACTTCGGGACAATTGCTACTGCTGAATGCAGCCCATGAGCGAGCGACAGCGCAGGGCTTTCGTAGCCAACCCCAATGTAGGGACTAGCCGCTGGCTGGATGACATCGCACAGCGGTTAGGCCACAGAATTAGCGGGCTCGTCGAGCAGGACGAACGTATCCTGATCCAGAACGGACTGTTAACCGGACGGACGTTCTCAGACGACAGCGGGATCAATGACAACATGGGACGGCTAACCCCGCTGGCGTTCAAGTTCTGCGAAAACCTACAGACTTACGACGCCGATTAAGTCGCCACGCGAGTGAGGGGGATAGCCCAGCCCATCCAAATCTCTACTGGCGGGTGGCTAGGCCTCCGCCCACTCCCATGTCTCGCAAAAGCGGCGAGACATGGGGCACCCCAATTAGACCAGGTGATATTTACTCCAACACAAATCTCGGAATAGAAAAGCTCCGTTCACACCGCACGTGGGCTCACCGTCATCACCAGAATGTCCGTATCGTTGATCCGCACCGGCCCCGCTTCTCTACTCAAGTACCAGCGAAAGCTGCTCCATCGCCACTGCTCCGGAGACTCCACCAACCCCCGCTTCACTGGATTTCGGTGGATGTACCGCAGCTTCTCGATCCTCTTCTTCTCCGTCCAAACGTTGAAGTCATAAAACCGCGCCTGCCAAAACCGATTCGCCGTCGCACCAGTACTCAAACCTGGGGTGCCCCAGGTCTCGCCGGTTTTGCGAGACCTGGGAGCCGGCACCACCACAGTCCCACCACGAGTACCAGGCGAACTCCGCACAAACCCGATCTTCAGTGCCTGAATGGCAATCGACAACGTCTCCCGCTGCGGCTCGCTCACCAACAAATGAACGTGTTCCGGCATGACGACATATCCCAAAATCACGACCCGGTGCTGAAGAGTGGCTGCCGCTGGTAACAACTGAACGTGAGGAAGTGCAAGTCCCGTGCGCCATAGAAGCGATGCAGGCCTTCAGTCATGGCCTAAAGACTAAGAAAAGGGAAATCCAAATGTCTGTGACGAGTGAACATATTCACGGCAGACTTTCCCGTCTCCCTCCCAGAGCCTGCCCTGAGCGGAGTCGAAGGGTCTCGCAAAAGCCGCGAGACCTGGGGCACCCGGCAATAGTAGAATCTCAACCGAGGTCCCGCATGTCCCGCGCACTACTGAAATCCCTTTCCAGCGGAGTCGTTCTACTCGCCGCAATTACATCTTTCGTGCAGCCGTCCCCTGCCGACGACAAGCCTGCGGACAAGTACAACCTAAGCGGAAGCGTGCTCTCCGCCATCTCCAAGCACGGCCATTTCTATCAGGTCGCGACCGACAGCAGGATCTATCTGCTAATGTGCGCCAAGGCAGGAATCTTCGGCGCGCCGGAGTGCAAAATCGGCGACAAGCCGATTGCCACTGGCGACACGGTCCACTTTCGCATCGATGGTGACTGGGCCTACGCGCCTCTCGTCGCAGGAGGGGGCGAAGACAAGCTTCGGATCTTGACGACAGAACTGAAAGTCATCCCGGCATTGCCGGCCCCTGCTCCCGCCAATGCTTCCCCTGCCAGTGCCTCGCCCAACAGCGGCAAGGGATCGAATCCAGCCTCCGAACCGGCCATCGTCATCGGCACCGGGCTTCATGTGAAAGGTCAGCATGGTGTCGGCTGGTCCACAACGCCGTCCGCCGTCGCTTCTCCGATCACCACGGCCAGCGCCGCAACTCCAGTGATGGCCACGGCGCCCGTAACCGCTATCCCAGTGACCGGCGGCGCTCCCGTCGTCGTCATGCCAACCGCCCCCACCATGGGTGGAGTGGTGACAGGCGTGCCGGTCACCGGTGGCGCGCCCATCACGGCCATCCCAACCGCGCCCGTCATGGGAGTTCCGATGGGCGGCGCACCCGCCGCCGGTCGTCCGGTCATGATGGGTGGAGGCGGAGCCCCGCAGTGGGTCCACGTTCTTCGCATCCAGACGGCCGGCAAGATTTACCAATTGGAGTGTTCCGGTAAGCCCTGCAAGTTGGCGAACAAAGAGATCGCACTCGGTGACACCCTCGCGCTCCGCGCCGACAAGAAGCACGCCTTTCTGTCTTCCGATCCGCAAAGCCCCAACCCAGGGCAGGAGTTCAAGATCTTGAGCGTGACCGAAAGTGGTTCAGCGCCCGATTCCAATCATTGAAGGAATCGGGAAATCCTGACGGGTGGTCGAGCCTGCCTCACATCTCTGTTCCCGAGGGTGCTCCGTCCAAGCTCCGCTTGGGCGGGTTTTTCCACGATAGAGCTACGCGCCGGGTGCCCCATCCTTGCGTTCTTTGCAAGGGTGGGCATTCCGAACCAGAGCTTCTAAGGGTGTTGATTCTGGAGCGGGTGCCCCAGCACAGCCCGCACGTCTCCCGACTAAGGAGCAGCAGAACCACTCCTGATTCTCTTCCTAGATCACTTCACGCCAAACGTAAACACCGTCGGCCCCAAGGTCAGCGCATACTCTCCGGGATTGAGGCGAGTCTCCGGAGTTAGCTTGAATGAGGACTCTCCGAATTTCGCCACATTGATAGTCACACCTTCGTTCGGCGTAAAATCTCTGCGCTTCCATTTCCCCAGTTCATATTCACGTTCCGATCCCTTGACGTTGAACTGGAAAAGTTTCGCCCTCGACGCCTCTTCGTCTTTGAACACCTTGAATACGAATGTAGCCTTGTCGTTACCGGCAAAGCGGAACGAGGACGCGTCTCCTGATACCCTGATGCTCTGTGTAATAGAGCCGAAGCCGCCGCTATGCTTCTTGAACTGTTCCGTTGGGAGCCGTTTCAGCGTTTGCGTAGCTGGATCCAAGTAGAAGAATACGCCAATAGAATCGGGTTCGAGTGCTTTGTCAGTCGCAGTTTGAGCTGCGCAGATCATAAGGGAAAGGGCAATCACTGGTGCCAGCTGAACGACTTTCCTGACTGGAAATCTCACGGCGTTACTACCTCCTTTGGTTTCGAGGGTCTGCAAATCCAAACATCGCCTTGAAAATTCTGGATGATGGCCTGATTGCTACGCAGTAGGCATCGTAAGTATTACTGGTTAAGGCTCGGCGGAGAAAATTACGAAGGTCACTCCTGCAGGCTGCGCTCCGACCAATCGTTAAGCGCACCTCTACTCCAGAGGATTCCCCCTCCAACCTTCACCTGGGCGGGCACATCTTCCGATCAAGTTATGCACCTCCCCCAATTTCATTTACACTTTCCCGCGACACCCTGCAACGCGAGGAGGCACTCATGCCCGTCAAACAAGGCGACCTCAGCCTGCTGCAGCATCCCGCCTCGCAGGAACTTCTCCACTCCAAGATTCCCGCGCGGCTCGCCTACATCGCAACCGACGGCACGCCGCGCGTCATTCCCATCTGGTTCCATTGGAACGGGCACGACATCGTTATGGGCACGCCGCCGAAAGCGCCCAAGCTCAAGGCGCTCGCCAAAAATCCCAAAGTGTCGCTCACCATCGACGACAACGTTTTTCCTCACAAAGTTCTTCTCATACGCGGCACCGCGCGTCTGGAGCCAGTCAACGGAGTCGTCCCCGAATACGCACTCGCCGCCGCCCGCTACTTCGGACCCGAACAAGGCAAAGCCTGGGTCGCGCAAATGGGCCAAATGATCTCGTCCATGGTCCGCGTCACCATCACCCCCGAGTGGGTCGGTCTCCTCGATTTCCAAACCCGCTTCCCAAGTGCTCTCCCGCTCTGAGTCGAGCTCCTGCAAACTAGGAATAACATCGGGTGCCCCATTTCTCGCGCTCTTTGCGAGAAGTGGGGCCTTTGAGTTCCCGGGTCACTCCCAGTGGTAAAAAACACTTTCTGTCCCTCACGCCCGACCTCACCAACCTCGAAGCCTCCCGCTCCACAATCCCCCCAAGAATCGGTATTCTAAGATCATGTGGAGCGGACACTCCTGTCCGCTGCCTTTGACTTTGCTTTTGTTTTGGCCTCTTGCCTTTTGCGAGCCAGGGCGATGGCACAGAACCACGCAAATCCAGCCCGCGGACGGGCGAAGGAAGAATTGCGAACGACGAACAACCAATATGATCATCGGAGTCCTAGCCCTGCAAGGCGATTTCGACGCCCACCGCCGCCGCTTAGAAGAACTCGGCGCCGAAGTCGTGCTCGTTAAAAAGCCCGAGCAACTCGACGCCATCGACGGCCTGGTCATCCCAGGCGGTGAGTCCGGCGCGTTCCTGAAACTCCTCGGCGATGAAGGATTCGCCAAGCTGAAAGAATTCGTCCACGCCAAACCCACCTTCGGCACCTGCGCCGGCGCAATTCTGCTCGCCACCGAAGTGGAGAATCCACAACAGAAAGGCCTCGGCGCCCTCAACATCCGCATCCGCCGCAACGCCTACGGACGCCAGATCGACAGCTCCATCCGCCAAGGCAAATTCCTGTCGCGCAATCACTCTGGCGACCCGCATGACGCCGCCCTCCGCGAATCCCCACTCGAAATGGTCTTCATCCGCGCCCCCAAAATCGCACACGTAGGCGAAGGCGTAGAGATCATTGCTACCGAGGGCAGCGATCCAGTAGCCGTCCGCCAGGGAAGAGCCATGGCCGCCACCTTCCACCCCGAACTCTCCGCCGACCCCCGCGTGCATCAAGCCTTCCTGGATTTGGTATCTGGGACCGGCACTCCTGTCCGCCGCCGCTGAGATTGCGGTTGCTCTTGACCTTGCAGTTGCTTTTGCTGATGGGAGTTGCTCTCAAAAGCAGCCTAGGTAAGACCAGTCGGACGCTTGGCCTGTCATTCTGAGGGAGCACGAGCGAACGCGAGTGCGAGTCGAAGAATCCCTATACGTAGTGCGCAGCCAGTGCCGCGTCAGGGCATTTCAACCAACGACCTGTTAAAAAAAGGGGAATGAAACGATAGCCTGACCATGGGCGTCGCCCCTGATTCTGCACTTTAGGTTGTACTCGCCTCGTGCTCTCGAAGGCTACGCCCCGGCAGATCCTACCCGACGACGGCAGCACCGCCTTGAATGCCGAATACACACCCGGACAGGCGACTAGCATCGACTATGCCACGGTCCAGCGGTTGAAGTGGAAACAGTTCGACATCTTTGTGCTGGCAGGCCTTGGCCCGATTGGGACCAAAGGCGCAGCTTATTTCATGAATGAGAATTGGTTTCGGCTGTATCGCACTTACGGCGATCAGCCGTTCGGCGTCGTACTGCGCTTCGGAACAGAGCAGCAAACCGCCGTATTCAATGATCCAACGGTAGTTCACCGAACCGATCCTGACCGTCCCGGTCATTGCACCGATGAGCCGCTCGACTGAGCGAGGACAGAGCTTTGGGTAAGTATCCTCCGGCAGAGCCGGAGGCTTTCTGGGTCGCGGGCCCCTCAAAGGGGCCTAGTCGCGCCCCAAAGTCAAATCACAAGCTCCCAGCAGCAATGCTGATGCTGGCATTTTCGAAGCAAGAAGCATACTGCTGGATTGTCAAACTCTTGCTGCCTCCCCGGCAGAGCCGGGGGGTCTCCCGCTCGTACTAGCAGCTAGAAGCTCCCTCCGCGTTATACTTTCCCTATATGTCTGGGGTTCCACAGCAGATTCCACAAGAGGCTCCGCAGGGGCGTCCGCAGAAGACGTTTTACCTCGAAACCTTCGGGTGCCAGATGAACGTCCACGACTCGGAAAAGGTGGTTGGGACGTTGCTGCAGGAAGGGTATCGGCAGGTCGAGACCGTCGAGCAGGCCGACCTGGTGCTGTACAACACGTGCTCCATCCGCGATAAGGCCGAGCAGAAGGTGTTTAACCGGCTGTCCGATTACAAGAAATACAAGAAGCAGGGCAAGACATTCGGCGTTCTCGGCTGCGTCGCGCAGCAGGAAGGCGAAAAGATTTTCGAGCGCGCGCCCTACGTATCGCTGGTTGCCGGATCGGCGTCGTACCGGAAGCTGCCGGAGATGCTGCGGCAACTGGAGGCGGCTTCGGGTGCTACGCGCGAGATCCCTCGGCCCGCTGGAGAAAGCACGGGCCTTCGGGATGACGGGTCGGTCGTGACGACGCTAGGGAATACTCGCGACTCGGGACTCGCGACTCGGGACTCGCAGCTAGTTCGCATCACCGGACTTGACGACCGCCAAACCGACGCGTGCTTCGAAACCGAATTCACCGCCCGCACGAATCCTCATCGCGGCTACATCACCATTATTGAAGGGTGCGATAAGTTCTGCGCGTACTGCGTCGTGCCCTACACGCGCGGCAAGGAGCGCAGCCGCACATCCGAGTCGGTGCTGGCCGAAGCGCGCCAGATGGCCGATCTCGGCTACACGGAAATTCAGTTGCTCGGGCAAAACGTGAATTCGTACAAAGATCCGACAGGGAACTCGCGCGCCAGAAAAACGTTTGCCGAATTGCTGGCCGCCGTCGGAGAAGTTCCCGGGATCAAGCGCGTGCGCTTCACCACCTCGCATCCGCGCGACTTCGGACGTGACATCGTTGATGCGATCGACGCCGTGCCGACGCTCTGCGACCATGTCCACCTGCCCGTGCAGAGCGGATCGACGCGCGTCCTCGACGCCATGCAGCGCCTCTATACTCGCGAACAATATCTCGAACGCATCGCCTGGATGAAAGCCGCGAAACGCGAAATCAGCATCACATCCGATGTGATCGTAGGATTTCCCGGAGAGACCGAATCCGATTTCGCGGAGACGCTCGACCTGTTAGACGAGGTCGGCTACGACGCCGTCTTCGCCTTCAAGTATTCGCCGAGGCCGAACACCCCGTCGCTAAAGTTGGACGATGCCATCCCCGATGCAGAAAAGGCGCGGCGCCTGGATGTGCTTATGGCGAAGCAGCGTGAGACTCAGATCAGTCGTTACAAGAGATACGTCGGAACAACATGTGAAGTAATGGTTGAAGGTAGAAACGAACCGCGAGCCCAATGGATAGGCCGCACGACCCACAATAAAACCCTAAACTTCACCGCTCCCGCATCCGCGAATCCCAAGGTGGGAACATACGTTTCCGTGATCGTAACCAGCAGTTTTCCCAACAGCCTGCTGGGTGAATTGGTGGTATAAGAAAAAGATTCGGAGGCCCCCCATGGAAGTAGAAATGACAATCCGCGGACTAATGATGGACCCGGTGACTAATATGCCGATTGTCGTGTTGAAGGATGTGGGGGGAGAGACGGTGCTGCCGATTTGGGTGGGGGTCTACGAGGCGAATGCCATTGCGCTGGAGATGGAGAAGGTCAGCACGCCGCGGCCGATGACGCACGATCTGATTAAGAATGTGTTGACCGGGCTTGAGACCCAGGTACACAAGGTTGTCGTGACGGAGCTGCGCGAAGACACGTTTTATGCGGTGATCTGGCTGGAGCGCGGGGGTGAGGTGATTAGCATCGACTCGCGGCCGTCGGATGCGCTGGCGTTGGCGCTGCGCGTGGATTGTCCGATCTTTGTGGATGATCTTGTTCTGAAGACTTCCAAGCTTGCGGCGAACTCTTCCGACCGGGTGACCAGCGAAGAGCTGCGCAAGTATCTCGAAGGGCTGAACGACGAGGATCTCGGGAAGTACAAGATGTAGCCGCGGCAGCTGTCGGCGTAGCGACACGCACCCACAGAGACAGCGCAAGTCACGCAGGCGGAGAGTTGTTGATCATTTCAGGCGTCCTTACAGGACGCGATGTTGTAGTTGCTGGGGTAACCCGCCAGTAAAACTGGCGGGTTATTTTCGGGAGTCCCTCCGGGACTTGGGCTGGGTTTGCTCATTTTGCCGGGCGGGTGGTTGCGCCGCTTCGGGGCTGAGTTCGGGCGATTGACTACAAAAATCAGAGGCAAAGTCAAAGGGCACCGGACAGGAGTGTCCACCCCACATCTGCGCTACTTTACATAATACCTGTTATCGGACATTGCGTATATCGCGCACGGTTGGCTCGGGCTCGGCGATCCTCGCCTTCGGATCAAGCCCGGGCTTAGCTGCCGGCTCGGTCACGGAGTACTTCAGGAGGCAGAACAGGGCGCGGAAGCCGTCTTTCCAGCCGATCTTTTTCCCTTCTTCGTAGGTGCGTCCCCAGTAGCTGATGCCCACCTCGTACACACGCAGGCGGCGCTTGGCGATTTTTACCGTGATCTCCGGCTCGAAGCCGAAGCGATCTTCGTCGATCGGAATGGATTGCAGGATCTCACGGCGGAAAACTTTGTAGCAGGTTTCCATGTCCGACATGTTCATGTTGGTCAGGGCGTTGGAAATCAGCGTGAGAATCCAGTTGCCGACGGAATGCCAGAAATACAGGACGCGGTGTGGACCGGCCCCTAGAAAACGTGATCCGTAGACGACGTCGGCCTTGCCTTGCAGGAGGGGACCAAGCAAGACCGGGTACTCGGCGGGGTCGTATTCCAGATCGGCGTCCTGGATGACGACGTAGTCGCCGGTGGCTTCCCGAATGCCGCGGCGCAGAGCGGCTCCCTTCCCCATGTTCCTGGGCTGGAGCAGGACCCGTACGTGGGCGTAGCTGGCGTGCAGTCCGGACAAGATCTCGCGGGAACCGTCGCTGGAACCGTCGTCTACACAGATGAGCTCAATGTCCAAAGGCACGGCGAGGACGCGATCGATCACTGCCTGCAGGGTCGCCTGCTCGTTGTACACCGGCATGACTACAGAGAGTTTCATGGATGTGTAAGTCACACTAAAGGCATGTGCGCAACGCGTCAAGGATGCGGCAGGTTACGATAAACGCCAGCGGCTAAAAGAGTGTGCGTGAGAACTAGTGCCGTCCCTGCGGGACTCGCGCCAATCTCCCACTCTACCCAGGGCTTACGCCCTGGGCTAATGAATGCCGCCGCTTCGCGGCTGGATTCCGGCGGTTTGGTAAAGCGAAGGCCTGATGCGAATCGTTCTTCTCAATCTGCGCCACTGCGGCGAGTCTCACTCGTGGATTGCGTTTCGGTTTCGTCGAAATAGCCTAGTCGATTGGCTAGAGCGACTACCATCTTCCAAACGGAGGCGCCCGCTGCCCAACCGGTGGGCGGGTCGAGGGTGCCGGGGACGTGCACGCGATGCGGAATCGGATCGCGCAGGAAACTCGGGTCGCCCCCACCCACGGCACCGCTGTCCAAAGGACCGGGCTTGGCGAATGGCGAGGCTTCGGGGTGCTTCATGGCTTCGATGGCGCTGTCGTCGGTGCGAACTCTCAACCAAGCTGCGATCGCGCGCAACTGCGGGAGCGAGTCATTCAACACGTCCTCCGCTCTCACCCTGGTGTAACGATCCGCCGGCAGATCAGCGGCAAAATGCAGGATGCGGCGATGAGTTTCGTACCAGGCGGCGATGCCGGCCATGGGCTCACCGTCCTGAGGGTGGGCTGGCACAGTGCGCGACAGATGTTCCTGCATGGAGCGCTGCGTAGTCACTGGGTGCCGAGTCAAGTGCAGATATCGCGCTCGTGCGTATGCCGATGAGACACGTTCCAGCGTGTCATCAGTGTTCACGTTCTCGGGCGATTTTTCCACCGCGATGCGCGGGCTCACTCGCTCCAGTAAGAAATCGAATACGGCGGCTCCCGACCAAAGCAGACGTTCGTTGATCCACTCCCTGGCGGCAGACAAGGATTCGAGCGTCTGGCCGCCGAACTCGAATTCCGCCAGAGCGCGCAACAATCCGGGGCTGCGATGCGTCACGCCGCGCTCAATCCAATAACGGGGCAGCGACGCCTGTAACTCTCCGATGGTTGGATAGGCAAACAACTTCAATTCCGGAAGCCCGGCGAGATCCGGGTGCTGCCCGATCATGGCGGCAACGACCGAGGAATATGACCTAGCCGTGGATAGCACGAACACGGGAGAGAATCGGAGAGGGTCTCGAGGGGGAGCGGTTTTCACGAGGGCCTGTACCACTAAAGCGATGGGCTGATACGAGCCGTGAGTTTTTCAGCAAACTGTAAAGGCGCCGCTGCAGAGAGTTCGTGAGACTTCAGGCGTCCCTCCGGGACGCGATCTGGCTATCCGCTTTCCCCGGCGCTGGAAGCGCCGGGCTATTGTCAGACGCCCCTCTGGGGCGGAAATCCCAGCGATTTCATTCCACCGGCTTGCCCGCAATCTAGTTCACACAGCATTATGTCCGAGAAGGTTTTTAGTGAATCTGCGGGGCCATTACGGGGCCGCTTGCGCAATCGCGACTGATCGTATCCATGAGCAAGTCGATGTTTCGCTTGATGAAGGCGTTGCGCATGGCGAGAAGCCGGGTGCGGCCTTCTTCGCAGTACTCACGCACGGCAACGGCATCCAACTTTGACTCGTCGCCATTTTCGAAAGCCAGCGAAGATTCCTCAACCAGACGGAACAAGCGCTCATTGCTTTCCGCCGTGAGCGAGCGTAGCCAGAATCGATAATTTTCAGTTCCCTGCGCAGTTGGAGCGAGACGTTTAATCGACTCCACTTCATCCCAGGCATAGTTCAATTCGTACGACAAACCTTGGCGGTGAATCCACGGACGCACGGTTTGGCTGAGCAACCTGTGATATTCGTTCAGGCGAAGATCGAGGAATTCGTAGTCCGGGTGAGTAAGGTCGCCCCTGAGACGTCCCTCCTGGCGCAAGCGATCGCGGATGGGCGTGCCTCCGTACGGCAGCATGCGAGAGAAGGTGGCCGCGGCACAACCATCGCCGACGATCTGCCGCAGGAAGCCAACGTTCCGCCGGACGGATTCCCACGTGCTCGACGGATCGAAGAGCATGAAGCCATAGGACACCAGAATCCCGAGCTGCTTGAGACGAGCTACCGCCTGGAGATTCTGCTCAACGGTCATTTCCTTGTTGAGCACCTTGAGGCCTTCCTCATCGCCGGACTCGATGCCCATGTAGACAAGAAAGAGGCCACTGTCCCGCAACTTGGTAAACAGATCGAGCTCGACATATTCGCCGCGGCAGCTGATTTTCCAGACCGTGCGATCTGCGAGTCCGCTGTCGTGCATGCGCCCGACGAGTTCATCCGCCCAGCGCCTGCCGGCTGGTCCCCACAGCGGAAAATCGTCGTCCTGAAAGAGGAAGACGCGCACGCCGTGATGACGATGCAGGTACAACATCTCCTCGACGATTTTTTCCGGCTTGCGGACGCGAACCACCTTGCCCGGCGCGGTGCGATAGAAGGTGTGAATGGAGCAGAAAGAGCAGCGGCGGATGCAGCCTCGACTTGCGAGAAGCGGGAGGGTGGGAAATCCTCCGATGGTCTCGGGCTCAAAGGGACGGTAAGGAAAAGGCAGGGAGTCAAGGTCCTGAACGAGCGCTCTGGGCTCGGTCTCGACGACTTCGCCATCCCGCATATAGACGATCCCGGGTGCGCCTCGCCAGTCTCTGCCGGCGCTGAGCCGGTCCACAAGATCGATCAAGGTCTCTTCGCCTTCGTACCGCACGACGCTGTCAATTTCTGGAAAGTTCGCCAGGCACTCGTCATAGCAGAGGCTTGGAAAATGGCCACCGATGGTGTAGTGGCTGGTGATGCCGACGCTTCGGAGGTGAGTCGCCACGCGTCGAAACTGCGGCAGGAAACACTGGAAGATGAGGGAGAAACCGACCACCAGCGGCTGCCGGGAAAGCAGGCGCGCGGCGATGGCTTCAGGGCCGTCGCGCACATCAATCATCTCGACTTCGCGGCCCTGCCTCTGTAGCACGGCGGCCAGGTATCCCATACCGAGATTGCCTTGGTCCTGGTAGCCGATGAGAGCCACGTCAGCAGGGCCCCGAGTCGTAGAACCGGAGTCGAGAGCGGAATGATACTCAAGGCCCGATGACATATCGCTCATTTCTCATTTCTTGGCGCTGCCTTTTGCGCCAGCGATGATTTGGGCGGCTTTCGCGGCTCCTTCGGCCAGGGTCCGATGCACCGCGGCAATGGTCTCAAGCCTGGTGGCTATCAACTGCGTCCGGGCGCTGGCCTCGATCTCCTCGAGGATGAACTCCATATCGATCCAATCAGTGACGGGTCCCGGACGCCATCTCCAGGGGTTTGGCACCGAGGAAAAATCTTCCGGCTTCGGCATAGTGGTTTTCTCCTTTCGCTGGCCAGAGGAATTGTCTGAATAGTGACTACTGATGGAGGGCCCAGTTGTGTGGCGGAGTTGTTAAAGGCTAGGGCAAAGTACTTCTGAGAAAAATCTGGAGATCGCTGGTGGTTGAGCCGCCCCACAGTACAGCGCGCCACCACGAACTCCGGCGCCTGGCCCGGTCAATTCCGGGAATGATGATTCGCCGACATGGAATTGTCAAGGAAAATCTCAGAAACTTTATCGGAGTTTCCACAAACGGCGTCTTGCGGCGCTTGCGTCGTCAGCACGATTTTTGGGTGGAACAGGGTGCCGGCTACGCGGGTGGCGATCGCGATGAGTTCCTTTTGGCCGGCGAAAACTTTGACGAGACGGGCGCGGGAGAGTTCGGGGAGGTTGACGGTGCGTCCGCTGCGAATGCGGGCGGCGGTGGGTTCGTCGGCGGTGACGGACGGGAGGTCGGGCAGCAGTTTGCGGGGATGTATGAAGAGAGCTTCGAGGGCTTCAGGCGTCCCGACGGGACGCGGTTCTGGTTTGGTCATCGCACCCGCCAGCGGAACTGGGGGGCTATTGTCAGGAGTCCCTTCGGGACTCGCGGTGGTGCTGGAGGGGAAGCTCACTGCCGTTTCGGTCGATCCTTTGCTGAGCGAACTGTTGCCCGCTGCGTTGGCGAGTTCTTCGAGGGTGTGGGCGTCTTCGAGAGTGAACTCGGCTACGGCGGTTCGGCGCAGGGACTCCAGATGCGCACCACAGGCTAGTTCCCTTCCCATTTCGTGAGCGACCGAGCGCATGTAGGTTCCGGAGGCGACACGGGCGCGGAAGCGGGCGCGGTCGGCCTCGACCGCGAGGATCGTAAACTCTTTGATCTCGACCTGCACGGGCTTCAGCACGACTTCTTTCTGCTTGCGGGCCAGCTTGCAGGCGGGGACGCCGTGGATTTTTTTGGCGGAGAATGGGGGCGGAGTCTGCTCGATCACTCCGCGGAAACGCGAGGCCGCGGCTTCCACTGCTTCCGCGCGCAGGCAGACTTCTTGTGGGGCGGTCGTGGCTTCGCCTTCGGCGTCGTAGGTGTCGGTGGCGAAGCCGAATCGGATGGTGCCTTCGTAGGTTTTTTCTGAGGTCGTGTAGAACTGTGCCAGGCGCGTGAGGCTGCCGGTGACCAGCGGAAGAACTCCGGTGGCCATGGGGTCGAGCGTGCCCAGATGTCCGATCGAGCGCTGCTGCAGGATGCGCCGGGCGCGGTTGACCACGTCGTGCGAAGTGAGTCCGGCGGGCTTGTCGATGATGAGGACGCCATTCATGAGAAGATTGAGTGATTGGGTAATTGAGCAATTGAGTAATTGGGGAATTGAAAAAGCCAGAGAAGCGGCATTCCGGATTTCAATTTCACAATTTCTCAATTACGCAATTACCCGATTCCTTAACTTACCAAATCTGCCATGTTCCCGATCAGAGACGACCAACCACGATACAGCACGCCGTATGTGAACTCATTTCTCATCGGCCTGAACATTCTCATTTATTTGTTTCAATGGATTCAATTGGTGACCGACCCGCGGAGTGCGCTGCTATTCGAACGCCAGTTCGGCGAAGTGCCGGCGCATCTGGCGGCGTTTCTAGCGGGGTCGCCTCAGTATACGTTGCCGCAGGTCGTGCTTCCCTTCTTCACGTCAATGTTTCTGCACGGGTCATGGATGCATGTGCTGGGCAAGATGTGGTTTCTGTATATCTTTGGCGACAACATTGAAGACTATCTTGGGCATTTCAAGTATCTGGTGTTCTATTTCCTGGCCGGTCTGTTTGCGATGTCAACGCAGGTGGCGATCTATCCGCACTCGAACATCCCTACTGTGGGGGCGAGCGGGGCGATTGCGGGCGTGCTGGGAGCGTATTTCATTTTGTATCCGCGAGCGCGCGTGCTGACGTGGTTCTTTGTGTTTGTCTTCTATCTCCCCGCGTGGATCATGCTGGGATACTGGTTCGTGCTGCAGTTTTTGTCGGGCGCGGTTACGTTGTCGGTGGCTCCGGGGCGCGACGTTGGAGGCGTGGCCGTGTGGGCACACGTGGGGGGATTTGTCGCGGGGTTAGTAATGATCAGAGTGTTTCCGGAGCGGCGGAGACGGAGTCCGTACGCTTATCGGTAGGTTGAGACTGAAGGTTCTGAAGAGAATCCCCGAGGTCAAAAGTCAGAATCCCCACCCTCTTTCGCGAAGAACGCGAAAGAAGGATGGGGCACCCGCGCAATGACTCAGATACGGTAGAGATCCTTGCTCAGGATGACAGGTCACTTTTACCCGAGACAATGAGTTACTTCTTGGGACGCGATTCGGGCGGTACCAGGCCGGCCAGGCGGTAGTAGACCACCAGCTGTCCGTAGTGCTCGCCGCAATGTTCGATGAAACCGTAGGCGAAATCGTAGACCCTGACCTGCTGATGCGCGAAGGGGTCGACGATGAGATCGGACATGCCCTTATCGCCTTTGGCCTGGATGGCGGCCGCGCCGTCGGCAAAGGATTTCTTGACGAAGGCGACGATGTCGGCCTTGGTCTTGTATTTGTCGCGTTTCGGGTTCTCATCGACGGAGCCCTTCTGGCCCGTGGCGGGATTGGTGAAGTAATAGTTGGCCCCGGCCATGTGCAGTAATTGTTCTGCAAAGCTGCGCTGGGCGGGAGTGGGCTTCATGTCGTACTTGTCTTCGGGAAAATCTTCCGCCATGGCGATGAGCTTGCGGCCGATGTCGTTCCAGGAATCGAGCACGACCTTGGAAGGACTGTCCGGGGGTTTGACGGCTTCATCTTTCTTCATTGCGTCCTGCGCGAGCGCAGGAAGGGCGAGGGTTGCGGCGAGGATGGCTGCGGCTGCGAATGGTGCTTTCATCATTGAGGTTTCTCCACGAATCGATTGGCGGTGGACATTGTACTTGGACTGGCGGCGGGAGGAAAGGCGAGCAAAGGGCGGGCAGTAAGGCGTCAACCACTAAGGACACCCTTCGGCTTCGCTCAGGGCAGGCTCCGATTCACGAAGGAAAGCACTACAGAGTTCCGTCACTAGCGGGAATTCTCGCGGACGGGTCGATGGAAACCTCCACTTGGCACACGTTGATGGCGATTCCAAGGCAGTAAGCGTCAGAGGCCCCACCATCTTTCGCAAAGAACGCGAAAGAAGGATGGGGCACCCGGTGGTGGTGAGACTCTAAACGCCGTTGGCGCGCTGGCGGATCAGGGACAGGAATTCCGAACGCGTCTCTTCTTCGTTGCGGAAGCAGCCGAGCATGGACGAGGTGACGGCGGCGGAGTGCTGCTTTTCGACGCCGCGCATCATCATGCACAGGTGGCGGGCTTCGATGACCACGCCGACGCCCTGGGGCTCGATTACTTTTTGGATCGTTTCCGCGATCTGCGTGGTGAGGCGCTCTTGAATCTGCAGACGGCGGGAGAACAATTCGATCAGGCGCGGAATTTTGCTGAGGCCGATCACGCGACCGTTCGGGATGTAGGCGACGTGCACCTTGCCGAAGAACGGCAACATGTGGTGCTCGCAGAGGCTGAACATTTCGATGTCTTTGACGATGACCATCTCGTCGTAGGTGACGGTGAAGAGGGCGCCTTTGAGCAGAGCTTCGGGGTCTTCGGTGTATCCCTTAGTGAGGAACTGCATGGCTTTGTGGACGCGCTCGGGAGTGGCGACTAGGCCTTCGCGATTGGGATCTTCGCCGAGGCGGACCAGCATTTCGCGGACGAGATCTTCGAAGGCGGCGCTGGTGACGGTGGGTGGCTCTCTCTTCTGTTCGACCGTTGGTTCAACTGGGGCTGGTTTCATAAGTCGGTGACTCGATCGGGCTTCCCTTTCTGACGGGCGTTTCCGTCGCGCTGGCGAATTGCATAGGTCCTTCGGCGCAAAGAACGCGCCTCAGGATGACAGTGCAGGAAGCGTTAGTGCGGCACTTCCCTCCCACCGGCGTACTCGAAGGAGTTCATCATGGTTTCTTCGAGTCTTATCCTGTCCAGATGCGCGTGTGGGAAGCTGCGCTGCAATATTTCGAAGATCTCGACGCACAGATTTTCCGTAGTGGGCACAGTTTGGGCAAATTCTTGCAGCATATTCAGATTCTCGAGGTTGTAGCGCGAGAGCACTTCCCTTTCGACGCAGGTGTCAAGATCGACCAGGTTGCAGACCATGCCGGTGGCGGGGTCGACCTCGCCGCTGACTGTGACCTCGAGGGCGTAGTTGTGGCCATGTCCGTGAGGATTGTTGCATTTGCCGTAGGTGGCGCGGTTTTCTTCGGCCGACAGGTCGAGGCTGTGCAATCGGTGCGAGGCCGAGAACAGGTAGCGGCGGGTGAGGTGGGCTTTCATGGGGCGCTTTTGGCTCTTGGCTCTTAGCTCTTAGCTTTTGGCTTGGACCTCAATTTTCTCCGTAGAAGTCGACAAATAAATCTGGGGTTTCGTAGACGCGGACGCGGTGCAGGCTGGCTTTTTGGAGCTTGGTTTGGAGGCGCTGCCAGATCGCGATCGCTAAGTTCTCCGTGGTCGGGATTTGGGTGAAGAATTCGGGGACTTCTTTATTGAGGAAGCGGTGGTCCATGGCGTCGAGGACTTCGCGATGCATGACTTCTTTGAGTTGCTTGAGGTCGACGACAAAACCGGAGCGGGGATCAACTTCTCCTTTCACGGTGACTTCCAGAGTGTAGTTGTGACCGTGGCCGTTCGGGTTGTTGCATTTGCCGAAGATGCGGCGGTTCTCTTCCGGCGTGAATGCCGGATTGTGGTAGTAGTGCGAGGCGGAGAATTCAGCTTTGCGGGTCAGGTAGACCATGGGGATCGGTTGTCAGTTGCCGGCTATCAGTTGCCAGTAAGACTCTCTGTTCATACTTACGTGTCTATTTTGGGTAACTATTTTATGTGGCCGTTGATCGTTTCATCTCGGGTTTGATCATGGTTCGGGGCTCAACGCGCTTGGGGGTTCCAGCGAATACGCGGGAATCGGCTGCCATTTGGGAGAGCCCGTGGTTTCCTGCTCGGGGCAAAAGTTTTTGTTGGGCGCAAACACGATGGTCTTGTAGAGATATCGTTTGTGCTGCGAGGGGTAGTAGGCAAAGGAAAAGGCGATGCCCTTTTTCTTGTCGATCCAGAAGACGAGCGGGCGGTCGCCCAGGGCCGCGGCCGGAGGAGTTAACAGAGTGAAGGCGCGAAGGTCCTTGTAGTCGTGAGCGACTTTGTCCGGCGAATCGAGGGCGGTGATCCCTTCGGCGGTGTGAAAGCGGGTGGTGGCGGACTCGATCTGAAACACCTTTCCCTTCTTAACGCGAATGAGCAGGGCGCCACCGCGAATGTTGTTTTCCGTATCTGCCCAATTGAAGGTTGTGCCGCAGGTGTCGTCCCATTGCTGGTCTTCGTATTTCTTGGGGAACAATTCCAGGGCGCGCGCCTCGGAGTCTCCGATTTTGAGCGGGCCGACGCTCACACCAGGTTCGATCAGAGCCTGCAGGAAGGTGGGGGAGCTGGAGCTCTGGGCTGGATCCTGCGAAGCGAGCGCGGCTGGCGGCATGGCGTGCGTGCGGAGACTGGCGCTGGCCGCCGCCAGAAGGAGAATTGTGGGCACAATCAGGATGGTTGAGGTTTTCATGACAATCGTCCTGCTGTTGTGGGAGTTGGTTGCGTGATCTTGGTTGGCGGGTGGTCTTCGCCAGTGTAGGTGCGGCCTTTCCAGGAGACGTTGCCGGTGGCGTGCGCTCGCTTCGAGCGCAGGAGTAAGTAGGCAAACATGGGCATGCCGAAGGACGCTGCGAGAAGGCTCATCGCCATGTCGAAGTTGGCTCGCCGGGTCCGCAGGGTGAGATAGAGGAACGCGGCGACGAAAATTGGGTTCCACCACCACTGCCGCAGCTGAGCAAACGCAAATACCATGACGATCCAAGAAATCGCCCAAAGGAGCAGCGTTTTCGCGGCGAGCCAGCCCGGTCTGGGGAACAACAACACCAGATTTTTTGTCCAGCCATCGCGGAGTTGGCGGTAGTTGCGGTACATGCGGGTGCGGACTCGATCGGCGGCGTAGCGAAAACGAATCTTGCGGCCGGAGCTTTTCACGGCGCGGGCGATCGCGACATCCTCGAGGATGTCGCCGGCGATCGCGGCATGCCCTCCGACCGCGTCGTAGGTCTCGCGGCGGATGAGGATGAACTGGCCGTTGGCTGCGGCGATTGGCGAGGCGGGATCGCTGACTTTCGAAGGAGAGTATTGGCGGGCCAGCTCGGCGAATACAACCGGCAGCGTCGCCATCTCCCAGAAGGTGGCGGCAATCTGCTCGGGCGAATACGAGAGTAATTCGGTGCCGTTTTCCTGGGCTTCCTTTAGCGCGCTGGCCAGCGAGCCGGGCAGGTGTACGGTGTCGGCGTCGGTGAATAAAAGCCACTCGGCTTGCGCCTGGCGGGCTCCGGTGACGACCGCGTTGTTCTTGCCGGTCCAGCCATCGGGCAGAGGTCCGGCATCGATGACCCGCACTCCGGGAAAGGACGTGGCAATTTCTCGGGTGCGGTCGGTGGAGTGATCGTCGACGACGATGATCTCGAAGGGAACGCCGGTCTGGGCGGTCAGCGATTCGAGGCAGGTGCCGAGGCAGGCTTCTTCGTTGCGCGCGGGGACGATGACGGAGATGGTTGGGGGGCTCGCGACTGTTTCCGGTGTTGTCATCGGTCGAATCGAATCTCTCTCGCTAGCCGTTCAGGCCCTCAGGGGCTTTAAGCCCTGACTCACTCCGCACTCCTTACGGCGCGGCTTGAAGCCGCGCCCTTTCAAAACCAAAGCGAAGCTTTCCCCCAACCTCTGGAAACCGTACCTCAGGCTCCATTCGAATGTGGAATCTATTATTATAGCTAGGTGCGACGTATCGCTCATCCCGGCTTCATTCCTGCGTTTTTTTTTCTTCTTCTCGGCTTGTCCGGTTGTTATGGCGGATCGCGGCCGCCGCGGATCGGGTCGAACGCTCCCGACTTCACCGTGCAAGACGCGCAGACCAAGGTCACACTGAGCCAGCTTCGCGGGCAGGTGGTGGTCCTGAATTTCTGGGCGACGTGGTGCGCGCCGTGCGTGGAGGAAGTGCCTTCGCTGGTGGAGATGCAGCGGCGCATGAAGGCCAACGGCGTCATCGTTCTGGCGGTGAGCGTCGATGTGGACGATGGCGTCTACCGGCAATTCGTCAAGAACCACAGCGTGAATCTGCTGACGGTGCGCGATCCCGATCAGAAGAGCAACGCGCTTTATGGGACATCGAAGTTTCCGGAGACTTACATCATCGACCGCAATGGCGTGATGCGGCGCAAGTTCATTGGCGCGGTGGACTGGACTGAGCCGGAGATCACGGACTTCCTGAGCAAGTTGTGAATCTACCACGGAGTCACAGAGACACGGAGAAGACATGAATCTACTCCTGCGAATAAGGCGCGCCGCCCTTGTCGTATCCACCACACTTTTGGCCGCAACCGCTGGTATCTCCGGAGAATCGTCTATGAATGCGAAAGTTGTGCAGCAAGCTTCGTTCACGGTGGTGGGGATCGCGGCACGGACGAGCAACGCGAAAGAGATGACTGCGGACGGAGTGATTGGAAGGCAGTGGGGACGGTTCATGATGGACGGTGTGCTGGGGAAGATTCCGAATAGGGCGGATAAGGCGATCGTGGCCGCGTACACCGACTATGCGAGCGATCACAACGGCGAGTATACGTTTGTGCTTGGGGCAAAGGTGACTTCGGACGCTGCAGTGCCGACGGGGATGGTGGCGAAGAAGATTCCGGCTGGAAAGTTCACGGTGTTTACCACCGAGAAGGGTCCGGCGGCGAAGGTTGTGCCGGAGGCTTGGATGCGAATCAATTCCCTGCCGAAGTCGGCGGTGGGTGGGGACCGCGTGTATGGGGCGGATTTTGAGATTTATGATGAGCGGGCTAGCGATCCGGGGAGTGTGCAGGTGGATGTGTGGGTGAGGATCAAGTAAGGCGTTGAGTTAGAGGGATCGGGTTCTGGGTCGATGAGTAAAATGGCCGCCAGTTAACAACAACTGGTAGTGTGACGTTACAATCTTTTGGTGCGGAAAAACCTCCGATTAACGTTAGGCATGGGACCCGTCCGGGAGCCATTCGGAAGGACGAACTTACTTACTGGGAGGTGCAGCGCAGTGTTTTTGGATGAATCCAAACACGTCGTTAAACCAAATTGAACTTCCGAGCCACGTGAAGCTGTGACCATCAAAATTGGTTTTGCCATGAGGCGGATAAATCTTAATTTCGGCCGTCTTTCCTGAAGCAAGCATTTCCTTGTAGAGGACTTGACTAGGTTCAAGGGTATAGTCGTTCTCAGCTTGAAAAAACAAAGTCGGCGACTTTGAAGACCGAGCATTCTCCTTCATGACTTCTTGAAGGGCTGGTTCTTCTTTCCAACTCATCGCTCCACCCGATGCATCGACGGCTGCGCAAAAGGAATAGCTAGCGGCACCAAGAATT